>Ga0163163_10000001_pt1 | contig 622185 bp, 505 predicted proteins | sample S65metaG_FD_119766 | JGI IMG/M metagenome (GOLD analysis project Ga0163163, IMG submission 119766) | Switchgrass rhizosphere microbial communities from Kellogg Biological Station, Michigan, USA - S6-5 metaG | ecosystem: Host-associated > Plants > Roots > Rhizosphere > Soil | place: USA...
GTGCCCTTCCCGACCGAAGCGGACATCACGGCGGCGACCTCCGGGACATTCCTCGGGCGATACCTTTTCGACGAGTACCGGGGCGCCTGCCTCGAATGGCCGCGTGGTCGAATCAGTGACGATGCACGCACGCCGGTGACGGCGCGGATCCCGACGTTGTTGCTCTCAGGCGCGTTCGATCCCGTGACGCCGCCGGCGTTTGCCGAGCGCGTGGCCCGATCGCTCCCGTTGAGCCTGTCGATCACGTCACCGACCGCGTCGCATGGCGCGGCGCTCGGCTGCCCGCGTGCGGCGGTGCTGCACGTGCTCGGGCGTGGCACGCTGGAGGGGGCCCCTGAAGTGTGCCGCTAGAGCCGTTCCGCAGACCGCTCTAGACCGACCCGCGGGCCGATTCCAGCGCCTCTTCGAGCAGCCGCGACGCGACATGCCGGCGATAGTTCGCCGTTGATCGCACGTCGTCGATTGGCGCAATGTCGCGAGTCAGAGCGTCAACCGCGGCGTGCGCAGCCGCGGTGTCGCACGCGCGGCCGCGGAGTGCGTCCTCGACATGGCGACAGCGCGTCACCATCGGCGCGACGCTGTTCACCGCGACGCGCAAGTCGCGAATCGTCCGTGCCTTCGGATCGAGGTCGATCCACGCGGCGAGGCAAACCTTCGAAATTGCCTGCGCGCGCCGTGTCCCGACCTTGCGGTAGTAGTGGAACCCGACGCCATGTGGTCTGGGCAGATGGATGCGTGTGATGAGCTCGTCTGGCCCGAGATCCATGTCCTTGTAGCCGCGATGAAATCGATCGTACGACACGCGTCGCGTGCCACGGACGGAGTGCAGCTCGAGCTCGGCGTCGTAGACCAGGAGTGCCGGCGGCGTGTCGGCCGCGGGCGAGGCGTTCGCGATGTTGCCACCGACCGTGCCGCGATTCTGCGTCGCGACGCCGCCGGTCTCCGCGGCGGCGCGGCCCAGCAGCGGAAACGACCTGGCCAACCGCGCATCGTGGAGGATGTCCGTGTACGTCGTGAGCGCGCCGATGGCGAAGGCGCCGCCGATCTCGTGAATGCCGCGGAGCTCGGTCAGCTTCCACAGCCCGAGGTAGTGCCCTTCCGGCAGCGTCCCGGCGTCGAAGAGCACCATGAGGTCCGTGCCGCCGGCCAGGGGACGCCAGCGTCTGGCGCGGTCGCCCATCAGCGTCAGCGCTTCGCGCAGCGTTTCCGGCGCGCGGAGATCGTAGGCGGGAAGGTACGCTCTCATGATTTTTGCCTCATTGCTCGCGGGGCCCCACCCCCGCTCGCGCGGCTCGTCTCACGTCGCTCGCTCGCCGGGCCGCAGGCGCGCCGCGCGCACGACCGCTTCGAAGATGCGCGTGTAGCCCGTGCACCGGCACAGGTTGCCGGAGAGGCCCGTCCGGATCTGTTCGTCGGTCGGTTGCGGATGGCGCTCGAGCAACGTCACCGCCGCGAGAATCATTCCCGGCGTGCAGATCCCGCACTGCGCGCCGCCGTGCTCGATGAAGGCCTGCTGCACGCGGTGCAGCCGATCGTCGCCGGGCGCAAGGCCTTCGATCGTCGTGACCGACGCGCCGTCGACCTGCAACGCCGGCGTGAGACAGCTGTTGACGAGCTCGCCGTTCACGAGCACGGAGCACGCTCCGCACTCCCCTTCGCCGCATCCTTCTTTGGTGCCCGTGAGGTGAAGATCGACGCGCAGGACGTCGAGCAGCCGCGCCATCGGATGCACCGTCACGACCTGCTCGTGACCGTTCACCGTGACGCGCACGTCGACCGCCGGCGCGTCAGCCACGGATCGCCGCCGCTTCGCACGCGGTCATCAACGCTTCCGGCGTGATCGGAATCCGATCGACCCTGACGCCCATGGCGTGCTCGATGGCGTTGGCGATCGCCGGCGCGACGCCGTCCATCGGCAGCTCGCCGATGCCCTTCGCTCCGAACGGCCCGTACGCGTACGGCCGCTCCTCGAAGTACACGCGAATCGGCGGCAGGTCCATCGACGTCGGCATGATGTAGTTGGTCATCTGCGCGTTGGCCATCCGGCCGTCGCGCCAGACGACATGCTCGTAGAGGGCGTAGCCGATCGCCTGCGCGACGCCGCCCTCGATCTGGCCGGCCGCGAGCACCGGGTGAATCACCTTCCCGACCTCCTGCACGGCCACGAAGTCGTCGACGCGCGTCTCGAACGTCGCCGTATCGACGCTCACTTCCGCGACGTACACCGCCCACGCGTAGGCGCCGTACGCGTCGCCCTCGTACTTCTCGTCGTCCCAATGGACGCCGGGCGGCGGCTCGTAGCGGCTCGACCCGCGGAGGGCGCCGCGTGTCGTGACGTACTCCCGGCACGCCGCTTTGAATGCCGCGGCGGTGTACGGCTCGGAGAGCAGCCCCGCGTCGACGAGCGTCCGCCGGATCGAGCGCGCCGCCATCTCGACCATCCGGCCGACGACCATCGCGGTGCGCGATGCGACAGTTGGCCCGCTGTTGGGCACCATGGCCGTGTCCGGCTGCGCGACGTCGACGTCCTCGTAGTCGAGGCCGAGCGTGTCCGCGACGATCTGCGAGAAGATCGTGTTCGTGCCCTGGCCGATTTCCGTGCTCGCGGCCAGCACGCGCACGCGGCCCTCCGCCGTCGCTTCGACATCGACGACCGACGCCAGGTGCACTTCACCCGATCCGGTGAAGCCGGCGCCGTGCATGAACGTGGCGAACCCGATGCCTTTCCTGATGCGGGCGCCCCGATTGGCCTCGCGGAAGCGCGCGGCCTTCTCGCGATAGTCCGACAACACGAGCGCGCGATCGAGCAGCAGGTCCATCTCGACCGGCTCGCGCATGACCTGGCCGACCGCGCTCGTCTGGTCCTGCTTGATGAAGTTGCGCCGGCGCAGCTCCTCCGGCGCGATCCCAATTGCGTCGGCGACGACGTTCATGTGGCGCTCGAGCGCGAAGAGGCTCTGCGGCGCGCCGAACCCGCGAAACGCGCCGTGCGGCGGCGTGGACGTCGCGACGACGCGGCCACGAATGCGCACGTTCGGACAGAAGTACGGGCCCGCGGCGTGCAACGTGCCGCGCGAGAGCACGACCGGCGACAGCGTGCAGTACGCGCCCCCGTCCAGCACGAAGTCGATGTCCATCGCGAGCAGCCGCCCGTCGCGATCGACGACAGTCCGGTGCCGCGTGCGCGACGGGTGGCGCTTGGTCGTCGCCACCATGTCTTCCGCGCGGTCGTACACGAGCTTCACGGGCCGGCCGGATTTCCACGCGAGCAGCGCCGCGTGGGCCGCGATGTGCGACGGGTACTCTTCCTTGCCGCCGAATCCCCCACCGGTCTCCATCTGCACGACGCGCACGTGGTGCCCCGGCAACCCGAACAGCGTCGTCAACACCTTGTGCACGTAATACGGGCACTGCAGCGATCCCCAGACGGTGACGCCGTCCGCCGGGCTGGCGACGGCGATCATGCCCTGCGGCTCGATGTAGAGCTGTTCCTGCGCGCCAGTTTCATACTCGCCTTCGATGACGTGCGCGGCCTGCGCGAGCACGGCGTCGACGTCGCCGCGCTTGACGAGAAACGACTTGAAGATGTTGTCGTCGCCCCACACCACGGTCCGCGCGTCGAGCGCCTCGTCGATCGTGTGGACGGCCGGGAGTGGCTCGATGTCGATAACGACCGATCGACGCGCACGCTCGACGAGCGACTTGTCCGCGTGCGCGATCAGCACGACCGGCTCTTCCGCATGATTGACGATGTCGTCGGCGAGACACGGCTGGTCGTCGAGAATCAGCGCGATGCGATTGGGCGGCGGCACGTCCGCGGCGGTGACGACCGTGAACTCGTCCCAGGGCACGTCGCCCCCGAATCGCACATCGCGGATGCGGCCGCGCTGGGCCGGGCTGCGCACGGTGGCGCCAAACAGCATGCCCGGCAACGTCAGGTCGTCGACGTAGCGGGCCGCGCCGACGACCTTCGGGCGCCCCTCTTTACGTGGAACTGGCCGGCCAATGAACATGCTGACCGAGTCATTCTGCCATTGGGCGCGTATACTCGCCCCATCCGTCGAGGGGGATTCTCATGAAGACTCGCACTGCCATGGGCGTGGCCGCGCTGTCGCTGTTCGCGTGGAGCCAGGCCCCGGTTACTGCTGACACGCCGCTCTTCACGACCGTGTTCACGCCGGCCGAATTCACGGCGCGCCGGACGAAGGTCATGAACGCGATTGGCGACGCGGTCGCGATTATCTCGGGCGCGACGGAGACCTCGACCTACACGAAGTTCAGGCAGGGCGCGCAGTTCTTCTATCTGTGCGGCGTCGAGGTGCCGCGCGCGATTCTCGTCATCGATGGGCGCGCGAAGTCGTCAACGCTGTTCCTGGGCCCGGGCGGCCCCAGCAACGAGGGGCCGCAGCTGGCACCCGATGCCGAGGCCAAACGGTTGACGGGCATCGAGCAAGTGCTCGACCGGGCGAAGTTCGCCGACGCCGTGGCCGCGATCGCCGCGGAGGGCCGGACCATCTACATGCCCGATCGCGAGGAGACGCTCGGCGCCGGCACCACCGATCGCGTCCAGTCGCACGCGCGCGCGACCCAGCAGGACGTCTGGGACCAGCGCCAGCCGAAGGAGATCGTCTTCAAAGAGAAAGTCCAGGCCGCCGCGCCCAGGTCGTCGATCAAGAACCTCGATCCCATCGTCGACGCGCTGCGCGTGATCAAGAGTCCGGCTGAAGTCAGTGTCATCCGCGAGTCCACCCGCATCGCGAGCCTCGGGATCCTGGAAGCGATGAAATCCGCGAAGCCCGGGATGCACGAGTACGAGCTCGAGGCCGTCGCCGATTACCTGTTCAAGCGCCACAACGCGCAGGGCATCGCGTACTTCGCGCTCGTCGCGACGGGCACGAACGCCGCGTGGCCGCACTACCACGCCGCGCAGTCGAAGCTGGAGGACGGTGACCTCGTCCTCATGGACTATGCGCCGGACTTCCACTACTACGCGAGCGACGTCACGCGGATGTTCCCGGCCAACGGCAGGTTCACGCCGCGCCAGCGCGAGCTGTACGGCATCTACGTGAAGCTCTACCAGGCACTGCTCGCCTCGATCGGGCCGGGTCCGGCGATCGAACGGCTCACGCGCGCGCACGACGAGATGGTGAAGATTCTCAACACCTTCACGTTCGCGGACCCGAAGATCAAGGCCGCCGCCGAGCGCTTCGTGCAGGGCTACGCGAACCCGCGCGGCGGCTACGGCCACGGTGTCGGGATGGACGTGCACGACGTGTCGGGCGATCGCGGCGACAACACGCTCGTTCCCGGCATGGTGTTCACGATCGAGCCGGCGCTGACGATCAACGACGAGCGCATCTACATCCGGCTCGAAGATCCCGTCGTCATCACGGCCACCGGCTTCGAGCATCTCTCGGCCGGCCTGCCCATGGAGATCGACGACGTCGAGAAAGCGATGAAGGAACCGGGCCTCGCGGACCTGTGGAAGGCCCCAGCGCCGGGCACGCCGCTCGGCGGGCGTGGCGGCGGCGGATCGTGAACCCGTATTCCAGCTTGGTGCCGATTGCGTTCCTGCTCCTGGTCGTCGCCATTCAGGGGATGCGGCGGCGAAAAAGGGAACGCGCTGAAGACGCGCTCGCTGATCTGTTCGAGCAGCTTCAGCCGCCACGTGACATGCACGACCCGGCAGCGTGGGACCGCTACTGGGACAACCATTTCGCCAACCAACAGACCGCGGGACTCGCGGTCATGATGGCGGAGATGTTCAGCAGCGTTCGCGACGTGGCGAGAGTGATGAAGGCCGCCGGCTCGACGTCGATCCTGTGCGCCGGTCATGGCGTCTCGAGGGAGGCCGCGGCGCTGGCCCGCGCCGGATTATCTGTCGTCGCGCTCGACCTCTCGCCGAGAGCGGCCGAGTGGTGCGGCCGTCTCGTCCTGGACGACGCGTCCCTGCGCCGGTTTCTGGATCCGGAGCAGGAAGCGCCGGGCGGCCATGTCGAGTACGTGGTCGGGGACCTGACGAATCCGAGTGTATGTGGCGGTCCGTTCGACCTGATCATCGAGCGCCGCACCGTCCAGCTCTTCGGTGAGGCCAGAGATCAGGCGCTCGAGGCGCTGGGGGCGCGCCTGGCCCCGCGAGGCGTGCTGCTCAGCCATTGGCACGACGGCCGCTGGAGGCCGCCGAGTCCGCGCACGCATCCGAACGAGCAGTGGTTTCGTGAGCACGGCTGGACGATCCTGTCCGGCGAATCAGCCGTCGGGAACCGCGAGGGGCGCGCCGCCTGGCTCCTGTTCACGACGGGATGAGGAAAGATCTATCATCGGCCCGGGTGGAGGTGGCTCATGCGTAAGGCGATCGTTCTCGTCGGGGTCAGCATTGCCGTCGCGTTTCTTCTGCGTGTCGCGCCATCGGCGCAATCGGTGGCGACGGGCTACCTCACGCCGCCGAAGGTCGTCGCCGACATCATGGACGCCGAGCCGCTGCCGGCCGTCACCCTCTCGCCGGACCGGCGGACGATGCTGCTGCTCCATCGGCGGAGCATGCCGACGATCGCCGAAGTGTCCGCGCCGTTCTACCGACTCGGCGGATCGCGCATCAATCCGCGCACCAACGGCCCGCGCGTGCTCAACGGCACGACGTCAGTCTCGATGAAGGACATCGCGTCCGGCACCGAGCGCAGGCTCTCCTTGCCCGCGGCCGACTCGTTCAATCCGGTGTTCTCGCCGGACGGCAAGAAGATCGCGATCACCTACACGACCGCCAACAGCATCAAGCTCGTCGTCGCCGATGTTGCGACAGCCACGGTCTCACCGGTGCTCAACGGCGGCATCAACGGCCTCGGCGGCGGCTGCAGCTGGCTCGACGACTCGTCCGGCTTCCTCTGCGCGCTGATTCCCGACGGACGCGGTGCGCCGCCGGCGGAGCCGACGGTGCCGACGGGCCCCGCCGTCCAGGAAAACGACGGCCGCATTGCGCCGAGCGCGACGTACGAAGACCTGCTCAAGAACCCGCACGACGAGGCGCTGTACGATTACTTCTACACGAGTCAGCTTGCGTGGGTGGACATGACGGGCAAGAAGACGCCGATTGGCAAGCCCGCGATCTACAACGACGAGCAGATCTCGAAGGACGGCAACTGGCTGCTCGTCTCGCGCGTCAAGCATCCGTTCTCGTACGTCGTTCCCGCGTCGCAGTTTCCGCGCGAGGTCGAGATCTGGGACAAGACCGGCAAGCCGGCGAAGACGCTCGCCGACGTGCCGATGGCGGACACCTTCCCGCGCAACGGCGTGTTCCCCGGCCCGCGCGGCTTCCGGTGGCATCCCATCGAGCCCGCCACATTGATCTATACAGAGGCGCTCGACAAGGGCGATCCGACCGCCAAGGTCCCGTTCCGCGATCGCATCGTCGCGATCAAAGCGCCGTTCACCGGCCAGCCGGCCGAGTGGTTCAAGACGGAATGGCGTGCGGCTGGCGTGACGTTCAGCGAGAAGGGATCGATTCTGCTGACGGAGACCGACCGCGATTCGCGGATGCGCCGCAGCTGGCTCTACCTCGATGGCGTGGCCTCGTCGCCGCAGAAGATCTGGGAGCTCCGGCAGCAGGATCGCTATCGCGATCCCGGCTCGCCGATGCCCCGTCCGTCGACCGGCACGTTCATGGAAGTGGGCAGCAACGTCTACATGACAGGCCTGGGATCGTCGCCGAAGGGCGACCGGCCGTTCCTCGATCGCCTCAATCTCCGCACGCTCAAGCCCGAGCGTGTCTGGCAGTGCGACGACACGAGCTACGAGACCGTGGTCGCGCTCCTCGATGACAACGCGACGCGCATCATCACGCGCCGCGAGACGAAGACCGATCCACCGAACTACTTCATCCGCGACGTCGCGGCCAAGACGCTCAAGCCGGTGACGACGTTCGGCGATCCGCATCCGCAACTGTCGGGCGTGACGTCGCAGTTCGTGACCTACACCCGCAACGACGGTGTGCAGCTCAACGGCACGATCTACCTGCCGCCCGGCTACCAGGCGGGCACGCGACTGCCGATGTTCATGTGGGCCTATCCCGCGGAGTTCACGAGCGCGGACGAAGCCGGCCAGATCAGCGGCAACGAGAATCACTTTCTGCAGGTCGGCGGCGCCTCACAATTGCTCCTGCTCGCGCAGGGCTACGCCGTGTTCGACAACCCGACGATGCCGATCGTCGGCCCGGGCGAGACGGCCAACGACCACTACATCGAACAGCTCGTCGCGAGCGCCGAGGCGGCGATCAACAAGGCCGTCGAGATGGGCGTCGCCGATCGCGATCGGATCGGTGTTGGCGGCCACAGCTACGGCGCGTTCATGACCGGCAACCTGCTCGCGCACAGCCGGCTCTTCCGCGCGGGCATCGCGCGGAGCGGCGCCTACAACCGCACGCTCACGCCGTTCGGCTTCCAGAACGAGCGCCGCAACTTCTGGGAGGTGCCGGACACGTACGGCAAGATGTCGCCGTTCTTCTTCGCGAACCAGGTCAAGGATCCGATCCTGCTGATCCATGGCGAGATGGACGACAACTCGGGCACGTTCCCGATCCAGTCCGAGCGTTTCTACATGGCGCTCAAGGGCTTCGGCGCGACCGCGCGGTACGTCACGCTGCCCTACGAAGCGCACGGCTACGCCGCCGCCGAGTCGAACAAGCACGTCATGGCGGAAATGATCACCTGGCTCGACAAGTACGTGAAGAACGCGAAACCGCGGTAGTCGGGCGGGACGACCACCTTCGTCGAAGGCTTCGGTGGTCCGCCGTCGCCCTGGCGAAGGCGGAAGTCCCCGGACCTATTCCGTTCCGGAAATCGTCGCGGGGTTCGTGCGCGCGGCCCGTACAGCGGGAATCGCGCACGCAATGATCGCCACGACGGCGAGGATCCCGACGGCGATGAACGGCGCCGGATCGGTCATCTGCACGTCGAAGAGCATCGTCGCGATGAGGCGCACGAGCGCGGCCGCGGCGGCCGCGCCAATCGCGACGCCGATCATCACCATCTTCACGCCGTGCTTGAGCACGAGCGCGACGATCGTGCGCGTGCTCGCGCCCAGCGCCAGCCGGATGCCAAACTCCCGCCGCCGCTGCGAGACCAGATACGACATCACGCCGTAGATGCCGATGACCGCGAGCGTGAGCGCCGCCGCGGCGAACACCCCAAGCACCCAGCTCGTGAACCGTGGCTGCGCCGTCTGCGACTCGACAAGGCGACGAAGCGGCGTCACGCCTGAAACAACGAGGCCGACGGCCGCTTGACGGATGGCCGAGCGCACGGGGGCTTCGATCGCCGCGGGATCGCCCCCGGTCCGCACGATCATGCCGTAGCCCCCGCGGTCGACGAGCGGCCTGAAGATGTCCGGATCCGCCGTCGGGTTGTTCGGCAGGCCGCGGTACTTGAGCTGGGGCACGACGCCGACGATCGTCATCCACGGCGCGGTCGAGGTCGGGCCCCCGGGCTTGATGCGCTTGCCGATCGGATTCTGATTCGGCCAGAAGCGCGTTACGAGCGGCTCGCTCACGATCACCGCGGTGCTGGCGCCGCTGATCTCCGGCAATTCGAACGTGCGGCCTGCGCGGAACGGCACGCGCAGCGTCTGAAAGAATTCCGGCGTGATGGAATGCACGTACGCGCGCGGCGCGGTTTGGGCACCCGTCGTCGTATCGCCTTCCGCGCCGTAAAAGATCGCCGAGCCTCCGCCGCTGAGCGGAACGTCAGTCACCAGCGACACGTCGGTCACGCCGGGCACGCTCTTGACGCGGTCGATCAGATCCGCCGCCGTGGTCACGAAGGGCGGTGGTCCCGGAGGCGTCGCGAGCGCACCCGGCGCTGCCGGCACGGGCGCGGGCATCGCCGGTGGCTGCGGAAGTCTGGGCACGGTGACGTTCAGCGTCAGGATGCCTGACGCGTCGAAACCTGGCTCGACCGCCGACAGATTTCTGACCGTCCGAATCATCAGTCCGGCGCCGATGAGCAGCACGACCGTCAACGCCACTTCAGCGACGACCAGCGCGCCGCGGGCGGACCGGGACGCGCCGCCCGTCGATCCGCGCGATGACCGCAAGGCGTCGGCCACACGAGACGCACGCACCCGGAATGCCGGCACCAGACCCAGTACCAGTCCGCAAAAGCCCGTCGCGCCGATCGTGAAGAGCACGACCGTCAGGTTGAGTTCCGGCTGCGAGAAGGTCGGCAGCGAGATCGGCGAGGACGAGACAAGAGTCAGAAGCGCCAATTTCGCGAGCGCGAGACCGGCGACCGCGCCGATGACGGCGAGAACACAGCTCTCGGTGATGAGCTGTCGGAGGAGGCGGGCGCGACCGGCGCCGAGCGCCGTGCGAACCGCCATCTCGGTGTGGCGCGATTCCGCGCGGCTGATCAGCAGGTTCGCGACGTTCGCGCACGCGATGAGCAACACGAAGACGACCGCCGCCATCAACGCCAGCACCGAGCCGCCGAGATTTCCGTAGACCAGCTGGGACAGCGTCGTGACTTCGACGCCGCGCTTCTCGTTGGTCGCCGCATATACGGCTTCGAGACGCCTGGCGATCGCCGTCATCTCTGTCTGCGCCTGCCCGATCGACACGCCTGTCTTCAGCCGCGCCAACGTGAAAAAGCCGCGGTTGCCGCGGTTCGCGAGCGGCGTGCCGCTCATCGCGAATGGCACCCACACGTCCGCGCTGTCTGTGACGCCGGTGAAGCCCGCCGGCATGACGCCGACGACGGAGTACCGGCGCGAGCCAAGTTGGAGGTCTCGACCGACGATCGCGGGATCTGCGCCGAACTGGCGGCGCCACAACTGGTCGCTCAGCATGACGACCGCGTCGCGGTCCGCGACCTCATCTTCTTCGGGGCGGAACGCGCGACCGGCGGCCGGGGCGACGGACAACAAGGCGAAATATGGCGCTGACACGGCCTCGGCCGTAATCGGCTGGGGGTCGCCGCCCGTCTCCAGCGTCAGCGTGAGCGTGGTGTACGCCGCCATGTCGTCGAATGACGACGCTTGCGCGCGCCAGTCCGCGTGATCCGGGAACGAGTTGCCGCGGCGCTCGACGGCCGTGCGCTGCACGTTGCCGATCAGGACGACGAGACGGTCGCCGTGCTGGTACGGCACGCCGCGCAGCAGCACGGCGTCCACGAGGCTGAAGATCGCGCTGTTCGCGCCGATGCCGAGCGCGAGCGCCAGTACTGCCACGATCGTGAACCCGGGCGAGCGTCGCAGCGTGCGAAGGGCGTAGCGGATGTCCTGCATGAAGCTCTCCAGGGAAGGGAACGTCCACATCGCGCGGCTCTGTTCCTTGAGCGACGCGACGTTGCCGAACTGGCGGCGAGCCTCGCGCGAGGCCTGACGCGCGTCGGCGCCGTGCCGCCGATGCTCCGCCTCTTTCATGGCCAGATGAAACGCGAATTCGTCGTCCAGATCGCGATCGAGCCGCGTCCGAAACAACAGCCGGCCGAGGCGGGCGCGCAACGAGACGAGCCGATGGCGGCGCGAACTCATACGGCGCGCAAGACGCGCGTGACCGCGGACGCCACGCGGTTCCAGAATTCCGTTTCGCGCTCGAACTCACGGCGCCCGAGCGCACTCAGCCGGTAGTACTTCGCCCGCCGGTTGTTGTCCGAGACGCCCCACGCCGACTTCAACCAGCCCCGGACTTCCAGCCGGTGCAGCGCCGGATACAACGCGCCCTCCTCCACCCGCAGCACCTCGTCCGACGCACGTTGGATGAACTGCGCGATGCCGTAGCCATGCATCTCGCCGCGGCTGAGGGCCTTGAGCACGAGCATGTCGAGCGTGCCCGGCAGGAATTCGCCGTCAGGGGTCTTCGTGACTTCTCCCATAAGTTACTTAGGGATGATGCCGGGAAGAATGAACGAAGTCAACCGGACGTTCGTGCATCGAGCCGCGCCGGCACCCGACGGAAAAACGGATGGTCAGCACTAGTATGACGACGCACTCAGATCCGCGGAGTGCCTCGACACGCCGCGAGAAACAGTTGGCGCGCGCGTGTCGTAGACGACTGAAGAACCTATCGGAGGAGACACGTGAAGATGCATCGAATGCTCGTAGCGACTGTCGGCGCCGTCATCGCGAGCGCCGCGATTCTTGCCGCACAGACGAAGACCCCGCAACCCGCGTCAGGCTCGGCACCCGCGCAGGCTGCCGGCAAGACCTATATTGGCTGTCTCGGCCCCGGCTCGTCGGAGAACACCTTCCTCCTGAGCAACGCCGAGGAGAAGGGCCACAAGGGCAAGGCCGAGCACCTGTACTTCAAGGTGGTGCCGGCGTCTGAGAAAGTGAATCTCGAAGAGCGCGTGACGCAGCAGGTCGAAGTGACCGGCACGTTCAGCGACTCGACGCCGCCGGTGGCCGGCTCGGAATCGGGAGCGGGTGAGAAGCTGCCGACCTTCAGCGCGACCAAGGTGACGTACAAGGCCGATTACTGCGGATAGCGTTTTCGGTTCGACCGTTCCACGTCGCAAGCGCACGACCGGCCGCGCCCCAGGGCGCGGCCGTTTTTTTGTCAGCAGCGGGCCGGCCGAACGCGGTACGCGCGCGGGCTCACACCAAATTCCGCCCGGAAGGCGTGATTGAAGTTGGAGACGTCGCCGAAGCCGCAGTCGAGCGCGATGTCGAGCACGCGGCCGGACGCCTCGGCCAGACGCAGCGCCGCCTCGCGCAGCCGCGTGCGCAGCACGAACTGGTGCGGCGTGACGCCCGTCAGGCGCTCGAACGTCCGTAGGAAATGATACGGACTGAGCCGCGCCTCGCGCGCGAGATTCTCGATCGTGAGCGCGGCGCCGGGCTGCCGCTCGATCGCGCGCACGATGCGCGTGACACGCGCCTCCGCGTTCGGCGGCGACACGGTCGCCGCGGACGTCCCGATCGCGAGCGTGACCGCGCGCGTCGCCAGCCGCACGGCGAATTCTTCCCACGGCACATCGACTGACGCCGTGGCACCCGCGCCAGCCGCGGTGACCAGGCTCGAAAGCGCTCGTAGCGGCGGCAGCCGCGGCACGTCGAAGTCGACGCTCGAGCCGCGCGCGCCGGCATCAGCCGCGAGGCGCTCGAAGAAGTCAGGCGCGTACCAGAACGAGACGCAGCGATCGCCCTCGCCGTGCTCGTGGCCGCACTCGTAGCATTGACCGTGGTTGCCGAGCATCACCGATCCTGGCGTGAGCACCGCGCGGCCCATCGGTGACTGGTATTGGAAGGTGCCCGCGAGCACGATCGCGATCGCGTAGTGATCGTGCTGCTCTTCGAAAGACGCGTCGCGCGGGCCGGCCGTGCACACGACGTCGGCCACGGCCCACCCGGTTCCACTCGCAAGCACGCGCGGCGTGGTGCCGCCCGGCGTTCCCTGCAGCGCGCGCTCCGCCAGCGCGCGCTTCAACTCGATCGCAACTTTTCCCAAGATCCGCTCTCCGGTCGCGCCCTATAACAGTGTGACACGGAGGGACGTCATGAGCACGACCGCACCAGATTTCACGATTCCACACGGGCTTGAACCACGGTTGTTGAACGAAGGCTACGGGGCCGGCGCCTGGCACGGGCCCGATCTCAAGGCCGCGCTGGGCGACGTCCCGGCGGCTGTCGCCTTCTGGCGGCCGGCGGCCGATCGCCACAACATCGCGGAGATCGCGCTGCATCACGCGTACTGCGTCCGCAACGTACGCGCAAAGATCTCGGGCGCAACCGCCGAGCCGTTCGTCCTCGAGGGTGACGACTGGTTCCCGGTGCCCGACGCACACACGCTCTCGTGGCCCGCGATTCAGTCCACGGTTGAATCCGAGCAGCGCAAGCTGTCCACGCTCGTCGCGGACATCGAAGCCGGCCGTCAGAAATCGCCGCTCACCCTGATCGAGCAGTTCGACGTCGTGCTGGGTGTCGCGTGCCACGCGATCTATCACGCCGGGCAGGTGCAGCTGCTCAAGCGACTGGCGGGCGAGTAGGGGACAGGCGAGCTGAAGTGGGACGACGTGTCCCATGGGCGGGACGGCCCGTGTCGCGGCGGGGACCGTTCCCGCCAAATTCCAGCCAACCGGCCGTGGCTCGCGCTTTGCACGACGATGTTCCGTGCGGGGCTTCCTTCAGGACGCGGCGCGGGCCTTGCGGTCGCTCTGGCGAACGCCCGGATTCGCGACAGTCGCGATCCTGACCCTCGCGCTCGGCATCGGCGCCAATGCCGCGATCTTCACGGTGGTCAACGGCGTCCTGCTGCGCGCGCTGCCGTTCCGCGACATCGATCGGGTGGTCCGCGTCTACAGCTCAAACAAGACCGAGACCGCAGGCAACCATTCGGCCGGAGGGTTTCTCGATCTCGTCGCGCGCAATCATTCCCTCGAAGCGTTGGCCGGCTATCGTCAGGATCTCGTCGCGGTGACCGCTGGCGGTCAGCCGCCCGTCCAACTCGAGGCCGCCTACGTCACCCCCGCGTTTTTCGAGGTCGTCGGCACGCCGGCGGAACTGGGACGGCCGCTCTCGTCCGCCGCGCCCACGGGCAAGCAGCTCGTCCTCAGCCACGACGCCTGGCACGACCTGTTTCACGATGACTCCACGGCGGTTGGCGCCACTGTCCGCGTCAACGGCGACCCGTACATCGTCGTCGGTGTGATGGCGGAGGGCTTCCGGTGGCCCGACGACGCGCGCGTCTGGGTGCTGTCAGAGAAAAAAGTCCCGCCGTCGCCGATCGACAACGGGGACGATCCCGCGCATCGCGACGTCCGGTACTTCGACGTCGTGGCGCGGCTGCGGTCCGACTGGTCGATCGAGAGGGCGCAAGGCGACCTCGACGCGGTCGCCTCCGCGCTCGCACGTGAGCACCCAACCACGGACGATCGCGGGCTGCGCCTTCTGCCGGTACGCGAGGAGCTGGTCGGCGACGTGCGTCCCGCGCTGATCGTGCTGCAGGGCGCCGTCGGGGTGGTGCTGCTCATCGCGTGCGCGAACGTTTCGAGCCTGCTGCTCGCGCGCACGTTCGGACGCCGACGCGAGCTCGCGATTCGCGCGGCGCTCGGCGCCGGCCGCCGGGATCTGATCAAGCAGCTTCTGACCGAAAGCCTCGTGCTCGGCGTGCTCGGCGGCCTCGCCGGTCTGCTGCTGGGCGCCTGGCTCGTCCCCGTGCTGGCCGACTTCGCGCCCGGCGGCGTGTTTCGCACTCAGTACGTTCGCCTCGATACCACGGTCACGATGGTGACGATGGTCGTGGCGCTGGGCACGGGCGTGTTGTTCGGCCTGCTGCCCGCGCTCCAGGCCTCGCAGGCCAATGCGATCGCGACGATTCGCGATCAGGGAGATCGAGTCACCGCCGCGCGAGCGCGCGCGCGGTCGGGACTCGTCGTGCTCGAGATCGCGCTGACGCTGATGCTCCTCGCGGCCGCCGGCTTGCTGCTCAATAGCTTCCTGCGGCTCGAGCGCGTCGATTCCGGATTCCAGCCCGATCACGTCGTTGTCGCCGGCTTGAGCGTGCCGCAGAATCGCTATCCGACCGGCGAGCAGCAAGCCGCGATGTACCGTCAGCTCGTCGAGCGCATATCGAACCACAGCGAGATCGAGGCCGTCGCGGTCGGATTTCCTGGTCCGCTCCACGGGGACAACGCCGGCGGCGATTTCTACGTCGAGGGACGCGACACCACGAAGGAACCGTCGTTCGCGCGCTTCGCGACGATCTCCGGCGGCTACTTCCGCGCGATGGGGTTGAAGGTCGTGGCAGGACGCACGTTCGATGAAACCGACGATGCGAACGCGCCAGCGGTCATGATCGTCAACGAAACATTGGCACATCGCGTCTGGCCCGGCGAGGACGCAATAGGCAAGCGCTTACGCCAGGACGCGGACCCGACGACGCCTTGGACCACCGTCGTCGGCGTCGTCACCGACTCGCGGCAGCTCGGCTTGAACGAGCCGGCGCCGCCCGTGGCGTACCTGTCCTATCGACAGATGCCGCTGCCGTTCACCACGGTGGCGGTACGCAGCCCGCAATCCGAGCGATCCATCGCGTCGCTGTTGCGATCGGAGCTCGCGTCCGTCGACCCGAATCTTGCGTGGATTGAGGTCGAGACGCTGCAATCGGTCCTCGACCGGTCGGTCAACCAGCCGCGATTTCGGACGACGCTGATCAGCCTCTTTGCCGCGCTGGCGCTCGTGCTGTCCGCGGTGGGCGTGTATGGGCTCGTCAGCTATTCGGTCACGCAGCGGATGCGCGAGTTCGGCATCCGGATGGCGCTCGGCGCGCAGCCCTCGCAGGTGCTCCTGCCCGTCTTGCGCGAGGGCATCGTGCTCGTCGCGATCGGCATCACGCTCGGGATCGCCGGCGCGCTCGCGGCGACGCGCGTGCTCGAACGCTTTCTCTTCGGCATCGGCGCGACGGATCCACTGACGTTCGCGGCGGTCGCCGTCGTCCTGCTCGGCGTCACGCTGCTCGCCAGCTACCTGCCCTCACGACGAGCGGCCCGCGTCGATCCGCTCGCGGTGCTCAGGGAGTAGATCATCGGCAATCGAGCAATCGGGGATCGGGGCAATCGAAGAGCATCGATACATCGGTGAATGCCATCGTTTGATCGATGATCGTGAGCATCCGATGCTTCAGATTCTCGATGACCCGATATCGATGCTCCGATGGGTCGATGCTCTTCGATTGCCAGACTACCGATTGTCGATTTGCGATGGCTTCGGCTGCTGCGCCGCGACGCCCCACGCCTCGATCTCCATCACGCGGCTGTAGAGATTCAGCGCGTTCGTGATCAGGACTCGGATCTTCGACGTCGTCACGGCCGCGAACTGTACCTGACGCCACACGAGGTTGTTGCTCGCGACCGCGCCGCCAGGCACGTCCACCCACGCCGAGCCGTTCCAGTACTGGACCTGGAACGCCCTGAGGCCGTAGTTCGCGAACGTCATCGACGGCGTCGGCTCGGACGGCGTGCGATAGCTGTCCTGCATCGAGAAGACGTCGACTTCGTCAATCGTCTTCAGGCCGTCGAAATCGACTTCCAGCCAGTCGGGCCACGTGTTCGACGTGCCGTCGCACCACGCGCCGCCGGCGCCCCAGTTCAGGCCTTTTCGGTCGCCGTTGATCGTGCCGGCGGCCGGGTAGCTGAGGCTGTACGTCGACGAGGCGAGCGCCGTACCGCCGTTGGTCGCGAGCGCCATGTTCATGCGCCCGGGCACGGCCGTCACGGAGATGTTGACCGCCGCCGACGTCGTCGTCGACCCCTGGTTGTCGGTGGCGACGGCAGTCAGCGTGTAGTTGCCTGCGGCCACACTCGTCCACGCGATGCTGTACGGGCTCGACGTGTCGGTGCCGATCGGCTGACCGTTCGCGAAGAACGCGACCTGTTGCACGGTGCCATCGGTATCGCCGGCGTTGGCGAGCACGGTGATCGTTGCCGGCGCGTTGAATGACGCGCTGTCACCCGGACTGGTGATCGCCACCGTCGGCGGCGCGTTGACCACCACGGACACGTGAACGGCGCTCGAGGTCGTCGTGGCGTTGTCGTTGTCGGTGGCCACGGCGGTCAACGTGTAGTTGCCCGCCGCGACGTTGTTCCAGGGCACGCTGTACGGACTCGACGTATCCGTGCCGATGAGCGTGCCGTTCGCGTAGAAGGCGACGGAGGTCACGGTGCCGCCGTTGTCGTTCGCCGCGGCGCTGATGGTCGTGTTGGCCGGCGCCGCAAACGAGGCGCCTTCCGTCGGACCTGTGATCGACACGGTCGGCGGAATATTGCCGGCAGCCGCCACGCCCCACGCTTCGACCTCGACCGCTCGGCTGTAGGTGTTGAGCGCGCTCGTGATGTAAATGCGGATCTTCGACGTCGTCACGGCCGAGAAGGTCAGCTGACGCCAGATCTTGTTGTTGTTGGCGACGGCGCCGCCCGGCACGTCCACCCACGCGGACCCGTCCCAGTACTGCACTTCGAACGCTTTCAGCCCGTAGTAGCTGAACGTCATCGTCTGCGTCGGCTCGACCGGCGCGCTGTAACTGTCCTGCATCGAGAACACATCGACCTCGTCAATCGATTTCATGCCGGCGAAGTCGACCTCGTACCAGTCCGGCCACGAATTCGACGTGCCGTCGCACCAGCCGCCGCCCGCGCCCCAGCCCACGCCGCGGCGATCGCCGTTGATCGCACCCGCAGCCGGGTAGTTCGCGTTGTAGGTCGACGAAGCAATCGCGACGCCGCCGTTGGCGGCCAGCGCGACGTTGCTGCGCCCGGGGATCGCCGTCACGGTCACGTGCACGGCGTTCGAGGTCGTCGTCGCACCGTTGTTGTCGGTGGCGATCGCCGTCAGCGTGTACGTGCCCGCCGTGACGTTGGCCCACGTCGTCGTGAACGGTGCGGTCGAGTCCGTACCGATGAGCGTCCCGTTCGAGTAGAACGCGACCGACGCGACGGTGCCGTCGCTGTCGGTGGCGGACGTCGTCACCGCGATCGTGGCCGGGGAGGTGAACGCCGCGACGTCCGCTGGGCTGGTGATCGAGATCGACGGGGGAACGTTCGCCGCCACCGTCACATGCACCTCGCTCGAGGTCGTCGTCGCGCCGTCGTTGTCGGTCGCGACGGCCGTCAGCGTGTACGATCCCGCCGCGACATTGCTCCAGGTCACGCTGTACGGACTCGTTGTGTCGGTGCCGATCGGCTGACCGTTCGCGAAGAAGTCGACGGACGTCACCGTGCCGCCGCTGTCACCGGCCGTTGCGTTGATCGTGAGATCGCCAGGCGTGGTGAGCGCGGCGCCCTCCGCCGGGCTCGTGATCGACACGTCGGGCGGCACGTTACCTGCGGCCGCGATGCCCCACGCCTCGAGCTCCATCACGCGGCTGTAGTTCGCCAGCGCGTTCGAGATGTTGACGCGGATCTTCGACGTCGTGAGCGGCACGAACGTCACCTGTCGCCAGACCAGGTTGTTGCCGGTCACCGCACCGCCGGGCACGGGCGCCCAGGTCGATCCGGTCCAGTACTGCACCTGGAACGATCGGACCGCGAAGTTGTTGGCCGTCATCGTCGGCGTCGGCTCGACCGGCGACGAGTACGTGTCCTGCATCGAGAAGAGATCGACCTCTTCGATGAGCTTGAGGCCGTTGAAATCCACTTCGAGCCAGTCCGGCCAGATATTGGATGTGCCGTCACACCAGGCGCCGCCCGCGCCCCAGCCGGCGCCCTTGCGGTCGCCGTTGATCGCGCCGGCGGGCGGGTAGTTGGCCGTGTAGGTCGATGACGCCAAGGCCGTCCCGCCGCTCGTCGCGAGCGCGATGTTCGTCCGGCCCGGAATCGGATTCACGGTGACGTGGACAGGCGCGGACGCGGTCGTCGCGCCCTGGTTATCCATCGCGATGGCCGTGAGCGAGTACGTCCCCATCGGCGCGGCCCAGGTGACGCTATAAGGCGCCGCCGCCGCGGTGCCGATCGGCTGGCCGTTCGCGAAGAACGCGACGGAGTCGATCGTGCCGTCGCTGTCGCTCGCGATCGCCCCGACGGTGATGACCGCCGGAGACGTGAACGTCGCGCCCTCCGTCGGCGTCGAGAGCGTCACCATCGGCGGCGCATTGGCGAACACACTGATGTTCACTGGCGCGGACGTCGTGGTGCCGAACAGATCGTCGGTGGCCACGGCCGTCAGCGTGTAGCTGCCCGCAGGAACACCCGTCCAGGTCGCGACGAACGGACTCGACGTCGCCGCCCCGACCGGGTTGCCGTTTGCATAGAACACGACGCGCTGCACTGTGCCGTCGCTGTCGCTCGCGGACGCTTCGAGCGTGATCGTCGCCGGTTCCTTGACCGTGTAGCCCTCGGTCGGGCTCGTGATCGCGACCGTCGGCTTGTTGTTGTTGGGCGGACTCACCGCGCTCGCGGCCTTGAACGCATTCAGGCGACCGCCGGAGACGACGCGGCCGTTCCACGCCGGCAGTTGATCGACGTTGTCGAGGAGCAGCGACTTGAGCGCCGGCACTGAGAGCGTCGGATTCATCGTGGCCAGCAGCGCGGCCACGCCCGACACGTGCGGCGTCGCCATGCTCGTGCCGTCGAGCACTTCGTACCCGTTGCCGAGGTACGTGCTCATGATGCCTTCGCCGGGCGCCGCGATGTCCACCGACAGCGCGCCGTAATTGCTGAAGGACGACCGGTGGTCCGTCGCATCCGATGACGCAACCGAAACGATGCTCGGCGACGAGTAACTGGCCGGATCGAACGGCGACACGTCGTTGTTCGTGCCGTCGTTGCCGGCCCCGAAGACGTTGAGGATCCCCGCCTCGCCCGCGTCGTCGATCGCGGCCTGGAGGACGGCGGATGGCGGATCCGATCCGCGCGACTGTCCCCAGCTGTTGCTCGACACGCGGATGTTCTCGCCGCGGTTGCGGAGCGCGGTGATGTACTGGAAGCACTCGAGCGCGCCCGCGTCCGTACCGGATCCGTCCGAACCGATGAACTTGCACGCGAGGATCTTCGTGTTCCAGCTCACGCCGACGACGCCGAGGCCGTTGTTACCGACAGCGGCGATCGTGCCGGCCGTGTGGCTGCCGTGCCCTTCGTCGTCCATCGGATTGCTGTCGTGATGCAGCGTGTCAATGCCGTACACGTCGTCGATGTAGCCGTCGCCGTCGTCGTCGATCCCGTTGCCCGGGATCTCGAGCGGGTTCCGCCACATGTTGGCGGAGAGATCGGGATGGTTGTAGTTGACGCCGGTGTCGATGCTCGCGACGATCACGCTTCCGTCGCCAGTCGTGAAGTTGGACCACACGGCCTGCGCCTGAATCTTCTGGATCCCCCAGAGCGTGCCGTCGAGCCAGAACGGATCGTTCGGCGGCGCCGGAGGGTTCTGAATGAGGTGCCGGACGTAGTTGGGCGCGGCCGCCTCCACGCCTGGCATCGCACGGAACGCTGCGATCGCCGCCTCAACCGACTGCCCTTGCGGCAGGCGGAGATGCTCGATCCCGCGGTCGAAGCGGCGCAGGCGCGCGGCCGATCGCGCGAGCAGCATGTTGTCTCGCTGATTCGCGTTGACCGACGCGCCGAACTTGACGAGGACTTCGCCCGCGACGTAGTTGCCCGGAGGCGGCGCGGGTTGCTGGGCCTTCACGCCGGCCAGCAACAGCCACACGCCTGCGACCAACGCCGATGCAACGGACCATTTCCGTATGGCGACCATGCTCTGCTCCCCGAAACCCTGCGGACCGGCGCAGGCTTACGCTTTCGTCGGCTGAAATGGGGCCGGTAGTCTATAGCAATGAAGCACGCGACATGCCGGTGAGGAGACGCCCGGAACTCGCCCGATTGTCGACGAACGACGAACTTGTAAGTGGTTGTTGGTAGGCGGATCTTTCAGAATCCTGCCCGATAGTCAGCTCTTCGGGTGCCGTTCCGGGCTTCTCGCGCCTTTGTGACACATCCAGCACTGCGACCGGTTTGCGGCCGCGGGACTGTATGTCGGGAGCTCGTCGAAGATCTTGAGCATCGTCGGGACGGTCCGCATGGGTGTCTTCGTCTTGTTCGTCCAATCGCCGGGAACATGGCAAAACTCGCACGTGACGCCGAGCGATCGCGTGTACACCGTCATCGTGAGCTTGAGCGAATCGTTCGCGTCGCCGAGGCTCGACGGCCACTTCGCGAGCTCCGCGTTGAGCTCCGCGCTTGGAAATCGGGACGGCTTCTGTTGACCGCGATGGCAGGTCCAACACGTGAGGCCGCCGCGATCCTTCAGAAGACCGCCGCCAATGCCTTCGACCATGCGCAGCATGCCACGGGCCGTCGCGAGCTGCGGCTTGTCCTCGGCGCGCCACTGATCAGGGACGTGACAGAACGTGCACTCCACGCCAAGGGCGCGGTTGAACTCGCTCATACGGGTCTGAACGTCGGCGGCCTGCTGGCCTGACAACACGGGCGTCTCAGCGGCACTCGCGATGGCAACGATGAGCACACACATTGCAACAACACGCACGTCCGCATCTTAGCGATCGCGTCGCTCGACGTCAGCTGTGCGGAGGCGAACACCATCGCGGTCGCCGTCACATGCGGAACATGAAGGACAGGACACCCGGAACCACGCCGAGATTGCCGAGGAGCAGCACGGGCCACGACGCCTGTCGCGCGAGCACGTTGAAGCCGAGCAGCATCGGCAGCGCGACCCGCGTGATCGCCCCGGGCGTGCCGGCCCACACCACGTTGTGGGAGACGAGCGACAGGACGCCGAACGCCACGGCGAGCATCAGCCACGGTGAGCGCTCGCGCCACGTCGTGAGCGCAAGCCGCCCAATGATCACGACTTGCGTCACGAACGCGACGACCGCGCAGGTGCTGAACACGACGTCCGTCGTGACGCCGGCCGCGGTGAGGTCCGCGGCGATCCTGCCGATCTTCCAGAACAGCCCCGCAAGTGGCGTCGTGACGACGCCTGCGGTCGCGAACGCGCGCTGGTGGTAGATCGACCGCATGTAGTCCATCCACAGCAGCGCCGGAATCAGCGCGACCCCGATCGATCCGAACACGCGCAGCATCGACCGCGGCGTCGGCTCGACGAACTTCGCCAGAACGACGGCGCCAAGCAGGTTCGTTTCTCGCGCCAGGCCAGAAATGCCGAGCACGATCGACGTCAGCCACGGCCGCCTGCTCTCCGCCGCGACGACGGCGAAGGCCAGCAGCAGCGCGCTCGGGGCGTCGAGCAACGCGTTGCCGACCGAGCTCAGCATGCCGTGCGTCAGCAGGCAGCCGGACCACAGCGCGAACGACCGCGCCGATCCGACGGGCAGCCATCGCAACAGCAGCCACGCGAAGATCAGCCAGACGATCACGTTCTGCAGCGCATATGCTTCGAGCACCCACGCCGGCCGTCCGAGGCCAAGGACATACGCGGTCCAGGAAAAAAAGATGCGACGCGCGCGATACCCGGGATTGTCGAGCGTGCTGTCGATGGCCGGATCGCGCAGCAACGGATCGAGCGCCAGTCGCGCGTAGAACTGCCCGTCGTACCCGCCGTCCTTGTTCTCGACGTGCGGGACGGCGCGCACCGCCGGTAGCTCGTAGTCATTGTGCGGATCGATCGGCAACTGGATGAACTGGGTGAAACCGTATGGCGGGTGGTAGTACGACGCGACGGCAAGCAGAAAGGCGGCGACGACAGCAAGATGCGCCACGATCCAGCCGCGCCGGGCAGTCGTCACGCGCGTATTCTACGGGCCGCTGGCGGGCGCCAGGAACCTGCGATAATCGCCCGTTGTGGGCCTCTCTCCTGGCACACGCCTCGGACCATACGAGATCGTCAGCCTCATCGGCGCCGGGGGCATGGGCGAGGTCTACCGAGCCCGTGACACACGGCTCGACCGCGACGTCGCCATCAAAGTGCTCCCAAGTTCGCTCGCCGCCGATCCCGAGGCCCGGGCCCGGTTCGAGCGTGAGGCGCGCGCGGTCTCGCAGCTGAATCATCCGCACATCTGCGCCCTCTATGACGTCGGTCGAAGTGACGACGCTGAGTACCTCGTCATGGAGTACCTCGACGGCGAGTCGCTGGCCGCGAGGCTCGAGCGTGGTCCACTCCCACCGGACGAAGCGCTCGACTACGCCGTGCAGATCGCCGATGCGCTCGACAAGGCCCATCGCCGAGGCATCGTGCATCGCGATCTCAAGCCCGCCAATGTGATGCTGACGAAAGGCGCGGTCGTCGGGCGAAGCGTCGTCACCTCGTCGCGCACCGCGCCACCGATCGCGAAGCTCCTCGACTTCGGACTGGCGAAGCTTGCGCCCCCGCCGACGTTCGGATCGACCGAGACGGTGCTCGCACAGCAGACAGGCACCAGTCTGCCGCGAGGCCCCGCGAACCCTGCCACGGCTCAAGGCACGATTCTCGGCACGTTTCAGTACATGGCGCCCGAACAGGTCGAGGGCGCCGAAATTGACGCGCGCGCCGACATCTGGGGCTTCGGCTGTCTGCTCTACGAGATGCTCACCGGCCGGCGCGCGTTCGAGGGCAAGACGCAGGCGAGTGTGATCGCGAGCATTCTCGGCCGCGATCCCACCCCAGTCGTCGAGCTGCAGCCGCTTGCGCCGCCCGCGCTCGGCCGGGTAATTCGCATCTGCCTCGCGAAGGATCCTGACGCGCGCTTCCAGAGTTCGTACGATGTGTTGCTGCAATTGCAATGGATTGCCGAAGGCGGATCCGCGGCTGGTCTGCCGGCACCTGTCGTCGAGCGTCGCAAGCGGCGCGAACGCACGCTGTGGCTCGGCTTGGCCGCAGCGGCCGTCGCAGCCGCCGCAGCCGGTGGATGGCTTCTGAAGCCCGCGCCCGTGGTGTCGAACGTCTCGGAACGTTTTGCCTTCACGCTACCTGAGGGGCAGACCTTCACACGCCCTGGCCGCCGATACCTGGCGATTTCTCCCGACGGAAGGCGGTTTGCGTACATCGCGAACCAACAGATCTACTTGCGCGAGATCGATCAGCTCGAGTCGCACCCGATCCCGGGCACGAACGAAGACCCGCTCGACCTGATGTTTTCGCCGGAAGGACAATGGATCGCGTACTTCGTGCCGAACGGCGTCGTCAATGTCACGGGCGACACCGCGACTGTGCTCAAGAAGATCCGGATCACGGGTGGAACGCCAGTGAACTTGTGCACGACCGGCTTCTCTTATGGCGCTAGCTGGGAGGGCCACACGATCGTCTTCGCCCAGAACTCCGACCGCCTGCACGGCATCGTGGCCGTGCCGGATACGGCCGGCTCACCAAGGACACTCGTGACGGTCGGAAAAGACGAGCAGGCGGCCCAGCCTCACCTCATCGCGGGCAGCACGCGCGTCCTCTTTGCTGTCCGCACGGGCATCGGCCCCGGCAGCTGGGACCTGGCTGACGTCGTGGTCCAGGCGCCGAACGAGGCGACGCGGACCGTGCTCGTCAACGGCGCGACCGATCCGCATCTGGTCGCCGACCGGCTGATCTTCTCCCATCGCGGCACGATATTCGCGATCGGCATGGACCCCGGCGATCGCGCGACCCACGGCGGACCCGTGCCAATCATCGACGGCGTGCAGTCCACCCAGTCAGGATCCGCGATCCTGGCGATCGCGGACAACGGCACGCTGGTCTACGAGCCCGGCAATGGTGACCTGGTCGACCAGCCGCGACAGCTCGTCTGGGTCGATCGCCAAGGCAAGGAAGAGAAGATTCCCGCACCCGAGCGGCCGTACCGCCATCCGCGCGTCTCGCGGGACGGGACGCGCATCGTCGTCGCAGTGGAGACGAACGCATCTTCGAGTTTGAACATGTGGGAGTTCTCCCGAGGGGTCCTCCAGCGTGTCTCGCCTAACGGCGAGCAACGCGACGACAGCCCGTTGTGGACGCCCGATGGCCGGGTCATCTATCGATCGATCAGACCGGACGGCACGACCGCGATCATGCGAATCGACGCGAGCGGCGTCAGCGCACCGGAAACTCTCATCGAACTTGGCAAGATCCAAACGGCGCAGGGCCTTCCCGAGTCAGTTTCACCGGACGGGAACACGCTGACGTTCCGCCTCTTCGGCCTTGGCTCGGACGTGATGGCTCTTCGGCTCGACGGTGCCGACCGGACGCCACAGCCTCTGGTGCATACTCCGGCCTTCGAGTTCAACGGTGTCATTTCACCTGATGGACGCTTTTTGGCCTACACAATGAGCGACCAAGGATCGGCGGCCGGCCAGATCTACGTCCGTCCGTACCCAAACGTCGACGCGAACCAATGGCAGGTGTCGTCCGCGCCAGGCGGCGACATCGTCTGGGCGCGATCAGGCGGGGAACTCTTTTTCATGAACGGACCGGGTACCAAGATGATGGGCGTCACCGTGGGACACGGGCCGGTGTTTGGCAAGGCCACGGAGCTGTTCGACGCGCACACGTATGCACCGCCTGGCAGGAACGGCATCGATTACGACACGGCGCGAGACGGGCGCTTCTTGATGATCAAGGAACAACTGCTGCAGGGCGGCCCAAATGGCAGGACCACGATCACGGTCGTCACGCACTGGACCGACGAGCTCCGGGCGCGGGTCAAGTAGACCGGGCGGCTCTCCAGGGTGATACCAACCCTTCATCGGCGTCTCTCGTCCAACGGTCTGCACTTCCAGTAATCTACATACTGGAGAGGCGCCGGATGACGACACCCGACAGCACGCTGATCCCCGGCACGTTCGAGATGCTCATCCTGAAAGCGCTGAGCCTCGGCCCGATCCATGGCTGGGGCGTCGCCGAGCGCATCGAACGGCTTTCGGACGGCGTCTGCGAGATCCAGCAGGGCGCCGTGTACCCAGCCCTGCAGCGGCTGCTGCTCAAGGGCTGGGTGATCGCGTCCTGGCGAGAGAGCGACAACGGCCGTCGCGCGCGCTACTACCGCCTGACCGCCAGCGGTCGCGCGCACCTGCAGCAGGAGCTCACCTGGTGGCGGCGTGCGATCGGTGGCGTGGACCGCGTGCTTCGCTCGACGACGGAGGAATCCTGATGGGCTGGTGGCATGGCCTCCGCGAGCGGATGTCGGCGTGGACCCGTCCGGCAGCGCGCGATCGCGATCTCGACACCGAGATCGCGCATCACCTCGATCTCGAGGCCGACCGGTTGCAGCGTGCCGGGCTGACACCGAACGAGGCCAGACGACAAGCGCTCGAGCGCTTCGGCGATCGTGCGGACGTCGTCGAATCGACCCGGGCCGCGCGACGACGACCGGGAACGGAGGGCATTGTGCAGGACGTGGCATACGCGATTCGGATGCTTCGCAAGCAGTACGCCTTCAGCGGCCTCGCCGTGGCGACGCTGGCGCTCGGGATCGGCGCGACGACGGCCGCTTTCGCCGTCGTCAACACGGTGCTGCTGCGACCGCTGCCGTATCGCGACGCGGATCGACTCGTGTTCCTGCGAGAGGTCACCGCCACCCATTCGCTCAATCCCCCATCGCACCCGAACGTCGTCGACTGGCGGGATCGCGCGCAATCGTTCGACGGAGTCGTGTCAGCGATGTTTCCGTCGGCCGCCACCGTGCGATCGGCGCCGAGCGCGGACCCGTTGCGACTGACGGTGATGGGCGTGTCGCGGGGCTTCTTCCGCACTCTGGGTGTGACGCCCGAACAAGGCCGTGAATTCACCGACGAGGAAAATACGCTGGGCGGCGCGCGGGTCGTCATGGTCTCGGATGAATTCTGGCGGACGCAGATGGGAGGCCGGCTGCCGCTCGGCGACGTGATCGTCAACGGCACGGCCAAGGCCGTCATCGGCGTCGTGCCACCAGACTTCTCGTTTGCCACGCCGGCCGGCCTCAATCGTTTGAGCTCGTCGGCCGATCCCGTGATGATTTACCTGCCGCACGAGCAGGCGCCAGGGACGTGTCGCACGTGCCGCAACTACATGGTCGTCGCGCGCTTGAAACCCGACGTCACCATCGAGCGAGCGCGGGCCGAGATGACCGCGCTCACCGCCGCGATGCGCGCGCAGTACGGCACGGACATCACTGCCGTGGACGTCGACGTGCGCGATCTTCGCGACTACGTCGCCGGCGACCATCGAACGCTGCTCATGGTCGTGCTCGGCGCGGCCGCGCTCGTGCTCCTGATGGCCTGCACGAATCTCGTGAGCGCTCAGCTCGCGCGCGGCTGGACGCGGGAGCCCGAAGTGCTCATCCGCACCGCACTCGGCGCGTCGCGCGGGCGCGTGATTCGCCAGTTGATGATCGAGAACGGCGTGATCGTCTTCGTGGGCGCCGCCGCCGGCCTGGCGCTCGCGGCCGGACTAACGCGGATCGTCACAGCCGTCGGCTTCAATCAGCTCCCGCGTCTGGCCGAGTTGTCGATCGATGGGCGCATCGTCGCCTTCACGATCGCCGTCTCAGCCGCGACGTTGCTCGCGGTCGGCATCTATCCTGCCTGGCGGCTGTCGCGCGCCGATGCGGCTGGCGCCCTGCGCAGCACTCGAGGAACGGGCGGCTCAGTGCGGGCGGCTGCCTGGCGCGTGCTCCTGGGCTTCGAGATTGCGCTGGCGCTCGCGCTGTCTGTCGGCTCGGCGCTGCTCGTTCGGACGATGGCCAACATCATGACGGCCGACACGGGCTTCGAGTCGCATCGTCTGCTGACGGCGTCGATCACGCCGAGCGAGCGCGACGTGGCACACCTTGACGACGCGCGCGTCGATCTCGCCGCGCTCCCGGGCGTCGAAGACGTCGCGTACACGACGCGACTGCCGCTGTCGTGGGGCTCGAACGCCGGGCCGGTGCGCCGTCGCACCGATCCGCCCGGGCCAGACTGGCCCGCGTTTGCCGGCTTTCGCATGGTCTCGCCTGGATACTTCGACGTACTGAAGCAGCATGTGTTGCAGGGCCGCGCGTTCACGTCGGCCGACGGCGAGCACGGCGAACCTGTCGCGATCATCACGCCCGGAATCGCCGCGACATTGTGGCCGGGCCAGAATCCGATCGGCCAGACGATCGGCACGAACTATCTCTTCGACGAGTGGCTGACCGTCGTCGGGGTGGTCGCCGAGGCGTCGATCTGGTCCCAGCCGAAGGGAACGCAAAACGAAATCTACGTGCCGTACGCGCAGCACCTGCACGCGCTGCCCGGTCAGACGCAGCTCATTGCGATGATCCGCGCGGCCATGGGCCCCGACGCCCTTACGGAGCCAGTACGGCAGTCGCTGCGGCGAACGCTGCCGGATTCGCCGGCGCTGATTCGGCCGATGGATGCGCGGATCGAGCAGAGCGCCGCCAGCCGCCGCTTTGTCATGGTCGCGCTCACGACGTTCGCCGGCGTCGCAATCGTGCTCGCCGCGATCGGCATCTACGGTGTCTTGTGGTACATGGTCACGACGCGCTCACGCGAAATCGGCATTCGCCTCGCGCTCGGTGCTACGCCCGGCGTCGTGCAACGCCGAGTCCTCGGCGGCGCCGTGCTTATTGCGATCGGTGGTTGTGCGGTGGGCGCGCTTGCCGCGATGGTGGCGTCTCGCTTTCTCGAAGCGCAGCTCTACGAAGTGACCCCTCACGATCTCCGGACCTATCTGGCGAGCGCTGGCGTCATCGTTCTCGCCGTGCTGGCCGGTGCGTGGCTGCCGGCGTGGCGGGCCAGCCGGGTCGATCCGCTGGAGACGATGCGGGCTGAGGTCAGTTGATCTCGCGCCGGGAGAACTCGATCGCGCCGCCCACCACGGCGACGAGCGCACCCGCAATCCCGACCAGCAGAACCCGCGACGACGGATCCATGGCCGCGGTGACTGCCGCTGACGAGCCCGCGCGGATGGCATACATCGACATCGACCACGGCACCCATGGCCCGTAGTCCGGCGAGTTCACGGCCATGAAGCCGGTCACCATCGCGCACATGCCGAAGCCCAATGCGCCGGTGAAGCTCTGCCAACGCAAGCTCACCCAGTGCTGGATCGCCGTCGCGCAGAGCGCGGTCACCGAGATGCGAAGCATTGGCGAGAACAGTCCGTCGAGTGGCAGCGCCTGAATCTTGAGCACCGGCTTCGATAACGACAGAATCGCGCCGCTCGCGATCGTGCCGCCGACGAGAACGAGATGCGCCGTCCACAACAGCCCGGTCGCCACGACGAGCTTGCTGACGTAGAACATCCACCGCGGCGGCGGCAGCGCCAGCACGCTCTTCCAGTTTCGATCGGCGTGTTCCACTCCGGCGAGGAGCGCGGTTTCCAGCGTCAGAAACAGCGGCATCATCAGCACCGTCCACAGGCTCACACTCTGGCGCGTGGTCATCGCCCAGACGTCCTGCGAGCGCTTCGCCAATTGGTCGGCGCCGAAGTACCCGACGAGAAAGTTCAGCAGGACGACGAACAGCGGCGCGATGAAGACCATCCACAGCGCGAGCGTTCTCTTGATCTTCATCACCTCGGTGGTGAGCACACGCAGCAGCATCGGCATCGCTCAACGCACCTCGGCTTTCGTCATCGACAGAAACACGTCTTCGAGCGTCGCGGATTCGACGGCCAGGTGGCTGACGGCGTGCCCATCCTCGACGAGCGCGCGATTGACGGCGGCCGCGTCGACGTCGCCGGCGATGACAAGCCGGTCGTCGACGAGGTCGGCCGTCCAGCCGTGCTTCGCGAGGCGCGAGGTGGCCGCGGCCGGACGATCGACGCCGATGGACAGGCGCGGCTTGCGCAGGCGGTCGAGCGCCGAGGCCGGACCCTGAAACACCATCTCGCCCTGCGAGAGCATGCCGACATGCGTCGCCACCTGATCGACTTCAGCGAGCAGATGGCTTGACAGCACCACCGTCACGCCGTGCGCACCAGGCAGATCGCGAATGAGCGAGCGCATCTCGTTCATGCCCGCGGGATCGAGGCCGTTCATCGGCTCGTCGAGCAGGAGCAGCTCGCGCTGACCGAGCAGCGCCAGCGCCAGGCCGAGGCGCTGCTTCATGCCCAGCGAGTACGTCCGGACCAGATGACGGCTCCGGTTCTCGAGACCGACGAGGGCGAGCACGCGGTCGATCTCGCTCCGCGGCAGGTCGAGAATGCGACGGCCGATCTCGATGTTCTCGCGGGCGGAGAGGTGGGGGTAGACCGACGGCGTTTCGACGAGCGACCCGGTCTTCGTCAGGATCTCGGCGCGATGCCGGTCAAGCGATTGGCCGAACAGCTCGATCGTGCCGTGATCGGGCCGCAGCAATCCCAGCAGCATCCGAATCGTCGTCGTCTTGCCCGCGCCGTTGGGGCCGAGAAACGCGTAGACACTGCCGCGCTCGACGTCGAGGCTGACGCCGCGAACGGCCGGGCGGCCGCGAAAGCTCTTCGAAATCGCCGCCGTCCGGATGATGCGGTCAGGCACGACGGAAGATACGAGAACCGCCCAGGATTGGGTCCCTCACCGCGGTCTACGTCAGCGCGACGCGCGAGACCTCGAGCGGGTCCAGAGGCTCGCACGAATAGCACCCTCCAGCAGCTCGAGTTGTTGCGCCTTCTGCAACGCGTGCGAGCTTTCATTCGGAATCCGAGCGGCACGTCCATTGCTCTTCCCTTCACCGCTTTGACGATGTATCGTCGTCGTTCCTCGCGGGGGATACGGTGTCAGAAGAACGGTTCAACAGAATTGAAGTGCGGCTCGATGGGATTGATGGCCGGCTCGGCGGAATTGACGGCCGCCTGGATGGCATCGATGGCCGCCTCGACGGAATTGATGGCCGCCTCGACCGACTGGATGCTGGCCAAGCCAAGCTCGAAGCTGGCCAAGCCAAGCTCGAAGCCGGCCAAGCGAAGCTGGAAGCCGGCCAAGCCAAGCTCGAAGCCGGCCAAGCCAAACTCGACGCCGGTCATGTCAAGCTCGAAGCCGGCCAGGTCAAACTCGAAGTCGGCTACGCTGATCTGAAAACCGGGCTCGCAGACTTGAGCCGGCACATGCTGGTCTTACATGAGCAGGTGATCGACACCATCAAGGCGATTCCGGATCCCTGGCCCGCGCTCGAAAGGAAATGGCGGGCGGATGACGCCGCGGTCCGCGAGGAAATTGGGCGGCGTCTTGATCCGCTTGAAGCGGTCATCAGAAAACACTTCGGCACGTAGAACGGATGATCGTCAGCCGTTCGCCAGCGCGCCTACTTCCCGCCGATTGCCTTCGGCTTCACCGCGTTCGGAAGCGCCAGGCGATTATCGTGCGTCACGTAGCTGATTTGCAGGTTGTACCCGTTCGGCGTGCGCGTGTGGTAGCTCTTGAACTGCGCGACGTGAATGTCGTCTTTGGTGGACGTGTCGACCTGTGCCTGGAGCCCGCGCTTCTCCAGCTCGGCCTTGACGCCGTCGGTGTCCCACGGCGAAATGCCGAATGAGATGTGATCGATGCGCGCGCTGCGCGCCGCGGGAGTGGCCGGCGCCGCCGGCGGTGCGTCCGCACCCGCTTCTCCGCCGCCGCGCCCGCCTCGTCCGCCGCGGCCGAAGTTCGGATCGAACACGTTGCCGCCGCGAATGATGACGTCGCCGATCTCACCGATCATCAGCTCGTGCTGGCTGCCCTCGTCGTACGTCGGCTTCCAGCCGAGCAGGTTCTGATAGAACGACGCGCTCTCCTTGTAGTTCGTCGCGCTGAAGGACAGGTGGTCGAGCCACACGGTCTTCCACCCGGTCGAGTCAAACGGCGCGGGCGCCCCACCAGCGACGGGCGCACTCGACGCCTTGCGCGCTTTCGCGTGTCCGTTGCCGTTGCCGATCTGCAGCGCGAAGCCGTCCGGATCTTTCACGTGGAAGCTCTCGAAGCCCTTGCCGTCGTTCTCGGCCACGGGCGTGAGGCCGCGCTTCTTGAGCTCCTCCTCAACCGTCTTCGCGTTCCACGGTGCGATGTCCCAGCAGAAGCCCTGCACCGTCGCGTTGCTCGCGCCGCCGCGGCCACCACCGCGGCCGCCGCCCGCGCCCGCTGCCGCCGGGGCCGCAGCCGGAGCTGGTGTGGGTGCAGCTTTCTTGAAAACCACCGTCCCCCAGTCACCAAGATCCATCACCGCCTGCGTATCGTCGAGGCTTCGCAGCTTCCAGCCCATGAGCGCGACGTAGAACGCCGCTTCGGTCTGATGGTCCGCCACCTGAAACGCGATGTGATCGAGCGACACCGTGCGCCAGCCGGTCGGCGCGAATACCGGCGTGATCGCCTTCGTCGCTGTCTCCATGTCGAGCGGACAGCCGCCCTGTCCAAAGCCGTCCCGGCAGCGGCCCTGCGCGAAGGCGGTCGACGATCCGAACGCGGCGGCGAATGGCGCCGCGGCGCCGGCCAAGCCAAGTGCCTGCAGCAACTGACGACGCGACATCACGTGTTGATCCATAAGGCGCTCCTCGGGTGGGGACATTCTAATCTTGATCCGGGGGGCTTCCGCCCCCGCGGCCCCCCTACGCGCTCACTCGCGGGGCCCCGTAACCCCCGCTCCGTTCGCGCGGGCTCACTCGCGTCCGCTCATTCGGGGTGCCATATCAGACGTCCGTCGTCCAGATGTCTCCGTGGAAATCGCCGAGCACGAACAGGATCTGATCGGGCGCGGCGACCGGCGCGGTACCGGCCAGGAACGTCGGCATCATCACCTCGTCGAAGTGCAGGACAAGGAACGGCTCGCCCGCCGGCTGCTTCGAGCGGCCGGCCAGCCTGCGCGCTCGAATCTCGCGGCGAAACTCGGTGAAGGGCGTGATTGGCACGTAGTACAGCAGGCCTCCGTCGCGCGACCAGAACGGATGGCTCGCCGACCGATCGATTGGAATCCACGTGGATTCGGCAATCGGCGCGCTCATCGAGAGCGGCGCGACGAAGACCCCCGGCGGGGCGCCAGGGCCCGCGGCATCGAATGCGATCCAGCCGCCGTCAGGCGAAATACGAGGATTCGTCACGGATCGCTCGGCGCTGGCCAGAAGCCCGCGTGACTTGCCAGTTTCAGTGTCGAGGACGAGCAAGGTGTTGAGCCTGGCGCCGAACGTCTCGATCAGCATGAACCGCTCGTCGAACCACTGGCGCGGCCGGCCGCCGCAGTCGTCGCACAGTTGCCGGGCTGTGCCCTCAGACAGCGAAGCGATCGAGACGGGCCTCAGCGCCGTCGGGCCGGTGCTTCTGGTTGCATAGGCCAGCTGCCTGCCGCTTGGCGAGATCGCCGGATGCGACTTACCGGGGTGCCCGAGCTCCCTCGCAAGCGTCGTCTCGGATCCGTCTTCGAGATTGCGGAGGAACACGTCGGGTCCGCCAGCCCGCACCGAGAAGTACGCGAGGGTGCGGCCATCCCCGGTCATCGAGAGGAACTGCAGAATGCCGGGTCCGCGCGAGAGTCGTCGCAGCGGCCCGATCGTCATGCCTGTGGCTTCGTCGAGACCGATGGACCACAGGTTCATGTCCGAACGGGTGCTGACGAAAGCGAGGCGGCCGGCAGCGACCGACGAAAACCATCCGAGCTCGGTTCCGCGCGTCAGGCGTTCCGGCGCGCCGACCGGAGCGAATGTCTCCAGCGAGAGCCGATGCCGCCACACGCCGATACCGTCCCGCGTCGCCGCCGAGAAGATGAGCGCGTCGCGCACCCAATCGGTCGGGAATGGCGGGAAGACCATGAATCCCTGCGAGCGAAGACTCTGCGCGAGGCCGGTGTTCACGGCGGGCTCGCCGTTGATAGGCACGACCCAGTACTCCGGCTCGGACTTCTGATCGATCCGAGCCTGGATCAGAAGGTGCTTGTCGCCCGGCAACCATGTGGCGGTCGACACTTCGACGAACTCAGGCGTGAGCGCGCGCTCTTCGGTGGTGTCGATCCGCAGGACTCTGAGGCCGGCTGGTGCTTCGAGAGAAAGATACGCGAGCCAGGTCCCGTTGCGGGATATCCGCGCGCCGTGTGCGGCGCGCTTCAACAGACGCGACGGCCCGCCAAGCGTGGGGACATCGTAGACATTGCGAGTGTTGTCTCCTCGAGCGGTGAACAGAATACGCGTGTCGTCCGGCGAAAAGGATACGTCCAGGCAGTCGCGCTGATTCGTCGTGAGGCGAATCGCCTGGCCACCAATCTGCTGGACCCAGATTTGTGGCGGCTGGCCATCCGCACCGCTGTCTGACACGAACGCGATCAAGCGGGCGTCCGAGGACAGCGCGGGAAAGTAGGTGGTCGCGGACGTGTTCGTGATCCGCTCGAGCCGCGGCTCGGCGGGCGGCACAGCGGCGACCGGGCTGGACGCGGCCGCCGGCGCCACCGCAATCGTCAGCCGTCGACTCTCCCACCACGCCGCGAGTTCCGCACGATCGGCGTACACGCTGCCCCGCTTCGCGTGCGCGAGGCGATGAACGGGCAGTCCTTCTTCACGCTCCCAGCGCTGGACGGTGCGGATCCCGCGATCCAGGTACGAGGCGATCGCTTTCCAGGAGTCCAACCGATCCCGAATGGCGTGATCGGGCTCGCGACCCTCTTCCCGGCCGCCAGATTTCATGACATCCCCGGGGACAGGATAGCCCAGCCGATGCGCCAAAAGACGCCATCGCCCCGTTGGCACGTCGTTGCGCTTGAGCGGGGAACATCGGGGTCGCAGACTGCGAGTCAGCCCCAGCGATTCGATTCGGCATGAATTCAGGGAGGTGCGTCATGACGTCCAGAGTTCTCGTCTCGCTGTTCGCCCTCACTCTGCTCCCGGGCGCCGGTCCTGCCGGCGACGCTGGTGCATCCGCCATTCAAGGCGTGTGGAAGACGGTCGAGGTCACGGTCGCCGGACCGGCGGCTCAAACGTTCAGGAACGTGCAACCGAATCTCACCATTCTCACGGGCAGCCACTACGCGCGCGTCGAGGTCCACGCGGACAGTTCGCGTCCGGTCATCGCCGACGCGGCGAAAGCCACCGCCGATGAGCTGCGAGCCACGTGGGGATCATTCTTCGCCGAGGCAGGCACGTACGAGCTCACCGGCCCGAACGAGATGACGATGCGGCCGATCGTCGCAAAGAATCCGGCGGCGATGGCCGCGGGCGTCTACAGCGTCTTCTCCTACAAGCTGGAGGGCAACACCATCCAGGTCACCACCGTGCGGGATCAGAACGGTCCGATCCCGGTGCCCGTGACGATCAAAGCCGTTCGCGTCGAGTGAGCCGGCAGGCTCAAAGGAGGCGTTATGTCTTCAACACGTCGCGCGTCTCTCCTGGCCGTCTTCGCCCACCCGGACGATGAGATCTTCTGCGGAGGGATGCTGTCCAACCTGAGCGAGCGTGGCGCACGCGTCACGCTCGCCTGCGCCACGAGCGGCGAGGCCGGCAAGTCGCACCCGTCAGTCGGCGGCGTCACGGATCTTGGCGCGCTCCGCGTTGAAGAGCTGCGCGTCTCGTGCGCGCGGCTCGGCATCGAGCCCCCGGTGATGCTCGGTTTCCACGACTCGGGACGCCACGAGCGGCTGCGGCGCGATGACGCGCGCGCCCTGATGAACGCGGACATGCTCGCGGTCGAAGCGGCGATCCGAAAGGTCATTCTCGACGTCACGCCTCACGTGATCATCACGTTCGATCCGCACGGTAGCTACTACCATGCCGACCACGTTGCCGTGCATCGCGCGGCAACAGCCGCGTTCTGGAGTACGGGCATGATGGGCGATGAAGCGCCAGCGCGCCTGTTCTACGGCATGCTGACCACCGAGGTGTTCCGGAAGTTTGCCGAAGCGAGCCGTGGGCACGGTGTCGTGGACGACCTCGACCCGGAGGTCTTTGGCATGGCGCCCGCGACGATCGCGTGTTCGTTCGACGCCAGGCCCTACATGGACCGAAAGCTGTCGGCGATGGCCGCACACCGCTCGGCGTTCGGCCTGACGCTGGAGATGTTGCGGAATCCGGCCACGCCCGCGGAAGGAATGTTGCGGGCGTTTCGACCCGCATTCGAGCGCGAGGACTTCGTGCTCGGTGGCACGCGTGGCGCGGTGCGGCGCTGGCCGCTGCAGGATCTCTTCGACGACATTCCCTCGTCGAGCCTGGCGGACAGCACTTTTTGCCAAGATCCGGCGGGCGCGCTTCGCTAACCTAACGGGGTGGGAGGCCGAATGACGTCATCACGACTCGTTGTGGCCAGTCTGGCACTCGCGGCGGCGATCGGCGCGGTCGCGAGCGCCATGCCGGCAACCCAGAACGACACGCGCCTGGTCGCCGGGCTCGACACCGACTACCAGGCGGCCGTCAAACGCAACGACACCGCGGCAATGGCGAGGATTCTCGACGATCGATTCGTGCTGGTGCTCGGCGACGGGCGCACGGCGACGAAAACCGATCTGCTGGACAACGCGACGCGCAAGTTGATCGCGTACGAGCAGCAGGACGAGGAGGCGGGCACGCAAACCGTTCGACTCTTCGGCGACACGGCCGTCGTGACGGCCAAGCTCTGGGTGAAGGGCGTGCGCGCCGGTGAGGCGTTCGACCGCACGCTCTGGTTCAGCGACACGTACGTGCGGACGCCGCAGGGCTGGAAGTACGTGTTCGGTCAGGCGTCGCTGGCGCTACCGAAATGATCGCGTGAACAGGTCCTCGATCGCGCGTCGGCCGTTGTCCTGGAGTCGTCGCGTGCCGGTGCCGGTGAAGTGCGGATGCGTGATGACGGGCACGTTCGCGCCCGTGGAATCGATCCACGCAGAACCGGTCCAGCGCTCCCAGCAGTTCTTCTCCTGATCGAAGACGTGGAGCGGCTTGTTGCAGAGCTTCGCGAACTCGGCGCCCCACCCGGTCCCGCCGCGGACCGTGCCGTCCGGAAGCACCGTGCCGATGACGTAGATCTCCTGGCCGTTGTTGACCTGGTACCAGAGCGTCTGGAGGATCTTCCGAATCGTGTCGGCCTCCGTGTAACGGCGGTTCATCAGTCGCGACACGTACTCGAGGCTGACGTCGCCGGACAGCAACTCCTCGTGGTTGAGCATGCGCACGCCGCGCGCGCGGCCCATCGGGTGCTGCTCGAACGTGAAGTTCACTTCCTCGACGCCGTGGCGTTCGGCCGCCTCGCCGAAAGCGGTCTCGGCGCCAGGCGCGCCGCCGCTGAACAGGATGCAATCAGCTGGCTTCATGGCGAGCAGTATATCCGTCCGCGTCGAAAGCGCTGTCACAAGAGCGACTCACCCCGGCGAAGCCGGGCGGTCAGATCGACGGCGATTCAGCGGGCGGCTCTGCCTACGTGTTCTCCGTGAACGACGTGGTGATCTCCGTGGTGAACACGCTGGACACGCGACGCAATTTTAACTACACTCGCGCTTAAATGACGCGCGTCCACCTCGGCGAGTTCGAACAGATCCTCCTGCTCGCGCTCGCGCGCCTCGACGCGGACGCGTCCGGCGTGGACGTACGCGGCTGCATCGAGTCGCGCACCGGCCGCGCGGTATCGCCTGGCGCCATCTACACGGCGTTCCAGCGGCTCGAGCGCCGCGGGTTCGTCGCGACCAGCTTCGGCGAGCCGACGCCCCAACGAGGCGGCAAGCGCAAGAAACTCTATCGCCTGCGCCCCGCCGGCGTCCGCGCGCTCCAGGAGATGCAGGCCGCGCTCGGCGAGCTCGCGCGCGGACTCAAAACACGAGCCTCGTCACGATGACCCCTCCGCCACGCCCTCCGCGGCTGCCGCGCCTCCTGGCGAGTGTCCTGCTTCGCGGCGAGATGCGCGAGATCGTCCTCGGCGACCTCGACGAGGAGTTCGCCGTCGCGATCGCGGCCGGCGCCGATCGGCGTCAGGCGCGCCGTCGCTACTGGCGCCAGGCGTTCGCGTCGATCGTCTCGACGTGGCAAGGCGCATCACCGGCGGCTCCCGGCTCAGCGCATCGCGGACGGCTGTCGCGTGCGGTGCAAGGCTTCGCGCTCGATATCCGCCATGCCGCTCGCGTGCTCGCGCGCTCGCCCGGGTTCACGCTCGTCGCGGTCGCGTCGCTCGCAATCGGCATCGGCGCCAACACGGCGATGTACAACGTCGTCCGCGCGCTGCTGATCGAATCGCTGCCGGTGCACAAACCGGACGAGCTCGCGCTGGCTTACTGGACCAGGCCGGCCTCGACGAAAGTGCGGATGCTGGAGCTGAATTCAGAGGGGTTACGCGATCCCAAATCGGGCCAGCGCCTTCAGAGCAACCTCACCTATTCGATGTTCGCGGCGATGCGCGGCGCATCCGCTGGCTCGCTCCCGATCTTCGGCTTCAACTTCATCGGCCAGGCCAACGTGTCGATCGACGGGCAGCCGGCAATGCCGGCCGGGGGCATGCTTGCGACCAGCGAGTACTTCCCGGTCATGGGCCTGGCCATGGCCGCCGGCCGTCCCTTTACCGCCGCCGACGACCGACCCGACGCCGAGCGCGTCGTCGTCATCAGCCACGGGCTGTGGATGCGGGCGTTTGGAGGCGACCGCTCGGCGATCGGGCGGACCATTCGCGTGAGCGGCACGCCGTGTGAGGTCATCGGCGTCACGGCGCAGGGTTATCGCGGCCTCTCTCAGGGCGGGTTCTTTCCACCGGTGGACGTGACGTTGCCGCTGGCTGCGCAGCCTGACGTCATGCCGCGATGGAGCGCCATGCCGGCATCGGGCGCCTCCCTCTTCACGTCGAATCAGTTCTGGGTGCGCGCGATCGTACGCGTGCCCGCTGGAACGACCGGATCCGAGGGCCCGCTGGCGTCCGCGCTTCGCGGGGAATTCGCGAAGCTTCCTGGGGCCACGCCGGAAGAGATTCCGCAGGTGACGGTCCGATTGCTGCCTGGCGGACGCGGACTCGATTCGCTCCGCAAGGACACGGAGCGTCCGCTCGCGATTCTTGGCGCGGTCGTGGCCGTCGTGCTGCTGATGGCGTGTGCCAACCTCGCCGCGCTCCTGCTCGCGAGAGGCGTCGCACGGCAGCGTGAGCTCGCGGTGCGGCGTGCGCTTGGCGCCGGAAGAACGCGGCTGGTTCGGGTGCTCATGACGGAGACGCTGTTGCTCGCGATGGCCGGCGGCGTCGCGGGTCTGTTCATCGCCGTCTGGAGCGGGCCGATCATCGCGTCGATGGTGACGGTCGGCCTGGGTGCGGCCGGCGTCGATCTGGGCATCAGCTGGCGACTCGTCGGCCTGACGGCGGGGGTCTCGATCGCCGCCGCGATCCTGGCCGGCCTCATCCCGGCGCTTCGACTGTCCGGGCGGCTCGCGGCCGATCTGACGACGCGCGCTGGTCAGGCAGGTCCTCGGTTCGCCACCGGCCGCGCGCTCATCGCGCTCCAGATCGCGGTGTCCGTGCCGCTGCTCGTGGGCGCGGGACTGTTCCTTCGAACGATCTACAACCTCTCGGCAGTCGATGTCGGTTTCAACCCCGACGGCCTCGTCGTCTTCAAGCTCGAACCCGGGCTCGGCCGCGCGAACGACCCGCGCGATCCGCGCGAGGTCTACGCCCACGTGCTCGAGCGCATGCGCACGCTGCCCGGCGTGACGTCGGCCTCAATCGTCGCGGACCTGCCCATCAGCGGCCGTTCGTCGAACACGGGCGGGAAGATCGGCGAGGACAAGATCTCCGTGAACCTGAATGCCGTCGGGCCACGGTTTTTCGAGACGATGGGCATTCCGATCGTCGTGGGCCGATCGATCGACGAGCAAGACACGGCCAGCTCCCCTCCTGTCGTTGTCGTGTCGCAAACGTTTGCCGCGCAGTACTTCCCCGGTCAGACACCGGTCGGCCAGCATTTCCTGATCGGCGAGGCCAACGTCGAGATCGTCGGCGTCGCCGCGGCCAGCCGCACTCGCGATCTGCGCACCGATCCGCCGCCGATGGTCTACGACGCCTACGTTCAGCAATCGTTTGCGACATTTCCGTCCTTCCGCGGCTTCTTGCGTACCGTGTCGCCACTCGAGATGAGCGTCGTGCTCCGCACCGCGGCCCCGGTCGCCGCGCTGCGCTCCGTGATTCCGGCAGCCGTTCGCGAGGTCGAGCCGGAGCTGCCGGTGACCGACATCAGGACCGAAACAGATCAAATCGCCACGAGCATCGCCCGCGAGCGAATGTTCATGCGGCTGCTCGTGCTCTTCGGCGGCTTCGCCGTGCTGCTCGCGTGCATCGGCCTCCACGGCGTGACTTCGTACGCGGTCGCGCGACGGACCAGCGAGATCGGCATCCGCATGGCACTTGGCGCGCGGCGATCGCAGGTGTTGTGGCTGATCCTGCGGCAGGTCGTCGTCCTCGCACTGGCCGGCGTCGCGCTCGGCCTGCCGATCGCGTTCAGCGCCAGCCCGGTCGTGGGTTCAATGCTGTACGGACTTGCGCCGCGGGACGCGATGACGATGGCCGGCGCGGCGCTGGTGCTCGTCGCGGTCGCACTTGCCGCCGCGTGGCTGCCGGTTCGCCGGGCGGTCGCCGTCGATCCGACGATCGCGCTTCACGTGGACTGAACGGCGGCCGCCCGCCGGGGACGTCGCCTTGATTTGTCCAACAATGTTGTTTAACATCGGGATATGCCTGAGGACGTGCGGCCGCTGGGCGAATTCGAACAGATGGTGCTCCTCGCGGTGCTGTGCGCGGACAACGCCGGTGAGGCGTACGGGATCACCGTGTACGACGAGCTCGTCGCGCGCACCAGGCGGCGCGTTGCGCGAGGCGCGGTGTACATGACGCTCGACAGGCTCGAGAAGAAGGGCCTGCTCTCCTCCTATCAGACCGAGCCAACATCGGAACGCGGCGGCCGTGCCAGGCGCTGCTATCGCGTGACGAAGCCGGCCAGAGCGGCGTTGCGCGAGTCGAGACGCGCGCTCATCAACCTGTGGGAAGGGTCGGCGGCGAACTCGGGGCTCTAGCGATGCTGCGCTGGCTGACCGACGCCTCGCTTGCCGATTCGATCGCCGGCGATCTCGAAGAGCAGCGCCGGCAGCGCGCGCGGACGTCGCCCATGGCGGCCACGTTGTGGTACTGGCGCGCGTACCTGGCCGTCGCGATCTATCTCATAGCGCGACGGCCGGTTGAAGGGAGACCGCCTGCGATGCGAACCATTCCATCCGACATTCGCGACGCGGCGCGGCTGTTTCGTCGCGCCCCGCTCTTTGGCGCCGCCGCGGTGCTCATCCTGGCGCTTGGCACCGGCGCCACCTCGGCCATTCTCAGCCTGGCGGACAAAGCGCTGATTCGGCCGCTGCCGATTCCAGACGTGAGCCGGGTCGTCCAGAGCACGTTCTCGTTTTCGTATCTCGACTTCCGCGATCTTGCGAAGGAGCACGGCGGATTCTCGCAGGTCGCGGCTTGGGGCTATCCGCCGTTGGCGATCGAGCAGGGCGGCGAGGCCTTACAAGTCACCGGTGCACTCGTGTCGGGTGATTACTTCGCGCTGATCGGCCACCAGCCCGTCGCCGGACGCTTGCTCAATCGGAGCGACGATGTCTCGGGCGCGCCAGCGACCGGCGTCATGAGCGAACGGCTGTGGACGCGTGTCTTTCGGCGCGATCCGCAGATCGTCGGCTCGGTCCTGACGGTCAACCGGACGCCGGTCGCGATCGTCGGCATCTCGCCGGCAGCGTTTCGCGGAACATCTCTGCAGATTGCGCCCGAGCTCTTCATCAATCTGCCCAGTCTTGCGGATCTGTCGACGGGCTTCATGGCGAATCCGGCCACGCTCACCAATCGCGGCCGGGTCTTCCTGACGATTGCGGCGCGACTCAACGATGGCGTGAGCCTCGATCAGGCCAACGAAGAAGCACGTCGCATCTACTACAGTCATCGCGACTCGACGACGACGCCAAACACTGGCGCCTGGTTTGCGCCGTTGCTGAGCCAGGCGTTGGGGGCGAAAACGTCGGGCGATCTGCGTCAGTTCCTCACGGTTCTGCTCGGCGCGAGCGCGATCACGATGCTCCTGACGTGCGCGACGGTCGCCAATCTGCTGCTGGTCCGATCGGAGCGCCGCCGCCACGAGCTGGCCGTCCGGGCGGCGCTTGGCGCCGGCCGCGCCCGGCTCTGCCGGTTGCTGCTCGTCGAAAGTCTGGGCATCGGCCTCGCCGGAGGCCTCACAGGCGTCGGCGTCGCCGCGCTTGCGCTCGAGCTCCTGGGCACGTTCATGCTGCCGGGACAGATCGCGATTCGCGATCTTCAACTCACGATCAATGGCGGCATGCTGGCCTCATGCGTCGCCATCGGGCTGTTGACGGCCGTGGTGTTCGGCCTCGCGCCGATCTGGCAGCTGAAACGCGTCGACGCCGGCACGACGCTGCGCGCGGGCGCCCGCACGACCTCGCGTCATGCCGCGCGATCGCTGCTCGTCGGCATCCAGATTGCGGTCTGCGTGGTGTTGCTCGGCGGGAGCCTCGCGTTCGGCCGCGCCATTGCGCACGCGCTGGCGCTCGACCTCGGGTTCAACGTCACGCGCACATCGATCACCGGGATCGATCCGTCGCTGACGCGGCTGTCCGACGATCGATCTTCGGCGCTGCGTCGCGAGACGCTCGATACCCTTCGCGCGAAACCGACCGTGCGCGCGGCGGCGTGGGCGCTCAGACGCCCGATGTCCGGCGGGTTCGTCCTCAATCCGGTGGTCGAAGGACGCGAGGCCGCGTCCAACGCGCCGCCGCTCGACATCCAGGCCAACGTCATCAGCGACGGTTACTTCGACGTCATGCAGATTCCGATCGTCGCCGGCAGGGTATTCACGCCACAAGACGAGCACAGCCCGGTTCGCGTCGCCGTCGTCAGCACGAACCTCGCCAGGACGCTTTGGCCCGACGGTCAGATCCTCGGTCGGCGGATCAGCCTCGAAAATCCTGGCTCCCCTGACATGAAGTGGACCACTGTGATCGGCGAGGTGGCTGACATCCATCGAGCGATCGGCGGTCCTCCAGTACCGATGCTCTACCTGGCGTCGGGCCAGACTCCGCAAGGATTCGACCCCGACTTCCTGATGGTGCGATCAACGGGCGATCCGTCGAGCGCGCTGCCGGATGTTCGCACGGTCCTTCGCGGCATCGAGCCGCACGTGGTAATTACCTCATCGATGCCGATGTCACAGCACGTCGAGGCGCCGCTGATGGCGCACCGATTGGGGCTGATGTTATTTGCGATGTTCGCGGGCCTGGCGGTCGCGCTGACCGGCTTTGGGTTGTACGCGGTGGTGGCGTCCGCGGTCGCTCAACGCACGCGGGAAATTGGCATTCGTTTCGCCCTGGGCGCGGAGACCGGCCGCATCGTGTCGATGGTCGTTCGACAAGGCGCGTGGCCGATCGTGGCCGGGCTCGCGGCGGGCATCGCCGCGTTGGCGATGTCATCACGCCTGATCGCGGGATTCATGTTCTCGCTGCCGGCTGTCAATGCCGCCGCACTCATCGCGATCTGTCTGGCGATCGGCGCTCTGACCTTCATCGCGATGATCGTGCCCGCGCGGCGAGCGCTCACGGTAGATCCGAGCGTAGTGCTCAGGGCCGACTGACGGCCGGCTGCCAGATCCGGCGCGGTTGCACACCGCGGTCGCATCGTTCGATATGCTGGGTGGATCGTGGACGCGCCCGCCCCCGCCCCGGTGCCCGACGCGTGGAGTCCGCTGCGCCACCCGCTCTTTCGCAGCCGGTGGCTCGCCTCGATTGTCTCGAACATCGGCACGTGGATGCAGGATACGTCCGCGACGTGGCTGATGACCGTGCTGACCGGATCGCCGCTGCTCATCGCGCTGATGCAGACGGCGGCGAGCCTGCCGGTGCTCGCGCTCGGCCTGCCGGCAGGCGCGATGGCCGACATCCTCGATCGGCGCCGGGTGCTGATTTTCTGGCAGACGTGGATGCTGGTCGCGGCGGTGGTCCTGGCCGTGGTGACGCTGGCGGGCGGCATGGGCCCATGGCTGCTGCTCAGCTTGACGCTGCTCTTGAACGTCGGCGCGGCGATGAACAACCCGGCGTGGCAGGCGATCGTGCCCGAGCTGGTGCCGCGGTCCGAGCTGGCCGGCGCGATCTCGCTCAACAGCGCGGGCTACAACCTCGCGCGCGCTGTCGGGCCGGCGCTGGGCGGCCTGGTGGTCGCCGCGTTCGCGAGCGTCGCGCTGGGCGCGGGCGTGACGTTCTTCATCAACGCACTCTCATTCGCGGCCGTGATTGCGATGCTGTTCGCGTGGAAGCGCCGGCCGTTGCACGTCAGCGCGCTGCCAGCCGAGCGCATGGTCGGATCGATCCGCGCGGGCGCGCGCTACGTCCGTCACTCCCAGCCCATCCGCCGCATCCTCGTACGCACGTTCCTCGTGACGAGCGGCGTCAGCGCGATGTGGGCGCTCCTCGCGGTCGTCGCGCAGCAGGACCTCGAGCGCGGCGCGCTCGGCTACGGGCTGCTCAACGCGTCACTCGGCACGGGCGCGATCCTCGGGGCGATGTCGCTCGCGCGCCTGCGCAGGGCGCTCTCGTCCGACGCGATCATCACGTGGTCGACGATCGTCTTCGCGATCACGCTGTTCGTGATGGCGTTCGTCCATCACGTCTGGGTCGTCGTCATCGCGCTGCTCGCCGGCGGGTTTGCGTGGACCAGCACGACGTCGACGTTCAACATCGCAGTGCAGATCTCCGCGCCGTCATGGGTCCAGGCCCGACTGCTGGGTACGTATCAAATGACGTTTCAGGCCGGCATGGCGATAGGCAGCGCCTGCTGGGGGTGGATCGCCGAGCGCACGAGCACGCCGCTGGCGCTCTCGGTGGCCGCGGCCGGCCTGCTCATCACGCTCCCCTTCTCGCGCCGCCACGAAATCCTGGCCGGCGTGCCGCGCGACCTGACGTCCGCGGCGGCGGCGAAAGCCCTCGGACGATCCGCGCCGACCGTCGTCATCGAGCTCGATCCGGACACCGGGCCGGTCATGATCTCGGTGAGCTACGAGATCGATCCTGTCGACGAAGGCGGCTTCGTCGCGGCCATCCATGATCTGCGCGCGATTCGCCTCCGCGACGGCGCGATGCGGTGGGGCCTCTTTCGCGATTCCGCCGACGAGCGCCGCTACGTCGAGACGTTCCTCGTCGAGTCGTGGGCGGAGTACCTGCGCCAGCGGGAGCGGTTGACGATGAGCGACCGAGAGGTGCGGGATCGTGTGTACGCGTATCAACGGGGACCGATTCCGCCTCCGGTGTCGCGGATGATCTACACTCCGACGTCGACATGACCGACGTCCAGAGCACAGTCGCCTGGCTGAAGCGCACCGGCCGCACGAGCGTGCGAGACAGCATGCGGCGGTACGCATTGCCAGCGGAACACGCCGTCGGCATCCCGGTCGGGATGCTGAAACAGCGGGCCAAGGCGGTTGGGCGCGATCACGACCTCGCGCGCGCGTTGTGGAAGACCGGCATGTACGAAGCGCGCCTGCTGGCCGCCTTCGTCGGCGAGCCCGCGCGCGTGACGCCCGCCGAGATGGACCGCTGGTGCAAAGACTTCGACAGCTGGGGCATCTGCGACACCGTGTGTTTCAGCCTGTGGGACCGCACACCTCACGCGATGAAGAAGATCCGGCAGTGGAGCACGCGACGCGAAGAGTTCGTCAAGCGCGCCGCTTTCGCGCTGCTCGCCTCGGTCGCGCTCCACGACAAGAAGATGAGCGACGACGCGTTCGCCAAGTGCCTGGCGATCATTCAGCGCGGCGCTTCCGACGATCGCAACTTCGTGAAGAAGGGCGTGAGCTGGGCGCTGCGCCTGGTCGGGCGGCGCAGCCGAAGCCTCCACCGGAAGTCTGTCGAATTGTCTCGGCGCCTCGCCGCCTCGACCGACTCGACCGAGCGCTGGGTGGGCAAGGACGCGCTGAGGGATCTGACGAGGCCGATGGTCACCCGCAGATTCAGCGAGCGCTAGCGTCTCACGGCGATCGGGACGTGCCAGAACGCAGCACGTCCGCCGGTGGGATCGAGCACGGTCACCTGACAGTCGTACGTGCCGGCGTCGAGTTGCGTCAGCGGAATCGTGAACCGAATCGGCACGGCCCTCGACTTCGGATCCCAGCCGTCGGTGAGCGCGAGCGCGTCCGTCTCGAACACCTTCTCGCCGGCGCGATAGAACGTCACGAACGCCGCCAGCGGGCGCATGGTCGTGGCATCGCGCTCGTAGGCCTGGAGAAAGACGAGCAGCGGGCGCGACGCGCTGAACGAACGAGTCACGCTGGGAATGAGTTTCTGCCCGTCGTACACCAGCGGGTTGGCCTTGTCGGACGGGATCTTCTGCTTCACTTCCTTGAGGATCTCGCCCGGCGCCACGCGCTGGTTCGAGAGGACGACGCTGCTGATCGGCAGGCGCGTGGCTTCACGCTCGAGATTGGGGATCGTGAACGACGCCTGAAACGTCCCGATGCGGCCCGTCGTCCCGTTTCGCGCGAGCAGCTTGATCACGTACTCGCCGGGCAGCACTGTGAATCCGGTCTCGTACTGAATGAGCGGACTGGCGGCCACCGCGCCGGCGACCGGACCGGGCGGAACCTCAACCTCGTCGCGCATGTTGCGCACGGTCACGCCGTAGGTGTCCTTGATCTCGCCGATCATGTCGATCTTGACCGATGACGTGCCGCGTTCGGTCGTTCGCGCGAGCTCGTTGCGCGGCATGCGAGCAGAAATCGTCAGGAAATACTCCGCGCGGCTGATCTGGAAGTAGTTGACCTCCATCGCCATCGGGATCTCCGTGATCGGATCCTCGACCCGCAGTGCCTCGGCAAGCTGGCGCTCCTTGTCGGCGCGGGTGAACTTCCGGTACTCCTTGTCGCCGTAGTAGCCGGCGCGGTACGAGAGATCGGCGGACATCTCGACTCCGAGCGAGACCTTCACGCGCCTGAACCTGCCGTCGGCAATCGTATTCTTCGAGTAGTAGCCGACGAGGTAGTAGCCGCTGACCGCTTGCGCCGCCAGCCGGATGCCGCGCGACAGGTCGTTGCTGTCGAAGAGCGCGCGACCGCCCGTGTCTTTCGCGAGCGCGTAGAGCGTGTCCTGCGACTGCTGGCCGCGCGTGATTTGCGCCTGCGCGATCGTGCCCGAGAACATGCCCAGGCCGCCCGGCGATGGCCGCGTCGCGTCGCCCAGCGGGGGCGTCGCGACCAGGCCGCGCGCGTCGATCGGGTTGAGCGTCACGTTGGCGCGAATCGCCGCGTTCACGGTCGCGCGCATCTGCGCCAGGTTGTCGAGGCCGTTCAGTCGCAGACCACTGCCGAAGTAGACCAGCGTCTTGAGCTCCGGGAGCGGACCAAGATCGGTGACGGCGGTCTGAAGCGCCGCGAGCTGCCGATCCGTCGAGAAAATGTTGAACGTGTCGTTCTCGTCGCCGAACGCGCCGCCGGATTCGACGACCAGGCCGGCCTCCTCGTCGTTGGCCGCGCTCATCATCTGCTGGAGCGTCGCGCCGAGCGCCGCACGGTCGTCCGTGAAATCCTGCTTCAGCCGCACGCCGCCGTCCTTGAACGCCATGATCGCGACCAGGTCGGCCGCGGCCATTTGCGTCGCGACGTACTTCTCCGCGTCCGAGAACACGCGAAGCTGATCGAAAAACGACATCTGATACAGATCGAAATACAGGACGACCAGCCGCCGTCCGCGATACCGCGTGTCGCCCGGCGCCGGCACCGCGACCGTCGCCGATGTCGCGGGCGACACACCCGCTGCCGCCGGAGCGGGCACGGTCGGCGGCGGTCCACCAATCGCCGGCGGGGCCAGCAGGGTGTCGTCGAGGGCCTGATACTCGACGAAGGCGATTTCCTGCGGCTGGCCGTCCTCGGTCACGACGAAGTCCTTTGCGGTCAGTCCCAGCACGGGCTTGCCCTGCTTGTCCTTGACGCTCACGGGCTGCACGATCAGACGAACCGTCGCGCGAAACGTGGACTGCGGCGACTGCTGGTCCGCGCGGCCCGTCGTCGTGCGGACGGCGAGCGCGGCAATCACGGCGATGAGGACGATCGGGGCGCGACGCATGTCAGAAGCGAAGCCTCACGCCCATTTGCAGCGTCCGCATCGGATTGGCGACCGTCGGGAAGCCGAACTGCGGGCTCGTGACCACCGTGTCGATCGCCGCGAACGTCACGCGGTTGAGCACGTTCGTCGCGATCAGGCGCCATTCGAGATTCCAGCGGCCGCCGAGACGGAACACTCGCGCAACCGACATGTCGAGCGAGAACTGCGCCGGCCCGCGAATCGAATTGCGGCCGGCATTTCCCCACGTCCCGAGCGCGGGCGTCGTGTAGGCCGCGGCGTTCGCGTACGACCCGGCCGTCGCGGGCGCAGTCGGCTCGCCCGTCAGCGCCGGACGGACGCCGACGACGCCCGTGCCGCTCACGGCGAGGAACGAAATCGGCGTCTGCGGCAAACCGCTGCCGGTCGTGAGCTGGCTGGCCACCGTCCAGTCCTTGAAAAGCGTCGCCCACTTCCCATCCACCAGCGTGCCGCCCTGCAGGCCCATCCCGGTCGTGTACTGAAACTGCACGGACAACAGATGCCGCTGGTCGAACGACGACGGGCCGCGCTCGGCCCCGAGATTGAGCCAGTCCTGGGCGATCGAAAGCGCCGATACCGACGCCACCTTGTTCGCAAACGTCGCGGCGTCATCCGTTGACTTCGCGATCGTGTACTGCACGGCGGCCGTGAGCCCCGCGTGCAGCCGCCGGCGCAGCGTGAACTGCCCCGCGTTGCGCAGCGAGCTGCCATTCGACGTGATGTACACGAATCCCGACGGGCACGTCGAGCACGGATTCTCCGCACCGGTCGGGTACGTGTTCGGCAGAAACGCCTGCATCAGGTGGCTGCCCTGGACGCCGAGGTACGCGGCGATCACGGTGAGCGAGGCCGGCAGCTCGCGCTGCACGGTGACCTGCCAGTTGTGCGCGTAGCCGGATCGAAAACCCGGATCGACGGCGACTGTGTTCGTTGTGCCAGGCAGCGTGGACGGAAAGGGATTGGCCAGCGTCAGCGGCGTGTCCAAGCTGTTGTGAATACTGAACGTCGTCGAGAACGGCGGCTGATGCGCGAGCAGCAGACCGATCGACTCGTAGACGCCGAGGTTGCGATAGATCCCGTAGCTGCCGCGGACGACGAGCGGCGAGCTCAGCGACGGCCGCCATGACACGCCGAGCCTCGGCTGCAGCCCGCCTTTGTCCGACCGAATCAGGGAGGCCGGATAAGACGCACCCGTCAACGCACCCGTGGGATCCGCCGGCGTCACTTGCGCGATGGCCGCGAAGCCCGGAGCGACGTCGAGGTTGACGAGGTGTCCCGCGAGCTCGGTGTAGGGCGTCTCGTACTCCCAGCGCACACCAAGGTTGATGGTCAGATTGGCCAGCGCGCGCCAGTCGTCGTTGAGGTACGCGTCGAACGCCTTCGCGCGCAGCCGCGTCGCCGTGTCGCCAAACGCAATCGAGCTTGCGGTCGGCACGCCGAGGAGAAAGTCGGCGAACGGCACGCCCGTGATCGGCCCCGTGAACGACAGCGTCCCGCGAGGATCCGGTTGCGACAGCACCTCCGTGCGATCCCCACGCACGTCGCCGCCCATCGTCAGGTTGTGCGCGCCATGCCGGTAGAGCACCTCGCCGCCGCCGCCATTGCTCGTGTGGCTCGTCTGTTGATGCTGGACGTCGGTGAGACCGGCGATGCCGGCGAACGCGAGCGTCGGCGGTCCCCAGTTCACCGGATCCTGGTTGTTGCCGATGATGCCGGCGTCGCCGGACACGTTGGTGCGATTCGCGAAGAACGGCGCGACGTCCGTCGTCGCGCCCGTGAATTGGTAGCGTGCGCGCATCGTCATCCGCGTCGTCAGCCGGCGACTGAAGTTGACCGATCCGTTGATCGAGGTCGCGGTGCTCGCATCGGCAAAATTGAAGAGCGAGACCGAGTCGGTCTCGGTTCGCTGCAACGAGAAGCTGCCGGCCAGCGACATTCCGGGCGCCAGGTTCTTGCTGACGTTGGTCTGGAGGCTGTCCTGCTGGACGGACGCGAGGATCGGCGTCTGGTAGTTCGCACCGGCTGTCGCCGGAGCATTCGGAAGCGGGTAGTACGCGAGCAGCGCGGCCGCCTGCGGGCTGATCCGATCGGCCGGAATCACGTTGCCCTCGAACGGCAGGCCCGTGCGCGGATCGCGCACGACGACGCCCGATTGCGAGAAGTCGCCGGCGCGCTCGGCCGCGGTCGGCATCAACGCGGAATGGGTGGTCGCGTTGTGCGAGACCGAATGCTGGACGTTCAGGAATGTCTGAGGTCCGTACTTCACGACCCATGGAATCCTCAGCGGACCGCCGAAGTTGAAGCCGAGCTGCAGGTCATCGTACGACGGCGCCGGCGGGCTCGGGCTCGTGAACGAGTACGGCACGGCGTTCCAGGCCGAGTTGCCGAGCGCGACGTTGACGCCGCCGTTGTAGAGCGAGGAAAGCCTCGGCCGGTTGTTGCCGAACGCGCGTGGCTGGGCAAACGGCGTGGCCGCGCCGTTGATCGTGCTGCCGTTGATGATGTCGGCAGTTTCCGGCGGTGTCTGCTCCTCGACGGCCGGCGCCGGCGACCGAGTCTGTCTGGCCGGGGCCGCGGCGGCCTGTCCGACGATCTCGATGAGCGTCTTCATCGTCAGCATCACGACAGGCGGCGCACCGTCACTCGGCACAACGATCTCGCGGCTCACGGGCACGAAGCCGCGCATCTCGACCCGCAGCGTCCACGAGCCGTTGTCGACGTTCGCGATCTTGAACGCGCCGTCGTCGGTGGTCAGCGTGGACAGCGTTCGCTCACCGCGGGTGGCGGTGACGGTCGCGCCAGGGACGCCCACGCCGGCGAACGTCACGCGGCCGGTCAGATCCGCGGTTTGGGGTTCTGCGTGCGTCGCGGTCGTCGCCCACAGCACACCGGCGACCACCGCGATCGCGAAGCGAATCATCTGCCGGCCCCACGCGCGCGGGAAGGAGCAAGGGGCTTGCCCGACGTAGCGGCGTCAGCCGCGAAGTCGGGCGTCGGCCGCTCGATGTGATCGATGACGATGAACCCGCGCGGGCCTTTGGTCTTCTCGAGCTTCAGGCCCAGCTCTTCGACGGCGGCAAAGATTGCCGCTTCGGTCTCGAAGTCATCTTGTCCCCGCCGGAATTCAAAGCGGAAGACAAATTCATCGTTGACGCCGGTCTTGTCGATGACGTGGACGCCGAGCGTTCGCGAGAGTTGACTGGCCAGGCTCGACAGACGGAACCCGGCGAAGGTCCAGCGCGTGGTTTCGCCGCCGCTCATCATGAGGTTGCCGCATTTCAGTGTGCTTGCGTTCGGGTCGATCCCTGGCGCGGCATTCGGGTCGCAGTCGCCGTCTTTCATCGGCTTCAGCTTCAACCCGCTCTTCCCCACGGTGAGTGTGAGGAGGGACACTTCCTCGGTGTCGCGATGGATCTGGAGATGGAAGCGGTCCTCGAGCAGGGACTGCAGCATCGAGCCCATGAGGACGGTCCGCTCGGTTGCGCCCGCCGCGGTGGCTTCGATCATGTACTTGTCACGAAGGGAATGGACCCACGCGGGGCCTCCACGAATCTTCGTCGAGCTCGATGCCGTACCCGGATCGTCGTTGGCGAGCCGTTCGTCGTCGCGCGCTCCGTAGGACGCGTACGCGAGATAGATGAGCTGCTCGGTCGTGACACACGGCACGAAGAATCGCCCGGGCGAGAACGTCGCGTTCGTGCCGCCAGCGGTTCCCCGGGCACCGGTCGGCTTCTCTTCGGCCTCGCACGGTTTGATGGAGGCTGCTCCGTACTTCGGCTTGGGTCCGGACGATTGAGCCGCGACGACGCGAAGCGGCGACACGACCGCCACGAGCATGACTGCGGTGGCAAATGCGGCGACGACGCCAGCGGTGCCCGCGCGGCCACGCGGCTGCCGAACATCGAGCACCGCCCTCACGCGCGCCGCCAGATCCGATCGGTTCGCCATGGCGAGCAGCGGTTGATGCTTGGTGATCGACAGGCGTTCGGCGAGCCCGACAAGCTGGTCCGCGTAGGCCGCCGACTCGCCTGCCTTGGCCGCGCCAGGATGGCCCGACGTCGAAAGGAGCACGGCATCGTCGCACGCGCGTTCTGCCTCGAGTGCGAGCTGCCGTCTCGCGATCCACACCAGCGGATGGAACCAGTAGCCGGCGCAGGCAATTCGCGCGACGCATTGACTCGCCCAGTCCGCGCGCCGAACGTGTTCGAGCTCGTGAACGATCGCCCGCACGAGGTCTTCGTCGGTCCAGGCCTGCGCATCGATCGGCAGTACGACCACCGGACGCATCAGACCGCAGGTCATCGGTCCCGGCACGGACTCGTGCAGCAGGACCTCGACCCGCCGATTGATGTTCCCTTCGCGGGCCAACTGATCAACGACGTCCTGGCCATGCCGCCACGGCAGCCCAGATCGACGAATCGATCGCACCTGCCATAGGCCAACGGCGACTGGCAGCAGGAACACCATCGCGCCGACGGCCCAGGCGCCAACGAGAAGCACGGCCGGTGAGGGGGTGAAGGATCGGCCAGTCAGTGTCGTGACGTGTGAGTCATCACTGGGGCCGGAAGCCGACGCTGCGCGATCCGCGACGATCTCGGGAGTGGACGCCGTCGATGCTCCCGGCACGGCCACGGGCACGGCCACCCGGATCGCCGGCACGACCAGAGAAGCGACCGGGAGCGCGACAAGCATGGCGAACGCCGCGGCGAGCACTACATGCCGCGTCGCCGCACGGCTTCGACGGGCGAACCTGGCGCCCACGAGCGCCATGACCGTGAGCATGGTCGCCTTCACGACGAGCGACGCCGCGATCGATCCGCTGACGACGAGCGTGAATGCCGCGATACCGGCGGTCATGACTGCCTCCGTTCCTTGCGCACGCGATCGATCTCCGCTTTCAATGCCTCGAGCTCGTCTTCGCTCCACGGGGACTCGGCGACGAGCGCCGTCATCATCTGCTTGAGCGATCCGCCGAAGAAGGTCTGCAGGTACTGCTGCAGCGCCGTGCGTTTGGCGGCCGCGTGCGACATCGTGGCCGAGTAGAGATACCGAGGGCCGTCCTGCTGGTGTTTCAGGTAGCCCTTCTTCTCGAGCCGCGCGAGCATCACGCGCACGGCGGAGTCCCCGGGCGGATTCGAGAGCCGCGCGCGGATGTCCTCAGCCGATGCGCGATTGCCCAATGCAAACAGGGCGTTCATGATCTCGCGTTCCCGGCGGGTCAGTCGCTCTGCAATCTGTTTGGGCATCGTCTGTCCTAAGATCCGCCTAGCGACGGTTGCGGACGCCTGGTCCCATCGCCCGCGCCGGCGGCGGGGTGGCCGGCGCGAACGTGTCGGGCGTCGGCCGCTCGACGTGATCGATCACCAGGTAGCCGCGCGGCGCTTTGACCGCCTCGATCTTCAAGCCCAGCTGGTCGAGCGCGGTCAGGATCCCTGGACCACGCGGGCCCGGGTTCGGCGGGTAGTCGATGTCCCGCTGGACCAGGCGCGGCGTGTTCTCGTCTGACGAAAACTCCAGGCGAATCACGAACTTGTCGGTCAGGCCCGTGCGATCGATCACGTGTCGATCGAGCGTGCTCGAGAGCATGCTCGCGAGCGCCGACACCGGCATGCCGCCGTACGTCCACACGGTGTTGGGCCCGTTGCGGTCCATGTTGATCGAGCTGCAGCGGGGCTTCCCGGCGGTCGCCGGGTCACCGGAATCGCAGTCGCCGTCCTTCATCGGCTTGAGCTTGAATCCGCCTTTCGCCACCGTGAGCGCGTACATCGGCACCTCTTCCGTCTCGCGATGGATCTTGAGATGGAAGCGCTCCTCGAGCAGCGTGCGCAACATCGATCCCATCAGCACCAACCGGTCGGTCGTGCCGGCCGCGGCGGCCTCGATCGAGTACGCTTCGCCGCGCGAGTGCACCCAGTCCGGACCGCCTCGCACTTTGCTCGTGTTCGATGCGCCTCCGGGCTCGTCGTTGGCGAGATGCTCGTCCGGGCCGACGCCGTACGCGGCATAGGCGAGGTAGATCAGCTGCTCGGTCGACACGCACGGAACGTAGAACCGGCCAGGTGAGACCGTGGCGTTGGTGCCGCCGGCCGTGCCTCGGGCCGGACCCTGCGGTACGTCGCTTCCGGAACATTTCTTGATCGACGCGACGTCGTATCGCTGCGGCGTGGTCGCTACGGCCGACGTCTGCTGCACCGCCGCGACGATCTGCAGCGGCGAGATCGTCGAGACGAGCGCGACGGCGACGGCGCAGGCCGCGGACACCGCGATCGCGCCGGCCCGCCCGCGCGCCTGACGCGTATCGAGGACCGCAGTCACGCGTGCCGCCAGGTCCGACCGGTTGGCCATCGCCAACAGTGGTTGATGTCTCGCGATCGTCAATCGCTCGGCAAGGTCGACGAGCTGATCGGCGTACGCGGTCGCGTCGGATCCGCCGATCACCGCGTCGTCGCACGCGCGCTCGGCCTCGAGCGCCAGCTGCTGTCGCGCGATCCACACGAGCGGATGAAACCAGTAGAACGAGCAGGCGGCCCGCGCCAGGCACTGCGTGGCCCAGTCGCCGCGCCTCACGTGCTCGAGCTCGTGCATCAGTGCGCGGGCAAGATCTTCGGTCGTCCACACGCGCGCATCGATCGGCAGGACGATGACGGGATTCACGAAGCCGAACGTCATTGGGCCCGGCACGGACTCGTGCAGGAGCACGCCAACGCGACGCTGGATTCCAGCCTCGCGCGCCAGTTGTCCGGCGACCGCGAGACCGTGCCGCCAGGGCAGCGCCGATCGACGAAGCGCACGCACCTGCCGCAACCCGATGACGACGGGCAGCACGAACATCGACGTGCCGACAAGCCAGACGCTCAGCAGGATCGTGGACGATGAATTGGAGGACGTCGGGCTCGCGGCTGGAACGTCGCCGCTCGCCTGGTCGACCGAGGGCGCGGTCCGCGCGGCGTCGGCGGCTGGTTCAACATCGGCGGTCGCGGCCGCCCGATGCGGCGCGACCGGCACCGCCACGCGAATCGCCGGCGCGACCACCGCGGCCACCGGCAGCACGATCAGCACGCCAAACGCGGCCGCCAGCAACACATGACGGAACGCCGCCTGGCGGCGCCGCGCGAGCCTGACGAGAGCGAGCGCCATCGCGGTCGTCGCGGTCACCTTCAGCAGAATGGACCACACGAGCGAGCCACTCGCGGCGAGCATGAGGGTTTGGGCGGCGGTCATGGCTGCGTCCTTTCATGCGACATTTGTCGCATCTTAACTGCGACATTTGTCGCATGTCAAGCGCCGTTTGGAGAGCCGACCGGGCAAGCGGTACGCTGACGTTACCGCCCGCCGGCGCGACCGGCCGCGGGCTTCGCCGCCGTAAGGGCCTCAGCCGCGACGGCTGGGAAGCCGGGCGTTGGGTGTTCGACGTGATCGATCACGATAAAGCCCTTTGGGCCCTTCGTCGGCTGCAGCTCGAGACCGAGCGACTTCAAGACCTGCGTGATCGACGGCGCCGTCGGCGGATCGGCCGTCCGGGGCAGAATCAAGAAGTCGTACGGCACCAAGTCATCAGGCGCGTACTCCAGGTAAATCACGAACTTGTCGGTGAGACCGGTCCTGTCGAGGACATGCCGGTCCATCACGCCGGACAGAAAACGCGCGACACCCTCCATCGTCTGTCCATTGAGCACGAGCGCGTTGTTGGGACCGAGCGGTCCGCCCATGATGCCGTGGCCGCAGATCGGCTTGCCGCCGCGGCGTACCGTTTCGATCTCCTCTTGCATTTGGTACGGCTCTTTTCGATTCGGATCGGGCGGCGCGCAGCTGTCCGCGCCTGCGGGCTTGATCTTGAGGCCGGTCTTCGCGATCGTGAGCGCGTACATCGGCACGTCGTCCTGCACTTCTCGATGGAGCTTGAGCTTGAAGCGATCCTCGAGCAACGCGCGGAGCATCGGGCCCATCATGACTCTCCGTTCCGGTACCGCTTCACGCCCGGTGGAGCCGGTCGATACGGCCGTTTTCGCTTCGATCATGAAGCGCTCCGTGCGCATCCAGCCCGGACCGCCGCGAATGCGCTGCGGAAACGTCTTCTGGTCGCGCAGCTTGTCGGGCGCACCGCGGCCCTCGTCGTTCAGCAGCGGATCGCCGTTTGCGACGTACGCGCCGTTGATGAGCTGCTCCAGCGTGCCACAGTTATAGACGAACAACCCCGGCGAGAACACGGGCCCGGCGCCGCCGTTCCGGCCGCCTGGGACGCCCGCTGTGTTCTCGCATGGGCGAATCGACGCGACCTCGAACTTCTGCGGCGAAGGCATCGACGACTGATCCGACGTCGGTCGCTCGATGTGATCGACGACGAAGTACTCCTGCGGTCCCTTGATCGAGACGAGCTTCAAGCCGAGCTGTTCTTCCAAGGCCCTGTAGACCGATGGTGCCGAGCTGTCGGTGCGGTCTAGAGAAGGCGCGCCGGCCGCGTTGCCGGCGCTGGCCAGCGTGTCGTCGAGCGCGTACTCGAGATGAATATTGAAGCGCGTCGTGACGCCGGTCTGATCAAGGACCTGACGATCCGTTTCCAGAACGTCGGCGAGGTCGCTCAACGATCCGCCACCGAGATCCCAGAGGCGCACCCCGCCTCGCCTTCGGCCGGCCACCATCCCGCAGAAAGGCTTCTGCCGCCCCTGACTGGCCGGTGCAGCGACAGGCTTCTCCGCATCCTCCTCGACGCAGTCGCCGTCCGCGATCGGTTTGATCTTCAACCCGCCCTTCGCGACCGTCAGGGCGTACATCGGGACCTGCTCGGACACTCGATGCGTGCGAAGGGCGAACCGCTCCTCGAGAAGCGCGCGCAGCATCGGTCCGGTCGCGACCTCTGAGGCCGCGGTCGCTTCGATCGTGTACCGGTCTGAACGTATCCCGTCAGGAACTCCGCGCACCGCCCGGCCGAGACCGCTTGGTCTGAGCGTGAATTTGCCGTTGTAGGCGTATGCGCCCTCAATCAGGCTCTCGACGGTGTAGCACTCCAGGTAGACGCGATTTCGTGACACGTCGATGTGCCGGCCCGCGCCCAGGCTGGCATCGGGGGCGCACGGCTTGACCGACGCGACATCGAACGTCGCGGACGACGTCTGTGCCACCTGCGCGCCAGGCCGCGTTCGCAGAGGCGCGGTGATCGCGCCAGCGATCACCGGAATCGTCAGCGTCGCCAACGCGCTCGTGGCCAGCACGATGCGGCCCGCGACCGTCAACCGACGGCCGCTGCGGTTCGCCATGATGTGGGCGATCCGCCGCTTCAGGTCCGACCCGGTCACGCCCGACACGCACGCCAGCGGTGTCTCGCCATAGAGCTTGCAGACGCTCAAGATGCCCGTGGCGTACTCCGCGGGCTCCGTGCCCAGGCTCAGCACGGCCTCGTCGCACGCGCGCTCGCGTTCGTCGAGGAGACGCGCGCTGATCCACCAGACCAGCGGATGAAACCAGACGAGGGCTTCGACGATCATGTGGATCGCCGCCGTGAGATTGTCGCGCCGCCGCACGTGACACAATTCGTGCGCGAGCACGGCTTCCAATTGCCGCGGCGTGAGGTGCGCCTCGATGCCCTCCGGAAGCAAGAGAATCGGGCGCCACCATCCCACGACACCGGGCTCCAGCACGTCGAATGACGACCGCACCGGAACGTTCAACCCCGCCGTCGGCGGTTCCGCCGGCATGCTCGCGCCGACTGCCGCGCGAATTCGGCGCCAGCCGCGCAGCCGAAGAACCGCGATCGCGACGAACCCGCATGCCCACAATCCGACGAGGACCATCGGGATCCACGCAACGGGGGGCGGCGGAGCCGACAGTTCGACGGGAGGCGCGTCGGCAAGCGTTTGCGCGAACGGCTCCATGATGAACGACACGGCCGGCACGGCAGTCGACGCCATCGGTGCGGCCGACGGCGCCAGCGCCAGCTGACTCCCCAGGAACATCAGCCAGGCGAACGGCACGAAGAACTTGAGCGACGCGGCAAACCACAGCCAGTACCGCACGTGCGCCCTGTTGCGTCTGAGCGCGACGGCCAGCAGCCCGGCGGCGAGCGTGAAGACCGTCGATTGCCACAAGTGGTCCGTGAGTTGCGGGATCATCTCGATTTCCCCTTTCGCTCGGCCTTCCGCTCCTGGTCGCGCTTCTCGATCGCCTTCTCGATCTCTCGAATGTCGTCGCGCGTGAGCTTGCCCGCCTCCGCGAGCTGCGCCATCATCGGCAACGCCCGTCCACCGAAAATGCTCAGGATCTCGTCCAGCAGCCGGTGGCGCGTCACGTCGCGCGCGACGATGGGCTCGAAGATGTGCGCGTTGCTGATCTTGCGCACGCGACGCACGGCCTTCTTCCCTTCCAGCCGGTACACCGTGGTCTGAATCGTCGTGTACGCCGGCCGCGGCTCGGGAAACGCCTCCTGGATCTCGCGAATGGAGGCTTTGCCATGCGCCCAGAGCGCTTCGAGAATCTGAAGTTCCAGCTTCGAGAGCTTCGGCTGCGGCACGGGGGCGGCCTCCTATGAGGTGTCTAGATCTACTATTTTGTAGTAGGCCTGTCAAGCCGGCAACGTGGTGGCCCAACGGACGTCTTGACACTGGCGCCACCGTGCCTGAGGCTTGTGTCGCTCCGCTCCCCTTGTCCGCAAAGCAGGCCTCGGCCGCTCCTTTCGTGCCGTCGCCAGCTCTGAGCTGCCGGAGGCTTCGATGACTCGCGCTGTCACGACGGGCTCGACCGTGGGGTCGCTCCTCGCCCTGTCCGTGTTGCTGCGCGCAATGTTTCCAGGTGTGACGGTACCGAGTGTTCCGGCAAGTCCCTCCGCGGCGTCGCCGACGACATCGGTCCCCGCTTCTGCCACTCCAGGCTTCGACGACGGCCCGTGGAAGGCGTCGCAGCGTTTTTTCGCGGGCGGCGTGCCGGAGTGCGGCGAGAAGCCCGACGCGCCGGCGACACGTGCGGGCCGCTGGTGCATTCCCGACGACACGTCCGTGCTGGCGCTCATCGCCATCGCGCCGGATCCGGTGCGCACGCACATGGCGTTGCAGTTCGATCGCGCGCTCGAGGCGATCGAGCTGGCTGCAGGGTCGGCCGGCTACGTCATCTCGCAGTACTGGCTGCCCTGGAGCGTCGAGTCGCCGAAGCCGGCCTCGGACACCGGGGGCAAGTCGTCTCAGTCCGACCCCACGCCTCAGCAGCGTGAAGAGCGCGCCGCACAGCCTGGCCTCGTGCTCCTCCGTCGGGACGCCGGTCCGACATCAACGGATCCGAAGTTGCTCTACGTCTTTGTGGTCGCCGACACGGCGACCACGGGCATCGACGGCAAACAGTTCGCCAACGCCGTGAAGTATCTCGACGAAGTGTGCGCGCCGGCGTCCGCTGCGGTCGGCTGCAAGCCCGCAGACCCGATCCGGATCATCGGGCCGACCTTTTCGGGATCGCTCGCGTCGCTGAGGCGACTGACCAACGCGAGGGGCCCCCGGAAGTTCGTCGCGTACAGCGGGTCCGTTTCGAGTGCGTGCGCCATGGCCGACCAGAGGCTCGAGACGCCGTCGGGCTCGCCGTGCATGGGATCGGCCATGCCATCGGACAACCTGTCGTTGCGGTCGTTCGTGTTTGGCACCGAACTGGCCATCGCGCGGTTCGTCGAGACGCTGCAACACAGCCACGCCGTTGCCGACCCCTGCGGCACGCCGCAGATCGCGGTCTTGTCTGAAGGGGCCACGACATTTGGCCAGGTCACGACGTCTCGCCAGGCGACAGGCTGCGTCCAGAACTTCGTGTTCCCTCGCGAGATTTCCAATCTCAGAAACGCGTCGCGCGCGACCGGCACGGGTACGACCGGCGCATCGTCAGACCCGAGCGCGCCCAGGCCGTTCCTGCAGCTCGACCTGACCGACCGAACGAACAGCAACGATGCGCCACCGGATTTTTCGACGAAGCAGGGTCCGCTCTCGAAGGAAGCCGTGCTCATGACCATGGCGGCGGAGCTGCGGCGCGCGCGCTACCGCTACGTGGGCATCGTTAGCACCAACGTGCTCGACACGCTCTATCTCGCGGAGTTCCTCCGGGCCGCCAGTCCGGATGCCCGGCTGTTCATGATCAGCGCCGACCAGCTGTTCGAGCGAGAGATCGACAACGTGCCCTACGTCGGCATGCTGGCGATTACGACGTACCCGCTCTTCCAGCGCAACTCGGACTGGACGATGGCGCCATCGGAGCCGCGGTTCCCATTTGCCGACGAGTACGAGCAGGGCGGATACAACGCGACGCTCCAGACCATGAACGAGCTGCTGCGGACGAATCCAGAGAGGGCGCTGAACCAGTTCCTGCCTCCTGGCGTCTCCTCCGCTTCCGACCAATCGACCATCGAGTCGCCGCCCCTCTGGATGACCGTTGTCGGCGCCGAGGGCTACTGGCCTGTGGAGCTCCTGTCGCGGCGAGCGGACGTCACGCGGCCGTCGCTCACGGGCGCCGATTTCTCCGGCGCGTGGCAAGTGCTGGTGGTGTTGATCTCCGGGCTGGCGGCGCTGCACATTGGCGTCCTCCTGACGGCGTCCCCGTTTTCTACACGGTTCCGCGACTTCGCGCCGGTGGCTGCAGTGCCTCGTCAACGCCTGTTCTACATCCAGACGGCGTCCGCGACGCTCGTGGTCGGACTCGGCCTGTTGTTAATCCCCGCTTGGCGATACGCGCGTACGTTCGGGTGGCTGCAAGCCCTCGGAACGCTCGCGGTGGTCGCGCTCATCCTCGCCGCGGTGCTGTCCGAGGCGCTCTACTATCTGCGGTGGAAGTGGCAAGCGGCTCACGATGAGCAGAAGAGCGAGCCAACGGACCCACCAAAAACCAAAGCGGCGAAACGCGCGTTGGGCGGACAGATCCTGACCTTCGTGGCAGTGTGGGTCGCGACCGCTGGTCTGCTGGCCTTCTGGTGGTACCTGCTCGGGCCAGACCTGCACACCGACACCCACGACGAATCATCGTACGGATTCTTCTTCGCGTATCGGATCGTCCATCCGGTCACCGGAATCTCGCCGCTGCCACCGCTGATTCCTCTCCTCATCACGGTGTACGCCTGGGCCTGCTTCGAAATCTGGCGCCTGCGGTTCAACGAGGACATGCGCCCGCGTTTGTTCTTCGCCATCCAGACGGGCGCGAGCGATAAGCGGCAGCGGCCCGGTGAGCGGACCGAGCAGAGAATTGCGAGCGCGGTGAACCAATACCTGCTCCGTCCAGGCTACTTCGTGACGGGCACCGTCCTGTTCGTCGTCTGGCTGGCGTTCCTGCATCCGGAGAGCCCGTTCGAGCTGTTCGAACACCAGGCGTTCAGCGTGCTCTACACGGTCTTGTTCTGCCTCGTGGTCGCGCTCATGCTGTCGTCGGCCTTTCGAATGATGCAGATCTGGGTGGATCTGCGGCAACTGTTGATCGATCTCGAGCGATCGCCGGTGCGGACGGCGTTCTCGCGCGTGAAGGGTTTGAGCTGGTCGTTCTGGCGGCAGGGCGGCGAAGACGCGGAGTGGGTGTATATGTCGCGCGCGCTCGAGAAACTGGGCCAGCTCGGCAGCGGCAGCGGGTCGCGCGCGTCCGGGTTGCCGACCGTGCCGTACTTCACTCAGCAGATCGAGTCCTTTCGCGTTCGCGTCCAGACGCTCACCGCGCAATTTTCAGAGCCGAAGGCCATCGTGCCGGACAGGTCCGGCCTCAAGGCGCTCGCGAGCGACGTCGCAACGTTCAGGACCAGGCTCAAGCTCGGGGACCCCAACCCGTTTCTGCAGTCCGCGGCCGACGACCTCTGTCGAGCGCTGAAGACGTGTGTGCTGCTGCGAGACACCGAGACGAACGAGAGCGTTCAGAGCGCGCTGGCCGCCGTCGCCGGAAGGCTCGAAGACCTGGCGGCCAACGTGAACCTGATGACGGAATCGACGACGGCGCTGAGCCGGGTAGGCACGATCATCAAGCCGTGGCGGACGCTGCAAGAGAAACCCCCGCTGTTCTCCGCGCTGGACTCGTTCCGGGAGTACCGGGACGCCGTCAGAAAGGCCAAGACCAAGGACGATTCGCGGATCGCGCTATATGCGGATGTCGAGACGGCTTTCCGCCGTCTGCAGGAAGCGCTCGCGAAAGTCCTCGGCAAGGCCTGGGACGTCCTCGAAGCTGACTGGTCGAAAGACGCGCCGCAGTTGGTCGACTACGACAGTCGTGACCCGGGCGGCCGCGACAAGGCCGAGGCGGCACCCGATCCCGTCGGGCGCCAGCGGCAGTGTCTCGAGGAGTTCATCGGGCTTCGATATGTCGCGTTCATTCGAGGCGTGCTCGGCCACCTTCGGCACGTCATGATCTTTCTGGCGCTGTCGTTCAGCCTGGTGCTGGTATCGCTCAACATCTATTCCTTCGAGCCACACCAATCCCTGATCTGGTCGTTCACGCTCATCTTCGTCGTCGCGGGTGTCATGGTGGTCGGCGTGCTCATGCAGCTCCACCGCGATCCGATCCTCAGCCGCGTCACCGGCACCACCGGCAACACGTTAGACATCCATTTCTATCTGCGCATCGTTGCGTTTGGCGCCTTGCCCTTGCTCACGCTGCTGGCGACACACTTCCCCTCGATTGGGCACTACCTGCTGTCGTTCCTGCGCCCGAGCCTGGAGGCGCTCAAGTGACGGCGGTCGACCCAGACCGGGCCCCGTCTCAGGAGCTGACGCGTCCGTCGATCCAGCGTGCGACGTCGGCCATCACGTCTTCCTTGCCGACGTCGTTCAGCAGATCGTGGAAGTGTCCGTCGTACAGCTTCAATGTCTTGTCGCTCGAGCCCGCGCTGTCGAAGAACAGCTGACTGCCGCTGGGTTTCGTCGCCTTGTCCGCGGTGCCGTGAATGATGAGTAGCGGCAGCGTGAACTTCGGAAAGCTCTGCTTGAGCAATTCGTCGGCGCGCACCATCTCGGCGACGGTCTTGGTCGGCTGGGTCTCGTGCGCGATGAGCGGGTCCGCGTTCATCTTGTCGACCGCGGCCGGGTCGCGCGAGAAGTCGGCGTTCTTGAGCGGCAGCACGTGCGCGTGAGGCGCGATGTGGCTCAGCCCCTTGAGCACGGCCAGCGCGAAGTCCGGCGCAGGCACCTGAAACGCGAAGCTCTCGCAGATGAGGCCGGCGAGCTCGACCTGGTGCTCGAGCGTGTACAGGCAGGACACGACACCGCCGGCGCTATGGCCCAGCAGAAACACCGGCAGGCCGCGATCGCGCATCTTCGCGAGCGCAATCAGGTGCGCGGCGTCGTCGACGTAGTCCTGGAACTTCTCGACGTAGAAGCGCTCGCCATCGGATTGGCCGCGGCCGCGAAGATCGACGGCATAGACGGCGAGGCCGCCGGCTGTCAGCTGCTCGGCGACCCACTGGTAGTACCCGCTGTGCGAGTTGAATCCCGGGACGATGACGACGACGGCGCGCGCCTGCGCCGCAGGTCGCCACGACCGGAAGAAAATGTTGAGACCGCTTTCGCTCTGGAAACGCTCTTCACGAGCAGTGCTGGCCACTTCTTGAGTCATGGACGACCTCCCGGGAGCACACCGCTGAGTGTAGTCTCCATCGTAGGCCGCGTGTGCAACACTCGCGTCACATCCGTCCTGCGAGCGCGGGAGGTCAACAAAGTCTCCCGGCCGGACCGAAATTTGACGCTCGACGCTCGTTACTTCGCGGGCGGCGTCGAGACGATCGCGATCCACTTGCCGTCAGGGCTCACCGCGAGGCGCGTGATCGCCTTGACGCCAGACGATCCCAGATCTCCGACCTCGGACCAGCGGTCCTCGCTTTCGAGCCACATGAAGAGCTTCGACTTCGCGCCCATGATCATGACGCCCTTGGGCGTCCACGCCAGATCCTCGCTGCCTTCGACCGTGTCCGTCAGCGGAAGAATCTTGCGCGTGTCGGGATTCAGCTCCTGGATGTCCCACAGCGTCGCGCCCCGAGGCTTGTGCACGAAGCTGAGCGTGCCGGTTCCTGGCCGCATCTGGAGCGAGCGGCCGATGCTCGACTCGATGATCTCCGCGGTGCCGGTGCGGAGGTCGACGAGCTGCAGCGTGCTCGGATCCGATGGCTGAGCGCCCAGAACGTACACGGCGAGCCGATCGGGCGAGATCCAGGCGTGATACCCGATCTTCCCCGCGTGTGCGTAGACCAAACCGGCGTCCGATCCATCGAGGTTGAACTTCCAGAGGCGCTGCTCGTCGCCCCGCACGGTGCTGAACGTCTTGCCGTCCGGCATGATCGTCGGCGAGTACTCGTTCTCCGGCGTGTGGGTGAGCTGCGTCACCGCCTTCGTCGCGATGTCGTAGCGGTAGATGTCGTTCTGCTTGCCGTCGCGGTTGGACGAAAACAGCACACCGCTCGAGTCGGGCAGAAAGCACGGCTGGTTGTCGTAGCCGGGGTTGTTCGTGATGTTGACGGCCGTACCGACGCTCACGCCCGATCGCTCAATCGTGATGATGCCGATCTGGGTCACCTTCTTCTCACCCTCGACGAACGGCGCGAGGTAGATTTCGGTGGCCGGAGGCCCTGGCGTTTGGGCGGCCGGCTGAATCGCGCCGGCTGCGGCGAACGCGAGCACGAGCCACCTGCGCCTCATCGGCACATTCTAAAGGGATCCTGGAGGTTCCATGTAAGATCTGGTCTCTGCGCGCTTCAATGGATTCAGCATCACTCATCGATCGTTTACTGGCGCATCGCACGGTTGGCGAGGTGCCGCGAGAACAGCTCGTTTGGCTGGCGTCCGTCGGCGTCGAGCAGATCCTCGAGCCCGGCGAGATCCTGACCGCGAGCCCCGCACCGGTCAAAGCCTTCTACGTGGTGCTCGAGGGTCACCTGTCGATTCGCGTCAACCGCGGCGCGGGGCCTCACGTCGTCATGGAATGGCACGGCGGCGATGTCACGGGCATCCTGCCGTATTCGCGCGTGAAGACGCCTCCCGGATCCGTCGTGGCCGAGGAACGGACGACGGTTTTGGCGGTCGATCCCGGCCACCTGCGGCACATGACTCGCGAGTGCCCGGAGCTCACGGCCGTGCTCGTGCACGTGATGCTGGACCGTGCCCGGGTCTTCAAGTCGAGCGAGTTGCTCGACGAGAAGATGGCGTCGCTCGGCCGGCTCGCCGCGGGCCTGGCGCACGAGCTGAACAACCCGGCGTCGGCCATCGCGCGCAGCGCAAAGACGCTCGTCGAGCGGCTCGACGCGCTCGAGCCCGCCACGCGCCGATTCTGCGCCCTGAGTCTTTCCGAGACCCAACGGCGCGGCATCTCGAGCCTCCGCGACGATCGCTCGGTCGTCCACGCCCCCCTCTCGCCTCTCGAGCTCGCGGATCGTCGGGACGCCATGGACGACTGGCTGTCGGCGCACCGCGTGAGCGGCGTCGATGCCGGGCCGCTGATCGAATCGGGCCTGAGCACGGCGGACTTGGAGACGCTCGACGCGCTCGTCGGGTCCGAGAAGCTGGAGGCCGTGATCGGACACGTCGCCGCGGGGCTGACCGTCCGCCAGATCGCGGCGGAGATCGACGCGGCCGCAACGCGCATTCACGCCCTCGTCACCGCAGTGAAGGGCTTCACGTACGTGAACCAGCAGGCGACGTTGCAGCCGATCGCGATTGGACGAGGACTGTCGGACACGATCACCGTCCTCCGATCGAAAGCGAAAGAGAAATCCGTCGACGTTCGGCTGCAGGTTCCCGACGATTTGCCGGCCGTCGACGGCTATGGCGGCGAACTCAATCAGGTGTGGGCGAATCTGGTCGACAACGCGATCGACGCCACGCCCGGCGGGCACGTCAGGATCGAAGCGCAGTCAGCCGATCGCCAGGTGATCATCCGGGTGATCGATGACGGGCCGGGGATCCCGGCCGAGATCAAGAACCGGATCTTCGATCCGTTTTTCACCACCAAGGAAATCGGCCAGGGCACCGGGCTCGGCCTGGATATCGCGCGGCGCATCGTGCAGCGGCATCGCGGCGTCATCGACATGAGCACGGGACCCGACGGGACCGAGTTCCGCGTCACTTTGCCGGCGTCGGCGTCACCTGCGGGCGCACCGGCTGCCGCGTCGGGAACGCGCCCGTGACGCCCAAACCGGTCATCCTTGTCGTCGACGACGATCACGAGGTCCTGAGCGCGATCGAGCGCGACCTGCGACAGCACTACCGGCAGCGCTACCGCATCGTCGCCGCGCAGTCATCGCCGCAGGCACTCGAGGCCGCGAGGGAGCTGCAGCGCCGCGGCACCTCGGTCGCGCTCTTCCTGGTCGATCAGCGCATGCCGACGATGACCGGCACCGAGTTCCTGCGCGAGGTGCGCAAGATTCACCCCGGCGCCAAGCGCGTGCTGCTCACGGCCTACGCCGATTCCGAAGCGGCGATTGCCGCGATCAACGAGGTGGGCCTCGATCACTACCTGATGAAGCCGTGGGATCCGCCCGATCAACGGCTCTATCCGGTGCTGGACGATCTGCTCGCCGACTGGTCCGCGCGGGCGCGCGTCTCGTTCGAGGGCGTGCGGGTCGTCGGATCGCGCTGGTCCCCGAAGAGCTACGACACCCGCGACTTTCTGTCCCGCAACCAGATTCCATATCAGTGGATCGACGTCGAGCAGGATGCGCCGATGCGCGAGCTCGCGCTCTCGGCCAGTGGCGGCGATCTCTCGCGCCTGCCCGTCGTCGTACTGACCGACGGCACGACGCTGACGCAACCCTCGAACGCCGACCTGGCCGCCAGAATCGGACTACAGACGGTGCCGGCGCGCCCGTTCTACGACCTGGCGATCATCGGGGCGGGACCCGCCGGGCTGGCGTGCGCCGTGTATGGCGCCTCGGAAGGCCTCAAGGTGATTCTGATCGAGCAGAACGCCCCGGGCGGCCAGGCGGGCACGAGCTCGATGATCGAGAACTACCTCGGGTTCCCGAACGGCGTCACCGGCGCCGACCTCGCGCGGCGCGCGGCGACACAGGCGAAGCGTTTTGGCACCGAGGTGCTCATCGGTCACTCGGTGGCCGGCATCAGGCACGTTGATCCCTACAAGGTCCTTACGCTCTCGAACGGCGACGAGGTGGCGTGCCTCGCGCTGGTTCTCGCGTCGGGGATGGCAGTGCGCGAGCTGAACGTGGCAGGGATCGGTCCGCTCATCGGGGCGGGCGTGTACTACGGCGCGGCGCTGTCCGAAGCGGCGATGTACCGCGGACAACGCGTCTTCGTGCTGGGCGGCGCCAACTCGGCCGGACAAGGCGCGCTGTTTTTCGCGCGCTACGCGGCGAACGTCACGATCATCGTCCGCAAACCGGCGCTCTCGCCTGCGATGTCGCAGTATCTCGTCGATCGCATCAAGACCACGGAGAACATCTCGGTCATGAGCGGCAGCGAGATCATCGCCGCGCACGGCAACGGGCACCTCGAGCGGATCGACGTGCGCAACGCACAGACCGGCGAGACGCAAAGTCTCGCGGGCAGCGCCCTCTTCATTTTCATCGGCGTCGCGCCGCACACCGAGGCCTTCAACTCGCTGCTGGCGACCGACGACCAGGGGTTCATCCTCACGGGCGCCGATGCGAAAGCCGCCGGCAAGGGTTGGGGCCTCGACCGCGACCCGCTGATGTTCGAGACGAACGTGCCGGGGATTTTCGCGGCCGGCGACGTGCGGGCAAACGCCAACCGCCGTATCGCCGCAGCAGTCGGCGAGGGATCAGCGGCGATCTTCTCGGTGCATCAGTACTTGCGCAGCGTGTAACGCGTCACGACAGAAAGTCCGCAACCACGGGAAAGTGATCGGATGCGCTGACCGCCGCGGAATGCCGCACGACGTCACAGTTCACCAGACGGTCGGAATGCTGCTGCGGGACGAAGATGTAGTCGAGCCGGACGCTCGGGTCAGACGTCGGCAGTGTGGCGCCAGGCTCGCGCGGGTGCTTGAAGCGATACGCGTCGACGTACCCGCCATCGAGCACGGTTTGCACGGTCCGCCATCTGACGCGCCCACCGCTCAGCCACACGAAGGGCCGCAGTCGTAGCGGCAAACGCCCGAGATCGAACGACTCGCCGGGAGCAATCGTGTTGAAGTCGCCACCGACCACGTGAAAGCCGTTTTGATGCTGCGCGACCGATCGCAGGAGGGCACGCAGTTCCATGACGCGCCGTCGTTCCGTCCAGGCGGCGTGGATCGCGCTCAGATGGACGCCGAACAGCCGGATCGATTCACCAGCGGGCACGACCTCGATGAACGCGTGCCGCGACAACCGTGGTCGGACCCACGCGTACCGCGCCACCGGACGCCGACTGAGAAACGCCAGCGACTGCCGCCGGAACGCTCGCCACTCGCCCATGCCGGTTGCGGCCGCCAACCGCTCGACGTTCGACGGATTCGTCGCCTCTTGCAGCAGGACCAGGTCCGGCGCGCACGCCCTGATGACGGCGGCGATCGCCTCCACTCGATGATGGCCGCCACGTTGAATGTTGTAGGTCAAGAGGCGGAACATCAGATGCGCGTCGCGTGACCGCTGAGCGCCAGGCCCTCCGGCTTGACGAAGAGCGTGAGATACGGCTGACCGAGAAGATCGCCGCGGATGAGCGTGACCAGATCGCGCGTGCCCTGAATGTTGACCGGACGCTTGACCAGGTCCATCAACCGGCGGCGCAGCGGCACGAGGTCAGGCGCAATGTCCGGATCGACGTCGCTCAATGGCCGGGAGTGGACGCCGGGGATGAAAAAGCCGGTCACCTTGAAGAACAACAACGTCGCGTCGCCGACCAGCGTGAGATCGAGATCGCTCGATCCCGGACCATCGGCGTCGAATTCCGCGGCGTCGCGCCAACGGCATCCGGTCACCGCGCTGCCGCGAAGGATCGCCGTGGTCCCCGGCGGGACGAAGTCCTCGACGATGCGACAAAACGACTCGAACTCGCTGGGTCGCCCGCCGAATGCCAGACGGATGACGTTCTCGCGCTTTTCCTGCTCGGTCAGGCCGCCCTGGCGCTCGTCGACTACGGGATCCGCCACCTTCGGGATCTATTCAAAGATCGGGCCGTAGCGCGAGCCCGGATCGGCCGGCGCCGGATGTGACCGTGGCTACCGTCATGTGTGGAGGCGGCTGCCCTGTCTGGGTGACTTGGCAGCGGTGTCGAGACGCGGTCAGGCCGGAAAGTCGAGGAGTGGAATCCACTTCCCGACCTTCCGACTTCCCGACTTCTCGACTTTTCGACTTCTCGACTCTCAGTTCACGTCCGGCTGCGGCACGACGCGGATGTACGGCCGCGGCGCGCGCCAGCCCTTCGGGTACAACTTCTTCGCCTCGTCGTTCGAAACCGATCCCGCGATGATCACGTCGTCGCCGTGCTTCCACTGCACGGGCGTCGCCACCTTGTGGCTGGCCGTGAGCTGGAGCGAGTCGATGACGCGCAGAACTTCGTCGAAGTTCCGGCCCGTCGTCATCGGATAGACGATCATCAGCTTCACTTTCTTGTCCGGGCCGATCACGTAGACGCAGCGCACGGTCTGGTTGTTCGCCGCGGTCCGGCCTTCCGACGTGCCTTCCGTCGCGGCCGGCAGCATGCCGTACAGCTTCGACACCTTCAGGTCGCTGTCGCCGATCATGGGGTAGTTCGGCGCTTCCCGGCCCACTTGGGCTCATGGGGCGCTCGCGAGTGAGTCCGTGCGAGGCGGGAGGTGCCTAGGCCTTGCCGACCAGGGCGGCGGCCTTGTCGGTCTCTTTCTTCGCCGCTTTCTCGGCCTGGCGGATGTCCTCGAGCACGTCGGAGATCTCGATCTTCAGGTTGGTGACGTTCGTCGCGTAGCTGAGGCCGGTCTCGACCGAAATCGTGCCCGCGCGAATCAGCTTCTCGATTTCGCCATCGAAGTGCTGCATCCCATCGTCGGTGCCGACTTTCATGGCATCGAGCAGCGTCTTGCCGTCGCCTTCGCCCTGCTCGACGTAGTCGCGCGTACGGAGCGAGCCTTTGAGGATCTCGAGGAGCGCGACACGGCCCGATCCGTCCTTCTTGGGCACCAGGCGCTGGGAAACGATGTACTGAAATGTCTTCGCGAACCGCGTCCGGATGCCGCGCTGGTCGGCCGGCGGGAACGTGCCGACGATGCGCTCCACGGTCTTCGATGCGTCGATCGTGTGCAGCGTGGACAGGACCAGGTGGCCTGTTTCCGCCGCTTCGATCGCGATCTCGATCGTCTCGCGATCGCGCATTTCACCGACCAGGATGACCTTCGGCGCCTGGCGCAGCGCCGCTCGAAGCGCCAGGCTGAACGTCGGCGTGTCGCTGTGCAGCTCCCGCTGATGGATCGTCGCGCGCTTGTGCGCGTGGAGGAACTCGATCGGATCCTCGATGGTGACGATGTGGATCGGCCGCTCTTCGTTCATGCGATCGACGATCGCGGCGAGCGTCGAGGACTTGCCCGATCCGGTCGGACCGGTCACGAGGACGATGCCCATGCGCAACGGCACGATCGCGCGCAGCGCCTCCGGCAGGCCCAGGTCCTGGAAGGACGGGATCGTCATGGGAATGACGCGCATGACGATCGCGAACGACGCGCGCTGGCGGAAGATGTTGACGCGGAACCGGGCGACGCCGGGCAGGGCGTATGAGATGTCCACCGACCCGTCGCGCTTGAGTGTCTCGGCCATCCCGGCGTTCGTGCCGAGCAGGTCCTCGGCGATCTCCATCGTCTGCCGCGGGGTCAAGGTTTCGAGGCCCTGGAACTTGACCTCAATCAGCTCGCCTTTGCTTTCGATCTGGGGCGCCCGCCCGGGCGAAAAGATCAGGTCGCTGACGTGGTCGGCCGCCGTCAGCATCGCCTGGATGAGCTGGGGCGTGGCGATTCTGGCGTCCGGCTGCATGTGGGAAGCGGTCTTCATCGGGCGTTCAGTCTTCCAAGATCCGTGCCTGACATTCTCGGCAGCAGATCGAAGAAAACGGAGGAGCCAATTGGCGAGTGGCCACGAGCGACGCGATCGGCGCGCGGGGAATTACAAAGGTGTCGTGCTCAATGCAAATTCATCCTCACGAGCGCCGCGCGAGTGGGAAGAGATCGAGCTGTCGCGCACGCGCAGGCGAATCGAAGACGGTGCGGCCGTCGAGGTCCCTGGAGATCGCACGCTCGTGCGCGACGACGTCATCGAACGCCGCGGTCGGTGCCAGCCGGCGCTCGATCGCACGGACGAAGCCGTCCAGCCGCTTCAGGCCGTCGATCTTGTCGGCATTGCCCAGCTTTGCGGCCTCCAGACTCCGGCGCAGGATGCCCATCGTCTCATCGTAGGTCTTGAGCGGCACCGGGAACGGATGGCCGTCCTTGCCGCCGTGCGCAAAGGAGAATCTCGCGGGGTCGGCGAAGCGCGTCGGCGTGCCGTGGACGACTTCAGCGACGAGGGCCAGCGACTGCAGTGTGCGAGGTCCGAGATTCTCGACCAGCAGAAGCGACGCGAAATCTCGAAGCTCACGCGAATATGCCGTGGCCAGAACCGCCCCGAGCCGCTTGAGGTCGACATCGGCCGCGCGTACGTCGTGACGGACAGGCATCGTCAGATGCCGCGCCTCGGCGACGACTTTCGCCGGCGATTCGCGAACGATCTCGAGCATCGCGGCCTGCGCAGGCCCGGCTGAGCGGTCGACGAGGTTCTGAATCAGCCCGGCCGGTTCGCCGACGATCGCCGTGTGGGGCTCGCAAGTGAAGTCGCGCACGGTCGCCGAGTGCCAGTGGTAGCGGCGCGCGAGCCGCGCCCGCTCGTTCATGCCCTGCTGCACGACCGCCCACTCGCCTGACGCAGTCACGACGAATGTGTGCAGATAGATCTGGAAGCCGTCGGCGATCGCGTTGTTGTCGACCCGCGCAGTCAGACGGCTCGCGCGGACGAGCGCGGACCCGTCGAGGCCCGTGCGCTCCGCAACGTCGCGCAGCTCGTCAGGGGTCCGCCGCGAATGCCGCCCGCGCCCGCCGCAGATGACGAGGCCCAGCTCCGCCGCGCGCGGATTGAGGCCGCGCTTGAGCGCGCCCATGACCGAGGTCGTGATGCCCGACGAGTGCCAGTCCATCCCCATCACGGCGCCGAGGGCCTGAAACCAGTAGGGATCGCTCAGACGCGTGAGGAACGCGGACGGACCGTAGTGATACAGGACGCTCTCCGCGATCCCCGTCCCGAGCCTCGTCATGCGCTCGGCCAGCCACGCGGGCACCCGGCCGCCATGGAGAGGAAGATCGGCAGTGCCCGAGCGTTTCATCGCGCGCCTACTGCAGACCTCCGCGCACCGCGGTAATCCGCTGCGTGTTGAAGCCCAGCCAGTGCATGCGGCCGATGTACCGGGCGTGTTCGACCTTGATGCAGCGATCCATCACCACGGACATCCCGCCGGCTTCCGCCAGGCGGGCGCCCTCCTCATTGATCACCGTGAACTGGCACCAGAGCGTCTTGGCGCCAATCGCGACGGCCTCCTTTGCTATGCCCGGCAGCGCGTCCGGTGCGCGGAAGACGTTGACGATATCGACCGGCCCGGGCAGGTCGGCGAGGCTCGCGTAGCTCCGCTCGCCGAGGATCTCCTTCTCGCGCGGGTTCACCGGAATCACGCGGTAGCCGTGCCGTTTGAGATAGAAGCCGACGAAGTAGCTCGCGCGCAGGTGATTGCTCGAGAGACCGACGATGGCGACCGTGCGCGCGGAGTGAATGACGCGCTGAATCGTCTGCGGATCCTGATATCGGGTGAGATCGAATGCCGGGCTCATCGCGACGCCGCCTCACTCGTCGCCGACGCCGCGACGCGCGCAAAGCCCTGCTCGAGATCCCAAATGAGATCCTCGACGGCCTCGATACCGACCGAGAGGCGAATCGTGCCCGGGCCGACGCCAGCGGCGCTCAGCTCCTCTTCGCTGAGCTGGCGATGCGTCGTGCTGGCCGGGTGAATGATCAGGCTCTTCGAGTCGCCGACGTTCGCAAGGTGTGACCACAGCGTCACGCCGCGGATGAAGTCCTGCCCCGCCGCACGCCCGCCGCGGCAATCGAACGAGAACACCGCGCCTGCGCCCTTCGGCAGGTACTTCTCGACGAGCGCGCGGTACTTGCTCGTCTCGAGACCCGGATACGTCACGTTCGAGACCAGGTCGTGCGAGACGAGAAACTTCGCGATCGCCGAGGCGTTCTCGACATGCCGCGCCATGCGCAGCGACAGCGTCTCGAGCCCCTGCAGGAACAGGAACGCGTTGAACGGGCTCAGGCACGCGCCCAGGTCGCGCAGGCTTTCGGCCCGCAGCTTCATCAGGTAGCCGTAGGTGCCGAACGTCTCGTGGAACTGCAGCCCGTGATAGGCCGGCGACGGCTGCGCGACGACGGGATAGCGGCCGTTCGACCAGTTGAACTCGCCCGAGTCGACGACGACGCCGCCGATGCTCGTCCCGTGCCCGCCGATGAACTTCGTCGCGGAGTGAATGACGATGTCCGCGCCCCACTCGATCGGCCGGCAGAGATACGGCGTCGCAAACGTGTTGTCGACGATGAGCGGCAGCTGGTGCTCGTGGGCGATCGCCGCGACCGCTTCGATGTCGAGCACGTTGCCGCCAGGATTGCCGATCGTCTCGCCGTAGAACGCCTTGGTGTTGTCGCGCACGGCGGCTTTCCACGCTGCGGGATCGTCGGGATCGACCCACGTCAGATCGATCGACATCTTGCGCAGGAAATGTTTGAGCTGATTGACCGTGCCGCCGTAGAGCGCGGACGACGACACGACGTGATCGCCGGGCGTCAGCATCGTGAAGAGCGCGGCCGCCTGCGCGGCGATGCCGCTGGCGAACGCCACCGCGCCGCATCCGCCCTCGAGGTTGGCCATGCGCTCCTCGAAGACGGCCGTGGTCGGGTTCATGATGCGCGAGTACGTGTTGCCGTACTCCTGCAGGTTGAAGTACGCCGCGGCCGACTCCGGGTCCTCGAACACGTAGCTCGTCGTCTGAAAGATCGGCACGGCGCGGGCGCCCGTGTTCGGGTCGGGGCGCTGCCCTGCGTGCACCTGCCGGGTCTCAAAACCAAAATTCCGGGATTCTTCCATCAAGCGTTGCGCGCGAGGAATGTCCGGATGAGCGGAATCTGGCGCGCCTCCTCAAGCAGAAAGCAGTCGTGTCCGTACGGAGCGTCGATGACGTGGAGCTCCACATCCTTGCCGGCGGCCCGGAGCGCCACCGCGAGCTCTTCCGAGCTCGACGGCGGATAGAGCCAGTCGGAGCTGAACGCGATGAGCAGCGTGCGCGCCAAGATGCCGCGCACGGCGTCGGCGAGGCGTCCCGCGCCGTACTGGCGCGCGAGGTCGAAGTACGTGAGCGCCCGCGACGTGTAGAGATAGGTGTTCGCGTCGAAGCGCTTCACGAACGCATCGGCCTGGTGCCGCAGGTAGTTCTCGACCTCGAACTCCGGCTCGGTCAGCGTGTACCGGATGTCGTCGGCAAACTGCAGCCGCCGGCCGAATTTGCTTTCGAGCGCGCCCGCCGACAGGTACGTGATGTGTCCGACCATGCGCGCGATGCCCATGCCCGCGGACGGCGCGCGGCCCGTGCCGTAGTAGTCACCGGCCTGCCAATCGGGATCGGCCAGGATCGCGTTGCGCGCGATCGCGTTCCACGCGACCCCCTGCGTGCGCAGTGCGTGCGTGCTCGCGATGGGAATGATCGCGGCGACCTCGTCTGGAAAGAGCACCGCCCACTCGAGCGCGAGCATCCCGCCAAGCGATCCGCCGCTCACCGCGGCCAGGCGCGTGATCCCGAGCTCGCGCAGGAGCGCACGCTGCGCCCGCACCATGTCGGCGGCCGTGATCACCGGAAACGTCGATCCGTACGCGCGGCCGGTCCCCGGGTCGATCGACGACGGCCCGGTCGTGCCGCGGCAGCCGCCAAGGAGGTTCGAGCTGACGACGAAGAACTCGTCGGTGTCGAAGGCCTTGCCGGGGCCGATCATCCCGTCCCACCAGCCGAGCGCGCGGCTCCGGCCCGCGTCGCGCTCGTCGGCGCCGAAGCCGTCGCGGGTGCTGGCGGCCGGATCCGCGGGGGCGACCCCCGCGGCATGCGCATCGCCGCTGAGCGCATGACAGACGAGGATCACGTTGTCACGCGCGGGCGACAAGGTGCCGTACGTCTCGTAGGCCATGCGGACCGGGCCGAACGACCGGCCGCAGTCGAGCATCACCGGCTGAGGAAGATCGAGGAATTGGGTGGCGACCGTCCCGACCGAACCGGCGGCCGCCTTCGACGCTGACATAGCTCCGCGAGCGATCATACCTCCGGGTCCGATGGATGTATGATGCGAGGCTTGCGCGAGACAGCCGGGGTGACAGAGACCGAAGGGTCAGCAAGGGGAATCCAATGTCCAAAGCTACCGTTCAAAACGGCGTCAACGTCGATGCACTGCTTGCGGCCCGGGAGGCACTGAAGGCCGCGCCGCAGGCCGCCAAGTTCACGTGGCGGGCGTCCTGCAAGTGGCAGAACGGCACCCACAGCCGCACGAATCTCCGCGGGTTCTTCGGACTCGGTGAGGAGCAGAAGCACAAGACCGAGTTCTCGTTCGACGCCGACCATCCGGAAATCTTCGCGTCCGAGGACCACAGCATTACGCCGGTCGAGTTCGTGCTCGTCGGACTCGCGAGCTGCCTCACCGCGGGCGTCGCGGCCGTCGCGCAGAATCGCGGCATCCAGCTGCGATCCGTCGAAGCCAAGCTCGAAGGTTCGATGGACATCCAGGGCATCCTCGGCGTCGACAGCGACGTGCGCAACGGCTACGACGACATCAAGGTGACGTTCCACATCGACGCGGACGCCACGAAGCAGGAGATCGAAGCCATCGTCGCGCAGTCGCAGAAGCGCTCGGCCGTGTACGACGTCGTCACCAACCCGACGAACGTGACGGTCGAAGTGGTGTAGTGCTCACGACGATCGTCATCGGCGCGGGGCACTCCGGCCTCTCGGCGAGCCGCTTTCTCAGCGAACGGTCGATCGATCACCTCGTACTCGAGCGCGGCGACGTAGCGAATTCCTGGCGGCACGACCGCTGGGATTCGCTGCGGTTGCTCACCCCCAACTGGCAGAGCCGCCTGCACGGCTTCCGGTACGACGGCGCCGATCCCGACGGCTTCATGACGATGCCGGAAGTGATCGACTTCATCGCGCGGTACGCGGTGGAGTCGGCCGCACCGGTCCGTACGCACACGACGGTGACGTCGGTCTCCTCCACCTCGCAGGGCTACCGCGTCTCGACCAATCAGGGCGAGATGCTGTGCCGCACGCTCGTGATCGCGAGCGGCGCCTGCAACCTCGCGCGCGTGCCGGCGCTCGAGATCCCGCCGAAGATCGAGTGCGTGAGCGCGCTCGCGTACCGCCGTCCGGATCAGTTGCCCGCGGGCGGCGTGATGGTCGTCGGTGCATCGGCGACGGGCGTGCAGCTCGCGGACGAGATCCATCGATCCGGCCGTCCCGTGACGATTTCGGTCGGCGAGCACGTGCGGCTGCCGCGGATGTACCGCGGCCGCGACGTGCTGTGGTGGATGGAGATGTCCGGGGTGTGGGACGAGCGCTGGACCGACGTCGACGACATCGTCCGCGCGAGGAAGCTGCCGTCGCCGCAGCTGGTCGGCACGCCGGAGCGCACGACGCTCGATCTCAACTCGCTCAGCGCGATGGGCGTCACGATCGTCGGCCGCTTCGCCGCGGTCCGCGACGGCAAGGCGCTGTTCTCGGGCGGGCTCAAGAATCTTTTCGCGCTCGCCGATCTCAAGCTGACGCGCCTGCTCGACACGTTCGACGAGTGGGCGATCGCGAGCGGGCAGCATCTCGACGTCGGGCCGGTCGAGCGCTTCGAGCCCACGCGCATGCCCGAGACCTCGCATCTCGAGCTGGACTTGAAGAGCGGCGAGATCACGTCGATCGTCTGGGCGACGGGATTTCATCCCGACTATCACTGGCTCGACGTGCCGGTCGTCGATCGCAAGGGTCATCTGCGCCACGAGGGCGGCGTCGTCGACGCGCCCGGGATGTACGCGCTCGGGCTCCCGCTGCTCCGCCGGCGCAAGTCGACGTTCATTCATGGCGCCGAGGATGACGCGCGCGAGGTGATCGAGCACCTGGCGGGATTTCTCGCACGCCAGCCTGCTTAGTGGGAGACTCCGTGTTCAAAGTACTGACGCTCAATGACATCGCCCAGGTCGGACTCTCCAGGTTTCCGGCCGACGGCTACCAGATCGGCAGCGACGTCGTGGACCCGGACGCGATTCTCGTGCGATCGGCCGACATGCACAGCGCGAAGATCGGCAAGGGCCTCAAGGCGGTTGGGCGCGCTGGCGCGGGCGTGAACAACATTCCGGTCGCCAGGATGAGCGAGGGCGGTATCCCGGTGTTCAACGCACCCGGCGCAAACGCGAATGCCGTAAAGGAGCTCGTCATGGCCGGCCTCGTGCTCGCCTGCCGGCAGATCTGCTCCGCCTGGGACTTCGCTCGCCGCCTGGAAGGATCCGATGAGGCGATCAACCAGGCCGTCGAGGCCGGCAAGAAGAAGTTCGCCGGCTTCGAGCTCCCCGGGCGCACGCTCGGCGTGGTTGGCCTGGGCGCGATCGGCCGCCTGGTGGCGAACACCGGCGTGGCTCTTGGCATGAACGTCATCGGGTTCGATCCCGGCTTGACAGTCGAGGGCGCGTGGCAGCTCTCGGCGTCGGTCAAGAAAGCGCGGTCGCTCGACGAACTGTTCCGTGCGGCCGACTTCCTGACGGTGCACGTGCCGCTCGTCGACGCGACGCGCCATCTGGTAAATGGCGACCGGATCGCATTGATGAAGAAGGGGACGGTTGTCCTCAACTTCGCTCGCGAGGGCATCGTGGACGAGCGGGCGATCGTCGCGGCGCTGGATGCGGGACACCTGCATGCGTATGTCTGTGACTTTCCCAGCGCCGCAATCCTCAAGCACGACCGCTGCATCGCGCTGCCGCATCTCGGGGCCTCGACCGGGGAAGCCGAGGATAACTGCGCGATCATGGTCGTGGACCAGGTGCGGGACTTCCTGGAGAACGGCAACGTCCGGAACGCCGTCAATTTTCCGGAGGTCGTGGCGCCGCGTCACACCGACTACCGGCTCGTGTGCGCCAACGCCAACGTGCCGAACATGCTGGGTCAGATTTCCGAGGCGCTCGGGCAGGCGGGCCTGAACATCCACGACATGGTCAACTCATCGCGCGGGGAGCTGGCCTACACGGTGGTGGATCTCGATTCTCCCGTGCCGGCGGCTGTTCTGGACCAGGTCGCGTCCACGACGGGCGTCCTCATGGCACGACTGGTGCCCGCGCCGCTGACACGATAACTCTTAGACCCAAGGTGTGTCCGGCCATGGCGCGGGCCAGGACGCGCCGCGAGCGAGCGCGTCGAGCTGCAGAAAAAACGTCCCCACACCGGCGGCGCCCTGCATGAAGCCCGTCTGTGCGACGAGATTCTCCGGCGACACGCGGTTCTCCGCCTGCACCCATCGCAATCCCGCCGCATCGTCTGTCGCGCGCGACGTCGTGTTCTTGACGACGCGATCGCGCAGGCTCGGCGCGATCGGTGTCGGATAGTGACGCGTGAGATCGATCGTGTACTGCCCGATGCCAACGTTGCCGCAGCACTGCGAGATGTTGTTCCAGTAGCCGGCGGACTGCTGCTCCGGCGCGCCGCTCGCGACGAGCCACGCGGTGAGTTCGTCGATCCATGCGCGCCACTGCGCATCGCCGGTGATCTGGTGCAGCCGGTAAAACAGGCGCGCGGTGCCGACCGGGCCGTGGCACCAGCTGAGGTAGAAGCGATCCTCTCCGCCGCCGGTGACGTGAAAGATCGCGCGCGCGCCGTTGCGGCGCGTCGCGACAGCGTCGAGGTACTTGACACCGGCAAGCGCGCCGTCGAGAAACGCCCGGTCCTGGCTCCGCTGGTACAGCGTCGCCAGAAAGTACGCGACGCCCGAGGTGCCGTGCGAGAAGTTCGGATAGTTTGCTTTGATCGCTCCGCCCGGGAACCACATCAGGCCGCCTTCGGCGGGCACGCCGGTCGCGAGCAGCCGGCGTCCGGCGCGCACGGCGAGATCGGCGAGCGCAGCGTCCTTCAGCTTGTCCGCGGCGTACAGCAGGAACAGCCCGGTCCCGGCCGTGCCGCTGATGATGTCGTTCGATGCTGACCATTCGACACCATCGCCAACCGTCGTCGCCCTGCGGGTGAGATCCGTTGCCGCCTGCTTCGCGGCGCCTGACCACTCGGGACCGACCTTGAGGGCATCGAGCGTGAGATACGTCGCGGCGAGTCCGGCGACTCCGGTGTAGAGACCCGCGTCGAGCGAATCGACGAGGCGCGCGCTCTCGGCAAGAAGGTACGCACCGCCCTGTTGCGCGCGATCGCGCCACTTCGCATCACCCGTCGCGGCCCACATCTGCGCGAAGAACGCCACGACACCCGGCGTGCCGTTGTAGTAGTCGAGTCCGACGGCCGCGGGCTTGAGCGGATCGGCCGGCCACGCGAGGCCCGCCGCCGTGCGCTGCGTGCTCGAATCAATCCACTGCGCGCAGCGAAGCGCAAGATCGAGATAGGGCCGCGACGACTGACCCGCGGCCGAGACGATCGCCGCGAGACTCGGACCGAGCCCGGTCACCGCGGCGGCCAGCGCCGCCTCCGACAGGAACTCGCGTCTGGTGACTGGCATGACGGGGTTGTCGCGCCGCTTTCTTACACTCCGCTCGCGAGGTGCTTCTTGATCGCGCCGACTGCGCGATCCATCTCGTCCATCGTGTTGTAGAAGTGCGGCGACATGCGGAGCCCGGGGTTCTGTTGGCCGGTGCGCGTCGTGCAGATGATGTGGTCGTTCTCCGTGAGCGCCGGGCCGAGCTTGCGCACGTCGAGCGAGCCGGGCTGGAAGATCACGATTGCTGCCGAGTGCGCGGGATCCTGATCGGTCCAGAGCTTGACGCCCGGCAGCTTCTTGAGCCCGTCCATCAGAGCCTGCGCGAGCTGGCGCGCCCGCTTCTCGATCGTGGCGCGGCCGATCGAGCCCTGGAATTTCAGCGCGTCCGTCACCGCCGCAATCGACGCATCATCACGCTGCCCGTTCGCCTCGAGCGTCTTTGAAATGCCGACTTCGCCGGCGTAGACGCCGACGACGGAGGGATGAATGCGATCCTGGACGGTCTTATTGACGTACAGCATCCCCTTCTCTTTCGGCCCGCACGGCCACTTGTGCATCGAGCCGGTGTAGAAGTCTGGGCTGATCGCGCTCAGGTCGACATCGAGTACGCCGAAGCTCTGGGCACCGTCGACGAGCGACATCACGCCGCGGTCGCGCGCAGCCGCGCAGATGTCCTTCGCCGGGAGGAGATCACCGGAGTTGCTGTTCACGTGCGTGATCGCGACGAGCTTCGTGCGGGGCGTGAACGCCTTCAGAAAGAGATCGACGTAACCTTGGGTGCCCGGATGGGCAGTGACGAGCGGCACGGTCACGACGGTGAATCCGAACCGCTGAGCCTTGACCCGCCACGCGTTGAGATTGCTCGGATGATTGTCGGCCCAGACGACGACCTCGTCACCCGCGTGCAGATCGAGGCCGCTCGAGACGAAGTTGTTGCCCTCGCTCGTGTTGCGCGTGATCACGATCTCTTCGGGCGTCACGCGGAGCGCCTCGGCCAGGAGCTTTCGTGATTCTTCGCGGCCCTTCATCAAGCCGGCGCGCGTTTCCGGCGAAGGGCTCGCTTCGTAGAGCCGCAGGTTCCGCTCGAGCGCTTCGATCGCTGGCAGCGAGGCCGGGCAGAGATTCGCGGCGTTCAGAAAGTTGACGTCACGCGGCACCAGAAACCGCGCGCGGACGTCGCGCCAGAATTTCTCGTCCGGCTCAGCCGGCGTCGGCCCGAGCGGCCGGTCATCGAGGTCGAAGTCATCGAGCCCGCGGCCCCGCGCGACGAGGGCGCCCGGGAGCACGGCCGCGGTCCCGGACAGCGCCAGGAGCCGCGCGAAATCGCGACGGGAGAAGCCAGGCATATGTCGCTCCGGTGGACCTCAGTGTACGACAGGTCTTACACGATGATCACAGCCTGGCACCCGTCGAGCAGCGGGTGGACCTGCCACTGGTTCTGCGGCAGCTTCTGACTGGCGAGCGTCGTCTCGGACGTCGCGTCGCCGATCGCCTTTTGCCACTGCGTCCTCAGCAGAATCACCTGTCCCGGATCGCAATTCGTCACGGGCGTCGTCTTGCACAGCAGCGTGACGGGGTGCAGTTCGTAGGCCGCTCGATGGTGATCGAAGCGATGTCCCGAATCGTAGACCCAATGTCCCATGACGAGCAGCGTATCGGCCCCTTGATGATTCTCGTCGTTGCGGTGAAGTTCGCCGATATTCGGATTGACGTCGGTCGGGGCCCCGGCGTCGAAGCCGCCAATGCCGAGCCCGAGGCCGAGGATGCCAATCCCAAGCAGCGCCAGCAGGATCGCGATGATCCAGCCAATCCCGGGAATCTCGCAAGCCAGGATCGCGGCAATCAACGGAAACAGCGCCACGCGCGACGCGATGAACATGTCGAACACCGCGCGGCCCTCGAGCTCGCAGTGCAAGACCTGAGAGTGAATCTCCTGGGTCTTGTCGGGGAACTCGTGATCGACGGCGTCCTGCCCGGTGTAGAGCAGGCCCGCGTCCTTGGTCACTGGCTGTTCGGTGACGAGATACCCGTACGGCTGGCTCTGGCCCGCTTGCTCCAGCGTGGCGCCGAGCGGAGCGCACTGCAGGAGAATCCCGAAGCTGTAGTCGTTGTCGATGTCGGGGAACGTCGCCGACGACGGCAGCAGAATGTCGATCAGCGTGCCGATCGCCAGATGACTGCCCTTGTCCGCCGGATGGTCTGGCGGATCGGGAATGCAGATCAGGCGCCGGAACAGCCACCAGTAGCAGTACCCGGCGATGCCCGCGATGAGATAGATCTCCGCCAACAGCAGGAGACAGAGCGGGTTGCCGCCCGCCGCAGTGATCAGCGCGAGAAACGCCGCAGGCGGCAGCGTGACGTAGAGACCGAGCAGCGCCGCCTGAACGAACGGGTTCGTCGGATCGAAATCCTTGATGTCCACGCAGTTGGTGTACTGACGGAAGTCAGCCATGGCGTCCTCCCGGTCAGGCGTGCTGGACCGTCAGCGTCACGCCGCCGGCCAGACCCTTCGAATGAAATGCGTTGACGTTGAGAGGTTGCTGGCCCGTGAAGCCGGCGGGCGGCGTCGCCGTCACCGTGATCGCGATCGACTGACCGGGATCGAGCGTCGGCGTCACAGGACTCACGCTCACCTGCCAGCCGGCGGGCACCGGCTGCGTTCCGCGGCGATGGCGCGCCAGTCGCGCGCGACGCGACGCCGCCGATCCGCTGTTCGCGTCGCACGAATCTGGCGCGCCCAGCACGTACGCGTCGACCTCGAAGCGGTACGTCTGCGGCCCGTCAGTCACGTTGCGCAGCGTCCACGTGAACACCGCCGGTGAATGCGCCACCCCGACGTTCGTGTTTTCCTGGCCGAGGTTGTTTTGCGTGTTCGAGTCGTCAGCGGGCTGAAGCAGCACCTGCACACAGTAATGTCCAGGCGTCGTCGGCGTCGTCCACGCCATGTGCGCCAACGCCGGGCAGTTGGGCCCGCCCTTCACGCCGAGATCGACCGCAGTCGATCCGATCGGCACGCTGACGGTGCCGACGCCAAACTCGAGAAACGAGAACGCGACGGGAAGCCCGACGACCGGCGCGTCGGTCGAGTTGTTCCAGATTTGCGCGACGACGTCGTAGGTGGTGCCGGCAAGAAGATCGGCGGATGAGACCGGCGAGCCGTTCAAAAACAACTGGATGTCAGGATTGTCCCAGGTGACGGCGAGCCCCAGGCTCGTGAGGTAGTACTGGTCGTAGATCAGCGGATCAGGTCGAACGAAGGCGGGATTGTCGAGCGGAACGCAGCGCTCCGGCGTCGGGACTTTGCCGAAATGTTTCCGCTGCTTCCAGACCTTCAGCACCTCCCTGAAGCGGTCCTTCAGCTCGCGGAACGCCGTGATCCAGCCGAAGAGCACAGTCTTGAAGAAAGAGAGAATCATCGAGACGGTCTCCTTCCTGCTCGGGTTGTGCCGGGTGCCGGTCGCGCTCCTGCGAATACGAGGCCGGGTGCGGCGTGAGGTTTCGTGCGTGATTTACGAGAGCCGGTCGTACCGCGGGCGGCTCGAGCCACGAGATGCCGTGGCGGCGCGTCAGAAGATCAGCCGGATGCCGCCGTTGATCACGCGGCCGTCGAGGGGCGCCCAGGCGTCCACGGTCCATCGGCCGTCCACGGCCTGTGACGGTCGAACGAGGGGATCCCACCGCGTCTGGCGGACGCCGGCAAGGTTTTCGGCGTTGATGAAGAGCCGCACGCGGCCGACGCGGCGCTCGATTAAGCCGCCAAACAGGACGTAGCCCGTGCTCACCGACCGGTAGGGATTGTCTTCGAGGCGCTGCTGGCCGGTGAAATACGCTTCGAACCCGATGCGTCCGCGCGCCTCGCTCTCCCACATGGCGACCAGACCGGCGCTGTGCCTCGGCGTGAGCGGAATGTCCGCGCGATCCTCGCCGACACCCTCGCGCGAATGCACGTACGTGTACGTCCCAGTCGCGCTGAACGGCGCGCGCCGGATGGTGGCGACGATTTCCGCGCCCGTGTTGACCGTGGGCTCGCTCAGCGTCGCGAGCGCGTAGCTCGTGCGATCGACCACGGCCGGGTCGCGCACGTGATAGCGAAAGAGCGTCATCGTCACCGTCACGGGACCCTGGACGCGCGTGAGATCGAACGACGCGCTGCGTCCGCGCTCGGCATGGAGCGGCGCGTTGACGGTGAGGCGTGCGAGGCCGGCGGCTTCGGTCTCTTCGGTCAGCGCCGTCGGCGCGAAGAATCCGGCGCCGATCGATACGCGGCTCGTCCACCCGCCGCCGCGAACGAGCGCCGACACCCGCGGGCTCACGAACGTGCCGAACACATTGTGGACATCCACGCGTCCGCTGGCCGACAGCGCCAGCCACGGGCGCACGTCGATGTCGTCCTGCACGAAGACGCCGGGCACGTTGTACTCGTAGCCGAATTGCGGCTCGTCGCGGGGATCGAGCGTCGATCGCTCGAACGCGACGCCGGCGACCCACGTTTGCCTGGGCGCCGTGCCGCGAAACGAGAGTTCCGTAAACACCGTGTCTTGCACGTCGTGCTCGGGGACATCGCCGCGCAAGTGGCGTTCGTCCTTTCGCGTCGCCGACATTCGCGCGGTCAGGACGTACCGCTTCGCCAACGGCGTCTGGGCGACCACCCCAGCGTCGTACCGCGCGGTGTCGAGCGTTTCCGGGTACGGCGCACCCGTGGCCGGCAGGACCGCGTCGGGCATCGTGCCGCCGTCGCGTTGCTCCCACATCGCTCCGCCGGTCGCGAACAGCGATCGGCCGGCGCCATCGTTCCAGAACACCCGCGGGCGAACGACGCCGCGCGAGTACGACGCGAGATCCGCCCAGCCGTCATCGTCGACGTCGTTCCGCTGCTGCCAGTGCCCGCCCAGCAGCATCGTGCCGCTCCACCGCTCCGTGAACGGCTGCGTCGCAAACAACACGGTATCCGTGCCGCCCCGGCTCGTTTGATTCACGAGCGCCTCGCGGATCGGCTCCTTCGTCGGACGCCGCGAGATCAGATCGATGACGCCGCCCAGCGCGCCCGCGCCGTACAACGCGGACGCGACACCTTTAATCACTTCCACTTGCCCAAGATCGCTCGGCGGAATCTGCAGCAGCCCGAGCCCGCCGACGTCGCCAAACAGCGGCAGGCCGTCCGAGAGAAACCGTGTGTAGCGGCCGCGCATGCCCTGCACGCGCACGCTCGCGGCGCCGAGCGACGGCGACGTCGCCTGCACGCGCAGACCGCCCATCTCGTTCAGCATCATCACGATGTCGCCGGGCGTCATGAGCTGCTTTTCTTCGATCTCTTCGGCGCTCATGACCTCGACGCGCATCGGCTGATCGTCGATGCGCTTGTCGGTGCGCGTCGCCGAGACCGTGACGTGCTCCTCGTGCGCGGCCTGCGGCTCGAGCAGGATCGGAACCACTTGAGGTCGACCGGCCACAGCGGTCGCCGAGACCGTCACCGGCTTGAAGCCGTCTTTGACGACGGTGATCTCGACTGGACCGGGCGCGAGCTGAAGCGTGATCCGGCCATCGGCGTCGGCCTCGGACGTCTTGCCGGCGACGACCACCTGCGCGCGCGGTACCGGACCGGTGGCCGATCGAACGACGAGCTGGATTTCGGCGCCGGCTTGTTGTGGTGAGGCCCGTGCCTGCGCATCCGACACGCCGAACAAGACGCACGCGACGCCGAGAACGAACGTCGCCACTATTGAGGGGCGCTCCTGACCTTGCAGCACGTGCAGACAGTACACTGCACCCGAGGTAACCTGTGAACTCAAGAGCAATGCCGGCGGCGACGGCGATCGCGATGATGGCGGGCGTGTTCAGCGTTGCCGCATTTCAGGCATGCCAATCCACAGGAGTTCGAACTATAGAGGCAAGTGCTCGACCGCTCTTGTTGGAAAAGGATGAAGGCGAACTGCGGACCCGGCGCATTCACACCGACAGTAGTTCTCCCGCTTCCTCACAATTCATGCTGAAGGTGAGCCCGCAGAACAATGGGTCCCGGCATCTGGTGGCCGGGACGGAACTGCTCGCCCCGGGCGCGACATTGCCGAAGCACAGACACTTGGTTCAGGACGAAATCTTGTTGATCCAGAGCGGAACGGCCCACGTGTGGCTCGGCGAGGAAGAGCGGGATCTCCACGCCGGCGGGCTCGTCTTCATTCCGGCGAACACGTGGATCAGCGGAAAGAACATCGGCACCGAACCGATCGCACTGACCTTCATTTTCTCGGCGCCGGGCTTCGAGGACACGATGCGGTGCAATTCCGTGCCCGCGAGTGAAGCGCCCACCCAGATCACGCCAGAGCAACAGAGAGACTGCGCGCACCTGGGGCATTCCGAGAGCGCGGGACGGCCGGACGGCCCTAAGAAATAAGCGCGATCGCGCGGGCGATCGTGAACGCGCCTGCCGCAACGACGACAACGCCGATGACGCGCGCGACCCGTTCGCCGCCCGGCGCGAAACGTTCGGCCGTGATCGCGCCGGTCACAACGGCCATGGCGCGCATGTCCATCGCGCCGATGACGAGCAGGATGGCCATCAGATTGCCACAGCAGCGGGCGCAGTGAATGGCCAGGCGCAGGCCCTGTCGAAGCGGCGCCCCCCGGCCGGTCGATTGATCGCGCCAACACTCGAGCTGGCGAGCCTTCCACGACGTGAACTGAAACGTGCCGGCAATCAGCACGAGGACGCCGGCGGCGATCGGCGAGAGGTCCGCGAGCATGGCGCCGAGCGGCACCACGGCCACACTGATCGCGATCCACACGAGGAGGTAGCCCGTGCCGACCATCGCGGTCCGCCGGAAGAGATGAGTTTCACCCCTCCCGGCGGCCGCGCCGCGGTCGCGCCGCAGCATCAGCGCTGATGACGGCAGCATCATCGCCGCCATCATCAGCACCGACACCAGCCCCGACATCGTTTCGCCGCCGGGCATCGGCATGTCGTGCATGGCTCAGCTCCGGTTGCCGTACTCGTCGTGACGAAGCCACCAGATGCCGGTTTCGTTGCGTCCCCTCGGCGCGCGATCGAGCCACTGATACGCGCCCCAGAGGCCGTCGAGCCCGCGCGAGTACGTCGAGTACGCGTGGTAAATCGCCTCGCCTTCGCGGACGAATGCGCTCATGCCCGGCCGCTCGCGAATGTAGGTCGCGCTGTCCGTGCCGGTCATGGCCGCGAACTTGGCCACGTCGCCCTCCTCGCCGCGCAGCGTCCACGCACCTTCACGGCGGTAGTTGTAGTCGATGCCGCCTTCGCGCTGCTGCGCCTCGGTGAAGCCCACGCTGAAGTCCGCGTTGAAGTCGGTGTTGAATGACGACGCCCACGGAAACGTCCAGCCCATCCGCTGTTTGAACTCCTGCAGCTTCGCGAGCGGCGCGCGCGACACGGCGCCCAACGTCACATCGTGATTGGCGAGGTGGACGACGAAGCCGTTGAAGCCGTCGGCGATCATGGAACAGGACGGACAGCCCGCCTTGTAGTCGGGGCCAAACATGAAGTGATAGATGAGAAGCTGCGAGCGTCCCTGAAACAGATCCGCCAGCGATGCCGTGCCCTGGTCGGTGTCGAATCGATAGGCCTTGTCGATCTTGACCCACGGCAGCTCCTGCCGCCGCTGGGCGAGGGCATCGCTCTGTCGCGTGAGCGCTTTCTCCTCCTCGAGCAGCTCGAGCCGCGCCTGAAGCCATTCCTTTCGCGTTCCGGTCTTGTGTGTGGTCATCACGTTTTCTCCTTCTGATGCACTAGTCTGAGTGGCGGGACGCGAGCGGTGGGAGTGACAAGTGTGACGGGATTCCGATGGACTCGATGATCACGGCTGCGGCGCGCGCGCTCGCCGCCGGCGATCCGCTCGGCGCGTTGAAGCGGGTCGCGCTCAGAGACGACGCGCCGGCGCTGGCGCTCAGAGGGATCGCGATGGCGCAACTGGGCGATCTGGCGCGCGCGAAGACGCTCCTTCGCCGGGCGGCGCGGGCGTTCGGTCCGAGGGAGGCAGTCGCTCGCGCGCGGTGCGTGGTCGCCGAGGCGGAGGTCGCGCTCGTCTCGCGCGACCTGGGCTTTCCGGCACAGACGCTCGACGCGGCGCGGGCGACGCTCGACGCGCGCGGCGATCGCGTCAACGCCGCGCACGCGCGTCATCTCGAGGTCCGGCGACTGCTCCTGATCGGGCGCCTCGACGACGCCGAGCGGGCGCTCGCCGGGATCGACCCCTCGTCCTTCTCTCCCGCATCGAGGGCGGTGCACGAGCTGGTGATCGCGGGCATCGCGATTCGCCGGCTGCGGACGAAAGTGGCGCGCGCGGCGCTCGATCGAGCTGAGCAGGCAGCGCAAGAGGCGCGAATCCCGGCGCTGTCCGCGGAGGTCGCACATGCATCGGCCGTCTTAAACACACCCGCGGCGCGGCTGATCGCGCGCGGCGAGGCGCGATTGTTGCGGCTTCAGGACGCTGAAGCGCTGCTCGCGTCGAACGCGGTCGTCGTGGACGCCTGCCGGCATGCCGTCCGGCAGGCGCGTACGGTGATTTCGCTCGCCAGACGCCCGGTACTGTTCGCGCTGGCCCGCGCGCTGGGCGAGGCGTGGCCGGATGATGCGCCGAGGGACGCGCTCCTCGAGCGAGCATTCGGTGCGAGGCACGCCGATGAATCACATCGCGCGCGGTTGCGCGTCGAAATCGGCCGGCTGCGCGCCAAGCTTCGACCGTTGGCCGACGTGCGCGCGACCCAGCGCGGGTTTGTGCTCATCCCCCACCGCCGGCGCGAGGTCGTGGTCCTCGCGCGACCCGTCGAAGAGGCTCACGCGACGGTCCTCGCGTTTCTCGCCGACGGCGAATCATGGTCGAGCTCCGCCCTGGCGCTCGCGCTCGCCACGAGCCAGCGCACCGTGCAGCGCGCGCTCGACGCGCTCGCGGAGGCCGGCAAGATACAGTCGTTCGGCCACGGCCGCGCTCGCCGCTGGATCACCCCGCCCGTGCCGGGATTCACGACGTCGTTGTTACTCCCCGCGCCACTGCCAGGTGATTAAGATCAGCGCATGCGTCGATCATCGGCTGAAATCCTCCGCGAGTACGGCCCGTTTCCCGGCATCGATCACATCCACGGTGTCACCTACGACGGCCAGCAGATCTGGTTTGCGGCGGGCGACAGGCTGAACGCGCTCGATCCGGTGAGCGGCAAGACGCTACGCTCGATCGAGGTCGCCGCGCACGCGGGCACCGCGTTCGACGGCCGGCATTTGTTTCAGATCGCGGCGGATCGGATCCAGAAAATCGATCCCACGACCGGGGGCGTGATCGCGACGATCCCCGCGCCCGCCGGCGGCGGCGACTCGGGGCTGACGTGGGCCGAGGGTACGCTCTGGGTCGGATGCTACCGCGAGCGCAAGATTCACCAGATCGATCCCGAGACCGGCAGGATTCTGCGGACGATCGAGTCCAACCGGTTCGTCACCGGCGTCACGTGGGTGGACGGCGAGCTCTGGCACGGCACGTGGGAGGGCGACGAGAGCGACGTGCGGCGCGTCGATCCGCACACCGGCGAGGTGCTCGAACAGCTCGACCTGCCGCGAGGCGTCGGCGTGTCCGGTCTCGAGTCCGACGGCGGCGATCAGTTTTTCTGCGGCGGCGGACGAAGCGGGAAGGTACGCGCCGTGCGCCGGCCCAAGCGCGGTTCGCCAGCCCGCTAGCGGTTGCGCTCTAGGCCCAGGCCACAAAGCAACGCTCACGGGTCTCCGTCGAGCGCCGGACCGCGCGCATCGCTTTGGAATCGTCGACGTCGGCCCCGCGACGCAGAAACGAATTCCCAAAGCGGGCGCGCGGTGGCCATCCTTACCTCTTGCGCTTCTCCCGTTCGTCGTCGTCAGTGGTGACGACGCCGCGTAGAGCCGGATAGGGCTTGTTGCCCATCAGGCCCTTCCACAACACGCGGTTGAATTGCGCGGGCGGCACCTGGTCCGCTTCCGAGAAATCGAACCCTTTGGTGACGTTCGCCCAGTACGCCGCGTCGTGTTGGGGTGTGATCATCGGCCCGCTGGCGAAATGCGCGACGGCATTTCCCGAAGCCGGGAGCAGCGTCGTGTTGGGGCGTGCGAGGACCGTTGACGTTTCGGCGGCGAAGGTCCACTTGCCGTCGGAGTGGATGTCGAACACATCGGCCATCGGCCGTTGGAACGCGGTGTTCAAGTTGAGGTGCTCGGTGCCCAGAATGTCTTCGATCGTCCGCAGCACGCTGACCTGGCTGTACCGAGTGCTGACCACTACCCCCTGCTTGACGTACGGGCCGATGACCAACGCCGGGCCGCGATGTGAGTCCACGTGGTCCGGCCCATCCTGAACATCGTCTTCCGTCACGATGATCAATGTGTCCGACGCAAAGCGGCTGTTCGCGACGGCCTGCACCAGCAACCCAAGCGCCAGGTCGCAGTCCGCCTGCTGCTCTTCAGGGGTGTTCACGCCGGCCAGCGCGGTGTTGAAGCTGCCCATGTGGTCGTGGCTGATGCGGAACAGCGTCAGGCTCGGCAGGTTGCCGCTCGCCGCGAACTGATCGAACTCTCGCTTCCATTCGTTGAAGCGCCAGAGATCCGGGTAGTTCTGGTCGTAGCCGCGGAAGAACACGTCGGTGAGCGACTTCAGCGCTGGATCGAGCGGCGCGACCTGAATGACGCCGTCCTGGAACGGATTCGCAGTGGCATTCGCGATGCTGCCGATGTTGTTCACCAGGAAGCCGTAGTTGCGCACCGTGCGGCCGGCGTTCAGAACGGCGTTGAAGATGTAGCCATCCTCGAAACCGAACGGCGCGTCGGTCGAAGCATGGTTGGCCGCCCCCGCGAGCAGGTTCGCCGTGCCGCCCGGCAGGCCGGCCGTCGCCGCGGAGTAGTTCGTGGTCCCGCCCGGCCCCGCGGCCGCGTCGCGCTCGGCGACGGTCCCGAAGTTGACCGGCACATTGCGGTTTGCGCCCTCGGACTCATACGAGAGGCCGCGGTCCACAGCCGCGTAGTTGATCTGCTGCGTGATCGCTTCCGTGTTCGTGACCCGCCCCTGCATCGCCCAGGACCAGCCGTCCATGCTGCCGTCACCGGGGTCCATGAAGTTGTCGAGTGTCACGAACGTCGTGGCCAGTTTGTGGTTGTTCGGCGTGAGCGCCGCGCCGAATTGCGTCAAACCAGGATCGACATTCGCGCCGTTGTTCAGATCACCAAACACCTGATCGAAGGTCCGATTCTCCTTCACCACGTAGATCACGTGCTTGATGTGATCCTGCAGGAAGCGCATGGTGTTGGCATCGCGCTCGTCGGCCTGCTTCGAATACGCGTTGTTCGTGGCAACCTGCTGCGTCAGCTCCTGCAAATGACCGTTGGTCGGCACCGGCGCACTCACGAGCGACGCGCGTTCCAGCTGGAACTGGTATTCATTCGACGCTCTCGCCCTGGCTGCGGCGGCGGCGTTGCCGCCGGGATACTGGATGCTGGTGATGTTCGCAGTGTTGCCGGCCAGGTGGTCGGGGTTCGGGCCCGTGATGCTCTTGCCGTTGACGATGTACATCCACGCGCCATCGGCGCTGAGGGTGATGTCGTGCGGCTCGTAGGCCGTCGGAATCAGGCCGCTGACCCCGCCGGCCTTGTGGCCGTTCAGCGGGATGACCGCGATTGAGTTGGCGCCACTGTTGACGGCGTAGAGCGTGCCGCCGTCAGGCGAGACCGTCACCGCGGACGTCGCCGCGCCGGTGTACTTCACGCTGGGCAGCATCTTCGCCGGAGCGCGCGCATCGATCATCTGGATCACCTGGTTGGTGGCCGTGTCGATGACCGCGATTTCATCCGCGTTGTCTTGCGCGACGTACAAGGTCGTCTGCGTCGGGTCGAGCGTCATGCCGAGCCCGTTGCCGTCGAGCTTGATGCGCTTGATCAGGTGGCCCTGCGTCGGAGCCGAGACATCGACGACCACGACCTCGCGGTCACGATCGCAGGACACATACGCGATGCCGCTGCCCTTCATGACGACGCCGTACGGGAACGTGCCGCCCTGGCGGCCGCTCTGACCTTCGTTGCTGGCGAAGAACGGCCGCAAGTCGTGCTCGTACCGGACGTGACGCGCTACGGTGTCGATCACGCTGATCGAATCGTTGTAGTTGTTGGCGACGACGAGTGTCTGGCCGTCGGCAGAGATGTCCATCCCGCTGGCATTGGGTTGCACGCTCAAGCCAAGACCCTTGTTGCGCGCGTTGCCGGTGGCTCCGGGCGGAAAGTGGCCGAGCGGGATCGGCGCAGCGGCGGTGAAGGTGTTGCCGTTCTTCGTGTACACATACACGGCGTCATCCGCGCCGCCCGCGGCGTAAAGCGTTTGGCCGTTCGGCGAGAAGACGAGGCCGACGTGGGAGTTCGTCTGTTTGAGAACCTGGAGCAGCGCCGGATGAGCCCGGTTCGGGCCATCCACGTTGTAGAGAAAGATGTATTGCGTCGAGTTCGGAGTGTCGACGGTGCCGTCAGGTTTGTACAGCGAATTCTGCCCGGCCGTGATGACGGCGAGCGTCGTGCCGTCCGGGCTGAGCCGCGATCGCACGGCCTCGCCCGCGATGAAGTTCGGATATCCAGGAAGATCCGGCTTGAGAAACTGTTGATCCGCGCCGTTGATGTCCGTCGGCGTGACGAACTGGCCCGTCGCGAGCGGAACGAGATCGTGATTGCGTCCTCCCGTTTGCTGCAATCCTGCTCGTGCCGTCAGCGTCAGCGCTGCAACGGCGGCGAGCAGGGCAACGGTGAACACTGGCGCCAGTAATCGCTTCATCATGAGAAGTCCCCTTTCCAGGTAGGCCGGGAAGAAATCGATCTAGCGATGCAACGCAGGCATCCAATTCGCGGACGCAAAAACTCCAAAGGGATGGGGAGGCGTACCAGGCGAGCTGTGGACAACCGGCCCAGCGGTCAGACTCGCCGACCACACGCCGTGCTTCGACTGGGCCTGGACCGACGGCCCCACGAGCAGCTTGGCGCCGCCGTCGGCTTCGGCTGGATTCCACAGGCCTTCGAGGTCCTGCCCGATGCTCTCGACGCCCAGGCTGACGCGATCGCCGACTCGTCGCGACCATCCGAGCGTCGTCACGACGTCAGCCGCATCGTGCGGACGCGGCGAGGAGGTGGCGCGCTCCATCACCAGGCTTCCCTGCAGGCGCCCTGATCCGAGATCCGATCCGGCGAGCACCCGTCCAATGAGCGTGCGCGTGCCGTCCCCCTCCTCGCGAATGCCTCCACCGCCAGCGACCGAGAAGGACCGCGTCGCGTAGACATTGCGCACGATCTCGAACTGTCGAAGGTCCGGACGAAGCTGACCGTCGATCGGCAGCGTCGTCATGCCCGTGAGTCCTCGCAGCATCCATTTCGACTGCGTGACCTCGACCGACACGCCGAAGTCGGACACACTCCCGCTCCACATCGCGAGGCCGCGCTCCTCGACGGCCATGGAGACATGGAGCGCGGGTTGCGACGACGCGCCGTCAGGCACGCCGACGGTGAACACCAGCCGCGACGGCGCGTTTTGCGCGACGGCGTGGCTCGCGGTGCAGGCGAGAAGCAGCAAACCGCAACCCGCAGCGGGCAGACACACCCGTATCCATTGGTGTCGCATCACCGTTCACTCTCGATGACAGTGGGGAGCGGACGCGTCAACAGGTACGTGTTGAACGCTTCGACGATGATCCGATCGACGTGTGACTGGGTACTAACGCTGAGTCAAACGTGAAGTAAATTCTTCGCCGCGTCCTGCCGCGGACTACTTGACCGGCCCGACGCGGAGGTTCTGCACTTTCTTCTCGCCCTCTCCGAGCGTGATACGAGAAGCAGTGGGCAGGAACGGTTCGAGGAACGCCGGGTCCTCCCAGTCTCCTTGATCGACAGACGTCGCGCCGGCGAGAGCGTATTCGCCAGGCGGCAAGTCGGCAAATGTGAACCGGCCGTCCAGACCCGGCCGCACCGCTTGAACGCGCCTCGCGTTCGGTCCCCACCAGGTCTTGTCCGTGGAAAACGCGAGGACGAACACGTCGGACACCGGCTTGCCGTCGGGCGTTTGAAGTGTCCCCGACAGCTCGGTGTGCTGATCGGTCAGCGTGATCACGACACCTTGCAAGTTGTCGCCGCGTGAAATGTCGATCCCCGCGTCCAAGAGGTCACGGCCGTTGAGCAGCGCCGAGCGCGGATACCAGCCAGCGCCGCCGATATCGGTGCCCGCGATCCGTAGCAGGTATCGACCGGGCACGATGTTGTCGAACTGGAACGTGCCATCCGCCTTAACCGTGCCGGGTGCGGGCATCGCGATCGAGTCGATGCGCGCGCCGGGCCTCAGCGCGGCCACCTGGGGCGGCACCAGCGCGAGCCGGACGTTCGCGAGATTGGCGGGCGGGCGCGACTGCCCCTGGAATTGCAGTCGTCCGGATAGCGTCAGTCCAGGTTGCAGCTGAATCGCGAGACCGCTGACGTCGTTGCCGGAGATCGTGATCTCGTCGACGCCGGAGAACGTCGGTCCTGTTGGAAACGGCGACGCAAATCCAGCCGCCGCCGGATTCTGGGGAGGCGAGGCCGCGACGCGCGCGACCAGTCGATACGCGCCCGGCGTCACCTGCGAAAAGCGGAATCGTCCGTCTGGTCCAGTTCGCGTCGTGAATACCAACGGCACGTCGGGTGCGAACGGCCCGGCCGTCGTCATCTCGGTCAACTGCACGTCCGCGGAGACGGCCATCTGTCCATCCGGACGCGTGATCACGCCCTCGACCCGAGCCGTCGCCACGCGCTGGAGCGAGAAATCGACGCCGGTTCGCGCTTCTCCCGCGGCGAGCGTCATCGTCGTCGCCAACGATCGGGTGCTCGTGCCGGGAAAGTACACGGCCGCATAGTCGAACGGCGGCGACGCCTGTTGATCCTGGACCGGCTGGGATGGCTGAGCCGACCGCTGGCCGCTTCGAATGACCGCCAGCGCTCGATCGACCTCGGCGTCGTTCATCGCGATCATCGCGCCGCCGGACCCGCTCGAGGGCGTGGCCCCGACGATGTATGTGCCGGGCTCGAGACCGAAGATCCGGAACTCGCCGAGATCGTTAGTCGTCGTTGGATTGTTGTTGAGCGTCTGAACAGTTGCGCCTCGCACCGGTCGCGCGGGAAACGCCGTGACGCCAACGCCGCTCACCGGCGTTCCGAACTCATCGCGAACGATGCCGGAGATCGCCGCCCCGCGCCACAGCGTCACGACCAGGTTCTCGATCGATTCGCCGTTCTGAATCGCGATTGCTGTTCCGGGCCGGCCGGCGCGTTTCGCCCCGTACGCAGACGTAATGAACGACGCCCGGGCAACCGTCATCGTGACTCGTCCTGCCGGCAGCGCGACGATCCGGAATCGGCCGTCGTCGTCGGTGATCGCGCCGCGACTCGGATGCAGATCGGGACCGGTCACGGTAACGATCGCTCGCCGCACCGGTTCGGCGGGCGTCGCATCGGTAACGACAACGCCCGAGATCGACGCGGTGCCAGTAGTGGGCGTGACGGCAGCGTCGCGCGCAGGCGTCTGCGGCGGCGCGACCACCAGGGCCGCGACGATTGCGAGCGCGCGCGCGGCCGTCACTTGACCACCACCTTGACCTTCGTGAGGTCCAGCGTCTTCGTGTCGCCCCAGTCGACCTGAATCCGGCTCGCTTGCGTCGATGCCGCCGCGAGAAACGTCGCGCCGACCCATGCGTCCACTTGCGATACGTCGACGGCGACGACGAAGTACTCACCGGCTGGAAGGGACTGAAAATCGTACGACCCGTTTGACGCGGAGCGCGTCGACTGAACCGCGGTGGGCTGCCATCCGTAGTTCACCCATCGCCGGCGATCAGTGGGAAAGACGATCACGCCCGCAATCGCTGGACCTTGATCGTCGTGTACCGCACCCTTGAGCTTGGCAACCTTGTCGGTCAGGGTGATGACCACATCGTCGATGTTCTGGCCGCGCGAAGCGTCCAGCCCGCCGTCCTTCATGTCGCGTCCATCGACCATCAGCGACACCAACTGGTACGCGCCGACTCTGTTGATGACGTACGTGCCGGCGAGGAGTCCGGGCAATTCAAACGCGCGCCCGGGGTCAGCCGTCACGGTGCCGAGCGGTTGGCCAAGACTCGGGTCGCCGTTCGCCGGCTGGGCGGTCATGAGCATGACGCGTCCAGCAGGCGGCAGTTGACTGCCCTCGGTAAAAACGAGGTGGCCGCGCACCGTGGTTGTCTGCCGCATTCCGACGACGACGTTGGTCGCGCCGCCCGCGCTAACGCTCACCGGCGTCCGTCCCCAGAACGCCGATGCCGCGCCTTGACGCGCGAGGTAGCCGAGCCCGGGCATGCTGCTCATCGAGCCCACGGAAATGCCGCCGCCAGGAAATCCCGGCGCATCCGGAAAACGAATGCTTTCATTGCCGCTCGTGAAGTCCATCACGGCGCCTTGCGCGAGCAGCGTGTACTCGCCCTCGGGCACATTGAGGAACGTGAAGGCGCTGTCGGGCTCGACGACCGTTGTCGCAACTTCCGATCCGAATCCAAGCCGCTCGCTGCCCACCGGCAGAAGTCGCAAGAGCATCGGCGATGCGGGGATCTCGATCCCGTCCAGGCGCCCTGTGACGGCGCCAACCGGCACGGGCTGCAACTGGAAGTCGATTGCGTTGCGCGCGTCGCCGTACCCGATCTCGATCGTAAGGGCCTGCTCGGCGTTACGAACGTTCGGATAGAACACGGGTGCGTACGCGCGCGGCCGATCGCCGGCCGGCGGTGGCGGCGTGGCGAAATTCGTAATGGCGAGCCGATGCCGGCCATCGACGTCAACGGTCGGCATGCCGACCGATGACGGACCGCCGGCGCCGATGCCACCGGTCGCGAGCTCGCCAACCGCACGAATCTGCGGCGCGTCCGGCGTCGTCGCGAGCACTGTCGATTGCACGGACAACACGGCGACGACGTACCGCGCCGGGTCGAGATCGGCGAGCCGATACGCGCCGACGTCGTCGGTCACGGCAATCGGTCCGGCCACGAGCTGCGGCTGGCCGGCGATCGACCGCGTTGAAAACGCACGAACCGCCGCGCCCACGACCGGCTCGTTGCGCTCGTCGGCGACTCGTCCGTTGATCGAGCCGAGGCGCCACAAGGGAATGCGAATCGTGTTGAGCCAGTCTTTGTCCTTGAGTGCGATGCGCGCGATGTCTTTCGTGGCGAGCGATCCGTCGGGCGCCGTCCAGCCGTAGCGCGTGTACGCGTACCCGAAACGCCGCGCGCCGAGCCAGTAGCCGCCTGACGGCCGCAGCTCACGAAACACGAACCGCCCCTGCGAATCCGTCACCATGCGAGGAAACGGACTGCCGGGCACATCAAGATTGGCGAGCGAGACGACCGCGCCGGCAAGCGGCCGGGCGGTCACGGCATCGATGACGACGCCGCTGATCGCCGCGGAGCCAGGAGTGGCGGGACCTTGGGCGGCAAGACCGCCTGCGAGACAGACCACCGCCAAACACGCCGCGACGACGAGCGGTCGCCGGGTTCGGATCATCAGGCCCTGTGCGGCGGATCTTAAGCGATCTCTGCGCCGCCGCGCATCACGGCCTCGCGGTGTAGCACCACGCCTCGCCCTCGAGTACCGTTTCGCCATCGGCACGGACAATGCGGACGCCAATGCGCGAGACGGGCTTCGTCGGGTGCACCTCGAGAATCTCGATCTCGCCGGTGATCGTGTCGCCGATGAACACCGGGTTGGTGAAGCGCCAGGTCGTTTCGAGGAAGACCGTGCCTGGCCCCGGGAGGTCCATCGCGACGATCGCGTTCAGCAGCCCGCTCGTCAAACCGCCCTGGACTATCAGCTTTTTGAATCGAGTCGCCGCGGCGAACGCCGGGTCATTGTGAAGCGGATTGAGATCGCCCGTGATTTGACTGTAGAGACGGACGTGCTCCGCCGTGATCGTCGCCGTTCGTCGTGCTTTCTGCCCCACCGCTACTGACATGCAACACCTCGCGCGTCATTTCCTCGCTGAGGGACTTGTGCAAAGCCTGCAGACGCGGCATGTCCCACGCAAACGACGCGATCTCATCGGTAATCGTGAACAGTCCCACGGACAGTCGATCGCGGATCTCCTGGTACTCGGCGAGCGCCGCGTCGGTACCGCGCAACACCGCTCGCGCGAGCAGCTCGGCGTCCCACAGCGCGTCGGTGATCCCGTGCGCGGTGATCGGATCCTTGAAGTACCCGGCGTCACCGACCAGCGCCCAACCCGGGCCCCACGCCGGTCGCAGGATGCCCAAGTGGCCGGCGAACCCGCGGTACGGCGATCGATCTGCGGCGCCGAGGGCCGCGGCAAGCGCCGGCGCGGTCACCCCCACGATGGCGTCGAAGCCCGCCGCCAAATCGAAGCGCAGCTCCCGCATGAACCGCTCGCTGGTGGTCGCGGCAAAGATCAGCGTCTCGTCGTTCGTCGGAATCACGCCGACGCTCATCCCGGGCGCGTAGTGCCAATGGTAGCCGGTGTTCGGCAGCCCGCTTGCGCGCGTGTAGATGACGCCGCCCTTGTGCTGGCCAACGCGGTATGGCTCGACGCCGATTCTGCTCGCGACGGTCGAGTGGACGCCGTCCGCGCCGATCACCATCGTCACGGCGATTTCGCGCGCGACACCGCCGCCCTCGACGATCACGCCAGTGACGCGCCCGCGGTCGTCGCGCACGAGCTCTTTGAGCCGGACGCGGTAGGCGACGTGGGCGCCCGCCGAGACGGCCGCGTCCGCCAGCAGCGGATCGAGCAGCGTGCGGCGAGGCGCGTACAGCGCGTCCACGCCGTCGCGGGGCTTGATGCGGATCTCGACGGCATCGCTGCCGTAGTGAAACGTCGTGGTCTCGATCCTCGGGGTCCCGGCCGCGCGGATCGCGTCGAGCAGACCCCAACGCGAGAGCTGCAGCACGCCCGCCCGCATCATCGCGAGCGTCGAGAGCGTGTCCGAGCCGCGCGCCGCCTGCTCGACGACAAGCACGTCGAGGCCGGCACGCGCCAGCAGCATCGCGGTGGCCGCGCCGGCGCAGCGGCCGCCGACCACCACCGCGGCATATGTCGACCGCAACGCGTCAACGCTCTGGATGACCGTCATTTCATGGCGGCGAGCACATCGAACAGCGCCTGATCGGCGTAGTCGAGCCGAATCAGACCGACCCGCGGGTGATCGAGATCGAAGATGACATACATCGTGAGCGTGACGACGAACGCAAAACCCACCGTGTGGAGCAGTGTGCCGACCGTTCGGTCGCGCGGCAGACCGTGGCCGATGAGCAGCGCACACATCAGCGTCAGCGCGATCAGCGTGGCGAGGACGATCGGCGGAATGTGCGTGTTGAGGATCACGGAGCGCGTCGCCGCGATGTCAAACATCGTGTTCAACGAGGGGAGCACAAGGAGCGACGATGCCGGCGTCTCCTTCAGGGCCGTGACGGTATCTGCCCAGATCTCGCTCTGCAAAGCGGTGGCGCGAGCGGCGTTCGCTTTCGACGCCTCGATATCAGGCAGGACCCGATAGACCGCGATGCGTGCCTCGGTGTATCGCCGGAACTTGTCGCGCAATGACGGCTGGCTCGTGGCGGAAAGCACGTCGAGGCGCAGGTAGGCCGTGCCAATCGCATTCGCTTCATCCGCGGTCAGGGTTCGCCTCGTGTCGAGCCGCGAGGCCGCCCCGGAAAACGTGAACGCGACCATCAACCCCACCAAGGCGTAGATCGCTGTCTGGATCGTATCGAAGGCGGCAGGCGGCGGCTCAGTCTGTTCACGACCGAACCGCGTCCCCAGCCAATGGCCGACCTCGATGAAGAGGAGGATGCCGAAGAACACGCCTGGAAGGAGCAGGAAGATCCCGGCCGAGTCGCTCATGTGCGGGCCAGTCTACCGTCATTTTCGCCAACATCGCCCGGTTCAGGGCCGCACTGGCGGAGGTGGCGCACCCTGAAACTTCGCACGTGATGCGGGATTTTTCACGGTCTCCAAGCTCGGACGCCGTGAGCTGACAGGCTCTGCGCCAATTCTCACGCACCGCGATGTGACGGCCATCGGCGTCAATCTTGCTGCGTATCGCCAGTGACGCGTCCACGCCTTGCGGACCGCGCGAATTCCCTGGAGGCTCATATGGCGCGGCGTTTCCTCGTTCTTTACGGCACCACGGACGGACAAACGCGGAAGATTGCTGCCGCGATTGCCGACGAGTTTCGGGCCTTTGGCGACGAAGTCGACGTCGCAAATGCGAAGCGGCCGCACCCGCCGATCCGCCCCGACGACTACCTGGCCGTCGTCGTCGCGGGATCCGTCCATGCCGGCGGATATCAGAGATCGGTTCGACGGTGGGTCCGCGCACATCGTGACGGGCTCGCCGGCCGCCCGACGGCGTTCGTGTCGGTGTGTATGGGCGTGGTCGAACACAATCCGACGACCGACCGCGAGCTCGACCGGATTCTGACCAGATTCTTTGAGAAGACTGGCTGGCGTCCGACCATGACGAAGATCGTCGCCGGCGCGTTGCCGTTCACCAAGTACAACTGGCTGAAACGACGCGTCATGCTGCGGATCGTCCGGAAGCAAATGGGCTCGAACGTCGACACCCGTCGCGACTACGAGTACACCGACTGGAACGACCTGAAGGCGTTCGCGCGGGACTTCCGGCACCGGGTCGTGCCACAAGAGACGCTGCGACAAGCCGGCTAGCTCGTGCCCGCACGAAGCATTGACGAGTTTTTCAGACCGCGGACACGATTTCTCAGATCGCGTTCAGGACTTTCAGCGCCCGTTCGCCCATATTGATGATCGAGGTCATTATGGCGACAACATCCAGCCGGCTGCTTCTGTGGAGTCCTCGTATTCTCGGCATCCTGGTGAGCCTGTTCATCGGCATGTTTGCGCTCGACGCCTTCAGCCCGGGGAAACCCTTCCTGACGGCGCTTCCTGGTTTCATCATCCACCTGATTCCTGCCTTCGTTCTTCTCGGCATCGTCGTCGCGTCATTCCGGTGGCAGTGGATCGGGGCCGTGGGCTTCATCGGCCTCGCCGTCTATTACGCGGTGACGATGTCGAGTGGCCGTGTGGACTGGCTACTCGCCATCGCGGGTCCGCTGTTCGTGGTAGGCGCGCTGTTCTTGTGGAGCTGGTTTCGACGAGGCCAGTGGCAAGCACAACTGACCTGACAGCGAACGACGCCTGGTGCCCCATCGTGATGTACGGTGATTTCTCTGGGGGCACGCATGTCCACGATCGAGGACGTCAGCGGGACCGCGTTCGTCGTCGCTGAATACCGGGCGGAAGAAAATCGGGAGCCCGCGCCACTCTACCGGGATCCTGTCGTCGGGCTCTTCCTCAGCGACGCGAGCCGCCAGGCCGCCGAGCGCATCTCTTCGCGCGCTCCGGCGGTCAAGGACATGGTCAAGACGCGGACCCGTTATTTCGACGACATGCTCGATGCGCAGATCGCGGCCGGGATCGGCCAGGTCGTGATCCTCGGCGCCGGGCTCGACACCCGCGCCGTTCGCAAGGCGTCAGCCGGCGTGCGGTACTTCGAGATCGACGATCCGGCGACGATGGCGCTGAAGCGCCGTCGCTACGCGGACGCGCGTATCGACGCCGGCGTCACGCTCATTCCCGGCAACTACGTCACGGATGGGATGATCGACCTGTTGCGATCGAACGGCTTCAAATTCGACGTGCCCACGTATCTCATCTGGGAAGGCAACGTCATGTACATGCCGCTCGCGAACGACAAGGACACGATGCGGCTGCTGAAGCAGCACGTGAAGCGGTTCCGGTTGTCGTTCGACTATCTCACCAAGGCCCTGGTCACGAAGACCACGGGCGATGCTGACCTCACGATTCTCGTCGAGAGCTTCGAAGCCATGCGTGCGCCCTGGGTGTCCGGAATCGACGACGTTCAGAGCCTCGCGCGCGAGGTGGACCTGCGGGTGGTCGAGAATCTGACGACGGGCGAGCTGTACCGGAAGTATCGTGGCCGTCCGGCGTCTTCGACCGTCCTCCAGCACTACTCGATCTGCACGCTCGAATCGTAGTCTCCGATCGCGTCGCGTGGCGCGTCAGGCGGACTCGCGAGATTCCACGTGCCCAACGGTGTCGGCGGTGGTCTCGCCGACGATCAGTTGCGCCAGCATCGCCGCCACGATCGTCGAGACGGCCTGCAGCGCTGGCGTCTGCTCGGCGCCGCACTCCAACTCGATCGCGAGCACGCCGCTGCACCCCGCGGGCGTCAACAACGGCAGCACGAGCGCACCACTGGACGTCCCGTTGCCGTTGATGATGCACGCCCGGGCGGCGCGGAACGCCTCGGCCGTGGCGTTGTCCGAGTCTCGCGTGACGACGGGCAGTCTTGCGAGCGTGCTCTCCGAGTATCCGTGACCCAGCGCAGGCCGCAGCTCTCCGGCCGCCTCGTCCCACACCCAGACAATGACGCCTTTCGCGGCCAACACACCCGCGCACTCTTCGAGGAGCGGCGGGAGGTCCTCGGCTCGCGCGACGCGGCCGAGCTTCGTACACAGATGCGCGACTGCCAGGAGATCGGTGCCATCACGCTGTCGCTCGATCGTCGCGGCTGGAGGCGGCATTGGATCGACGGCAACGGGCGGCGGCGGTGGATCGATCGCGACTGGCGGCGGTAGTGGTGGCGGACTGATCTCGACGGCCGACGGCGGCGAATCGATCTGGACGGGCGGCGGATCGCTGCGGCGGATGCGTGACAGCGAGCTGATGGCCGAGCCGACCATCGTGTGAAGCCGTGTTGGCGGCGCGCCTGATGCGGCGCCAGCCTGGCTGTTGGGCTCGGTCCAGGGAACGACGATTTCGGACGAGTCTGGAAAGTCTGCCAGGAACGCGCGGACCGCGCTGTCCGGATCGAGCCCGACCACCTGTGCATATGCGCGGATGAACGCCCGGCGGAAGAGCCCGCCTGGCCACGCGGAGACATCGTCCCGCTCCAGCGCCTCGAGCAACGACAGCTTGATCTTGGTCCGGCAAGCGACCGCGTCGAGATCGATGCCTTGTGTTTCGCGCCGCTGGCGCAACCGAGCGCCGAACTTTTCACCCATGCGCCACGCTGACGTGCAGACGATAGCCGCGCGGCCTTGACGAGGCAGGCGCGCGGCGGGTTGGGGAGCGCAAGTTGTGCGAGCGTACCAAGATGCGCGCGCAGCTTCAAGCAGGATTGAAGGTTTCTAGCGGCCGCGGAGCGCCGCCACCGGGTCCGTCCGCAGCGCGCGAATGGCAGGTCCGACCGCCGCGGCGCCGGCGACGATCGCGATCGCGACAGGCACGATGGCGAGCGTCACCGGATCGATCGCCTCGACGCCGAACAGCCACGACCGCAGCGTTCCTGCGGCGAGGAGCGCCACGCCAAGCCCGGCGATCGTGCCGATCGCGGCCATCGGCAGGACCTGACGCGCGACGATTCCGAGAATGTCTGCCGACTGCGCGCCGAGTGCAGACCGCACGCTCAGCTCGCGCGACTGGCGGGCCAGCGTGTACGACAACACGCCGAATAGACCAACGGCGACGAGCACGGCCGCGAAGAGCGCGAATGCGCCAAGGAGCGTCGTGGACAGCTGCCATCCCGCCGCGCTCGCGCGCAGCCGATCGGTCATGGTCATCACCGAGTCGAGCGAGGCGCTGGGAGCCACGTCGTGCAGGGTCTGCCGCAACACGTTCGTGTAGGAGTCGGCCAAGCCGGTCGTCCGCACGGCGATGGCTGGCTGGTCTGCCAGCAACCCCTCGCGGATCTGGCAGTAACAGGCGAAGACTTCCGGCTGCGGTGGATCCGAGGCCTGACGCTGCCGCACATCATCCACCACCCCGACGATCTGCCAGTCGGGCCGACCCTGGCTCCAGCCGAGCGGAAGGACGACGCCAAGCGGATCGCGGCCATCGAGGTAGCGGCGCGCGAATGTCTGATTCACGACGACCACCGGCATGGCGTCGATGGTGTCCGACGCCGTGAAGTCGCGCCCGCGCAGCAACCGCATGCCGAGCGTCGCGAAATAGTCAGTGCTCACGGTCCGCGACATAACGCGCACGGAGATGACCGGATCGCCTGGACGCGACGGCGGGAGGTCCAAGGCGCGCGGGAATTCGAGATCGATGAGTGGAAGGATGTCCGTCGCGGCGGCATGGGTCACACCTGGCGTCGCGCGAAGGCGCGCCAGCACTTCGTCGAGCACGGCAATTCGCCGGGCGCGTGAGAACTCCGGCGCGGGCAGCGGCAGCCGGGCCGTGAGCAGCCCGCTGGGGACATAGCCCCGATCAGTGCCGAGGACGGCGACGAAACTCCGCGTGATGAGTGACGTGCCGGCAAGAAGGGCCGCCGCCATCGCCACCTGGCCGGCCATCAGCGTCCACAACACGCGCGAGGCGTGCGTACGGCCGCCGCCTCCAATCGGCGCCTGACCATCTTCGAGCAACACGTCGAGCAGCCGCACTCGATTCGCGGTCAGCACCGGCAGCACGGCGCATGCGAGACTCACGACCATAGTCAGGGCGATCGTGAACAACACGACGGGACCGTCGATCGCGACGTCGTCCAACCGGACGATCGACGACGGGACGATCGCCGGCAGCAAGCGATGCAGCCAGACGGCCAGGACCAATCCGGCCGCGCCCGCCAGCGCGCCAAGCGCGCCGTTCTCGATCAGGATCTGCCTGGCGATCCGCCCGGGACCGGCGCCAATTGCCGATCGAATCGCGAGCTCGCGGCGGCGCGCGACCGCTCGTGTGAGCTGAAGACTGGCGACATTGACGGTCGCGACGAGTACGAGCAACGCGCCGGCGCCGAGCACGAGCAGCACCACGGGACGCGCCGTCACGCCGAAGGCGCCGCGGAGCGGGGCGACCGAGACGCGGCCGGGGCCGTTCGATCCGAACATGGCCGTGCCCTGCCGCCCGAGATCGGTCGCGCTACGGCTCCGCGCGGTGCCTTCGTCGGCGGCCTGAAGCATCGACACGCCAGGTTTGAGACGGCCGATGGCGTCGAAGAACGCAATGGTGCGATCCATCGGTCGCCACAGGACGGCCTGCGCGTCGGGAAAGCGGAATCGCTCGCCAAACACACCCACGATCGTGAAGGGCTGGCCATCGATCCGCACGCTCTGGCCGATCGCGTCGTCGCGGCCGTCGAACGCGCGCTGCCATTCGGCGTACGACAGGAGCACGATCGGGCGGCCGCCGTTGGATTCGTCTTCGGCGCGGAACAGTCCACCGCGAATCGGCGTCACGCCGAGCACGTCGAAGAGCGTGGCCTTTGCGGCGACGATGCGGACACGCTCGGGCGCGCGCTGGCCGGCTTCGACCGTGGCCGACGCGACGTTCCAACCGGCCAGTCCGTCGAGCGTCGCCGACGCGTCCTGCCAGGCGCGATACGTCTCGCGCGAGACGAACGGACGAGCGGCAGGTTTGCCGCCTTCACGCGTCTCGGACAGCCGGACGAGCCGTGCCTGGTCGCGAAACGGGAGCGGTCTGAGCAGCAGGCCGTATGCCACGCTGAACAGCGTCGTCGTCGTGCCGATGCCCAGTCCGATCGTGAGCACCGCCACCACGGTGAAGCCCCGTCGCCGCCGGAGACCACGGAGCGCGTCGCGCAGGTCGTGCACGATCGCGTCGAGCTGCGGCAGGCCGCGTTCCGCGCGGTGTTGCTCGGCAAGCGACGGCCAGGCTCCGACGCGCATCCGCGCGTCGCGCCGCGCGGCCTCGGCCGTCATGCCGCGACGCTGGTTGTCACGGGCCAGCATGTCGATGTGCGCGTCGAGCTCCTCGGCAAACTCGCGGTCCAGCGCAGTTGGCCGGAACCACGCGCGAAGACGCGCACCGAGACGCCGGAGCGCCGCGAACAGCGTCACCGCCGCGCTCCCTGAATCAGCAGCCGGGCGATGACGCCAGAAATGCGAGTCCAATGCCGGGTCTCCGCGGCCAGCTGCTTCCGGCCGGCCTTTGAGATCGCGTAGAACTTCGCGCGGCGGTTGTGCTCGGACGTGCCCCACGCGGCGGTGATCCAGCCCTGCTGGACGAGCCGGACCAGGCACAGATAGATGGTGCCCTGATTGACCTGGACGGCGTCCTCGCCGATCTGCTCGATGCGTCGGGCGATGCCATAGCCGTGCATTGGCCCCATCGCCTCGAGCGTCTTCAATACCATCAGATCCAGCGTGCCCTGGAGGATTGGCGACTTGTCGTGCGGCATGGCGCCCGGGTGCTCCTGTGGGTTACTTAGAGGAGACTAGGCGACACTCCTGTGGGATGTCAAGAGGACGGGACAGACGTCGCCGGTTCTAGTCGTCCCTCAACACGGACGCGGGCGACATGGCACTCGCACGACGGGCAGGCAGCGCACACGCCGTGAGGGCGACCGCGGCGAGCAGCCCGGCGACACTCGAGAACATCACGGCGTCGGTCGCCCTGACGCCGAACAGCAGCCCGGCCATCGCGCGCGCCGCCCAGTAGGACATCAGCAAGCCGACGCCGACGCCGATCGCGACGACGATCATGCCGTGCCCGACAACGCGGCGAAACAGATCGCCGCGACTGCCGCCGAGCGCGATCCGGATGCTGATGTCCTTTGCATGCTGCTGGACGTAATACGCCATCACGCCGTAGATGCCGATCACCGACAGCAACAGCCCGACCGCCGCAAGGGCCGCGACGAGGATCGACAGCGACTTCGGGCGCGCGAGCGCCTCGTCGACGAGATCCGCGATCGTCGCCACCTCGGAGAGCGGCACATCGGCATCGAGTCCGCGGACGGTGTCGCGCAGCGGGGCGATGACTGCGCTCGGCGACGCCACGGTCCGGACGAGCAGATATTTCGCGTTCGATTCGCGATTGAGCGGCTCGTACACGGTGCCTTCGTCCGGCTTGTCGAGCCCGGCGTACTTCACCTCGTTGACCACGCCAACAACGACGGTCCACGCGCATTGTGCGCAGCCGCCCGAATGCAGTCGCTGCCCAACGGCGCTGCCGCCAGGAAAGAACCGCCGCGCCCATGCGCGATCGACGACCACTGGATTCTCTGCGGTGTCGTCCCGCCAATCGCGGTCGTCGAACAGCCGCCCTTCGAGGAGTGTGAGCCCGAGCAGCTTGAAGTAGTCGATCGACACCGAAATCCACGGCACGACAGGGTGCGCGCGCCCGGGCGGCGTCGGCGACGCCTCGAGATCGAAGTCGTTGAAGTTCTGGCTGCCGTTCGGCGGCCGTCCGTCGGCGAATGCAACAGCGGTGACGCCGGGGATCGCTGCAACGCGCCGCTGCAGCTCATCCCAGTACGGAATCGCGCGCGCGGGAGGATACTGCGACGCTGGAAGCAGCACGGCTCCGCCGACGACGTTGTGGCCGTCAAACCCGAGATTGACGCGCGACAGCGCGCTGAGACTCGTGAGCAGCAGGCCGCCGACGACCAGCACCGGGGTCACGATCGCGAACTGTGCGCCGACGAGCGCGCGGCGCAGCCGCCGTACGCCCCGTGTGCCAGTGGACGAACGCCCAGAGGATCGCAGCGCCATTTCGACGTTCTGACTGGTGGCGCTGGTAAGTGCGGGAATGAGCCCGAAAATGAGCGCACTGCCGAGTGTCAGCCCGAGCACGAGACCCAAGACCGAACCGTCAATGGACACTTCGGCGGCTCTCGGAAAATAGTCCGCGCCGAAACTACGGAGTCCGCTGACACCGGCATACGCGATCAAAACCCCGAGGGTGGTTGCGCCGAACGCGAGCAGCACGCTTTCGCTGAACAGGTACCGGACGATTCGGCCGTGCGTGGCACCGAGCGCCACGCGGACGGCGAGCTCGCGCCGCCGATTCGTCACGCGTGCGACGAGCAAGTTCGACGCATTCAGAGACGCGATGAGCCACACCAACACGACTGCGGCGATCGCCAGCGCCGCGATCGATGTCGAATCTCCAACGATCCAGGTCTGAAGGTCGATCTGGCTCCAGGTGGCTGCGTTGTTTCGATAGAAGAGCCGATGGCTGATTGCATGAAGTTCGTCGGCCGCGGCAGACGCCGACGTCTTCAGCCGCCCGATTGGCGCCAGGAAGAACGGCCCGTGCCGGCGTGGCGTCTCGAACTGCGCGGCAATGAAGAACTCGCGTTGCCGCTCGAGCGGGCCAACCGAGTCCGGCAGGACGCCGACGAGCGTGTAGGCCACCGCATCGAGCCGAATCGGCTCGCCAATGGCGTCGAGGCGCCCGCCGAGCCGGCTCTGCCAGAACCGGTGACTCACGATCACCGCTTTCGGACCGCCGTTCATGCCTTCGGCAATGGTGAAATCGCGTCCGATGGCGGGACGCACACCGAGGGTGTCGAAGTACGTCCACGTCACACGCCGTCCTTGGAGCCGTTCAGCCGTCACGCCGTCGCTGTAGGTCATCTGCGTGCTCTCGTACGCCGCGACGCGTTCGAACGTCGTTTGCTGCGCCTCGAGCGCGAGGTAGTCCGCGACGGAAAACGGAAAGCGATTCGGTGGCGTATCGGTGTAGATGCGCACGAGCCGCGCGGGATTCGCGTAGGGCAACGGGCGCAGCAGGGCGGCATTGACGGCGGCAAAAATCGTCGTCGTCGCGCCGATGCCAAGCCCAACCGTCGTGACGACGACGAGCGTCGTCATTGGCGCTCGCAGCAGGCCGCGCAGGCCGATCCGGAGATCCTGCGCGAAATCTTCGAGCATCAGTCGTCGTTGCATGGCGGCGTCCTTCTCGTTGTCCTGCTGACGACAGTAGGCACGCGCGGCCTCCAGGTCGCCGAATTGGCGCAGCGCTTCCGTCCGTGCCTCCTCCGGCGACATCCCGCTGGCGACCAACTCTTCGGTCCGCCGGTCGAGATGCGCGTGCAGCTCTTCGTCCACGTCCGAGCCGACGCGATGGCGGCCACGACGGAGAAACGAGAACCGCGGCATCACGTGTCGCCGAGCAGCGCGCCGACCGCGCGAGCGTAACGCCGCCAATTGGAGACTTCTTGGCGCAGCCGCCTCCGGCCGGCCGGCGTCACGGTGTAGTACCGCGCGCGCCGGTTGTTTTCCGAAGGCCCCCATTCCGCCTCGATGAGGCCCTGGCGCTCCAGGCGATGGAGCGCCTGATAGAGCGCGCCGTCTTCGATGGTGAGCTGGCCATCGGTCCGCCCGCGGACGAGAGTCGCCACGCCATAGCCGTGCATCGGACCGGGCGCCAGGGCGTAGAGCACAAACATGTCCACCGTGCCCTGGACCAGTGGCAACGGCTGACGCTTCATGCTCCCCTTAGACGCTGCGGGGACAAATTGGTTGGCGAGGAGGTTGAGCGGCTCCCGCCGCGCTAGTCGTGCCGCAGCGCAATCATCGGGTGGACGCCCGCCGCGCGAAACGCGGGCGCGATGCTGGCGACAATCGCCACGGCCAGCATCAGCGCCACGGCCCCGACGATTGACCACGGATCAGCCGCGCCGACGCCATAGAACTGCGACGCGATCCGTTGGGCCGTGGCCAGGGCGATCGGGATGCCAAGGCCGATTCCAGCCAGCACGAGGACGAGCGTCTCGCGCATCAGCATGCGAAGAATCACCCAGCGCCCGCCTCCGAGCGCCGCGCGAATCCCCAACTCCCGAGTCCGGCAGGTGACCGTGTAGGCGACGGTCCCGAACAGTCCCACCGACACCAGCACGACCGCCAGCATTCCCGCCCCACCCGACACCGTTGCCTCGAGACGTTCCGCCGCGACTGACGCACTCACCAGATCGCGCAACGTCTCGACCTTGTCGATCCGCAGCCCTCCGGTCTCGCGAGTGACTTCACGAAGGGCGGACGTCAACGGTGCGATGCCAGTCGCCGGACCGCTGAATCGCACGAGCACGGCCAATTTTCTGAACCGTGAGGGATCCTGCTGGATCGGGAAGTACACGAGCGGCACGGCGGGCGTCCGCACGCTTTCGTACCGGGCATCCTCGGCGACGCCGACGATGTCGTAGACGACGCGACTCATCGTGACTTGCCTGCCGAGCGGATCGCCCGCGCCGAAGAACTTTCGCGTGAACGCTTCGTTGACGATGGCCACTCTGCCGGCGGCGGCACCTGCGACATCCGGGCTCGACTCGCTCGCGCCAAAGTCGCGGCCCCGCACGATCCGGATTCCGGAGGTGCGGAAGAAACCCGGCCCCACGAGGCTCGTGCCCGTGAAATACGAGTCGTCGGCCGCCGGCGTATACCCGGCGACCATGATGCGACCCCCGCCGGCCGGTTCCCCAAACGGCGCGGCGGTCACGATCGCGGTGGACACGACCCCTGGCAGCGATTGGATCCGGCGCTCGAGATCATCGGCGCGCGCCGCGAGCTGAGCGCCCCGCTCGACGCCGTGAGTGTCAAACGCCGCCATCAATAGATGATCCGAATTGAATCCAAGATCGACGGCATCGAGCCGCGCCAGCGTTCGCAGGAACAGCAACGCGCACACCAGCAGCACCATCGAAGCGGCGATCTGCATGGGTACGAGCAGGCGCCACGGCGCGCGGCCGCCGGCGGCCGGCGCCGACGGTGCACCTTCGTTCAGGACCTGTTTCGGGTCGAGGTGCGCCGCGCGAATCGCGGGGGCGAGGCCGAACAGCAGCGCCGCCACGAGCGTCGTCCCTGCCGTGAACGCGAGGACTGTCCAGTCGGCGTGCGTGCTCCGAAGTACGTCGGCGCCGCCCACCAACCCGACAAGAACGGCCGCCCCCCATCGCGCCGCGAGCCATCCCGTTGCGCCGCCCGCCACGGCCAGGACCAGGTTCTGCAGGAAGATCTGACGGAGGACTCGCCAGCGTCCGGCCCCGAGCGACAGGAGCAACGCCACCTCGCGTCGCCGCGCCGTCGCCCGCGCAAGCACGAGCCCCGCCAGATTCGCGCAGGCAATCAGCAGGACGACCACGGCCGCACCCATGCCAATCGCCAGCGCGGCCGCATGTTTCTCTCGGAGTTTGGAGACGCCCGTGGAACCGTCCGTCACGAGAAGATCGAACCAGTCAGGCGTCGAGTCCTGAATCTCGAACGCCTCTCCGATTCGAAGCGACGGCAGCAGCGCGCGGACGTTCGCCTGCGCGTCCGCACGAGTCGCGCCGTGCCTCAACCGCCCAATCACCGTGAGGTCCGACGACGCCATCGGCGCGACGTTCTGGCGAAACACCAACGGCACCCAGGCGTCGGTCGGATTGCCGACGGCCGAGCCATCGAAACCGTCTCTGGCCACGCCGACGACGGTACACGCCGTGTCGTTCACGAAGACGGTGCGTCCCACGACGTTCGGATCGCCACCAAATTGTCTTCCCCAGTACTGGTAGCTGATCACGCTGACAGCGCCGTGCGTGCGGTCGTTGTCGCTATCGACGAGCATGCGGCCGGAAGCGGGCGCCACGCCCAGGATCGAGAAATAGTTGCCGGACACGAACGCGGCCCGAACCGGTCTGGGTTCTCCGGCATCTTGCGACGTCCGAAGATCGGCGGTGACTCGTGCGCCCTCGGCCAGGAGGCCACTGAACACGGGACTGGACTCGCGCAGCTTCTCGATCACCGATCCAGGAATGCCGGCGTTTGGCCCGAGAAATTCGCGGACCGGCACGAACCCGAGACGTGCCGCGCCCTGAAACTTCGCCGCCGGTGAAATCACGAGCGAGACGAGCACGAGCTCGTCCGGGTGTTCGACCGGAAGCGCCTTGATGAGGACCTCGTCGAGCACGCTGAAGATGGCCGTGTTCGCACCGATGCCAAGCGCCAGCAACACGACCGCGGTCACGGCGAAGCCGGCGTGCCGCCGGAGCCCACGGATCGCGAACCGGAGATCCCACCAGCAGACCTCGAGCGCGCGCCACCGGCCCAGGTCCGCTCTCGCATCCTTCACTGCGAGCACGCTGCCGAATTGCCGCCGAGCCGCGGTCGCCGCGTCCTCCGGCGACAGCCCCTGTTTGACGAATCGCTCCGCCAGCAATGCGAGGTGACTCCGCACTTCATCGTCGAAGTCCGCCTCGGGCGGTCGGCCAAGCCGACCGCCGCTGAGCTTGAATACGAGCGCGCGCAGCCACGCCATCAGCTCTGCCCCGTCCCGGCCAGCTTCAGCACGCGGGTCATCACGCCGGCCATGCGTTCCCAGCTGATGGCTTCGTGGACCAGGCGCTGTCGTCCACGCCGGGTGATGGCGTAGAACCTCGCCCGGCGATTGTTCTCGGACGTGCCCCAGCTCGACGTGATCCAGCCGCGCTGAGTCAGCCGCATCAGGGCCGTGTAGACCGTGCCCTCATTCAACCGCAGCACGTCCTCGCTCACCTGCTCGATGCGGCGGGCGATGCCGTAGCCGTGCTGCGGCCCGAGGGCGTCGAGCGTCTTCAGGACGATGAGATCGAGCGTGCCTTGAAGGATGTCGGATCGGTCCGAACCGGCGGTTCCTTTGGCCATTGCATAGGACGATAGCACCGCTCATATGCAATGTCCATAGGAGCGACGGATCGAGGCGCGCAGCGTCCGCGCGGCACGGACGAAGGCCTCCGCCTCAATCGGATCGCAGCGCCTCCAAGGGGTCCACGCGCGCAGCTGACCGCGCCGGCATGTAGCAGGCCACGAGCGCCACGAGCGCAAGCAGTGCGGCCGTTGCGGCCAGGGTGGCAGGATCAGTCGCCGTGATGCCGAACACCAGGCTCTTCAGACTCCGGGACATGGCCAGGGCGGCAGCCGATCCGCAGCCGATCCCGAAACCCACGACGATGAGCCCGTGCCTCAAAAACAGTCCCACGACCTGAGCGTATGTCGCGCCGAGCGCCACGCGGACGCCGATCTCTTGCCGGCGATCGGCCACGCCCTGTGAAATCACACCATACAAGCCGACCGCGGCGAGGATCACGGCGACGCTGCCGAACACCGTGAGGACGATCATGGCGATGCGCCGCCGGCTCGCGGCCTCGCTCATGATGCGATCCATCGTGCGATCGTTGAACACCGGGATCGCGGGGTCGAGATCGTGGATCGCCTGGTCGAGCGACGAGCTCGCGACCGATCGCTCGGTGCGCGCCACGGCGAACATCGTCGTCCGTGGCACCTGGACAGCGGGAAGGAACACCTGCTGCGGCGTGTTCTGGTCGAGACCTTCCTGCTTGATGTCGCCGACGACGCCCACGATCGTGCGCCACGGTCCAAAGGGGTCGGCAGGCAGACCCTGTCTGATCTGTTTCCCGATCGAATCGCCGTCCGGCCAGTATCTCCGGGCGAGACGGCTGTTGATCATCGCCACGGGCGCCGAGTCCGGCGTGTCGGTACGATCGAAGGACCGGCCCTTCAGCAACGGAATCCGCAGCGCCTCGAAGTATCCTGCCGACACGGGCACCATGCCCGCGTTCGGAAACTCACCGACGGCAATCCAATGCTCGGCGGTCGTCCCTTCGATCATGAAGACCTGCCACCAGTTCGATCCGAGGATCGGCAGCGAGTAGGTCACCGCGGCACTCTCGACACCGGGCACCGCACGCAGGCGTTCGACGACGGCGTCGTAGAACACTTGCTTTCGGGCATCCGGCCACGACGCGCCCGTCAGCGAAAAGGAAGACGCCTGCAGATTGTGGGGATCGAAACCTGGATCGACGCGCGTGAGCCGGAGCATCGTGTGCACCATGAGGCCGGCACCGGCCAGCAGCACGGTGGCCACAGCCATCTCGGCGATCATCAGTCCCCAGCGGAGCGACGTCGCGCTCCGTGTGGGGCCTCGGCCGGACCGAACGACCGCCCCCTGCATGATGGTCCCGGCCGTCTTGACGATCGGGACGAATCCGAACACGCCCGCGCATGCCGCGCACGCCAGCGTCGTCCACATCAGCACCGCGAGGTCGAGGTGGATCTCGTCGAGGCGCGGCATGTCCCGCGGGGCCGCGGCGATGAGGCCGGTGAGAATTGCCGCACCGGCCGCTGCGCCCAGCAGTCCGCCCGCGCCGACGAGGACGCCGTGTTCGACGAGCAGTTGCCGGATCAGGACCCAGCGACTGCCGCCGATCGCCGCGCGGATTCGGAATTCGTGCGATCGCGCGGTCGCGCGATTGAGCAGCATCGCGGCGAGATTGACACACGTGATGAGCAACAGCAGCGTGACGGCGCCGGAGAGCACGGTGAGCGTCGGCGCCATGGTGCCGACGATGCGATCCGACAGCGACACGAGCTGCACACGCACGTATGGGCCGACTTTGCCGGTGGACTCGAGCGCGAGCGCCTCGGCGATGGCCTGCATCTCCGTCCGCGCGGCGATCACGCTGACGCCCGGCTTCATGCGCCCGACGGCGAAGAGAGTCGTGTGGGTGAGTCGGCTCTGCATGCCGCGATAGTTCGCGGCGACTTGCGGCTCGAGCAGGAGGTACACATCCGCAGGCGTCATGTACCGGAAACCCGGCGGCATGATCCCGATGATCGTAAACGGGCGCCGGTTGATCGACATCGTCTGCCCGATTGCGGCGGCATCACCTCCCAGCTCGCGCAGCCAGAATCCGTGACTGACGACCACCGTGGCCCCGGATTCCGGCCGGGAATCGGCCTCGTCGAACAGCCGGCCGCGATAGGCCGTCGAACCGATCACCCTGAAGAAGTTCGCGGTCACGCTTCGCGACTCGAAGCGCTTCGGCACCGGGCCGTTCGTCAGCAGAACCGAGTCGGCCAGCGAGCTGGCGAGACCGTCAAACGACGTGGCGCGGGCGCGCCAATCCTGGAAATCCGGCCAGGCGATGCCGCCGCCGTCCTTCTCTGCAAGAAAGACCAAGCGCTCCGGATCCGGATACGGCAGCGGCCTCAGCAGGACGGCATACGCGACCGAAATGATCGCCGTCGTCGATCCGATGCCGACGACGAGCAGTGTCAGCGCGGTGACCGTGAACCGCGGAGCACGGCGCAGTACGCGCACGGCGTAACGGAGGTCGCGCCAGAGACCGTCGAGCCAGGTGGCGTACACATCGCGCGTGGCGTCTCTGGTCTGGACGAGGCCGCCCAGATCACGCAACGCCAGACGGCGCGCTTCGTCAGGCGAGACGCCTCGCATCTGGTGTGCCGCGATCTCCCGCTCGAGGTGATCCTGCAACTCCTCGGCGATCTCGCGTTCAATTCGGCGGCGCCGGAGCCGCCCACGCAGCGACGCAAGCAGCCGGGTCATCATCGGCCCATCCGCAGGACGCGCCGCATTGACAGCGCAAACGCATCCCACATCTCTGCTTCTTTGGTCAGACGTTTTCGACCCGCCCCGGTGATCGTGTACACCCGCGCCCGGCGGTTGTTCTCGGAGGCGGTCATCTCGGACTTCAGCTCACCACGCAACTCGAGGCGATGAAGCGCCGGGTACAGCGAACCCTGGCTGGTCTTCAGCCCGTCCAGCGAGATCTGCTGCAACCGGTTCGAAATGCCCCAGCCATGGTTGGGCCCGAGGTCCAGGATCCGCAGGATGAGCAGATCCAGCGTGCCCTGGAGCAACTGCGTCTTGTTCATGGATACCTCTCGATCTCCGAGAGGATAGACGATGACCTGTCGGAGGTCAAGAGGAGTCGGATCGAGAAGACCCGTCGCTCGGCTCAGCGCCGAGCCGACACTACTCCGCCCGCAGGGCCACGACCGGATCCACCCGCGAGGCGCGCAGCGCCGGGATGAAACTGGCGAGCAGCGCAACCGCCAGCATGACCGCGGACATCCCGGCAAATGCGATCGCGTCAAACCGCTCGACGCCGAACAGCAGTGTCTGAATGTACCGGGTGAGCCCAACCGCCACCAGCGCGCCAATCACAATGCCGATCACGGCAACCCGCCCGCCCTGCCGCATGAACATCCAGCGCACGGTCGTGGCCTGCGCGCCGAGCGCCATGAGGACGCCGATCTCCCGCACGCGCTGCGTCACGCGGTACGAGAGCACGGCATACAAACCTACCGCGCCAAGTACGAGCGCGAGCGCGGCGGCAAGGCTGACCATGAGCATCGTGAACGACAGACTGGCCATCGCGTTCCCGGCCAGGCGCTTCATGGTGAAGATCCGGTACATCGGCGATTCCGGAATGATGTCGCGGATGACGAGGCGAACTTCGGGTTCGAGTTGGTCGGCGCGGACCGATTTCATGACGTACGCCGGGGACCCTGCCACGGCCGGCAAGTACACCATGGGCTCGGGAGATCGACGGCGAAGGTCGTCGATCAGCACGTCCTCGACGACGCCAATCACCGTGAACCACTGCGCGCTGGTGGCGGTCGCGGGCCGTGCTTGCTTGTTGATCGGATCCTCGTCCGGAAACAGCAACTCGGCGGCCGACTTGCTCACGATCACATTGGGTTGTCCCTGCTCTTCCTCGATCCGATCGAAGTAGCGACCCTTCAGGAGGGCGATCCCCATCGTCTGGAAATACGCGCCGCCGGCGCCCGCAACGCGAACGAGCGGCGCCTCCGCGCCGCTGGCCTCAATCCGCGGCGTGGTGATGTTCTGACTACCCGCGCCCTCGTCCAGGGGCAGGGTCGTCACGTATCCGACCGAGGTGACACCCGGCAGTGCCTTCAGGCGATCCATGAACCCGTACTGAAACCGCGACATCGCGGCGCGCTCGCCCAGATCGGCGCGGTTGGCGGCGATCTGGAATGTGAAGATGTTGTCGGTGTCGTACCCGGCGTCAACATGGCTCAACTGCCAGAAACTTCGCACGAGCAACGCCGATCCCACCAGCAGAACGAGGGCCGAGGCAGTTTGCACGACCACCAGCAGGTCGCGCGTAATACCGCTGCGGCCGACGATACCTCGTCCGGCCTGCTGGACGCCGCCCAGGCGCGCGCCCGAAAAGCGCAAGGCCGGCACCAAACCGAACGCACAGGCCGCGAGCACCGAGAGGCCCACCGTGAAGAGCAACACGGTTCGATCAAGGCCAGCGGTGGCGAGACCGGGAATGGGTGCGCCGCCGAAGCCGCCGGCGACCGCATCCGGTGCGGCGCGAACCAGGAGCGGCACGCCCAGCCACGCGATCAGTGCGCCGGCTGCGCCTCCCGCCGCCGCGAGCAGGAGTGCCTCCGTCAGCTGTGAGCGCACGAGGTCGCCTCGTCCCGCGCCGAGCGCGCGTCTCACCGCCAGATCGCGACGCCGATTCTCCGCCCGCACGGTGAACAGGCTGGCGACATTCGCGCACGCGATGAGAAAGACGATGCCGACGGTGCCGAGCAGAATCCACAGTGCGGTCGAAATGCTGCCGACCAGCTGGTCGCGGAGGGGCTTTACCACCGGCCGGTGATGCTGCATGATGCGCACGTACGGCGCGGGGCCGCCCAGCCGCTCCTGCACACGACGCGCGAGCGGTTCGAGTTGCGACATCAGCGCCGCGCGGTCCGTGCCCGGCTTCACGCGCGCGACGACGCGCGGCCCGAATCCACCGGGCGTGACCTGCGCGGCGCGGATGTTCAACGGCACCCAGAACGCGACGCGCTCATCGGGAAAACGAAACTCTGGTTTCATCACGCCGATGACGGTACGGGTCTGGTTCGCGAACGTGTAGCTCTTGCCAATCACCGCAGGATCGGCGCCGAACCAGGTTCGCCAGAGCCAATGGCTCAGGAGGACGACGCGATCGGCGTCCGCGTCGGTGGGCATCCGCCCGTGCAGCGGCGTCGCACCGAGTGTCGTGAAGAACGACCGCGTCGCCTGCGTCACGAAGAGCTGATCGACCTGCCCCTCGGCGCGTGTCGTCGACGATCCGGTGCCGTAGAGCCCGAGGTCCTCGAGCCCGGGCACGCTCTCGCGGTACTCGAAATACAGTTCGTCTGGAACGCCGAACTCGGCTGGCTGATCCGTTCCGGGCGCGGTGCTGCCGATATGAATCAGACGGTCTGCATCGGGGAACGGTAACCGCTCGAGGAGGACAGCGCGCACGACGCTGAAGATCGCGGCATTCGCGCCGATGGCCAGCGCAAGCGTGGCCACGACGACCACCGTGAAGCCCGGCGCGTGGACAAGGCTGCGCGCCGCATGCTTGAAGTCCCTGAGCCAGCGTTCCAACACCCCGTGCCCTTACTTCACTTTAGCGGCGTCGACCTTCGCGTGGCCGCGCACGACGCCGTCGCGCTCGCCGGTCATTTCGCCTTGCAGCCGGCCTTTGACGATCGCCAGCGTGAACTTGAACAATGGCCCGTTGGGTTGCTGCACCTCGAACGTGGCTTTGCCAGCGTTGACGATGCCCTTCTCGATCTTCCACTGTTGGTCGGGCGGGCCTCCCGTTCCGGTGAGGTCCTTGGCCTTCTGCGTCAGGTTGAACGCGATCGGGTTCGACCCCTCGGTGCCGTCCGGGCGCTGCATGACAAACGTGCCTTCCCATTTGCCGGTGAAGCTGGCGGCAGCAGCGGTCTGTGCGGAAACGGACGGGGCAAGCGTGGCGAGGGCGAGTGCAAACGCGGTGAGTGTCTTCATGATGCTCTGGTTAAACGTGGTCGGCCGTCAAAAAGTTCCAAGGCCCAACTTCTTTGCGATACAAAGTCGACGGCCGGATTCAGCCGGCTATGCCGGCGCAACCACCGTGACCGTGCCGTTCGGTCCCCGATACTTGAGGGCGCCATCCTGCACGAACAGAATCCCCGCGCCCGCGGGATTGACTGTCGGCGCGACCGTCGCATTCGCTATCGCGACGACACCCTGCCCACCACCGAACTGGCTGCTCGTTCGAATGCCGACGTTGCCACCGGCGGCCAATCTCTGAAACACGACGATGGTTTCGAAGCCGGTGTCGGTGGCATTGCGGCCGTTGATCTGCAACTTGTCAGACTGAACGGCGATCTCGTACTTGCCGGCGGGAGGCGTCTGGTCGGTCTCGATCAGCTCGATGTCGGGGTTCGGGTCATCGATCCGGATCGACGCCGCGCCTCCGCTCGTCCCTGCTTGCCTGATCCGCAAAGCTGGCTGGTTGTAGTCGGGATTCGTGGCAATGACCTCGAGGACAGCAGAGGCCGCCTCCAGCGCGCCATCGTTCGACAGAATAGAAATAGTCGCCATGATCGTTCTCCTTTCCATTTCACGACATCATCGTCTGCGAACTCTGTCTGGACGGAGCTCCAAAGAATGCTTCCGCCTCATAGGCATTGTGCGACCGGCACCTTAACTGTAGGTTCTCGACGTTCGTCTCGCCGCCGGCGGCAAACGGCACCACGTGATGGAACTCGAGCCATCCGGTCTCAGGACACCTTCCTTCGGTACCGACGAACGCGCAGCGTCCCTGGTCGCGCGCCCAGACAACGCGCTTGACGGCTGCCGGGACGTGTCGTCCAGCTGAGCTTCTCGACGAGCCAGAATGCGGATGGGCCGTCGCGCCATGCTTCGTCCCTTCGAGCTGTCCGACGAGGACCGTCAACGCGCGGTCGATGATCGCGGCGGGGTCGCCATTCGGAATCGTGTGACGGAGCAAATCACGTGCGCGTTGGAGTTTGTCATGCGTCTCCTGGCTCACGGTCAGCTTGACGAAATATCGCGCAGGCACGAGTGGAGCGACGACTGCAGGTTTCATGACAAGTCGAGGAACCGATGCAGAGCTCGTTACCGCCGGCGCGCTCCCCGCCGCATCGGTGAGCGGTTCCGGGCGCGCCTGGACCGAGATCGGTTGCCGTCGAATGCTCGCGCTGATGTCAGGCTGCGGATCGAGCGCGGCGACGAGCCGCTCGACGTCACGCTTGCTCTTGTGCCGCGCCGCATCGAGGACCGCTTCATGGTTCTCGGCCGTCAGGTGTGACGCCAGCAGCGTAACGGTCGTGAGCGTGACGTCACCGTTTGCGAGCCGCGCGAGGATGGTCGGGAAATTCCTCGCCGCTCGGGCAGCAGTGATACGGCTGTATGCCGCCGGCTCCGACAGACGGAGCACCTGCGTGCAGTACGTAAAGAGCGACGAGTAGCCCTCGGCTCGATAGAGCTTCCGCGCGTCGATTTCGGCGAGCAGCGCCAGGAGCTCCGCCGTCGTGCGCCGATCGATGTCGACGACGCGGCGTGTTTCGACGAGCAATTCACGATCTGACATACCGGCGAGTGCAGTAACGATCATGGATCGGTTGTAGCACGCGATTCTCGGAGGCAATTGGCTCGCCCGAGAACGGTTGCAGACGCGCGGACTGTTTTTCATCGACACCGCGGCCCGAGTGCGTGCCTCGTGACGACGTGATGGCCCGAAGGTGTGTCTGTGTCGACGGTATGCCGCGCGCGCGATCGGTACGCGTAAATCTGTCAAGCACTATTTCGTCTGCTGCGAAAATTCGCGGCACAATAGTTGTGCCAGCCGCCGGCCTCACTCCGTAGAGTTCCACGTCGCTGCGGATCCCATGTTCGTGGCCGGCGGCCGCGACGTCGCCCGAACTCGGTCCGGACAGAGTTCCAAGGAATGTTTCCGCCTCATGCGCAATGTGCGACCGACATCCTCCGTCGCAACGATTCGCGGCACAACAGTTGCGCCAACCGCCTTCCGACGTGCGCGCACCGCGTCTCAATTGATCCGCGGTGCCGGGTGTCCGACCTGGTGACGATATCCGAGCGAGCAGATGCCGGCGATGAACAGCAACGCGCCGAAGATGATGCTTCGACCCACGAGTTCGTCACCAACCTGAAGGCGGGGAATGAAACCGGCGACGAAGATGCAGGCACTCGCAATATAGGTCAGCGTGGCCTGCCACACGTTGTGGGCGCGCTGCAGTCGCGCTCCGTTGAACGCGCCGAGCATGCCCACGATCCAGGAGTTCCACGACGCGACGGCTGCCGACGGAATCACCAGCGGCGACAGCATCATCCAGACACCGAGAACGATGACGATCAAGGCGCTCATCATGTCCGCACCTCCCTCGCGCACGCGACGCACCGTGTCGGGGAGGGAAAGGCCGCGTCGCGCGCCTTCGATTCGATCATACGCTTCACGGCCGCCCTTCTTGCCGAGAGGCCATCACGGCCAGACGTGCGTCGCGCCGGGTTGAGGGTTAACGGCCGGGGCATATCCCCGTCCTTCTTCCATGCGACAGATCTTCCTTGCCGCCGCGCTCCTGCTGACCACCCTCGCGCCTGCACCCGCATCCGACGAGCGCCTCGACCTCGGCGCCCTCGCGAAGATCCGGGATGAAGCGCTGAATCGTAGTCAGTTGATGGAGACCGTGTCGTACCTCACGGACGTGATCGGTCCCAGGCTCACCGGATCGCCTGCGCTGCTCCGTGGCGAGGAGTACGCGCGGGACCAGCTGCGCATCGCAGGACTCTCCAACGCGCACCTCGAACCGTGGGGTCCGTTCGGACGAGGGTGGACGCTGGACCGGTTCTCAGCGGCCATGACCGCGCCAGACTTCGCGCCCTTGATCGCCTATCCGAAGGCTTGGAGTCCAGGCACCCAGGGCGTCGCCCGGGCGGAGGCCGTGCTTCTCGATGTGAAGACGGCAGCGGATCTCGACAAATACCGCGGCAAGTTACGCGGCAAGATCGTGCTGTGGTCGCCTGCTCGTCCGATCGACGCCGTGGTCCGCGCACCACAGCGGCAGACTGATGACGCGCTGCGTGCCCTGGAGGCGATGCCAGCGCCGGCGCCGCGGCCGCCGGTCCAGCTCGATGCGCAGACGCGCGCGGCCGAGCAACTCAATTACGACAAGTGGCAGCTCGTCCAGCACGAAGGCGTCGCCGCCGTGCTCACCGCGGCGGCCGGCGACAACGGCACCGTCTACGTAACGGCTGCCACGGTACCGTACCCGCCGGACGTGCCCTTCGGCGCTGCGTCGCGGCCGGGCGCGTGGAGTCTGCACGCGCCGGCGCTCGTGCCGCAGATCGCCGTCGCGGCCGAGCAGTACAACCGCATGGTCCGACTCGTCGCGCGCGGCGTGCCCGTTCAGATCTCGCTCGACGTGGGCGTCCGCTTCCTCGACGCCGATCCGATGGCCTACAACGTCATCGCGGATCTGCCCGGCACTGATCTCGCGCGCGAGGTCGTGATGATTGGCGGCTGCATCGACTCGTGGCACACAGGCACGGGCGCCACCGACAACGCCGCGGGCGTCGCGACCGCTATCGAAGTGGCCCGCATCATCCACGCGCTCGGCCTGCACCCCCGCCGCACGATTCGCGTTGGTCTCTGGTCCGCGGAAGAACAGGGCCGTCTCGGCTCGCCAGCCTACGTCGCCGCGCACTTCGCGAAACGGACGCCCGAGCACGAGGCTTTCGCGGGTTACTTCAATCTCGACTACGGCTCTGGCCGCATCCGCGGCATCTACACGCACGGCAACACGGCCGTCGTGCCGATCTTCAAAGCCTGGCTCGAGCCGCTGAGAGATCTCGGCGTGTCGACAGTCAGCCTCGCCGACGTTGGTGCCGACGACCAATCCTTCGACGAAGTCGGGCTACCGGGCTTTCAGTTCATCCGCGACTACATGGAAGGCCGCGACTCGCGGGCCCCGCACACGAACATGGACGTGCTCGATCACGTCCTCCCGGACGACTTGAAGCAATCGGCCGCCGTCGCCGCTTCTCTTGTCTACACGCTCGCCCTGCGCGATCAGCCACTGCCTCGCAAGCCTCTACCTCGCTGACGCGCGCGACTCTCACTGCCTCGGCGCACCGTCGGCGACCCTGGGCGCCGCCTCCGCGCCCGGCGGTTCGCGGAACGGGTCCATCGGAATGGGCGCGTACTCGACGTCGAGGATTTCGAGGTGCTCGGTCTTCTTCGGCGCGCGGAGGGTGACGCGGTCGCCCGGGCTCGACTTCATCAACGCGCGCGCGAGCGGCGACATCCAGCTGATGTAGCGGCGGTTCAAATCGACTTCATCGACGCCAACGATGCGCACGACGTGTTCGTGGCTTGGCTCGCCGAAGCTCGCTGGCGATTCATGCGAGCGAAGGCTGGCCGGCAGAATCTTGTACGTGACGGTCGCTCCGAAAAACACGCGCGTGGCGGCCGATCCCGACCGCGGCGCGGCCGGGTCGACGACCTCGGCCGCGTCGATGCGCTTTGTCAGAAAGCGAATCCGCGAATCGATCTGGCGCAGCCGCCGTTTACCGTAGAGGTAGTCGGCGTTCTCGCTGCGGTCGCCGTTGCCCGCGGCCCACGCGACGACCTGCGTGACGGCCGGGCGCTCCCGGTTCATCAGGAACCGGTGCTCGTCTTTGAGGCGCTGCAATCCTGCCGGCGTGATGTAGTTCTTCAGCTTCGGCCCGGCGGCCTCGCGCACAGGTTCTCTCAACGGCCTCTTTACCCTCATGTTGACGTCCGTGCTCGCGCGGTGGCTCGCTCGAGATACAGCATCTGGCCGACGTGATGGTAGAAGTGCATCGCGCACTTCAGGAAGATGTCGAACCTGGTACGCGCCTCTGGCTCACCGACCCCGGAGTACGGCGCGGCCCAGTCCTCGTCGCGCTGAGCCGCGATCGTTTGCAGCGTCATGTCCACCGCGGCGTCGAAATCGCGAAGCACGTCGGCCTTCGGCCGTCGCGCGGGATCGATGAACTCGCGGTCGCGCGTGCGAACGTAGCCGGTCTCCGCCACCCGCGCCCCGATGTAATAGCTGAGGTTTCCGGTCAGGTGCAGCACCAGGTGGCCAAAGCTGTTGCCGTAGGCGTACGGCTTCGTCCAGAACTCCTCGTCGGTCAGCGACGCGGCGAGCTCGTGCACGCGACGCCGGCAACGCTCGTAGTCCCTGGTGAAGCCCACGGCAACAGCGGACGGCAGGACGCTCATTTGAAGTGATCGTAGAGATGATATTACTTGAGTGGATATGAGCAGGATCGGCAACGTCAAGGAGTTTCAGCCGAGATAGTCATGACCGCGCGCGATGCGATCAACGATCTGCACCGCTGGATTGCGGATCACCACCATGTCTTCGTGCTGACCGGCGCCGGCTGCAGCACCGCGTCCGGGATCCCCGACTACCGCGACGACCGCGGCGAATGGAAGCGCCGGCCGCCGGTCATGATTCAAGCGTTCCGCACTCAGGCAGCGATCTACCGTCGCTATTGGGCGCGCGCCTACGCTGGCTGGCCGCGTTTCACGGCGGCCGAACCAGGCGCCGCCCATCGTGCGCTCGCTGCCTGGCAGCGTGCAGGGGCTCTGGCGCGGCTCGTCACGCAGAACGTCGACGGCCTGCATCAGCGCGCCGGCAGCCGCGCGGTGATCGACCTCCACGGCCGGCTCGACCTCGTCATCTGCCTGGCCTGCGGTGAACGGACATCACGCGAGGCCGTGCAGGCGGTGATGGCGGCGTCGAACGGGCAGTGGAACGCCGCAGCGCTGCCGGCGCCTGACGGCGATGCCGAGATCGAGGCCGCCGCCGTCGAATCGTTCGAGGCGCCGCGCTGCGAGTGCTGTGGCGGCTTGCTCAAACCCGACGTCGTCTTTTTTGGTGAGAACGTCCCGGGAGAACGTTATCAGGATGCGCGCGACGCGCTCGCTCATGCCGACGCGCTCCTCGTTGCGGGCTCGTCGCTGATGGTCTATTCCGGCTTCCGCTTCGTACGTCAGGCGCATGATGCGGGCCTGTCGATCGCGATTGTCAATCGTGGCTGGACGCGCGGCGATGAATTGGCCCACCTGAAAGTGGAAGGCGATGTCGGGACGATCTTGACGCAGGTCATTCGCGATCCAACCGGCTCCTCTTGACGGCCGTCTATCGTTGATGGCGAGGCTCATCGCAGTGATCACCGTGGCCATCGCGGCCACGACGCAAGCGCCAACATCAGTCGCAGGGCGATCGGCGCCAACCTCGGCGCTCATGCTCCCCTCATCAACAGACTGTTGGGAGCCCGCCATTGCAGTCGGACCGCGCGAGCAGGTGTACATCGTCGCCGGGCAGCGTCGCGGGGCAACGACATCAAAGGCGTTCGATCAACAGCAAGTACTCTGGCGATCGCTCGATGGCGGCGCCACATTCGAAGGCCCATGGCTGGTCGACGCCGAGGGGCACCGGCAGGGCGACCAACGCATCGCCGTGGATCGCGACGGCACGATCTACGTGACCTACATGGATCACGAGAACCTGAACCCTGGCGCGCCGACCCGACTGCGCCTGGTTCGGTCGCATGACGAGGGACGAACGTTCGTCGCCGAAACGATTCCGGTGACGCACGTCAGCGACAAGCCCGAGCTGGCGGTGTCTTCCGACGGCAAGCGCATCGCCGTCGTGTATGAGTCGAGCCCGGGGCCCGCGCTCGTCACCACCGCCGATGGCGGCAGGACGTGGAACGAGACGCGCCTCGTCGAACCGGGCAACGGGCGCCACTTCTGGCCCGAGGCGCTCAGGTTCGCGCCTGACGGTGCGTTGTGGTTCGCGGTCCCGTCCATGTCGGACGCTGACATTTCCAAGCAGTTGCAGACGGACGTTCAACTGCATGCTTATCGATCCATAGACGACGGCCGCACCTGGCAGGACTCGCGGCTCAGCTCATCGCCGCGCTTCCTGAAGGGCTGCGCTCACGATCCGGACTGCCGCGTGCGCCTGCCGAGCATCGCCGTCGCGATCGACGGCAAGGGTCAGGCATATGCCGCCTACACCGAAGGGAGCGGGCCTGGGCATCCGTACGCGCTGCTGCTGAAATCGAGCACCGATGCTGGCCGCACGTGGTCGGCCGGTCGCGTGGTGAGTGCGGCCCCGCGGCCGCAATCGAACGATGTCGCCGATCATGACTTCCCGTCGATCGCCGCGAACGGCGAGGCTGGCATGTGCGTGGTGTGGGTGGACGATCGCCGTGGCGCTCTCGACACGGTCGCGCGATGCTCCATCGACGGCGCGAAGACCTGGAGCGACGATGTTCTGCTGTCGAATCGCAGCTTCACGTCCATCTACGGCCATTACGGCGGCGCCGCGATTTCGTCGCGCGGCCGGTTGTTCGTCGTGTGGGCGGAGGGCGAACGAGACAATCGCACCGGAACGGTGTGGTTCAACAGCGTGCCTCTGGGGCATTGATTCTGACGTCCTGTGCTACGCTCATAAGGTTGCGGTGCCCGCCGCGACCCCTGCTGGGAGGTCGTTCAACGGTAGGACACGGCGCTCTGGACGCCGTTATCGGGGTTCGAATCCCTGCCTCCCAGCCAGCCTTCGCTCGGCTTCGCCGAGCTTCGGCTAGGCTCACGCCGTTCTCGACGACCACGAACTATCAAGGCGGGTCTGCAAGCCGAGCGGAGGCGCTTGGCGAAGGCGGACCTCAACCCCGGATCCGAATCGCAAATCCTTCAACGCGGGCACCCGACAAGATTCTAGAAACTGCAACCTGCGGAGGTGAGATCTCACAGAGTGCACAGCGCAGTCGCTGGCGTGATTCGGCACGACTTGTGCGCTTAAGAGACGCGTGTCCAACGACAAGCGCTTCGTCTACGTCATTCGCAGCGAGCGACACCCTGACAGGCACTACACCGGCATCACCAGGAACGTCGCGCGCCGGATCGTTCTGCACAACACTGCCCGTTCGGGGCACACGATCGACCATCGTCCTTGGAGATTGATCGTGGTTGTTGAGTGTGCTGACGAGAAAACAGCGAAACGCTTCGAGCGCTACCTGAAGTCCGGCTCGGGACGGGCGTTTTCCAAGCGGCACTTCGCGCCGGAGCTCACGAACGGCTGACCACGCGATCAGTCACGGCCTTCAGTGCCCCGGCAGCTTCGGCTCCCAGAGCTCGATCTTGTTACCCTCAGGGTCGACGATCCACGTGAACTTGCCGTTGGCGTCTTCGACGACTTTACCGTCGACCGTCACGCCGGTCGCCCGGAGCTGCGTGAGCAGCGCCTCGAGGTTCCGGACGCGGTAGTTGATCATGAACGGCGCGGGGCTCGGGGCGAAGTACGTCGTCGTCTCTGGAAACACGCCCCAGGCCGTTGTGCCTTCGCGGCTGGAATCCTGACGCTCGCGCCAGAGAAACATCCCGAAGCCGGAGCCTGGCTGCATGGCGATGCCCAGCTTCTCCTGATACCAGGTGCGGAGGGTCTTGGGATCCTTGGCCTTGAAGAAGACACCACCGATCCCGGTCACGCGCTCGGCCGGAAGCGATGGCGCCTGTTGAGTCTGTCCAGCCGCCCAGATGCCGGCACCGAAGCCCGCGGCGAAGACGGCAGCGATCGCGATCGTTTTCATCTCAGCTCTCCGTTTTGATCCGGGGGCTTTGCCCCCGGACCCCCTGCACGCTCACTCGCGGGGACCCCAACGCCCCGCTCCGTTCGCGTGGCTCGTTCGCGAAGCTCACTCGCAGCGCCCTTCTTGCTCCGGGGGCTTTGCCCCCGAACCCCTTGCACGCTCACTCGCGGGGACCCCAACGCCCCGCTCCGTTCGCGTGGCTCGTTCGCGAAGCTCACTCGCAGCGCCGTTCTTGAGCCGGGGGCTTTGCCCCCGGACCCCCTGCACGCTCACTCGCGGGGACCCCAACGCCCCGCTCCGTTCGCGTGGCTCGTTCGCGAAGCTCACTCGCAGCGCCGTTCTTAATCCGGGGGCTTTGCCCCCGGACCCCCTGCACGCTCACTCGCGGGAACCCCAACGCCCCGCTCCGTTCGCGTGGCTCGTTCGCGAAGCTCACTCGCAGCGCCGTTCTTGATCCGGGGGCTTTGCCCCCGAACCCCTTGCACGCTCACTCGCGGGGACCCCAACGCCCCGCTCCGTTCGCGTGGCTCGTTCGCTTCGCTCACTCGCAGCGCCCTTCTTGCTCCGGGGGCTTTGCCCCCGGCCCCCCTGCTCGCTCTCTCGCGGGGACCCCCAACGCCCCGCTCCGTTCGCGTGGCTCGTTCGCGAAGCTCACTCGCAGCGCCCTTCTTGCTCCGGGGGCTTTGCCCCCGGCCCCCCTGCACGCTCACTCGCGGGGACCCCAACGCCCCGCTCCGTTCGCGTGGCTCGTTCGCGAAGCTCACTCGCAGCGCCCTTCTTGCTCCGGGGGCTTTGCCCCCGGCCCCCCCTGCTCGCTCTCTCGCCGCCCGCGTTGTCGCGCGGCTCCGTTCGCGTGGTTCGTTCGCTTCGCTCACTCGCCTCTCACTTCTGGATCCGACGACGGCGTCGGGAAGCGTTCCTGAATCCATGCTTGCCAGAGCGGTGTCTCGCGGGCGACGGTCCTGGCCGCCTGATCGCCGTAGAGGTAGAAGCTTAGCGTGACCATGGCCGAGCCGCCGAAGTTGACGGCGCCAAGAGCGGCGGCGCCCGGCCCCGGCTTGTCGAGCCGCAGCAGGGCGTTGCGCGAACCTTGGCTGCCGTGCTCGACGTGCTCAACCAGGCCGCCGAGCGCCGGGACGCCCGCCGGGGCGGTCCAACGCTGCCCGGCGCTCACGCCCTTCAGCCCCAATTTCGCCGTCAGCGTTTCCCAAGCCTCCGCGTCGGTTCCCGCGGCGGGGGCGATCCACTGCATCATCGCGGACCGTTGGCCGCGGAAGTGCGTGAGATAGATCCGCAGGATGCGGAAGAAGCCAGGCCAGCCGGATTCTGTGCCTTCCAGTTGGTTGTCCCAATCGTCCGTGCTGGCGAAGAGGCTATGCACCACGCGGACGACGCAGAGGCCTCCGCCGCGCGCTTCGACGGTCCACTCATCCGCGATGCCCGGCGAACCGCCCCAGCCCTCGCCCTGGGCGGCAAACCTCCGCGGCGGATCCCACGCCGTCACGACGGAACGGGACTCCATGCCCGGCCCGAAGTTCAACGTCACCGCGACGGGCTTTCCGTCGCGCTCTTCGAACTCAGCCGGCACGAACCAGGACGAAATGCCCGGCCCGGTGGCGATCGCCTGCCAGACTTCCTCCGGCGTGCCGGGGACCTCGACTTCGACCTGGACCGAACGGCGTCCGGAAGCTTCCTTCTTCACGCTCATGACGACTCCTTGGGATCGGATTTCCGTGGGAGAGGGTGCGCCACAACCACCAGGCGGTGCGCGCGGCCGCCGGGGGCGGATGCATCGTGGTACTTCGAAACCAGTTTCGCGATGGCCTCGGTGAGTTCGTGGCTGAACGCCGCCCGGTCCGCCGCCGACCGAAAACGAACCTCGGTATCCACCGCGAGCGTCGCCAGGCGTTTGCCCGTCTCTTTCGCACGACGCACAAGATCGCCCACCTCGCGGACGACCCGTGCGCCCAGGGCGATGAGATAGCTCGCGGACAGCCTGTCGATTTCCCGATTCGGATCCGCGGCGACCGGACCGAGGGCGCTCGGCGAAACGACATAGGAAGCGGCCGTCGCCACGAGCAGCCGTTCCGTCAGCCCGCCCCACTTGCGTTGCTCCGCCAGCCGCACCAGCCCGTGCGCCTCCAGCGCGTGCAGGTGGTAGTTGACTTTCTGCCGAGCCAGACCGACCCGCGTGGCCAACGTCGCCGCCGAGGCCGGCACGGCCAGCTCGGAGAGGAGCCGACTCCGCGTGGGCTCCAAAGCCACCGTCGCCGCGGCCGGATCGTCGATGACGTGGATGTCGAGCACGAGGAGATGGTAGTGTTGACAACTTTTGTTGTCAATACTGGTTGAAGGCTTTTTTCACCGGATCGTCATCAAGCTCGCCGGCCGAGCACCAGCGCGATTCACGAGTGCGCGATCCTGCAGAAACACCGCCAGGCTCCTGGCGACCACGGCGGCGCCGGCTTCATTGAGGTGGGAATCATCGGGAAAGTACATGTTCTCACCGGCGTCGACATGCGCTTGGAGCGCCTCGGTCATGTCGAGAAACGGAATGCCCGCCCCTTCGCAGAAGCGCCTCATCAGGACGTTCTGTGCGAGACGGTTTCGAGACATCTGGCCGATGTCCTCCGCACTGATGGTGCGACCCAAAGAAAACTGGAACGCCTTGGCGAGTTGATCGCGCGAGAAGGTCCGTTCGAGCAACGGCAGATACACCTGACTCTTGAAGGGAAGAAACAGGAGCACGAACTTCGCGCCGACCTCCTGGGACCGACGCTGCATGGCGGTCAGGCTGTCGCGCGTCAGCGCCCAGCCCCTTCGCGTCGTCCACGCCTGTTCGGGGAAGTTCAGCAGGTTCAAATAGGGCGGCATGAATGCCCATCGCAGGGTCGATCCGTTGACCCGCACGGTGAACATGCCTCGATCGAATCCCGGAGACGCGGCTAGTGCGAGTGGCTCTCGCTCGAAAAGCGGCGTGCCGTCCTTGTGATCTTCCGACGGCGATGGATGCGTTGCGACGGCGGCTGCCTGAATGGCGTTTACGACGTACCACGTGTCGGCGCGGGTGACGATGTCCTTGATGGGCCAGCCGAGCTTGGGAGCCTCGACCTTGCCGCCCGTCTGCTGGAAGAGTTCGAACGCTTCGGCATCACGGATATCGTTCCCAGCGAAAAATGCCAGGACCACAACCCGCGGCCGATGGCGAAGGGCGTAGTCCTCCAGGACAAGCAGTTCCTGCTGCGGGCCGAACCCCGCCGTGCCGTAGTTCTGCACCGGAAGACCAATGATTCGTTCGAGCTCGCTCGTCCACGCCGCTTCGATGGGCATCGTGAGCGCGTCGGTGAAGGAATCGCCGAGCGCGGCGACCTCGATGTCATCGCGCGTCGCGTTGTTGCGAAAGCCTTCCGCGTCGGTTCGCAGCGGATACTGATGGAGCCGCCCCTCGGCGACAGCGGGTGGAATGAAGCCCATGCGAACGATGTCGCCGTAGTGCCAGGCATTCATCACGGCGACATTCGTGTTGATGCGTCGGCCGTACCGAGGCGACTGTTGCCAGCGCGGATCCTCAGTCAGCTCGCCAAGGTCATGGCGTGCGGCGCTGATTCCGCTCGACAGCCGGCTGCCGATCGCCCGAAGCGCGACCTCTATGATGACGACCGTCATCGCGACGCCCACGAGCATCGTCACCATCGCGGGCCACGCCAGGGATTCGCCGGATGGCTGAACCGGCAGGGCGGTCGTCGAACGATGCCGGCGAAGGGCGCGAGCGCAGAGCAAGGAACAGGCGATCAGAGCCCCGAGGAGCCACAGCGCTGGCGTGATCCGAAGGTCGCGCCGTAGACGCAGATCCGACCAGGTCAGTTCGCCATGGCTCACCACTTCAATCACTCCATTGCCAGTCGGGAACCCGACGACGACGAACGTCGGCTTGGTCACGTCTCCTCGTGCCACGAGACAGTCGGTGCCGTTCTGATGCACGTGGATTTCGTAGCTCGACGGACCCGCCGCACTTACCTTCGTGAGGATCGTCGAGTCCTGGCCGATGGCGGCGCGAAACGAGACCCGGTCGTCGCGCATCACGATTTTGGGAACGACACGTCCCTCCTCGACATCGAAGCGCTGCGTTGCCGTCGAACCCGCAGCGTCATCGACGCGATGGTCGAGATAGAGCCGATAGGTCGTGACGTAGGCCCATTGCCTGAACACGAGTAGCAGCGTCACGATGGCGCCGACGCGGAGCAAATTGAGGACCACTCGGAGGAAGGCCGGCACTCTCAGTGCTGCGATCCAAGTACGGTGCCAACGAGTGATCAACCGCAGGTGGCCGGGACAACGGCTGGCCGACCACCGAGTCGCCGTACCTCTGCTGTCACATGGAACCGCTCTACTCAATCCGGCGCACCCTGTGCGCGACCGCCGCGCAAGAGCCGGTCAGCGCGACAGAATGTCGGGAAGCTTCCTCATGAAGTTGCGGATGTCGTCGATCTGCGCGGCCGTGGAAATGAAGTCGAAGGCCGTCGAGCTGACGGGCGTCGTGCGACCTTCGAGAATGGCGGTCAGCGCCTCGGGCAGGACGGGACATTCATCCAGCAGGCCGAGCACGCTGATCCAGGCCGTCATGTCGAGCAGCGCGAGCACCTCCGTCGCGTCGCGTGCTAGCCACGGTGTACCGGCGTCGCGTTGCCTTGCGAGCTTGCGCCGCAGGGCCACGAACCCGCGTTGGACGTCGCAATCGACGCAGCGAACCTCGTCGAGCATCGAGATGAGCTGGTGCGTCGCGAACACGCTGACGTCCTGGTACAGCACAGACCAGCCCACTTCGAACGCTGTCACGAGGTCGTGATCGATCAGGAAAGAGTCCGGCGGGAACGTGTCGGGCGGTATCGCTGTCCAGTATTCGAGACCCAGATTGCAGATGCTCGCGGCGGCATCGGACGCTTCCTGTGGCGTGAACGGGCGCGACTGGACGGAGCATCCAGCGAGGAGCGTATTCGCGAGGAAGGCGAGCTCACGACTGCGCGTGAAGTACGCAGTGTCGTTTATGTCGCGCACGTACTCCATCAGCCGCCGCAACTGCGCGAGCCTGGCGGTCTGCGGGTCTGTGTCCGCGGCTGCGAGCAGCGCGCGCGGACGCTCGGGCATCATGCCGCCTTCCGTGAGCACGTCGATGACTGCTGCGATCGACTCGGGGACATCGGTTGCGTCTACCTGCACGTCGGTCGAGCGTGATGGCGACGATGTCGACTCTGGTGCTTCGTCCGCTGCTCGAAAATACGCGGCGACGATCGGATTGGCCGTCATCGACCGCGTCGCCGCCGCTTGTGATCGCATGTGTATCGGCTGTCGCGCCATCGCGAGGAAGGCGCGCGCATCGGCGGGCGTCGCGTAGCCTTGTTGCGATCGCCGGCGCTCCCGTTCGATCGCAACCTCGTGGAGGTGCTGCTCCGGTGCTCCCAGCAGATCGTCCAGGCCATCGATCTCCGGCTTGGAATAGGACAGGCGCCGGCAGCCCTGCATCACGGCGTGGAAATAGGTGCCGTGCTCGGCGTCGAGCGCGGCCAGCAGCGCGACGATCGCGTCCCACGCGGCGGCTCTCCGCGCACGGACGATGTAGCCGCCCACTTCACACTCGAGACGATCGCCGCTCGAATCGAGCGTCGGCGCGTCTCCCTCACGCATCGCCTCGTGACGATCCGTCGGCTCGTCATCACTCTGGGCGATTGGTTCGAAGATGCCCGGGTCGAACACACGCACGTAGCGGGAGAGTCCGGCGACGACGACGTCCGTGTCGAGGGCGGCGACGGTTCGTGCGGCCACCGAGTCACTGATGTCCACCAGCACTTCGAGCCATTCGCCGAAGCGATCGACGTCGAACTGCCCGTCGCGTCCCGGCCGCGCGGGCCGCCACAAATCGAGGTCGAGCAATGACGTGAGCTGCGCGGGGGTCGCCGACGTGACGAGCTCGCCGCACGCCTCGAGTCCACGATAGCGAATGAGCTGATGCAGGGTCTCCGGCGGGAGGTGCGGAACGATGCGCGCGAGGAATGGCGTATCCAATAATCGCGCGAGTCGATTCTCGGCCGAGCCGCCGTCGCGGGGCGCCGTATCGCGGTTCGTGATTTTGGACATGGGCCGGCGATGATACCGGTCCCGACGTCGAACAAACAGTCTTGAAGAATGGGGTGGCGTCAGCGATACTGATAATGGGATTGACGTTCGTTGTCGTCAGCTTGGCTCGGCGATCTCCGGCTGGCCGTGCGGGCACTTCGCGCGACGCCGTCCTTCACGTGCCTCGCCGTGCTGCTGCTCGGCCTCAGCATCGCCGCGGCGACGACGCTCTTCTCGATCGCGGACGCCGTTCTCTTTCGTCCGTTCCCCTTCACCGACCAGGAGCGCCTCGTCATCGCCGGCGAGGACCAGCTCGAGCCGCGTTCCGAGGTGTCCTACCGCGACATCGAGGCGTGGCGCGCCGGCACACGCGCGTTCGAGGACCTCTGCGCCATCAGCTCCACTGAGTGGACCTGGGATCTCCGCACGAACGCGGAGACGGTCGCAGTACGGTACCGCTCGGTCGGCGGCAACTTTTTCGATCTGCTCGGCGCGACGCCGCTGCTCGGCCGGACCGTTCATCCCGACGACGACCATCTCCGCTCGGCGCGAACGGTCGTCCTGAGCTACGGTTTCTGGCAGCGCCAGTTCGGCGGCGATCCCGGCATCGTCGATCGCACGATCGTGCTCAGCGGCACGACATTCATGGTCGTCGGGATCATGCCCGCGTCGTTCGCGTTCCCTGCCGGTACGGAGATCTGGACTCCACTCGTGCCGGATCTCGCGTCCATCGCGAGCGGCATCCCCAACGGTCCGATTGACATCTTCGACGTCGGCGTGTTGTTTGCGCTCGGACGATTGACGCCCGCCGCGTCGATCGACGCGGCGCGGAGGGATTTGAACCAGGTCATTGCCGAACAGTCGCGGCGGACATTTCGCCGGGCCCACGTCGAATCCCGAATCCGGCCGCTCGTCGAGGACATCCTGGGGCCAGCCCGCGCCGGCGTACGTGGCTGGCTGACTGGCGTCGCCGTACTGCTGCTCGTCGCGTGCGCCAACGTGGCCGGGCTCATGCTCGTCCGCGCGGCCGGCCGATCGCGCGAGTACGCCATCCGCCTCGCGCTCGGGGCCTCGCGCGCGTCACTCATGCGGCTCCTGTTCTGCGAGGCACTGATCATCTCGGGGCTCGCGTCAGCCGCCGGGCTCGGCATCACGATGATCGCGCTGCCTGCCATCATTTCGCGGCTGCCAGCGGACATCCCGCGGCTGTCCGACGCCAGCGTGAACATGGCGTCGCTTGGCGCAACGGCCGCAATAGGCTTGCTCGCCGCGCTCATCAGCTCACTTGCGCCCGTGCTCGCGCAGTCGAGCCGCGAACTCGAGCAGCTCCTCCGCCGGGACGCGACGACCGTCGTGCGCGCCAGCCATCGCGCGCCGATGCGGCGTCTCCTGATCGTCAGCGAACTGGCGGCCGCGGTCCTGCTGCTGACTGCCGCCGGCTTGCTCGCTCGCAGCGTAGGCCGGCTTGGCGGACTCGACGTGGGATTTCAGCCCTCGCACCTGCTGTCCGTACGGCTCGCCATGCCACCCGGACCAACCGGCGATCTCGAGGCAAGATTGCTGCTGACCCGAGCGCTGGACGACCTCTCCACCGCGCCTGGCGTTGTGTCGGCAGCAGGTGTGTCGCTCCGGCCACTGCAAGGGCCGATTGGACTGGACTCGCGCTTCCGCACCGAACGGCAGACGCCGGCCGAAGGCGGACGGAATCCCTACGTCAACATCGAGACGATCACGCCGGGCTATTTCACGACGATGGGCGGTCGGATCGTCGAGGGACGATCGTTCACCGATGCCGACCGCGCGACGACGATGCCGGTGCTGATCGTCAGCGCAGCATTCGCGCGGCTCGCGTGGCCAGGCGAGCAGGCAATTGGCAAGCGGCTGCAGGTTGCGGCACAGGACCGCGGACCGGACGCGCAGCCAGTCTTCCGCACGATCGTGGGAGTGGCAGCCGACATGAGGTATCGCTCGCTCGAGGCGCCGACGCCGACCATCTACGCGCCATTCGCGCAGTCGCCCGATCGCATCGCCGATTTCGTGATCCGCGCCGGCGTTGAGCCGGGAGCGCTCGCACCGGCGGTCCGCCAGCGCATGAGCGCGCTCAACGGCAATAGCTCGATCACGATCGACGTCATGGACGATGTGGTGTCGAGACTCGAGACGCCCTGGCGATCGAACTTCTCGCTGTTCGTGCTGCTCGCAGGGCTCACGATGACGATCGCGGCCGGCGGACTCTACGCGCTGATGGCCTGGTCGGTGACCGGGCAGGTACGCGAGATCGGCGTCCGGCTGGTGCTGGGCGCCACGCCCGCACGAATCGCCTTGGCGATCGTCGCCGATGGCGCGCGGATCATCGCTGGCGGAACGGTGGCCGGCGTCGCGGCCGCCGCTCTGGGAACCCGACTGATGCGATCGCTGCTGTTCGACGTGAGCCCGCTGGATCCTGTGGCGCTCTGCGCCGCGCCGGTGCTGCTGGCCATCGTCGCACTCGTGGCGACGGCGCTGCCGGCCGTCCGGGCATCACGAACTGAGCCCACGGTGTGCCTGCGCCAAGAGTGACCACAAGACTCTCATTGCATGTCTCGCCTCGCGGTAGCGATAATGCGGGCACGAAAGCGAGGCGCCGATGCGATCGAAAGAGAGCGCGCCAGAATCCGAGACGGATCAACACACGAGTGGCGACGGTGGAACCTGGACGCCACAGGTCGAACAGCTGCTCGATGACTGGCACAATCGGGTCTACGCTGCCCAGGCCGCTCACTACAGTGCCGCGGACCTGTTCCGGCTCATGAACTACGTCGTCGGCGTTCCCGCCGTGGTCTTCTCGAGCATGGTCGGCACCGCGCTCTTTGCAGGTCTCGAGAAGGACTCGCCGAAGACGATCCTCGTCGCGTCGGCAAGTATTCTTGCGGCGATTCTCGCCGGGCTTCAGACGTTCCTTCGTTTCGCCGAGCGCGCCGCTCATCACGCGACCGCCGGCGACTGGTACTCGGCCATCCGGCGCGACATCGAGCAGGTGCTCAATCTGCCGGTGGAAGCGCGGGGCAAACCGAAAGATTGCCTTGATCGCGTCCGGAAGGAGATGAACCGCGCCTCGCAGGATTCGCCCGAACTCAGCGGCCGCCACTGGCGGCGCGAGGCAAGACGATTCAAGGTGAAGGAGCCGGTAACTCGAGGGTGAGCCGGCGGAATGCTGATCGCCCTCGGACACGTCGCAGCAGATCCACTGCTCGTCGTTCCTACGACAGCAACCGTGCGATCTTGTCGTGCCCGCGCTTGATGGCCCACGCGAGCGGCGTGGCCCATGGCGGATCATCGGGCAAGCTTTTCGGCGCCCCGCATTTCAGCAGGAACTTGACCATCTTGAGCTGACCATACTTTGCGGCCCAGGCGAGTGGTGTCGAACGAAGGTGCTCGTCACGCGCCGTCAGATCGGCGCCGGCCTTGAGCAGCGTTTTCGCCTGCTGGACGTCGCCCTTGCGCGCCGCCTCGTGCAGCGGCGAGATGCGCAGCCAGTTGTGCGCGCGCGTTGGCCAGTCTTCATCCGCGCGCTCCTCGGCCGGCGGCGTGGCGCCATACGAGAGCAGCAGCTGCTCCATGCGCTTATCGGGGCGCCATTCCCGCGACACCCACAGGGCGTCACCCGAGCTCTCGACCGGAGGATTCGGAAAGGCGCCGCGCTCGAGGAGGAGCTTCGCGATCTCGTAGTGGCCGTGGTAGACCGCCGAGTAAAGGGCCTTGCCCTTGGGCGCAAACTGCTCTTCCGGCAGATTGGGTTCAGCGCCGTGATCGAGCAGCAACTGCACGATGTCCATGCGCCCGACCGCGGCGGCATTTGAGAGCGGCGTGCCGGCACCGAGGTAGTAACCGTCGTGCTCCCCAACCTTGTTGGCGAGCGTGGGATCCTGCCGGAGCAGCTCGCGAACACGCTCCATGTCGCCCGTATGACACGCGGTCGGCAGATCGATGAACGCGCCGAGCGCCTTGAGGTGAGCCATGACCTGCGCGGGTGTCACCGGCCAACTACGCGGCACATCCCGCCAGCCGCGGTAGAAGTAGTCGCCGTTGGTCACGTGAATTGGCCGGGCGCCGTCCATCCTCTGAGCGTTGATGTCCGCGCCGCGCCGCACGAGCTCGTCGATCGCGTCGAGCTGTCTCGTCATCGTGGCCCAGTGGATCGGCTGGCTGGACCGCCGGTCGCCTTTGCCGACGAGCTCCGATTGGGCATCGAGCAGCTCGCGCATCCGCTTCAGGTCGTGATCGCGCAGCGCCAACGCCACTGGCTCGCCCTTCGACGAGGCGTTGAACTTCATGTCCAGCGTATCCGTCAGCATCCGCTCCATCTCCGGGTAGCCGCGATCGCGTGCAATCTCGAGCGGATCGTCGTCGACCCAGAGATCCATCGGGTTGCGATCGTGTTCGAGCAGGAATCGCGCGACGTCCACGCGGTTCTCGCGCACGGCGAAGTACAGCGGCTTCCGGTATTGATAATGCGCGCGCGCCAACGAGGGATCTTTGGCGACGAGCGCCTGGGCGGCATGGAGATCACCGGCGGCGGAGGCCTGAAAGAGCGCCCACACATCGGCGCCGCGCCCGGCCGACCACATGAGCCTCTGATCGGACTTCAGCACGGCTGGCCGCAGCATGCGGTGTTCCGGCTGCAGGGAGTCGATGTGGTGTACCAGCGTCGGCCAACTGTCGAAGCCGTACTCCTGCGCGAGCGCGTGCTGCGCGTCGGCCAGCTTCATCGAGGGATCGGCGGCGCGCAGCGTGTCGAGATGTTCCTTGGCTTGCTTGCGGAGTTGCTCGAGTGAGGGACGTTCCGGCAGACGACGGCGAGGAGGCACGGACATGACGATCTCCTTTCGAATACCGCCCGTGTCCGCTCGTCGGGCTGAAAGAAGATCGCAAATTGTGGACGCGGTCTCGCTCAGGTGGGCTCAGCCCTTCCCGCGGACGGGGTGCGTCCTGTCACGCAAGACGATTCTAGACACGATCCGAGGGTGGTAGCAAATTGCGCAGCCTCCCTGTGATACATCGTCCGGCCGGCCGTATATAGGGTGAAATGGCGTTCGTGCAGGTGCTGCCCCGGCGGCTGGCGAGCTGGATCACGGCGGAGCCCGATTGGGACGCGGTCTATGCCGAGCAGCTGCCTCGCGTGCTCAATTTCTTTCGATATCGGCTCCCGCACGCGGCCGACGCCGAAGACCTCACGGCGCGAACGTTCGAAAAGGCCTGGCGTGCGCGCCATCGATACCGCCGCGATCTCGCCGGGTTCTCGACCTGGCTGCTGACGATCGCGCGCCATGTCGCGATCGACTACCTCCGCGCGCGCCAGCGCTACGAGCCGCTCGACGCCGCTGCGGCCGTAGCGTCGCCCGGCCGCACACCGGAGCAGCGCGCGGTACAGGCCTCGGATGCAGACCGGCTTGCCGGTCTGCTCGCGACGCTGGAACCGCGTCAGCGCGAATTGATTGCCATGAAGTACGGCGCCGACATGACGAACCGCGCGATCGCGCAGGCCACGGGACTCAGCGAGACCAACGTTGGCACCATCCTGCACCGCGCGGTCGAGACGCTGCGCGGGCGGTGGTGAGGAGAGAACATGAGTGACGATCGATGGCTCCAGGCTTTGCGAACTGACCCGTCGCCGGAGTTCAAGGCGCAGCTGCGCGGACAACTGCGCCCGCAGGACACGGCAGCCGACGCACATCGCGACTGGCCGCGGCGGACGCTCATCGCGGCGGTGGTGATGATTCTCGTCGCGGTCCTCACCTCGGTGCCCGCCGTGCGTGCATCGGTCGTGCAGTTCGTGTCGCTGTTCCGTGTCGTCAACGTCGTCGGCGTGCCGGTCAATTCGAGTCATCTCGATCGACTCCAGGCCGAAGATCTGCAGATCAACGCGCTCATTGGCGAACATGTCCAGGTCCTGCAGGATCCTGGTGCGCCGGTGGACGTCTCGTCGCTGGCCGAGGCCGCTGTGGCTGCGGGAACGACGCTCGCGACGCCTCAGTGGCTGCCAGACCGCACACAAGTGCTGGAGACGGCGGTCGTTGGCGAACGGGTCGTGCGCATCACCGCCGACAGTCAGCGCCTGCAGCAGGTGATGGACGCGCTCGGCATCAACGATCTCCGCGTGCCGTCGGGGCTGGATGGACAGGTCGTCGACGTGCGCGTGCCGCCGGTCGTGATGATTCGGTACGATCATCAGAACGGACGACGGACTCGGCTGCTTCAGGCGCGCACGCCGCAAGTGATGCGTCCCGACAATATCGATCTGCCGGCGCTTGGCGAGATTGGCTTGCGTATTCTGGGTCTGCCGCCCGCGGAGGCCAGGCAGTTCGCGGAAGCGATCGATTGGCACACGACGCTGATCGTGCCGGTACCGCCGAACGCGACGTCATTCCAGCAGGTGGACATCAACGGTCATCGTGGCGTCCTGATTGAGCACCAACCGCGCAACCAATCGCCGACCGCGACGATCGTGTGGTCGACCCCCGAACGGGTCTTCGCCCTGGTGAGCATTCAGGGCGTCGCGGAAGCCCTGGCCATGGCCACCTCAGTGCGTTGATGATCGAGACGCACGGGCTGCGCAAGCTGTTCGGTCCGACTGTTGCGGTCTCGGATCTCTCGCTCCAGGTGGGCGAGGGCGAGATCTTCGGGTTCCTCGGGCCGAACGGCGCGGGCAAGACGACCGCGATCAAGATGCTCCTCGCGCTGATCGAGCCGACGTCCGGGACGGGACGCGTCCTGAACGCTCCGCTTGGCGATCGCGCTTCCCGAGCGCGAATAGGTTTTCTTCCGGAACACTTCCGCTTTCACGAGACGCTCACCGCGATCGAGCTGCTGCGGTTTCACGGCCGCCTCTACGGGTTGCGGGGCGCCCTGCTGGAGGCACGCATCCCACGCCTGCTCTCACGCGTGGACCTGCTCGAGGCAGCGGATCGTCCGCTCCGCGGCTACAGCAAGGGCATGCTTCAACGTGTCGGGCTGGCGCAGGCGCTGTTGAACGATCCGCGACTCGTGTTTCTCGATGAGCCGACGTCGGGTCTCGACCCGTTGGGCCGGCTGCTGGTGCGCAGCATCATTGACGAGCTGCGAGCCGATGGGGTCACGGTATTTCTCAATTCCCACTTGCTCGGCGAGGTCGAAGCGACGTGCGATCGGGTCGTGTTCGTCAACCGCGGTCGGATCGCCGGAGAACGCCGCCTGTCGGCTCCAGCCGAGTTGGTCGATCTGGAGCTGCACACCGGGCCGGTCGGCGCCGCGATCCTCGAGGGCTTGTCGCGATTCGGCACGAACATCCGGCAACCGCGGCCGGACGTGATCGAGCTCAGGATCGATAGCGAGGCAACAGTGCCGGCGATCGTCTCCTGGCTGGTGCAGCAGGCCGTGCCAATTCACGCTGTGCAGCCCAGGCGCCAATCGCTCGAGGAGGTCTTTCTGGACGTGATGGGAGACGACGAGGGGCCAGGGTAGCTGATGCGCGACGTGATCACGGTTGCGCACCTGACGCTGGTCGAAGCACGGCGGCGCCGCATCGTGCTGGCCGGAGCCGTGTGCGCGCTGGCGTTCCTCCTGGTGTTTTCCGTCGCGGTCGTGCTCGCGTATCGAGAGATGGCGGCTGACAAGAGTGTGTCATTCGTCGAGCGCCAGGGCACGCTGACGGCCATCAAGCTCGTCGGCTTCATGGCAGCGAACTTTCTGTCGGTGATCTTCGCGATCCTGCTGCCCGTCGATACGCTGTCGGGCGAGATCGACTCCGGGGTCGTGCAGACGCTCGCGTCCAAACCGATCGATCGCGCGCAGATCGTGCTCGGCAAATGGGCCGGCCATCTGCTGCTGGCGCTCGCCTACGTGCTGGTGCTGTCGACGGGCATTCTCGTGGTGATCGGCGTGGTCGGCGGGCTTGCGCCGACCGGCGTGACGCGTGCGCTCCCGCTGCTGATGCTGGAAGTCACGCTCTCGCTCACGATCGCGATGGCAGGCGGGGCGCGCTTCAGCACCGTCACGAACGCGATTACCGCCGTCGGCTTTTACGGCATCGCGTTCATCGGCGGTTTTGTCGAGCAGATCGGCGGATTTGCCGGAATCACGTCGATGCGGACGATTGGCATCCTCGTGAGCCTCGTCAGCCCCGCCGACGCCATGTGGCGGCTCGCGGCGCATTACATGGAGCCGGAGATCGCCCGCAGCACCGGCATGCTGGCGTTTGGCGCGTCGGTGCCGTCGCCGCTCATGGTGTGGTGGGCGGCGGGGTTCACGGTGCTGGTGTTGCTCTACGCCATCCGCGCGTTCCGGCGGCGAGCGTTGTAACGGAATCATCTCAGCCACGCCGCGCTGAGCTGGAACTAACGTCGGCGCCTGAGCCGACTTCCAGACACACGTGCTCAATTGCCATCGAGCCCGCGTTTCTCCGCCTTTGGTGCGGGCTTTGCTAGGTTTTTCCTTTTTCCCCAGCCAGGAAGGATCATTTGATGTCTTGGTATCGTCGTATCTTCGCAGGGCTCATTGTCCTTACCCTCGTGACCCTCTGGCCGTCCGGCGCGGCGGCCGGCTCGATTCTCTACAGCAACCTCGCCGTCACCAACCAGGTGGCGACGGGAAGCCGTCCAGGCCTGCCGGGAGTCGCCGAAATCGAGTCGGCTGACGACTTCATCTTGAACGGAAACGCCAGCATCACCGGTGTCAGCTTCATCGGGTTGGTACCGTCGCTCTCGGCGCTCAGCCTGCTGCAGTCGGCGGTCGAGTTCTATCGTGTCTTCCCCCTGGACTCGAACACGGTCCGCACGCCCAACGTTCTGACACGCGCGAACTCGCCGTCAGACGTCGCGTTCGCGGACCATGACATCAGCGCGGCAGACACGGTGTCGGCCACGGTGTTGGCACCGAGTTTCACGGCGTTGAACTCGGTCCTCAACGGCATCAATCCGTTTCCGAACCAGCTGACTGGCGGCGAGGGACCCGTGACCGGACAGGAAGTGCTGTTCAGCATCGACTTCGCGAGCCCGATCTTTCTGCCGGCCGGTCATTACTTCTTCGTGCCTCAACTGCTCGTAAACAACGGCGGCAACTTCTTCTGGCTGTCTGCCTCGCGCCCGATCGCCACCGGGTTTAATTTCGCGCCGGACTTGCAGGCGTGGATTCGAAACGCGCAGCTCGATCCCGATTGGTCGCGGGTCGGCCAGGACATCATCGCTAACGGGAGCGCGTTCAACATGGCCTTTGAAGTCCGCGGCGTTCCGGAGCCGGCCAGCCTGGTCTTGCTGGGCTCCGGTCTCGTCGGGCTCGCGCGTCGAATGACGCGAGGACGAGCTACTCCTGGATGTTAGTCAGGAGTATCTTTCGGCGACTTCTTGTCGTGGCACCCGGCGGGCCGGCTGAACTGACTCAGCCGGCCTGCCGTGCTTTGTCCAGGTCACAGACGACAAGGGATTCCAACCAGCACGCCCGATCGTACGTGCCGAAGCCCCTGGCGGTCGGAGTATCGTAAGACCTTCACATCCCCTGGCCACTGGGAGGCACGCCTCGCCATGAAACTGTGGCGAACGGAGATTTCGCGCGGACCGGACGGGTCGCCCTACCGCATCGGAGCGATCAACGACGACGGCACTGGCCAGGCGCCGGGTGGTGAGCTGACCGCGGAATGGGTGCAGAGCCATCTGCAGCACCTCAAGCTGGATCGGGTCGTCGAGCTCACTGCCGCAGGCAATGGCGTGAGCGTACGGTCGGTGTGCGCCGTCGCCGATCGCGAGGCGCCGCCGCCCGAAGCCACGGCCGCGGCCATCGCCGGGATCTGGAAAGCCGCGCGCCCGCAGCGTCGCGGCATCGTCTCGGAGGTGACGCTCGACGGCCACCGCATTCGGCTGAACCGCCGACCCGGGACGTTCGAGGCGCGGCCCGTGCGAATCGTTGGCTCCGACGCGCTCGCGAAGCTGATTGCGGAGAAGAACCGGCCGGTCGCCGACGCGCTGGTGCACTCGCTGAAGTCGTCGATGGGGGTGATTCCGTTCGTGGGCGCCGGCATCTCGGCGGCGTTCAACTTCCCGCAGTGGGGCGACCTCCTCAATCGGCTCGCGGGCCCCGCGCAGAAGGCGCGCGTCGCGCGACTGGTGCGACAGCGCGAGTTCGAGCGCGCGGCCGAGCTGCTCTACGACCGCGGTCGCGCCGCCGACCGCCTCCAGGAAGGCATCGCTGGCAGTTTTGAGCGTGCGATCAGATCGACTGAGTTCACGGACCAGGCGGCGGCGCTACTGCCCTACCTGACCGCCGGTCCGGTCATCACGACCAATTACGATCGCGTGCTCGAGGGTGCGTTCGAGCGCGCTCACCGCTCGTTCACGCGCTGCATCATCGGCGCCGAACCCGACGAGATCGTGCCCGCCATTCAGCGCAACGAGCGAGTGCTGTTCAAGATTCACGGTGACTGCGAGACGCGACGCGGACTGACGCTGACGCTCTGGAGCTACGAGTTCGCCTACGGCCAGCGCGATCGCGAGTCAGGACGCGAGACCCGCGACAAGCTGCGCGGCATGCTGCCCATCCTGCTGACCAACCGGCCCTTTCTGTTTCTCGGATGCAGTCTCGAGACGGATCGGACCCTCGAAATCGTCAAGGCCACGTTCCAGCAGCACGCGCGCGTCGGCCACTATGCCATTCTCGCCGCGGACGTCGATGCCGAGGCGTTCGAACAGCGCGAGGAGATGCTGGCGCGCATTGGGATCCGGGTGCTTTGGTACATGCCGGGCCAGTACGCGGAGGTCCGGGCACTGCTGCGAAACCTGCTCGAAGCGATCTCCATCGAGACGCTGAAGGTCCACGTGGCCGAGAACGCGGGGGCGACGTCTTTGCCACCACCGGCTCCGGTGACCCCACCCCCGCCAGCCCACGCACCGCTCGCGCTGCCGCCGGCTCTCCGCGAGCGCATTCGCACCGGTAACGTGCTCTACTTCCTCGGTGCGGCAGCCTCTGGCGAGCTGCACGGCGGCGAGTTTTACAAGACCATCGCGCGCAACAACAATGTGCCCGAGTTCGTCCGCAGCCGCTCCGACATCGCGCAGCACATCGTCGATCGCAACGGCCGCGCGACGTTGGTGAGTGAGATCGTCGAAGTGATGAGGCGCGAATACCCGAAGCCCTCCGACACCCATCGGCGGTTCGCGGCACTCGCGATCCGAGTGCCGCAACTGTGGCCGTCGGCGCCGCGGATCGTGATGATGACGACCAACTACGATGGCGGCCTCGAAATGGCGTTCGAAGAAGGTGTGGTGCCACACCATCTCTTTGTCTATCAACCGCACGGCGACTTCGAGGGGCGATTCGTGCATCGCACGCCATCCGGGGACCTGCGCGTGGTCGTGCGACCCGAGAACCTGCACGAGCTCGAGGGCACGGAGCCGGTCATCATCAAGCTGAATGGCGGCATGGGCTTCCTGCCCCACGTACCCCACGCGTTTGCCGTCGCGACGCGAGACTTTTATCGTCTCGCCGCCAAGATTCCCTCGGCGTTGCCCGCATTTCTGATTCCCGAGATTGCGGCGCGGTCGTTGCTGTTCCTGGCGCACGGCCTCCGGGAACCGGACGTGGAAGAGCTGATTCGCTTCCGTCAGGGCCAGCAGGAGGGCGGCCGGTCCTGGGCGCTGAAATGGCGTCCTGAACTGAGCGGGCCCGATCCGGACGTCAGCCGGTATTGGGCGCAGGTCGGTGTCGATGTGATCTGGGGCAAGATCGACGCGTGCATGTCGAGCATCGAGCAGGCCATCGAGGGCGTGAGCTGATCACGGATCAAGCTGTCAGCGCCCCGCACCTTCCTCGTACACGCGCAGGATCGACGGCGACACTGGCGGCTGGCCGCGCTCCTGCTCGTACTCCACCGAGACCCGAACGCCCGGCTTCAGAATCTCGCGCGTCCGCTTCTCGTACCCGCCATCCTTCTTGAGAAAGATGTAGTCGAGCCCATCCCACGTCTGGAGCGAGACCACTGTCCCGTCGTCGTCGCGCTTGAACTCGAAGTGCTTGTCGTCGACGACCGTGACGACGCCCTTGGCCGAGATGTAGTCGTGCGGATGCTCGCGCTCATACTGCTGAATGCGCTTGACCTCCGCGCTCTGCTGCAGCGAATACAAACCGATGCCGCCGTAGCAGAGTCCGGTCCCGAGGGTCGCCAGGCCGCCGGCGATCACGACGCCCTTCATCACCGCGGTCGACCCTCGACGCCGTAACAGCCAGATGACCGGTCCGAGATAGATCCACTGCGTGATGCCGACGAACGCGATGAACGGCAGGACGAGCAGCGCGCCTTCTTGTGGATCGATCGAGGCCCCTATGATGCCAATCACGACGAACGCCACCACGTGCACGAAGAGCGTGAGGACGACACCTTTGGCGACGCCGCGGCCTTCGCCGGGCGCCGGCTTCAGAGCTTTGAGTCCCATCGCCGCTGTGTGCGCCAATCCTAACGTAGACCGGCCGCCGATGACATCCCCGCTTCGGCTAGGCTCTGATAATGCGCTTCGGTTCAGGCCATGCCCGACTCCGCCCGGCGATCGTCGTCCTCAGCAGCGCGCTGCTCACGCTCTCGCTCGCCGGCCAGGGCCGCGACTCGCTGCCGGCATCGCTCACCGACGCCGAGTTCTGGTCGCTGACCGGGCGTCTCTCCGAGACGGACGGATTTTTCCGATCGAACTCGGGCTCGACCGACAACCTGCTCTCGAACGAAGACACCGTGTCCACGGTTGCGGCGGCGCTCGTGTCGCGCGTCAGGCCGGGCGGCGTTTATCTCGGCGTCGGTCCCGAGCAGAACTTCACGTACATCGCGGCGATGCAGCCGCGCCTCGCGTTCATCACCGACATCCGCCGCGGCAACCTGCAACTGCACCTTTTGTACAAGGCGTTGTTCGAGCTGTCGGCCAACCGCGCCGACTTCGTCGGCCGTTTGTTCACGCGCACTCGCCCGCCAGGCCTCTCCACGAGCTCGAGCGCGGGCGCAATCATGACCGCCTATCGCCGCGCGGCTCGGGGAGATGCCGCGACGTTCGCCGCGAACCTGAAAACCGTCGTTGATCACCTCAAGACCGCGCGGCACCTGCCGCTCGACGCCGACGACGTCGCGGGGATCGAGTACGTGTACGGGAGCTTTTACCGCTTCGGGCCTGACATCACCTACACCTCGACGAGCAGCAACCGGTCGGGATTTCGCGACTACGCGACGATCGTGACGTCGCGTGACGAGGCGAGCGGCGCGGAACGCACGTTCCTTGCAAACGAAGAGCTGTTCGGGATCGTCAAGGCGCTCGAGGGCCGCAACCTGGTGGTGCCGATCGTCGGCGACTTCGCCGGACCGAAGGCTTTGCGCGCCGTGGGTGCATATCTCAGGGATCACGGCGTCACGGTCAGGGCGTTCTACGTCTCCAACGTCGAGATGTACCTCGAGCGCAATGGCGTGTGGCCGAAGTTCTGCGCGAACGCCGCGACGCTGCCGATCGACGCGAACAGCCTGTTCATTCGTCCGGGCCGCTTCGGTGCGGTCTTCTCGCCCATCACGGCCGAAACGGCCCCGTGCCGCAACCGGTAGGGCGTCGGTCTCTCGATGCGGCGGGGGCTTGACAGGTGAGTTAGCGACTGCTAACCTCACGGCATGGCCACCCGCACACGACGTCCAGCCCCCGGCAGGCCCTTCTACGTGGCGGAAGACGACGCCCCGGCGAAGCGCCGGATTCTGGAGACGGCGCTCGAACTGTTCGTTCGCGACGGGCTGTGCGAGACGAGCGTCCGCGACATCGCGAAGGCGTCAGGGTTCACCAACCCCGCCCTGTTCAAGCACTTCAAGAGCAAGGACGCCCTCGCCCGGTATCTCTTCGAGCGCTGCTACCTCGAGCTCGCCGAGCTGGTCTCGACCGCGATTGCCTCCGGCAGGACGTTTGAAGCCAGACAGCGCGCCATCATCGACGCGTATCTGGCGGCGCTCGATCGCGACTCGAACAGTGTTCTGTACGTCCAGGATTGGCTGCGTTATTTCTGGCCGCAGATGCCCGACCGCGTCCGGCGCCACACCATCGTCGGCGACCTGCGCCGGCTCCTCGAATCGGGGCGCGCCGAAGGACGCGTCACCCGTGACCTCGACCTCGACGTGCTCCTGGCCGCATGGGTCGGCACGATCCAGCAGTTCGCGCGGTTCCGGTACTTCGGCGAATTCCAGCAGCCCACGCGAGCGCTTGGGGACGCGCTGGAGGCGCTCCTCACCAAGATGGCGCGGCCGTAATTTTTTTTGCGCCGGTGGGTTAGCGGTCGCTCACCATCCTCCAGGCGCCATCGACCGCAGGGAGTCAAGACGACATGACGACGATTCACGCGATCAGCACCGGGCTCGTCCGGGTGCGGCGCCCGCAAATGGAATCGCGCGGCCGCGGACCGGCGCGCCTCGCCCACATGCTCTTCGACCCGGAGTGGTCCGAATGGCTGCCGATCCATGTCTGGGTCATCGAGCACCACGAGGGAATCATCGTCGTGGACACCGGGGAAACCACCCGCGTGCACGAGCGCGGGTACCACCCGCGCTGGCATCCGTTCTATCGGCGCGCCGCGCGCTTCTCCGTGCACCCTGAGGAGGAGCTTGGCCCGCAGCTTCGCGCGCGCGGCATCGGCCCACGCGACGTGCGCCAGGTCGTGCTCACACACCTTCACACGGACCATGCCGGCGGGCTGGTTCATGTGACGGGCAGCCGCGTCTGGGTCACGCCGGGCGAGTTCAAGAGCGCCAGCGGGATGACCGCGCGCGTCATGGGCTACCTGCCGCACCGTTGGCCAAAATGGTGGCAGCCGGAATTCATCCGCTTCGATCGGCGGCGCGTCGGCCCGTTCGAGGAGTCGATGCCGCTGACGACGAGCGGCGACGTCCTCATCGTCCCCACGCCAGGTCACACCCCGCATCACGTATCCGTGCTGGTCCTGGGTGAGCCATCGGTTCTGCTCGCGGGCGACACCAGCTACACCCAGGATCTGCTGGTTGCCGGGAAGGTCGATGGCGTCAGTCCGGATCCTCGAGTCGCGAGCCGGACACTTGCCAATATCCGGGCGCTCGGTCGCGAGCGGCCGCTGGTGTACCTGCCGTCGCACGATCCTGGCTCCGCCACGCGGCTTGCGACCCGCTCGGTGCTGCCGGCGGAACATGCCGTAGACAATCTACGTCTATAGCCGTAGTCTGTCTACTACATGGCCAAACGCCCCGACGTCGAACGCGCCGAACGCCTGGACCTGCTGCAGGGCACGCTCGACATGCTCATTCTCCGGACGCTCCAGTGGGGCCCACAGCACGGCCACGGCATCGGCCAGGCGATCCGCGCGCAATCGGACGACCTGCTCAAGGTCGAGACCGGATCGCTCTACCCCGCGCTCCACCGGCTGGTGAAGAAGGGCTGGCTCAAGTGGGAGTGGGATCTGAGCGAAGCGAACCAGCGCGCGAAGTACTACCGACTCACGCCCGCCGGCAAGGCGCAGCTCGTGCGCGAGCAGGGCCGGTGGGCCCAGCTCGTCCGTGCCATCGGACGCGTCATGAACCCGGCGCCAGGAGAGAAGGACTAGCGTATGCGGCCCGGCCAGCACGACCTCGATGACGAGCTTCGCGGCCACCTGGCGCTCGAGATCAGGCAGCGCATCGAGCGCGGCGAGGATCCGGAAGCCGCGCGCCAGGCCGCGCTGAGACAATTCGGCAACGTCGCGCTCACGCGGGAGGCGATGCAGTCCGTATGGCGTCCCGGCTGGATGTACGCCGCCGCCGCGATGGGACGCGACATCCGGATTGCCCTCCGGTCGCTCGGCCGCGCGAAGGGCCTCTCCGTGATGGTCATCCTGACGCTCGCGCTCGGCATCGGCGCCAACGCCGCGATCTTCAGCGTCGTCCGCGGCGTGCTGTTGCGGCCGCTCGTCAACCGTGACGAAGATCGATTGATCTACATCCGCCAGACCGCGCCCGGCATCGGCGGCGACAACCTGTCGTTCTCGATGCCAGAAATCCGTGACCTGGAATCGCAAGTCAAGACCGTGGGCGCGTTCGGCGACTTTTCGACCGCCGACCTCTCGCTGATTGGCTTTGGCGATCGGCCGCGCATGGTGAAGGCCGGCGTCGTCAACGGATCGTTCTTCGAGGTCATGGGCCTGCGGCCGGTACTCGGCCGGCTGCTGAACGCGCAAGACGAGGGCCCGAATGCCGCGCCGGTCGCGGTGCTCACCTACAAATTCTGGACCGCGGCGCTCTCGGGCGACCCGAGCGTGGTCGGCCGAATCATCCGCCTCGGTCCCGGGAACGCCACCGTCGTCGGGGTGCTCGAACCGTCGGTGCCGTACCCGGTCGACACGGAGATCATCGCGAACGTCGTGACGAGTCCGCATCACATGAGCGCGACGATGGTCACGAGGCGCAACCATCGCATGACGGAGCTGTTCGGCCGTCTCGCCCCAGGCGCTTCACTGCAGACCGCGCGGGCTGAGCTGGACGCCGTGTACGCGGCCATGGTCCAACAACATCCCGAGGCTTATTCAGCGCAAGCGGCCTTCCAGCTGCACGTGGCAACGCTGCGCGATCAGATCGCGGCGCCGGCGCGGACGATCATGATCGTGCTGCTGGCCGCGGCCGCGATCGTCTTCGTCATCGCGGCCTCGAACGTCGCCAACTTGATCCTCGCGCGCTCGGTCCGCCGCGAAGGCGAACTGGCGGTCCGCGCGGCGCTCGGTGCCGGACCCGGCGCGCTTCGGCGCACGCTGCTGGCGGAGAGCCTGGTGCTCTGCGGCGCCGGTGCGGTCGTCGGCGTGATGCTGGCGCGGCCATTCGTGGCGATCGTGTCCCGGTTCGCTGCGCGCTTCTCGGTGCGCGCGCTCGAGGTGACGCCTGACGCGACCGTGTTGTGGGTCGGCGCGGGATTGGCGATGGCCGCCTCCGTCCTTTTGGCGTACGTCCCGCGTCTGCCCTCGCGGCACGCACCCGCCGGCCTCGGCCTGGCGAGCGGCAGCCTCCGAATCACACCCGGCACGAACCGGCGGCTCAGGATGTTTGCGACGACGCAGATCGCCTTCTCGTTCGTGTTGCTCGCCGGCGCCGGCATGCTGGTCAGCACGCTCGTCAACCGGCAGACGGCGAACACCGGCTTCGACATGAACGCCCTGGTCATCGACATTCCGACGTCCGCGCCCGGCGTGGCCAGCGGCGATCGCGCGCGGCTCAATTTCTATCAGGAGGCGACGTCGAAGATCCGCCACTTGCCGGGCATCGAAGGCGCGGCCACCGGAAGCTTCGTGCCCTGGCGTGACGCGGGCACCTGGGGGCCACCGATGTCGTTCGCCGCCGAAGGCTACATGCCGGCCAACGGCGAAGATAACCCGCGCGCGCGGTTCCGCATCGCCTCGCCAGGGTACTTCGCCGTACTCGGCGTCCCGTTGATCGCCGGACGAGACTTCGCCGACGGCGACCGCAGCGACCACGAACCGGTCGCGATCGTCAGCCAGAGCCTCGCGCAGCGCCTGTTCCCGAACGGCGACGCCGTCAACCGTCACGTATGGTGGACCGAATCGGTGTCTCAGAAGCCCACACCGCGCCGCATCGTCGGCATCGTTGCGGACGTGGACGACGAGAGCGTCGTCCGGGGCGCGGCGATGGCGGTGTATCAACCAGTGCAGCAGATCGGCGTCGGCGGCCGATTGTTCGTGCGAACGGCTGGCGATCCGCACGCCGTGGTGCCGGCTGTCGAGCGCGTCATCCGTGAGTTGGCCGCCGATCAGCCCGTTGAACGCGCCGCCACACTCGAGGACGTGCGCGCGGAGATCCTGTCGTCCGATCGCGTCAGCGCGTTCGTGTTCTCGGGGTTCGCGGGCATGGCGCTGCTCATCGCGGTCGTCGGCGTTGCGGGCGTGCTGGCGTTTTCGGTCAGCGCGCGCACGCGAGAATTCGGCGTGCGCCTGGCAGTCGGCTCGGCGCCCCGACAGATTCTCGGGCGAGTGTTCCTCGAAGGTGTGGTCATCGCGGGAATCGGGATCGCCGTCGGCGCGGTGGGCGGCTATGCTCTCGCCCGCGCGGCTGCCAGAATATTCGCGACCGCGCAGATGCCTGGCGCCTTGCCGCTCGCCGTGGCCGCCGCGGCAATCATCGCCGCCGCGAGCATCGCCTCGCTCCTGCCGGCTGCCCGCGCATCCCGGGTCGACGTGCTGCAGGCCCTCCGTTCGGAATAGTTGCGCTACAATTGCTACGGCTGACCAGGCAGCCGCCGCCTTCACGGGAAGGGTGCAACCCGCCTCCACCATGATGGAGGACGTGTGACCAAGAAGCTCCCGGCCCGGCCCAACCTCGAACATCTCCGCAGTCAAGCCAAGACGCTGCTCGCGCGCATGCGCGAGGGCGACGACGCGGCCGCGCGGACGTTCAGCAACCATCTTCCAGAAGCCCAAAGCCTTACGCCGACGCAGGTCCGCGCCGCGGGCTTCCGCCTCGCCGACGCCCAGGCCGCCCTCGCACACAAGAACGGTTTTGCGGCGTGGCCGGGACTCGCCCGCTACGTCGAGCGGCTGCGCAGCCTCGAGGGCACGTGGGCGTTCCGCTCGCTCGAAGTCGACGGCGAGAAGATGCCGACCGCGGCGGCTGGCGAATCGCGCCTCCTCATCGATGGCGATCGCTTTCGCATGGAATCGCCGGCCGCCAACTACGAAGGCATCTTCGACATCGACATCGAGCGGACGCCCCACACGATTGACATCGACTTCGTCGACGGGCCGGAAGCCGGCAATCGCTCCGAGGGCATCTTTGAGCTCGAGGGTGATCGATTGACGATCTGCCTCGGCTTCGCCGGCGAATCGCGGCCGAAGGCGTTCACCACCACGCGCGGCAGCGGCCACGCGCTCGAGCATCTGACGCGGGCGGATCACGCGAGGCCCGTTGACGTCGACGGCGGCACACCGCCGCCGAAGGAGCCGGCGCCCGCCCAGGCGTCCGTACAGGAAGCCGCCGCATTTGGCGACGAGGTCACGCCGGCGCTGCGCACGCTCCAAGGCGAGTGGGTGCCGACGGAGCTCGTGACGGCCGGCCAGGCGCTCAAGCCTGACCTGCTCGCTTACGGCTCGCGCACATTCACGGGCGCGGAAACCAAAGTCGTGTTCGGCGGCCAGGCGATGGTGCACGCGAAGGTTCGAATCAACGAGGCGGCGTCACCGATCGAAGTCGACTACCTCAATCTTGCGGGCGCGAAGCATGGCACGATCTCGCTCGGGCTGATGAAGTGGCAGGGCGAGGAGATCGTGTTCTGCATGGGCGCGCCGGGCGCACCGCGGGCGTCAGATTTCACGTGCGCGAAAGGCAGCGGGCGCACGCTGACCCGCTGGAAGCGAAAGGCCTGAGGTACGCTGAGGCGTGCCGACACAGGCTCGCCTCAGCGCGCCCGCCTGGCCGTCGCGCGTGATCGCCGGGCTCAACGACGCCGACCGCCGCGCCAGCGCGCTCGCGCGCGGGCTGAGCGCCGCCCAGCTGAACTGGAAGCCGTCGCCGCATCAGTGGAGCATCGGCCAGTGCCTCGACCATTTGCTGGTCTCGAGCGAGGTGTACTTGCCGCCGATCTCACGGGCGCTCGACGGCCGCGCAGCTTCGCCGGTCGACGAGATCACACCGGGTCTCGTCGGCCGGTTCTTCATCCGCACCTTCATCGAGCCCTCGACGCAGCGGCTGCGCGGCCGGGCGCCGGGCAAGATCCGGCCGGCGAAGGAAGTCGCGCCAGACATCCTGGATCGATTCCTGCGCAGCAACGATCTCGCGCGCGCGCTGGTCCGCCGCGCCAGCGCCTACGATGTGAATCGCATTCGCTTCGTCAACCCCTTCGTGCCGTTGCTGCGCTTCAACGTCGCGACGGGCATCGAGGTGCTGTGGCGACATCAGCATCGCCATCTCCTCCAGGCGGAACGGGTGAGACAGGCGGAAACATTTCCCGACGAGTGACGTGTCGTGCGACGGGTACGTGTCACAGCATCTTGCACGCTTCGTTGAAATCGAGCCGCGGCAATCGTTCGTGCAGGCGCGAGGGATCGCCGTAGCCCAGGTTGCACAGAAAGTTCGACTTGATGCGGCCTTCGGGCAGGAATTCCTCCTCGCTGCCCTCGCACGGGGTGCCGGCCGCAAAGAACTCGTCGTCGACCTTGTTGTTGTCGAAGCCTGAGATCGGCCCGCAATCGAGCCCGAGCGCCCGCGCGGCCAGCATCATGTACGCGCCCTGCAGACTCGAATTGCGGCGCGCCGTCGTCTCGACCAGCTGCGGCGAATCGGCAAACAACTGGCGCATCTTCGGATTGTGCGGAAGCAGCTTGGGCTGCTTCTCGTAGAACTTCAGGTCGTAGGCGACGATCGCCGTGACGGGTGCGCCCAGGACTTTGTCGACGTTGCCGGGCGAAAGCGCCGGGACGACTCGCCGTTTCGCTTCGTCGGTGCGAAGGAACAGCAGGCGGACGGGACTGAGGTTGGCGCTGGTCGGCGCCCATTTCATCAAGTCGTACAGCTGCTTCAGCAGGTCGTCGCTGACTGGCTTCGGAAGCCAGGCGTAGTACGACCGCGCGCCTCTGAAAAGCTGATCCAGGGCGTCGTCCGAGAGTGAGTGATGGCCGTTGGTCGATTGAGACATATGACGTGCTCCTGAAAGCGGTTCATGTGGTCCCGTGCAGCACCGGCGCCACTCGAGCGCCGATCGTCTCGATTGCGCGCAGCATCTTGTCCTGCGGGAGCGACGCGGCGTTCATCTGGAACGTCACACGCGCGATGCCGCCCAGTGTCTCACTGTGGTGCAAGATCTTGTCGGCGACTTCGCTGGCTTCCCCGATGAGCAGGGCGCCCTCGGGACCGAGCTGCGCGTCGAAGCGCTCGCGCGTCGCCGAGGGCCAACCTCGCTCTTTGGCGACGCTCTCGATCGCGCGGGCGTAGCCGGGGTAGTAATCGTCCGCGGCCTCCTTCTTGGTGTTGGCGACATAACCCAACGAGTGGACGCCGACCGACAGTCGATCCGCAGGGTGGCCAAACTTCGCGCCGGTCTCACCGTAGAGATCGATCAGCGGCTTGAAGCGTCGCGGTTCGCCGCCGATGATCGCCACCATCAACGGCAGACCGAGCGCGCCGGCGCGAGCGAATGACGTTGGCGTGCCCCCGACGCCGACCCAGATCGGCAGCGGATTCTGCACCGGACGCGGGTAGACGCCCTGGCCGGTCAGCGGCGGTCGATGACGTCCGGTCCAGCGGACGTGCTCGTTGTCGCGGACCTTCAGGAGCAGGTCGAGATGCGCCTCGAAGAGCGAGTCGTAGTCTTCCAGGCTCAGACCGAACAACGGAAACGCGTCGATGGACGAGCCGCGGCCGACCACCATCTCGGCGCGGCCCTGCGACAGCAGGTCGAGCGTCGCGAATTGCTGAAAGAGCCTGACCGGATCGATCGCGCTGAGCACTGCCACGGCGCTCGTCAGGCGAATGCGACGCGTACGCGCAGCCGCCGCAGCGAGAATGACGGCTGGCGCCGAATCCAAGTACTCGCGTCGATGATGTTCGCCAATTCCGAAGACGTCGAGGCCTGCCTGATCGGCCAGCTCGATTTGTTCCAGCAGCTCACGCAGTCGATCGGCCGGGGACGAGGCGAGGCTCGATTCGGTGTACGCGGCCGCAAAGCTGTCGATGCCCACTTGCATGGCAGTTACCAATGGATACTTAGGTATCATCAGTGACTGACTCGCGTGGCGCAAGACGGCACGTTTGTGTGCCTCAGTCACCTCCAGGGAACCGAGAGCATGCCGCAACAGCGACCGAAGCCCGGCCCGGCGCCGCCGCCTGACGACGACTGCGACTTCCGCGACCTGCTGAGCCGCGTGGGCGACAAGTGGAGCTTGCTCGTGATCGCGACGCTCGAGCGGAAACCAGGCCGCCGCGGACGATTCTCGGATCTCAAGCGGAGCATTCCCGGCATCTCTCAGCGGATGCTGACCGCGACGCTGCGCCACCTCGAGCGCGACGGTATGCTGACCCGGCATTGGTACCCAGAGATACCGCCGCGCGTCGAGTACGAGCTCACCAACCTCGGCAAGGGCCTGATGGATCCCGTCCGCACGCTCGTGTCGTGGCTGCAATCGAACTGGCCCGCGATTCGTGGCGCGCGCGAGCGCTTCGACGCGCGCAGACGCCGTTGACCGGATTCGCTCATGGTTGACATGTTCTGGACTCCAGAATATTGTGGCCGGACCCATGGAATTCGCCGGCGCGATCCGCGAAGCGAAGAAGGGCACCGCCGAACTGGTCGTGCTGGCCTTGCTCGACGACGAGCCGCGGCACGGCTATGAGCTGGCGCGCCTGATCGAAAACCGATCCTCGGGCGGCCTCACCTTCAACTTCGCCTCGCTCTACGCCACGCTCTACAAGCTCGAAGAGCGGAAGTGGATCCAGGGACGCTGGATCGAAAAGCCCGGGCAGCGACGACGCCGGTACTACCGGCTCACGGCCGCGGGCCGGGAAGTGCTCGCTGCACAGCGGCGGGAGTGGCAGAAGTTCTTCGAGCTCATTCGCGACCTCGCGGGCCTTCGCCATGCCTGACCAGGACCTCGATCGCTGGCGCGCGCGGGTTCGCGAGCGCATCCGCCGCGACGGGCGGGAGCTCTCGTCCGATGTGATCGATGAGCTCGCGTGTCACCTCGCCGAGCTCGAGGCGTCGGCCCTTCGGGGCGGATATTCGGCCGCAGGCGCCGAACGGCTGGCGAGCCAGGCGCTGCACGCCGCCGCGTTCCTCGAACTGTCAGAGCGGCGACGCGCGAGGCCGCCTCGTTCTCGAGATCATCTGCCCGCATTGGCTCGTGACGTCCGCTACGCGTTTCGCCAGCTCCGGCGATCACCCGGCTTCACGGCAACCGCCCTCCTCACGCTGGCGATCGGGATTGGCGCGAACACCGCGATCTTCACGCTGCTCCACGGCGTCCTGCTGAAATCGCTGCCCGTCGCGCACGCCGGCCGCCTCTACGCGTTCGGCGACGAGTACCGATGCTGTCCCGAGGAGAACCTTCAGACGAACTGGTCCATCTTCGCGTACCCGTTCTACGAGCAGATCCGGGACCAGACACAGTCGTTCGAGGAGCTCGCGGCGATGGAGACGCTGCGGCCGAACCTCAGCGTGCGCCGCCAGGGCGGCCTCGTCGCCGAAGCGTTCACCGGTGAATTCGTTTCGGGCAACTACTTCTCGACGCTCGGCGTGAACGCGTTGGCCGGGCGCGTCCTGGGATCGGGCGACGATCGCAAGGGCGCTGCGCCGGTCGCCGTCGCGAGCTACAGCGCGTGGCAACGGTACGGCCTGGACGTCAGCTTCGTCGGTCAGACGGTGACGATCAACGGTGTCCCGGTGACGCTCGTTGGCGTGACGCCGCCGGGATTCTTCGGCGATCGGCTCGAGAGTCATCCCCCGGATTTCTGGCTGCCCTTCTCGCTCGAGCCGGCATTCACCCGTGAGAGCACCCTGCTCGACGTGCCCGCGGCCGCGTGGGTCTACGTCATCGGGCGCCTTCGACCCGGGCTCGAGCCAGAGCCCGTTCAGGCAGAGTTGACGACCGCGCTCCGCGACTACCTGCGCGTCCCCGGTCACATCAACCGAAAGGAAGACATCACGAAGGTCGATGCGCAAGTGATCCGGCTCGCTCCCGGCAATGCCGGCATCAACGCCATGAGAAAGGAGTACGAGCAGGGCCTGTACCTGCTGCTGGCGTTGTCGGCGGCCGTGCTTTTGACCGCCTGCGCCAACCTCGCGAACCTGCTGCTGGCTCGAAGCGCCGGCCGCAACGTGCACACGGCCGTGGAGCTTGCGATGGGCGCGTCGCGCGCGCAGGTCCTGCGGCGTCACCTCACGGAGAGCGTCGTGCTCGCGATCGCCGGCGGTGCTGCCGGACTGGTGACGGCAGCCTTCGCGAGCCGCGCGATCGTCCTGCGGACCTTTGGTGAGGCACCGCACGTGCCTATCGCCACCGCCTCGTCCGCCCCGATTCTGCTGTTCACGTTCGGCGTCTCGCTCGCCACTGTCGCGTTGTTTGGCGCGGCACCGGCGTGGCTGGCCTCGCGCGCCGATCCGGCCGACGCTCTTCGTGGCGCCTCGCGCGTGGTCAAGGACGCCGCGCTGCCGCAGCGATCGCTCGTGGTGTTCCAGTCCGCACTGTTGCTGATCCTGCTGACGGTTGCGGGGCTGCTGACTCAAAGCCTGCGGAATCTCGACCGCCAGCCGCTCGGCTTCGAAACGGACGGCCGTGTGATCGTTCAGATCGATCCGCAGAGCGCGGGGTACACGCAAGCGGAACTCGACGCGTTGTACGGGAGGATCGAGGATCAGTTGTCGCGGCTGCCCGGCGTCGTGAGCGAGAGCCTGTCGCTGTATACGGCGCAGCAAAACAACAACATCTGGGGCGCGCGGATCTTCATCGAGGACGGGCGCGGGCCGTGGCCCTCGGCGTGGAATCGCGTCGGCGCGAGGTACTTCGAGACGATTGGCACGCCGATCGTTCGCGGACGCGCGATCGACGAACGCGACACCGCCGATTCACGGCACGTCGCGGTGATCAACGAGACGTTCGCGGCACGCTACTTCCCGAACCAGGATCCGATCGGCCTCCGCTTCGGCAAGGATGAACCCGGACGCGCCGACGATTACGAGATCGTCGGCATCGCCCGAGATGCCAGGTATCGCGAGCCGTCGCAGCCGGTCCGCCCGATGTTTTTCGTGCCGCTGACCCAGCGGACGAGTTATGCGGGCGGGCTTTCCAACAAGATTGAGGAGTCGTCGAGGTACGTCGGCTCCATCGAGCTGCACGTGGAGGGCGCGCCAGGCGCGATGGCTCCCGTGGTCCGGGCGGCGCTGGCGCGGGTCGATCCCAGCTTGCCGCCGACCGCCATGACGACCTTCGCCGATCTCGTCGCCACCACGACCAGCGAGCGCACGCTCGTCGCGGAGCTGAGCGACGCGTTCGGCGCGATCACGCTGCTCCTCGCGGCGGTCGGCCTGTACGGCGTCACTGCGTACAGGGTCGCGCGACGCACGCGCGAGTTCGGTCTGCGCCTGGCGCTCGGGGCGACGCACCGCGACATCGCCGGCCTCGTCCTGCGAGGCGCCCTGTCGCAGATCGGCCTGGGGGTGCTGATCGGCCTTCCGCTGGCCCTCGCCGCCGCGCGGGCCCTGCAGCGCCAGCTGTTCGGTGTCTCGCCGCTCAACGTTCGAGCGTTCCTCTTCGGTGTCGTCGTCGTGATCGGCTGCGGGCTTGCGGCGAGTGCTCTGCCGGCACGGCGCGCGGCGAACATCGCGCCCACGGAAGCGCTGCGGATGTAAGTGCAGCCGTCGTACGACGCGCACCACCCCCCAACTCACCCCCGAAGCTCGCGTGCGAGCGCCGCCCGATCGAGCTCGCCTTCCCACTTCGAGACGACGACCGTGGCGACACCGTTCCCGATGAAGTTCGTGAGCGACCGTGACTCGGACATGAACCGATCGATCCCGAGAATCAGCGCGAGGCCCGCCACCGGGATCGACGGCACGACCGCGAGCGTCGCCGCGAGCGTGATGAAGCCGGCGCCGGTGACGCCGGACGCGCCCTTCGACGTCAGCATCGCGACGCCGAGCAGCGTCAGCTGCTGCATGAGCGTCAGCTCGATGTTGAGCGCCTGAGCCACGAAGATCGCGGCCATCGTCAAATAGATGTTCGTCCCGTCGAGGTTGAACGAGTAACCTGCCGGCACGACGAGTCCCACGACGGGCTTCGAGCAGCCGAGCTTCTCGAGCTTGCCCATGAGCGGCACGAGCGCGGATTCGGAAGACGAGGTGCCGAGCACGGTGAGCAGCTCGTCGCGGATGTAGACAATGAAGCGGATGATGCTGAAGCCGCAGGCGGCGGCGATGGCGCCAAGCACGACGAAAATGAAGAGCAGACACGTGAGATAGAAGCTGCCCATGAGCGCCGCGAGCGGCTTGAGCGCGCCGAGGCCGTAGTTGCCGATCGTGAACGCCATCGCGCCGCCGGCGCCGAGCGGCGCGAGCTTCATGATCGCGTTCATCATCCCGAAGAAGATGCGCGAGCACTCCTCGATGAACATGTGCACGGATTTGCCGACGGCGCCCAGATGCGTCATCGCATAGCCGAACAGCACGGCGACGAGCAGGACCTGCAACAGATCGCCCGTTCCCGTGAACGCGTCGAAGAACGTCTTCGGAATGATGTGCAAAACAAAATCGGTCGTCGTCTGAGACGCGGCGGCCTTGGCGTAAGCGTCGACCGCCTTCGCGTCGAGCGTGCGCGGATCGATGTTGAAGCCCGCGCCCGGCCGGATGACGTTGACAACCGTGAGGCCGATGATGAGCGCAATGGTCGAGACGACCTCGAAGTAGATCAGCGCCTTGGCGCCGACGCGCCCCACCTTCTTCATGTCGCCGGCGCCCGCGATGCCGAGCACGACCGTGCAGAAGATCACGGGCCCGATCAGCATCTTGACCAGCGCGATGAAGCCGTCGCCGAGCGGCTTGAGCTTCACGGCAATCGGCGGATTGACGTACCCGACCGTGCCGCCCGCGAGGATGGCGAGAACGACCCAGAAGTAGAGATGACGCGCGACGCCTTTCATGGCGCCGGTAGTCTAATCCGAGAGATACCGCTCCCTCACGATTTGGACGTGATGCGCCAGATGGTTCGCTTGTCTCAGGAGCTCGCCGCGTATCCTAGCGTCTCTTCAATCGGATGTGGCGCACCGCAGGCGCCGGCCGCTGCGGCGGCAGCCTGGGCGGTCGCGGGCCGTGCCTCGGCGCGTCGACGTGGAGGATGTCGTAGTCGAGCTCGGTCGCCTCGCGGGCGTGGCGCAGCAGCAAGCCGCCACGGCTCATGTCCCCGCGTCCGATGAATGAAGGCGGATAATGCAGCCGCGGACCGAGAAGGCGCGTCAGCAGCTCGACGTATTTGCCGGTCGCGACGCTGCCGAGGAGCACCGCGCGGGCGTCGCCGGACAGCCCCGAGGCGAGCGCGGCGACGTCGCGCTCGAGCGGCACGGCGTAGCGCGGGTCGTTGGACGCGATGTCGACGCCCGCGAACTCGCGAATCAGGTCCGCGGTCACACGAAGGTCGGGAGGCTGCAGGCCGCGCGTCGGCGTGATGATCAGCGTCGCGTCACCGGCCCCGCTACGCCGGCCGAACGTCAGCGCGTACGTCAGCTTGCCGCGAAAATACAGCCCGCTGAGGAAGGAAAACGCCTCGCCGAGCGTCAGTTTCCCTTCGTGCAGACGCCGCGCGATCGGCACTTCGGAGCCGGGACGCAGCATGATCGCCGCGCGCCGGCCGGCGCAGTACGCCGGAGAGAGCAGAAAAATCGTCTGCCGCACGTCAGCCCTTCGATGCATCGTATCAACGTCGCATTCTGTAAGATCGACGGATGCGGCTCAGGACCCTCGCCTGGCTGGCGTGTCTCGCGGCGCTCGCCGCGCCGCGCGCGGCCGAGGCTCAAGCGCCGGTCCACTGGACGCTCGCTCCGGCGCCCAACGCGAAGGCCGAGGCGGGCCAACCGATCACGCTCGTCCTCACGGCCACCATCGACGAAGGCTGGCACCTCTACGCGATGACTGAGCCGCCCGGCCCGATTGCGCTGACGTTCGCGATCGACAAGTCGGGCCCATTCACGCTCGCCGGCGCGATCACCGAATCCGCGCCGACGAAGAAGTTCGACCCGAACTTCAACGTGATGACGGAGTACCACGAGACGACCGCCACGTTCACGCTGCCGCTGACGATCGCGCCCGAGACGTCGAGCTGGCCGCAGACGTTCGCGGTTACGGTGATGTATCAGACGTGCAACGACAGATTCTGCCTGCCTCCGAAGAGTGAAAAGCTTCAGGTTCAGATCGATGCCGGTTCGACGAGTTCGACGAGTTCGACGAGTTCGGCGGGTTCGGAGATCGCACCACCAACGATAGGTCCCGCACCTCCCGCTCGCGCCATCGTTCCCGACCTCGCCGCGTCCTCGCATGCGACGACGTTGAGCGCGTATCTCGGACTGGCGGCGCTGATGGGCGCGCTGTCGCTCGTGACCCCGTGCGTGTTTCCGATGGTGCCGATCACGGTGTCGTATTTCACGAACCGCGCCGGCCGCAGCCGGCGCGCGGCCGTGACGCAGGCGCTCGTCTACGGGCTCGGCATCATCCTGACGTTCACGGCGGTCGGCTTCACGCTGGCCGTCGCGTTCGGCGCGTCGGGCCTCAACCGCTTCGCCGCTGATCCGTGGCTCAACCTGGGCGTGACCGCGCTCTTCCTCGCGTTTGCGCTGAGTCTCTTTGGCGTCTGGGACCTCGCGCTGCCGTCGCGCCTGGTCACCGCGGCGTCGAAGGCGGAATCCGGCAAGGGCGCGATCGCGGGCACGCTGCTGATGGGCCTCGCGTTCACGCTGACGTCGTTCACCTGCACCGCGCCCTTTCTCGGCACGCTCCTCGTCGTCGCGTCGCAGGGCGACTGGCAGTGGCCGCTGGCGGGCATGATCGCGTTCTCGACGATCTTCGCGCTGCCGTTCGTGCTCCTCGCGCTCGCGCCGCACTGGATCGCGTCCCTCCCGCGATCGGGCCCGTGGCTCGTCGCGGTGAAAGCCCTGATGGGCCTGCTCGAGATCGCCGCCGCGATGAAGTTCCTGTCGAACGTCGATCTCGTCTGGCACTGGGGCATCTTCACGCGCCCGGTCGTGCTCGTCGTGTGGACGGTGATCGCGCTCGTGATGGTCATCTATCTCGTGGGCCTCGTCCGGCTCGGCCACGCACCGCGGCTGTCGCGCCCGGGCGTCGCGCGGTGGACCGCCGTCGCCGCCGGCGTCGTCCTCGGCATCTGGCTCGCGAGCGGCCTCGCGGGCCGGCGACTCGGCGAACTCGAGGCATTTCTCCCGCCCGCCGATCTCGCCGGCATGGCGCCGGGATCGGAGCTGCGGTGGATCATCAACGACTACGACGCCGCACTCGCCGAAGCGAAGCAGAGCGGCCGCCCGGTGCTCATCGACTTCACCGGCTACACGTGCACGAACTGCCGCTGGATGGAAGCCAACATGTTTCCACGGCCCGACGTCTCACGCGAGCTCGCGCGCTACGTGCGCGTGCGTCTCTACACTGACGGCCAGGGCGAGCTGTACCAGCGCTATCAGCAGCTCGAGCAGACGATGTTCGGGACGGTCGCGCTGCCGTACTACGCGGTCCTGCGATCGGACGGCACGCCGGTCGTCGCGTTCGGCGGGCTCACGCGCGATTCGGCGGAGTATGTGAATTTCCTCAGGAAGGGCCTCGAGTGACTGCCGCCGCGAGCGTCGCGTTCTCCGCGTCATGATTCAGACCGAACACCTCTACAAGGAGTACGGCGCGAAGCTGGCGGTCGCCGATCTGACGATGTCGGTTGAGCCGGGCGAGATTCTCGGCTTTCTCGGTCCGAACGGCGCCGGAAAATCGACGACGGTCAAGATTCTCACCGGCATGATCCGCGCGACCAGCGGCCGCGCGAATGTCGCCGGCTTCGACATCGCGACCGATCCGCTCGAGGTCAAGAAGCGCATCGGGTACGTGCCGGAGACCGCGGCGCTCTACGACGGTCTCACCGCGTCCGAGTACCTCGAGCTCGTCGCGTGTCTGCATCATCTCGATCCGAAGACGGCGCTGACGCGCCGCGACGAGTTGCTGGAGCTCTTCGGCCTGGGCGACGTGCGGCAGCAGCGCATGACCGAGTTCTCCAAGGGCATGCGGCAGAAGGTGCTCATCGCGTCCGCGCTCCTCCACCGGCCGGACGTGCTGTTTCTCGACGAACCGCTCGACGGGCTCGACGCGAACGCGGCGGCCGTCGTGAAAGAACTGCTCAAGAAGCTCGCGGCGCAGGGCAAGACGATTCTCTTCTGCTCGCACATCCTCGAGGTCGTCGAGCGCATCTGCACGCGGATCGTCGTCATCAACGGCGGACGGCAAGTGGCGAACGGCACAGCGGCGGAGATTCGCGCCGCGACCGGGACCGCGACGCTCGAGGAGGCATTCAGCCATCTCACTGGCGTGCGGGACGTCGGGCAGATGGCGAGCGAGTTCCTTTCGGCGCTCGACAAGGTATGAGGCGGCTCGCGACCGCCGCCGGCGTCGACTACGACCAGTGGAAGGCGCTGACGCTGGTCGCGCTCAAGCTCGATTTCCGCCAGGGCCGGTTCGGCCGGTCCCGCACGGGCGACACGCGCCAGGTCGCGATGCTGGTCACGCAGGCCATCGTGTATTCGATGTACGGCGGGTTCATGGCGATTCTGGTGTGGGCGACGCGCGATCTGTTTCTCGCCGGAGCCGCGCTCATGACGTACGTCATGTTCATCGTGGGCACCACGGTGCTGCTCGAGCACAACTCCGTGCTGACATCACCGCAGGACTACGTCATTCTCGGATTCCGGCCGATCACGTCGCGGACGTACTTCTTCGCCAGGCTCGCCAACGCGCTCGCGTACACGACCGCCATCACGACCGTTGCGACCTATCTGCCGGCCGTGTCGTTGTTTCTGCGGCACGGCGCGCTGGTTGGCCTCGCGGGCCTGGCCGCGTTCTACGGGTGCTCGTTCTTCACGGCGTTCGCGATCTTGTTCGGCTACGGCTGGCTGATGAACGCCATCGGCGCGGACACGCTCAAGCGGGCACTCTCGTACGTGCAGCTCGTGATGAGCTTCGCGATCTACGGCGGGTACATGCTGATGTCACGCGTCGTCAGCGCCAGCGCGCTGCAGTCGCTCTCCCTGCCGAAATCCCCCTGGCTGCTGCTCGTGCCGCCCGCGTGGTTTGCGGCCTACCTCGACGTCGCGTCCGGGAACGCGACGTGGTTCGAGTTCCTGATCGCCGGCTTGTCGGTCATTGGACTCGTCGCGCTCGCGAGCGGCCTCAGCGGTCGGTTGTCGATGGACTACTCCGATCGTCTGGCCGCGATCGCCGCGTCGACCCAGAAGGTGCGTGTGACGCGCGGCAATTCCGGGCCAGGCTGGTGGTTCCGGACTGGCGAGGCGCGCGCGGTGTCGGTGCTCGTGCGCGCGCAGTTCCGGAACGATCAGCGATTCCGCATGGGCGTGCTGGGCATCCTGCCGATGACGCTCATCTACATCTTCATCGGGCTGCGCGACGGCAACCTGCAGGACCCGTTCGTCCAGAGCCATCGCGGTACGGCGTTCTCGCTCGTCACGATTGCCGTGCTCATGTTTCCGGCGCTGCTCAAACAGGCGCTGACGCACAGCGAGCAGTTCCGCGCATCCTGGATCTTCTTCGCGTGTCCGTCCGATCGCCTCAGCCTCATCCGCTCCGCCAAGAACGTCGTCCTCGCGTACTTTCTCGCGCCGTATTTGCTGTTCGTCTTTGCCGTGTACGTCGTCGTCATCGGCATCGGCAGCATCGGCCACATCGCGCTCCACATGGCGCTGCTCGGGCTCATCAGTCATCTGGTGCTGCAGGCGTACATCCTGCTCGATCCCGACCTGCCGTTCTCGCGGCCTGCGCAAACGGGCCGCCGCTCCGGGACCGTGATTGGCTTCATGCTCGTGATGGGACTCGCGAGCGGACTGCTGCAGGCGTTCTCATGGTGGATCTACCAGAGGCTCACGGCGACGGTCATCGTCTTCGGCGCGATCATCGGCGCGAACGCGCTGATGAATCTGCTCACGCGCGCGCGTGTCGAGGTTCAGGCGAGGTCGCTGGAGTTCGAAGGCTAGGCGGCGGCGATCCGTGACGCCGATCTCAGCGTGACCGCAACAAACGTCAGCGTCCCGTTCGTGCACCCGCCCGTCGGCAAGGTCGGCGAGCCGACGACGTAGAGGTTGTCGTGGTCGTGCGTGCGGCCGAAGCTGTCGACGACGCTCGCCGCCGGATCCGCGCCCATGCGGCAGCCGCCGGCGGGATGGTCCTGATAGTTCAGGCCGGAGAGGTTGCCCATCTTGCCGTCGTTGGCCTTGGCCAGCTGGGCGAAGAGACTCTGGAAGTGATCGCGCGTCGCGCCGGCGCGCGCGGCGGTGGCCGCGTCGACCTTGTGCTGGAGCACGGGCAGGGGATCGCCCCAACGGTTCTTCGCCGCGGGGTCGAGCGTGAGGCGGCTGTCCTTGTCGGGCTCGACCGTGTAGTAGCCGCGCACGCGCGCTGACCCGCGCGTGATCCGCGTGCGCCAGTCCTTCAGCAAATCGTCGCCCAGCAGGAGCTTGCCGGCGCCGTCGCGCAGCTGCGGCGCGCGGCCGCTCGCGCTCTCCCAGATCCGGAGATCGTGCCGCACATATGGCTGATCCGTCCGACACCGGAAGAACTGCCGCGAGATCAGACTGTGCTGCTCGTTCATGCCCGGGAAGATCTTGAGATCGAGATCGATCTGCGTCTGATACGCGAGGTGGCCCGTGAGGTAGCGCCCGACACAGTCGGACGAATTCGCGAGGCCGTTCGGAAAACGCGAGGTCGCGGACGCGAGCAGCAGGTGCGAGCTCCAGCAATACCCAGACGCGACGATGAACGTCCGCGCGCGGTACTCGACGTTGTCGTCCGACCCGTCTTCCTTCGCCGCCTGCGCCGACGCGATGCGCGACGTCGCGCCATCGAGCACGAGCTTGCGCACGAGCGTCTGGTCGTGCAGCTGAATCTTCTTGGCGTCGAGCAGTTGCTTGAACGTGAAGTCTGGCGAGTACCGCGCGCCGGTCGGACAAATCTCGCACGTGTTGCACCGCCGGCACTTGCCGCGGCCGCCGTAGCCCTCGACCGTGTTCTTCGCCTGCGGCGTCGTCCAGAACTTGATCCCGCTCTTCTCACCCCACGCCTTGAGCTGGATCAAGTTGAAGGTCATCGGCATCGCCGGCATCGGATACGGCTCGGAGCGCCGGTCCTCGGCCAGCGGACTCGGCTCGCCCGACACGCCGAGCCGGCGCTCGGCCTCGCAGTACCACTTCTCGAGGTCCGACCACTCGAGCGGCCAGTCCACGGCGAGCCCGTACATCGACTTCAATCGGAGATCTTCTTCGGAGAAGCGATTGCAGACGCCGCCCCAGTGCAGCGCCGATCCGCCGACGGCCATCGCGCGCGAGATCACGCCGCGCGGGGCCTGGTCGCCGACGAAATCGCCGGGCCACATGTTCTCGCCGTAGTCGAGGTTACGCTGGCGGTACTCGAAGCGATTCTCGAAGTCGAAGATCCGCTTGCCCGCTTCGACGACGATGATCGACCAGTTGGGGCGAAGCTCCGAAAGCTTCTGGGCCATCATCGCGCCCGTGACGCCCCCGCCGATGATCACGACGTCGGACTCGTAACGGGCCATGGCTAGCGCGCACCCATCGGCTTCGGCGCTTGTTCAGAGTTTTCGAGACCGCGGCACGTGTCGCGGCCGATCTCGGCTTGATAGCAGAGATCCATGGCGTCGGCACTGCTGAAGTACATCCCCATGAAGTCGGCGACGAGATTCGCGCCAGTTGGACGATTGGGCAGCCGCGTGACGGGCTGAGGCGTGTTGAGCGCGTTCTCGACGATCGTGCGCCGCACGGCGACCGCGGCCGCCGTGAACGAGGCAGCGCCTTGATCGCGCGCCGCCTGATCGAGCGCCGCAAACTGCGCGGGGTAGCGCGCCGCCGGCGATGGTCCGGTCGCCGGCGAGAGCTGCGAGTTCCCGTAGCCGTGGCCGCGATCGGCGCCTTCCTTGTAGTTCGCGACCCAGGCAGTAAACTGCGCCACTGCGCGCTGGCGCCCCTCGGCGCCCGCGGCCGACGGGATGACGACCTCGGCGATCGCGTTGAGCGTCGCGACGTTCGCTTCGGAGAGATCGTCGAGCGCGCGCGCACCCGCCCGCCACCGCGCGAGCGGCGTCGCCACGAATGCGCCGACGAAGGATTGGAGCAGCGTCCGGCGTTTCATCGAAGGATGGCGCCGATTGTAACGCTCGAACGCCTTATAATCGACCCCCTTTGAGTTTCAGGAGGATCCCCAGATGCGCCATCCCCGTCACGTTTGGCTCGCGATTGCGAGCACGCTGCTGATCTCGGCCTGCTCCGGCCAACCAGCACCGAATTCAACGCCAGAGAAGACCGTTGCGGCGGCGCCGGCCATGTCATCCGCCGAGCGCGGCAAGTACCTCGTCAATACGGCCGGATGCAACGACTGCCACACCCCGTGGAAAATGGGGCCAAACGGGCCTGAACCCGACATGACGCGAATGCTATCGGGACACCCGGAGAACGAGATCGCCACGAAGCCGCCGAAGCTCGAGGGTCCGTGGATGGCCGCCGCGTCTCAGACGTTCACGGCCTGGGCCGGACCCTGGGGCATCTCGTACACGGCGAACCTGACCCCCGATCAGAACAGCGGCCTGGGCATCTGGACCGAGGACATGTTCATCAAGGCGATTCGGGAAGGCAAGCACATGGCCACGTCACGGCCGATCCTGCCGCCGATGCCGTGGCAGGTGTATCGAAATTTCACGGACGACGATTTGAAGGCGATCTTCGCGTATCTGAAGACGATTCCGCCGATCGCCAATCACGTGCCCGATCCGATCATCGCTGAGCCGCCGAAGGCGCCGGGGAAGTAGCGCCGCGCACGTCGACCTCGAAGCCGCCCCCTGCGGGGCGGCCGAGGTCGAGGTGCCACCCCAACCGCTCGACCACCTCACGCGCGACCGCGAGCCCGAGGCCAGGCACGCCAGGGCGCCGGTCGCGCCCTTCATCGCCGCGGAACCGCCGAATCGCCGCGAGCCCCTTGAACTCTTCGTCGCTCACGCCCGATCCGTTGTCGCGGATCTTCAACGCGAACTGCCCCTCACCGGTCGTCGTCAGCGTGATGATGACGTGGCCGCCTGCGCGGTGGTAGCGGATCGCGTTGTCGACGAGGTTGCCGATCGCGAGATCCAGCTTCGCGCGATCGGCGGCCACGAAGACGGGCGCGCCGGGCGCGGCCGTTTGCACGGTCACGTCCATCGCGCGCGCGAGCGATTCGTTTCGGCTGGCGACGCTCGCGACCACCTGGACGAGATCGACGGCCTCGCGCGCAAACGCGCCGCGCCTGGCGTGGAGCTCCGCGGACAGCGCCAGGTTGTTCAATCGTGCGTTGAGATCGTGAGCCTCGCGCACCGCCTGACGCAGCTCGCCCCGCAGGCCGGGTGACACGCTCTCGCGCGTCTCCAGCGCGCCCAATCGCGCGACGATGTCGGCGAGCGGTCGCGTCGTGCTCGACGTGTCCTCGACGACGCGCCGCAGCGCCTCGTCGCGATCCTTGCTCTCCGCGCCGCGCAGATGAGACTCCTTGGCCGTGTCGTTGTAGACGAACGCAATTGAGCTGAGCTCGTCCTTCTTCCGATCCGGCGCGATCGACGCGAACTGCTCGCGCGAGGCCTGGCGCGCGTCGGCGGCCAGCTTTCGAACACGCATGACCGTCGGCATCACGGCGAGCAGCGCCACCGCGTAGCACACGAGGAAGAGCCCGCCGAAGAGCTCGACCTGGCGAAGCATCGCGTGCGGCTCCGGACGCAGGCGCCCGAGAAAGACCGCGCACGGGCCGGTCAGCCAGCCGGTCCACGCCGCGACCTGGAGGCCGGTGCCGTCCTTCGTCGGGAATGGCGCCGTCGCGGGCTGCGAGGACTGCCGCAACGCGAAGCGGAGCTCGTTGGGAAACCGCGGCGCGGCCGGACTCGATCCCAGAAACTCCTCGTCGAACGCGAACAGCTCGAAGGGCTGTTCGTCGATCTTGGGTCGCGGCGCCAGCACGTCGGGATCGGCACTGGGCTTCTCGCCCTGCTTGGGCCGGCCCTCGAGCGCGCCGGTCAGAAACCAGCGCGGATCACTCTCGCAGCGCTCGCGCACCTGATCGTTGATCTGCGCTTTCACGACTCGCTCGAGCGTGAGCGAGAGATCGGCCGTGCGCATCGAATTGATCGTGACGAACAGCACAAGTGCGGCGGGAACCGCGATGAGCAGGCTCGTAATGGCAACGCGCGGGCGAAGCTGCATAGGGACAGATTATTCGTCAGGCACCAGGTAAGGGCGAGCCTAATGCCCAACACCTGATGCTGCCTGAATACGCCCGCCGCTCGTCATCCGTTGCCTCGTCGCCAGCGCGTAGCCGGCCGCGGCCACGCCCATGAGCAGCGCGAGCGCGAACCAGCCGTGCGCGGCGTAGAACTTCGTCGAATCAAGAGTCAACGGCATGCGCTCGACGATCACGCTGGCCATGAACATGATCGTGCTGGCGAGCAGGCCAATCCGCAGCATCAGAATCAGCACGAGGCTGTACGACAGCCCGTTGTAGAGGCCGGTCACCCACCATCCGGTGCCGCTGTCGATTTGGCTGATGAGCGTGAGCGCCGCGGCGGCGAGCGCAAACGCCACGAGATCGGCGCGCTTGAGGTTCAGCGGACGCACGATGCGAAGCATGAGTTCGCGGATCAGCGCCAGCTCGAGCACGCTCAGCAATCCGTTCTGCAGGCCGTTGTTGACGCAGCCGAGCAGGCTGAGCAGGAGACTGCGCACGCCCTCCAGCGTCGACATCTGCGGTTGAATCGGCACCGGCTCTGGCCAGCCGCCGACGGCGGGCACGAGGTGAGCCCCGAAGTTGACGACCGCGAGCGCGACCCCGACCGTCACGCCGATGAGCACGTCCCGTCCGACGATGGGATCGCGGACGCGGCCCGACAACAGCCGAGTCCATCCGACGAGCATCGTCGGCCAGCTGCGGCGAAGAAACGGTTCGAGCGCGAGGTAGACGACGTACAACGCTCCGCCGAGAAACAGCGCGAACGCCGTGCCGGTGATGAGCCGGAACCATTCGGCCGAGATGCTGCTGACGTGTGGTGCGAGGAGCCAGATCGCCATCATCAGCGCGATCGTGAACATCGCGAGACGCTTGGCGCCGCGCGTATCCGCGCGGCCCGATCGGACATTGCGCCGCGCCAGCGCGAACGCCACCAGGAGCAAGACGAGAATCAGAATCACCTGGCCGGGCGGCGTGCTGTTGTCCGCCACGTCGAACGCCACGTCGCGTGTCGGCACCGACCACGCGCCGATGAGCGCGAAATGGACGAGCTTGCCGCGGTAGGCCGCGGCCTCGAGCCGGACCTTCGTGTCCGTGCCTGGGAACGTGCCTTCCCATGCTTGCCGCAGGTCCGCGTACGAGCCTGGAGTCCGTTCCGGGGTGACCTCGTGGAGTGTGGCGGGATCGAATCCCGCAGCGGCGATGGCCACGTGCCAGTCCACTGGCTTGGGCGACGGATCGGGAGCGGCCTCGACTTCCGGCGGCTCAGCGACGAACCTCAACAGCCGGCCAGTGGCGTCGAGGTCGATCAGGGTCATCCCGCTCACGACAAACGGCGGGTCGCCGCGATCCGGTGAATCGTTCGGGTTGAGAGGAATGAGCACGCGCGGACTGGTGCGCCGCCAGAAGTACAGCGGGGCCGGCCGCGCGCTCGAGAGGACGCGCCAATGATCGGCGCCGGCACCGTGCTGCTTCGCCCAATTCAGATAGCCGCCCGAGTAGGTGAATCCGATCGCCTGATCCTTGGCGGCGTCGGTGTATCCAAGCGACTGACGGATTTGCTCGGCGCGATCCGCCAGCACTTCCGGCGGTTTGTCGATCGGCGTGCGATTGAACATCGATATCCGCGACGCCATCGCCAACGCGACGCCCAACAGCACGGCGATGGCCGCCATCCACGCCAGGCCCCTGGCGCCGGACAGCGCGACATCCTCGCCGCCCGCGGCGGCGACCATTTCAGGCGACGGCGTCTCGCCGGCGGCGAGCGCCGCGGCGAGCGGATCGCCGCCCGGCAGGGCGGCGGACACCGCGAGGGCTGACGAGGGACGCTTCGCGGGATCGCGGTCGACGCAGCGCTGAATCGCGCGCTCGATCGCAGGATCGAGTCCCTTCACCAACTCGCTCGGCGATGTGATGGGCCCGGATTTCTGCTGCAGCAATTCAGCCATCGTGCCGGCGCTGTACGCGCGGCGGCCCGTGAAGATCTCGTAGAGCACGAGCCCGAGCGCGTAGATGTCACTCCTCGCCGTGACCTCGCGCCCTTCGAGCTGCTCGGGCGCCATGTAGGCAGGCGTGCCGACGCGCACGTCGCCGACGTCGCCAATCGCGGCGAGGCCGAAGTCCATGATGCGGACCTTGCCCGCCGAGTCGAGCATGATGTTCGCGGGCTTGAGATCGCGATGGACGACGCCACGCTCGTGCGCGGCAGCGAGCCCCGCGGCCAACTGCCGTGCGAGCTCGACCGCCCGGTCTTCCGGAAACCGGCCGATCCGTTTGAGCGACGCAGCGAGGTCCTCGCCGTCGACGTACTCCATCGAGAGATACAGATCCCCCTCGATCTCGCCGATGTCGTAGACGCGGCAGACGTTGGAATGCGAGACCTGCCGCGCCGTCCTGACCTCGTTGTGAAACTGCGCGAGCCGGCGCGCGTCGGACGCCAGATCCTTCGGCAGAAATTTCAGCGCCACGGGCTGGCCGAGGCGCAGATCGTCGGCGCGGTAGACCTCGCCCATCCCGCCGCGGCCGAGCAATCCGATCACGCGGTACCGGCCGTCGAGCACGGCACCCGGCGCGAATCGCCCATGATCGATCGAGCCGGACGAGCTCAGCCACCCGCTCGTCGACGTCCCCGATCGCGTGCCGCCCGAAGGCGGCGTCGCCAGACGCGTGCGATCATCACCCAGCCGAGTCTCGGCGTTTGAGACCTCGAGCGTCGCGCCGCACGTCGGGCAGAAGCGCGCGGCGTCGGGAACCGCGGCGTGGCAGGAGGGGCAAGTCACAGACAGAGATTCTATTAGGCCCAGGGCCACAGGCCCCAAGCCCTAGGCCGCTCCGCGCACACCGCTATCGGCGACCCACCCTTGTGCCTGAGGCCTGATGCCTGGGGCCTACTCGTGTATTCGCCACAAGTACCACGCCGCAATCGATCTGTACGGCCGCCACGCCTCCGCGAGACGCGTCATCGTGCTCGGCTTGGGCCGCCGCTTCATGCCAAACAACTTCTGCACACCCTTGACGATGCCGAGGTCGTCGAGAGGAAAGATGTCGGGGCGATTGAGGCGGAACATCAGGAACATCTCCGCCGTCCAGCGCCCCATGCCTTTGACGGCGGTGAGTGCGGCGATGACCTCCTCGTCCGACTGCCCGTCGAGCCCGTGCAGATCGAGCCGGCCGTCGACGACGCGCTCGGCGAGGTCGCGGAGGTATTTGATCTTCGGCCCGCTGACGCCGGCCGCACGTAGCGCCGTGGGATCGGCGGCGAGCAACCGCTCGGCGGTGAGGCCGTCGGGCCCGCCCAGCACGGCAACCATGCGGCCGTGGATCGTGTCCGCCGCCTTGCCCGAAAGCTGCTGCGAGAGAATCGCGCGGACGAGCGCCGCGAACGGATGCCGCGTGCGGCCGTCCGGCAGCCGGCAGCGTCCGGTCTTCTTGATGAGCGGGGCGAGCTTCGCGTCGCGCCGCATCAACAGACGCCGCGCGCGCTCAAACTCCGCCTCGGTGCCCGCCAACGCGGCCCAGCCCGCGGTCGGCATCTTCCGCGTCGTGTTCTTGCCGCTTCTCGTCATCCGTTTGGCCATGATGCGTCACTCATTCAGCGCGTCCGCCAGCCGCGAGACGACACGATCGCGTCCCATGAGCTCGAGGACTTCGAAGATCCCCGGACTGACCGATTGCCCCGTCACCGCGACGCGCGTCGCGTGGATCAGCGCGGCGGGTTTGATCGCGCGCGCCTCGGCCAGCGTGCGGAGCGCGGATTCAAGCGTCGCGGCATCGAACGGCGTCACGTCACGCACGCGATCGCGCCACGCCGCCAGATGCGGCGCAAGATCCGGCACGTCCAGGTACTTCGACACCGCGGCGGCATCACGCTGGACGGCGTCCAGCAGGAACGGACGCAGCATCTCGACGAGATCGTTCAGCTTGCGCGCGCGCGGCTTCAGGAGATCGATGACGCGCTCGATCCAGGCGCGATCCGGTCCGGCGAGCGACGCGCGCCACAGGTCGGCCGCCTCGAGCGCCGGCTGCAGGCGGCGAAGAATCTCGCTCGCCGGCAGGCGCATCAAGTGCTGCTGATTGAACCAGTCCAGCTTGTCGGGGCCGAAGACCGCGTCGCCGCCGCTGATGCCCTCGAGCGTGAACGCCGCCACCAGCTCATCGCGCGTGAACACCTCGCGGTCGCCGCCCGGTGACCAGCCGAGCAGCGCGAGAAAATTCACCATCGCTTCAGGCAGGTAGCCCTGCGTCTCGTATTCGCCGACCGACGTCGCGCCGTGGCGTTTGCTGAGCCGCTTCTTGTCGGGTCCAAGAATCAGCGGCACATGCGCGAAGGCCGGAAGCGGCGCGCCCATCGCCTGGTAGAGCATCACTTGCTTCGGCGTGTTCGAGATGTGGTCGTCGCCGCGCACGACGTGCGTGATCTTCATCTCGACATCGTCGACGACGACGGAGAGATGGTAGGTCGGATGGCCGTCCGACCGGAGGATTACGAAGTCTTCGACGTTGGCGTGCTCGATCGTGATCGGACCGTGCACCAGATCGACGAACGTCGTCGCGCCGTCCGGCACGAGAAAGCGCACCGCGCGCGGCTGACCGGCGGCTTCGCGGCGCGCGATCTCGTCCTTCGACAGCCCGCGGCACGTGCGGTCGTACATGCCAGGTTGGCCCGCGGCTTCGGCCGCTTCGCGTTTCGCCTTGAGCTCCTCCGGCCGGCAGTAACAGTAGTACGCGTGGCCGGACGCGATGAGCGCGTTGGCGGCCGCGCGATGGCGATCGAAGCGGGCGGTCTGAAAATACGGCCCGTACGGTCCGCCGACCTCGGGACCTTCGTCCCAGGTCAGGCCCAGCCACCGCAGGCTGTCGAGAATGCCGGTGACCATGTCGGCCGACGAGCGCTCGATGTCCGTGTCCTCGATCCGCAGCACGAAGACGCCGCCGTGACGGCGAACGTAGAGCCAGTTGAAAAGCGCGGTACGCGCGCCGCCGACGTGCAGGTACCCGGTCGGCGACGGCGCGAAGCGGAGACGCGGAGTCACCGACTCAATATATTGGAAGATGCGCTATTTGGTGATTCCGGCCAGCAGCAGGCCGAGCTCGATGATCAGGATGAGCACAATCACGAGCTCCAGCACGTTGCCCTGCGACATGCCGGTCTCTTGCACCGTGGCCTGGTAGATGTCGTTGAGCGTCTTGAGCTTCTCTTCGACGTTATTCCTCCACCGATCGAGGCCGAGCCGTGCGGCCACGTTCGTGAACAGGCGCGCCGCGTAGATGTCGCCGACGAACTTCACACCGTTTTCCAGCCGATCGGTCAGCTCGTTCACGTCGATGAAGAGCGCGTGCAGCTCGCGCGCAGCCCGCGTGTACCGGCGGCCGGAGATCCGATCGATCCATCGCGGCTTTTGCAGCTCCGCATAGATGCGGGTGAGGGCGCTCTCGAGCAGCTCGTCGTAGTACCGGAACTCCAGCAGCTGCGAGTTGGCAAACTCCAGGATCTCGATGGCCTGCAGCACCGGCGGCACCGCATCGTAGATGAACGCGGCGTTCCACGCGGGCACGACGAGGTCGTCGGCCAGATACGACAGGCCCTGGCGCAGCACCGTCTCCCGCTCCTGCCGGCTGAGCGGCTGGCGCTCCCCGCGCAGGAGCTGGGCGATATCGGCGCCGTGCTGCTCGACGAGCTCCTCGGAGGTCAGCGGCTCCTCCAGCGACGTCACCGCAAAGATGAGGTAGTCCTCGTCGAGAAATGCGCCGCGCCGGCCGCGCAACGCCTCGGCCATCGTCGAAACGATCCGCTGGCACGCCTCGGCGGCGTGCTGCTCGAGCGGCTCGCTCTCGATCAGCGTCTGGCCCAACCCAACGAGCTCCGCCCACGAGCCGGTGAACGTCTTCGTCAGCGTGAGCGAGACGACGCCGTAGTCGTAGAACTTCACGCGCACGTTGAAGCCGTCGAGCTGCTTGCAGCCGAGCGAATCGCCGGCCGCCACGACCGGCGGCTGGATGTAGCGCATGCGCGACGGCCCCGCGGACTTGTCCTCGAGCGTCGCGACGCTCGCGTGCGCGCCCAGCCGCGCCTTCACGGCGTGCAGATCGATCGCCTCGGCGACATCGAAGAGATAGAGCGCCGTGACGAATCCCGATCGAATCCCCGGCATCAGTCACGCTCGATGAGCGCGGCCGATGCGCCCACCCAGTCGAGTCCCTTGTTGTAATCGACGCCCATCATCTTGCCGCGGCCCATCCGCACGAGCGGCATGACCGCGCTATACGTGTCGCCGTCGCGCACGAACATGATGCGGATTTCAGCCTGCGTCGGTCCGTACGGCGTGTCGATCACCGGCGTGAAGGCCACGCGGCGCTGCAGCACGTACTGCGCGCGCGCGGCCTGCGGGATCTTCGCGAAGTCGCGATCGGTCGGCGCGAAGATGATGCCGCCGCCGGCGAACGAGAACAGCGGCTTGATCAGCCACTCCTCGCGGTCGGGCGGCAGGCCGCCGATGTTGCTGAGGTAATGCGTCAGCGGCACGCACGGGTGGCGCAGCCACGGAATCGAGAACTTGCTGACACGGAAAAACCAGTCGGGCCCGCCGGCCCATTCGACGTCGATCTCGTCCTGGTAGCTGAACGGCAGCGTCCGTCCGGATTTCGTGAGCTCGTCGGGAATGACGCGGTTGTAGATGCGCGCGATCGGCGTCTCGACGCCATCGCGCCGGTAGAAGAGCTTGCGGCCGCGCTTGGTGATCGCGCGGATGTCGATCGCCCGCACGCCCCAGAGCTCGGCCGTCACCTCGAAATCCGGCCGCGTTTTCTGGCGCGCGGGATCGATCTCCATCAGCACGACCTGCGCGGGATCGTGGCCGTTGAGGATCGCGCGGCCGACCGCCGCGACGTACTGCTCGCGCGTGAGATCGCCCAGGAACATCCCGAGATCGTTCAGCGCGTACGTCTCGATCGCCGTCTCGGCCAGCGCCATTTGAAAGCCGTAGAGCGACGCGAACGCCTGAAGCTCGACGAGCCGGCCCTCGAATCCGGTGTCGGTCTTGACGAGGCCGAAGTCGATGCACAGAAACGTCGGCCGCGTCTCGCCCGAGGCCACCCGAAACGCCGGCGGCACGATTTCGTCGGCAGCGCGAAGGTACGCCGGATTGCCGAGCAGCTGCCCAATCAGCTCGTGCGAGACCTCGACCAGCCGGTCCAGCAGGCTCGCCGGAAAGAAGCAGGGCGTCTCGGACAGCCGGAACTCGATGTCGACGCCTGTGCGCTTGCCGACCGCACGGGTGAAGTTGCGGTAGCGGAGAAGGGAGAACTCCCGATTGAAGCGCTCGCGCCTGGCCGGAATCATCGTGGATCTGTTGCGCCGCTTACGGCTCGGCCGGGGCGATGAGAAACTGCCCGCGCCGCATGATCGGCTGTTCATCGACCCAGATGTCGAAGTTCGTGCCGACGACGTCGATGTGCGTGGACGAGTACCAGTCGGCGCCCGTATGCGCGCCGTATGGATTGCCGAAGGCGATGTGGATGCCGGGAAACTTCTCGTCCTGCAGGATGTGACCGATGACGTGCCGCAGCTCGACGTTCGTGCCAATCGCGAACTCGCCGACACGGTCGCTGTTCTCGTCCGTGTGCGTGTAGGTCCAGAAGTCGTCTTGAAGCCGGGCGTTCGACGAGCTCGCGTCCACGAGCCGATTTTTCTCGATCCGAAGCGTGAGCGGCGTGCGCTCGAGATTGCCGTAGCGGTCGCAGAGCCAGTCCCCGACGACCCCGTCGATCACGAGCGTCCCGTTGACCTCGCCCGGCGTCGTGAACACCTCCCCGCCGGGCAGGTTGCCCCACTTCTCCGGCGAGATCAGGCCGCTCGTCTTGATCCAGCGGTACGCTGGATTGAGCGTCGCGCTGAGGTCGGTGCCCGCCGGGGTCGTCGCGCGAATCGTCCGCGCCGGCTTGACGATGTCGAGCACGCGGCGGCTGATGCGATCGACCACGCCGTAGTCCGCGCGCATGCCCTCGAGCATGATCTGGCGGTTGATGTTGACCATGTGCGCGTGCCGCATGCGGCGCCGGTTGACGATGTCGGTCATCTGCATGCGGGAGCCGAGCTCGTTGGCCTGCGCGTGCGCGGCGAAGATGCTGACCGCGCTCAGCTCCATGTCGGCCACGATCGTCGCCGGCAACGACTGCAGCGGCCGCGCGCCCTCGCGCTCGAGCACGAAGTGCCGGTACGGCGCGCCGACCGCCTCGATCTCGCGCGCCAGCGCCTCCGCGATGTCGCGGCACGCGTCGTCGGCGATGAGCGTCACGCGCTCGTGCGGCTGCACGTTCAGGCACACGCGAATCGCGTTGCGGGCGCCGGGTTGAAGATCGGTGTCGGTCATCACAGGCATCGTTCGCTACAGACCCTCGCGCGTCTCGGCCATCATGTACGCGACGACCGCCTTGAGATCATGACCGGATTCCTCGTACACCCGCAACTGGCGGTCCGCGCCGGTGCCGTGCTCGAGGATCCAGTGGATGTACTCGACGGTCTCCCGGCTCCCCAGCTCGTCGAGCACGTCGTCGACCCACTCGAGGTACTCGAGCAGCAGCTGGCGCTCGGGCACCTCGCGTTCCTGGCCGAAGTCGATGAGCTTGCCGTCCAGCCCGTACCGGGCAGCGCGCCACTTGTTCTCCATCAGGAGCGCGCGACTGTACTGCCGCCAGCTCTGATTCCTGGCGTGCAGCCGGTAGAGCTTGACGAGGGTCGCCTGGATGAGGGCCGCGATCGCCAGCGTCTCGTCCACGCGCATGGGGATATCGCACACGCGGACTTCGAGCGTCGTGAAAAACGGATGCGGGCGGACGTCCCACCAGATCTTCTTCGCGTTGTCGATGCAGTTGGTGCGCACGAGCAGGTTGACGAAATTCTCGAAGTCTGACCATGACGTGAACGTGTCGGGAATGTTCGTCCGCGGAAATCGATCGAAGACCTTGCAGCGATACGACTTGAAGCCCGTGTTCATGCCGATCCAGAACGGCGAGTTGGTCGAGAGCGCGAGCAGGTGCGGCAGAAAGTACCGCATCTGGTTCATGAGCTGGATGAGCGTCTCGCGGTCTTCGATGCCGACGTGCACGTGCAGTCCGAAGATCAGGTTCGCGCGCGCGACGATCTGCATGTCCTCGACGAGCTGCAGGTATCGCTCGTCCGGATAGACGTCCTGGACGCGCCAGTCGGCGAACGGGTGGGTCGCGCCCGATGCGAGAAAGAGGCCGTTTTCGGCCGTGAGCGCGAGCATGCGGCGCCGCAGGTCGCGGAGGTCGATCGCGGCATCGCGAATCGTCTTGCAGACGCCGGTGCCCACTTCCACGACCCACTGATGCATCTCCGCCTTGACGCGCTCGTTCAGCTGGCGATTGCCCTTCTCGACGATCTCGGTCTGGATGTGCGAGCGGAGATCGTACGTATCCCGGTCGATCGTCTGGTATTCCTCTTCGATCCCGATCGTGAACGATGGCGCAGACATGGGGTCGCCTCGGCCGCTCAGGTGCGGCGCAGGAACTCGTCCCAACGGTACGTCAGCGGGCGCTGCGGCGCGAGCGCGGTGCGCACGGCCAGCTCGGCCACCGCCTGGACGATCCAGTCGAAGTTCTCCTCGCCCACCGATCGCGCCTCCGCGTCCGGCGCGGGATTCATGAAGTCAATCGCGTAGGGCACGCCGTCCTCGACCGCGAATTCCACGGTGTTCAAGTCGTACCCCAGCGCGCGGCAGAGCGTGATCGCGTCGCGCTCGACGCGGGCGAGCAGCGCGGGATCGTACGGCGGAGGATGGCGAACGTACCGCTCGTGGTGCGGCAGGCGCGGGTCGTACGGCATGATCCGCACCTTCTCCTGCCCGACGACGTAACAGCGGAAGTACTCGTTGAAGTTGACCGCGCGCTGCAGCGTCATGCACAGCTGCCCGGTCTGGTCGTACGCCGCGAACAACTCGTCGGGTGTGCGCACCTGGTACACGTCCTTCCAGCCGCCGCCGTCGAACGGCTTCAGAAATGCCGGAAATCCGACGTAGTTGAACACCTTCTCCCAGTCGATGGGGTACTGCAGGTTGCGCATCGATCGCTCGGTCGTGTCCGGCGGATGCGTCTTGTGCGGCAGGATGACGGTCGGCGGCACCGCGACGCCGAGGCGCGCCGCGAGCGCGTAGTTGAAGAACTTGTCGTCGGCGCTCCACCAGAACGGGTTGTTGATGACGGTCGCGCCGGCGAGCACGGCGTTCTTGAGGTACGCGCGATAGAACGGGATGTCGTGCGAGATGCGATCGACGATCACCTTGTAGCGCGCGGGCTCGTCCATGCGCACGGCGCCAATCGACACGAATTCCGCCGCCACGCCCGTCACGCCCAGATTGTTGATGCGCTCCACAAGGGCCGGCGGAAAACTCTCTTCCATCCCGAAGATCACGCCTATACGATCCAGCGGCATGCCCTATCCTAGCCCGGCGGTGCGCGCATGAACGACTCCGCCCCACCGATTCCCCACGAGCGCCGGTGGCGGCCCGCGGTGGCGATCGTCACGGTGCTCGCGCTGATTGCCTACTTGCCCGACCGCCTCAGGCCGTTCGGGGACTGGTTCCCGTACGCGTGCGCGGTGGCCATCCTGGTGCCGATGATCGGGGTGGGCTTCTCCGGCACGTCCTTCTGGCTGCGCCTCGAGCGCGCCGTGGTCCTCGTCTTCTTCGTGATCAACCAGGTCTTTACGATGATCATGCTGGCGCGCCTCTTCAATGAGATGGCGTTCCACGCGCGGGAGATCAACGGCATCTGGCTGCTCGCCTCGTCCGTGTCGATCTGGGTGGGGAACGTCCTGACCTACGCGCTCGCGTACTGGCAGCTCGATCGCGGCGGCCCCGAAGCGCGAAAGAACAACGCCGGCGTCAAGCCGGACTGGCTGTTCGCGTCGGACAGCGCGCCCGAGGGCGACGTGATCGCTGGTTGGCGCCCGACGTTTCCCGACTACTTGTTCCTCGGATTCACCACGGCGACCGCGTTCAGTCCTACCGACGCGTTACCGCTGACGGTGCGCGCGAAGATGTTGATGATGGTCGAGAGTACCGTCTCGCTCGCGACGATCATCTTCGTCGCCGCGCGGGCCATCAATATCCTGGCGTAGGTCGCGCGCGGCGGCCGTTTACGGCAGGTACGCTTTCGCCATCTTGATCCACTCCGGCCAGTCGTGGACCGATCCGTGACCCCAGACGTGCAGGCTGTTCGGGACGCCCTTGGCGCCGAGCAACCGGGCCGCCTGCTCGGTCTCGCTCCGGCAGATGTCCTGCTCGCCGGTGACGAGCACCCACTTGTTGGCGCGCATGCGATCGAGAAACCACGGCTCGCTGAGCCCGGGAAGGAAGTGAGGCGGGCAGATCAGGTAGACGTCCCGGTCGTAGTAGCCGTCCATGAAGCGCGTGATGTCGAAGGCGCCGCCCATCGTGATGCAGTCGGTGAAGATCTCCGGGTGCCGCAACGCCATCGTGAACGCATGGTACGCCCCGAAGCTGCAGCCGGTGACACCCATCGTGTCGCGGCCGGTGAGGTGGCGTACGAACGGCACGAGCTCGTCGACGACGTACCGTTCGTAGCTGAGGTAGCGATCCACCCGGAGGCGCGGCGGCACGTGGCGCGCGTAGAACGTCTCGCTGTCGAGCGTCGTGACGCACACGAGACGCAGCAGCCCCGCATCGATCTTGTCGGCGATCGCGGCGACCATGCCGCGATCTTCATAGTCGAAGAACGTGCCCATCGACGTCGGAAACACGACCATCGGGACGCCGGCGTGACCGAAGGTCAGCAACTCCATCTCGCGGGCGAGGTGCCGCGAGGGCCAATGATGATATTCGCGGAGCATGTAGTATTTCCCCGTGGCTCATCCGCCGAGCGCGATCGTCAAGCCAACAAGCAGGATGCCGACGACGACCATGGCGAGGCCGGACACCCAGGGGTGGAGTCCCGCGCGCTTGCCAAAGGCATAGCCCGACAGGAACAGCAGCGCCACCGCGACGCCGTTCGACACGCGCAGTGCGAGTCTGGTTTCACCGATGAACAGGAAGGGCACGACGAGCGGCAACGTCACCAGAAACACGAGCAGGAACACCGCCACCGCGCCACCGATGTCGGTCATCGTGAGCCGCGGCAGCGGAGGTTCAGGCATGTTGAGCACGGCTTGCCGCATCACCTCGAGCTGGCTGGACGGCAGCGCGGTCACGAGCACAGCGGGCAGCGTTTCCGCCACGATCCGCCGTGCGGCGACTTCGTCGGTGGTGTCGCGCACGGCGCGAAACGTCTGGATGGTCCGTCCCCGCTCCTGCAGGCGCCCCATGAGGTACAGACCCGCATCGATCACGCCCCAGGCGAGATTGCACCCAAGCGCGCCGACGAGCACTTCCCGGACCTCGAGACGATCGGCGGTGGCGACGCTCAACGCGCCCGTGAACGTGAGGACCATGATCACGCCGAACAACACCTCTGAGATCCGGTCCATCGGTTCCAGGAAGCCGCGGAACTTCAGTGCCTGAGTCATTGATGACCAAGACTATGACAGGTTCGGCACTGTCGACCGCTGTCAAGGTCGTTCTCCTCCTCGCGATCACCTGTGACGCCTGGCGCTGCGGATCGCCACCGGCGTCCATCGACCTCGTCGCGGCGCTCCCGACCGCGGAGCGGCGCGCGCTTGCCCCGCCCGACGCGGCCATCCACGCGACGGTCGTGTCTCGCGACCGCGCTGACCAGCCGGCGCTCGTCACCGACGCGCCGGCACGCGTGATTTTTCCCGTCAACATGCCCGCGCGCGCGCGATTCCGGACCGCCGTGTCACTCCAGTCATCGGCCGGTACCGGCGTGACGATCCGCATGGGCATCGCGGACGGCCGATCGTACGAAGAGCTGCTGCGGCTCAGCCTCGACCCGCCCGCGGCCGGCGCCGATCCGTGGCGGACGATTGACGTGGACCTCGGCGCGTATTCCGGATGGCAGTGGAGTCTCTTCTATCGTCCGTCACGTATCACGTGGAAGCTCGTGCTCAACGCGGACGCGACGCCGGGTGGCAGCGTCGTGTGGCTCCGCCCGACGATCGACATGCTTCGGTAATCGAGCGTTACTTTCCTGGAAGCAGCGCCGACCAGCCGACAATCGCGGCCGCGACGGCGCCGCTGCGCATCGGCTGCGCGGCGACGAGGAACCGCTGGCCGTCGGGGGTGACCGCATAGTGATTCAACGTGTCGGGCCGGTCGGCACGCGTGATCCGGATCTGGAAGAGTGAGTGTGCCGAGCCAGTACGCATGGTTCCCGTGCTGCCGTCCACCGCTGCCGCAACGATGTGCTGATCGGGAGAAATGAAGTACAGCTCGCGGCTGTCACCGCGCCAGCGAGGTTCGAGGCCCCCGTCAGTGGAGATCGGCCACTTCGCGCCGGTCAGTGGAAACGGTTGCACGTAGACTTCGAAACGTCCCGTCGTGTTCGCGCTATACGCCACCCATTTGCCGTCGGGGGAAATCTGTCCAAACCAGGCTTCGACGTTGGCCGGCTCCAGTGGCGTCGACGACCCATCGGCGAGCGTGAGCACCTCCGTGCCGACGCTCCCGTCGATCCGCAGGGCGTCCACGATCAGCCGCGTGCCATCAGGCGACCAGGCGCGAGCAAACCGCGCCTTGTTGTCGGCGCTGATCTTGCGGGGCTCGCCGCCGGTGGCCGATCGGCGGTACAGCGTTGTGCGCGCCTCGCGTGTCGACGTAAACGCGATTTCGGTCCCGTCCGGCGACCAGACAGGATTCAAATCGTCGTCGGTCTCTCCCAAGGACAGGCGAGTCCACGAGCGTTCGTGGAGATCCATGGTCCACACAGCGCGGTGGCCGTTGCGCGGATTGGCGCGAGAGACGACCAAGCGGCCGGTCTGCGGCGAGAGCTCGACGTTCATGTGTGTCGCCGGATCGCCAACAGTACCCACCACTTCACCAGAACGTGAGTACCACGTCAGCTGCGTGCGTTCCTCGCCGCCCGCCCGGTACACCAGCATCGATCCGTCCGTCGATGCCGACGCATTGACAAGGCCAAGCGCCGTCAGGTCGAACCACAAATCGGTGGCAATGTTGACGGGATCGCCAATCGTTCGAAGGGTCCGCGCATCGAACGGTTGCGCGAGCAGCGCGGCGCCGCGCCCGTAGACCAGGTATCCGGGAGCGACGTAGATCGCGCGCTGCGCATCGCTAACGATCGGAATCGGCGCGCTGCCATCGAGCGATGCCACGAAGATCCCGCCCAGATCGCTTCGCGCCTTCCCTTCGTAGTAGACGAAGTGCCGCTGGTCGGGCAGCATGCTGGGCCATCGCGTCGAGCCGGGCGGCACACCCGGCGCGAGTGCAGGAGCGCTGGGGGTATCGCCAACCACCTGCATCGCGAGCGCGGCGCTGAACACGATGGAGTGGCCGGTCCACACGGCGCCGCGGGCGAAGGGCGCTGAGCAAATCATGGTGACCGGTCCGCCGTCCGCAGCGACGCGCTTCAGCCTGCCGTCGGCGAAGAACCCGATGTTCTGCGAATCAGGTGACCAGAAGGGCAGACTTGCTCCATCGGTGCCCTCGAGCGATCTGGGCGTGACGCTGCCCGCCGACGACACCCAGAGCGTCGCCGGCCGCCCTGCCGCGGCGGCCGCAAACACCATCCGGCGTCCGTCCGGCGCGATCTCGATTCCTTGAACGGCAGTGTCTGGCGGTCCGGCGATGGGCAAGAGCACAGGGACCGGGCGCAGCACGCGAGCAAACCACGGCAAGAGCAGGATCGCTGCGGCGCCGATCACCCCGCCCGCAACCAGCCACAGGATCCCGAGCTTTCTCACCCGAGTTTCCGTGGGCCGCGCCAGTTTGGCTGTCGCGTCCGCTACCCACCGGAGTTCAGCCGCAAGGTCGGCCGCATTCTGCCAGCGACGCTCCGGATCTTTCGCGAGACAGCGTCGGACGATATGGTCGAGAACGACGGGGGTGTCTGGCCGAAGGGCCGACGGATCGGGCGGCGTGTCTTTAAGAATCGCGCCGATCAGCGCGACGCTGCTGTCAGCCTTGAACGGAGGGACGCCGGTGAGCGCTTCATAAAGCAACACGCCAAACGCAAAGAGGTCGCTTCGTGCGTCTGCCCGACGCCCTTCGAGTTGCTCGGGCGGCATGTAACGAAATGTGCCGAGGATGGTTCCGCGCGCCGTCAGCGGTTCGGTCGCCGTCGCCATCGACGCGTCTGACACCATGGCCTCTGCTTCCGCGGTCCGGGCCAGGCCGAAGTCCAGGAGTTTGGCGCCGCTCCGCGTGAGCATCACGTTGCCCGGCTTCAGGTCGCGATGAATGATGCCGTGCAGGTGGGCATGCGCGAGCGCCTCGGCGACTTCGACAGCGATCTGCAGCGTCTGGGGAATCGGCAGCGGACCTCGGCGCAATCGAGCCGAGAGCGTCTCTCCCTCCAGGTACTCCATCACCAAATATGCGGTGGGTCCCTCGCGGCCGACGTCGTGCAGCACGCAGACGTGTGGATGAGAGAGCGCCGCGACGAGGCGCGCTTCGCGCTCGAACCGATCGCGGAATTCCGCAGTACCGGAGAGCAGCTCTGGAAGAATCTTGATGGCGACGGTTCGATTCAAGCGGGAATCGCGCGCTTTGTACACCTCGCCCATACCGCCGGCGCCAAGCAGCGCGTCAATGACATATGGCCCGAGCTTGGTTCCGGGGCCGAGGGGCATGGGAAGGACGGATTATAGCTGCCGCGGGGCGGTCAGGCCCCGGAGCCGCTCGCGCGTTCTTCGGACGCATTCCGCGAGAGCTCCACCCGCCACGTCCCTTCCGGCGAGCGGATCACGACGGCGATCGGTTCCTTGAAGGCCACGGCGGCAATTCCGCCAAACGCCTTCTCGACGCGTACCACGACCCGCTCGATCGGCTCGATCTCGACGTCGCCGACGGTGCGCGGTTGACCCGGACGGCAATCATTCATTTTCGCACCCGCCACGCCGACCTCACGGCTCGACGCACTGGACGCGACAAGAGAAACGCGAGAAGTGTGCCCACCACCGCCAGCGGCCTGAGGTGAATCGTCGCGCGCAGGGCCCCACGAAGGCCGGACTCGAGGAACATCGGACGGCATTCGACGTTCAATCCGCGCCGCTCGGCGAGCACAAACCATGGCGCGAGGACGCCATAGACAACGCCCGTGTCCGCCGGGTTGTCGAAACCAAACGCCGTCTGGAGTCGAAATTCCTCCAGCGTCACGTGTCGCAGCACATCCGAGGAGGCGCGCATTACCCGGTGAATCAAACCTCGCGTGCGGAGGACCGCCAGCGCGATGCGGGCCTTCCGCCTGCTGTTCCTGTCAGGTGTTGGAGATTCGCTGCTCTCTGATCGTTCGGGTGGCGAGGGTCGCTCGCGCGGCAAACGGATATCGACGGGGCCAAAGAGCCATCGGATGCGCCACCTCGCTTTCAGGGCCTCGACGCACTCGGCATCGATGACCAGCATGACGGGCACTGCCAGCAGTGCCGCGATGAGGGCACACAACACTGCGATCGTCACCGCGACGGCGAACATGCACGCGACGTGTAGTTAGGTTTTCTTCTCGGCGCGCTTGTCGATGATCTTGCCGACCGCCTCACCGACCTTCTCGATCATCGTCGCGGCACCGCGGCGAACGGGCTCGACGCGCACGCCATCTTTGTTGATGATGACGACGGCAACCGGCTTCACGCCACCGCCGCCGCCGGAGCCGCCGCCCAGGCCCTCCAGGTTTCCGGTCTTCTGTCCTTTGCCGGATCCGCCGCCCCCGCCGAAGCCGAAGCCGACCGCTACCAGGGGAATAATCGTGTTTCCCTCGACCGTGATCGGATCGCCCACAACCGTCCGAGTGTTGAGAAGACGCTCAACTTCGGCGAGCGTGGTCTTGAGCAGATTCTCTACAGGCTCCATACACATCTCCACAGAGTCAGGTATCAACTTGCTCGAGCGTGTGTGGGGAGCCCCGACATGATATCGCGCGCGGACCCCGCCGATTGGGCTCTGAAAGCGACGGGATCGTGATCGGACCCACCAGTCTGTGACTGCGGTCAACGGAGGCCGCCCGGGATCCCCGTCTACCCACGTGATCATTGGCGGGGTTTTGTCGTTACGGAAGTGGTACCCATTTTGCCGTTCTGTCAGAGGACGAGCGGCCTCAGAGACCGCTGGGACCAGTTTGCTCCCCGGCGAGGAAGATTCTGTGCGACGTACGACTGCTCCACTCAGGCTCGCCGCAACCGCCCCCCCGGCGCCGAAGCCTGTCAACGTCTTGATGGTCGAGGACTCTGAGGACGACGCTCAGCTCTTGTTGCTGGAGCTGCGCCGCCAGGGGTTCGCGCCGTCGGGCGTGCGCGTCGAAACCGGCCAGGCGTTGCAGGCGGCGCTCGGCACGCGCGCGTGGGACGTGGTCATTTCCGATCACAACATGCCAAGCTTCAGCGGCGATGACGCGCTGAAGATCGTCAGACAGCTCGCGCCTGACGTGCCCTTCATCGTGGTGTCGGGCACGCGCGGCGAAGAGCACGCCGTGGACGCGATGCGCGCCGGCGCCAGCGATTTCATCGTCAAGACACGCCTTCATCGACTCGCGCCGGTCGTCGAGCGCGAGCTGCAGGAGTCGGAGCTTCGGGCGCAGCAACGGCGCACGGAACAGGCGCTGGCCGCGTCGCAACAGCAGCTCCGGCACGCACAGCAGCTCGAAGCGGTCGGACGGTTCGCCGGTGGCGTGGCGCATGATTTCAACAACTTGATGGCGTCGATCCTCACCTACGCCGACATCGTGTTGAAGGGTCTCACCGACGACGACGGCCGTCGCGCCGATCTCGAGGAGATCAAGCGCGCCGGCACGCGGGCCGCCGATCTGACCCGCCAGTTGCTGGCGTTCAGCCGCCGGCAGGTGCTGAAGCGCTCGGTTGTGAATCTCAACCAGGTCATCGAGGGCGTCGTGCGGCTGCTGCAGGGGTTGGTCGGCCGATCGATCACGATCGAGGTGAGACCGAACCGCCGCCTCTGGACCGTCAGCGGCGATCCTGCCCAGATCGAACAGGTGCTGATGAATCTCGCGGCGAACGCGCGTGATGCCATGCCGTTCGGCGGCAAACTGGCGATCAGCACATCCAACGTCGTGATGTCGTCGACCGAGGAATCGCCCAGGCCGGTGGCGCCGGGCGAGTACGTGCGACTCGAGGTGCGCGATACCGGGAGCGGCATCCCGGCAGACGTCCTGCCCAAGGTGTTCGAGCCGTTCTTCACGACCAAACCCGAGGGCAAGGGCACCGGTCTTGGCCTCGCGATGGTCTACGGCGTCGTTCAGCAGAGCGGCGGCTTCATCTTCGTCGACAGTCAACCCGGGGAGGGGGCCGTCTTCACGATTTATCTGCCACGCACCAAGGATCGACCCGACGCGGCTGAGCCGGCGTAACGATTCAGGCGAGCATGCCGCGCTTCCTGCGATGGTCCACGTACCGCCTGCGCACGAAGTTGTTGATCGTCGTCGCGCTGCCCTTGCTGCCGCTCGTCGTCTTCTGGTCGATCACGGCCGTCACGCGCTACCGACAAGCCACGCCCAGCAACAACGCCTCGCGTAACCTCGTGGTGCAGGCGGCGCTCGCGCACGTATTCAGTGCGCTGCTCGACGCGGATGCCGCCGTCCGGGACCACGTCCTGACCGACAACCCGGCGGCCGAGACACGATACACGGACGCCGTCGCCCGTATGCCCGCGACACTGAACGTGCTCGATAGCGCCGTGATCGATCCGACCCTGCGCGAGTCCCTGCACACCCTGAACAACAAGGTCGATGACGAGCTCGCCATCCTCGGGCACCTCATGTCGCGGCCGATTCCTGGCGAGCCGTGGATGGGCGAGCGCGCGGCGCTCGACCGCAGCAAGGCGAATCTCGACGAGACGCGCACGCTCGTGATCACGATGGAGCGCCGGCAGGCCCAGCTAGCCGAGGCCCGTGCGGACACGACCGAACGCGCCGACACGCTGTTGTTCCTGATTCTTCTCGCCGGATCGATCGCGTGCGCCGTTGGGGGCGTGATCGCGGCGCTTCTCCTGGCCGCGAGCGTCAGCCGACGGATCAACCGCCTTGCGCGCAACGCCGATCGCCTCGCGCGCGGCGAGGAGATCGAGACCCCACCGGTCGGACGGGATGAGATCGGCCACCTCGATAGTCGCCTTCGCGAGGCCGCGCGGCTGCTCCGTGAGCGGGAAGGCGAACTGCGCGCGCAGGCCGCCGAGCTCGAGTCGGCGAACCGGGAGCTGGAGGCGTTCAGCTACTCCGTGTCGCACGACCTGCGGGCGCCGCTCCGCGCCATCGACGGATTCAGCCAGATGATCGAGCAGGAGCACGGGCCGCGGCTCGATGACGAGGGCCGGGACGCGCTGCGGCGCGTGCGGACGGCCGCGCAGCGCATGGGCACGCTCATCGACGAGCTGCTGAACTTGTCCCGCTTGACGCGAAGCGAGCTCAGGCGCGAGCGACTCGATCTCGGCGCCGCCGCCGCCGGCATTATCGACGACCTCGTGTGCCGCCATCCGTCGCGATCCGTCGACGTGCGCATCGAGCCAAATCTCTTCGTCGAGGCCGACCCGCACCTCGTGCGCATCGCCTTGCAGAACCTGCTCGACAACGCCTGGAAGTACACGTCGAAATCGCCGGGCGCGCGGATCGACATCGGATCGTCGCCCAACGGCGCCGCCCGGGTCTTCCACGTGCGCGACAACGGCGCCGGGTTCGACATGAGATACGCGGACAAGCTGTTTGGCGCGTTTCAGCGCCTTCACTCGGATCGGGAGTTCGAGGGCACCGGGGTGGGCCTCGCGATCGTGCAGCGCGTCGTGCGCCGCCACGGCGGGAAGATCTGGGCGGATGCCGTCGTCGATTCCGGGGCGGCGTTCTATTTCACCCTCGAGCCAGAATTCCCGGAGCGCCCATGACCGACAAGCACATCCTCCTCGTCGAAGACAACCCCGACGATGTCGAGCTGACGCTTCGCGCGTTTCGCCATAACGACATCCGGCACCACATCCACGTCGCACGCGACGGGGGCGAAGCCCTCGATTGGCTGCACCACGAAGGCGCCGGCACGCCGGGCGGCCTGCCGACCGTCGTCCTGCTCGACCTGCACCTGCCCAAAATCGACGGTCTCGAGGTCCTGCGCCGAATTCGCGCCGATGCCCGCACGAGCCTGGTCCCCGTCGTCATTCTGACGTCGTCTGATGAGCCCGCCGACTTGCTGCTCGGCTACCGGCTGGGCGCCAATTCGTTCGTACGCAAACCGGTCGCGTTCGGCGATTTGATGGAGGCCGCGAGGCAAATCGGTCGCTACTGGCTCGGGCTGAATGAAGTGCCGAGCGCGCTGACTTTGCGTCGCGTGACGGCGTAGTCGGTCGATCCCGCTAGTTGCGTAGTGTCACTAACGGATCGACTCTCGTCGCGCCTCGCGCAGGAAAATAGCACGCCGCGATGGCGGTGATTGTGAGCGTCAAAATCGCCGTCACGCAGACCACGGGGTCGGCCGGCGAGACGCCGTAGAGCTGACTGCTCACGGCGCGTGTCGCCACCAGAGCGATCGGCACGCCGACGGCCACGCCGCCAGCGACGAGCCACCCGCCTTGTCGGAGCACTAACGCCAGAACATCCCGGCTGTTTGCGCCCAGGGCCATACGGATGCCGATCTCTTGCCGGCGCTGCCCCACTGAGTACGCGAGCACGCCATACAGGCCGACACTTGCGAGGACCAGCGCGAGCAACCCCAGGACACTGAGCAGGGTCGCCGCCGCGCGCTGCGGGGCCAACGAGGCGCGCAACCGATCCCTCAGGCTTTGCGCGGGGTACACGGGTGCGCCCTTGTCCAACGCCGCAACATCAAGCGCCACGGCCCTCGCCAGATTCGATACGTCGGCCGTCTTGGAACGCACCAGCAGGGTCGCCGCCGTCTGGTAGTGCTGGAACAGCGGCACATAGAGATACATCCGCGCAGGTTCGGTCAGGCGCTCGTACTTGATGTCGCGCGCCACGCCAACGATCTCGGACGACGACGTGTCTCCTGGGAAGAGAGGGAGTGAGATTCGCTTTCCGAGAGGATCGTCCTGTGGAAACATGCGGCGGGCAAACGTCTCATTGACGATCACAACTGCCGGCGCGGCGGCCTGATCGTGCTCAGTAAATTCGCGTCCCCGGACGAGAGCAATCCCTGCGGCCTCGAAGAAGCGCGGTCCGACCAGGTCGTAGTCGCACGGAATGTCCGGGTCGTTCGTCGGCTGGCCCTCCAGTCGCACTCCATTTCGCCAGGAGCCCCCGAGCGGCATCGTCACGGCGAGACTCGCCTTCTCGACGCCGCGCAGCACTGAAACGCGATCGAGGACGCGCTGATAGAACACGCGTCCTTCCGCCTCGGAATAGCCGCGCCGTCCCGGATCGAGCGGTAGCTCGAGGATTCGGTCGGCGTCGAAACCCGTACGCACCGACGCCGCGTTCTGAAGGGTTCGGACGAAGAGCCCGGCGCAGATCAACACGACAATTGAGAGCCCGATCTGGCCGAGAACGAGCACGGCGATCAGTCGGGTGCGCCCCGAACCCGTTGCGCTACGATCCTTGAGCATCGAGGGCAGGTCAAGGCGTGAGGCACCGCGGGCCGGCGCGAGCCCGAAAACAAGACTCGACAACACGGAGACCGCCAAAGTGAAACCGAGAACGCGCATGTCGATCGTCAGCGCCTCCGGCGACAGTCGGACGCCCACGAGCAGGTCTGTCCCGATAATCAATCTGCGTGACCACGTCGCGACGAGCAGGCCGATCGCACCACCGATGGCAGCGATGAGCAGCGCTTCCGCGAGCAGTTGACGAAGAAGTCTCGTGCCATCGGCGCCAAGGGCCAATCGCACGGCGAACTCCTTGCGCCGTACCTCTCCTCTAGCAAGCAGGAGATTGGCGACATTGACTGACGCGATCAACAGGACCAGGCCGGCGATCGCAAAGAGGACGCCCGTTCGGGCTCGTGCTTCGGCACGCGTCTGTGGCTGCAGGCCAAGTCCGCCCGACAACGCGACGCCCCAGCCCTTGTCGACGTCGGGGTACGCGTCTTCGAGCCGGCGAGAGATTGTTGTCAGGTCCGCTAGCGCCTGCGGCAGCGTCGTACCGGGCTTCAGGCGGCCGAGCACACCCAACCAGGAGATCTGCCTCAGATCAAGACGACGTTCCGAGAACCCGGGGTTGGCCTGCGCGTACATGCACAGCGGCAGCCAGACATCGACCGTCTCGGCAATCTCTGTGCCCGCAAAACCCTCTTGCGCAACGCCGATAATCGTGAACGGCGAGCCGTTCAGGTCGATCACCTTGCCGACGACGTTCGGATCGGCACCGAAACGTCGTCGCCAGAGTCTATGGCTGAGGACGACGACGGCATCCGCACCTGGCGCGCGGTCATCGTCTGGCAAAATCGTGCGTCCGAGGTCCGCCCGCGTCCCGAGCGTCCGAAAGTAGTTGCCAGAGATGAGCATTCCCGACAACAAGGCCGGAGTCTCGCCGCTGGTGAGTTGAATATGGGTGTCTCTGAACGCGGCAATGTCCTCGAAGCTCGCATTTCCATCGCGAAAGGCCACATAGTCGGGATAAGACAGCGGGTTCACGTCGGCCCCGGCCCGACTCCGGCCCACGAGCGCGATCTCTTCCGGTCGACGGATAGCGTTCGGCGCGTGGAGCAAGAGCGCGTTCACGATGCCAAAAACGGCAGTGTTGGCGCCGATCCCAAGGGCCAGTGTCAGCCCTGCCGCACATGCCAGCCCAGGCTGCCTGCGTAGCGCCCGCGCGCCGTAGCTGAGGTCTTGCCAAAACGATCGCATTGGAACGGATTCATCTTAGCTCCGGCCGCCCCGCCCTCGCGCGTTAGTGCTGCTTGAAGCTCACCACTCACGGACCGCCTCGAGCGCCGCGTAGTCGAGCGCGGGCGTCGGTCCCGCAGACTTGGCGATCCTGGCGTCGGCCACGGCGCCGTCGGCGCCGACAACGACCTCCAGTTCAACAACCCCCGCCATCCCGGCCCCCGACTGGTCAGGGTGCCGGGGCAGCACTCGCTTCGAGACGCTTGGCATCGAAACATGCATGCCTGGCAAACGCACATCCCGCAGCGCCGCTGGCGCCTGCATCGAACCAGTCGTCGAGAGGAACGTCGCGATCAGCGCCGCTGCGGCGAGCGGGTGCCGTTTCAGAGGACCTCCCGTGGTTGAGACGAAACGAGGATGCCACATCTTGTGGATGTCGTCAGCCAACCTTCAGATCAGCGTCAGCTCCATGTAAACGTCCGTCGTCACGTACGGCGCGTCGTCGGGGACGGGACGATGCTGGAAGCCGTAGGACTCGTAGAGATGGAGCGCCGCCGTCAGGCGGGAGTTGGACAACAGCACGACGCGCCGCGCCCCGCGCTCACGCGCGTAGGCCAGACTGGCGTCGACGAGACGGTGTCCAATCCCCTGCCCCTGACTCGCTGGATCGACCGCGAGCTTGGCGAGCTCGAACGCGTCCGGCCCGGATGGAATCATCGCGCACGTGCCGACCACACGCCCGCCGCTCGTCGCCACGAAGATCTGACCGCCCTCCAGGATCACGTGGCCGTACGGATCGGTCAGCTGCTCTTCGTCGTGGACTTCGATCAGCTCGTGCGAGACGAGCCACGCGCGATTCAGCGCGTCGAAGGCGGGCGCGTGCTCGGGCCGGAACGTTTCGATGCGAACCGCAGCCGGGTCGTTCATGGCATCCATTCTAGAAGTACAGAATCACTCCGACGCCGGTGCGTGTGCCGACGGTGTGACTCGTGATGTCGCCCTGGATCAAGGATCCGCCGGTCTCATGGCTGTGCTGGTAGCCAAACCCCACTTCGCCGAATACGCCAAATCGCTTGCCCAACGCGTACTGCGCACCAACCGACCCGGTGAGCGACCAAGCGTTGAGCGTGTCGTCGATCGGCACCAGCGTGCTCGACGACGAAGATCCATGACTGTACGTCCACCGCGGACTGACGTAGAGGTGCAAGTCGTCCCACTGGCGCACATAGAACAGCCCGCTCACACCAGTGCCAATCGCCCACGTACTCGATGAGACCGTTGTGGTGCCGATCGACACGCCGGCGAGCGTCGGCACGTTGGTCTCCGTCGATGCCTGCGCGATGTTCAGTTCCGGACGAATCGCGATCTTGTCCGTCAGGTGATAGACGATGCCCACCGACGACGGGTAGCCCATCGTCAGGCCAACCTTCCCCTTCTCCTGCGCGCGCGCGGGCGTGCCGAATCCGAACACCGTCATCACGAGCACCGCGACGAATCCCGACGACACAACGAATCGACTGCGCATGAATACCCCCTCAGTTCACTTAGACGAACGAACCAGCCTGGAGGCAGCCGCGACGATCTTGTCGGCGGCCGCGGTCACGGCGTCCTGCACGGCCGTGTCGAGCAAACGATCGTGAAAACCCGCTGACGACGATCCCGCAGCACCGAATATCGGCACGGGCCCGATAACGATGATGCCGCCGCCTGTGGTGTTCTTTTGCGTGGCGCCCCTTTCGGCCATCGACGTGGCGACGACTTCGCCAGTGCGCACGTCGATGACTCGAATCGTCAGACCAATCACCGACTCGGTCTTGTGCTTGTGAATGAGGGCGCCGATGAGCGGCAACGGCACGGCGCCGCCGGCCGTGGACGAGCGATTCTCGATCGACAGGCGCGTCACCGATCCGGCAACGAGGTAGTCGACGCCCGCACCAGCGGCGCGCTCGACGAGCTGCGGAAACGGCACGTGCCCGTCCTGCGCCGAGACGATCCACTCGCGATCCATCATTCGATACTGTCCGGCCGCGACGAGCCGGTCAGTCAGCATCTCGGCGAGCGTCGTGCCCAGGCGCGGCGGCGGCATCCAGCCGGTGCGGTCGGTGTCGAAATCAGCGACCGTCATCGTCGGACGGGCGGCCGGTGCCCCGCCGTCCTGCACGGTCGCGGGCATCGGGTCCTGCGCCCACGCGGGCGTCGCAATGAGAGTCAGCACGATCGAAATCAGACGAGCGCTCTTGCGTGTCATAACAGCCTCCAGATGATTCAGCGGCGGCCGGACGCAGGCACTCCACGAGCGTCGAGCTGCAACGCCACTTCTTGAACGGCCTGGCGCCACTCTTTAGTGAGCTGCACTGACCGCGACTTCGACCGCGTCGCCAGCGTCGCGATCGCCGCGGCGAGCCTCACCGGACCGCTGACCATGGGCGTAGAGAGCAGGAGGAATGCCGCCGACGGTTTCCCGTTCGAGGAATAGACCCGCTGTGCGGCGGCGGTGCGGACGACGTCCGCCGTCATGACGTCGATCACCCGAACGTCGATGACGATCGTCATCTGTTGACGCCCGCGTGGCGGCGGCATCGGACGCATCGGCAGCACGACCTGGCCGCCAACCGAAGGACCAAATCCTCTCGCCTGCATCACGCGCGAACGCGGCGCGGGCGTGTTTGTCGATTGCCGGATCGTTCCGAGGACGAGGTAGTCGACGTTGACCGACTGCGCGGCCGCGCGCAACACCTCGAGCGCGGGCACCTGGTCGCTTTCGTGCGGCAGCCACTCGCGGTGCAGCACGCGAAAGTGTCCGGTGTCCACGAGCCGCGCGGCCAGTTCATCGGCCATTGCATCGCGGGCGTCTCGCGGCGCGCCCGTGCCATCGAACGTCACCACGCTCACGCTCGGCTGGGCGTGTTGCGCGACGACCGGCGCGCTACACGACACCCATCCGCCGAACATGCAAGCCGTCACGATTGCGCTGGAGAATCTGTGCTGCATGGTCCCTCCTCTTTCACACGCAGAATACGGAGTGCCGCACACTCAAGTCGTGAGCGGACCCTGAAGAAACCCTGAAATGCGCACCGTGCTCTCGAGAGGACGGTGTGATGCAGACGAGACGCACCTCGGACGGCACTCGCCGCCGGCGCGTTCTCGTAAATGCTTGTTCCTGCGAGACTTTCAGAATTTCTTCAACAGTCGACCGGGAACGGTCTGCCTCTTGCACTACTGGAGGTGTGTGGAGGTTCTCATGCGACTGACTCACCACGTAGGTGTTCTTGCGATGTTGGCAGCGCTGGCGGTCCCGGCGGCACCAGCCAACGCCGGGCAGGATCCCCGCCGCGCGCAGGTCGCAACGCAGTACGGATACGACGAAGGCTATCGGCAGGGCCTGCGCGTCGGTGAGGATCACGGCCGCCGAGGTCAGCAGTTCAACTTCGGCGTCGCGATCGAATACCGCCAGGGCGATTACGGCTGGCGCCCGTCGTACGGCAGCCGCGATCAATACCGCGCGGATTTCCGTCTCGGGTTCGAGCGCGGATACCGCTTGGGCTACGGGCAGTACGGCCAGCACGGCGGATACCGCACCAGTCCACCGCCCTGGTCGAATGGCCGCGACCGCGGCGCTTCGGATCTCGCGTTCTCGAACGGCTTCGATGACGGCTACAAGGAGGGACTGAACGACGGCCGCCATCGCCATCGCAACGATCCATACGCGGAAAGCCGGTACCGCAGCGCCGATCACGGGTTCGAGAATTGGTACGGCAGCAGGGAACAGTACCGCTTGAGCTACCGTGACGCGTTCAGGCGCGGGTACGAGCGCGGGTTCTCGGAGGGATGGCACCGATAGAGAAAGTTGGAAGTTCGAAGTTGGAAGTTCGAAGTTGGAAGTTCGAAGTTCGAAGAAGTTAGAAGTAACCAAGGCGGGACGCCAAGAGGGGCTCACGGATTCCGTGGGCCCCTTGCCTAACCCGTGCCGAATGCCGCAGCACTCCTCAAGAAGTCTTCTGGCGTCCCGAAGTCGAACCGTTCGACATCCTCCAACTCCACCGCGAGATACCCTTCGCGCTCGCGCTGAATTTCCTGCGCCCGCGTGAGCTGGAACTCGCCGCGATCGCGAATGTCGTCGCGAATCATTTGATCAAGGACGTCGTAGATACCTGGGCCAAGGACGTGCATGCCGAGCCAGCCGAGCCACGTGTCCGGCGGCAGGCCGTCGACGTGAAGCTTCGCGCGGGCGGTGGCTTCGTCCGGCTTCTCGATGATCAGCGACACGTCGATGAGCCGACGATCGTCGCTGCGACGCGTGCCCGCGATCGTGCCGTAGCCCTTCAACTCGCCGGGACCGATGCGATTCACCGCCGACACGCTTCGACCGTTCGCCGCGGCGCCGACCTCGGCCAGGGTTCGATATGGCGATGTCCGCTGGCCCCGAAACAAGTGGTCACCCAGACACAGCAGCACGGGATCGCCGGCCGCGAAGGCGCGCGTCTGAAACACCGCGTGCCCGTAGCCTTCCTGCGTGCGCTGCTCGACGAAGCGAACGCGCGCGCTCAGACGACGCATGTCGTCCGCCTCGTGTCGAAGCGCCGGATGACGCTCGAGTCGCTTCAGGTATGCGTCGTCCGGACCGGCGAGGTAGTGGCGAACGGCCGCCTCGTCGCCGGGCTGGACGATCAGGCACATCTCCTCGATGCCCGCGGCGTCGAGCTCGATGAGGTGATAGTGAAAAAGCGCGCGCGCGATGCCGTCCGCGCCGACGATGGGAAAGAGCTCTTTCTTGACGGCGTGAGACGCGGGGAAGTGCCGCGTCCCGAGCCCGGCCATCGGCACGACGGCTTTGCGAATCGCGCTCACGCCCGGTGTCGCTGCCAGCCGGCGGCGCCGAATTGGTATCGCCGCGCGCCAAATTCGATCGCGCCCGGAGACGTGCCTTCGAAGATCTCCGGCAGCGCGCCGATGCGGCGCGAGTACTCGGTCGCGATCTCTGGGACGTGCTCCTTGAGCGCGTCGAGCCGGCCAAAGACGGCGACGGTGCCGCCCGTGCCGCCGCCAGTGATTTTCGCGCCGTAGAGCCCGCGCTTGGGGCCGCGCGAGCGGACGGACTCGACGAGAAAATCGACTTCGTCCACCGACAACCGGCAATTGTCGCGGTAGCTCTGGTGCGCTTCGTACATGCACTCGCCGGCGGTCACGAGCGCGCGCTCGTCGCCCGCGCTCGCGGCCGACAACGCATCGATGAACTTCAGCACGCGCGCGTTCTCCTCGATCGGATGGCGCGTGGGGCCCGCGACGCGATAGCGCGCGTCCGGCTGCACGATCGTCACCGGGTCGTCGTGCGTCTTGTAGCGCTCGAGAAACGCGGACCCGACGATCTCGTCGGGAATCTCGCCCGCGTACTGCGCGCGGTACTCGTCCACGGTCAACTCGGTCAGATAGTTCAGTGCCGCGCGCCCGGTCCGTGCGCGCAGGTCGTTCACGATCTTCTTGCCGATGAACGCGCCGATCCTGGTGTCGCTGTAGGGATTGCCCGCCACCGAATGCCGAACCAGCGAGTTGATCCCGACGAAGCCGGTCCCCGGCGGAATCGAGACTTCACCGCGCACTTCGCCCGGCCGGCAAAGAATGTGCGTGAGCTGACCCTCATGGCCGCTCGTGATCGCGATCTGGTCCATGATCCCGCACGGCGCGCCGACGACGTGGTTCTCCGCCATCTGGCCGAGGCGCGCGAGACGCGCGGGTGAGATGCCGGCGTTGAGGTACGCGTTCAAGCAGCACAATGTGCCAATCTCGACCGCCGCCGAGCTGCCGATGCCCACGTTCATCGGAATCGCGCTCAACAGCAGCAGGCTGAAGCCGTACGGCAGCGTCACCGGTTCTTCCTTTAATAAGGTGAAGATGCTGCCGCCGATGTACGCCACCCAGTTGACGAGCGGATTCGACTGGCAGAGCGTGCGCACATCCGCGTAGCCCGCCAGGCCGCTGCCCGACAGGAAGTAGTCGAGCGGCACGCGCGTCTCGACCGGCAGCGTCCGGTGCCCGGCCTGCATCGTCCGGATCCGCAGCGTGCGGTCGGTGCGCGACTGCAGGGCGAGCAGGACGCCGCGGCCCAGGACCGTCTCGCAGACGTTCGAGCCCGAGTAGTCGGCAATGCCGCCCATCACATCGAGCCGCGCCGGCACGCGCACGACCCAGACTTCGCCGCTGTTGAAGAAGCCGGCGAGTCCAGTCAAATCGCTGTTCGGCTTCTTCAACAGCTCTTCGAACGCCCGCACTTCGAAAGGCATGCCGTTTCGATCCATCAGCCGGACTGTGTAACACACGCGGGATGAGGGCCGCAAATGACGGGCGTAGAATGCCCGAGGAGGCGGTCATGAAGCGGACTCTCGTCTACGCGGCGGCGATCGTCATCGTCGCCATCGTTGGTGGCAGCGGCATGCGCGCTCAGTCGAGCCAGGCCCTGCCGGTGCCTGGCATCGATCCGGCGCGGGACGTCCCGGGCGCGAAGGAGCTGCCCGACCCGAAGACTGAATATAAGGTGCTCTTCGATGCCGCGGCGGCCCCGGCCAAGCCAAGCGACGTCAATCCGATGCTGCAGACGGTGGCGCGGTACGTGAACACGCTCGCCCAGCGCGGCGTGCCCGCCGATCACCGCAAGATCGCCGTGATCTTCCATCAGGGCAGCACGCCGGCGATCCTCAAGAACGAGGCCTTCAAGACACGCAACGATGGGCTGGACAATCCGAACATCACCCTCATCCAGGCACTCTCGAAAGCCGGCGTCGCATTCCACGTGTGCGGTCAGGCGGTGCTCGGTCAGAAAATCGATCCCAAGGACATTCAGCCCGAGATTCAGCTCGATCTGTGGGCGCTCACGACGATCGTCAACATGCAGCAGCGAGGGTACGTCCGGATCGGCGGCTAGGCCGTGGTAAGACCGCGGGGGCTTTGCCGGACGTCGCGCCTGGTCACTTTGGTTTTGACTGCCAGTTCATGATGACGCGGATGCCAGGCCCCGGCGGACCGGCTGGCTGCCGGACGAGCAGCCGTGTGCCGTCACGAGTGACGTCGTAGTGGGTGCGCCCGTCGATCAGGCTGAGCACCGGCCGATCAACGAGCGTTCGCGCCGGACCCACCTGGATATCTGAGGCTGCGATCGTGATTTCATTCGAGAGAATACCGCCGGGCGGCGCCCAGTAGACGAGTTCCTTGCCTCCCCGCGTCCATCGCGGATGCACGCCGCCGCCACGCGATATCTGCTTCTTGGGGACATCGGCCAGGAACGGACGGACGAAGACCTCAGCCGGACCCGATTCGAACGAACTGTAGGCCAGCCATTTGCCGTCTGGCGAGAGACGACCGCCATACGCACTGAATCGATCGTCCGTAAGTCGAAACACGTTTCGATCCGCGACACGGAGTGCCCAAATCGACCACGGCTGCCCGACAGCGCGATGCAGGATGATGTGGCCGTTCGCCGACCAGTCGGAGAGCACCGCCGCCAGATCGGTGCTCACGTCGAGGAGCAGTTCAGCCGGCCCGCCGGCCACCGACTGCTTATACACTCCCAGACGCCCGTCACGCTCCGACATGTACGCGATCTCGGTGCCGTCGGGCGACCACACCGGATCGGAATCAGTCGCTGGATCGGTCGTGAGCTTCGAAGGCACGTTGCGCGCGAGGTCCAGCAGCCAGACGTCCCAGTTGCCCGTTTGCGGGTCGATCCGATTCGACGCGACGAACGCGCCGTCCGGCGAGATCGCCTGGTTCAAGTACTCCGCGTCCCGCGGTGCCTCGATGGACTCGCCGGGCTTGCCGTCACGGTCGAACCACGTGAGCCGTCCTTGACTGCCGCCACGTGGCGCGGGCAGCGCAATCATCCCGTTCGATGACGCCGACAGGACGAGCGCGCTGACATCACTCCGCGATCCTTGGGTGACCCCGGAGGCGATGACCTCCGCTTCACCGGTGAGGACGAGGCGCCTCATGTCGAGCCGCTGTGCCATCAGCGATGTGTTTCGCACGAAGAGCAGCCGGTCGGGTGGCGCGAATGCGCCAGGAGCAACCGACGCGACCAGCGGTGTCACCTGATCCGAATCGAGGGACGCCAGCTCGATCAGACCCCCGCCTCGTCGCGCACCGAAGACGATGAAATGACGGCCATCCGGCAGGAACCGTGTGCCGATCGGTGTCCCCACCAGACCGTTCAGCGAGACCTGGACCGGCGCGCCTCCTGACGCGGGCACCTGGTACACCTTGTCTTGAGCGGAGAAGAGGATGACGCCGTTCGCATTCCAGCTTCCGGCGGACGGCGAAGGTGGCACCTCCGCGATTGTGGTCACTGTGCCACCGGCCACGGGCATCATCACGAGCTTGCCGGCTGAGAAATACGCGATCGTCGAGCTGTCTGGACTCCAGAACGGACCGTACCCAATTGCGCCAGCCAGCGCCCTCGTCTCCGAGGACTGGAACGAGTGCACCCAGATCTGAAAGGAGTTAATGAACCCGCCAGCGGCGACGTAACGACCGTCGGGTGAGAGCGAGACGCCGAATGCCGGAATGACATTGTTGGGAAACGTAATTCCGAACTCCAGATACGGTGCGGCCGCAGGCGGACCGGCAGCTGGTGTGACCACGTGGCGGATCGCCCAGCCGGCGGCGATGAGGAGCGCAAGCGCGACCAACCCGAGTGCGACGAGCCTGTGTCGATTCGGCTCGGCCAGCCGCGGCCCGTCAATGAGCCGCTCGGGACGAGACAATACGTCGTCGATTTCGATCCGCGCGTCGGCGATGTCGTGCAGCCGGTTCGTCGGATCTTTCTGCAGACATCGTGTGATCAGACGACGGATCGATGAACCATCGGACCGAAGCCTCGTCCAATCCGGTTCGCGCTCGATCACCTTCGCGAGGCTGTCCGAGGCGGTATGGGCGGCAAACGCCCCACGACCTGCGAGCATTTCGTAGAGGACGCACCCAAACGCCCAGATGTCCGTGCGCTTATCGACTGCGAGCCCGCGCGCCTGTTCCGGACTCATGTAGGCCGGCGTGCCGATGACGAGGCCAGTCCGCGTCGCCGCCGACGTTGGCGCAGTCCCGTCAGTCGCACTCGTCACACGGGCGATGCCGAAGTCGAGTACCTTCACCGCGCCCGCCGGCGTGATCTTGACGTTCGCCGGCTTGAGATCCCGATGCACGATCCCGCGCTCGTGCGCCACTTCGAGCGCGGAGGCAATCTGGCGCGCGATGGCCAGCGCCTCATGCGTCGGCAACGGACCCCGCGCAATCCGCTCCGCGAGCGTCGGGCCCTCGACAAACTCGAGGACCAGGGCGTGCACGCCGCCCGATTCCTCCAGGCCGTGAATCGCCGCGATGTTCGGATGATTGAGGGATGCGAGGACCCGTGCCTCCTGTTCGAAGCGCGATCCGGACTCAGGATCGAGCGAGAGCTCCGGCAGCAATACCTTGAGCGCGACCGATCGGCCGAGCCGTGGATCGGTCGCGCGGTACACCTGCCCCATGCCGCCCGCGCCGATGAGCGCGTCCACGCGGTACGGGCCGAACGTCGAGCCCGGCGAGAGCTGCGGCGGAGATCTCAAGAGAGGCTCCATCCTGCCCACGACCTACCGGCAAGTCAAGGCGCGCGCCAGCGCGGCGACACCCTATAATCTCGCCCGGTGCCGCCCTCCCCCGCCACCCGTCTCGCCGAAGCCCCGCGGGGGCCACGAAAGTGATCGGACAAACCCTCGGTTCGTACGAGCTCGTGGCCAAACTGGGCGAAGGCGGAATGGGTGAGGTCTATCGCGCCCGGGACACGCGTCTCCAGCGCGACGTCGCCATCAAGGTCCTGCCTTCGGCCTTCGCCGCGGACGCCGACCGGCGTGCGCGGTTCGAGCGCGAGGCGCAAACCGTCGCCACGCTCTCCCACCCGAACATCGTCGGCATCTTCGACACGGGCGTACACGACGGCCAGCTGTTCGTCGTGATGGAGCTGCTCGAGGGCGAGACGCTGCGCGAGCGGCTCGCGACGGGCGCACTGCCCGTGCGCAAGGTGATCGAGTATGGCGTCCAGATCGCGCGTGGACTTGCGGCCGCCCACGCGAAGGGACTGATTCATCGCGACCTGAAGCCGGAGAACATCTTCCTGCTGAACGATGGGCAGGTAAAGATCCTCGACTTCGGTCTCGCGCGGCAGACGATGTCGGCGGGCGCGGGATCGGGCGCATCGGAAACGGTCGCGGCGATGACCGACCCGGGCACCGTGATGGGCACGGTCGGCTACATGGCGCCCGAGCAGGTGCGCGGCGCCGCTGTCGACGCGCGGACCGATCTCTTCGCGTTCGGCGCGGTGCTCTACGAGATGCTGTCGGGCCAGCGGGCGTTCAAGCGCGACACGCCCGCGGAAACGATGACGGCGATCTTGCGCGAGGATCCTCCGGAGTTGTCGACCTCGAGGACGGATCTGTCTCCGGCGCTCGATCGGATCGTCCGCCACTGCCTCGAAAAGAGCCCCGCCGAACGATTCCAGACCGCGCGCGATGTGGCGTTCGCGCTCGAGGCATTTTCAGGCACCTCGGTGAGCTCGAGCGCAGTGGCCGCGTTGTCGGCGCCGAAGCGATCGTGGCGCGCCGCGGCGATGGCAGCCATCTTCCTCGTCATCGGCCTCGCCACTGGCATCAGCCTCAAAAGCTGGCTTGCGCCTGCGGTGGTCGACAACGTCACGTTCGACACGCGGACCTTCGACCCGCAGTGGATCACCAACTCGCGATTCGCGCCCGACGGCCAGACGGTCGTCTTCAGCGCCGCGGCGTTCGGGAACCTTCCCGATCTGTTCGTCGTCCGGCCGGGCACCTCAGTGCCGCAACCGCTCGGCCAGCCGCGCACGCACCTGCTGTCGATCTCGAAGACGGGCGAGCTGGCGGTGCTGACCAACATCAAGTTCAACAACCATCGCATGTTCTTCGGCACCCTCACGCGCATGACGATGGACGGCGCGGCGCGGCCGTGGATGGAGCAGGTGCGCGAGGCCGACTGGTCGCCGGACGGATCCACGCTCGCGATCGTCCACGACCTCGGCGCGAAGGATCAGCTCGAATATCCGGTCGGCAAGATCCTGCACGAGTCCGCGGGCTATCTGAGCGAGCCGCGCGTGTCGCCCGACGGATCGCGCGTCGCGTTCTTCGAACATCCCGCGCGGTACGACGATCGCGGCTGGCTGAAAGTGACCGACCGCAGCGGCACCGTCACGACACGAGCCGGCGAGTTCTGGGGCGCGGAAGGCCTGGCGTGGTCGCCCGACGGACGGTCATTGCTGTTCTCGACCGCGGGTCCCACTGGCGGCGGCTACTATCCGCAGATCATCAGCGTCGATGGTCAGACGGGACCGCGCCCGGCGTTCCCGAGCATTGCGAGCGTGGAGCTGATGGACATCGCCCCGGACGGCCGCGTGCTCCTCAATCTCGCCGAAAGCCGCCTCAGCATTCGCGCGCTGTTGCCCGGCGAGAGCACGGAGCGCGAGTTTCCGTGGCTCGAACTGCCGTTGGCCAGGGACATCTCGGCCGACGGCAAGTGGCTGCTGTTCAGCGACGAAGCGCAGAGTGCGGGACTGAACTACGCGGTCGCTCTCCGAAAGACAGACGGCACGCCGGCCGTGCGCCTCGGCGAGGGGAGCGCGGTGGCCCTGTCTCCGGATACCAAGTGGGCGATCGGGAATGTGCCGAGTCCGGCGCCCGAACACTTCATGCTGTATCCGACCGGGCCAGGCCAAGCGATGCCGCTCGACTTCGCGCCAGTTGGCGACGTCCACGCCGTGCAGTGGTTCCCCGACGGCACCATCTTCTTGTGCGGCACCGAGGCCAAGCATGCGCCGCGGTGCTACCGAAAGGCCATGACCGGCGGTGCGCCCGTGTCCGTCACACCGGATGGCGTCACTGACGGCAGCCCTGCACCCGACGGACGGACGCTGCTGGTCGAGGGCTCGGCTGGGCAGTGGCAGCTTCTGGATGTCGCCGGCGGACCGCCACGACCCGTGCCCGGTGACCATTCGACCGATAAGCCTGTCGGCTGGGGCCGAGACAGCCGATCGGTCTTCGTTCGATCCTCAACAACCGTACCGGCGGCGATCGACCGTATCGATCTCGTCACCGGGGCGCGCACACATATCCGCGACCTGATGCCGCCGGACCACTCCGGCGTGATTTCCATCATCCCCGGCACGATGATCAATGACGGCCAGGTGTACTCCTATTCGTACTGGCGTCAGATCAACAGGGCGATGGTCGTCTCGGGCGTCTCGATGCGGCGGTGAGTAAGCGAGCGTTACTTCAGCTTCGCCATCCAGTTCACGATCACGCGAATGCCGCCGGTCGGCGGCGACTTCGCCAGCTCGCGAACGAGAATCTTCTGCCCGTCCGGCGTGATGTCGTACGCCGTGCGTGCATCGATCAGACTGAGCACCTGTGGAACGAGTACCTGCGCTGCGCCGATCTGAATCGCCTGGTCGTTGAGCGACAACGGCACCGACACGATGCCCTCGGTCACCGACCAGTACACAAGCTCGGTCCCTTTCGCCGTGTGTATCCAGCGCGGGTGCCCGCCGCCGTCGGTCGTAATCTGCCGCCGTGGCGAGCCCGACGGAAATCGCTCGACGAACACCTCGAATCGGTGCCGGTCGGGCGCCGCCGCGTACGCCATCCAGTGGCCATCGGGAGACAGATGCGGCCCGTACGCCCAATCGCCGAGCGCCGTCGGGCGGCGATCGCCAAGCAGCACGGCCCAGATCGATCGTTGAAGCTGCGAGAACAACAGGCGATCGACACTCCAGTCGCTCGGCATGGGTTCGACGGCCTCCGTCAGGTCCACAGGCAGGCGCACCGCCGCTCCGCCGGCATAGGGCTGACGATAGAACGCCCATTCGCCGCCGCGGTCCGAGGCGTAGACGATCTCCTTGCCGTCACGAGACCACGCTGGGTCGCGATCCGACGAGGGATCGGTCGTCAGCCTGGAGGCGGCATTGCCGCGCGCGCCGTCGATCACCCACACGTGCCAGGCGCCGCTCTGCGGGTCCATCCGATTCGCCGCCACGAGCTGCGCGTTCGTCGGCGAGATGACCGGATTCAAGTATTCGGCGCCCGGTTCGGCCGGCAGCGCGATCGCGCCGGTGGTCTTGCCGTTTCGGTCGAACCACGTCAGCTGTCCGAGCGGACTCCCGCCTCGGAGCGCTGGAATGGCGAGGACGCCGGTCGTGCTGGCTGACGGCGTCAATTGCGGCCAGGGGCCAAGCGCGCCACGGGTCACGCCTGTCGCGACGACGCGGCTGTCGCCGACGAGCGCGAGCCTCGGCAGATCGAGTTTGCTCGCAACGAGCGCGCCTCGCCGCAGAAACAGCACGTAGTCACCCGGCGCGACGCCGCCCGGGCAGTCCGATTCGCCCAGCTCGGTTGCCTTCCCGTCGTCGAGCGACGCGACGTAGATCGACCCGCCGGTCTGATGGTCCGCACAGAAGATGAAGTGCTGGCCGTCCGAGACAAAGGCCGGCGAGCGCGGACGTCCCCTCACGCCCGACAGCGGCAGCTCGACCGGATCGCCCCCAGTCGCCTGGACGCGAAAGATTTTGCCGCCGAGCGAAAAAACGATGACGCCCTTCGCATTCCAGCTTCCGCCGGCCGCCCCGCCGAGCAGCGGGAGCGACGCGACGCGTGTGACCGGGCCGCCGTTCGCGCTGATGGTCACGAGCTCCGCGGCGTCGCTGAGCTGACCGCGGAAGAATCCAATCGTCGAGCTGTCCGGCGACCAGAATGGCGTAGTACCGCCCTCCCCGCCAGCGAGGGGTTTCGGTGGCGAGCCATCGAGCGGGGCGATCCAGATGCTGCCGCTGTTCGTCCACACGTTGGCGGCGATCTGCCGTCCGTCCGGTGAGATCGCCAGGCCGTCGGCGGGCATCGCGTTGCTCGGAAACACGATCGGGAGCTCCATCGCCGGCCCGGCCGCGGAATCGACTTGTCGCGGCTGAAAAGGTCGCCACCAGATCGCTGCGGCGAGGAGCACGAGCGCAGCGACCGCCAGCGCCATGAGGATCAGCGGGACGTACGAGCGAGGACGTGCGGGCGTCGTGACAGCCGGTACCGGACGTGCGAGAGCTTCGTCGATCTCGAGACGTGCGTCGGCGATATCGCGCAAACGATCGGCCGGATCTTTCTGAAGACAGCGCTTGACGAGACGGAGAATCGACTCGGGCGCCGACGCCGGCAAGGCGCTCCACTCGGGCTCGCGCTCGAGGACCTTGGCGAGGCTGTCGGACGCGGTCGCGCCCGCAAACGCGCCGCGGCCCGTGAGCATCTCGTACAGCACGCAGCCGAACGCCCAGATGTCGGTGCGCCTGTCGACGCGCAGGCCTCGCGCCTGCTCAGGGCTCATGTACGCCGCGGTGCCGATCACCGCGCCCGCGTGCGTGACCGCCAGCGTCTCCGCGTGCGGCATTTCCTCGTTGGCGACGCGGGCAATCCCGAAGTCCAGGACCTTGACGACCCCGGCCGGCGTGATCTTGACGTTGGACGGCTTGAGATCGCGGTGAATGATGCCCTTGTCGTGCGCGGCCTCGAGCGCGAGCGCGATCTGCCGTGCGACGAGCAGCGTCTGTTCAATCCCTGAGGTCTTCTGCCGCGGGCCGGCGATGACCTGCTCGAGCGTCTGGCCGTCCACGTATTCGAGGACGAGCGCGAGCACGTCGTCCACCTGTTCGAACCCGTAAATGGCCGCGACATTCGGATGATTGAGCGACGCGAGCAGACGAGCCTCGCGCTCGAATCGCGCACTGAAGCCCGGATCGCGTGTCAGCTCCGGCAGCAGCAGCTTCAACGCCACCGTGCGCTGCAATCGACTGTCGGTCGCGCGATAGACCTGCCCCATCCCGCCCGCGCCGATGAGCTCGTCCACGCGGTACAGACCGAACATCGTCCCGGCGGAGAGCTGCGGCGCCGCGGTCGGACCGGCGCCAAGCGTGCCCTGCGCGGCGAGCAGAGACTCGAGCTCCGCGCGCAAGGACGCATCGCCGCCGCACGCGCGATCGAGGTACGCCGCGCGCTCCGCGCCCTCGTGCTCACGTGCAGCGTGGAAGATGGTCGTCAGCTCGCGCCAGCGCTCGGGCGTCATTCCGCGTGCGCTACTCTGCCGGCGATCCGCGTGCGATGGTCTTGAGGGCCTTCACCAGCGTATCCAGCTCCGCGGGCTGGGTGAACACATTCGGCGTCACCCGAACGCCGTGCACGCCGGCGGGGTCGCTGTCGACGGCGTTCGTCCAGATCTTGTAGGTCCCGAGCAACGACTTCGCGAGATCGTCGGGCGTCACGCCCTTCACGCCGACGTTGGCGATCGCGCAGGTGCGGACGGGATCGGCCGGCGTGTTCAGGATCACGTTGGCCTCTCCACGCACCTGCTTCGTCCAGTAGGTCTGCAGGTACCGAAGCCGCGCCTCCTTGCGGTGGATGCCGATGGTTTCGTGGAACGCGATCGCATCGTCGATCGCGAGATCGGTGTGTACGGGATGCGTCCCCGTGTGGTTCAGCTTCATGATGTCGGTGTCGTCCGTCATGCGCCAGTCGCCGTAGATCGGCCACAGCGCCGGGATCTTCTCGCGCCGGACATAAAGGATGCCGGTGCCGAGCGGACAGCCGAGCCACTTGTGGAGTGACGCGGCGTAGTAGTCGCCGCCCAGGTCGGGAATCTTGAAGTCGAATTGGGCAAACGCGTGCGCGCCATCCACCAGCACGTCCACGCCTCGCGCGTGGGCCATGTCCGCGATCTTGCGCACCGGCAGGATGTGCCCGGTGACGTTCACCATGTGCGACACCATCACCAGACGCGTGCGCGCGGTGATCGCACTGGCGTAGACGCGGACGACCTCGTCGTCGGTCCTCGGATCTGGCGGCACGCTGACGACGCGGTTGACGATGCCGTGGCGGCGGGCCATGAGCCTGAACTGGGCGAGCATGTGGCCGTAGTCCTGCTCGGCCATCACCGCTTCGTCGCCCGGCTTCCAGTCGTAGCCAGACACGACCGTGTCGATCGCCTCGGTGGTGTTGCGCGTGATGCACAGCTCACCGGGCGCGCAGCCGGCGATCGCAGCGAGCTTGTCGCGGATCGCGGCCTTGTCGGGCACCTGCGTGGTTCGCAGATAGTAGGACCCCTGGTAGTTGATCTCGCGCACCCTGGCGATGAACGCCTCGAGCACAGGCGTCGCCTGAATGGTGTAGTAGCCGCTCTCGAGGTTGATGTAGTCGGGCTTCAGGCGGTACTTCGCGCGGATGGCGCTCCAGAACGTCTCGTCGTCGGCAAGGCGGTCGGGCGGGAGATCCGCAAATCGGGCCCACAGCTTGTCACCGAGCAGCAGGCCGAGGCCCACGCCGGCGGACGTCCGGAGGAAGTCGCGCTTGTTCATGAGGGCAGCCCCCTGCCGGGCCCGATAGTGAACGCACCCGGTGATCCTTGCAATATGTCGCACCGAGATGTAGTGTGCGACGACCGAGATGATGTCGCCCGCGATGTTCCACGTGCTGCTTGCGATCGCCGACGAGCCCCGCCACGGCTACGCGATCATCAAGGACGTCTCCGCACGGACCGCCGGCGCCGTCGATCTTGGCACCGGCACCCTCTACGGCATCATCAAGCGCCTGCTCGCCGAGGGCCTGGCGGTCGAGTCGCACCGCCGTCCGCCGGCGGACAGTGACGACGAAAGGCGACGGTACTACCGGCTGACGCCGCTCGGGCGAAAAGTTCTGGCGGCCGAGACCGCGCGCCTCGAGAGCATGGTGACGGCTGCGCGGGCGACGCGCGCGCTGCGCAAGGGCGCGTCATGACGACCTCTCGTGGGTCCTGGACCGAGCGTGCGCTGCGCCGGCTCGTCCGGCTGCTGCCGGCCGAGTTTCGATTCGACTTCCGCAGTTCGATCGAAGCCGATCTCGACGAGCGCCGTCAGGCGGGCGATCGATCCGGCTTGCTCCGGCGGGAGATCCCGAGCCTCGCGGGCGCGGTCGTGCGCGAGCACTCGTCGGCCTTCGTCTCGGATCTGCGGCAGGACGTGAAGTACGCGTTTCGCATGATGCGGCGGACGCCGGGCTTCACCGCGATGGCCGTGCTCATGCTCGCGCTCGGCACGGGCGTGAACGCGGCGCTCTTCAGCGTCATCGACCCGGTGATGCTGCGCACGCCCTTCTGGCATCCGGACAGGATCGTCCGCCTTCAGACAGTCACTGACAAACGCTCGATCCCGACGATGCCGGAGCGCTTCGACGCGCTCGCCGCAGCGCCTGGTCCGTTCCAGTCGGTCTCGGCATTTACGGGCGGCGTGCATATCTTCACGGGCATTGGCGATCCCCGGCGCTTCGACGTCGAGTGCGTGTCGTCAGCGATGTTCGACGTCCTCGGCACGCCGCCGCTTTTCGGGCGGCCGTTCAGCGCCGCGGAGGATCAGCCAAACGCCCCGGCCACGATGGTCGTGAGCTTCGGTTTGTGGCAACTGCTCGGCGGAACGCCGTCCGTCGTCGGCTCAACGGTCACCGTCAACCAGACGCCCGTGACGGTGCTCGGGGTCATGCCGAGAGGATTCGCCGGGGCGCTCTCGCGATCGGACGTCGCCGCGTGGCTGCCATTCCGGCGCCCCGTCGTTGGCGGCGGGGCCACCGGGTGCGCATCGCCTCGGTCGATCAACGTCTTCGCCCGGGTCCGCGAGGGCGTCACACTGGACGCCGCGCAGGCTGCCTTCTCCGACCTTCGGGTGCTGCCCATTGAGGAACAGACGAACGGCGAGCTCCGCACGCCATTCCTGGTCCTCGGCGCGGCCGTCGCCTTCGTGCTGCTCATCGCCTGCTTCAACGTCGCCGGCTTGCAGATGGAGCGCGGGCTCGCCCGCCGGCGCGAAATCGCCGTCCGGTTGGCTCTTGGGGCCAGCCGCGGGCGTCTCGTTCGTCAGGCGCTCACCGAGAACGTCATCCTCGCGCTCGCCGGCGCGACGGCGGGGCTCGCCTCGACTCGGTTCACGATGCAGGCGCTGATTTCGCTTCTCCCGGCCAATCTTCCGCACCTCGATCAGGTCGCGGTCAATGCGCGCGTGCTGGCCTTCACCGTGATTGCCGCATCCGCGGCGGGAATCGTCGCCGGCCTGCTGCCGATCGGTCAGATGCGACGCGTGGATCCTGGCAAGGATTTGACGACCGGTGCGCGATCGGCCGTGCGTCACGGCACGTGGACCCGACGTGGGCTCGTCGTCGCCGAGATCGCGCTGTCGGTGGTCGTGCTGATCGGCGCCGTCTTGATGATTCGATCGTTCTTCATCCTCCGGCCGACGAACCCCGGCTTCGACCCGCGCGGCAAGATGACGCTGGTCGTCAGGCTGCCGGGTGCGTCAACGGACACGGCCGCCAGATTCTTCGGCGATCTCTTCGAGTTCCTGCGATCGGCGCCGGGCATTCGCGGCCTCGCGGGCTCGACGTACCAGCCGATGCGAGGCGCGATGGCCCAGGTGCCGACGTCGTTCGCCGGCACATCGGCGGACGTCAACACGATTGCGATCACACCGGAGTACTTCGGTCTCCTCGAGATCCCGGTCCGCTTGGGTCGCGGCTTCGAGGCGAACGACACGGCCGGCTCAGAGCCCGTGGCCATCGTCAACGAAATGTTCGCGAAGCGCATCCGGTCGGACGGTCAGGTGCTCGGCGAGCTCGTCGGCGTCACGTCGGTGGCGCGCCTCAGGCAGCCGCCGGTCGAGCGCAGGATCGTCGGCGTCGTCGGCAACACCCGAGCCGTCGGGTCGCAAACGCGGCCGTGGAACGAGGTGTACGTCCCGTACTCGCAGGATCCGGCGTCGACCCTGTTCGTGTTCGCCGACGCGGTTCCCGGCAACGACGCGGCGGTTGCGTTGACCCTCCGCGAGGCTGTCCACACGCTCAAGCCCGATCTCGTTGTCGAAGACGTGGAGTTTCTACCGAGCGTCCTCGACCGCAGCGTGCGGTGGTGGCGATTCGGCGCCTGGCTGCTGGGCATCTTCGCGGCACTTGCCGTGATGCTCGCCGCGATCGGCCTGATGACGACGATCGGGTGGTGGGTCAATCAGCGGACTCGCGAATTGGGCGTGCGGATCGCGCTGGGCGCGACGCGCGCGAACGTGACGCGCTTCGTTTTCCGCCAGGGCCTCACGCTCGGGGTGCTCGGCATCGTCGCGGGCTGCGCGGCCGCCGCCGGCGTCACGCGTTTCCTCGTCGGCTGGATCTACGGCGTCACGCCGCTCGACGGCCCGACGTTTGCCGGCTGTGCGATCGCCATGTTTGCGGTCGCCGCGCTCGCGGTGTACATCCCGGTCCGGCGCGCGACGTCGGTGGATCCGGTCGTCGCGCTGCGCGCGGAGTAACTCACGGTCCGATCAGGCACCACCGACAGCTTTCGCGCGCACGCCTCCTAACCTGGGTAGAGACGACCTGGCCGATCGGCCAGATCCCCTGGAGGCAAATTCCTATGCGAAATGTTCGGACGTCCGTCGTGTCGATGGTTGGTGTGGCCGTGGTGGCGCTCGGGTTGGCGACGGCATTTGGCGTGTCGAAGGTCCGTGCGGCAGCACCGGTCGAATACACGTGGAATCTCGTGGCGCTCGGTCAGGGTGGCTGGATCGGCGGGCCGCTGTTCGAGGGCGGCAGCGTCGGCGGCGGCGGGGCGATCTCCCTCAACAACGGCGAGATCCTTGCAAGCCTCGATCCGTCGTTCTGGACCGAGGATAACGACGAGAACATCACGGTGTGCTTCGACGTCACGATTCGTAAGGGGCCGGAGAACGCCTTGCCGCCGTCGCTTTGCTCGCCGCCGACTCAGCCGACCGGCACGCCGGTGCACCTGGACTTCCTCGGCATCGATCACAACTTCCGCATCACCAAGATTCGCTGAATGCTACGGCCGCTACGCCAGGTGCGACTCGGACCCGTCGCACCTGTCGTACGCGGCCGAGCTCACGATCGGCACGCGGCCTCGACGTCCGCGGCCGTTTTCGGAATCGGCGGGCCAAGCACGCGCGCGCCCGCTGGCATCACCAGCACATCGTCCTCGATCCGGTAGCCGCGCGCGTCGCGGAACTTGTCGACTTCCTTGAAGTTGATGAATGCGGCGTTCGTCTTCTTGGCCTTCCACTGATCGATGAGCGCCGGAATGAAATACAGACCCGGCTCGACCGTGAGCACGAAGCCCGCCTCGAGTGGACGCGCCAGACGCAGATAGTTCAGACCGAACTGCGTGCTTCGCTTGTAACCCTCGCCGTAGCCGACGACGTCCTCGCCGAGGTTTTCCATGTCGTGGACGTCCATGCCCATCATGTGGCCGAGGCCGTGTGGAAAGAAGAGCGCGTGCGCGCCGGCGGCGACCGCCTCGTCCGCGTTGCCCTTCATCAGGCCGAGCGACATGAGGTCCGTCACGAACGATTTCGCCGCGCCGAGGTGCACGTCACGATAGGGCACGCCCGGTTTGATCGCGGCAATCGCGCCCATCTGCGCGCGGAGCACTGCTTCGTAGATCGCGCGCTGCTGCGAGGAGAACGTGCCGCCGACCGGAATCGTGCGCGTTACATCGCTCGCGTTGCGTGACGGGGTTTCGGCTCCCGAGTCGAGAATCAGGACGTCGCCCTGGGCCAGCGTGTTCCGATAGTAGGGGTTGTGCAGCGTCTCGCCGTGCACCGAGCAGATCGGTGGAAACGCGTAAGTGCATCCGCGCGCCATGACGACCTTCGCGATCTCGGCGACGACCTGATACTCCTTGAGGCCGGGCTTCGCCGCGCGCATCGCGGCGGCATACATCTCGCGCGAGACGTCAACAGCCATCTCGATATCGGCGACTTCCTCGGGCGTCTTGTAGAGCCGCTGAGCGGCCACGGCCTGATGAAACACGAGCGAGCGCTTGTCCTTGAGCTTCGCCGGCTTGAGGCCGGTGAGCGCCGCGAGCTTCATGACGTGCTCGGCGCGATACGGCGCCAGAAAGTGCACCGGCCGCTTCTTCTTCATAGCCGCGCTTACGACATCGGCCAACTTGCCGGATGGCGCTGTCTTTTTCACGCCGGCCCCGGCCGCGCGCGAGGCCGTCGTCGGCTGCGGTCCGGACCACACCACGTCGGCCACCGTCACGTCGTCGCCGAAGACGGTCTCGGTCCGAGCGTCGATGTCGATGACAGCCGCGAGCCCAGGCTGGTCCAGCGCCCAGAAGTACAGAAAGGTGCTGTCCTGGCGGAACGGATAGACGTTAGCCGTGTAGTTCATGCCGACCTCGTCATTGCCGAGGAACAGCACGAGACCGGAACCGATGGCTTTCGAGAGACGGGCGCGCCGGGCGCGGTAGGTGTCGGGCGTGAGCATGCCGGATTGTGGAACAAACCCGGTGGAGAAGAAAGAGCCTTACGATCCGAGCATCGCGCTGATCTCCCGATAGCTCACCGCGTCCGCCGCGAACGTGAACGTGCCGTGATCTCGCATCTCACGAGCGGCGCGGAGGAACGCCCCAAGTGCGGCGCGCGTCAGCGCACTGCCGACGCTCACGCGCTTGACGCCCAGCGCGGACAACGTCGCGAGATCCAGTTGCGCGCCCTGGAGTCCCATCACGACGTTGATGGGACGATCGACCGAGCGGACGACGGTCGCGATCTCGTCGGCCGTGCGAAGCCCGGGCGCGTACAGCACGTCGGCGCCGGCGTCTTGAAAGGTCTGAAGCCGCGCGATCGTGTCCGCGAGGTCTGGCCGTCCGTGCAGGAAGTTCTCGGCGCGCGCGGTCAGCGTAAATGGCGCGGGCAACGACCGAGATGCCTCGACTGCCGCGCGTACGCGGTCAGCGGCATGGGCGATCTCGTAGATCCGGCCGTCGGGACCGCGCGAGACGTCCTCGATCGATCCGCCGGCGAGGCCCGTGGCCGCCGCCGCCCGGATCGTCGCCGCCACCGACGCGGGATCGTCGCCGAAGCCGTTTTCGAGGTCCGCGCTCACGGGGAGATCCGTTGCGGCGACGATGGCCGCGACGTGCGCCAGCATCGCTGGCCCATCGACCGCGCCGTCGACGACCCCCTGCGAAAACGCGTACCCCGCGCTCGTCGTCGCCAGCGCCTCGAAGCCGAGCGAGGCCAGCAACCGGGCCGTGCCCGGATCCCACGGATTCGGAATGATGAACGCGCGATCGCGCGCGTGTAGCGAACGAAACCTGTGCGCCTTGTCAGTCTGGGACGCGACCGAACGTGACATCGATGACCTCCGTGAACGTCCGCTCTTCCCGCAGGATCAGCCGGGCCGCCTCCGCCATCGCGAAGTTCTCGCGCGCTTCCGGATCGGCGCGAATCGTCGCGCGGTACGTCTCGTAGGCCGCGAGGCTCTCGAATGCCACCAGGCCCCAGGCCACGTTGTTCGTGCCTTCGTGCGGCATGAAGTACCCGATGAGCCGGCCACCGCACCGCGGAATGATGCGGCCCCAATTCTCAGCGTACCGCCGGAACACGTCCTTCTGGAACGGATCGATCTCGTAGCGAATCATGCAGGTGATGGTCATGTCCCACAGTGTCGGCCTTGTCCAGCCACAACGATTCGTTTACCATCAAACAATGGATGTCGACACCGCTGGCGCCGCGATCCCCTCGATTGCCGCGGCCATCGGCGAGCCGGCCCGAGCGAGGATGCTCTACCAGCTCGCGGATGGCCGCGCGCGCACGAGCACGGAGCTCGCCGTCGTAGCGGACGTCAGCCCGTCCACAGCGAGCGTGCACCTGCAGCGCCTCAAGTCCGAGCGGCTCGTGCGCGTGGCCGCCCAGGGCAAGTGCCGGTACTACAGTCTGGCGAGCGCTGACGTCGCCGCTGCGCTCGAAGCGCTCAGCGTCCTGGCGGGCGCCCCCCGCGAGGCGTTCGTGCCCACGGCGCCGATTCGCCTCCGTGCCGCGCGCACGTGCTACGACCACATCGCCGGCACGCTCGGCGTCGAGCTCCACGATCGGCTCGTCGCGCTCGAATGGGTCCGCGCGACGGGGCGGAACCGTACGGACTACGACCTGACGAAGGCGGGTGTCGACGCCCTCGAGCGAGCGGGCGTCGATGTCACCGCCGTGCAAACGCGCCGGCGCCGATTCGCGTTCGCCTGCCTCGACTGGAGCGAGCGCCGGCCCCATCTCGGCGGCGCGCTCGGCGCTGCCCTGCTCGACCTCGCGCTCGCCCGGCGATGGGTCGAACAGGATCTCGACAGCCGCAGCCTCGAAGTCACCGTCCGGGGCCGCCGAGAAATGCACGCGCGTTTTGGCCTCCACTCGTCGTAGACTCTCCTCCTCGCCAGGAGACAGCATGGGCTACAGGATCGCCGTCGCGGTCGTGATGATGACCCTTGGGCTGGCCAGCGTTTCGGCCGCGCAGAAGGTGCCGCAGCCGACGGCGCCGACCAAGACGGGCGTGCCGGCAACGCCCGAGGAGACCGCCGCCCTGCGAGCCGGCGTCGCGCTCGAGCAGCAGGGAAAGTTCGACGAGGCGATCGCGCAGTTCAAGCCGCTGCTCGAAAAGAATCCCGACCTCGCAATTGCGATGTACGAGACCGCGCTTTGTCATCAAGCCAAGAAGGAGTACGACAAGGCGATGGAGCTGGCGCTCCAGGCCGCGGACTACAGCGGCGAGTCGTTGACGTTGTCGCTCGCCCTCATCGGCACGATCCTCGATCAGCGCGGCCAGCCGAAGGACGCGGTCGAGTTTTACGGCGGCGCCGCCGCGCTCGTGCCGGATCCGGCGACGATCTACTACAACCAGGCGATCACGTATCTGAACTCCCTCCAGCAACCGGTCGAAGGCCGCGAGGCGCTGAAGCGCGCCGCGCGCGCGAATGCGAAGCACGCGAGCACGCAGCTCGTTCTCGCGCGCGTGTTTCAGGGCGGTGGGTACGTGACGCCGGCGTTCTTCGCGTTTTCCAGGTTTTTGATCCTCGAGCCCGGCACCGCGCGCACCGGCCCAGCCCTCAACGCGTGGTTCCAGATTCTGCGCGGTCCCGTCTCCGCGGGTCCGAACGGCGGTATGCAGGTCGCGTTGGATCCGAAAGCGAAGACCGACGAGGGCGACTTCACGAAGTTCACGCTCTACTTCGCGATGAGCAGCATTACCAAGTCGGTCGACGGCGGGAACGGCGGCACGGAAGTCGAGGCGCTCGTCGCGCAGGTCGATCGGCTGTTCGCGATGATCCCTGACGACGAGGAAGTGAACAATCCGAAGACGTTCACCGGCACATACTACGCACCGTACTTCATCGAGCTCAAGCAGAAGAACTTCGTCGCGCCGTTCGTGTACTTCCTCTGCCAGCGCACGAATCTCACCGGCGTCCGCGACTGGCTGAACGCGAACCGCACACGCATGCAGGAGTTCCTGGCGTGGAACGCGGCCTACGCGTGGCCGAAGTGAACGGAAGGGGTTTCCTATGAGACGCCATACTGGTCTTGCGATCTCGGTGATCTTGATCACGCTCGCCGCCGCGCCGCTCGTCGCGCGTCAAGGCGCGGCGACGGCATCCGGCACGTTCACCGTCGCCGGCAAGGCCGCCAAGATCAACCACGTTTATGCCTCGTCCGGGCCAGGGTTTTTCGACAAATCGAAGACCGACACGACGGTGGTGCTGTCGGACATCGAGCTGACGCCCGCGCAGCTCGCCGACCAGTTCGCGCTCGTCGAGCTGGCCAATTCCGGCAAGGTTCACGCGATCGTGCTCGTCATCGATGCCGAGAAGCAGATCATCTCGTGCCAGATGCACGACCAGGCCTTCAAGATGTCCGCGTCGACGGCCGGCAGCAACAACAAGTTCGACGCGACGACGTTCACGAAAACGCGGATTGCGGGCAAGGCGTACACGGTCAAGCCCGACACGTTTGGATCGAAGGACGTGCCGTTCGAGTTCTCCGTCACGTTCGACGCGCCGGTCCGCGCGAAGTAGATCGCCGCGGAACCTGTCGTTGGGTTAGAGACCGAGTCGGCGGGCGAGCTGCCGTTTCGCCATGTCGACCAGCGCGAGATACGTGACGGTCGCCGGAATCAGAAACGCAAAATACGACGCCGGCAGCCTGGTGAAGCCCAGAAGCGTGGCCAGGGGCGTGACCGGAAGCGCCACGCCGATGCCCACGATGAGAAGCGTCGTGAGCGTGAGCGACCGGCTGGGCCGACTCCGGAACGGATTGCCCATCGTGCGGATGACGAAGAGCACGAGCGTCTGAGTCGCCAGCGACTCGACGAACCACCCCGTATGAAACAAGGGTTCGCTCGCGTGAAAGTACCGGAGCAACACGAAAAACGTCAAAAAGTCGAAAATCGAGCTGATCGGGCCGATGAACAACATGAAGTCGCGAATTACCCGCATGTCCCACCGCTGGGGACGTCGAAGGTAGGCGTCGTCTACGTTGTCGCTCGGAATCGTGACCTGCGCGAGGTCGTACAGGAAATTGTTCAGCAGAATTTGCGTGGGCAGCATCGGGAGAAAGGGCAGGAACACCGACGCCGCAGCCATGCTGAACATGTTCCCGAAATTCGAGCTGGTGCCCATGAGCAAGTACTTCATCATGTTGCCGGAGGCCCGGCGGCCCTCGAGAATCCCCTGATGAAGGACCCGGAGGCTGGGTTGTTTCAGAATGACATCGGCGGCCTCCCGCGCCACATCGGCGGCCGTCATGACTGAAATCCCGACATCCGCCGTGTGCAGGGAGGGGGCGTCGTTGATCCCGTCGCCCATGTACCCCACGACATGGCCTCGTCGCTTCAGCGCGGCAATGATCCGGTCCTTCTGCGCCGGCGAGACGCGCGTGAAGACCGACGCCTGTTCCGCCAGATGGCCGAGCGCCGCATCGTCGATCCGCGCGATGTCGTCGCCGGTGACGATGCGTTGATCCTCCAATCCAATGCGCTGGCAGACGTGATGCGCGACCAAATCGTTGTCGCCGGTCAGGATCTTCACGGTGACGCCGTCTCGCTTGAGTTCCGCCAGCACCTCGGCGGCATCCGGCAGGACGGGATCGGCAAAGCTGACGAAGCCTGCCAGCACGAGATCGGTCTCGTCGGCGCGGGAGTAGGCGTCTCGTGGCTCCAGCCAGCGGTACGCAACCGCAAGGACGCGCAGACCGTCCGCACTCAATCGATCGTGGACCGCCGCGCAAGTCTCCTTCATGGGCGCGTCGAGCGGTGCGACCTGACCATCGGCTTCGATTGACGTGGACAGCTCGAGGATCGGCGCGGGCGCCCCCTTGGTAATGAGCAGACGGCGACCCGCGCCGTCGGGCGCCTCCACCACCACCGAGAGTCGGCGCCGCTCGAAATCGAACGGGATTTCGTCGACCTTTCGGTAGCCTGTGATGTCCACCGACGGCTGCTGAAGAATCGCGGCATCCAGCGAGCTGCGGATTCCCGTCTCGAACTGGCTGTTGATGTAGGCCAACGTCAGCGGCCGCCGCGATGCCGTGCCCCGCGGATCGAGCGCGCGATCGAATTGCATCGTCCCCGCCGTCAGCGTGCCCGTCTTGTCGCTACACAGAATGTCGATGCTGCCGAAGTTCTGAATGGCCGGAAGATGCTTGACGATCACCTGCGCACGCGCCATGCGCAGGGCTCCCTGCGTCAGCGTGACGGAGCTGATCATCGGGAGGAATTCCGGCGTGAGGCCGACTCCGAGCGCGACAGCGAACAGCAGCGATTCGAACGCATCGTGCTTGAGGGCAACGCTCACCATGAGGATGAACAGCACCAACACGATCGTCGTTCGCAAGATCAGCAGGCTGAATCGGCGCAAACCGTGTTCGAATTCGGTCTCCGGCGCGCGGGTCCGTAACCGGGCCGCGATATCGCCGAACATCGTTTTCGGACCTGTGGCGAGGGCCACCGCGGTGCCCGTGCCGCTGACCACCGAGGTGCCGAGGAACACCAGATCGGGCGCGTCCGGGCCCGTCGTTCCGCCCGGCGTGGCTGCCACAGCCTTGTCGGCAGGCAGCGACTCCCCTGTCAGCATCGATTGCTGAACAGAGAGATCGCGCGACTCGACGAGCCGCGCGTCGGCAGGGATCAGATCGCCGGCCGACAGGCGGAAGACGTCGCCCGGGACGACGGTCCGGAGCGGCGTTTCCTGCCAGGCGTTGTCCCGGAGGACCGTGGCGGTCGGGGACACCGACGCGCGGAGTTGATCCGCCGCTTGTTGCGACCGGTAGGACTGCCAGAAGTTGATCGCGACGCCGAGGACGACCATCGTCACGATGATCAGCGCATCGACGGGCTGCCCAAGGATGCCGGAAATCGCGCTCGCGACGAGCAGGATGATGACGAGCGGATTCGCGAAGAGGTGGAAGAGTTGTACGACGGCCGACAGACGGCGGACAGGAGCCGGCTCGTTCGGGCCGTACTGCGTGAGGCGCCGTGCTGCCTCGGCACCGCTGAGTCCCGCTTCAGGGCCCGGCATCAGTTGGTCGCCCCCTATCAGAGCCTAGCGCGCCGAATACTCCCCGCGGACGTCCCAAAGCGATCACCTCGACGCAATGTCCGCGTCAACGAGATGCCGGACGCTGGGCTCGCCGCGAGTGTGTGCTCTCAGACGCTCCTCGAGTTCGGCGTCACCCCGCGTCAGCCGTTCGTGCTGGCGCAAGTGCTCGGCCCATGAGGTGACGAGAAAGGTCTCGACATAGCGATCGGGCTGCTCGAGGTCACGGTAGATCCCCCAGCGGAACGCGCCATCGCGTCGCCTGACACGTCCGAATTGCCTGATCGCTCGTAGGAAGGCCTCCGCGTCTTGCCGCTCGACGTGGTATTCGACGGTCACAAGGACAGGCCCCTGGTCGACGGCCGGCGCGGCGTCCTCAACGATCGCGGGCATGCGCCAATGATTGAACGGACTGACGTCGGCGGTCGTGTCGGGCAATCGCGCCACCAGCCCGAGCGCCGTCGTCGCGATCGTGGCCAGGCCGGCCCACAGCAGCGCCGTGTCCACACCAGCATTCGATCCGAGGGCTCCCCACAGCGCGCTGCCGGCGGCCAGTCCGCCCTGAGTGACCAGCATGAAGAGGGCGAGCACGCGCGCCCGAACCCAGTCGGGCGCGAGATTCTGGACCAGCGCGTTGGCGAGCGAGATGAAGGTGAGCCACGCGCCGCCGCTCACGAGCAGCGTGAGCATCAGACCGGGCAGCGTGTGCATCAGGCTGAGCGTGACGATCGTCCCACCGAGAATCGCGATTGAGATCGACGAGACGGCTTCGGTGGTCCAGCGGGCCCTCGCCGCCTGCATGACGACCGCCCCAGCGATCGCGCCCGTGCCGAAGCATCCCAGCAGGAGCCCGTACCCGATGGCGTTGTCGCTGATGCGATGCGCAACGGTTGGCAGCAGCGCAAAGGGCGCGCTGGCGCAGAACATGACGGCGCCCGATCGCAGCATGACGCCGCGCGCGACCGGCGCGTAGCGAATGTAGCGGAGCGCGGCCACCGTCGCCCCGCCGATCGATTCGGCCGGCGCCGTTCGGACACGGACCGGGCGCTTCCATCGAGCGACCACCACGATCACGCCGACAAATGAGGCGACGTTGACGAGAAATGCGGCGCCCACACCGGCAGCGGCAATCAACGCGCCCGCCAGCGCGGGCCCGATCGCACGCGCGATGTTGAACTCGATGCCGTTGAGCGCCGAGGCTGCGGCCAGGTCTTCCCGGCGCACGAGCTCGGGCAGCACGGCTCGCCACGTCGGCGTCTCGATCGCGTCGCCCGCCGACAACGCGAACGTCAGCACGAGGAGCAGCCACGGCGTGATGACGCCAGTGAGCGTCGTGACCGCCAGGACGATCGCCATGCCCGTCATCCACGCTTCGGTGTAGAGGATGAGCTTGCGGCGATCCACGATGTCGCCGATAGCCCCTGCGGGCAGCGCGAAGACGAAGAACGGGAGCGTCGATGCCGTCTGTGTGAGCGCCACCAAGAGCGGACCGGCGCCCAGCGACACCATGAGCCAGGCTGCGCCGACGCTCTGCATGAAGGTGCCGATGTCTGAGGCCACGTCGGCGATCAGCAACTGCCGGAAGATCGGCGTCCGCAGCGGACGCCACACGCTCGCCGTGCCCTCCGTCGTCGGTGTCATGTCTTGACAGCCTGCGCTGCGTCGGTGGACGCTCAGTCTACTTCAGCGACACCGCCGGGCCTCGGCGCGGGTCGTTCGAAGGCGAGCGTTCAGCAGCGCACGCGGATTATTCCCGGCCGGCGCGTCAAAACCCGCGACGCCAGGCGCCGGACCGAAGCTTGGCGCCTGAATACCGGGTATTTCCGGTCTGTCCATGCGTCTGGGATTGGCACCGAACATGCGACTGGGAGGGTCGAGACGGCAGTGGCGTGGGAGGTACGGTGATGACGTCCACAACGGCAGCCGCAACCGGTCTTCGAGTCCGCGACCTGATGACTTACCAGCCAGTGACCTGCGGAACCTCCGCGAGCATGGACGCGGTGCTGCGGGCGATGGCGGAGTACGACTGCGGCACGCTCCTCGTCGTCGACGCCACGGGACGGTTGGCCGGCATCATCGCGGAAGACGAGGTGTGCCGGGCCATGCTCGAGTTTGGAACCGGGCTCCGGCAGTTGTCCGTCAAGGACATCATGAGTCCTCAGGTCTTTTCATGTTCGCCAGACGATGCCGCCGGTGTGGCGCGGGAAATCATGAGGGATCTGCATCTCGGACGGCTTCCTGTCACGGACAAACTCGGCCGTCCGGTCGGCGTCCTGTGGATGGATGCCCTCGGACTATCCGGTCGATCACCGGCACTGAGGTCGCACGCGTCGTGAGGAGGAACGTGCGAGCGTTCCTGCTGCCGTCGATGTTGCCAAGGCTCGCAACTCGTGCCTGGCTGGCGGCGGCGTTTCTTCCCCTGCTGCTCGCGATCTGGCCGGCGACTGCTGCCGCTCAGGATCGCGCGTGGACATCGGTGTTTGTCTTCGGGAGCACCGGCAACATCACCCCTGACGATGCGCTCACGTACTGGGTCGGGCCGACCTGGGCGGCGGGCGGCGGCGTGGAGCGGCGATTCTCCAGCGGCGTCCTGCTGCAAGGCGAGGTCGAGCTTCTGCAACGGCCGCGATCGCCCGGAGAGCAGACTTCTTTCCTGCCCTCGGTGAACGTCGGTTTCTCATCCGGCTCCTCGGGTGTCAGGCCGTTCTTCACCGGTGGTTTCACGCTGGCTGGAAACAGCGCGGCATTCAACCTCGGCGGCGGCGCCAACATCGCATTGCAGGAGCGCGTCGCCGTGCGCGCCGAGTTCCGCAACTACCGGATGTTGTTCGACGTCCCGATCAACGCGTTCGAATTCCGGATTGGTCTCACGCTTCGCTGAGTCGTCTAGTGTCCAGAAAGACTTTGTTCAGTCGGTCCGAAGCGCGTCGACCGGCTGAATCGAGGCAGCTCGGTTCGCTGGAATCGCGGCGGACATCATCGCCGCGACAAACAGCACCAGGCTGACGGCGACGAGCACGACCGGATCGTTCAGATTGCCGATCGACCACCGGGCGACAACCGTGTTGAGCCCAACGCTCAATGCGAGACCAGCGAAGAGGCCCGCGACGATGGCGAGGACCGCCGGCTGCACCGCAGCGTTGACGATGCGCCCGCGACCGGCACCGAGCGCCATACGGATGCCAAATTCCTTGAACCGGCACGACACCGCGTATGACACCACACTGTAGAGTCCGACGACTGCGAGCATCAGCGCGAAGACCGCGAAGCCGAGCAACAGCAACGTCACAAACCGCTCACGGGCCCAGCCCGCGCTGGCCAGCGCGCCTTCGGCCGTGTAGACGCTGACCGGTTGATTGGGATCGACGGTCCGCACCGCTTCCCGAATCGAACGCGACATCGCAAGGGAGTCGTGACTCGTCCGCAGGATCACATTCAGCGAATCGCTCAGCATGAGCGTGTACGGCACATAGATCGACGGCGCCGGCGGCTCATGGAGACCGACATTGGGTGTGTCGCCCACGACACCGACGATTTCGAACCAGCCGTCACTGCCCGGCGCCGCCAGTCTGAACGGGTTGGGTGGCTTGACGTAATCGGGCATTCGAAGGCGGCGTCCGATCGCGGATTCGTCAGGCCACCGCGCATGAGCCATCGTTTGGTTGACGACGGCGACGTGGGGCGTGCCACCGCTCTCTGAATTTGACCACACGCGGCCTCGAATGAGCGGGATCTTCATCGTCGAGAAATAGTCGGCGCTGATCCGTTGGACAATCGGTGCTTCATCTCCGGGCGTGTCCCGGCCGGGAACTTCGACCGCCGACCGTTGGCCCGACTGCGGTGGTATCCCGCTGTAGGTGGCGAGCGCGACCGACTCGACCTGGGGCACCTCTGCCATGCGATCCCGCAGGCGCTCGTAAAACGTGGCGCGGCCAGCCCATTCCATGTACGTGTTGTCGGGAAGGTTGATCGTCGCGACGATCACATCGTGCGGATCGTAGCCAAGCGATGTCCGGTACAGACCGGCGAGCACTCGGACCGCCGCACCCGTGCCCGCGAGGAGCAGCACCGTCACCGCGATTTGAGCCGCGAGCAGGAGGTGATGCGCTCGCCGGCTTTCGACGCCGGCGGTCGTCCGGACAGTCGTCGTCAGGCGTGGGCGCGAAAACGACAAGGCCGGTGACAGTCCAGAAATCAGGGCGGACGCCATCGCCAGGCCCGCACTGAAGAGCAAGACCGGCACACTGACGGGCACGGCGGCGATCGCGATGAGGTTCTCGACCGGAACCAAATTGCGGGGCAAGAGTCGGACAATAGCCGGCAAACCCCAGTAGCCCGCTGTCACGCCCAGTGCGGCGCCGCTGAATGCCAGGAGCAGCGATTCCACGAAGAGCTGCCTCATCAACCGTCCACGACTTGCCCCTAGCGCGGCCCGCACGGCGAACTCATGCACCCGCGACGTCCCGCGCGCCACGAGCAGGATGGACACGTTCGCGCATGCGATCAGGAGCAGCAACATGGACGCCGCGAAGATCAAGAGGAGGGTCGGCACAAAGTCGGCTGCCCATCGTGTCTGCACCAGACTTCGGACGAGCGGACGCACCTCCTTCGGAAAGCGTTGCGGGGCCTCCTTGGCGAACTGATCGAAGAGCGGCTGGAGTCGCTGTTCGGCCATGCGAGCAGTGACGCCCCGCTTGAGACGGGCCTGCACGCCCCATGCGGCGTTCGTATCGAACGTCAGATCAAGGGGAACGAGAATCTCCGGGCCTGCGGAAAAGTATTGACGTGGCAGCACGCCAATCACGGTGTAGGGTTCACGATTCAAGAAGATGGTCTGCCCAAGTGCCTCCGGCCGTCCGCCAAAGTGCGACTGCCAGAACCGATAGGTGAGCACGACGACCGGTTGGGGCGGCTCGCCCGCCAGCCCGTCCGCCTCGTGAAAGACTCGTCCGAGGAGGGGCGGAACCCCGAGTACGTTCAAACCGTTTGCTGAGAAATATTGGATGCCCACCGCTTCCGGGAGGCCTTGGCCGGTCAGCGTCGTCACCCAGGTGTCCAAGGCGAAGGTGCCGTCGAAGACGTCGCTGTGTTCAAGGGCGACGAGTTGTAGCGCCGTGACAAGCAGACCACGCGGCTTGCCTTTGTCGATCATGCCAAGCGTGACGATCCGATTGATGTCGGCGAATGGGAAGGGATTCAGCAGTGCCGCATTGACGATGCTAAACACCCCGGTAGCGGCGGCAATCCCGACGGCCAGGGAGACGACAGCCGTCGCGGCGAACATCGGCGAACGTTTGAATTGGCGAAGAGCGTAGCGAACATCTTCGGCCGTTCGCTCTAGCCAGCCTCGTGCCCAGACTGCGCGCGTATCCTCGGCAATCAACGCCGGATTGCCCAGCGTGATCAGGGCCCTGCGACGAGCTTCTCCGGGGGCCATCCCTTTGGCGATGTTGTCCTCGGTCTCCCGATCGATGTGATCCTGAATGTCCTGGGCCAGGTTGTCGAGCGGATGCGTGGGGCGCACGAGCTACTCCGTCGTCGGGCGCAGGATGCACGCCACCGCACCAGCGAATCGTTCCCACCGGGTCATGTCACGCGTCAGGCGCTTCACGCCCTTGGCGGTGAGTCGATAGAACTTGGCCCGGCGATTGTTTTCCGAGGTGCCGTCTTCGAATGTGATCCAGCCGCCTTTGATCAAGCGGTGAATGGCGGGGTAGAGCGAGCCCTGTTCGACCTGAAGCACATCATGTGAGCGGGCTTCAATCGCCTTTGCGATGGCATGGCCATGCGCGGGCCCTTGGCGCAGCGTACGCAGGATCAGCAGGTCGAGCGTGCCTTGTAGAAGCGCCGTGCGCTCGCGGTCGAGTTTAGTAGACATCCTAGGTGAGAGACCATATGCCCAGTCACCTAGGGTGTCAAGGTGAGAGAGCCCGGTGCTCCCTTGATTCCAGGTGTTTGCCGGTCAGCTCGTCGGGGTCCGGCAAGAAACCGACCGGATCTGGCTCGTCAGTTTCATGCACTACGACTTGGGGTACTTTGACGATGAGACCTATCGGCTCGAGCCAATTGAGAACCCGTTCGGCCCGAGCCTTTTACCCGTGTCTCCGGAATGAAGTGTTACCCATGTCTCCGGAATGGACCCAACTTAACTGGCGGTGAGGCAGGGATTCGAACCCTGGATACAGGTTTTGGCCCGTATAACGGTTTAGCAAACCGCCGCCTTCAGCCACTCGGCCACCTCACCGCGAACGCTAAGTATACGACGTGGAAGGACTTGAGGAATCTCTCCGGCGCGGCAATTGCGTCGCGTCGACCTTGGGACCGGTGAAGATCGTCAGCGAGACCCTGGATTCAGGGCCGACGCCTGCGGTTCATCGTCGTTTCACGCCGTCGCCGAGATTGGCTTCACGTGCAAACGTCCCCGACGAGCGCGGAGAGCGTGCCACAAATCCCAGTCAGCTTGGAGGCGAAGCCAGAAGACGGTGTCCATGCGCGTCAGCGCCTCCAGCCGAATGGCGGTGTCCGCGCTGACGGCCCGCCGGCCCAGCACGATCGCGTTCAGCCGCTGAAAAGGAACGCCGATTCGCTTCGCGGCGTCCGCCTGCGACACGCCAGCGGGCTCCAGAAACTCCTTCAGCAGCATCTCGCCCGGATTCGTTGGCGGTCGGTGCGTCGGCAACATCAGTGATGGTCCTCGCATCGCATGTCGTACGCGTCTTCGCCGACGTCGGCGGCCCTTCAAACCGTTGACTCGTTATGATGCGCCCGCGGACCGCCCCCGCGCGAGGGCCTGCCCGGCCACGCGCGCCGACGACCAGGCCCACTGGAAATTGAACCCGCCGATGCGGCCGTCCACGTCGAGAATCTCGCCGACCAGAGACAGCCCCGGGCACCGTCGCGACGCCATCGTCGACGGATCGATCTCGTCGAGCGGCACGCCGCCGGCCGTCGCCTCGGCATAGTTGTAGCCGCGGGAATCGACGACCGCGAGCGGCCACGCGAGGAGCGCGTGAATGAGCCGGCGACGGTCCTCGCGCGTAAGGCGCGCCAGCGCCAGGTCGTCCGCGATGCCGAGGCGGGCGAACAGTGCGGATGCGACCGACGCCGGCAACCGACTTGAGAGCGTAGACAGCACCGTGGCGCGCGGTCGATCGCGAACCGCCTCGACCCAATCCCGCTCGAGGGACTCAAAGGTCTCGCCGGGACAGAGGCTTGCCGTGACCGTCACGTCACGGCCTTCGAGGCGCGCGCGGAGCCAGTGCCGCGAAGCGTCCATCGCGACAGGCCCGCTCACGCCGAAGTGCGTCCACAGCATGGCGCCGGCGAGACGCGTGCTCACGGAGCCGTCCACACGCACATCGAGCCGCACGGGCATCGACACACCGGAGAGCCGGCCGTGGATGCTCCGGTCAGCCGTCGAATCAATCAACAGCGGCGCCAGCGCGGGAGTCGTCGGCACGATCGAGTGACCCAGAGCGGTGGCCGCCGTGTATCCCCAACCGTCGCTGCCGGTCTTCGGCAACGACAGACCGCCGGTCGCGAGCACGACGGCCTGCGCCGTCAGCACACCGGTGCTGGTCGTCACTCGGAACATGCCGGCGTCACGGACGATGCTGGTCACCCGTGTGCCGGCGCGCAAGTCCACGCCCAGGCGCGACACTTCGGCCAGCAGCGCGTTCAGGACGTCGCGTGAGCGATTGGTGTCTGGAAACAGCTTCCCGTTCGGTTCTTCGTGAAGACTGACGCCGAGGCCGGCGAAAAACTTGACGGTGTCATCGACCGGCAGCGCCCGCAGGACACGGCGGACGACGGACGGACGCCCACTGTTGAAGTCGGCTTCGGCAACGACGGCGTTCGTGACGTTGCAGCGGGATCCACCGCTGACGAGAATCTTGGCGCCGGGCTGCCGCGCGCCTTCGAGCAGCGTCACGCGGAGGTCCGGATTCCCGCGCCTCGTGAAGATGGCGGTCGCGAGGCCGGCCGCGCCCGCCCCGACGATGACGACGTCGAAGACGTCGGCGCCGCTCGGCTGGCCCCCTGTCATTCAGGAATCTCATGCGCTCCCGGTCATGGCATCAGTCGCGTCCGCTCGCCGTGTCGGTGTACTGCTGGAACATGACCACCTTGTCGCTGTGAAACCGGAATACGTGGCAGCACGGCGAGTCGAGCGGCGCGCCGCCGTTCTTCGATCGCCGAGAACAACCGCGCTCCATCGCGGCAAACAGCACGAAAGGATCATTGCGGCCGAACGCCGCGTACGCCGCTTTGATCGTCTCGATCGGCGACATGGTGCTGCCTCCTGATGGTCTGCTCCCGCTCAACGCGTGAGCGCGTGATGCTAGCACGCGGCATGGTCGATGCCGGGGAACTCAATTGCGGCCAGCCATCACGCCGCCGTCAATGTTCCAGATGGCGCCAGTCACCCACGCCGCGCGATCCGAGAGTAGAAACTCAATCACATCGGCCACGTCGTTCACCTGCCCAATCCGGCCGATTGGGTGAAAGGCGTCGAAGCCGGCCAGTACATTGGCGACCTGCTCCTTCGGAATGAACCCCTCGTAGACAGGCGTGTTGACCACGGCGGGAGCGATCGCGTTCACGCGGATGTTCGCTTCCGCGAGCTCCATCGCGAGATGCTGGGTCAAGGCGTGGAGTCCCGCCTTTGCCATGGAGTAGGCGGAGGATGGTGTGGCCTTGATGGCCTGATGCGCCCACATCGAGCCGACGTTGACGATCGACCCACCGCCGTGCTTCTTCATGTTCCTGGCGGCCGCCTGAGTGACGAAATAGAGCGAACGATTCAGAGTCATGTACTTGTCGTAATCCTCGACCTGATGCTCGAGAAACGGCTTCGGTGCGAATGTCCCCGCCGCATTGACGAGATACTGAATCCGATCGGGCAGGTTCGCGAGCCTGTCACAAAGCTCGGTCACCTGCCGCCAGTCGTACATATCGACCTTCTCGACGGCGACGGTGTCGCCGAGGCGTTTCCGGGCGGAGACGATGTGCTCCGTCGTGCGGCCAACTACCACGACCGCGTCCACGTGGTTCGTCAGGCGATGAGCCGTTTCCAGGCCGATTCCGCTGGTTCCCCCGATAATCCATGCCAGTTTCTTCATCTCATCCCCTAGCGACCTGTCAGTAGGTCGATCGTGACAACGACTTCGAGCCCTTCACCTTCTCGACCAGCTCGATCGGATCGTGGATGGCAATCCGGTTGCGACCCGTCTCGACGAGCCCGGCCGACGCAAGCTGGCCGAGCGCGCGCGCAATCACCTCGCGCGTGGTGCCCAGATGTGAGGCAATTTCCTGCTGCGTCATTTGCACCACCCCGCCGGTCGACGCACGCAGCAGCAGGAAGTTGCACAGACGCCTTTCCAACTTGTCGGAGTGAATGCCCTCGAGCTCCGACATCAATCTGAAGACGACGGTGGAAAACGCCTGGACCGTTATGTTGCGGACGGACGGCTCGGTGTCGAACAGGGCCCTGAACACGGTCCCCGGGATCACGGCGACCCTGGCGTCCGATCCGGCCTCCACCCATGCGGGATACAGCAGGTCGTTGAAGATGCAATTCAACGCCAGCACGCAGGTTTCGTCAGGGTTGATGACGTACAGCGTGGCCTCCTGCCCATCAGGTGAGAGTGTAAAGACGCGCAGTTGACCGGTGATGACGACATACGCGCCAGACACGCGTTGCCCCTTGACGAGGATCGGTGTGCCCTTATCGCATTGGACATAGCGAAGCCCGCGAGCGAGCAGCTTCCGGCCAGTATCGGACAAGCCGTGAAACGCGCTGACTTCGTCGATGCCCGCGGACTTCGCCTTCTCCAAATCGGCCGCCTTACATCACGCCCATCTTCGCGGCCAGGGTCCTGGTCGCGGCAAGATGATGCTCGAAACCTGGCAATACCGACTTCATGAGGCTCCTCAGTTCGTCATTCTTGATCGCCGGCAAGAGCGTGCCCTTGATCGCTTCCACGACGGACTGGTGAAACGCGACTTCGTATTGCAGATACGCATTGTCGAATTCAGCTCCTCTCTTCGACTGCAGCAGCGCCACGGCCTTGGCCTGCTCTGCCACGCTCGTGTCATTGTCGGGCGGAGTCGGGACGATCTTGAGTTTCAAGGCGAGATCTCGGCCCATCTGCTGCGCGGCCATGTGATCGGTGGCGACCATCCGGCCGAGCGCGCGCACTTCCTCCGACGCTCCGTACTTCGCCCCAAGCCTGCCGGTCACGATATCCGCCGCATTCGCCTCGTCGTATATCGCGAGAATCGTGGCGTCGTCGAGGGCGCTCGCGGCACCGGTGGGCAGAGTGACGATCGTGGCGGCCACGACGGCTAAACACACACGCTCGAACCAACGATTGCGCATCATGAGTATCTCCTTCTGAATTGCGCCACAACATCGTGACGCACTTCCATGATGGAGGCCCGTTCGCGCGCGATCTGTATCAAGTGTTACGGTGCCCGCCTGCCCATCGTCCATGCCGCGACGGCAAGCGATGGTCTGAGCGCTCAGGCAATCCGTCGAGTCGCATCCGACGTCGCGACGTTCTCGTTGTAGAAGCGGCGGATGTTTCGGGCGATCACGTCGAGGCAGTCCTCGACGGCAAAGTGCCCGGAGTCCAGTCGATGCAGTTCGGCCTTCGGCAGATCCCGCAGGTACGCTTCACCGCCTTCAGGAGTGAAGAAGATGTCGCGCTGCCCCCAGAAGATCAGCGTCCTCGGCTGGTGCGCTCGCAGGAACTGCTGCCATGTGGGATATAGCGCGACGTTCGTTCGATAGTCGTAAAACAGATCGAGCTGGACGCGACGGGCGTTCGGGCGCTCCATGAAGCGGAAGTCCATCTGCCAGTTGTCAGGGCTGATCGCCTCGAGCTGAGCATGCCCGTGTTGGTACACGAGCTTCATCCCGTCGAGATCGAGAAACGGCAGCAAAGGCGCCTCGGTCTCCGGTGCGCGGTTCTTCCAGAGGGAATGACGGATGCCATCCCACGCGGCCGTGAACCCTTCTTCGTACGCGTTGGTGTTCTGGAGAATGAGCCATTCCATCCACTCCGGATGCCGGCCGAGGATCCGGAATCCGACCGGACCGCCGTAGTCCTGCATGAAGTACCCGGCGCGGGTGAAGCCAGTCTTGGCGAGCAGCTCCTCGATGACCTCAGACAAACGGTCGAAGGTGTACTCGAAGGTCGCGGGGTCGGGCATGTCGGTGTTGCCGAAGCCTGGATAGTCCGGCGATAGCACGTGAAATCGCTCTGTTAGCGCGGGGATCAGGTTGCGGAACTGATGGGATGACGCTGGAAACCCGCCGAGCAGCACGAGCTTCGGGGAGGCCGGGTCGCCTCCCTCTCGGTAGAACACGGACAGGCCATCGACGATCGTGGTCTTGTGCAAAACCATACTTCGTTCCTCCGGGTGAGCGGGACCAGAAGTTCTGATGCCCGGTCCGCCTCCAACAGGAGCGAACGCTCTGCCGACTGCAAGAGTGCGGCCAAGACGTCGCGCTGAGCTCAGTCCCGGGCACACCGCGATCGGAGACGATCGACCGGTCCGCAGGTTCTTGAAAATTCACGAAATCGTGGCGTGCGCGCTCGCCGCGCCGATCGGTTGACAACCGTTTGGATACTGTTGTATATACAACTATTACTGCTCTTTCATGCGATTGAGGCGCGTCAGCCCCGTGCACAGACAACCCAGACCGATCGAGACGCGCGGCCGCAACGACATGAGTCTCTCCGAGGCCCCGGAGATCGCCTGCGCCTGTGCCACCTCGCGGCACACCGCGCGCTTGCTCACGCAGCTGTACGACCACTTTCTTCGCAAGGCAGGCGTCGAAGCGCCGCAATTCGCGCTCATGGTCGTGATCGACAAAGAGGAACGGTCACATCAGTCGGCGATCGGACTTCAGTGCGCAATGGACAGGACGACGGTCTCACGGAATCTGAAGCTGCTCGAACGCAAGGGCTGGATCACGTCGACAAGGGGCCGCGATCGACGCGAGCGGCACGTCATGCTGACTCGCGCAGGCCGTAAACGCCTCGCGGCCGGACGGCCGGAGTGGCGGAAGGCGCAGAATTACCTGCGCGGCGTCATGACCGGCGAGGAGTGGACTGGCATGTTCCACGCGCTGCACATTGCCATGGGCGCGGCGCAGGCCGCCCACCGGAAGCTCGCCGCACAAGAGAGCAGAACACTGTCGTGATCGACAGCTCCGGCGCCCTGCAGGAGATCAAGGAACTCCCCGCACAACTGGAGATGCAGGTCGACTATCTACGTGAAGAGGCGGAAAAGGTGGTGCCCGACGACGGCATCATCGGGGAGAGTGACGCGCTCCGGCGTGTACTTCGTCAGGTGGAGCTAGTCGCGGCCACCGAGGCCAGCGTGCTCATCCAGGGCGAATCAGGCACGGGCAAAGAACTGTTTGCGCGCGCGATCCATCGACGGAGTCCACGAGCGAGTCGAGCCCTCGTAAAAGTCAACTGCGCCTCCATTCCGAAGGACTTGTTCGAAAGCGAGTTCTTCGGACATGTACGCGGAGCGTTCACAGGCGCCGTCGGCGACCGCGTCGGGCGGTTCCAGCTCGCGGACCGTGGCACGCTCTTTCTCGATGAAGTCGGGGAAATCCCGTTGGACCTGCAGACCAAGCTACTGCGCGTGCTGCAGGAAGGAGAGTTCGAGCGTGTCGGTGAGGGCACGACTCGGCAAGTTTCTGTTCGCGTGGTCGCGGCGACGAACCGCAACCTGCGCGCGGAAGTGGACGCCGGTCGCTTCCGACTGGATCTTTTCTATCGCATCAGCGTGTTTCCGATCTATGTCCCCCCCTTGCGGGAGCGCCGCGAGGACATCGCCGCTCTCGCCACGCGGTTCCTCCGAGCCGCCGGGCGGAGACTCCAGCGCACCGCGCCCAACATCCCTCCGCGTGAGATGACCAAGCTTGTGGCGTACGATTGGCCCGGGAACATTCGGGAACTCCAGCACGTCGTGGAGCGCGCGACAATTCTCGCCTCGCAGGGAGGCACCGTGCAGTTTGATGTGACACCCTCGTCCGTGGAACACCGCGAGCAGCGACACCCGGATCGCCCCTACCGAACCGAGGAAGAGTGGCGTCGGATGGAGCGGAACAACTTGCGGGCTGCACTCGAGGCGTCTGGTGGAAAGGTCACGGGCCCGGGGGGAGCTGCCGCCCTGCTCGGCATGAACCCAAACACGCTCACGTCACGACTGCGCGCACTGGGCCTGCGGAAGACGTTTGTGGGCTAGCCCATTCGGAGACAGCCTGCCAACGACGGCACGATTCGCACCGTGCCGTCGCGGCGGCGTATACGCCGCACGCAGCGCCAACTGCTGAAAGATTCTCGCCTCCAGCGTGCCGCCCTGGTTGATGGCGTGTTCTGGAAGCTCCACTCGACGGCCAGGTGGGAACGCCGACAGCACGGACGACGAGAGAATGCGGAATACTGAGCAGCATCACGGTCAGAACACCCAAAAAGACTGGAGCCCAGGAAGAGCACTCTCGTCGGGCCACGTCAACGACAAGGCGCGCGGCCGTCGAAGGCGCTCCACTTGACGCGGGCTGCCCGATAATATGCCGCAGTCTGTGGCGCCCACGACGATCACACGCGTTGAGGTGTTCGACGTTCGCTTTCCGACGTCGACGGGCCGGCATGGCTCCGATGCGATGCATCCCGACCCCGATTACTCGGCCGCGTACGTCATCCTGCACACCGACCGTCCGGATGGCCTCTCCGGCCATGGCCTGACGTTCACGCTCGGGCGCGGCACCGAGCTCTGCGTCGCCGGCGTTCACGCGCTCGCGCCGATCGTCACCGGCGTCGCGCTCGAGTCGATCACGGCCGACATGGCCGGCTTCTGGCGGCGGCTGACGTCGGATTCGCAGCTGCGCTGGATCGGCCCAGAAAAAGGCGTCATCCACCTGGCGACGGCCGCCGTCGTCAACGCGATCTGGGACCTCTGGGCGAAGACGGAACGCAAACCGCTCTGGAAGCTGCTGACCGATATGACGCCCGAGGCGCTCGTTGGCTGCATCGACTTCCGGTACATCACCGACGCCCTCACGCCGGCCGAAGCAGTGGCGCTGCTTCGTGCGCGCGCGGACGGACGGGCGGCACGCGAAGCCGAGATCGCGCGCATCGGCTATCCCGCCTACACGACGTCGGTGGGCTGGATCGGCTACGCGGAAGCCGACGTCCGTGTCCGCTGCCGCGAGGCAATCGCCCAGGGTTGGTCGCACTTCAAGATCAAGGTCGGCGCCGATCGCGCCGACGACCGCCGCCGGGCCGCGCTCGTGCGCGCGGAGATCGGGCCCGGCCGCACGCTGATGATGGACGCCAACGGCCGCTGGGGCGTCGACGAGGCGATCGCGTGGATGCGCGATCTCGCCGAGTTCCAGCCGTGGTGGATCGAGGAGCCGACGAGCCCCGACGACGTGCTGGGCCACGCGACGATCGCGCGCGCGATTGCACCGATCGGCGTCGCCACGGGCGAGCAGTGTCAGAACCGCGTCCTGTTCAAACAGTTCCTGCAGGCCCGCGCTATGGACTTCTGCCAGATCGACAGCTGCCGGCTGGGCGGCGTCAACGAAGTGCTCGCAGTGCTGCTCATGGCCGCGAAATTCGGGGTGCCAGTCTGTCCGCACGCCGGCGGCGTCGGCCTGTGCGAGTATGTGCAGCACCTCGCCGTGTTCGACTACATCGCCGTCAGCGCGTCGCTCGAGCGTCGAGTGGTGGAGTACGTGGATCACCTGCACGAACACTTCGTTGACGCTGTCGACGTCGTTCGCGGACGCTATCGAGTGCCGATGGCGCCGGGGTACAGCATCACGATGAAGCCGGAGTCGCTGCACGCGTACGTCTATCCGCATGGGTCCGCGTGGCGCGCGTCATGAGCGCGACCGGGCCGCGGCTTGCCGGCAAGATCGCCGTCGTGACCGGCGGATCCAGCGGCATCGGCCTGGCCATCGTCGAGCAGTTCGCGGCCAGCGGCGCGATGGTACACGTCCTCGATCTGAAACCGGGTCCAGCCGCGGGCGCCACGAGCCAGCGCGTCGATGTCTCGATCGCGGACGACGTCCAGCGCGCGATGAACGAGATTCTCGAACGTGGCCCCATCGACATCCTCGTCAACTGTGCGGGCATCGCGCACATCGGCACGATCGAGCAGACGTCGGCGGCCGACTTCCAGCGGCTGTTCGACGTGAACGTGAAGGGCACGTATCACTCCATTCGCTCCGTCATCGGCGCGATGGCGGCGCGTAAGGCGGGCGTGATCATCAACCTCGCGTCGATCGCGGCGTCGGCCGGCCTCGCGAACCGGTTTGCGTACTCCATGACGAAGGGCGCGATCGTCGCCATGACGTATTCCGTCGCCCGCGACTACGTGTCCGCCGGCGTCCGCTGTGTGTCGATCTCGCCCGCCCGGATCCACACACCGTTCGTGGACGGCTACCTCGCGCAGCACTATCCCGGGCGCGAGGCCGAGATGTTCGCAACGCTGTCGGCGACGCAGCCGATCGGCCGCATGGGCACGCCGCGCGAAGTCGCCGACCTCGCGCTGTATCTCGCGTCGGACGAAGCCGGATTCGCCACCGGCACCGACTATCCGATCGACGGCGGCTTCCTGAAGCTGCACGGATGATCCGGCTCGACGCCCACCAGCACTTCTGGAAATACAACCCTCGACGCGACGCGTGGATCACCGACGACATGGCCACGATCCGGCGCGATTTTCTTCCCGTCGATCTCGAAGGCACGCTCGCGGCAAACGGCTTCGACGGCTGCGTGGCCGTGCAGGCGGATCAATCGCTCGACGAGACGCAGTTTCTGCTCGACCTCGCTGCACGGCATCCCTTCATCAAGGGCGTCGTCGGCTGGGTGGATCTGCGGTCGCCGCGGCTCGACGAGACCCTCGAGACGCTCGCGCACGACCGGCGCTTTCGCGGCATTCGTCACGTCGCCCAGACGGAGCCGGACGACTTTCTCGCGCAAGACGACGTGATTCGCGGCATCGGACGTCTCGGTCGCCTCGGACTCACCTACGACATCCTGGTGTTCGAGCGGCAACTGCCGGCCGCCCTCACGCTGACCTCACGGCTGCCGGATCAGGCGTTCGTCCTCGATCACGTCGCAAAGCCACGAATCAAGGAAGGGCGACTGGAGCCGTGGGCGACGCGCTTGAAGGACCTTGCCCGTCGGCCGAATCTCTGCTGCAAAATCTCTGGGCTCGTGACCGAAGCCGACTGGACCGGCTGGCGTTCGGAACACCTCCGGCCGTATCTTGACGTGGCCTTCGACGCCTTCGGCGCAGATCGCGTCATGTTCGGATCCGACTGGCCGGTGTGCCTGATTGCCGCGACGTACGCGCGCGTGCTGAGCGTCGTCGACGAGTACGCGGCCGCGCTCTCGGCGGACGAGCGCGACGGGTTGTTTGGCGGCAATGCGGCGCGATTCTACGGGCTGACGTGAATGGATCTGGATCTGACCGGCAAAGTCGTCCTCGTCACCGGCGGCGCCAAAGGCATCGGCGCGGCAATCGTGCGTGCGATTGCGGCCGAAGGCGGCGTGCCGATCGTCGTCGATCGCGATGCCGCCGCCGCGCGTGAGATCTCGCGCGAGCTCACGGCGTCGGGCGCGCGCGTGGAGACCATCGCCGCCGAGCTGACCGACGTCTCCGAGTGCCGGGCGGCCGTCGACGAGGCGCTCGCGCGAGCGAACCGGCTCGACGCCGTCGTCAACAATGCCGGCGTGAACGATCGCGTCGGCCTCGAGGCCGGGCCGCCTGCCGCTTTCGTCGAATCACTTGCCCGCAATCTCGTCCACGTCTACGCCGTCACGCATTACGCGCTGCCGGCGTTGAAGGAGTCGCGTGGCGCGATCGTGAACATCGCGTCGAAAGTCGCGATGACGGGACAGGGCGGTACGTCTGGTTATGCGGCAGCGAAGGGCGGTATCCTCGCGCTCACGCGCGAGTGGGCCGTGGAACTGCTGCCAGCCGGCATCCGCGTGAACGCCGTCGTCCCCGCCGAGGTGATGACGCCGCTCTATCGAGAGTGGCTGCGCGGCTTTTCCGATCCTGATGCCGCGCTCACGGCCATCACTGCACGCATTCCGCTCGGGCAGCGGATGACGACGCCGGAGGAGATTGCGGCGACAGTCGTCTTCCTGTTGTCGCCGCGCTCGGCACATACCACCGGCCAGCAGATTGTCGTCGACGGCGGCTACACACACCTCGATCGGGCCATCCCATGAGCGCCGAGGCCCGCGCGCCGTTCACCGAGCGGCGATTCGTGGTTCCGCTGGTGCTCGTCACGAGCCTGTTCTTTCTGTGGGCGCTCGGCGTCAACCTCAATGACATCCTCATCCCGCATCTGAAGAAGCTTTTTGGCCTGTCGGACTTTCGGTCGTCCCTCATTCAGACGGCGTTCTTCGGCGGGTACTTTCTGGCAGCGCTGCCAGCGGGCTGGATCATGCGGCGGGCCGGTTATCGGCGAGGCATCGTCATCGGCCTTCTCGTGTGCGGCGTGGGCGCGGCCTTGTTCATCCCGGCGGCGGCCGTGCGCGCGTACCCGCTGTTCCTGGGCGCGCTCTTCGTGCTCGCCTGCGGCCAGTGCTTTCTCGAAGTGGGCGCCAACCCCTACGTGACGACGCTCGGACCGCGCGAGTCGGCGCCGTGGCGCCTCAACGCAGCGCAAGCCTTCAACTCGCTCGGCGCGGTCGTCACGCCAATCATCGGCGCGACCTTCATTCTCAGCGGCGTCGAATACTCGGCGGCACAGATCGCCGCGATGCCGCCCGCCGAGCTCGACGCGTACCGCACGATGGAAGCCGGCATGATTCGCGGGCCCTACCTTGTCATTGCCGGGATCTTCGTCGTCATGGCCGCGATCTTCTGGCGCGCGCATCTGCCCGAAGTGGAGGAAGGGGTCGGATCTCCGCAGTTTTCCACAGATCGAGATCCGACCCCCTCCATCTGGGCCTACCCTCACCTCCTCCGCGGCGTCGTCGCGCAGTTTCTCTACGTCGGCGCGCAGGTGGGTGTGGCGAGCTTCGTGATCCGGTTCGTGCAGCGGACGATGCCGGGGACGCCGGAAAAGACGGCGGCCGAGTACCTGACCTGGCACCTCTTCGGCTTCATGATCGGGCGAGTGCTGACCGCCGGCACGCTCAAGTACGTGCGGGCGCCGGTCATGCTCGCGGCATTTGCAGGCGGGGCGCTGGTCGCATCGGCGGTGGCCGTTACAGCGACCGGCGCGGCGGCGGTGTGGATGGTGGTCGGCCTCGGCTTCTTCCACTCGCTGATGTTCCCGACGATCTTCGCGCTCAGCCTCGAGGGGCTGGGCCGCCATACCAAGCTTGGCGCCTCGCTGCTCGTCATGTCGATCGTCGGCGGCGCCATCCTGCCGGCCGTGATGGGGTGGATCTCCGACCTGTCGTCGATCCAGATGGCGTTCGCGGTTCCGTTCGTGTGCTACGCATATGTGTTGTACTTCGCGATGCGCGGTCACGTTTCGAAACTCGTTGGAGCGACCCCATGAGCTTGCGCTATGCGCTGGCGCTCGACCTCGCCGACGACCCGGCACTCATCGCCGAGTACGAACGGCATCACGCGCACGTGTGGCCCGCGATCGAAGAGAGTCTGCGCGCGTCGGGAATCGATCGGCTGGAGATCTACCGGACCGGCAACCGGCTCTTCATGGTGATGGAAGTATCACCCGCGTTTTCGTTCGACGGCAAGGCTGCCGCTGATGCGGCGGATCCCACGGTCCAGGAATGGGAACGGCTGATGTGGACGTACCAGCGCGCGCTGCCCTGGGCGAAGCCCGGCGAGAAATGGGTGCTGATGGACCGGATCTACCGGTGGCCCTCATGACGCGAACCGGGACGTCTCTGCGCGTCGTCGTCGCAGCGACGCTCGTCGGCGGACTGACTCTCGCCGCCGCGCCGCAGGACACCAGGTCCCCGTACGTGGAGGATCCCGATCCGCTCGTGCGCCAGAAGATCGACGAGTGGCAGGACCTGAAGCTCGGCCTGCTCATGCACTGGGGCACGTATTCCCAGTGGGGCATCGTGGAATCGTGGTCGCTGTGCTCGGAGGACGAGCCATGGTGCCGCCGATCGATGGACGACTACGCGACCTACAAGGCCGCGTACGAGAAGCTGCAGACGACGTTCAATCCGGTACGGTTCGATCCGGAGCGGTGGGCGAAGGCGGCGCGCGATGCAGGGATGAGATACGTGGTGTTCACGACCAAACACCACGACGGCTTCAGCATGTTCGACACGCGGGAAACGGACTACCGCATCACCTCGCCGAACACGCCGTTCTCCACCAACCCGCGCGCCGACGTCACGAAGGGCATCTTCGACGCGTTCCGGGCCGAGGGCTTCAAGATCGGTGCGTATTTCTCGAAGCCCGACTGGCACAGTCCCGATTACTGGTGGCCGTACTTCGCGACGCCCGATCGGAATCCGAACTACGACATCAGGAAGTACCCCGAGCGGTGGGCCCGCTTCGTCAAGTTCACGCACGCGCAGATCGACGAGCTGATGTCGCGCTACGGGCGAGTCGACATCCTGTGGCTCGACGGCGGCTGGGTGCGGCCGCGGACGGACGCGGAGATCACAGCCGAGATCAACAAGCCCGACTACAAGTTTGCGCGGATTCAGAGCCAGGATATCGACATGCCGCGACTGGTCGCCGCGGCGCGCGCGAAACAGCCCGGTCTCATCGTCGTCGACCGCGACGTGCCCGGGCCGTATCAGAACTACCTCACGCCGGAGGCGCGCGTGCCGCCGCAGCCGCTGCCGTACCCGTGGGAAGTGCCGATGCCGATGGCGCGCAGCTGGTCGTTCGTGCCGGACGACGTCTACAAGACGCCGCGAGTGCTGATTCAGATGCTGGTGGACGTGGTCGCGAAAGGCGGCAATCTCCTGCTCAATGTCGGTCCGGGGCCGGATGGCACGTGGCACGACGCGGCGTACGAGCGGCTCGCCGCGCTCGGCGCGTGGATGAAGGTCAACAGCGAGGCGATTTACGCCACGCGTCCCGTCGCGCCGTACGCCGACGGCCAGGTGCGGTTCACGCGCGCGAAGAATGGCACTGTGTACGCGATCTACCTGCCGCGCGCGAATGAGGACGTGACGACGCTCCCGCGCGAGTTGACAATCGCCACACCGGCCCCGGCAGCCGGTATGGTCATGACCCTGCTCGGCACCGGGCGCACGATTCCCTGGGACCGATCGACGGCCGGCATCGTCGCACACCTTCCCGCGGGTCTCGCGCCGCCGAACGCGGACGCGTGGGTGTTCCGTCTTTCAACTGGGAAGTAAGCGATGTCGAGATTACTCCCTTCCGTGTTGACCATCGTGATCGCCGGCACGCTCAGCACGCAGGACGTTCCTCCTGAACGCCTTGCGGCGCGCGAGTGGTTCCGCGACGCAAAGCTTGGGATGTTCGTCCACTGGGGCGTGTACAGCCAGCTCGGTCAGGGCGAGTGGGTCATGCAGAACCGCTCGCTGTCGGTCGACACCTATGAGTGGCTGGCGTCGGCTTTCAATCCGATCAAGTTCGACGCGCGCGAGTGGGTGGCGCTCGCCAAGGAGGCCGGTGTCCGGTACATCACGATCACCGCGCGCCACCACGATGGCTTCTCGATGTTCGCGACGAAGGCCACGCGCTACAACATCGTCGACTGGACGCCGTACAAGCGCGACCCGTTGAAGGCACTCGCCGACGAGTGCCGCCGCCAGGGTATCAAGCTCTTCTTCTACTACTCACAGCTCGACTGGCATCACCCGGATTTCTGGCCCCGCGGCAACACCGGCAAGAGCACCGGACGGCCGGAGAGCGGCGAGTGGGCGCGTTATCTCGACTTCATGGACGCGCAGCTGACGGAACTGCTGACGAACTACGGCCCGCTCGGTGGCATCTGGTTCGACGGGATGTGGGATCGTCCGGACGCCGACTGGCGGCTCGAGCAGACGTACGCGCTCATTCATCGCCTGCAGCCGGCGGCGCTCATCGTCCCGAACCATCACAAGGCACCGCTGCCGGGCGAGGACGTGCAGACCTTCGAACAGGATCTCCCGGGCGCGAACTCCGCCGGATTCAACACGAAGGAGATCGGCACGCTGCCGCTCGAGACCTCGCTCACGATGAATGGTGCCTGGGGGTTCAACATCACCGACCGCAACTTCAAGTCGGTGCCCGACCTCATCGGCTACCTCGTCCGCGCGGCCGGCAACGGCGGCAATCTGCTCTTGAACGTCGGGCCGAGGCCCGACGGCACGATCCAGCCCGAGGCCGTCGAGCGGCTGCGGGCGATCGGCCGGTGGCTGCAGACGTACGGTTCGTCGATCTACGGCACGCGCCGCGGACCCATCGCGCCGCAGAAGTGGGGCGCGACCACCCAACGCGGTCAGACGGTATTCGTGCACGTGCTCGATGGCTCCCTCACGTCGCTGTCGCTGCCGTCGATCGGCGCCCGCGTCACGAGGGCCACATTGCTCGGCCGCAACATTCCGCTCGAGATCGCGCTCTCCGATGCCGGCGTCACGCTCACGCTACCGCCGCCGACGGCTGATGAGCCCGATCGCGTCGTTGCGCTCGAGACCGTGCGCTGACAGCGGCGCGGCTGCGTTTGGGGCTCGTGGTGGCTCCTGTCAGTCGGAGATTCGTCCGACGATCGGATTCACCATCTTCACGAAGTCGTTCCATCGCATCGCCATCGCGTCACGATGCGTCCCGGCGTTGAAGACAATCTCGGGCGCCAGGGCGAGCCCGGCGTCGACGTAGACCGTTTGGCCGTACAACGGACCGAACGGTGGCATCGCGCCGATCTCGCAGCCGGGAAACAGCTCCTCCAGCTCGTTCTCCGCGGCGAGGCGGATGGACGTCCCGCCGGCGAGGTCGACCAGTTGCTCGAGATTCACGTGCGATGCGGCGGGGACGACCGCCACCACCGGCTCGCTGCCAATGAAGCAACTGACGACCTTGGCCCAGTTGCGTCCCGCGACGTTGCTCGCCCTGGCCTCGTCCTGAGCGGTAAATGCCGACCTGTGCGGCACGACAATGTAGGGCACGTGCGCCTTGCGTAAGAACTCGTGAATCGAAGCCATGCCGGTCATACGGCCTCCTGCTCTTGTGACATCACGTCATCCAGGCTCGATCGCTTTCAAGGATCCTGCCAGCTGGTCAAGCCCGCCAGCAGCTCTGGTCCGGTCGCCGGGGTGGGGAAATCGAACCGCGACCGCGGACTATTCCGCACCTGTCGCGGGCTCGACGCCGTCCGCGCAGAGCGCCGGGCCTGCCGCGCTGGTACCAAACGTGCCTACATGGCGCGTGGAGGGTTGTGTGATCGCACTCAAGACCATTCTCGTGGCGACGGATTTCAGCGCGCCGGCCGACACGGCGTTGCGTTATGGCAAGGATCTCGCCCGTACGCACGGCGCATCACTGCACCTGCTCAACGTCGCAGACGACCTCGGCGCCCGCATGGCAGCGGCACCGATGGCTATCGTGCCTGACCTCGGGCATCTCCAGTCCGATCTGGAGGAAGACGCGAGGCGCGCGGTGGCCGCCCTGCTCACCGACGAGGATCGTCGAGTCCTGCGGGCTCAGCCCATGGTGTTGACGGCGTCGCGTCCCACTGACGCGATCCTCTCGTACGCGCGCGACGTGAACGCCGACCTCATCGTGATGGGCACGCACGGACGGACCGGGGTGGCGCACCTGTTCATGGGCAGTGTCGCGGAGCACGTCGTGCGCGCGGCGCCGTGTCCCGTGCTGACCGTCCGGCATCCGGAGCGGGAGTTCGTTCAGCCCGACGCTCTGCAAGTCGTGGCACCGCCCGGCTGACATTCTGGGCCGTCTTGCCTCTCCCTCACATCCACGGGTGGTGACATAATCCCGCCGCAACCGGCACGCTGCCCGACCGGGGGATCTCGATGGCCGCCACGCGACGTCCGAAGAAGACCGCCACCGCCAAGGGTGCAAAGACACAGGCCACCACCGCGAGCGTCCCGGCGTTTCTGTCCAGGGCCACGACCGGCCCGCGCCTGGCCGAGGCGAAGTCGCTCGTCGCGATGATGCAGCGCGCGACCGGCGCGACGGCCGTCATGTGGGGCGACGCGATCGTCGGCTGCGACACCTACACGATCCGCTATGCGGACGGCCGTGAGTCTCCGTGGCCCCTCGTGGCGTTTTCGCCGCGCAAGTCGGCGTTCGTCCTCTACATGGCCTGGAAGACACATCCCGATCTCCTGAAGGCGATCGGCAAGCACAAGACCGCCGGCGGATGCCTGCACATCAAGAGCCTGGGCGAGGTCGACGAGGCCGCGCTCGAAAAGCTCATGGCCGCCGCCGCGAAATCGCGGAAGGCCGGCCGCTAGATCGGCGGGCGCTCGGCCTGGCCTGGCCCGCCCGGGGGGACGGCGATTGGACGATTGCGTATAATACGTAATCGTACTATTTACCCAGGAGCCACCCATGACCGACACCGAGCTGACGCGGGCGCTCGAGCGCGGCGAGCTGCCTCCCGGAGCGTTCCATCACGCCGAACACCTGCGGACCGCGCTCGTGTACCTCAACGAGGCCGCGACGGTCCCCGAGGCCATCGAGCGCATGACGGCGACGCTGCGGCGATTCGCGGCCGCGGCCGGCCAGCCCGACAAGTTCTCCCGGCCAGTGACGGAGTTCTGGATGTACCAGATGGCGGCCGCGCGCGCCCTGATGCCGGACGCCTCGGCCGACGCGCTCTTCGCGGCGTGGCCGCACTTGCTGGACAAGACGGCGAGCTCCCCGGTGCAGCCGCGATGATCACGCTGGTGCCACGGATCCACCGGGCGACGCACCGGATCGGCCTCTACCTGGCGGGCCTCGATGACTACTCGTTGTCGCAGGGAGAAGCGCACATCCTGGCGCTGCTGGCCATGTCCGGCCCGACCACCATTGCCGAGCTGCACCGGGGGCTCGCGCACAAGCGCTCGACGCTGACGAGCATCCTCGATCGGCTCGTCGCGCGCGGGTTCGTGACCCGCAGCGTCGGCACCACCGACCGCCGAACGTTCGTGGTCGCGCCGACCACGCGGGGGCGCAAGGTCGCGCGGGCCGTGCTTCGGCATCTCGCGGACCTCGAGCGGGCCGTGAAGGCGCGCGTGACGGCCGACGATCTCCGCGCCTTCTTGAAGGTCATCGCGGCCGTCGAGGACGAAGCCCACCGGCGCGCCACCTCGACGGGCGCCGCCGGGACTTGACACTACATTTCTAGAAGTGTAGAAATGTAGTCGTGCGCCTGACCGACGCCGACGTCACCCACTTCGCCGACATGTTTGCGGCCCTCGGCGCCGAGCCCCGGCTCCGCATCATGCGCCTCCTGCTCTCGGCGCATCCCGATGGCCTCGTCGTCAACGAGATCCAGGCCGAGACCGGCATCGCCGGCTCGACGCTGTCCCACCATCTGGACAAGCTGAGGAACGACGACCTCGTCACCGCCGAGCGCGAGAAGGCGTTCATCCGGTACCGGGCGAACGTCGATGGACTGCGGGCCCTGCTCGGCTTTCTCTACGCGGAGTGCTGCACGCGGAACAAGGCGATCGCGCCGCGAGCGATCGCCGCCTGCTACAAGTGAGGACACCATGGATGCCGATCGCGTGAAAGACACCGTGAAGGCCAGGTACGGGCAAGCGGCGACGCGCGCGCGAGAGGGTGGCGCCAGCGCCTGCTGCGGCGGCGCCGGGGCGTCCGGCGGTTGCGCCGATCCGATCACGTCGAACCTGTACGACGCTGGTCAGGAAAGCGAAGTCCCGGCCCTCGCGCTCAACGCGTCGCTCGGCTGCGGCAATCCGACGGCGCTCGCCGCGCTGACGCCTGGCGAGACCGTGCTCGACCTCGGCTCGGGCGGCGGCATCGACGTGCTGCTCTCCGCCCGCCGCGTCGGGCCCGCCGGCTGGGCGTTCGGCCTCGACATGACCGACGAGATGCTCGCGCTGGCCGAGGAGAACAAGCGGAAGAGCGGCCTCGAGAACGTCACGTTCCTCAAGGGCGAAATCGAGCACATCCCGCTGCCCGACAACTCGGTCGACGTGATCATCTCGAACTGCGTGATCAACTTGTCCGGCGACAAGGATCGCGTCCTCCGCGAAGCGTTTCGCGTGCTGAAGCCGGGCGGACGATTCGCGGTCTCGGACGTCGTCGTCCACGGCCAGGTACCGGCGGCCATCAGAAAGAGCATGGAGCTGTGGATCGGCTGCGTCGCGGGCGCGCTGGCCGACGAGGAATACAAGACCAAACTCGCGGCCGCCGGTTTCGAGGGCATCGACATCGAAGACACGCGCGTGTACAGCGTGGACGATGCGCGGGTGTTTCTGACGGGCGAAGGGCTGGACGTCGAGGCGCTCGCGGCTCAAATCGACGGCACATTCGCGAGCGCGTTCGTTCGCGCGACGAAGCCGCGCGCCGACGCGTGCTGCGGATCGGACTGCTGCGGCTGATCGTCGACTGTCACGCTCACGACGGCGTCGCGAGCACGCGTGCGCGATCCGCCGCGGTCAGTTCGCGCCACTCACCCACCGCAAGATCGCTCAGCTCGAACGCGCCGATGCGCACGCGCAACAGCCGCAGCGTCGGGTGACCGACGGCCGCCGTCATACGCCGGACCTGGCGGTTCTTCCCTTCGACGAGCTCGATCGCGATCCAGGACGTCGGAATCGACTTGCGCAAACGGATGGGCGGCACGCGCGGCGCGATTGACGGCGCCGGATCGATCAGACGCGCACGGCACGGCAGCGTCCGTCGGCCCTGGACGACGACGCCGCGCGCGAGATCGCGTAATGCCGTTGGCGCCGGAAGACCCTCGACCTCCACCCAGTACTCGCGCGCGTGCGCGTGGCGCGGATGCAGCAGGCGCTCGTTGAGCGCGGCCTCGTCGGAGAGCAGCAGCAGCCCTTCGGAGTCGGCGTCCAGCCGGCCGATTGGGTACACGCGCGGCGGCAAGCCGAATCCGGCGAGCGTCCGATGGCGCGCGTCGTCCGACTGGAACTGGGAGAGGACGCCGTACGGCTTGTGAAACGCCAGGAGCACGCGCCAGCGTACCGCGTCGCCGTGCCGCTCGGGTTGACATCTAACCTGTCGATCGCGGATGCTTGGGTCAGATGAAAACCCGAGGCCCGGAAGGGCACGACCAGATCGCGCTCCTCCAGGGCACGCTCGATGTGCTCATCCTGCGCACGCTCGTTTTCGGCCCGCAGCACGGCCAGGGCATCGCCCGCGCCATTGAGGACACCTCCGGCCGCGAGCTGCTCGTCGACCATGGCGCGCTGTACCCCGCGCTCCAGCGGCTCGAGGCGCTCAAGTGGATCAAAGCGAAGTGGGGCGTGTCGGACAACAACCGGCGCGCGCGCTTCTACACGCTCACCCGCGCCGGCCGCGATCAGCTCGCGCAGCAGGCGAGCCGCTGGCACCGCCTCGCCGCGGCCATGGCACGCGTGCTCGGCTCGGACTCGGCGCAAGGCTGACCGATGTTCTCCCGACGCACGCACGACGACTTCCGCGTAAAGCGATGGGGTTCCTGGGGGTTCCCGAGGGTTCCTGGGGGTTCCCGAGGGTTCCCGGGGGTTCAGCCAACGAACCACGAGGAACCTTCTGGAACCTCCCGGAACCTCAGGGAACCTCCGGGAACCTCCGGGAACCTCCGGGAACCCCAGGGAACCTCCGGGAACCTCATACATTTCCCTTTCCCTTCACGTGCGGCTTCAACACCGTGGCGATGAAGCGGTGCACGGGCGTGGGCACGCCGTGCGCCTCGCCGAGGCGGACGATCGCGCCGCTGAGCCACGGCAGCTCGAGCCGGTGCCCGCGCTCGAGATCCTCCAGCATCGACGACTTCGCCGGCGGGGACATCGACGTCCACATCGCGCGGATCTCGTCGAGCGTCGTTGAAGGCAGCGGGACGCCGCACGCCCGCGCGACCGCCAGCCCCTCCTGCCACGCCGCTTCGGCCATCGCCTGCAGATCGGGATCCTCGCGCACGATGCCGACGGGCGATCGCGTCACCGACGTCATCCCGCTGAAAGCCGTCAGCCGGACGAACTTCGACCAGATGTCCGTCTTGATGTCCTCGCTCAGACGGACCTGAAAGTGTGCGCGCTGGCAGATCTCGAGCAACCGCTCGAGCCGCGCCGACGGCCCGCCCTGGATTTCTCCGAAGATTACTTGATCCATCACGGTGTGGCGGATGACGCCGGGCTCGGTGATCACGGCCGTGATGTACGCGACGCCGCCCGCGACGTTCGCCGGCGAGAGATGGCGCGACAGGATCTCGACGCTCTCGACGCCGTTCTGGAAGGGAATCACCACTGTGTCTCGACCGACGAGCGGCGAGAGCGTCGCCGCCGCGGCATCGGCGTCGTACATCTTGACCGTGAACAACACGACGTCGACGGCGCCGATCTCCCCCGGCGTTTCCGCCGCATGCACGTGCGGCACGTGGAAATCGCCCTTCGGACTGACGACGCGCAGTCCGCGCGTGCGCAGCGCCTCGAGGTGCGCGCCGCGCGCGATGAACGCGACGTCGGCGCCAGAGGCGGCCAGGCGTCCGCCGAAGTAGCCGCCGACGCCGCCGGTGCCGAAGATGGCAATCTTCATGGCCCGCCTACGCGACGCCGAGGAGTCGAGTTCGAAGGCGCATGCGCCAGAATCTACCAGACCTGACCGCTGGCGACCCGCGTCATCGATCCGTGACCCGCCGCCTCATCCAGACGCCGATGGCCAGCGCGGCCATGACCACGCCGATGAATTGTGACGTCGACAGCAGGCCGCCGAAGACAAACCCGCGGTCTGCGTCGCCACGAAAGAACTCGAGACCGAACCGCGCGATGGCGTACAGCAGCGTGTACGCGACGATGATGTCACCGTCGCGATGGCGCCGCCGTGTGAGCCACACAAGGAAGACGAACAGCGCAAGGCACACGGCCGACTCGTACAACTGCACGGGATGCAGCGGCACGTTGAGCGGCGTGCCGCCGAGGCGCTCGGCCTCGGGATCGGTAAACGTGACGGCCCAGGGCAGGTGCGCCGGCCGTCCGTAGTCGTCGCCCGCCATGAAGCAGCCAACGCGTCCGATGGCCTGACCGAGGGCGATCGCCGGCGCGCACACGTCCGCGGCGCGCCATACCGGCACGGTCGGGTGCCGCCAGAAAAACATCACCGACGCCGTCAGGCCGCCGATGAATCCGCCGTAGAAGTCGCCGGCACTCGTGACCAGCGACATCGACCACAGGTCCGAGATCGCAAAGCTGCCATCAAGGATCGATCGAAAGAGGAGCAGCGCTTTCGCGCCGACGAGCGCACCGACGATGGCCCAGATGCCCAGCGACGCCAGGGCCTCGGGATCCAGGCCGGCGCGCCGCGCTCCGCGGACCACCCACCCGAAGGCGCTCAGGTACGAGGCGGCCAGCAGGATGCCAAACGTATAAATCGTGAAGAACGACGTCGAGATGAGACGGGGGTGCATGACCGCTCCACGTCAATCGTCTCATCGTTCGCGTCTGAATCGGATTGAAGTCTGCCTGAGGGGCGCCTAATGTTCCGAGATGTTGAACCGCGCGGGTTTCGCGCGGCCGCGGTCCGCACGCTTTCCTAGGGAATGGCCGATGAGTTGAGTCCCGATCTTCGGCATCGCGCTTGCGCCGAGTACCGGCGCGAGGTCACATGCGAAAACTGTGCGGCGCCCTCATGCTCCTGCTCGTGACCGCGACGGTCGCACACGCCCAGGAGTTTCGTGCCCCGGAGCAGGTCACCGACAAGAAGTTCTGGCTCGTCGCCGGCGCGTTGACGACCACGATGCTGCTCGACACCAAGAGCACGTTCGAGGTGGGCAAGCGGTGCCCGGATTGCTACGAGGCGAATCCGGTCGTCGCGCCGTTCGTGCGGCAGGGCGCGACCACGACGTACGCGGCCGGGCTGGCCTTCGATGCGGGCGTCATGACGGTCGCCTACAAGATGAAGGGCTCCGAGAACCGCTGGGCGCGACGCACGTGGTGGGCCGTCCCCGCGGCGCTCATGGTGGGCCATTCCATCGCCTACCGGCACAACAACAACCTCGCGAGATAGCGTCAGAACTTCCCTGGCGCGATCGTCACCTTGAGCGTGATCCCGACGCTCATCTGCTGCGACGATCCCCCAGCGTTGACGCTCATCGTCATGTTCGTCGTCGAGTTGAGCTCGCTGGTCGGCACGAGCCCGTCCAGATGCAGCGTGACGGTGCCGCCCCCGCCACCGGTGAACTTTGAAAGCGACACGTCCGCGCCGGCCGGCATCGCCGGGCTGTTCATCGGCTGCGGCGGGGCCATTTGTTCGACGGTCGTCTTCAGCTTGACACTCTTGCCTTCGACGGCGACGAGCTCCCACAGCGTCTTCTGATAGACCTGAAAGCCGTTCGAGTGAATCGTCTGCCGCGACTCCCACCGCGCGCCCGCGCCGACGGCTTCTTCGGGCAGCGGGATGTTGACGCTGTCGAGCGAGGTCGCGAGCGAGCCGAGCATCTGGGTGAGCCGCGGGTCCGAGAGGTTGCTGATGTCCATGCTCGATCCGTGCGTCGCGCCGCGCGTGTTCATCGTCGCCGAGCCGCGCACCTTCTTGAGGTCCGCGTCCATGCCCTGCACGAGCGACGCCAGCGAAGGATCGACGCCGGCGGTCTGATCCAGCGTCACGCTTGTGTAGGCGAAGTCGAACGTCACGTCGCCCGACGGCGTGACGCTCCGGACGCCGACGTCAGCGCCTATCTTCATCGCGGGCATCTGCATCGTCTGCGGGGGCATGCCTGCCATCTCCATGGACATGCCCATCAGCATGGCCATGTCCATGTGCGCTTTGTAGTCACCGCCGATCGTGTAGCGAAGCGCCGTGAGCGGCGCCGCGCCTGGCGACACGAGCGTGACGATCGCCGGCTGGCCGGCCGCGGGATATCCGACCGGCGCGCTTCCGGGCGTCTGGGCCTGGAACGAGGCGACGGCGGTGACGAACAGAATCGACATCAGGGCAACGCGCGTCAAGGCCTTGGGCATAGGTGATCACGCTATCGGCTCCTGGGCGCCGGGCTGCAGAGGGACGGGACCTCGGACGTCACCGCTCGTCGCGCCGCCGGGTGATCGACAGCAGTTGCGGCTGCGCGTGATCGACTTGCAGCGTCGTGTGCTCGATCTTGAAGCGCTGTCGCAGCATGCTCTCGAGCCCGCGGCGGACCATGTGGCAATCCGCGCTGGCCGAGACGAGCACGTGCGCCGTGAGAATCGGGTGCCCGGGCGCGATCTCCCACAGGTGCAGGTCGTGCACCTGGCTCACGTGATCGGCGCGTGCCATGGCCCACCCAACTTCCTCGGGCGCCATGCTCTCCGGCGCGCTCTCGAGCAGCACGCGAATGGCCTTGCGCTGCAATACGAATCCCGATTGAAACATCAACGCGGCGACCACGAGCGACGCGATTGCGTCGGCCCGATCGAAGCCGGTGAACAGGATCACGACGCCGGCGATGAGCGTGCCGACAAACGCGTACAAGTCCGTCAGGATGTGTTGAAAGCTTCCCTCGACGTTGAGGCTCTCCCGATTCGCTTTTGCGAGCACCCACGCGGCCGCGATGTTGACGACGACGCCGACGGCCGCGACGACGGTGACGAGCAGGCCTGAGACTTTCGGCGGATCGATCAAGCGCGCGATCGCTTCGTAACTCACTAGCACGGCGAGGACGAGCAGAACCGCGCCGTTGGCTTGTCCGCTGAGCACCTCGGCCCGGCGCATGCCGTACGTCAGACTGCCGCCGGTCGGCCGTTGCACGAGGCGGATCACGACCAACGACAGCACGATCGCGCCCGCGTCGGTCAGCATGTGCCCGGCGTCCGACAGGAGCGCCAGGGAGTGCGCGATGATTCCGATCACCACCTCGAACGCCATGAGCCCGACGATGAGCGCGAGCGCGATCGTGAGGTATTTGCGATCCGCGTCGGCGCTCACGCCGTGCGCATGGCCGTCGGCGCCGTGATGGTGGTGGCCGGAGTGATCGTGGCCGTGATGATCGTGTCCGGCGTGATCGTGCTCGTCGTGGTCGTGGCTCATCGCCACTCTTGATTCTAGGGCCGAACACGAATCCGCGGACGTGCCCGGCGCCGCAATTCACGACGTGCTGTTCTGCACAGACCGGCCGGGAGCCGCTTGATACCCTGCCCCGGGAGAGGTTCCATGCCGAACACGACGACCGATCTTGACGCTCAGTCACAGCCGGAAGCCCGTGGCGATCTGGTGCGATTGTTGGAGGAGCTCCTGGAGCAAGCGCGCCGGCAGACCGACCAATTGGCGGCGCTCCACAACGGGCCCGGGATCGACACCTGCCTGCTCGACAAGATCGGGCGGATCACGTGTCTCGTGGCGAACGAGACGCATCAGAACGGCAAGCTGCTGGGATCGATCGCCGAGTCGATGGCCGCGCTCCTGGCGATGTACCGCGGCGCGCATCCCGACCAGGCCTTGCAGCTCGACCGGCTGGGCAAGCTCGAGGCCGATCTGCGACGCTGCTGTCCGCCCTGTGCACCGGTGGACGTCATCTGCAAGTACGAGCCGTGCCCGCCGTACGGCGGCCTCCGCCGCGGCGATGGTTACTCGGCCAAGTCGCGCGGCTTCGTCCATCCGGTGGAGGTCGGCGAGAAGCACGAGCCCTGGTCGATCAAGCCGCGCGTGCTCAACGAGATCGAAGCGCTCCCGCAGGTCATGCAGGGACCGCTCGTCGGGCCGCTGACGCCGTCGGCGGCGACACCGCCCGCACTCGATTTCCGCAGCGGCGGCGGACCGGCACCGTCGGGCGGACAGGCGCCAGTAACGTTCCGAATTTTCTCGGAGAGCGGCGTCACCACGGGCGTGTGGCCGCCGGACATGAGCGGCGCCAAGAGCGGCGACGTCGTTGTGATGTCGGGCAACCTGTGGCTCAAGGTCTCGGTGGACGCGGGCAAGACGTTCACCGACGTGAAGTTCACCGACGTCTTCGCCGAAGAGAAGACCTACGGCGGGTGGGCCGGCGATCAGGTGATCCACTACGTGCCGCAAATCGATTGCTTCGTGCTCTACGTGCAGTCCAGCCTCGGCACGAAGGGAACCGCCAACGCCAGCAAGAGCGTCGTCAAGGTGGCGGTCGCGAGTCCGGCGGACCTGAAGAAGTTCAAGGGCGGCAAAGCGGCGTGGCGGCGCCAGTGGGACTTCACGTCCGATGACTTCGGCCTCAACGCCTGGCTCGACTTCCCGGACTTGAGCTACGGTGATTCCTGGCTCTATCTCAACACCAACGCGTTCACGCGCACGTACGACAGCGCCGGCAAGGCCAAGGACGCGTTCGCCGGACGGCTGTTCTTCGAGCTGCCGCTGAAGGAGCTCAAGGCCGGCACCGGGTTCAACTTCTGGTATGCGGTGCTGACCGACGCGCTGGTCTACGGATCGCCGACGCAGAACGTCGGCGACGAGAACTACTGGGCCGCGCACATCGGCAACTCGGCGATGCGCATCTACTCGTCCAAGGGCAACGACCCCAACTATTCCTGGCGCGAGCGCAACCTCGGCGCGAACTGGCCGCTGGCGACGCTGGACAGCAACAACGTGCGCGACATCGTCAGCGCCGCGCCAGACTCGGGCGACTGGCTGAGCGACGACCATCGCATCATCGGATCGACCAAGGTCAACAACCAGCTCTGGTTCGCATGGACGGCGGCGAAGGGCGACGGCGGCGCCGGCGGATTCAGCTTCCCGCAGCCGCACATTCAGATCGCGAAGTTCGATCTGGGGCAGGACTACAAGTTCATCGAGCAGACGCAGGTCTGGAACGCCGATCACGCGTACGCGTACCCGAGCCTCACGACGAACTCGAACAACGAAGTCGGAATCTCGCTGGCGTGGGGCGGCGGCAAGTCGTTCGGCAGCCACGCCGTCGGCATCCTCGGCGATTTCGTGGTCTGGTTCGGGGAAGCGAGCCAGAAGACGAGCGCGGTGTCCAGTCCGACGCGCTTCGGAGACTACCTGCACGTTCGCATCGCGCACCCGGACACACGCTTTTTCAGCGCGTTCGGCTACGCGATCGAGAAGGATGCCACCGCCGCGCCGCCCGAGAAGGCCGATTACCTGTACGTCGAGTTCGGTCGCGAGGCCGTACCGTCGCCGGGACCTCGCTGATCGGGTCAGACGCTCTTGACGGCCAGGATGAATCCAATGGCTACGCGACCGTACGCGTGGTGAACCGGGTCGCCGGGAACGATGTCGTACCCGACCTCCCAGCGGAATCCAATCGGCTTCGAGGGGCCGAGCAGGACATCGGCACCCACATCGAACTGTCCAACTCCGCGGGTGTGGCCCGATCCGCCGCTCGACGCGCCCGCAAGGAACTTCGCAAAGAAGCGGCCCGGCACCGGATCGCGGCCGCTGCCATAGTAGAACGCCGTGCTCAGTTGGATTCCGGTGAGCAGGGCGACGCCGCCCTGCGCAAATTTCTCGACCCCGCTCGCGATCGCCGCGTGTTCGCTGACGTTGCCGTTCACCCCCAGCGAGAACCCCGGCCCGGTCCAGACCCGTTGCGTGCCCGCGGTTGCGGCAATCTGCTTCCATGGCACGCTCGCGACGATGTCGACGCGCGACAACTCGGCGGGCGGCTGCGGGGGGCCCTGGCGCGCCCACGCAGGCGTGCTGCACGTCACCGCGATTGCCGACACCACCAAACCCATTCTCACGAGCGACATCCGAGACATCAGAACCTCCACGCTCCGAGGATCCAATGGCCGGCTGCACAAAGTCGTGAGGAAGCCGTGAGGAATTGATGAAACCGCGCAACGCCGGCCTCAAATCGCTTTAGAATCAGCCCTTCCCTTGAGAGCGCGCGCGATCTTCGTCGCAATCGTCCTGCTCGGGTGGACGGGACCGGGCCGCGTTCGCGGCCACGACGCTTCGCCGGACCAAGCCGCTGACCGCGCGGATCGAGTGTCGATCCGCGTGGACACGACCGCACGCGAGCAGTCGAGGCCGCCCATCTGGGCCTGGTTCGGCCATGACGAGCCGAATTACACCTACACGCCGAACGGCAGGAAGCTGCTCTCCGAGCTTGCGGCCGCGAGCCCCGTCCCGGTGTTCATGCGCACGCACAACCTGCTGACGACGGGCGACGGCGCCGCGGCGCTCAAGTGGGGATCGACCAACGCGTACACGGAAGACGCGTCGGGCCGTCCAATCTACGACTGGACGATCATCGATCGCATCGTCGACACGTATCGCGAACGCGGGATGAAACCGCTGTTCCAGCTCGGCTTCATGCCGGAAGCGCTGTCGTCGCATCCGATGCCGTACCGGCACTTCTGGAAGCCCGGCGACAACTACAACGACATCTACACCGGCTGGTCCTATCCGCCGGCGGACTACGGCAAGTGGGGCGAGCTGGTGTTTCAGCTCGTACGTCACCTCGATCAGAAATACGGACGGCGCGAGATCGAGAGCTGGTGGTTCGAAGTCTGGAACGAGCCGGACATCGGCTATTGGCACGGCACGCCGGACGAGTACATGAAGCTCTACGATTTCGCGGCCGACGGGCTGAAGCGCGCCGTGCCCACCGCGCGGATCGGCGGACCCGAGGTGACGGGCCCCAACGGCGCGCGGACGCAGATGATCCTGCGCAATTTCCTGGAGCACTGTCTGCGCGGGACGAACTACGCGACCGGCAAGACGGGATCGCCGCTCGATCTGGTGACCTTCCACGCGAAAGGCGCGCCGCAGGTGATGCCGGCCGGCTTCGTGCGGATGAGCGTCAGCAACCAGCTCCGCGCGATCGACAACGGCCTGACCGTCGTCACGTCCTTCCCCGAGCTCGCGAACATCCCGATCGTGATTGGCGAGTCGGATCCGGAGGGCTGCGCCGCGTGCCCGGTCAGGACGAATCCGTCGAACGCGTACCGCAACGGCACCATGTTCTCGAGCTACACGGCCGAGCAGATCGCGCGCACGTATGAACTGGCCGATCTGCATCGCGCCAATCTCATCGGCGCCGTGACGTGGGCGTTTCTCTTCGAGGACCAGCCGTACTTCGACGGGTTCCGCGACCTCGCGACCAACGGCATCGACAAGCCGGTCGTGAACGTGTTCCGGATGCTCGGACAGATGCGCGGCGATCGCGTCCGCGCGGAGAGCTCCGCGGGATTGCCCCTGGCCGACGTCCGCGATCGCAGCGTTCGCGGCGCGGCGGACATCTCCGCGCTCGCGATGCGCGACGAACGATCGGCGACGGTGCTCGTCTGGAACTATCACGACGACGACCAGAGCGCGCCCGCGTCCGACGTGGAGCTCACGATTGCCGGCCTTCCGGCCGGCCGGCCGATGGTCACGCACTACCGCGTCGACCAGGACCACAGCAACGCGTACAACACGTGGAAAGCGATGGGCTCGCCGCAGTCGCCGACGCCCGCGCAATACGCCGTGCTCGAGAAATCCGGGCAGCTCGAACTGTTGTCGCCGCCGGCTCAGGCGAGCGTCGTCGACGGCCGCATCGCCGTGACGTTCACGCTGCCCCGTCAGGGCGTCTCGCTCATCAAGATCGTCTGGTAGCCGCGGGACGGCACGCTACAATCTGGCCCTGATGTCGATCGGTGCGGGCACCCGGCTCGGCCCCTACGAGATCGTCGCCCCGCTCGGCCAGGGCGGACCGCCTCCGCTCGCGCGCCGAAGGCGATGCGAGCTCCGGCGAGTCTCGCCGAAGCCGAGCTTTGCGAGGACGCGGTGATAGGAACCACAATTGGTCCGTATCGCGTCCTCGACAAGCTCGGCGAAGGCGGAATGGGCGAGGTCTACCGGGCCCGGGACGCGCGCCTCAATCGTGACGTCGCGATCAAAGTTCTCCCGGCGTCCTTCGCTGCGGATACCGAGCGGCTGCAGCGCTTCATCCGCGAAGCGCACGCGGCGAGCGCGCTCAATCACCCGAACATCCTCGCGGTCTTCGATCTCGGGACACACGACGGCCTGCCGTATCTCGTCTCCGAGCTCCTGAAAGGCGAGACGCTCGCGGCGCGGCTTGCGACCGGGCCGCTGCCCGCGTCCAAGGCGATCGACTTCGGCCGGCACATCGCCGCCGGCCTCGCGGCGGCGCACGAGCAGGGCATCACACACCGGGACATCAAGCCAGCCAATCTGTTCGTCACGAGCGACGGACGCGTCAAGATCCTCGACTTCGGCCTCGCCAAACAATCGGTCAGCCAGGACGCGGACGTCACGCGGCCCCAGTCGCTGACCGAGGCCGGCGTCGTGATGGGCACGCTCGGCTACATGTCGCCCGAGCAGGTCCGCGGGCAGAAGACCGACGCCCGCACCGACATCTTCTCGTTCGGCGCGGTGCTCTACGAGATGCTGACCGCCACACGCGCGTTCACCGGCGCGTCGGCCGTCGAGACGATGCACGCGATTCTCCAGTCGGATCCGCCGGAGCTTCCTGGCACGACGCTGCACGCCTCGCCGGCGCTGGGGCGAATTATCGCGCGCTGCCTCCAAAAAGATCCCGCGGATCGATTCCACTCGGCGCACGATCTCGGCCTGGCGCTGGAGTCCATCGCGGGCGGCGCCGGCTCGGGGGCCACGCCCGTCGCGACAGTTGAGCCGGTGCGGCGAGCCCTGATGCCGCTGGTGGCGTCAGGCCTCACCATTGCGATCGCCGCCGGCGCAATCGGCGCGCTTCTGCATCGGCGGTTTGCGGCGCCGGCGATCCCGACGCCCGCGACGATGGAGTCGTTGACGTACTCGGGTCACGACTCGTCGCCGGCCGCGTCGCCGGACGGCAAGTCCGTGGCCTTCGCTTCCGATCGCGACGGTGTGTCGCGAATCTGGCTGAAACAGATCGCCGGCGGCGGCGAGCTCGCGCTGACCGAAGGGTCCGACGACTTTCCGCGGTTCTCTCCGGACGGCTCGGCGATCATCTTTGTCCGCACGATCGCCGAAGGCTCCTCGCTCTACCGCGTCCCGCTGCTCGGCGGCGATCCCCGCAAGCTCGTCGACAACGTCACCGGCGCCGACTTTTCGCCGGACGGGCGCGAGCTCGTGTTCACGCGTTTCGTTTCGGGCGATCGATCGGGCTCGATCGTCGGCATCGCATCCGCGGACGGCACCGGCGCGCGCGAGGTGGCATTCGTCGCTGGCCGCGCGCTCATGACGCCGCGCTGGTCGCCGGACCGCCGGACCGTCGCGGCCGTCAACAGCCTGGCCAGCGTCGCCAGCGGGATTGGGATGGATCTGATCGACGTGACGACCTCCCACTCGCGTCTTCTTCAGTCACCCGGGGGCCGCGTGCGTCAATCCTCGGTGCTCTGGTCAGCCGACAGCCGGTCGATCATCTATTCCGAGGCAGAATCCGTGGCGGCGTGGCTGGCCGGAAGCAGCGCGCGCATCGTGATTCAGGACGTGGCGACGGGTACCGCACGACCGCTCTTCTGGGTGCCAAATCACAGCAAGTCGATCGACGCCCTCGGCCCTGGTCGTCTCGTGCTCGACACGCGATCCTCGCGCGAGAATCTGCAGGAAGTGTCGCTCGAAGGCGGCGGCCCCGCGCCGAGGTGGCTCACGCACGGCAACAGCACCGATCGGCAGCCGACCTACTCGCCTGACGGCCAGTGGGTCGCGTTCTCGTCGAATCGGGGAGGCAATCTCGATGTGTGGGCCGTGAACCGCAAGGACGGCACGGTTCGCCGGCTCACCGACGACCCTGCGGACGACTGGGATCCGTCCTACTCGCCCGACGGCCGTCGTATCCTTTTTGGATCCAATCGATCGGGACCGTACGAAGTGTGGGCGGCGAATCCGGACGGCAGCGACGCGCGTCAACTGAGTCACGACGGCCTGTTTGCGCAGAACCCGCAGCAGATGCCAGATGGCAAATGGATTGTCTATCACTCGACGAATCCGGCTCAGGCCGGTTTGTGGCGTATGAGGTCCGACGGAAGCGAGCCGGTCCGAATCGTCGAAGGCGCGATTCAACTCCCGGAGATCTCGCCGGATGGCCAGCACGCCCTATTCGTTGACGGCCTCGCCTCCAAGATCCGCGTCGTCCGGTTGCCGGATGGCCAGTCGGCAGCGTTCGAGATTGCGGTGCCGCGTCGCAAGGAGACGACCGCGGCCCTCGGCCGGGCGCGCTGGATGCCCGACGGCCACGCGATTGCCTTCCTCGGTCAGGACGAGCGCGGCGTCAACGGCGTCTTCGTCCAGGACTTCGTGCCCGGACGGGACACGACCCCGACACGCCGCAAGCTCGGCGGCTTCGACGTCGAAAACGCGACCGAATCGCTGGCGATCTCGCCGGACGGCAAGAGCCTGACGGTCGGCAGCTGGGAACAGATGTTCAACATCATGATCGTGAGCCACCTCCCCGGCATCGATCGGCGGTAAGCGTTGGTGGTAGCCTGCGACTTGGCTCCCTGCGGGAGTACGAGCGATGAACGAGCCGACTATTACGAAGACCCGCAGTGCTTTTTCACTTTCTTGTCGTGTTGACGTGAACATCGGCGCAGGCGCGGCCGTCGTCTGGCATCTCCTCACGGACGCGCAACGCTTTCCGAAGTGGAACTCGACGGTGACCGGCATCGAAGGACAGATCCGCGAGGGCGAGCGACTGCGACTGCACGTACCGGGTACCACGCGCACGTTCACGCCGAAGGTGTCCGAGGTCGTGCCCAACGAGCGCATGACGTGGAGCGACGGCGTCGCACCGCTGTTCCGGGGCGTCCGGAGGTTCTTGCTGCGGCCGCGCGACGATGGTTCGACGGATTTCACGATGGAAGAACAGTTCTCGGGTGTCGTGTTCGCGCTCGTGAAGGGATCGCTGCCGGATTTCGGACCGATCTTCGAGCGGTACGCGAGCGATCTGAAACACGAAGCGGAGCGCAGCCCCGGCTCATGACGAAGCCGACGTGCAAGGTAATCATTTCGGGCGCGACGTACCAGGGACAGCAGGGCCTGACGTACGTCGCGGGCCTCACGGGCGCGACGGCCGGGTCGAGCGCGATCTCGATGACGCTGGCCGTGCTTCCACCCGGGGCGCGCGCGAAGGCCCACCTGCACCATGGAATCGAGACCGCGGTGTACGTGATCGAGGGCGAGGCGGCGATGTACTTCGGCGAGCGGCTCGAGGAGCTCCTCGTCGGACACGCCGGCGAGTACATGTACGTGCCGGCGGACATGCCGCATCTCGTCATGAATCGATCCGGCGCCGTGTGCCGCGCGATTGTCGCGCACACGGCACCGGACGATCAGGCGGGCATCCTGATGCTGCCGGAGCTCGACGGAATTCATCCGTGAATCGTTCGACCCCATGGGAGGCCATATGCGCACCGCTGCTTCTTGTGTTGTTCTGGTACTGGCCGCCGCGATCGCCACGCCCGCCGAGGCGCAAACTCCACCGAAGAGCGGCGGCATTGCCTGCTCGCTGCTGACCAAGGAAGACGCCGCGGCCGCACTCGGCGAATCGGTCACGGGGCCGCGGGACACGCAGTCCCCCAATGGACCTTCAGCCTGCGAGTACACGGGATCCGGCCTCCATAAGGTTCAACTGAATGTGATCCCGATGACGGCGCAACAGGCCGGGATGTACAAGGCGATGTGCGCGCAGAAGAAGAATGACGGCCTCACCGGTCTCGGTGAGACCGCCTGCTGGTACAACGACAAGCACGCAGAGCTGCAGATGCTGAAGGGCACGATGTTCCTCTCGATCGAGATGCAGAGGAGTGGTGACCCAACCGAGGCGATCAAGGCCGTCGCAAAGAAGGTCTACGACCGCGCGAAGTAGCGACGCCAGCGAATCGTCTTCAGACGCGGTCCGCCCCCGTGACGGATTTCGCCGCCGATTCGCGCCTTTCTTGGTGGCGGGCCTGCTCCATGGTCAACGACAGCCCACGTGATTCGGCCGGCCATGTCACGAATCTGCTCGTGGCCTGGGGACGAGGCGACGAGTCTGCCCTTCAGCAGCTGATGCCGCTGGTGCACGACGAGCTCCATCGGCTGGCCAACCGGCACATGCGCGGCGAGCGTCAGGGGCACGTGCTGCAGACGACGGCGCTCGTCAACGAGGCGTATGTCCGTCTGATTGATCTGAGCCGAGTCCGCTGGCAGGATCGCGCGCACTTCTTCGCGATGGCGTCGCGCGTGATGCGGCGCATCCTCGTGGACTACGCGCGATCGCGGCACTATCTCAAGCGCAGCGGCGGCGTGCAGCGCGTGTCGCTCGACGAAGCGGCGGAAGTCTCCGGAGAGCGCAGTCACGATCTCGTCGCGCTCGACGACGCGTTGAAGGCCCTGGCCGTCGTCGACGGTCGCAAGAGCCAGATCGTCGAGATGCGATTCTTCGGCGGCCTGAGCGTCGACGAGACCGCCGAGGCGCTGCACGTGTCCGTCGAAACCGTGACGCGCGACTGGCGGATCGCGAAGGCGTGGTTGTTACGCGAGCTCGAGCGCGGAGCCGATCGATGAACGAGGACCGCTGGCCGGAGATCGAGCGGCTCTATCACGCCGCGCTGGAGCACGATCCCTCCTCGCGCAGCGCATTTCTCGATCGCCGCTGTGGCGACGACGCCGTGCTCCGACGCGAAGTCGACTCGCTGCTGGAATACGACAACGCCACAGCGACCTTCCTCGAGCGCTCTGCCCTGCAGCACACCGCGACGCAAATCGGCGCCGACCGCGAGCGTCTGGCCCCGCCCACGATTCCCGGCTACACGATTCTCAATCTGCTGGGCGAGGGCGGCATGGGCGTGGTGTACCTGGCCGAGCAGGAGGCTCCGCTGCGGCGCCGCGTCGCGCTCAAGCTCATCAAACCGGGCATGGACTCACGCCAGGTCGTCGCGCGCTTCGAGACCGAACGCCAGGCGCTCGCGCGCATGGATCATCCGAACATCGCCGCGGTCTTCGAGGCCGGGACAAGCTCCGAGGGCCGGCTCTACTTCGTCATGGAATTCGTCGCCGGCGTGCCAATCACCGAGTACTGCGATCAACATCGGTGTTCCACGCGGGAGCGTCTGGCTCTGTTCGTCGAGGTGTGTGGCGCGGTGCAGCACGCGCATCAGAAAGGCGTGATCCACCGCGACCTGAAGCCGTCGAACGTGCTCGTCTCCAGCGATCACGGCCGGCCGCGACCAAAGGTCATCGACTTCGGCATCGCGAAGGCCATCGAGCAGCCGGCCGACGGCGCCGTGGCGCTGACCGACCATGGCACGCTGGTGGGAACGCCCGAGTATATGAGTCCCGAGCAGGCGGCGCTGTCGCCGGACATCGACACGACGACGGACGTCTATTCCCTCGGCGTCCTGCTGTACGAGTTGCTCGTCGGGGCCCTGCCGTTCGATTCGAGGGTGTTCCGCGAGTCGGGCCACGAAGAGCGGCGACGGATGATTCGCGAGCGCACTCCTTCGCGGCCCAGTGCCAGGCTGGGTGACAGCGACGACGGCGCGCGGCCGATCGTGGACGCCAGGCGTAGCGATCTCGGGACGTTGACCAGACAGCTGGCCGGTGACCTCGATTGGATCGTGCTGCGCGCCCTCGAGAAGGACCGGAGCCGGCGATACCCGACCGTGGCCGCGCTCGCCGCCGATATCGAGCGGTTTCTGGCGGACCAACCCGTGGAGGCGCGTCCGCCGTCAGTGACGTACCGAATCGGCAAGTTCGCGCGGCGCTATCGAGGCGGCGTGATCGCAACCGCCGCGCTCACGATCGTCGTGCTGGGCGGGCTGGCGATCAGCCTGTCCGAGTACGCCCGGGCGGAACGCGCGCGCGTTGAGGCCGACCGCCAGCGGGCCCTGGCCGATGTCCAGCGCGCGGCCGCGGAGACCTCGGCGCGTGAAGCCGAGGTGCAGCGGAACGCCGCCGTAGGCGCAACCGCGGAGGCCGATCGCCAGCGCGCCGACGCCGTGCGCAACGCCGCGTCGGCCATCGACGCTCGACGCGAAGCCGACTACCGCACGTATCTCGCGACGATCAGCGCCGCCGACGCGGAACTTCGCGTCGGCCTGATCGGGCCCGCGCGGGATCGCCTGCTCGCCACCCCAACCGAGCTGCGGGGTTGGGAGTGGCGCAATCTGATGCTCAAGACCGACACCAGTCTGCTCACCCTGACATCAGATCGCGCCTGTCCCCAGCGCATGCTCCCGAGCGTCAAGAACAACGACGCCGCGCTCATGCTCCAGCGCGGCGGCACGACAATCGTGTTGCGCCGCTGCGCGACGCTCGACGTGTGGAACGCCGGAGACACCACGCGACACACCTATCAATCAAGCGGAGACATCCTCGCCATCGATCCCGCCGGCGATCTTCTGACACTCCGCTCCGGCGGATCGACGCCGAGCTGGACGCTCGACCGCGTGACGCCGGGAACAAATCGCGTTACCGGCCACGTCGGTGCGTTCGACGCGAGGCCGACCTGCGCCGCGTTCAGTCCAGACGGCGAGCGAGTGGCTGTCGGACTCCAGCCGCGGACCAGTTCGATTGGCGAGCCGCTCGAGGACATCTTCGAAGTCTGGGACGCGCGCGCGAATCGTCGCATCGCACGGATGACTCCCGCGAAACCTCCGCTGTTCGACACGCGCCAACTGCCGGCTGGGTGTCTCCTGGCTTTCAGCCCGGACTCGACGCTCGTAGCGTCGAGCGGCGCCACCGTCAATGTCTGGCGCACCGACACGGGTGCCGCAGTGGTGTCCGATGCGATACAGGCCGGTACGGCGAGTCAGCCGATCGCGTTCAGTCCCGATGGCGCGCAGATCGCCATTGGCCGTCTCACCGGAATCGTCGACGTCGTCAGTCTCGATGGCGCCCGCCGGATCGATCACCTCGACGCAAACGGATTCATTCGAGTGCCGCCGCTGCCGGATGGCGCTCGTCGATTGCTCGTGTCGAGTCGCCGACGCAGCGAAGTGCTCGCCATCGCATTTTCGCCCGATGGAAAGCGCATCCTCACAGGTACCGATCAAAGCATCGGCGTGTGGAACGTCGTGGAAGGCTCGTTGATTGCCCAGCTTCCGGGTCACTCTGCCGGAATCGTCGGCGTGGCCGTGGCGCCAGACGGCCACATCGTCTCGGCAGACATCACCGGCACAGTGAAGATGTGGCCGGCGGACCTGCGGGGTGCGGTGACCGCGCTCCACGGGTCGTTCAGCGTGAACCAAGGCGTGACGGTGAGCCAAGACGGAGCCGTCGCCGTTCTCGCTCAGATGGACGGCGGGCTCGTGGCGTGGCAGCTGGCCGAGTTGAGCCAAATCGTTCTGCGGCCCGGGACTGGCACGCTCGACCTGCGGAGTGTGAGATCGCTCGTGCTCGGCGCCGACGGCCGCCGGCTGCTCGCAGCAGACTTGGACGCCGTCGGCACGGTCCGATCCATCGTCTTGCCGTCGGGCCGCGAGACGACGGCGATGGCCCTGAACGCACAGCTCGAATCAGGTTGTGAGGTATTTGGCGCGCTCGGAGCCAACCCTCAGCTCAAGGAGATTTACGGGATGGCACTCAGCCCGGATGGCCGAACGTTGGCGTTCAGCCAGGGAACAGATTGTGTCGTCATTCGAGATCTTCAAACCATGAAGACGCAGGCCATCCTCCACGAGTTTGCGACCGCGCTCGCGTTTCGCTCTGACGGCTTGCTCCTGGTGCTGTCGACGCCCAAGTATGTGCCGGTCGCGCAGCGCCATCCCGGACCGGATCAAACGAAGATGGAAATCTGGGATTGGCGCAACGGGATCGTCCGCAGGACGCTGCCGGTGCCGGTCGTCGGATCCAATACGCTCACCGCGCTCTGGCGGTTCGCATTGAGCGCCGACGGTCGGCGCATTGCACTGCTCGACAGCGCGAGGCGTAACCTCTCGCTCTGGAATGGCGATTTGACTGAGGAGCTCGGTCAACTGCCAATGCCCGCCGACACCGACAGCGTGAGCTTGAGCCCTGATGGCCGCCGCATCGCGACAACCGCGGCCGACACGACCGTTCGCATCTGGGACGCACAACGCCGGCAGCTCGTGCTGACCCTCACCGACGACGATCGGCATGCGGGAAGCGCGGTCTTCACGCCGGACGGGCGTCTGATCGCTGCGCGATCGTCTGGGGGTCTCACCATCTGGGAAACGAACAAGCCTCCTTGCTCGTTTTGTCCCTCATTGCACCGTGACTGACCGGCATCGCTCCGGCTTGACGGATCTCGCGGCTGCTTCGCGCCTACTATTACAGAGGTATCCCATGCGGCAGACATTCGCGCGCGGTGCGGTCACCCTCGCGGTCGCTTTCGTCGCGGCGTGCGGTGGGTCGACGACGACAACGCAGCCGAGCCCACCCACCCCGGCCGCCTCGCCAACAGGCGCAACCCTCACCGATCTTCGTGTTGACGGGCCGGCCTCGGTCCCACCTGGAGGGAGCGCGCAATACACGGCCACAGCGACGTACTCGGACGGATCGAGCCGCAACGTCACAGCTGACGCAAAGTGGACCAGCACGAACGACTCGGTGCTTTCCGTCACGCCCGCGGGAGGGATGACGACGCATGTCACCGGTTTCGCTGACGTCGTCGCCACGCTGGGCACCCGGTCGCACAGCCGCGAAGTCGTCGTCGTTCCCGAAGGGCGTTACCTGGTGAAGGCCTTCGCGAGCGAGGATCAAGTGACGGCGATGATCTACGGCGTGCGCGTCGAGGTCGTCTCCGGGCCAGCCGCCGGCTTGGCGGCGACGACGGATTGGGACGGGCTCGCGTTGCTTGTTGGTGTCCCCACCGACGCACAACTCCGGTTCACGAAGGACGGATACGATCCGGCCGTCCAGTCGGTGCACGTCAGCAACAACTGGGCGGAGGTCCGCGTCCAGATGCTCAGCTCCGCAGCCAGGCCCAGTCTTCCCGGTGGATATCAGCTGACGATCAGCAGCGCGCCTTGTGCCGACGGCACCGTGCTGCCGGAGCAGGTCAGGACGCGCGTGTACGGCGCCAGGATCTGGAACGCCGGCGCGAGGGTCATGGTCGAGCTCGATGCCGCCAATTTCGCGCTCCAATTCTGCCCGATTTGCGGCGAGACGCGCGGCAATCGGTTCTCCGGGCAGGCAGAAGTACTGGACGCGCGCTTCACGCTGGAGGAATATGCGGCGCCGTTCGACTGGAACGCTGGCGTGTATCCCAATGTCGTCGAACGGCTCCCCGACGGTCGTTTGTTGGTGATTGCTGGTCACGCGATCGTCGCGCCGACTGGAAGTGGCTTCGCGGGAACGCTCGACGGATCGATCACCATCTTCGACTCTTTGAACATCGGCACAGACACGAGCCTGCCGGCCGCGTTCTGCCAATCGACCAGTCATCAGTTCATCTTGCGCAAGGCGCCCTGAGGCGCTGGTTCTTCGGCGTATGACGCCGGTCATAGGCGGTCCGGCGCAGGGCGAATACGCTCGAGTTCATGACTACGAGCCATTCTTCGCCGCCGCTACCCGACATGGCGCTCGCCGACATCGTGACCAGCGATTCTCGAACCGCCGCGGTGTTCGATCGCATCGGGCTTGACTACTGCTGCCATGGTCAACAGTCGCTGAGAGACGCCGCCACCGATCGCGGCGTGCCGCTTTCTGAGCTCGTCGAGCAGTTGGCAAGCCTCGGCCCTCGCCCCGACGGCACCTGGACCGCGGCGGCGACCGAAGATCTGGCGGCGCTGGCCAACTACATCGTCGATCGTCATCACCGCTACGTGCGCGAGACCATTCCGGCGATCTCGGGCTGGCTCGAGAAGCTCGCGGCTCGCCACGGCACGCGCCATCCGGAGCTCGCCGGCATCCAGCTCGCTTTCGGAGAGCTCGCGGGCGAACTCTTGAACCACATGAGCAAAGAGGAACACCTGCTGTTCCCGTACATCGCGGCGCTGGCGGCGGCCGCAAGATCGGGCGGATTCCTGCCGCCGAGTCCATTCGGAACGATCCTCAATCCGATTCGCGTGATGGAGGAAGACCACCGCGAAGCCGGTGATCACATGACGCGCATCCGGCTCTGGAGCCAGGGTTACGCGCCGCCGGCGGACGCGTGCCGGACCTACCGGCTCTGCTACGAGGCGCTGGCCCAGTTCGAAGCGGATCTGCACGAACACGTCCATCTCGAAAACCACGTGCTGTTCCCCCGCGCCGTCGCCCTCGAAGGCGCGCTCGGCTGACGCCGCCTCGACCGCCATGGCACAACTCCCCCTCCATCCCCAACATCCGGAGCGCACCTGTTGGGGATGCGACAAGAACTGCCCGGCAGACGATCTGGCGTGCGGGAACGGCACGATTCGCGCGCTCCACCCGGTCGAGTTGTTCGGCGACGACTGGGTAGCGTGGATCGAACACAGAGATGATGAGGAAGAATCAGTTGACGCGCAGGACGGCGGGACTAGGATTAGCCAATGACGCAGGCCACCTCAGACCTGCTGGCGAACATCCCGCTGTTCCGGCGCGTCAGCCCTGAGGACCGGGAGCGTATCGCCGACGTGGCGCGCGTACGCCGCTACGATCGCGGTGAGCGCGTCTTCGACGAAGGCGATCCCTCCGATTTTTTCTTTGTCGTCGTCACGGGGCTCATCAAGGTCTTCAAACAAGCGCCGAACGGCGGCGACATCATCCTCGAGATGTTCGGACCGGGCGGACCGCTGGGCGCGGTCGCCGCCTATGAGGCTCGTCCGTATCCGGCGTCAGCGGCGGCGATGGAGCCATCCGAGTGTCTGGTGATCCCTCGCCAGGCGTTTTTCCAGCTGCTCGAGCAGCATCCCTCGCTCGTACGCGGATTGCTAGGCAGTCTGTCGCTGCGATTGGTGCAGCTCACGACACGTCTTGCGGAGCTCACCGGCGGACGCGTCGAAGTGCGCTTCGCGCGGTTTTTCTTGAAGCTCGCCGACGAGATCGGCCGGCCGGACCGCGGCGGCACGTTCATTCCGCTGCCGCTCTCTCGTCAGGAGCTGGCGGACTGGACGGGCACGACGATCGAAACCGCGATCCGCATCATGAGCCGCTGGAACAAGGACGAGGTATTGCGCACCGAGCGGGATGGATTCGTCCTCGTGGATCGGCCGGGCCTGGAAGCACTCGCTTCGAGCTGAGGAGACGCGATGACATCGCTCGCGACCCTCTCCTTTCTGCTGTCGTTCGTGGCGTGGGGGCTCATCGGCGGCCTCGCCTCCGTGTTTGCCGCGCTGTACCACTTGACGGCCTCGCAAACGGCGTTGCTCGTCGCGGTGCCGGTGCTGCTCGGCTCGCTCGCCCGCCTGCCCATGGGGTTGCTCACCGATCGCTTCGGCGGCCGGATCGTTTTCACGCTGCTGCTCACGTTCTCCGCTGTGGCGGCATGGCTCGTGACGCTGACGACCAGCTACCAGTCGCTGCTCGTCGCCGCGTTCTTCATCGGCATGGCGGGATCGTCGTTCGCGGTTGGCGCGGCGTTCGTGTCCAGATGGACGCCGCGGGAGCGGCAGGGCGCGGCGCTCGGGATCTACGGCCTCGGAACTCTCGGGCAATCGCTGGCGGTGTTTGGTGGACCGATCATCGCTGGACAGCTTGGGTGGGAATGGGTGTTCCGCGGGACGAGCGTGCTGCTGGTCGCGTGGGCCGCCGTGTATTTCGCGATCGCGCGCAATCCGCCGCAGCGCGGGCCGGTCGCGGGCTTCGCGGCGATGGCCGCAGTGCTCACACGTGCGCCAACCGCGTGGCTGCTCGGGGCGTTCTACTTCCTGACATTCGGCGGCTTCGTCGCGTTTTCCATCTACCTGCCGACGTTGATGCGCACCGAGTTCGGCCTGACGCCGGCCGACGCCGGATTCCGCGCCGCCGGGTTCGTGGTGCTGGCGACGCTGATACGGCCCGTCGGCGGGTGGCTGGCGGATCGCATCGGCGGCGCGCAAGTGCTCTCGTGGGTCTTCGGCGGCATCGCGATCTTCTCGTTGCTGCTGGCCTGGCAGGCGATGATTCCGTTCACCGTCGGCGCGCTCTCGTGTGCGGTGCTGATGGGGCTGGGCAACGGCGCGGTGTTCAAGCTCGTGCCCGAGCGGTTTCCGCGGGACACTGGCACGGTCACGGGCCTGGTCGGCGCGCTCGGCGGTCTCGGCGGGTTCTTCCCGCCACTGTTGCTCGGCGTTTTCCGTGACAGCTTCGGCGTCGTCTGGCCGGGGTTCGTCTTGCTGTCGGCGACGGCGCTCGTACTGCGCTGGGCCAACGGCCGCGTGTTTCGACCGGGCGACGTCGAGTGGAGCGCGAATCTGCCGATCGCCGCTCGCCAGGCGCTCGAACGCATTCGCGCCGGCGCGTGGGCCACGCTCGTCATGCTGACGCTCGCGGCCGCCATAGTCGTCGGATCGCGAAGGCTGCAGCATTTCGACGCGGCGCTCGTCGGCTACACCTTCGCGACGCTCTTCGCGACATTCGGCATCAGCTATCGCTACGCGATGTGGCTGCACCGGCCGCCGACGCGGATGTACTGGCGGTGCGGGTGGCAGGCGTTCTTCACGCGCCGCCAGACCGGCCGGAACGTCATCACGCTCGCGTGGCGCGGCCTCACGGACTTCGCGGCGAACCGGTACATCTTCCGCCGCAACCCGTTTCGCGGCGCCGCGCACTGGCTGATCATGTGGGGCTGCGTCATCGCCGGAGCCATCACGTTTCCGCTCGTGTGGGGATGGGTGCACTTCGAGACGGTGCCCGGCGATTTGCACCAGTACCGCGCGTTCGTGTTCGGCCTACCCATGCAGGATTTCCCGGTCGAATCGCTCACGGCGTTTCTGGTCTTTCACGGCCTGGTGTGGTCGTCGTTTCTCGTCATCGCCGGCGTAATGCTGGCGTTCCGGCGCCGGATGATCGACCACGGCGCGGTCGCCACACAGCAATTCGCGCAGGACATCCTGCCGTTGCTGCTGCTGTTCGCGATCAGCGTCACCGGGTTGATGCTGACGGCCAGCTACACGTGGATGAAGGGCTACGCGTACGACTTCCTCGCGATTCTCCACGCGTGCACGGTGATCATCACGCTGCTGTGGCTGCCGTTCGGCAAGCTCTTTCACGTGTTTCAGCGGCCGGCGCAGCTGGGCGTCGGGTTTTACAAGGACGAAGGCGTGCGCGGGGACCAGGCGCGATGCCGGCGGTGCGGACAGCCGTTCGCGTCGGCGCAGATGGTGCGCGACCTCACGACAGTCGAAGCGGAGCTCGGCTTTCGCTACGACCTTCCGGACGGCGGGCACTACCAGCAGGTCTGTCCGAAATGCCGGCGCGCGCTCTTCGGTCTGGCGCAAGGCGCCCTGTGGCGAGACGCGAGCTAGACGACCATGGCTGATCTCCCCGTCGACTCGCTCCGCATCATCGAGAAATACGGGCCGCATCTCTCATCGATGGAGGGCGTCCGGCTCTCGACGAGCGTCGAGCCGGACCGCCTCGTCAAGACGCATTGCTGCTTCTGCGGCCAGCAATGCGGCATCCAGCTCAAAGTTCGCGACAACGAGGTGATCGGCTTCGAGCCGTGGGAGGACTTTCCGTTCAATCGCGGCATGCTGTGTCCGAAGGGTGTCAAGCGCTACCTCCAGGGATCGCATCCGGATCGGCTGATCTCGGCGCTCCGGCGCGATCCTCAGGCCGCCTCCGGCTTCAGCGCGATGGCGTACGAACAGGCGATCGCGCGCACGGCCTCGGAGATCTCCCGCATCCAATCGACGTACGGGCCCGCCGCGGTCGGCGTCCTGAGCGGCGCGAGTCTGACGACGGAAAAAGCGTACTTGATGGGCAAGTTTGCTCGCGTCTGCCTGAAGACGCCGTACATCGACTACAACGGCCGGCTGTGCATGGTGAGCGCCGGGGCGGCCAACAAGAAAGCGTTCGGCATCGATCGTGTGACGAGCCCGTGGGCCGACATGATCGGCACAGACGTCATTTGGGTGGCCGGCTCGAACGTCGCCGAGTGCTCGCCCATCACGACCAACTACATCTGGCAGGCGCGCGAGCAGGGCGCGAAGGTGATCGTCCAGGATCCACGCATTACGCCGCTGGCGCGCACGTGCGATCTGTACCTGCCGGTGAAGCCGGGACGCGACGCCGCGCTCTTCGCGGGCGTGCTTCAGATCATGATCGAGCGCGGCTGGATCGACCACGCGTTCATCGACGCGCACACGGCTGGATTCGCAGAGACCGCCGAGTACTGTCGTTCGTGGCCGCTTGCGCGGACCGCCGAGGTCACCGGCGTTCCGGAGCGCGCGTTGATGCAGGCGGCCGAGTGGTGGGGCGCGGCACGCACGAGCTTCCTGCTGCACGCCCGCGGCATCGAACACCACTCGAACGGCGTGCAGAACACACTTGGCGCGATCAACCTGGTGCTCGCGTCCGGTCGCATCGGCGCGCCGCACAGCGGCTACGGCACCATTGTCGGCCAGGGCAACGGACAAGGCGGCCGGGAGCACGGCCAGAAGTGCGACCAACTTCCGGGATGGCGCGACATCAGCAATCCCGAGCACCGGAAATACATCGCCGGCGTGTGGGGCATCGACGAACAGGAGCTCCCGGGCCCGGGCGTCGATGCGTACGAGATGTTCCGGAAGATCGACGCGGGCGAGATCAAGGGCCTCGTGTCGATCTGCTTCAATCCGATGGTCTCGCTGCCGGACAACACGTTCGTCGCCCGGTGCCTCGAGAAGCTGGAGTTCTTTGCGGTGATCGACTTCTTTCTGAGCGACACCGCATGGTACGCGGACGTCGTGCTTCCCGGCAGCCTTCAGGAGGAGGACGAGGGCACGGTCACGCAGGTCGAAGGCCGCATCATCAAGATCAACAAGGCCGTGGACTGCCCGGGCGACGCGCGGCAGGACTGGCGCATCATCCAAGACCTCGCGAGCGCGCTCGGCCGGCCGCGAGGATTCACCTTCACCGAGCCGCGCGAGATCTTCGAGGAACTGCGCCTCGCGTCGAAGGGCGGCGTCGCCGACTACTCGGGCGCGACCTACGAGAAGATCGAGCAGCAGTACGGTGTCTTCTGGCCGTGCTACAGCGAAGACCCGCGCACGGGTACGCCGGTGCCCGATCACCCGGGCACGCCACGCCTCTTCGAGCCCGACAGCTACAACCCGATCGCGAGGGGCCGCGGGCGCTTCTACTTCGCCGATGGCCGCGCGCGATTCAATGTCGCCGACTACCGGAAGCCGATCGACGATGCCGGCGGCGAGTATCCCGTGTACTTGACGACCGGACGCGTGGTGAGCCAATTCCTGTCGGGCACGCAGACGCGTCGCATTGGTCCGCTGGTGAAGCAATTCGCCGAACCACGGATCGAGATGCATCCGAAGCTGGCGGCCAAACACGAGATCCGCGACGGCGACTGGGCGACGGTCGAGACCCGCCGCGGTAGCCTCACGCTCCGGGCGCTCGTCGTCACGACGATTCGGCCGGACACGATCTTCGTCGCGTATCACTGGGCCGGCCGCAAGAGCGCGAACCAGCTCACCGTGGCCGCGCAGGATCCGATCAGCAAGATCCCTCAATACAAGGTGTGTGGCTGCCGCGTCCTGAAGGCGGCCGGGCCGCCGGAGTACGCCGCGGTGCTCGAACCGCAGCAATAGCAGGAGCGGACGTGGCGAAACCGGAAGAGCTCCAGTTCTTCATCGACCCGAGCCGGTGCATCGGGTGCCAGGCCTGCGTGCAGGCGTGCTCGGAGTGCGACACGCATCGCGGCGAATCGATGATTCATCTCGAGTACGTGCATCGTCCGGACAGTGTCCAGACGGTCCCGGTCGTCTGCATGCACTGTCATCAGCCGACGTGCGCGGAGGTCTGCCCTGCCGACGCGATCAAGCGCACGGCCGACGGCGTGGTCCAGTCCGCGCGCAAGCCGCGGTGCATCGCGTGCGGCAACTGCGTCGTCGCATGTCCGTTCGGCGTGCCCGAGGTCTACGAGGACCGCAAGCTCATGATGAAGTGCGACATGTGCTACGACCGCACGAGCGTCGGCAAGAAGCCGATGTGCGCGACGGTCTGTCCCAGCCAGGCGCTTTTCTACGGCACCCGCGCCGAGATCGAGCAGCTGCGCCCGCGCTCGGCGCCGGTGAACGCGTTCCAGTTCGGCGATCAGACGATCACGACGCGCGTACACATGATGGTGCCGCGCAAGCTCGCGAGCACCGCGCCGCACGTGGACGTCACGGCGGCGATGGACGAACAGCCGCACAGCCGGGCAGTCTCCCTGAAAGTGCTGGCCGATCCCGATCCGTTCGCGGCCATCGAGGTGTGATTATGAACGACGCCCCCCGCGCGCGCCCGCCCGCAATCGACGCGCCCCCGGAGGCGCAGCCGGCCTGGCGCCAGGACTTTCCGGTCGATTGGCCGCAGGACCAATACGTCGAGCGCCGCGACTTCATGAAGTTCATGGTGCTCACGAGCGGCGCGTTCGCGCTGGGCCAGTTGTGGATCGGCCTGCAGAACTGGTGGCGCAAGCACAGCGGCGCCCTGCCGATTGCGCGCGTCGCGTCGGTCGACGATTTGGCAGTGGGCGGCGCCCTCGTCTTCGCGTATCCGGCTGTGCACGATCCTTGCCTGCTGGTTCGACTGAGCGAGGCCGAATTCGTCGCGTTCAGCCAGAAGTGCACGCACTTGTCGTGCGCGGTCATCCCTCGCCCCGCCGAGCGGGTGTTCTTCTGTCCGTGCCACGAAGGCCGCTTCGATTTGCGTACCGGCGCGCCGGTGGCCGGGCCGCCGCGCCGACCGCTTCCTCGCATCGTGCTCGACGTTCGCGGCCGCGCGATCTACGCGATCGGTGTAGAGGATCGCACGACATGACGGCCCGCACTCAGCGCTCGTTCAGCCGGGACCAGCGCGCGACGATCGTCTTCGGCATGCTCGCCTTCGTGCTCATCACCGTCGTGCTGCAGTTGTGGCTGCTGACCGCGACGATGAATGCATGGCTGGGCGGCGATGACAGCGTCGTGTGGCCCGCCGCAGGCGCGAGTCTTGGGTGCCTCGCGCTGAACGTTGGATTGTTGTGGTACTTGCGCCGGCTGGAGAAGGCCGGCCGACCCTAGATCGTCCTGATCCGGACAGTCGCAGAAATATCTGGCAGTCGGCGTCGCCCGGGCCGTATTCTTGTCGACAATCGACAGGAGCATGGCCTCATGATTCGATCGACACTGCGCGCAGCATTCCGACAGCTTCAGCAGGACGCCGGCTACGCCATTGCGTTCATTCTCACGCTCGGCCTCGGCATCGGCGCGAGCACGGCGATTTTCTCCGCGGTCGAGGGCGTCCTCATCCGGCCGCTGCCGTACCCGCACGCCGATCGCATCGTCTACATGCAGCAGAAGCTCTCGGCCACCGGCGACGCGAACACGTCGTTCTCGTTCGTCGAAGCCGCCGAGTACCGCAATCAGGCCGCGACGCTCGAGGAAGTCGTCGAGTACGGCGACTGGCAGTTCAACGTCGTCGGGCTCGGCGAGCCGCGCGTGGCCTACGGCGGGCTCGTCACGTCGAATTACTTCCGCGTGCTCGCGATCCATCCATTCCTCGGCCGCGCGCTCCAGACCGAGGACGACGGCCGCAGCGCGAAACCGGTGGCGGTGCTGACGTACGAATTCTGGCAGCGCGCGACCGGCGCCGATCGCGAGATCGTCGGGAAGACAATCGAGTTGACGGGCGTGCCGGCGACGATCGTGGGCGTGCGCGAGCCGGGATCGCACTACGCGGGCACGCAGCGCGCGGAGCTCTACGCGAACTACCCGACGAACGCGCACTACATGGGCGCGTCGATGCAGAACGAGCGCGTCCACCGGATGACGGACCTCTACGCCCTCGTCAAGAACGACGTCACGCTCGACCGGGCGCAGTCGGAGATCACGGCCATCGCCAGCCGGCTGCACGACGCGTACCCGTCGGACTACCCGGCCGCGCGCGGCTTCAGCACGACGATCACGCCGTGGCGGGAAGTCCTCGTGCGCAACGCGCGGCCCACGCTGCTGATCCTGATGGGCGCGGTCGGGCTCGTGCTGCTCGTGGCGTGCGCGAACGTCGGCAACCTGACGCTGGCCCGGCTCGTGAGGCGCGAGCGCGAGCTATCGGTGCGCGCGGCCCTCGGCGCCACGCCGGGCCAGCTGCGCCGGCAGCTCCTCCTCGAGCATCTCGTGCTGGCCGGGGCGGGATCGCTCCTCGGGATCGCGATCGCCGCCATCGCGCGCGGCGGCTTGATGGACTACACCGGACGACTCACGCTGCGCGCCGACGCGCTGCAGCTCAACACGACCGTGATGGCGTTCTCGCTGATCGTCGCCGTCGCGGCCGCGATGCTCTTCGCGTGGACGCCGCGGCTGCCCGCGCCTGGCGCGGTGGCGTCCGGCTCCGCGGTGAGCAGCGGCGGCCAGCGCTCGACCAGCGGACGCATCGAGCGCCGCGCCCAGCGGGCGCTCGTCGCCGTGCAAATCGCCATTTCGTTCGTCGTGCTCGTCGGCGCCGGATTGCTCGTGCGCACGTTCGTGAATCTGCAGCGCGTGGATCCCGGCTTCGACGCGACCAACGTGCTCGTTGTCAACGCGCCGAACATGACGCGGTTCCCGCCCGATAAGAATCGCCTGCTCATGGACGAAGTGATGGCCGGCGTGCAGGGCGTGCCCGGGGTGCAGGCGGTCGCGACCAGCTCGCGTGCGCCGTTCGATATCGTCACCGTCAACCCGATGTATCTCCGCACCGCGGAAGGGCGATTCAGCCAGCCCGACGCGCCGGTGCAGATGCTGACGACCGTCGTCAGCCCGACGTATTTCGAGACGCTGCGCATGCCGATTCTGCGCGGCCGCACGTTTGGCACCGAAGACGTGCCGACCGGCCCCAAGGCGGCGCTGATCAACGAGTCGCTCGCGAAGCTGGCGTTCGCGGGCAAGGATCCAATCAACCAGCGGCTCGAGTGGTCATTCGACGGCACGAACTGGATCCCGCCGCGGACAATCGTCGGCGTCGTCAAGGACGCGCGCGAGCTCGGCGGCGGACGCACGGTCCTCCCCACCGTCTACGACGCGGCGACACAGAGCTCGCCTGGCGCGGCGCTGTTGATTCGGACGGCCGACGCGTCCGCGACCGCCGGCCGCGAAGCCGCGCGTCTGATCCACGACCGGGATCCGAAGCGTCCCGTGACGCAGATCGCGTGGCTCACGGCCTCCGCGGCCGAGCGCGTCGCACCGTCGCGGTTGAATGCCACGCTCTTTGGCGGCTTCGCGGTCCTCGCGCTCACGATCGCCGCAATTGGCGTCGGCGGCGTCCTCGCCTTCTCGATCACCGAGCGGACGCGCGAGTTCGGCATCCGGATGGCGCTTGGCGCCGAGCCGCTGACGATCCTGCGCGGCGTGCTCGGCGAGGGCCTGATCCTCGCGGGCGCGGGGGTCGTCATCGGCGTGCTCGGCGCGCTCGTGATGTCACGCTTCCTCGCCGGGCTGCTCTTCGAAGTCACGCCATTCGACACGGTGACGTTTGCGGCCACGTGCGCCAGTCTCACGCTGGTCGCGCTCGCGGCGGCGTGGATTCCGGCGCGGCGCGCCACACGCGTCGAGCCGACGACCGCGCTCAGGGCGACCTGATCTCGTCAATCGAAGTGCTTGAGCTGCGCCCAGAGCTGATCGAGCGGCAGCCTCAGGCCGCGGCCGATGAAGATCGTGAGGCCGTTTTCGTACGGCATGCAATCGCCGCACGCGATTACTCCGGCGTCCTCAACCGAAACGAATCGCGCCTCCTGGCGCGCCCGGGAACGGCTGAGGACGATGAACGTGTCCGACGCCCGTCCGGGTCCCCACAACCAGTAGTTGTTGTGTCCGCTGATCGCGGCCATCGCGGCAACTCGTCCCAGTTGCTCGATCGCGGCGGCCTCTCCGTAGTTGCCGGTGAGCACCACGGCGCGCTCCTGCTCCGACGGTGACAGGCGATCCCAGGCCTGGCCGATCTGATTCACCATCGCTCGCCACCCTTGCCGATCCGCGAAGAACTGCGGCAGCCGGCCAAGGTCCTTCTTCTCCTCGGTCGATGGCGTGATTCCGAGGGCGGCCGAGTACGCCACGTACCGATCCGACGAGAGCAGCGGAACGGCGACCGGAAGCGTGAGCGCGCCTCCAATCACGAGCACCGCGAGGACCGCGGCTCGCCGCAAGGGCGTGCTGAGCCACGGTGCGATGGCCACGCCACCGGCCGCGAGGAGTGGCGCATACGAGGCCGCGAGATAGCCGCTGCGACTCGTGCGGTTCGTGATCAAAATCAGCAGCACCGCGAGATACACGAGGCCCAGCGGCCGGTACGGCCGCAGCCGCGCCGAGAACAGCAGAAAGCCCAGCCCGATGATCCAGATCGCCGATCCGAACGGATGCATGCTGGTGATTTGGTCCGCCAGAAACGCAAGCGGCGCGTTGACCAGCATCTTGTCGGCGCTCGCATTGCGAATGAACTCGAGTGTCGGCCAATGATTGACGACCTGCCAGAGCACGTGGGGCAGGAACAACACCGACGCGGTTGTTCCAGCAAGCCAGGGACCAAGCGTTCGAAGCAACGGCCTGGCCGTCAGCAGCAGACCGACGCCGATGCCGCCACCCAGCCACAGGACGCTGATCTTGTTCAGCAGCCCAAGCCCGAGGATCGCGCCAAGACGAACCCAGCCGGAGAGCGCCGGCCGATCGAGCACATCGATCAGCGCGAGCGTCGCGGCCGTCCAAATGAACACGTCGATGGCGTTCATCGAGTAGAAGCTTCCGATTGACAGCCACATTGGCGCGATCGCCGCCGCCGTCATGGCCACTATCCGAGCGATCGGGCCGCCGCCGAACTTTCGCGCGATGACTCCGGTGAGGTAAACCGACCCCGCGATGAACCCGGCCGACAGGGCGCGCAGGACGACCAGCGAGTCGCCGAACACGCGCGTCACAATCCAGAGCACGGCGATGCTCAACGGCGGCTGATCGACGTATCCCCAGGCCATCCGCTTCCGGCACGCGAGGTAGTAGAACTCGTCCCGGAAATAGTCGCCGGTGAAGGCCGTGATCAGCAGCACGAGAAAGACCGCGCCGGGGATGAGGACGAAGGCCAGGCGCGCTGGCCGGAATCGATCGTCGGTACCGGTCGTCATCGAGGACGACGAGATCGGGGTCAACTCCCGAATGGCGTCGCTCGTCTAATGTTGCATGCATTTTGAGGATTGGATCCGCGATCTTCGCCACGCCACGCGGGCGCTACTCCGGACACCGGGCTTCATCGTCATGGCGGTCGGCACGCTGGGCCTGGCCATCGGCGCCAACGCGGGCATGTTCAGCGTTGTCAACAGCGTCCTGTTGAATCCGCTGCCTTACGGCGACGCCAATCGGCTGGTGTACATCGCGGCGACCGCGCCGGGGTCGGACATGCCGCCCGAGTTCGGGGTGTCCTCGGAGTTCTTCATCCAGTACAAGGAGCAGTCGCGTCTGCTCGAGGACGTCTCGACGTACAACTCCTTCACGTCGACGTTGCGCGTCGGCGACCGCGCGGAGCGGATCCGGATGTCAGCGCCGACGACATCCCTCTTCACAACGCTCGGCGCGAAGCCGGTCATCGGCCGCCTTCCGGTACCTGAAGACGAGGATCGCGTCGCCGTCATCAGCTACGCGCTATGGACATCGTGGTTCGGCCGCGATCCCGGTGTCCTGAATCAGTCCTACGCCATCGCCGGCAGCAACCGCACGATCGTGGGCGTGATGCCGCCGGAGTTCCGGTTTCCGAGCGACGGCACGCTTCTGTGGATGTCGAGCCGCATCCGGCCGGAAGGGATCGTGCCCGGCCGGTTTGGCTCCCCGCTCGTCGCGAGGATGACGCCAGGCGCGACGCCCGAGGCCGTCGCGAACGAGCTCACGGCCCTCGCGCGAAAACTCCCGGAGCGATTCGGCGGCACGCCGGCGTACGCGCGCGTGATCAGCCAGCATCGCGCGGTCGTCCGCCCGCTCGGCGAGCAGCTGCTGGGCGGCGTGTCTCGCCCGCTCTGGGTGCTGCTCGGCGCGGTCGCGATCGTGTTGTTGATCGCCTGCGCCAACGTCGCGAACCTGTTCATGGTGCGCGCCGAGGGCCGACAGCGCGACCTGGCCGTGCGGCGCGCGATTGGCGCGGCGCGCGGCCAGCTCATCCGGCTACAGATGTCGGAGGCGCTGGTCGTCGCGGTGTTCGCCGGCATGCTTGCCGTCGGCCTCGCGTACCTCGCGCTGCCCGTATTCCTGCGCGCCACGCCGGATGGCATCCCACGCATCGGCGACGTGCGCATCACCGGGCTCACCTGGCTCGTCACGCTGGGCGCAGTCTTCTTTGCGGCCCTGGCGTGCGGCGCGGTCCCGGCGATTCGGGCGTCGGCGCCGGACTTCACGCGCCTGCGCGACGGCGCGCGCGGATCGACGAGCCGGCGCCACTGGGCCCGCGACGTGCTCATCGTCGGCCAGACCGCGCTCGCGCTCGTGCTGCTCATCGCGTCGGGCTTGCTCATTCGCAGCTTCGCCGAGTTGCGGCGCGTCGACCCCGGATACGACACGCACGACATCTTCACGTTTCAGATCGCGCCAGAAGGCCCACACCTGCCCGACGGGCCGGCCTATGCGCGCTTCGATCTGGCGTTCATGGATCGGCTGAGGGCGCTGTCCGGCGTCGAATCCGTGGGCCTCGTCGAAAACGTGCCGTTGGACGAAGGCACCGCCAGCGTGCGCGTGCTCCCGGAGGGTCGGAGCGGCGCCGCGGAGAACGGTCCGCTCGTGCAGGTGACGTTCGAGGCCGGCGACTACTTCAAGACGATGAAGATCGCGGTGATCGCGGGCCGGCCGCTCGAGGCGAACGATCACCTCTCGGCGCTGCCCAACGTCGTCATCAGCAAATCAGCGGCCGATCTTCTCTGGCCCGGAGAAAATGCGATCGGCCGGCGCCTCCAACGCCAGGGTCTCGACCGCTGGGAGACCGTCGTCGGCGTCGTCGAAGACGTCATGCAAGACAACTTCCGTCAGAGACCCGCGCCGCTCGTGTACTTCCCGCTCGTGGGGCCCAGCCCGATGGCCTGGCTCATCTCCTCCCCGGCGTACGTCGTCCGCACGCCGCGCGCCGAGTTCATCGCGCCAGACATTCGCGCGATCGTGCACGAGATCGCGCCTGAAGCGCCGATGTACCGCGTGTACACGATGGCCGGGCTCGCCCGGCGTTCGATGGTGGACGTTTCGTTCACGATGCTGACGCTCGGTGTCGCGTCCGGGCTGGCGCTCATTCTTGGCGCCGTCGGACTCTACGGCGTGTTGTCGTACGTCGTCGCCGAGCGGACGCGCGAGATCGGCGTACGGATGGCGCTCGGGGCGCGCGCCGGGCAAGTCAAGCGCATGGTCGTCTCGCAGGGCGCCCGCGTCGTGATGGCCGGCATCGCGATCGGTCTCGTCGTGGCGGCAGTCTCCACGCGCGCGCTGGGCAGCCTGCTGTTCGGCGTCCAGGCGATAGACGTCGCGACGTTCGTCGCGATGTCAGGGACGATGATCGCGATCGGTCTCCTCGCGAGCTACCTGCCCGCCCGGCGGGCGTCGCGCGTGGATCCGATCGTCTCGCTCCGCGGCGACTAACGCGATTTTCTCGACGACACGCCGATGACGACGAGTCCGACGAGGAGCCCGGACACCATGCCGGCCAGCGTGAGCTCGGTTCGTGTCATGCCGACGGGCCGCTCTGGGATCCGTGGCGAATCAAGTATCCTGATTTGTTCGCCGTATTGCCGGGCCTGAAGGTTCGCCACAATCCTGGCCTCTTGTTGCTTAGCGAGCAGGGAACGATAGGTGTCTTCGAGGACCTCGCGCTCGATGGCCACCGTCCGAGACTCTGCGCGCGTCGCCGGTCCGTGCGCCGACTCGAAGGCCTGAAGCTGTCTCTTCGTGTCCTCCAGCTGCGCTTGGAGAAACTGCACCGTGCCTTGGGTGAGGTTGACCTGATCGTTCTGGCTGTCATTGACGATGAACCCGGCCAGGCTTTCAGTCACCTTCTGAGCGGTCCTTGGATCCGTCGATCGGAAGCTGACCTTGAGAACCTTGGAGCCGCTGGCTTTGGGATCATCGGCGGCGGTGATCTGGATGTCGTTCCGCATGGCCTCGACGATCTCTTCCATGATCTCGCGCTGCCGGTCGTCCTTGTAGAGCCCGTACTCGTTGATGACTCGCTCGAGGCGTGTCCGGCTGAGCACCTGACTCGTGAATCGCCGCATATCCCCAGGCGTCCGGGAAGTCGGCTGAGGGACGAAATCTGCCGGAATCTGGGATTGCACGAGGATAAGCGTCGACTGAGACTCATACCGCACGGGAACGAAATGGACGACGAGCAGCGATGTCACCACGGACGCGAGAACCGGGACGATCAGCGCGCCTTCGCGACGACGACTTTCGCTCTCATGTTGGGGTGATACTCGCAGAAGTAGTCGATTTCTCCCGCCCTTTTCAGGACGATGCGGGCCTTCGTGCCGGCGGGGATGTCTACATTGAAGGCCCCGTTCTTCGCAGTGGCGGTGTGGTCGAAGATGTCCTGGTTGACCCACTCGATCGTGTCGCCGACATGCGCCGACACGGACTTGTCGCGAAACGCGACCTGATCGATCGTCACCGTGACGGTGACGGGCGGAACGGTGACCGCATGGGTTGGCGCGCCGGCGCTCGCCAGCATGACGAGCACGCTGAGCACACACGCCGTTCGACCCATCGCGGTCACCATCACTTTGTGCGCGTCTACTTCACCATCGACACAGCCATCTCAGCGTGCTGCTGGTGGCCCTGGAAGATCTTGAGGCCGGTCTCGAGCAGCGACTTGAGGTCCGCGTTCTGCGCCGACGGAATCAGCGTGCTGCCAAGGGCACCGTTGACGGTCTTGTGGTACGCGACTTCGTTCTCGATGTACGCCTTGTCGAACGCCGCGCCCGAGAGCTTCGCGAGTTGATCACGCTTGGCCTTGGCCGCGGCCGCGAGCGACTTGCTCGTGTCGTTGTCCTCGGGCGTGACGTTGAGCTTCTTGCAGAGCGCGAGCGCCTGCTTGTTGACGGCCTCGTGGTCCTTGACCATCTGCTCGGCGAACGCGCGGACGTCCGCGTTCTTCGACATCTGCAGCGCCTGCTTCGCGGCGTCGATGTCGATCGAGCCCGCGGTGTAGGCGATATGGGCGATTTGCGGATCGGTCGGTTTGGCGCCCTGCGCCAGTACGGCGCCGCTCGACAAACCAACTGCGACGATGACGGATGCAATCTTCGACGACATGGAACCCCTCCGGAAGCAAGGGGCCACCATGGCCCCGTATCACCAGCTACGGCTGAAGGGGCTCACTGGATTGCCGGATTGGAGCGATGGACCGCTGGTCCGCTAGTCGTTGGTGATGGTCGGCTTGGCTGTGCCGACGGCGGTCATGATTCCCAGGCCGATCGCGATGACGCCGCCGATCAGAATCCAGATGGGCTGGACGTGTTGGAACACCCCGACCTTCCAGAGCGCCCAGACGACACCGAGAATGAACACGATGTAGCCAACGAGGTAGAGGTTCACGTAGCGCATCGCTGCCTCCTGGCGCTTAAAGAGCAAACGGTGTACCAAACGATTTGAGACGAGTGACGCGTGGCCACAACGCAACGTGGCAAGGCGTTGCCCATCCTGAGACTCGAATGGGCCAGCCGGCTTGTTTACACGATGTTGATTCGCGCTTTAACGGGCTGTGGCTTCGGCGCAATACTGTGCATGCGCCCCACAGGACCCTATGGCGAAACGTCAGGCTGCTCCGCTGCTCGTGGCGGGACTGCTGGTCGCGCTGAGCTCATTCGTCGCGTTGGCGGCGATCTCGATCTCGACGACCACACCGTTCCTCCAGGACTTTAACGCGATCGGGACGTCGGCCACCGCCACGCTTCCGGCGGACTTCCGCGTCGATCGCACGGCGACCTCGACCGCGGCCGACGTCCGACGCGTGCTGACCTGGGCCGCTGCGGGCTCGCAGACGACGCAGGCCGGATCCGCGAATCTGTCGACGTCCGCGGCCAACGGCATCTACAACTTCGGCGTCACGGCCGCGAGCACAGAGCGCGCGATCGGATTCCTCGCCTCGGGCACGGCCACCGCGAGCGGCAATCTCTACGCCGAGCTCGCCAACAATACCGGCGCGCCGCTCTCCGGCCTGTCGATTTCGTACAACGTCGAGAAGTACCGCAACGGATCGAACGCCAACGGCTTCCGCATTCAGCTCTTCTGGTCGGACGACGGCATCGCGTGGACGAGCGCGGGATCGGCGTTCATGACGGCGTTTCCAGGGGACGCCAACAACAACGGCTTCGCGGTCGCGCCGGGCGCCACGGTGCCGGTCAGCGACGTGCTCGACGTCACGATCCAGCCGGGCGCGAGTTTCTACCTCGCGTGGAACTACTCGGTCAGCGCGGGCAACACGGTCACGAACGCGCAGGCACTCGCGGTCGACGACATCTCGATCCTCGGCCTGGAGGCGAGCAACCCCTCCGCGCAGGGATCGGCGGATCCGCCGGCCGTGGTCGTCGGCGCGCAGACGACGCTCAGCGCGACGGCGTTCGGCGGGGCGAGTCCGCCAAGCACGGGTCTCGTCGTGTCGTGCGATCTGACGGCGATTGGCGGCAGCGCGACCTTCAGTCTGCCCAACACGAGCGGCAACACGTACTCCGCGCCGTACACGGTTCCGCTCGGCACGCCGGGACAGCACTATCTGCTGCCATGTGCGGTGTCTGACGATCAAGGGCGTTCTGGAAGCTTCACCATCGCGCTCGACGTGGCCGTGCCCTTCCTCTGCGAGACGGGCGCGAAGACGTCGACAGCGATTCACGCGATTCAGGGTTCGGGCCTCTCGAGCCCGCTCACCAATCAGATCGTCGAGGTCGAAGGCATCGTCGTCGGTAGCTTCCAGGCCTCGAGCCAGCTGAACGGCTTCTACCTGCAGGAGCCCGACGCGACGTGGGATGCCGACCCACAAACGTCGGAGGGCGTGTTCGTCTTCGATCCTGGCGCGCCGGTGTCCGTCACCATTGGCGATCGGGTCCGCGTGAAGGGCACGGTCAATGAGTTCTCCTCGTCAGGCTCGTTCCTGGGCGTCACGCGGGCATCGACGATCACGGAGATTCAGAGCGTCCAAAATCGCGTGGTCTGCAGCACCGGCAACGCGTTCACGCGGACGGTCGTGACGCTGCCCACCGCGGGCCCGACCGACCTCGAGCAGTTCGAGGGCATGGCCGTCAGCATCGACCAACCGCTGACCGTCACGGGCAACTTCAGCCTGGGAACGTTCGATCAGCTCGATCTCGCACCGTCGGTGGTCTTCACTCCGACCAGCACGCCTGATCAGTCGACGTGGGCGGCGCAGACGAGCCTGATCGCGCGCAGCGTGATTGCGCTCGACGACGCGAGCACGCTGGCGAATGCGAACCTCTTCCCGACGATCTTTCCGGCCGGCGGCCTGAGCGCGACCAATACGCTGCGGGTCGGCGCGAAGGTGAACTTCGACCCGAACACCGGCACGACCGCGCCGCTCATCGGCGTGCTCGACGACCGCTTTGGCGAGTACCGAATTCAGCCCACGGCGCCGGTAACTTTCTTCGAGGCCAACCCCCGGCCGGATGTGGCGCCACTTCTCGCGAGCATCACCGCCCGCTTCCGCGCGGTGAGCGCGAACGTCCTCAACTTCTTCACGACGCTCAACAAGCGCGGCGCCGCGACGCAGACCGAGTTCGATCATCAGAAAATCAAAGTCATCGAAGAGCTCGGCTCGCTCGACGGCGACGTGTACGGCCTCAGCGAAGTGCAGAACTTCGCCAACGGCAACACGAACGGCGGCACGTACACCAACGCTGCCCTGCAGTCGCTGGTCGACGGCTTGAACTGCAGGCACGCCGGTGACGTGGCGGCCTGCGCGAGCCCGCCGGCTGGACCGTACGCGTTCATCGACACGGTGCCGCTCGGCGCCGCGAATGGCACCGACGCGATTCGGTCCGCGATCATCTACCGCACGGATCGGATCGCGCCGGTCGGCGGGCCGGCGATCTACAACCAGAACGACACGAACCGGCCGACGCTGGCGCAGACGTTCCAGCCGGCCTCGGGTCCGAAGGCATCGCAGCAGACGTTCACCTTCGTCGTCAATCACTTCCGATCCAAGGGCAGCGCGTGCGGCGGCGGGCTCGACGACCAGTTCCAGGGCAACTGCAACGGCCTGCGCCTGCTCATGGCGCAGAACGTCGTCGCCTGGCTCTCCGGCAATCCGACGAGCGATCCCGCGGGCACGAATCGGCGGATTCTGGTCGTCGGCGACTTCAACGCGTACTTCGGCGAGGACCCCATTCAGTTCTTCCTCTCGCAGGGCTACGCGAATCTCATCAACGCGCTCATCGGCCCGGACGCGTACTCCTTCAACTTCGGATCGGAGCGCGGCTATCTGGACCACGCGATGGTGAACGCGCCCATGAACGCGCTCGTCAAGAACGTCGCGGAGTGGCACAACAACTCCGACGAGCCGAGCTCTCTCGAAGCGCTCGACTCGTCGAACAAGAGCGCGCAGGCGCAGATCGCCTACTTCGGCGCGGATTCATTTGCGGCGTCCGACCACGACCCGATCGTGATCGGCTTCAACACCCTCGCCGGCGATCTCAACGACGACGGCGTGGTGGATAGCAACGATCAGCGTCTGTTGGCGGGCGCGATTGGCAAGAAGACGGTCGCGGTCGATCGGCGGATGGATTTCGACGGCGACGGGCAGATTACGCTGAACGATTACCGGCTCTGGACGGCGCTGTACCGCGCCTTCATCCAGTAGGAGTGGAGTGACATGATTCGACGGACGGTCGCTGCTGTGATCCTGATGTGCGCGCTGGGCGCGACGCCGGCGCTCGGGTCGACGATCTCACTCAGCGTCACCTCGCCCGTGAACGCCGGCGCCCCATTCGACGTCGTCGTGCAGGTGAGCAACGTCTTTGCCGGCCGCGCGATCGGTGACGTTCTGGTGGCGTTTGGGTTCGACGTCGCCATCGGGGATCCGGGGATATTTCAGTTCGTCGGCGCGACGGTCGGCCCGCTGTTCGCGCCGCTGGCGCTCGGCACGCCGATGGTCGCCGGCTTCGCGCTGAATCCGTTGGGCATTGGCCCGGGCGATTTCTCCGGGCCGCTCACGCTCGCCACGCTGCACTTCAACGCGTTGCGCGCGGGCGGAGCGTCGATCGGCGTGACCTGGGACAGCACCGATCTGAACCAGGGCCTCGTGTACCTCGATCTGCCGTTCGGACCGATCGCGGCATCAACCAATGTCCAATCGGTCGCGTCCGTGCCCGAACCGTCGACGGTGATGCTGATGATCGTCCCCGCGCTCGCTCTGCTCGAGCGCGCGAGGTCAGCGGGCCTGCGGCGGCGCGACTAACAGAGGCACACCGACACCTTTGGCCGCCTTGGCGGCGTCAACCCACTGCTTGAGCTGGTACGTCAGCCACGACGCGTTGTCCGGACCGTAGCCGATCTTGCGATCGCGAAGGATGCCTTCGTGATCGATCAGGATGTAGGTCGGAAACTCGCGGACGTCGTACAGCCTGGCGATCTGACTGCTGGCGTCGAGGTACTGCGGCCAGCTCATCTTCTTTTCTGCGATGTAGTCCTTCCAGCCCTTTTCCGACGGCTCGGCGACAGCCACGCTGATCATCACGAACGGCTGGCCCGCCAACCGCTGGTTGATCTCGACCATCGCCGGCGTGAACTCGCGGCAGGGTCCACACCACGTGCCCCAGAAATCGAGCAGCACGACCTTGCCACGGTTCGCTTTGAGCGAGACGCGCTCGCCTTGAAGCGTCGGCACGTTGAAATCCGGGGCGATCGTGAGCCGCGCGCGCTTCGGGTCGGCGATCATCTTGAGCGCTTCCTCGCGCTCGGGAGAGTGCAGCCCGCGATCCACGTACGCCTGCAGCGCGCGAACGCCTTCCGCGTCTTTGTTCTCCTTCAAGAGGACCACGCCGAGGTTGTAGTTGGCGATCGCGATGGTGTCGGTCAGATCCACGGTCGCCCGGAAGTCGGCTTCGGCGTTCTTCAGCTCGCTGTCGGTGCTCTTCTGCGCGCCGAGCGCCATCTCGGCCAGGCCGCGCATGTAGTGCATCTGCGCTTCCAGCCGCTTGTCCGTGCCGGTGAACTTCAGCGCCTCCGTGCAGCTGTCGACGGCCTGCTGATACGCCCGCCCGGCAAAGTACGCGCGGCTCATGCCAAACAGGGCCGGTACCGACGACTTCCCGTGCAAGTCATTCGCCTTCTTGTAGGCGTCGACGGCGTCACGCACCTGGCCAGCCTGCAGCGCCGCGTCTCCCTTCTGCATCTGCGCTGCGAATTCCTGTTCTTTGTCCTTGGTCTGAACGGCGCCGACTCTCGGCGCGCTACTGACACAGAAGATCACAACGGCTGCGAACAGCAGGCTTCGCGACATGGTCTGGCCCTCCGATGCAACGTCGACGGACCGAGCCGAACTGAATTAGGAAGGCGCCAAGATAGCACAGGCTTGGGCGTACAAAGAAAAACGGCGAGGCCTCGGTAGAGGCCCCGCCGTGGAACTTGCCCGCGTCAGCCTAGCGCTTGAACCGGCGGAGACCGCGGGTCGCCGCGAGCAGACCCGATCCCAGCAGGACCAGGGAGGCCGGCTCGGGAGTCGCAAGCAGGTGCTCGTCCGGTGTGCAAGTGATGCAGGCGCTACCGCCCAGAGGCCCGGTGTTACCGGTCCCGGGCGCATAGATGTCCACGGCGAAAAACACGTTGGGATCGCCGCCGGTCGAGTTGGATGCGAACGACCCGATCGTCAGACCGGTGCCCTGCACACTGAAGTGGAGCGGCCCGAGTAACGAGCTTCCGGAACCGTTGCCTGTGTTGTTTCTCACGCCGTATTCGAAGGTTCCGAAGCCATCCATGTGGAGGGCTCCTGGCACTCCGCCGTTGAGCAGCGTGTAGGTTGCCGGAAGGCCCGGCGTGGTAACCGTCACGTTATTGGTGAGGTTCCAGGCGAACGTGGCGTCCAGACCGGAGGCCATGAAGCGGTCGGCGGAGGGCGCCAGTGTGACCGTCACGTCCACACTGCCTGTCGCGTCGTGGTCATCCAAGGCCACCGTGGCGACTGCCCCGCCGCACCCGCCCGTGCAGTGGTCAATGGTCAACGCATAGCTAATCGTTGACGCCGTAGCTGGGGTCCCAATGGCCATTACAGTCGCGACCAGAAGCCCACCAACCGTAAGTCCAAATCTTCGCATTCGGATGCTCCTCAAGGACCCCGAAACTGGGGAACTCGAGGGGTTAGAACGCGAAAGGCGTACCGTACGGATCTCCGACCACCCCCGATAGCCTTTTAGTCAGTTTCCGGTGCAAAATCACGGGATTTCACATGTGTGCGGACAGAGAATTCTGCCAGAGAGGGAACAAATATCCTGGGATACCCTCTCTGGCAAGACAGCGTCTATCTGACTGAGAACGTTACACTTCCGGTACTGGAGATGCTGCCGAGCACCGCCAGCGCCTGAACCGAATAAGTGCCGCTGGGATCGTTCTTCCGGGGCCGGAACGTCGCCGTCGCCACGCCGCTCGAATTGGTACTCGCAGAGAGTACGCGCGAGCCGCCCTGCGGATCGACGATGGTGAACGTCACGGTCACGCCCGTGGCGGCCGCCCCGTTCGCCTGGACCGTCGCCGACACCTGGTACTGGCCGCCCTTGATGCTGCTTGCAGTCACCGTGACGCTCAACGACGAGATGACATTGATCGATCCAGTCACCGAGCCACTCGAGCTCGGGCGCATCGCGCCAGCCTGGAACGTGTACTGACCGCTCGCGGCCGCCGACGTGGTGACCATCATCGACGTGTTCGAGGAGGCTCCGGGATTGAGCGACATCGCCGCGACGCCGAACGTACCAGTCCAGCCGCTCGGCACGAGCGAGCTCAAGCCAAACGTCGAGGCGGCGCACGTCGAGCTGTCGTTGTTGCGCACGGTCAGCGTGTAAGACACCCCGGCCCCAGCTGCCGCTGACACCATCGTGCCCGGCGACATCGTCACCGTGGGCGCGGCCGGCGCGCACGCGGGTCCAGTGACGGTGATCGTGACGGTCGCTCCGTTGGCATCCGCGGCGTCAGCGGTGATCGTCACACCGGCCACCGCATCGCTGAACGTCTGGCCGGGGTCGAGCACGCCGTCGAAAGTCGACGTCAATGGATCGAGATCGATCTGATAGCTGCTGTCGCCGGACCCCTCGTACCCACTGTGCACGAGCACGCCAGGCACGTTGCCGCTGTCGAAGCCCGCGCCGGTTTGCACCTCGATGTAGTAGTAAGTCCGCAGGCCCGATCCATCCGTGGCGATCGGAATCTTCAGGCCTTTCGGTCCGGAACCCGTCGGCTCCATCGCGTTGACGTGGTAGTCGCCGCTCTGAGTGATCGTCTGAATCGACGGCGAGCTGCCGTAGTTGAGCCATCCGAGGCGTTCCTTTTGAAACGCGTTCAGGTGACCAGACGCAGAAACCTGCCCCATGATGTCGTGGTCGTCGCCGTACTCGACCGTGGTGCAACCCGCGGGCTCGCACGGTCGCGAGTGCGAATGGTACGCGCCAAGGTTGTGACCGAACTCGTGTCCCACGACCTTCAGCGTGTAGTCGCCGTTGATCCACGCGCGCGACGGGTTGCCCCCGACCGAGCCGAGACCCCACCAGCTACAGGCCGTCGTGTAAGGAAACGCGTAGATCCGCCGGGGGAAATTGGCAAGGTTGGCGCCGGCCTGCTGAGCGGCCTGATCGGCCAGGCTCGCCCACGTATCAGTGTTGCAGGTCGAGCTGTTCGCCGAAATCGTGAACCATCCATACACCGCGCCGGTCAGCCAAGTCTGCTGGTAAGAATTCTCGAGATAGTAGTTGCTCACCGTCTGGAAGGTTGTGGTGAACGCGCTCGAGGGGACGTACGGCTGCGAGGCGTTGTCGCTGAAGTTGATGAGCATGACGAGCGTGCTCTGCGCGCCGAACGTGTTGACGGTCGGCAGCGCGAGCATCTGCACGTCGCCCGACGCGGACAGCGCCAGCGTGTTGGTGTCCTGGAGACGGCCGCGCACCTTGACGCGTGTGCCGCTTTGCCAGTCGAGCGGCGCGTCCGTGAACCGGAGCTGAAGCCGTCGGGTGCCCGTGTTCAGGAAGTGCAGGAGCCGCGCGCCCGCCGCGGAGTCCTCGTACTGCACTTCGAGCTCACCGTCGAATTCGACGATGTCCTGTGCTACTTGGGAAGCTTGGTTCGGCAGCGACTGGGGCGGACCACCCTGGGCCGTAAGCTTTGGTGATCCACTCCCGACGAACATCAGGCTGACAGCCAGCGCCAGGCTCGACGCTTTGTGCATGACGGCTCCTCCGCGGTCCGGCCTTACAGGATTGCCAGCCGAATCCTGATGTCATTGGCGCAAGGACCGTGCCCACTCGGGATCCGCGCGAAATGCCGCGAAATCCCAAGGTTTCACCGTGGAGGTGCGGGGTCGTGTGGAGGAGCGAGCGCCAGCCGTGCGACGGCAGAAACAAAACCGTCGCCGGCTGCCGGCCGCCTTACTTCTTTCGGAGAATCCCGGCCGAGATCAGCGTGATGGCGAGGCCAATCGGAAACGGCTCGACGAATGTCAGGGCCGCGTTCATCCCGGGCTTGTCGTACATCGCCTTGAACTGCTTCGCGTTCGCGGCGGCCTCGTCGATCTGGGCCTGGTTCGCGCCTGATGCCCGCACGCTCTCGACCATCTGCGCGGCGAACTTGTCGCCAAAGCCCGGCATCAGCTTGAAGTAGATGACCTCCCAGGTGACGACATAACAGGCGCACGAGAGGAGGGTGATCAGTAAACCCACGAGGAAGCCGCGTCCGAACGTGATGCGCCCGCCGGCGACGTTCTCGCGGTACGACCGGATGCCAAAGAACACCATCAGCGACGACAAGACGATCGTCGTGTAGCCGATGATCGCGCCCTTGTCGAATCCAATCGCATCGACAAACGGCAGCGTCGCCAGCATCATGGCGGACGAAAGCGCGCCCCCAATCAACCCGAACGTCAGTACGGTCTTTTTCATCGACATGGGCCTCCTGCGCGAACGCCCGTCCGCGCGCCTGCCAATCTAGCGATCGTCCCCGCGCGAGTCGTCATCCTTTCGGGTGATTTTCGCCCGAGCGCCAAGAATCATCCTTTCGTGGGACCGCTGGTCAGGGAATCAGCCCGGCCGCCTTCCCGAGCTGAACGGCCTGCGTGCGGCGTTTGGCGCCCAGCTTGTCGAACAGGCGCGCCGAATGGGTCTTGACGGTGTTCTCGCTGACGAACAGCCTGTCCGCGATCTCGCGGTTGCTGAGCCCCGAGGCGATGAGGCCGAGGATCTCGAGCTCGCGCGGCGTGACTTCGAGCTCGGTCAGCCTGGCCTCGTTGAGCACGAACGGGCCCGTCGTCGGGACGAGCACTTCCTTGACGACGACCTCCTTCTGCTTCCGGGTCAAGGTCAGGCCCAGCCAGATGCCGACGCCGGCAAACAGCGCGGCGATGAGCGCGCCGTAGATTTCGACGGAATGTTCGAGGACGAGGAAGCGGTATTCGGTGACCCGGAGCGCCGCAATCAGGAGCCCGCAACAGACACCGTAGATGATGACCCCGCGCCAGCCGCGCACGGTGTCATGGTAACGGAGATGCCAGTCCTCAGCGGGCGACTTCAGTCAGCCGAAAGAACTGTCCCGTCGCTTCGACCAGCAGGCCGGCCGTTCCGTCGGGGAAGTTGAAAAAGCGCGGATCGCCGCGCGGCCCGTTCGAGAGCGCCTTGAGCGTGATCGTCTGTCCCTGATTGTTGACCAACATCACGGCGAGCACGGGCTGATGGAGCGCGCTCGGCGCGCCGGTCACCGCGTACACCCCGCCATTGGCAAGATCACCAAATAGGAACGTGATCGTCTTGAACGACGACGGGCTGTGCACGGGACCGGAGATGGCGACCTGCGGCGCTTTCTCCCGGCCGAATTCAGCGACGGGCTGCACGAACCCCGGCTCGTCGAGCGGCGCCTTCGCGATGGAGTTCCCCGTCTGATCGATGTAGAAGGTCCCCTCGCGCGATCGTTTGTCGATCGCCGCTCGGCCCCAGCCGAAATTCGGCGGCGTGGGCGCCAGCAGATCGGCCACGCGAATGCTGTCGAGCTCTTCGGATACCCACCCGCCGGGATCGACGAAGCTCAGCCGCGCCTCCCCGTCGAACGTGTCGATCGTGAGGCGCTGGCAGGCGCGCACGCCAACCGCCACAACCTTGACGGCGCCGGTCGCCGGATCGATCTGCACGATCTTCGCGAGGTGGTTCGTCGGATTCTGGGCGTTGAGCAGGCCGTCCTCGTACGAGTCGCCGTTGTCCCCGGCCGCGAACAGCACGGAGTCGTCGGGCAACACCGTCATCCCGCCGCCCGAATGCCCGTCCCACCGCTCCTGGAGCGCGACGATCGGCCGCGGCCGCGTCAGGTTCGTGCCGTCGAAATCGAACGCGTAAAGCAGGTACCACGCCTCCGACTGATCGCGCGGCGACGGTCGTTTCGGCACGTCCTTGGGCACGGACGTCGAGATGAACATCACGTACACCGTCGTCCCGGGTTTATTGGCGGCGACGTTGAGAAATGGCTCCGCGCCTATCAGCTTCACGCCTGGCGGCACGGTCGTTTTCGAGAGCAATAGATCGGCGCGCGTGCCGTTCCACGCGAACAGGGCCCCGCCCTGGTCGATCAAGAGCAGCGTCGAGCCGGCCACCGCCGGCGATGTCGGATTCGTCTTCGACGGCATCGTCCCGACGAGATCGAGCTGCACTTTCAGGTCGGATGATTGAACGGGATCCGGAATGAACTTCTGGGGCGGCGCCTGAAACACCGCCATCGCGAGGAGGGTGACCCCGAGCGTGAGGCCTTTCACGGGCGTCCTCCCGATTTCGGGGGCCCGAGCGGCACGTGCACGGGATATGCCTTCTCGCCCGCGAGCACTTTCACCGGGAGATGGTTTTCACGCAGCGGGATCGGACACGTCGTGTACGGATTGAACGCGCACGGCGGGTTGTAGGCCTGATTGAAATCGAGCACCGTCGTGCCATCCGGCAGCAGGTCGGAATAGAGAAAGCGCGCGGTCTCGTACGTCTCCTGCCCGCTCGACGCGTCGCGGAACACGAAGTAGAAGCGATTCGGCCTCGTCGTGAACGGGCGCAGCCGCACCGTCTGCCCCATCAACGTGAACTCGACGACGCCTTCGGTCTTGTACTCGTCGACGTCGTTGAACGTGTTGAGCACCTTCGCGGCCTTCGGCTCGGCGTCCCTGATGAAGCGGCCGACGACGCGATACTGCAGGTCGATCGGAAACCACGTGAAGCCGAGAAACCCTTTCGCGAGCGGTCCGCTGGGATCGCGCACGCGAAGCCCGAGATGTTCCCCGCTCGCGTGCACGACCAGGTGCACGTCGCCGATTGTCAGCTCGTCTCCCGCGCCGCTGTCGTCTTTGAGATCGATCGGGCTCGTCACCGGCTGGCCCTTGAGCTGCACCGCGACGTCCTTCGCCGGCTCGAAGCGCACTTGATGATTCGCGAGCACGAATCGTCCCAGCACCGCGGGCGTGGACGGCGGCAGGACGATGTCGTTGGACTTCGCGCTGCCAGCGGTGTTGGGCCCGGGCTTGAACGCGAACAAACCCGCGATGCTCACCCACTCGCGGCGGTAGTCCGCCTCATGTTTGGCGCGCCACTTCTCGGTGACGACGACCGGCGAATCCGACGTGGGCGCAGGCGTCGGCGCCGGCTCGCTCCGGTTGCACGACGCTGCGACGACGATCGCGCCCGCCGCACCGAATCCGGCCGCCCATCGTCGCCCTGCGGGAAACATGGGCTCCACGATACCCCAGGACCTAGGTGCCCTAATGCCGGACCTCGATTCGGCCGTAAATCACTAAGAGTGGGTCCTTTGCGGGAGACGTCTGTCTTGGCTCGGTTGGGGTGGCGCCTGACGGGAGCGGCCGCCCTGGCGATGCTCGCTGTCGCCCCAATCGCGGGCGCGGAACGACGGCTGCCGGAGCGCTCGTCCCAACTCCGGGTCATCGAGCTGCGCGAGCCTGACGGGCAGATTCTGAGCTACCGCCACCTCGCCGGCTCGACGGAAGTACACATGCGAGGCACCACGCTCGCGCCCGACGCGCATGTGAAGCTGAAGATCGGCAGCCGCCCGGGATTCGTCGAGCTCGACATCAACCGCGGCGAAATCATCGGGCTGAAGCCAGCCCATCGGCTCGGTAAGGACTTTCTGACGTACGTCCTCTGGGCGGTGTCGGTCGACGGCAAGGCGTCGAATCTCGGCGAGATCACGTTCGACGGCGACCGCCCGATTTCGGTGAACGTGACGACGCCGTACCAGACGTTCTGGCTGATGGTCACGGCCGAGCCCAACTACGCGGTCGTCGATCCGAGTCCGCAGATCGTGCTGTACAGCGTCAAGCAGCCGAACGTGGGCGACAATCGCGCGCTGCCGATCACGGGCGATCTCTTCTTCTTCACGCACTACTCGGCGTACGAGTCGACGCCCGGCGAGTTGTCGAACGTTCCCAACCAGCTGTTGCAGGCGCGCAAGGCCGTTGAGCTCGCGTGGAAGTCCGGCGTGCTCGCCGCGGACCGCTCGGGCAGCGCCGGGCTGAAGGAAGAAGACTACACGCGCGAAGCGCTGACGCAGGCGACGTCGTTCCTCGATCGCGCGGAGGGCGCGTACAAGAGGGACCCGAAGGATCGCGAGGTCGTGCAATTTGCGCGCACGGCTGCGCAGAGCGCCGAGAACGCGCGCGCGCTCGCGATGGGCGCCGTCGGCGGCCTGCTCGTGCGCCAGCTCGAGAACGAAATCGCGAGCCTGCGCGACGAGCTCGCGCGGCTGAAATCGGCCCGGCCGGCCGATCCGGCGACGCCCAACGCCGAGGGGCACAAGGCCGCCGACCCGCCGCCGCCTGCGACGCCGTCCTCGCAGCTCGCGCCCGTTCCACTCGCGGTCGTCAACGCGACGCCGCTCGTCAAGCAGCCGGCGTTGTGGTTTGCGGTCGCCGGCTGGGCGCTCGCGCTGATCCTGATCTTCCGCCGGAGAACGATCTAGGCGCGCCATGCGCTACGTCGCCAGAGAGCGCGCTGCGCGCCAGACCATCCTGCAGGTTTTTTCGCTCCTGCTGACGCAGGGCGCGGTCCTCGTGCTGGCGGCGTGGGCGCTGCAGCGCGAGGATGTCGTGCGCGACGCGGCGGGGCCGTATGCGGTGTTCTTCTGCTTCGGCGCGCTCTCAGCAGCCGTGCTGCTCAGCTGGTACTACGATCAGTCACGCCTCCTCTGCATCTCCGCGGCCGTCGCATTGAGCGTCTGGCGACTCGGCAAATGGCCGGGCGATCCGAACGTCGCGAAGCTCGCCGCGTTTCTGCTGCCGGTCAACTTCGTGCTGTTCGCGGCGCTCAAGGAACGCGGCGTGCTGTCGATCGACGGCTTCCTGAAAGTCGCGCTGCTCGCCACGCAGGTCGTGGGCGTCGCCTGGTTCGCCGATCGCAACGTAGTGGCGGACTTCCTCCGGCTCGGCGATCGGCCAGGCGCCTGGTTGTGGCTGCCGCTCGCAGCCGAGGCGTCGTTCGTCGCCGCGACGATCGCGCTGCTCGCGCTGGTGTTCGTGCGCCGCACGAAGGTCGAGCAGGGCCTCCTTTGGGCGCTGATCGCGGTCTTTCTGGGTCTCTACGAGATCGACAAGCCGCAGGCGCTGCTGTTCTACTTCGGCGCGGCGGGACTGGTGCTCGTCCTCGCGGTGCTCGAGCATGGGTACGAGATCGCGTACCGCGACGAGCTGACAGGCCTGCCGGGACGCCGGGCATTTACCAACACGATCGGGCAACTCGGTGGCACGTACGCGATCGCGATGTGCGACGTCGACCACTTCAAGCGATTCAACGACACGTACGGCCACGACGCCGGCGACCAGCTGCTCAAGGCCGTGGCCGTCGAGCTCTCGCAGGTGGGCGGCGGCGGGCGCGCATTTCGCTACGGCGGCGAAGAGTTTCTCGTCGTCTTTCGCGGTCGCACGGCCAAGGAAGCCGCACCGTATGCCGAGTCGCTCCGCAGGGCCATCGCGGGCGCGCGTCTCGACGCGCGGGCGGCCGATCGGCCCTCGCTCGGCATCAGCGTGAGCATCGGCATCGGCGAGAAGTCCACGCGCCATTCGACGCCGGAGCTCGTGCTCGAAGCCGCCGACGGGGCGCTCTATCGCGCCAAGGAAGCCGGGCGCAATTGCGTGAGGCTCGAAGAAGGGACCGCGGTTGGCGTATCCTCCTAGCCACCTCGCCATGGTCGCGTCTCTGACCAGTCGCCCGCTCTCCTGGAGACAGCCGCACGCGCTCAACCCGTCCTACGATCTGACGGACCGCGACACGCCGATCGGCACGCTGGTCTTCCGCAGCGCGTTCGGCTCGCTCGCGACGGCGCGTCTCGGCGACGGCTGCTGGACGATGAAGCGGCTGGGGTTTCTGCGCACGCGCGTGGAGATCCGGGCGTGCGAGAGCGAGGCGGCGATCGGCACGTTCCACAACAACACGTGGAGCGGCGGCGGCACGCTCGCGGTCGCCGGCGGGCGCGAGCTTCGGGCCAACACGAACTTCTGGCACTCGCGATTCGAGTTCGTGGACGCCGACGGACGATCGCTCGTGCGCTACACGATCGGTGGCGTCCTCAAAGCGTCCGGCGAGATGGAGATCACCGCTGACGGCGCCACGTTGCCCGAGATCGCGTGGATCGCCTTGCTCGGCTGGTATCTCGTCGTCATGATGCGGAACGACTCCGCGGCGGCCGCGTCGGCGGCCGGTTAGCCTCGCCGTCCGTCTCCACCCGGCGCTCGTCCTACCAGTGGGAGCGCCGCCATGACTCAGCAGCGTCATTACATTTCCGTCGCGATCGTCTCCGCCGCGTTCGTGCTCGCCAATCCCGTGCCCGCTCGACTCGCCGCCAGCGCAGCCGCCAGCTCGATCTCGGTGAACGGCGAAGCGGAAGTGCTCGTCGTCCCCGACGAAGTGATCCTCAGCCTCGGCGTGGAGTCGTTCGACAAAGTGCTGAAGACGGCCAAGATCGCGAACGACGACGCGATCAAGCGGACGATCGCCGTGGCGCGCGGCTACGGCATTCCCGCTGAGTACATTCAAACCGACTACCTCGGCATCGAACCCCGGCACCGCGATTCGCAGGTGGCGTTCGAGTTGCTCGGCTACGACGTGCGCAAGACGGTGGTCATCAAGCTGCGGGACATCTCGAGGTTCGAGAGTCTGCTCACCGACGTGCTCGACGCCGGTGTGACGCACGTGCACATGATCGAATTCCGGACGACGGAGCTGCGCAAGTATCGCGATCAAGCGCGCGCGATGGCGATCAAGGCTGCGCGGGAAAAGGCCGCGCTGCTCGCGCGGGAAGCGGGCCACGCGGCCGGCGCCGTCGAGTCGATCGGCGAGGCGAACTACGGGTACTTCTCGAGCTACGGCTCGTGGTGGGGCGGCCGCTACGGCATGGCGACCCAAAACGTCTCGCAGAGCTTCGGTGGTTCGACGCTTTCGAGCGACGCCGCGATGGCGCCCGGCCAGATCTCGATCCGCGTGAACGTCAGCATGAGCTTCGCGCTCGAGTAGCGCGGCCAGACTGCGAGACTGTGCCCGATCGCTGAACAGCCTTGCCTCACCATGAAGCCATGAGGCTCATGAAGCACGCATGAAGATCCGGAGTACACGCTGACCTGACCCGGCGTCGATCGGCCGGCCGCCGTCGGCGGCCTGTCGTGGGTCTCGAAGAGCAAGAAAACAAGAGCGCCCTGTAGCCCCGCGCTCTTGTTTTCTCGCTCTTCGAGACCCACGAGCCCGGCGGAGCCGAGCGTCAGATCGACGCCGGGTCACTCACGCTTCATCCGAACTTCGTGAGCTCCATGCCTTCATGGTGAGGCAAGGGTGTTCAATTCTCCCTGAGGATCGTTCGAACGACTGTGGCTAACGAATCGCCATCAAATCGATCCGGACGCTGCCCGCGGCGCCCATCTTGACGTCGACGCCGCGCGCTTCGTAGCGCTGCAGGAACTCCGCGCTCTCGTACGCGCCGGGCACGACGCTGTCCCACGCGAACAGCTTCTAGTTGCCGGGCGGCACGCGCGTGACGCCGTCGATCGTCCCGGTGGCTGGTTGTTGCGCGGTCTGCGCCCGAGCGATCTGGCCGAGTACGGCCATGCCGATGGCGACGATCGCGCTGATCCGGACAGCTCTCATCGGGCCCCCTGAGCTGGTTTTGGGACAACGTCGCCGGCAGATCAGTCTGGACACGGGCCGCCAGGCGGGTCAAGCGATCTCTCCGTTGACACCGCCAATCGCGCATGCAACACTTCCGCCCCTCCCCACAACCGCACGTCGTCGTACGCGAGGTGGCAGATGGCCGATCAACAACCTCTCAACCGGCTCGGGGACTTTCTCCGCGATGAGCGGCAGTGGTACCAGCTGCCGCAACTCTTCGCGATGGTGCGTCTCATCGAGATCCGCAACGAGTTGCGCGCCAAGAACCTCGTGGACACGGAAGAGCCGGCACTGCCCGTCGGGCCGATTCCGCCGAATCTGGATCCGGCGCTGAAGAACTACCGAACGCTGGACGGCACGTACGACGACCTGACGTGCCCGCCGATGGGCGCCGCGAACCGGCGCTTCGGCCGCAATGTCCCGCTCGAGTTCGCGTTTCCCGACAAGGACAACCTGTTCGTGCCGAATCCGCGCGTGGTCAGTCGCGAGCTGATGACGCGCGACACGTTCAAGCCCGCGACGATTCTCAATCTCCTCGCGGCCGCGTGGATCCAGTTCATGGTGCACGATTGGTTCGTACACAAGCGATCCGCTCCGGCCGACGGCATCGACATTCCGCTGGCGCCAGGTGACGACTGGTCCGATGCCTCGATGCGCGTGCCGCGCAGCGTGCCCGAGCCCGCGCCGGCCGGATCGACGCGCCCGCCGGCGTACGTCAATCCCAACAGCCACTGGTGGGACGCGTCGCAGGTCTACGGCTGCGAGAAGGCGCTGTGCGATTCGCTGCGCAGCCTGAACGGCGGCAAGCTGAAGATCCTGCCGTCCGGCCTGCTGCCGCTCGAGCCCGGCTCGGGCATCGACCACACGGGCTTCACCGACAACTGGTGGATCGGCCTCGCGATGCTCCACACGCTCTTCGCGCGCGAGCACAACTACCTCTGCGACCAGCTCGCGTCGAAGCATCCCACGTGGACCGACGAGCAGCTGTACGAAACAGCAAAGCTCATCAACTCCGCGATGATCGCGAAGATCCACACGATCGAGTGGACGCCGGCGATCCTGCCGAATCCGATCACGAAGCTCGCGATGCACGTGAACTGGTCCGGCGTCGTCGACGAGGATCTCGCGCAGATCTTCAAGTTCATCGGCGAGGACGAGCTCCTCGGCGGCATCGTCGGATCGCACGCCGAGCAGTTCGGCGCGCCGTACTCGCTCACGGAAGAGTTCGTCGCCGTGTACCGGATGCACGCGCTGATTCCTGACGAGGTCGTGTTCCTGTCCTCGAAGACGAAGAAGGAGCTCGAGCGCCAGGAGCTGCCGGACATCGCCGGCAAGAAGACGCGGCCCGTGCTCGAGCGCATCTCGCTGACCGATCTCTTCTACTCGTTCGCGATGGCCCACCCGGGTGCGGTGACGCTGCACAACTACCCGAAGCACTTGCAGAACCTCACGCGCGACGACGGCGAGCACTTCGATCTCGCGGCCGTCGACATCCTGCGCGACCGCGAGCGCGGGGTGCCGCGCTACAACAAGTTTCGCGAGCTGGTGCACAAGCCGCCGGTCAAGTCGTTCGAGGAGCTCACGGACAACCCGGTGTGGCGCGAGGAGCTCCGCCGCGTCTACAACAACGACATCGACAAAGTCGATCTGATGACCGGTCTCTACGCCGAGCCGCTGCCGGAAGGCTTCGGCTTCAGCGACACGGCGTTCCGCATCTTCATCCTGATGGCGTCGCGCCGGCTCAAGAGCGATCGCTTCTTCACCGACGACTTCACGCCCGAGATCTACACGCAGTTCGGGATCGACTACATCAAGAACACCACGATGGTGTCGATCATCTCGCGGCAGCTGCCGGATCTCGCGCCAATGCTCAAAGGGGTCGAGAACGCGTTCGCGCCGTGGACGCCGGGCGGGAAATAGCGTCGTCCAAGGTCCTCGGTCCGCGGTCCACAGTTCCCTTGAGGTCCGTTCGCAGGTCCGAGTTCCGACGAGTCCGGTTTGAAAGTGCGAAGGCCGCTCAAAAACGTAATTGGAGCGACTTGCGGAGTTGCGGCGGCGCGGCCGCCTGACTGAATGCTGCGGCGTTTCGGCCGTAGGTGTGTGGAGCGGCGCTTGCTGGTTTAGACCCTCGAGCGCTTCAGTGAAAACTGGTCTGACACTCACCGCCGTGGGCGTGATTTGCTTGGCGGTTTCAAGCGGGGGTGGGCCATGCCCGGACGGGTTCTGGATGGTCGGCCTGCTCAGCGGTATTGTCGGTTGGGTCGTGTCGTTTACCAGCCTGGGGACGGCGGTGGTGCGCTCGGCGCGTGATGTCGGCGTGGCAGCGCTCGTCGCGATCGTGTTGACAGCCACGATCATTCTGCTTGGCAACGGACACGGGTGGAAGGTCTCCGAGCCTGATTCCTGGATCCACTTCGCGGTCTTCTTCGTGGTGCCGCTGACGCTGGCGGGTGTGGCGGCCCTACGCCGGCGAAAGGCAGCGCGATGACAATCCGCGATCGGCTGCTACCCGATGGCGGCCTTGCGCCGGTCTCGCGCGAGGCGCTGGCGGGCTGGCTCGCGCTCTACGCGCTGTTCTTCATCCACGCCGCCACGAACACTACAGGCTTCCTGATCATCGATCACGCCAACCTGATGTTCCACGAAGCCGGCCACGCTGTGTTCGGCTGGGCCGGCTACTACACGCAGATCCTCGGCGGCACGATCGGCGAGCTGCTCGTGCCGCTCCTCTGCACGGTCGTGTTCATCCGGCGCGGCGAGACGACGGCCGTGGTGTGCTGCGCGTGCTGGACGTTCGAGAACTTCCTCTACATCGCGGCCTACATGGGGGACGCGCGCCGATCCGCGCTGCCGCTCGTCGGCAGCGACGAGAGCGACTGGACGATCCTGTTCAGGCACTGGGGCGTGCTCGCCCACGACACGACCATCGCCGCGATCGTCCGCGGCGTCGGCTGGATGGGCATGATCGCGGCCGTCGCGTGGCTCGCGTGGAGGCACCTCACGAGCGTGGACGCTGTCAGTCCCTACCGCCGCTCGTACACGCGGACGTAATCAATCTCGTATCGGGCCGGGAACGTCGTCTGCGCCGGGTCGCCGCCGGTGGCGCCGACGGCGAGATTCAGGATGATCAGGTGCGGCTGGTGGAACGGGTTCGTGCCCGATCCGTCCTGATTAATGGTCCGCGAGAGATCGACGTCGTTCAACAACCGGTCGTCCACGAACAGCTTGATGGCGCGCTCGTCCCAATCCATGCGCCAGACATGGAATTGCTGCGACCAGCCGTCGCCGAAGGTCGCGATCGGCGTGCGCGTGTCGGCCCAGATCGCCTGGCTGCGCGCGGCGCCGCCCCACGCCGCGTTGGCGAGCAGCATGCCGCGGTAGTACTCCATGATGTCGATCTCGCCGTTGTGCGGCCACGGTCCGGTCGCGCCGACGGTCCAGAACGCCGGCCACATCCCGGAGCGCGTGTCGATTCGCGCGCGCATCTCGAACCGGCCGTACGTGAACGTGTGCAGACCGCGCGTCGTGACGCTTGCCGATGTGTATTCCGAGGCCGGGCGGTTGCGCTTCCAATCAGGCGACGCGGCGTCGAACGCGGGATTGATGACGCGCTCGCGGCGCGCTTCGATGACGAGCATCCCGTGCTCGACGCGTGCGTTGTCCGGCTGGTACCACTGGAGCTCCTGGTTGCGCACGAACCCGCGCTCGTACGTCCAGTTGGCCGGATCGGGCGCGCCGTCCTTGTCGAATTCGTCGGCCCAGACGAGCGAGTAATCTGGCCGCGCCGGGACTTGCCCCGCGGTCAATCCTGACGCGAGCACGGCCAAGCCGAGCAGACCGAGACCGAACTTCATCGCGCCTGATACTACTGCGGAGCCGTTACAGTAGAGTCGATCGGTACTGGAAAGATTGATTCCCCGAGATCTGGAGGACTCATGACGCTCAAAGATACATTCCTCGCGGCGCTCGAACGCGAGGCGCCCCGCACTCGCCGCGTGGTTGAACAGGTTCCGACCGGCCGCGACGACTGGAAGCCGCACGCGAAGTCCATGCCGCTCGGCCGGCTGGCCGGCATGGTCGCGTCGATGAACTCCTGGTTCAGCCTGATCCTCGACCAGGATGAGCTCGACCTCACGCCACCGCCTGGCGGCGGACAGCACCGGCCATCGTCGATGGATTCGCTCGTCGCGACGCACGACGCGATGCTGGCGAAGGCGCGTGAGTCGTTCGCGAAAGTGAACGATCAGTTCCTGCTCACGACCAACTGGCGGCTGCGAGCCGGCGGCCAGGTGGTGGCCGATCAGCCGCGCCACATCGTGATCGTCGACACGCTGAGCCACCTCTCGCACCACCGCGGCCAGTTGACGGTGTATCTCCGTTTGCTGGAGCGGACCGTGCCCTCCGTGTTCGGGCCATCGGCGGACGACCAGCGGTTTCTCTAGCGCCTATGCCGAGGACCGCTGCGCTCGTGCTGTCCGCGCTGGTGGGCGCGAGCGCCGCGCCGACCGCTGCGCGCGTGACCGTCGACGATCTGATGAAGCTCCGCACGATCGTCGACGTCGAGATCTCGCCGGACGGACGCTCGGTGGCCTACGCGGTGTCGACGCCGTCACTCGAGCGCAACGCGCACGAGGTGGCACTGTTCGTCGTGCCGGCCACCGGCGGCGCGCCGACACCGGTCGCGCCCGGGAGCGTGTTGACCAGCGCGCCGTCCCTACGCTGGTTATCTGACGGTCGAACGATCTCGTTCCTCGCCACGGCGGCGGGCCGCACCCAGGTGTACGAGATCAATCCCTCCGCCACCGGTGAGGCGCCCAAGCCGATCACGAACGCCGCCGCCGTGATCGCGTACGAGTGGGCGCCAGACGGCAAGAGCATCGCGTACGTCTCACCGGAGGCCTTGTCGGCCGACGAGACGCGTCAGCAACTGGATCCGTCGTTCGTGATTCATGCGGATGCGCCCGAGCGGCCGGCGCGACTATGGATCAAGGCGCTCGACGGCAGCGCGCCGCGCGTCGTGTCGCCAGCCATGCACTTCGTCGACAGCCTGTCATGGGCGCCGGATTCAAAGGCGATCGTGTATTCCGCGTCGACGAAGCTCGGCTTCATGGGCCCGTACTTCACGCGGATCTACGCGGTGTCCGCTGCTGGTGGCACGCCGCGCGCCGTCGTCGATCGCGCGGGCATGAACACGAAGCCGCAAGTGTCGCCAGACGGCTCACAAGTCGCGTTCATCTCCACCGGCGGCAAGCTCGAAATCATGGCGTCCCGCAGCCTGAACGTCGCGCCGCTCCACTTTGGCGCGCCGGTCACGCCCCGAACCTACGTGCTCGACGACGCCTGGGTGAACGAGTTCGTGTGGGCAGCGGACAGCACGTCGATCTTTCTGCAGGCCAACGACGGCACCTTCGGACGCGGCGAGCACATGTTCGAGCAGGCGATCGTCCGGTTGAACGTCGCAGACGGCCGCGCCGATCCCGTCGTTGCGGGCCCGACCGTGAACTACGCACTGAGTCTCACGGCCGACGGCAAGCATCTGGCCTACCGCAGCGTCGAGAGCCGGACGATGGGCGACGTCTTCGTGATGGATCTCGAGACGAAGCGCACGACGAAGCTCACCGACACGAATCCCGAGCTTCGCGGCTTCGCGCTTGGCGAGCTCAAGCCCGTCAAATGGCGATCGTCGGACGGCTTCGAGATCTGGGGCCTGCTGCTCACGCCGACCGGCGCGACGTCAGGCACAAAGCTGCCGCTCGTCGTGTATTGCCACGGCGGGCCGGGCGGCGGCGTAACGTACGGCATCTTTCCGCAGTTCATGCACATCCGCGGGCAGGTCGATCCGTACCCGGCCGAAGCAATGGCGAGCGCGGGGATGGCGGTGCTCTTCCCGATGCCGCGTGGCGGCGCCGGCTACGGCGAAGCGGGCCAGCGCGCGATCACGAACGCCTGGGGCGAAGTGGACTACCGCGACATCATGACGGGCGTCGATGCGCTCGTCGCGCAAGGCATCGCCGATCCCAACCGGCTTGGTGTGATGGGCGCGTCCTACGGCGGCTACATGACGAACTGGATCGTCACGCAGACGACCCGTTTCAAGGCCGCGTCGGCGGGCGCGAGCCTCGCCGATCTCGCCGACATGTACTACCTCTCGGAAGGCGGCGACTTCATCGCCGAGTACTTCGGCAAACCGTGGGAGAACCGCGACTCGTACCTCGCGCACTCGCCGCTCACGTTCGCGAAGAACGTCACGACGCCGCTGCTCATCCAGCACGGCGAACGCGATCCGCGCGTGCCGGTCGCCGAGGCGTGGAAGTTCTATCGGGCGCTCAAGGCGATGGGCAAGACCGTCGAGCTCGACATCCACCCACGCGGCGGCCACGTGCTCAACGAGCCAGTCCAGGAGCGCGCGGCCATGCAGCGGAATCTCGAGTGGTTCACGAAGTGGCTGGCGGTTGCGCAGCCGTCGCCGGACCGTCCGTTCGTCATCGAGTTTCCGAAAGGATTTGACACGACGAACGTCTTCCTTAGCACAGCAGTGACCGGAGCGTTCGGCGGTCACGGCAGGTCCGCACCATGCGCGCATGGCAAAGTGGCCGCGAATGAATGCGTCATAGAAACGGTGACCGACGGCAAGGAGGCCACAACGCTCAAGGCGGTCTTCTACGCGCCCGGCTACGGGCTCGAGTTCATCGACGTCCCGTCGCTCTCGAACCATCCCGGTCGCATCACTATTCAGCCTCGTCGTCTTAGCACCGTGCGATTGTCTGGACGCATCCTGCTGGCGGAGGGCGACGAGACACTAGCGGGGCGGGAGATGCGCGTTGTGTACAACGACGCCGGTGAGGTCTGCCGGTTCTTCAAGTTCTGGGACTGCATCCTGCAGACCGGCGGGCTCGTCGCGACAGTCAAGGTGCAGGCCGACTTGTCGTTCTCGTGCGACGTGCCGGACTTCGGGAACGATGACGGCCTGATCGGGCACGACGCAGGTCAGTTCCAGTTCTTCGTCGACGGCTCGAGTGCCGGCTCAATCCAGCTCACGGCCGACAGACCGAACTGGTCCGGCGGCCTCCGCGTCGCGCGGTCGTATGGGCCGATCGTCCTGCGGCCGGTGAAGCGGTAGCGCCTCACTTCTTCACGAGGTACTTGTCGAACCAGGCGAGAATGCGGTTCTCGAAGTCGACGGCCTCCGCCACGCTGTTCGGCGGACGGTGCGCGCCGTTGACGTAGTGCACCCACTCCACGTCACGACCGAGGCGGCGCAGCGCGTAGAAGATCTCGCGCGACTGGCTGTCCGGCACGTTGGGATCCTGATCGCCGGTCAGGCACAACAGCGGCGTCTTGATGCGATCGGCCTGGAGAATCGCCGAGTGGTCGAGATACCGCTCGGGGTACTCCCACAACGTGCCGCCGATCCGGTCCTGGCTCTTCTCGGGTGCGTGCGTGTTGCGCACGCCGAGGCGCGGGCTGTCGGTGTAGAAACTCACCATGTCCACCTTGCCCGAGATGTTCACCGCGGCCTTGAAGCGATCTGTTTGCGTGAGGAGCAGCACCGTCGCGTAGCCGCCGTAGCTCGTGCCCTCGACGCCGAGCCGATCGGGATCCGCCACCCCCATGTCGATGAGCTTGTTCGCGGCGGCGGTCACGCCTTTGATCCAGGATTCGCCCGGCCGCCCGACCACCAGGTTCACCGACGGCATGAACATCGCGTAGCCGCGGTCGCCGAGAAACATCGCGCGCGCGTTGAACCCGTTGTCGAAGAACGTCTCGTACAGCTCGAAGACGACGGGCACCTTCTGACCGCGCGTGTAGTTGATCGGGTACCGCAGGACGCCGTAGAGCTCCTTGCCGTCGGCGTCGCGATACTTCACGAGCTCCGACTTGGGCACGGCCCGCTCGCCCAGCCACGGATTCAGATTGGTGATCGGCTTGATGGTCGAGAAGGACGCGTCGGTGACGCACAGATCCGCCGGCCGGTCGCCGTCGGACACCGAGAGCACGAACCGCCGGCCGTCGCGTGACATCCGGACGTTGCTGAACAGCCGTGCGTCCTTCACGAGCATCGTCATCTGACCCGAGGTCGCGTCGATCCTGGCGATGCCGCGCTCCCACTTGTCGCGTGCGCCCCAGCTCGCATAAATCGCCGAGCCATCCGGCGCCCAATCGAGCACGCTCGCGCGCGGATTCTTCTCCTCGTCCTTATCGAGCGTAAGAATCTGCTTCCGGCTGCCGTCCGCGACTCTGACGACGTACCAGCCCTTGCTGCTCGTGGCGATGAGTTTGGACCCGTCGCGGCTGAACGCGCCGGCGGAAAACGACTCGGCCGTCTCGGTTTCTTTCTTTTCATCCGGGGTGATGACGGGCTTCGGATCCGCCTTGGCCGCGGCATCTGACGTGGCGTCCGCTGCGGGTTTCGGCTTCGGCGTCAGGTTCTTCGCTTCCGTCACGTCGAGGCTGCGGACGAACACTTCGCCTTGCTTCGCGTACGCGAACGTGCGGCCGTCGTCGGTCCACCGGAACGTGAGGCCCTTCGCGTCCTTCGCGGGAAGGATCGTCGTTGGCTTCGCGTCGCCGCGAGTCAACGCGAGGATCTGGTTCTCCGTGCCGCCGATGACGTCGTAGTCCGTCTTCTCGGTCACGTCTTCCTGCATGACAAGCGTGGTCTGATCGCGCGTCAACTGGAAGCTCGAGAGCTTCCGCTCCGGGACGCGTTCCGTGACGGCCCCGGTCGTGACGTCGATCTCGGCGACGCTGCGCCACCGGTTCTCACGGGAGAGCGCGTCCCAGTCGAGGAACGGATTCTTCGACGACTGCACGACGATCGGTCCCTCGGTCAGCGCCTTGAACTTCGCGGCCGCCTCTTGTTCCCGCGCCGGCGTCCGCATCGATACGACGACGCGAGATCCATCCGGCGTCCAGTCGAGACTGGAGTTGGCCGCGATGAGGTTGGAGCTCTTCACCGCGACGGCCGACAACGAACCTGTGGCGGGGCCGGCCATCACCGAGACCACGGGAGCCGTCGTCTTCGTGCCAGCCGACGCGACGATGACCGCCAGCCGCTTGCCGTCGCGAGAGAATTCGGCCTGGCGCAAATTCACCAGGCGATCGCCGAGCGGCAGCGTGCGCTGGCCGGTTTCGGTGTCGATCACGACGAACCGAACCGCGGCCGGCGCGATGAACGTCGGATCGCCATAGCGATAGTTGTCGGTTTCCGCGTTGTCGAGCGTGCGACGCTCGGTGATCGCGACCAGACGTCCGTCGTCGGTCAGCGCCTGGACCGACGCGGTCACGACCTTGAGCATGTCCTCGGCGCTGAATTTCGCGGGCGCGGCGACCTGGGCGCCCATCGAGGTGTCAGCGAGAAGCGCGGCAGTGAGAATAGCGGCGGTTCGAAGGCTGGACATGCTGCACACCTTAGCAAGAGACAGGGGGCTCAGGGTAGGGGAACGACTTCCGCGGCCGTCACCGCACGACGTGCGCCAGAGCCGCATCCAGGACTGGATCGCGGCCAGCGAGGGCGTCCGCCAGCGAGCGCGTCACCAGGACGTCGGGCGCATAGGCCTGCGAATCGTCGTTTCCCGCGACATGAAAGAACTTCGTCGAGTACTGCACGACCACCTGCGAATTCGGCAGCGTCAGCTCCCGCACCTCGCCGTACGAGTTGAGCTTCTCGCCGACCGGCTCGCCGACGAGAATCGCGTGCAGGTCACTGCGAAAATTGATGGCCGCGAGCAACCCGGATGAAAATGTCGCGCGGCCGATGAGCGCGTAGAGGCGGCCGCGCGTGCGGAGCGCCGACCGCGATTTCAGCCCGTTGATGAGCGGCGCAATGACCGTCGAGTTTCCGCCGCCATTGAGGCGCAGATCGACCACCGTGCGCTCGATCGCGTGGGAATCGGCAAACTCGAACAGCGCTTTCGCAAACTCACTGAACGGCTGCTTGGGATCGTCGGCGCAGCGGTTGTACTGCACGTAGAGTGCCTTGGACCCTGGCAGAAACTCGTACCAGTAGTACGCGTCCTGATGCTTGCGGAACAGCGCAGTCGGCACGTTCAGCGCATCGGCAGCGCTGATCTGCGCCGGCGGCTTCAACGCCGGCCCCGGCGCGACTCGAACGACGAGCGTCGTGCCATCGGGGTTCGCCAGCGTGAGCCGGACACGGCCGTCGGCATCGACCTGGCCCAAGCGCTCGAGCAGTTCGGACACGACCATTTGCCCGGGGCTCTGCTGGTGCAGCCACACGTCGTTCTCATGCGAGATGTAGGGCGCGACCGCGGCCTCGAGCTCAACGGGCGTCAGTTTGCCGATCTTCTCGACGCGCAGACCCAGCGCCTCGCGGTACTCCTCAGCGGCGGCGGTCACGGCGAGGCCGTCCGAAAACCAGAAGAACGTCAGCGGCAGGCGATGGAAAGAGACCAGCGGCGGACGCACGAGCGTGTGCGCGACGTTCGCGCTGGCGACCAGCTTCATGAGCGACAGCATCACGTTCGCGTCGGTTGACTGCGTCAGCGTCCGGTCGATCGTCTGAAGCTCGGCCGTGAATCGATCCGCGGGATAGAGCTTGGCGAAGTCGAGCTGGCGGCTGGCGAACTCACGCGCAAACAGCTGCAGGTCTGCGCGCCAGCGATCCTCGCGCGCGCTCGTCGCGGCCTGTCCGTTGACGGACGGGGACGCGAGCACCAGGCTTCCGGCGAGAACCAGCGCGGCGCGTCGAGACGTCCAGGAGCGCACGGGCACCTCCGGGGCGGTTAGACGCGCTAGCGGGACGGCACGTTGCCACTATGCCGAGCCGCAAAGCGGTTCAGCGCGGCGTCCTCCGTGTCGTAGACCTCGAAGACGCGAAGCAGGAGCCCGGTGATCTCCAAGGTGCGGCGGCACCGCTCGCTCGGACACAGCAGCATCAGGTCGCCGCCGGCCTTGCGAAGGCTGACGCACTTCTCGACGAGCGCGCCGACCCCGCAGCTGTCCAAGTAATTGACGTCGTGAAGGTCGACGACGACCTCGATCCGGCGCTCGCGAATGAGCGCGTCGATCTTCGTGCGCAGGGGGTTCTCGCCCTCCTCGAGGATGAGGCGGCCGGCTAGTGTCAGAAACGTGACGTCACCAACGCGTCGTTCCGCGATCTGCAAAGGATGCATGGTGCACCTCAGCGCCGACGATTCGGCAGCCACGGATGCCGAATGAGCCATCCTACCCCCAGGGGGCACCCGTCCGAAAGTCTGCGGCAACCAGGCGCCTGCACGCGCCAGGCACTGAGGCGGGCCAGCGAGGTTTCGAGTTGCGTGTAGTCCTTCGGCGCCGCCCGGACGCGCAACTCGAAAATGCTCTAGCGAATCATCTGAATTGCCGGTCGGCCGAGGAGATCACGATCAGCGCATCGCTCGGGACGTCGCCGCGGAGCGGTCACGCCGGCTTCGCGATCGACGAGCACGACGACGGCGTCGTCGCGGTCGGTCGTCACGACGACCGCTGAAACTCCCTCAGTCTCCCCGGGAAAAATCCGCACTCCTCGCCCTCTCCACCCGACTTTCCGATCGGCGTGCCCGGTCCTCTGTCCGTACCGTCTGGCACGTCATGTGCGATCCCGTTGATCGGCTCGGGGTTCCGGCGTGGTGTTCTTGCCTCGGGGTTGAGACTCGCTTCGGCGGCCTGGGAGGTGCGGGATGAGCGAGCAAGGCTCCTGGCTCAAGGCAGAACTCACACGGCACGGTGTGTCTCGCCGTGACTTCATGGCGTTCTGCACCACGATGGCCGCGGCGCTCTCGCTCCCCGACGCCGTGGCGGCGCAAATCGCGCGTGCAGTGGCGAAAGCCGACAAGCCGGTGCTCGTGTGGCTGGAATTCCAGGACTGCGCAGGGAACACCGAGTCGTTCCTGCGGGCCTCGCGTCCGACCGCCGCAGAAGTGGTGCTCGACGTGCTCTCCGTCGATTATCACGAGACGATCATGGCGGCGGCCGGCGCGCAGGCCGAAGAGAACCTCGCCCGGGCGGTGAAAGAACGCGCCGGACAGTACATCGCGGTTGTCGAGGGCTCGATCCCGACTGGCGCCAACGGCGCCTATTGCACAATTGGCGGGCGCTCAGCCCTCGACATCGCGCGTGAAGTGTGCGGCGGCGCGGCCGCGACGATTGCCATCGGCACATGCGCCGCGTTCGGCGGCCTGCCGGCGGCAGCGCCCAATCCCACGGGCGCGTTGGCGGTCGCCGACGCCGTCCCGGGCCTCAAAACGCTCATCAACCTGCCTGCCTGCCCGGCGAACGTCGAGAACCTGACGGCGCTCATCGTGCACTACCTGACGTTCAAGCGGTGGCCGGCGCTCGACCAGTACCGACGCCCACTCTTTGCCTACGGCAAAGCGATCCACGACAACTGCGAGCGGCGTGCGCACTATGACGCCGGCCAGTACGTGGAAGCCTGGGGCGACGCGGGTCATCGCGCCGGCTACTGCCTCTACAAGATGGGCTGCAAGGGGCCCGTGTCGTTCCAGAACTGTCCGAACGTCCGCTGGAACGGCGGGACGAACTGGCCCATCGGCTGCGGCCACCCATGCATCGGGTGCGCCGAGCCCGCCTTCTGGGATCGCATGACGCCGTTCTATCAGCACCTCGCGGGCATTCCCGGATTCGGTGTCCAGTCGAACGTGGACACGATCGGCGCCGCAGCGGTCGTTGGGGTCGGCGCGGCATTCGCCGGCCACGGGCTGATTCAGATCATGAGACACGCAGGCGGCAAATCCGACGCCGACGCGCCCAAGACGGGCCAGAAGGGGGAGGCGTCATGAGCCGCATCGTGGTTGATCCGGTCACACGGATCGAAGGACATCTGCGCATCGAGGCCGAGGTCGACGGCGGCGTGGTCAAGGACGCGTGGTCGTCTTCGACGATGTTTCGCGGCATCGAGCTGATCCTCAAGGGCCGCGATCCGCGCGACGCGTGGGCCTTCGCGCAGCGCATCTGCGGCGTGTGCACGACGGTGCACGCCATCACGTCGATCCGCGCGGTCGAGAATGCGATCGGCGCGGCGCCGCCGCCCAACGCCCGGCTGCTGCGCAATCTCATCATCGCCGCGCAATGTGTTCAGGATCACGTCGTCCATTTCTACCATCTGCACGCTCTCGACTGGGTGGACATCGTCTCGGCGCTGTCGGCCGATCCCGCCAAGACCGCCTCCTTGGCCCAGTCGATCTCGGATTGGCCGTTATCGAGTGCCACGTACTTCGGGGGAGTGCGCGATCGTGTCAAAGGGTTCGTCGATCGGGGACAGCTTGGCCCATTCGCAAACGCGTATTGGGGACACCCCGCTTACAAGCTGCCGCCCGAAGCGAACCTGATGGCCGTTGCGCACTACCTCGAGGCGCTTGATTGGCAGCGCGACTTCATCAAGATGCACGCCGTACTCGGGGGCAAGAATCCGCATCTGCAGAGCTTTCTCGTCGGCGGCATGGCGACACCGGTCGATCCGAACAGTCAGGCTGCGCTCAACGCCGGCACGATCGCTGAACTCAAGGGGCTCATCGCCAAGGCGCGCGACTTCGTCACGCGTGTCTACATCCCAGACTTGCTGGCGGTCGCGAGCTTCTACAAAGACTGGGCCGGCCACGGTCAGGGCGTCGGCAACTACCTCGTCTACGGCGAATACCCGGACGACGACTCGCCGAAGCCGACGCTGTTCCTGCCGGGCGGCGTCATTCGCGGCCGCAATCTCTCGAAGGTCGAGCCGTTCGATCCGGCGAAGGTCACCGAGTACGTCTCGCATTCCTGGTACGAGTATCAGAAGGGCGACGCTGCCGCTCTGCATCCGCTCGAGGGCGAGACGTCGCCGAAGTACACGGGGCCGACTCCGCCGTACGAGCACCTCGACATCGACAAGAAGTACTCCTGGCTCAAGTCGCCCCGTTACGACGACCAGCCGATGGAAGTCGGACCGCTCTCGCGCATGCTGGTGTCCTATGCCTCGGGCCATCCGCGGGTGAAGAACCTCGTCGACACCGTCCTCAAGAAGCTCGGCGTCGGGCCCGAGGCGTTGTTCTCGACGCTCGGGCGGGTCGCTGCGCGTGGCATCGAGACGCAGGTGCTCGCCGAGAAGATCGATGACTGGGTCGACGCGCTCGCTGCGAACATGGCGAGCGGCGAGCTGCGCATTCACGACAACTCGAAGTGGGATCCGTCGAGCTGGCCGGCCGAGGCCACGGGCGCCGGGTTCCATGAGGCGCCCCGCGGCGCGCTTGGACATTGGGTGCGCATCAAGAACGGCCTCATCAGCAACTATCAGTGCGTCGTCCCGAGCACATGGAATGCCGGCCCGCGCGACCCGCAGGGGCATCGTGGTCCGTACGAGGAGGCTCTCGTCAACACGCCTGTCGCCGATCCCAAGCGTCCGATTGAGATCCTCCGGACCGTACACTCCTTCGATCCCTGCATGGCGTGCGGCGTGCACGTTGTCGACGCGAAGCGCCGCGAGCTCGCAACCGTGAGGGTCGGATGACTCGCGGAATGCCGGCGGGCATCGTGCGCACCTATGTGTGGCAGATTCCGGTGCGCGTCACGCACTGGCTGATCGTCGGATCGATCGTCGTGCTGTCGGTGACCGGACTCTACATCGGCCACCCGTTCATGACGGTCGCCGGCGAAGCGCGGCAGTCCTTCGTGATGGGATGGATGAGGACGATTCACTTCTACAGCGCGATCGCCTTCCTCACCTCCGTGTTTGCGCGCGTCATCTGGATGTTCACGGGCAACAGGTACGCGCGCTGGGACAAGTTTCTGCCCGTTCATCGGTCACGGCGTCATGGACTCTGGCCGACGATCAAGTTCTATCTGTTCGGGCTGAGGAAACCGCCGGGGTTCGTGGGGCACAACCCGATCGCCGGACTGACCTACACCGCCGTGTTCGGGTTGTATTTCCTGGCGATCCTCACGGGCCTGACGCTCTACAGCCCGTACGCCGACGTCGGGTCACCGCTTCGCTGGTTCGCGTCGTTCGCCGGCATTCTCGGGGGCTTCCAGACCGTCCGCTGGATTCATCACGTCGTGATGTGGCTGCTGCTTGGCTTCGCCGTGCACCACGTGTACAGCGGCACGCTGATGTCCATCATCGAGGCCAATGGGACGATGGAATCGATCTTCTCCGGCTACAAGTTCGTGCCGCCCGAAGATCTCGAGTTCTCCGGATACCGTTTCATCAATCGCAAGGGCCAGGTCGATGAGTGACCGCGTGCCCTTGCTCATCCTGGGTCTGGGCAACGTGCTGCTCGGCGATGACGGCGTGGGCTCGGCCGCGGTCGCGAGGCTGCGCGACGAGTACGACTACCCCGGGGACGTGCATGTCTTGGACGGCGGGACGCTCGGCCTCGCCTTGCTTCCGTATGTGGAGGAGGCAGAGGCTGTGATTCTCGTGGACGCCATTCGGGACGACGGCCCGGCGGGAACGTTCGTGCGCCTCCACGGCGACGACGTACCGCCGGCCGTCGCGACGCGATTGTCGCCGCACCAGGTCGGTGTCGCAGATTTGCTCGACGGCGCGCGATGGCGCGACCGGTATCCCGGGCGCGTGGCCCTGCTCGGGCTCGTGCCCGAGTCGATCGATCTGGGCGTCGGGTTGTCCGCACCGGTCGCGGCGAACCTCGACCAGCTCATCGGCCGGGTCGTCGACGAGGCCGCGGCGCTGGGCTTCCTGTTTTTGCCGAAGGTGGAGCATGGGACGCCGGCTGCTGACGGTCGCGTGGACGTCGCTCGTCTTGTCGGGATGTCATAGCGCCGACGGCGACCTGCCGCGCGAGTACCGGACGGCCGCCGTGCCGACGGCGTCGGCTGAAGCGGTCGATCGAGGCCGCGCGCTCTTTCAGAAGTACTGCACGTTATGTCACGGCGTTCGTGGCGACGGTCGCGGTCTTCAACAGGAGGGCCTGGTGCCGCCGCCGCAGGATTTCACCGATCCCGGCTGGCGGACGACAACCTCGGCACGCCGGGTGTTCTTCGCGATTCGTGAGGGTCGGGCCCGAACGGCGATGCCGAGCTGGAAGAGTCTGAGCGAGCAGGACGGCTGGGATCTGACGGCCTATGTCCTTTCGCTCGGCGGACAGAAGTGAACGGTCCATGCATGAGCTCAGTCTGGCAAACGGCATCCTCGACATCGTCCGGCAGTACGTCCCGGTCGAGCGCGCGCCGCGCGTGCGCACGGTCCGCGTTCGTGTGGGCGATCTCGCCGGCGTCGTGCCAGATTCGCTCGCCTGGTGCTTCAGCGCGATCGTGTTCGACACCCCGTACCAAACGGCCTCGCTCGCGATCGACCAGACGATCGGCCAGGAGCTCCAGGTCGCCGATATCGAGCTCGAGGAGGAGGCGCCGTGAACGAGATCCTGACGGTCGAGCGCAAGGTGCTCGAGAAGAACGATGCGATTGCCGCGGCCAACCGCGCGCGCTTCGCCGCGGCAGGCCTGTTCGTACTGAACATCGTGAGCTCGCCCGGCGCCGGCAAGACGACGCTGCTCGAGCAGACGCTGGAGCGGCTGAAGGGACGCTCGCGCGTCGGTGTGATCGAAGGTGACGTGCAGACGGATCTGGATGCCCGGCGGGTCGCCGAATACGGCGTGCCCGTGGTGCAGATCGTGACGAACGGCGGGTGTCACCTCGAGGCCAATTTGGTGCAGCGAGCGCTCGATCAACTCGATCTGCCGGTGCTCGATCTCCTCATCATCGAGAACGTCGGCAACCTCGTCTGTCCCGCCAACTACGATCTCGGAGAAGCGATGAAGGTCGTGGTGCTCAGCACTACCGAGGGCGAGGACAAGCCGCTCAAGTATCCGGGGATGTTTCGCAACGCATCGGTCCTTGTGATCAACAAGATCGACTTGTTGCCGTATGTCGACGTCGACCTCGAAGCCATCCGGCGGCACGCACGTCAGATCAATCCGGACCTGCGGATGTTCGAGGTGTCGTGCAAGACGGGCGCTGGCCTGCCGGCCTGGTGCGAGTGGCTTGAATCCTGCGCGCTGAGGAGCCATGTGTGAGCGGCTGCGTCTTGCCGTGCGGGGCGCCGTGCAGGGCGTCGGCTTTCGGCCGTGTGTGTATCGGCTCGCGCGCGCACTCGATCTTCGCGGCTGGGTGCAGAACGCGCCTGACGGCGTGATCATCGAGATCGAGGGTCCGCGCGAGCGCCTCGACGGGTTTCGTGCACGTCTTGAAGCCGAGCCGCCTCCGAATGCGGTCATCGTCGGCGTCGAAGCGACGTGGCTGGAGCGCGTCGGCTTCCGCGGCTTTGAAATCAGGGACAGCGAAGAGCGTGGCGAGCCGACAGCACTCGTGCCGCCGGACCTGGCGACGTGTGAAGCGTGCCGGCGTGAACTGTTCGATCCGGACGATCGGCGCCATCGCTATCCGTTCATCAACTGCACGCATTGCGGCCCGCGATTCAGCATCATCGATTCGCTGCCGTACGACCGCGCGCGGACCTCGATGCGCGAATTCACGATGTGTCCGGCGTGTGCGCAGGAGTACCGCGATCCGTCCGATCGCCGTTTCCACGCCCAGCCCAACGCGTGTCCGATCTGCGGGCCGCAGCTGGCCTGGTGGGATGACCGCGGAGCCGTACTGGCCGAACGCGACGAGGCCCTGCGCGCCGCGGTCGATGCGCTTCGCCGCGGCCTGATCGTGGCCGTCAAAGGTCTGGGCGGATTTCATCTGATGGTCGACGCGCGCCAAGACTGCGCCGTCCGACGGCTTCGTCGCCGCAAGCATCGCGAGGAGAAGCCACTCGCGCTGATGTACGCGTCGATCGCCGATGTGCGGCGCGACTGCGACGTTGGCCCTGCGGAAGCGCGGCTTCTCGCCTCCGCCGAGGCGCCGATCGTGCTGCTGCGGCGCCGCCACGATCGGCACAGCGATGTCTCGGCGTCAGTCGCGCCAGGTGCGCCAACGCTAGGCGTGATGCTCCCGTACACGCCGCTCCATCACTTGATCGCGTCTGACTTCGGCGCGCCAGTCGTCGCGACGAGTGGCAACTTGTCGGACGAACCGATCTGCACAGACGAGCGCGACGCCGTCGTTCGCCTGTCGCGCATCGCCGACGCGTTCCTGGTGCACGACCGGCCCATCCTGCGCCACGTCGACGATTCCATTGTGAGGATCGTGGCGGGGCGCGAGATGGTTCTACGGCGCGCGCGTGGGTACGCGCCGCTACCAGTGCGGTTGGCCGAGAACCCGCCGCGTCTCGTCGCCGTCGGCGCGCACTTGAAGAGCGCCGTGGCCGTCACCTCGGGATCGAACGTGTTCATCAGCCAGCATCTGGGCGATCTCGAGACGCCGCAGGCTGTCGAAGCGTTCGATCGCGTCATGCACAATCTGAAAGGACTGTTTCACGCAGTGCCCGAAACGGTCGTGGCCGATCTGCATCCCGATTACTTCTCCAGCCGATACGCACGCGAACTGGGCTTGCCGGTCGCCTCGGTGCAGCACCATCTCGCGCACGTCGTGGGGTGCCTCGCTGAAAACGACATCGCGGAGCCCGCGCTGGGCGTCTCCTGGGACGGAACGGGTTACGGCGCGGACGGCACGATCTGGGGCGGCGAGTTCCTGATGGTCATGGATCACGCGTGGCATCGCGCCGCCTGCCTGAGACCATTCCCGCTGCCCGGTGGCGAGCAGGCCGTTCGCGAACCGCGGCGATCCGCGCTTGGCCTCCTCTACGCCATGGCGGGTCCGGCCGCCATCGAGATCGACGCGGCGCCGCTGCGTGCGTTCGACGGCGCGGAGCGTCGCCTCTTGATGCAGGCGCTCGAGCGCCGCGTCAACGCGCCGATCACGACGAGCGCCGGGCGACTATTCGACGCTGTCGCGTCGATTCTTGGTCTTCGCCAGCTCGCCGGCTTCGAAGGCCAGGCGGCGATGATGCTCGAGTGGGCCGCCGACGAGGGCGCGGCTGACGCGTATCCCTTCGAAATGACTCCAGGCTCCGGGAGTCAACCTGCGCCGCTTGTGATCGATTGGGAGCCGATGATCCGGGAGCTCCTGGCCGATGTCGCGCGCGGCGCTCCGACGGCGACGATGGCCGCGCGGTTCCACGAGACGCTGGCCCGAATGATCGTGGCAGTCGCCGAGGCTGTCGGCTTGCCGCGCGTTGCTCTGTCGGGCGGGTGCTTTCAGAACCGCCTGCTGCTCGAACGCGCGCTCGCCCGGTTGCGCGCCGCCGGATTCTCGCCGTGCTGGCACCGGCGCGTGCCGCCGAATGACGGCGGCATCGCGCTCGGGCAAATCGCCGCGTTCGCGCGCGGCCTCAACAAACCGCCGCAGCCCCTCGGGGCGGGCGCGATCCCATACGACATCGCAACGGCTTGCGCGAGCAGCGTCTCCTGATTGAGGAGTTCCATCATGTGTTTAGCGATTCCCGGACAAATCCTCGACGTCGAAGGCGACGACCCCGTCCTCCGCAACGGCCGGGTCAACTTCGCGGGCATCGTCAAACGCGTGAACCTGAGCTATACGCCCGAGGCCAAGCCCGGCGACTACGTGCTCGTGCATGTCGGCTTCGCGATCTCCACGGTCGATCAGGAGGAGGCCGGAAAAGTCTTCTCGTACCTGCGCGAGATCGGCGAGCTTGCCGAGCTCGAGGACGGAGAACCATCGTGAAGTTCATCGACGAGTATCGCGACGCGGGTCAAGCCCGTGCTTACGCACGCGCTCTCCGGCAGGTGACGACGCGTCCATGGACGCTGATGGAAGTGTGCGGCGGCCAGACGCACGCGATCGTGAAGTTCGGCGTTGATGAGCTGCTGCCTGAAGAGCTGACGCTCGTGCACGGGCCTGGCTGCCCCGTGTGCGTCACGCCCCTCGAGTTGATCGAAAAGGCGATCGACATCGCGTCGCGTCCCGGCGTGATCTTCTGCTCGTTCGGCGACATGCTGCGCGTGCCAGGGACATCGTCGGATCTGCTCTCGGTCAAGGCGCGGGGCGGCGACATCCGCATCGTCTATTCACCGCTCGACGCGGTGCAGATCGCGCGGACACACCCGGATCGAGAGGTCGTGTTCTTTGCGGTGGGCTTCGAGACGACGGCCCCGGCCAACGCGATGGCGGTGTTCCAGGCGGCCGAAGGCGGCATCGAGAACTTTTCGATCCTGGTGTCACACGTGCTCGTGCCGCCGGCGATGGAAGCGATCCTGTCGTCGAGCCGGAACCGCGTGCAGGGATTCCTGGCCGCCGGGCACGTCTGCACGATCATGGGCTTCACCGAGTACGAGCCGATTGCGGCGAAGTACCGCGTGCCGATCGTCGTCACGGGTTTCGAGCCGCTGGACATCCTCCAGGGCGTGCTGATGTGCGTGAAGCAGCTCGAAGAGGGACGCGCGGAAGTCGAAAACCAGTACGCCCGCGCCGTGCGGCGCGGCGGCAACGTGCCCGCGCAGCAGCTCATCCGCGAGGTGTTCCGGGTGGTGCCTCGAAAGTGGCGGGGCGTCGGCGAGATCCCGGCGAGCGGGCTCGGACTGCAGGATCGCTATCGCGCCTTCGACGCGGAGCAACGGTTCGGCGTCGCCGATGCGACGCTCGACGAACCCTTGGAATGCATCAGCGGCTTGATCATGCAGGGTCTCCACAAGCCCCACGAGTGTCCGGCGTTTGGTGTGCGCTGCACGCCCGAACATCCGCTGGGCGCCACGATGGTCTCGTCGGAGGGCTCCTGCGCGGCGTACTACCGGTATCGTCGCGTGCAGTTGCACGCCGGTCCCAGGGAGGCGGGCACTCATGGCGGTTGATCTCTCGAACGGCTTCACGTGTCCAGTGCCGGTCGGCACACACACGCATGTCCAGCTCGCGCATGGCGGCGGCGGAGCGCTGACGCAGCAGCTCATCGAGCAGATGTTCGTGCCGGCCTTCAACAATCCGGCGCTCGGTGAACGGCACGACGGCGCGCGCCTCGACGTGCGGGGCACGCGGCTCGCCTTCACGACGGACTCCTACGTCGTGCGGCCGATGTTCTTTCCGGGCGGCGACATCGGGGCACTCGCGATCAATGGCACGGTCAACGACCTCGCGATGTGCGGCGCGCGCCCGCAGTTTCTGAGCGCCGGGTTCATTCTCGAAGAAGGACTCGAGATGGAGACGCTCTGGCGCGTAGTCTCGTCGATGCGCGCGGCGGCGCGGGCCGCGGGCGTGGCGCTCGTGACCGGCGACACGAAGGTGGTCGATCGCGGCAAAGGCGACGGCTTGTACGTGAACACCGCCGGCCTCGGCGTGATCGAGCATGCGCAGATCGTCGCACCGTCGAGCGTGCGGCCGGGCGACGTGCTCTTACTGTCGGGCGACATCGGTCGGCACGGCATGGCGGTCATCGCCGCGCGGGAGGGACTGGAATTCGAGTCGGCAATCGAGAGCGATTGCGCGCCGCTCACCGAGCCGGTGCTGGCGCTTTTCGACCAAGGCGTCGAGGTCCATTGCCTGCGGGATCTCACGCGCGGTGGACTCGCGACCTCCCTCGTCGAAATTGCGCAAACGTCGAGATGTCATCTGCGAATCGAGGAAACGGCCGTCAAGGTCCGCGAGGACGTTCGTGGCGCGTGCGAGCTGCTCGGATTCGATCCGTTGTACGTCGCCAACGAGGGCCGGTTCGTCGCGATCGTTCCGGCCGCCGACGCCGATCGCGCGCTGCGGGTGCTGCAGAGCTTCGACGTGAGCACCGACGTCGAGATGATCGGGGTCGTCTCCGAAGCGCCGGCCGGGCTGGTGACCGCGCGCAGCCGCATCGGCGCTACGCGCATGATCGACATGCTGACCGGTGAGCAGCTCCCGAGGATTTGCTAGGAACAAGGATGGACCCCATGCGTACCGAGGCCGGCGTCACAACGACGGCTCCCGATCTGTCGCGGCGATTTCAGGCGCTGCATCGGCTCGTGGGCAACACGCCGATGCTGGCGATCGACTTCCTGTGGCGTAGCGAACCCCGTGTGATTTACGCCAAGCAGGAATCGCTGAACCTGACCGGCAGCATCAAGGACCGGATGGCCCTCTATATCCTGGAGGACGCGTACGCCCGCGGGGCTATCAAACCAGGCGATCCCATTGCGGAAGCGACGAGCGGAAATACGGGGATCTCGTTTGCCGCGATCGGACGCGCGCTGGGACATCCGGTCACGATCTTCATGCCGGACTGGATGAGCGTCGAGCGCGTGTCGCTCATCTCGAGCTTCGGCGCGTCGATCGTCCCGGTCAGCCGGGCTGATGGCGGGTTCCTCGGTAGCATTCGCAAGTCCGAGGAACTGGCCGACGACAATCCGGCGGTGTTCCTGCCGTGCCAGTTTTCGAACGACGCGAACGTGCAGGCGCATTTCGAGACGACCGGCCCCGAGATCTGGCTGCAGCTGGTTCAGGCTGGTCTGGAGCCCGACGCGTTCGTAGCGGGGATCGGCACAGGCGGCACCGTCATGGGCGTCGGCCGGTACCTGCGCGCCCGCAAGCGGTCCGTCAAGGTGCATCCACTCGAGCCCGCGGAGTCGCCGACGCTCACAACCGGCCACAAAATCGGCCACCACCGGATTCAGGGCGTCTCCGACGAGTTCATTCCCGCGATCGTCCAGCTGAACGAGCTCGATCCGGTCGTCCAGGTCCACGACGGCGACGCAATTCTGATGGCGCAGCAGCTCGCTCAGCATGGCCTCGCGGTGGGCATCTCGTCGGGCGCGAACTTCCTCGGTGCGCTCAGCGTCCAGAACGCGCTCGACCCGTCGGCCGTCGTCGTGACGGTGTTTGCCGACAGCAACAAGAAATATCTGAGTACTGATCTCCTCAACACCGAGCCGGTCAGACCGGGCTACCTCGCGCCCGACGTCGAGGTCCTCGGGTTCCGTGCGTTCCCCCGCGTCTGCGCGATGTGCATCGACCAGCCGCGGCGGTAGTCAACGAGGCACAACGCCCTGGAAATAGTGGGGCTACCGGATCACGCCTATCGTGCGCAGCCAGTTTCTGAGCAGCGTCGGCCATTCGCTGAGCGCCGGGTCCATCATTCCCAGACCGACGCCGTGCGGGCCGTCGCGGAACACGTGCAATTCGGCCGGCACGCCGGCCTTCCTGAGCGCGAGATAGTACGACACCGCGTTTTCTGCCGGCACGACCGTGTCGGCGCTGGTCTGAAAGATGAACGTCTGCGGGGTCTGGGCCGTCACCTGCGTCTCGTTCGAGAGGTTGCGCACGAGCGCCGGATCCGGCGACGGGCCGAGCAGGTTGTTCTTCGATCCCTGGTGCGTCCATGTCTCCTCGAACGTGATGACCGGGTAGCCGAGGATCGCGAAGTCGGGTCGGCAGCTGACGCGATCGATGGGATCGGCGGCCATGGCGTTGCCGGCATCGAAATGCGTGGAGATCGTGGACGCGAGGTGACCTCCGGCGGAAAAGCCCATCATGCCGATCCGATCCGGCGCGATGTGCCATTCGGACGCGCGAGCGCGCACGGTTCGGATCGCGCGCTGCGCGTCGCCAAGCTCGATCGGATGGTGGTACTTCGGTCCGAGCCGGTACTTCAGCACGAACGCCGCCATGCCGAGGCTGTTGAAGAACGCCGCAGGTTGACGGCCCTCGTGGTTACTCGCAAGGTTCACGTAGCTGCCGCCCGGTGCGATGACGACCGCAGCGAGCGGGCCCGCGGTCTCACGCGGCATGAACACCGTGATCGTCGGCACGTCGTCGTCGGCACTGCCCTGCGCCCCGGGGGCCGGCCCGTTCCAGAGCGGAAACGTCGCCGGCTCGGGAAACAACGGCACGGGCCGCGGCGTTTGCGGCGCTGCGGACCATCCTGACGCGAGCACGGCCAGGCCGAACACACCGAGACTGATGCGCTTCATCGTTGTCTGATGGTAACCTCGGGCCGTCATCGTTCGCCGGACGGCGCGATTCTGCAAGCAGACAAAGCCTCGTTCTTCATTCCTGGCGCAGCGCTTCGACCGGGTCGATGCGCGCGGCGCGGCGGGCGGGCACGGTCGCGGCCAGGACGCCGACGCACAACAGCGCGCCACCCGCCACAACGTAGGTCAGCGGGTCGAGCGGCGCGACACCGAACAGCAGGCTCCGCAGTGACGGGCCGAGCAGTGCGGCGCCTGCCAGGCCGATCGCGACACCGACGGCCACCACCCGCACCGCGCCCATGACCACGTGGCGGAACGTGACGGCCGCATCCGCGCCAAGCGCCATGCGTAAGCCGATTTCGGCCGTGCGTCGCGAGACCGCATGCGTCACGACGCCGTAGACGCCGATGGCCGCGAGCAGCGCCGCGCAGAGGGCCAGGCCGATGAGCAGCGCGGTGTTGAATCGCGGTTGCGCCACCGCGTTCGCCATCAAGTCTTCGATCTGCGAAACCTTGCCCATCGGCACGGCCGGATCGATCGCGGCGATCGCCGCGCGCACCGTTGGCGGCACCGAACCACCGCCCGGACCAGGGCGGACGACGACCTGCATCTCTGAGAGCGCCAGTTGCGCGTAGGGCACGAACACCTCGACGTCAGGCGCCGCATCAAGCCCGTAATGCTTCACGTCAGCCACGACGCCGACGATCTTCAGATCGCCTGCCATCGGGATCTTGACCGCGCGATTGATGGCACTGCCGTTCTGGAAGTACCGGCGCACCGCGGTCTCGTTGACGATCGCCACCCGCGGACCGTTCTCGCGGCCATCGAAGCCGTCGAACAGACGTCCCTCGCGAAGCGCGATGCCCATCGTCTCGAAGTAACCCGCGATGACGCCGCGGTAGTTTGCGCGGGGCCGCTCGGATGGCGAGGTCGTCTCGAGGCCATCTATCGTGAACGACAGATCGAAATCCTGTCCGAGCGGGCTCATCGGCAGCACTGAGACGGCGCCCGCCGATTGCACGCCGGGCGTCGCGGTCAACTGCCCGACGAGGCGATCGAAGAACTCGCGCTTCGAGGCGCTCGGCCCGTAGCGCGCGGCCGGGAGCGCGACGTGGACCGCGGTCACGCCAGACGTGCGGAAACCAGGGTCGACGGACACGAGCCGGGCGAAACTCTGCGCGAGCAATCCGGCGGCGACGAGCAGGACGAGCGCCAGCGCGACCTCGATGGCGACGAGCGCGTTCGCCGCGCGGCGGCCGCGGCGACTGCCGACCGCGCCTCGGCCGCCTTCCTGCAGCACGGCAAGCACGCTCGGCCGCATTGCACGCCACGCCGGTACGAGGCCGAACGCCAGGCCCGCGACGCCTGTGACCGCCGCGGCAAACGCGAGCACGACCCAATCCACGCCAATTTGATCGGCCCGTGGCACGGATGCGGGCACGATCCGTCGGAGCGCGCCCGTCGCCCACCACGCGAGCGCGATGCCGGCACTGCCGCCGGCGAGCGCGAGCAGCGTGCTTTCGAGCAGCGAGCGTCGAGCGAGCGCGAAGGCACTGGCGCCGAAGGCGGCGCGGACGGCGAAGTCCTTCGACGTGCGCGTCGATCGCGCGACCAGCAGGCTCGCCACGTTCGCGCAGGCGATGAGCAACACGAGCACGACCGCGCCGAACAACACCCACAACGTGGTGCCGATGTTGCCGACGACCTGTTCGTGCGCCGGAATGAGCGTCACGCTCCATCCGGCGTTCGAGTCGGGGTGCTCGCGCGCGATGCCATCCGCTACGGCGTTCATGTCGGCTTGCGCCTGGCCGATCGACACACCGGGCCTGAGTCGTCCGATCGCCTGATACATCCGGTGCGGCCGGGAAGGCAGCGCGCCGGGCGCGAGGACGAGCGGCGACCACATCTCGACGGACGGATCCGCGGGTGGGAATTGAAAACCGGCCGGCATGACGCCCGCAACGACGAAGGTCTGATCGTCGAGGCGAAGCGATCGACCGACCACGTGCGGATCGGACCCGAAGCGGCGCGCCCACGCACCGGCGCTCAGCAGGACCTGCCGCTCGCCTCCCGGCTGACCGCTCGCCTCGTCGAAGAGGCGGCCCAGGCTGGCGGGCACGCCCAATGCGTCGAGTCCGCCTGGCGTGATCTCGACGCTCGTGACGCGCTCGGCCTCGAGCCCCTCGGTCATCGTGAATCCGCGGTATCGCCACGCGCCCAGCGCCGCAAAGCTCTTCGCGCGTACGCGCCAATCGAGGAACGTCAGGCCCGAGACATCAACGCGTTCCTGTCCTTCAGCGCGGTTGTTCTCCCAAAGCGTGACCAGGCGCGCCGGTTCTGCGAACGGCAACGGGCGCAGCAGCACAGCGTTGACGATCGTGAAAATCGTCGTGTTGATGCCAATGGCGACGGCCAACGTGACGACGACTACGACGGCGAAGCCGGGACTCGCCCCAAGCGACCGGACCGACTGACGAAGCTCCCGAACGACGGTCGTCACCGCCCGCCGGACTGATTCAGCTGATTCGGCAGATCCCGCTGATCGATGTCCGGAAAGAACGGGGCGCGCTCGAGCTCGAAGTAATCGATCTCGTCGTCGTCACCGCCCGTGTTGGTCGCGTTGACCGGCAGCTCGTTCCAGTTCGGCGGATCGAGGCCGAGCAGGTTCTTGACGAACCAGTCGTTGCGCTTGCGCGTGGTGATAGGACTCGCCGCGCCGTGATTTGCACCGGGCACGACGACCAGTTCGAAGTCCTTGCTCGCCTTGACGAGCGCGTTGACGACCTGCATCGTGGAGGAGGGATCGACGTTCGTGTCGAGCTCGCCCACGACGAGCATCAGCCGGCCCTTCAGCTTCGAGGCGTTTTCCATGTTCGACGACGCTCTGTACTGATCGCCGATCGGCCAGCCCATCCACTGCTCGTTCCACCAGATCTTGTCCATCCGGTTGTCGTGGCAGCCGGAGTTCGAATACGCGACTTTGTAGAACTCGGGATGGAACAACAGCGCGCCCATCGCGTTCTGCCCGCCGGCCGACGTGCCGTAGATGCCGACGCGCGTGATGTCGTAGTACGGATACTTCGCGGCCACGGCCTTGTGCCAGATGATGCGATCCGGGAAGCCGGCGTCGCCGAGGTTCTGCCACGCCATGTCATGGAAGGCCTTCGATCGATTCGAGGTGCCCATGCCGTCGATCTGCACGACGATGAACCCGAACTCCGCGATCGACTGCATGCCGGCCTGCGTGCTGAACGTCTTCGGCACGAACGATCCCTGCGGGCCGGCGTAGATGTTCTCGATGACCGGATACTTCTTCGACGGATCGAAGTTCGTCGGACGAATGATGATGCCCCAGATGTCCGTCACCCCGTCGCGCGCCTTCGACGTGAAGACCTCGGGCATGCGCCAGCCGGTCGCGACCAGATCGGTGGCGTCGGCCTTCTCGAGATCCATGACGACGCCTTGATCGCTCGCGCGCTTCAGCACGGACTGCGGCGGCGAATCGACGCGCGACCAGGAGTCGACGTAGTACTCCTTGGTCGGCGAGTACGTCACGCTGTGATTGCCGTCCACGTCCGTCAGAGCCGTGAGCCCGGTCCCGTCGAAGTTCACGCGGTAGTACTGGATGAGGTACGGGTCCTTGCCGGCGTGCATGCCGCTCGCGCGGAACCAGATCTGGCGCTTGGCTTCATCGACCTGATCGACACCGCGAATGACCCAATTGCCCTTGGTGATCTGATTCTTCAGCTGCCCGCTGACGCCATCGTAGAGATACAGGTGATTCCAGCCGTCGCGCTCCGAGGCCCAGATGATCTCCTTGCCGTCGGCGACGTCGTAGCGGTACTTCTTGCCGGAGTACTCGACGAACGTCTTGCTCGTCTCCTCGATGAGCGTGCGCGTCTTCCCCGTCGTCGCGTCGAGCTCGAGCACGCGATAGAGCTGGTGGCCGCGCTGGTTGTACTCGAACGTCACGGCGCGGCTGTCCTTGCGCCATTCGAGCTGGTTGTTGGCGTACGGATTGGGGAAGAGCGCGATGTCGCCCTGATACTGCTTCTTCGTCGCGACGTCGAACACGACCGGCGTGTCGAAGTCCACGACATCTCCAGGCTTCCGGTAGAACATCGTCGTGTGCTTCGGCTGCAGCTGGTCGGTTGGCGACGACTCGACGTAGTGCACGAGACGCTCGTAGCCCGGACGCCGGCGGAACGCGACGATCTTCTTCGAGTCAGGCGACCACCGCATCGACTGGAACGTATAGCTGTTGCCTTCCGATCCGTCGGTGCTGAGGAGCATACCGTTCGACGCGTTTGCGCCACCGCCCACCGGCCGCACGTAGACGTTGAAGTTCTGAATCAGGGCTTCCTCCTTGCCGTCTGGTGACAGTCGCGCCTGCACTTCGCCCGGCACGCCGCCGCCGCGCCCGGCGCCGCGGCCCTGACCGCCGCCGGCCTGTGGAGCGTTCGGCGCCGCCGTCGCGTTCTGCCGCGCGCACGTGTAGTCGGTGAGCGAGCAACGCCACCGTGGCTGGGTGTTTGCGCCACCGCCACCCGCGCGTCCGGCTCCCCCGCCACCGCCGCCCGCGCGCCCGCCGCCCGGTCCCGCGGTGAACTCAATCGCCTGGCGATTGCTCACGAACGTGAACGAGTTGAACGGCAGCGTCACCGCGGTGTACTGCGCGCTCGCGGCCGTCGACAGCCCCGCGGCGAGCTTCGTGTGATCGAACGCCGGCGCTTTCGTCTTCGCCGCCGGATCGACGAGCACGAACTCGTTGCCGCCCTTGACGGACTTGCGATACCAGAACTGTGCCGAGCCCTCGATCCACGTCGGCGCTTCGGCGACGTTGTACATGAGGCCTTGAGTACGGCGGCCGAGGCTCTCTGCGCGGTCGTACAGCGCGCGCACGTCCTGGCTCGGCCCCTGGCCTTGGGCCGTGGTGCGGCCGGACAGTTGCAGAGCAAGAACGACAATCAAGCCGGCACATCCGAGAAGCTTGGCTCGCATGCAGGGACTCCTTGGTTAGATGGCGCTCAGTGTCTCACGTTGAAATCGACTGCGCGATCACAAAACTGAGAGTGCTCGAAGGATAACCTCCGCTAATAGGCCAGAAATCCCCTCAAAACGTGGGTCCTGTTCTTGCCTCCCTGGGACTACCGATGGTCCCAGGCCTGACCCGACGCGTCGCGGCCGCCGTGTTCGCCGGCGTGCTACTCACCCCCTCGCCCTTCCGGGCGCAATCGGTCACGACGACGAGCGCGTCCACGCGCTCGTTCACGAACGCACGGTTGGGGATGACCGTGGTCGGCACCGAGATCGATCTGCCGTACGGCCAGTGGAACGTCGCGTCCATCGCGCCCGCCGGCGTCATCGACCAGGTGTTCGTCGTCGCCGAAGAATCGTCCGAAGGCGGCCCGGGGCAGCGCACGGCGGAGTCAAGAGTGCGCGACAACGTGCGGATCGCGCCGGCGGCCATCCAGACGCTCTACTTTCCCATCCAGGAATACGCGCGCGCGCACGCTGGCATCGGCCCTGACGCCTTCGCGCAAATCGACAGGACGAAGTTCGGTTTCGCGGTCGCCGAGCTCGGAAAATCGCCGTGGCCTGACGACGCCGGGAAGCCGCTGAGCGGGCCGTTCTTCTTTCTCGTGCCCGGAACACCTATTCCCGCGGCGCCAGGATCGCAGGCGCGCGTCGCCCGCACGCCGCTCGTCCTCGAGCTGCGCCCGTACCTCGACGACGGCAAGCAGTGGGTGCTGTTCTCCGACGCGTCCGTGGAACGCGTCCCGATCGACCGCGCGTTGATCGCGAAGTACCACCTCACCCTGACCAGCGTCCGCAAGGCCGAACCGGCGGCCACGCGCGGCGCCACGACGAACGTCCGTCGCGCGGTAATGGCGCTGCTCAAGAACTCGACGACGCCGACCGTGACGCTGACGCTGGCCGATGCCGCCACCTCGCGACGCATGGACGTCCGGTGGACGCTCGCCGGCGGGCAGTCCGATCCTCAGCTCATGGCCGAATGGGCCGCAGCGCGCATGGGCGAGTGGCGCGCGCTGGCCGACCGCGTGGACGCCGCGACGCTGCACACCTGGATCGCGCGCGCGCCCGAGCTCTACGGCACGGGCGCTGTCACGACGCCGGACTTCGCGCTGATGGCCGAGCAGGATCGCACGTGGGACGTCTTCAGCATGCTCGGCGGCCGCGCGGCCCTGCGCGAGACCTTGCAAACGCAGTTGCTCCGTCCGCAAGCCGCGCCGACGCGATTTGGCGCGGCGCCCGTCCCGATCTCGACGCTGAAAGGCGTCGACGTCGCCGCGCTTCCGTTCGAACGCCTGCTCGCGGGCAAACCCGGCGTGCGGCTCGCGCTGGCCGACTCCGTGCCGATGGATCGACTCTTCATCTACTTCGCCAAGCCGTCAGCTCTCTTTCCGTTTCTCGACAAGGGCGGCGACTTCCTGGCCCGCAGCGGATCCGTCTTTACGTCGAGCGCCTATGACGACGACCTGAAGAGCCGGTATCTCCGCCGCCTCGGCCTCGCCGAGACCGCAAGCCGGCGCTTCCTCGAATCCGGCGAAGTCACCGAAGTCGGGCTCGTCGCCTCAGACTTGTTCTTCATGGACGGCACGGATCTCACGCTCATCATGCGGGTGCGATCCGGCGACGCCGTCGCGCTCGCCCTCCGCACGCTCGGCATCGTCGATCTAAAAGCCGACGGCATCACGGACAAACCGACGGCGTCCGGGCACACCGCGTCGTGGGCACGGCAGGGCGATCTCGTCTTCCTCAGCACGAACCGCAAGGAGCTCGATCGCATGCTGCAGGTTGGCGCGCCCGCCGCGGCGAGCGAGAGCCTCGGCCGCAGCGCGGAGTTCCGTTACATGCTCACGGAGCTGCCGCTCAAGCCGGAGAGCCGCGCGTTCGTGTACTTCTCGGACGCGTTCGTGCGGCGGATGGTCAGCCCGGCGCTCAAGATCGGCCAGCTGCGGCGCATGCTCGCGAGCGCCGACATGTCGGTGATCTCTGCCGGCGCGCTGCTCTACAAGCTCGACGGTCACAAGGACAAGCCGACCCTCGCGACGCTCGTCAGTCTGGGCTACGTCCCGCGCACGATTCAGGCGCAGAACTACCGACTGCACGACAACCTGTCGGTGACATCCGCCGACTGGGGCTCGCTCGCCGAGCTCGAGCCGATCGAGACGTCGGCCATCACGACGGCGACCTCAGCCGAAGCGCACGCGTATCAGGCGTACTGCGAGCAGTACAAACACTTCTGGCGCCAGTACTTCGATCCGATCGCCATGCGGCTGGACGACGCGCCCGGCGGCGCGCTGGAACTGTCCACGTTCATCCTGCCGCTCGTCGACAGCGAGATGTACAACGGCGTGCGCGGCATCCTGCAGGCCAAAGAACAAGGCGCGCCGCTGAAAGTGCCTGTCGTGTCGCCCGAGCCCGTGATGCAGCTGTCGCTGAATCTCTCGGACGACTCGTGGGTGAGCTTGTCCGGCGCGCTGCACGAGATGTTCTCGCAGTACACGGGGATCAGCCCCGCGATCTTCGACGTCATGGGACCGGGCCTGCACCTCGCGGTCCAGGATTCCGATCCGATCATCACGCTCGGCACGACCGATCTGCTCGGCACGTTCGGCACCGCCGCCCTCGGTCCGGCCGCCGGCATGAACTTCGCGATGTCGTTCGCGCTGTCGGTGTTCACGCGGCCGTGCAAGATCCTGATCGAGCTGCAGGATCCCCAGCGCGCCGTGGAGATTCTGCGACAGGCGACCAAGAGCGGTCTGCCCCATCTCCAGCAGCGGACGAACGAGGGCGTCGTCGAATTCCGGCAGATCGAGGGCCGCGACGCGTGGGTCTACACGCTCGGCGTGCCGGGCGTCGCCACGTTCAGGCTCGGAGTCGAAGTGCAGAACGGGTATCTCGTGTTCAGCAACATTCCGTGGTCGCAGTCGATGACGTTGACGCCGGAAGCGCGCGACCTGAACGGCGCGGCGATTCGGCTCGCGCCCGGCGCGGTCAAGCAGGGCCTCGCGGGTCTGTTCGCGACGCAGGTCGAGCAGGATCAGAAGGCCGTCCTCGCGAGCATGGCGGCGCTCCTGCCGCTGCTCGAATCCGGCACGAGCGCGACGCCGGAAGAAGCCGTCGCCGCGCACGCCGCGATCTTCGGATCGAAGCCCCAGCATCCGAAGAACGGCGCGTGGGTCTGGAAGAACGGCGTCCTCGAAAGCAGCCTGTACGGCAGCGCCGAGCACTGGAAGGCCCCGCTCTACAAGAAGGAGATGGGCGACTTCGGTCTGTTCGACGGCGTCTCGCTCGTCAACCTCAACATGCAGTTCGAGCAGGGCGGGCTCCGCGCCGTGTGCCGCTGGATCTACAAGGATGCGGCCGCGCGTTGACGCTCACCGCCGGATGCGCGACAGCGCCGCCGGCTGCTTCGTGAACGCGAACTGGACGCTGTCCGAAGAACACTCTGACGCCGGGAAAGTACGGGACCAAATGGGCGGCGTGCCGACATAGATTCCGCCACTCATCGAGCCGACGATGTCGCTCCCCGTGGGAGTGAGGGTCCCGGCGCCGGTGACCATCAGGATCCTGCCGTCGCCCAACGATTCGATGATATCTGGATAGGGCGTGTAGTAACCGTCGCCGAGACTGAAGGCGATCTGGCTGGGCTCGATTCGGCCCGAGAAGCCGTTGCCCAGGCCGTTCTTCACCAGAAAGTCCGCGCCAGTGAGATCGACGCGGAAGGTCGGACCGTTTTGCGTGACCGTCGCCCCGTAGTGCAGCTGCTTGAGCTCATCGGGCAGAGCGACGGCCGGTGGATACACCGAACACCCCGAGTTGGCCGTAATCGTCAGCGCGTACGTCCCGGCGAGGGTCCGCGCGTTGATCTGCGCAACCGCGATGTCCACGACACTCATGGTGTCGACGAGCAGCGGCTGAACCACGGGCGTGTAGCCGTCCTTGGTGACGGTGATGGCGATCTGTCCAGCCACGCCGTAAATTCGATACGCCCCGCCGGAGTCCGTCAGCGCCGACAGCCCGGTGCCAGTGCCCGACGTCACGGCGACCGTGGCTTTCGAGACCGGCAGCCCGGATTCGGTGACCGTTCCCGTGAGCCGGTACGTTCCCGCGGGAATTACCATGACGTTGATGCTCGCCCTCAGCACCGGGAGGACCGCCTGGACAATAGTCTCGCCGCTGACCTGACCGGTGGCTTGACCAGTGCTCGTGATCGTGAGCATCGACACGTTGCCGCTGCGCCACGTCACCTTCGTCGTGTAGTCCTGTGTCGACCCGTCGCTCATCCGAGCAGACGCCGTGAATTGCGCCGTCGCGCCTGGTGCGACCGTGGCCGGGCCAGCCACGCTGAGCGCGCTCACGGTCAGGTTCGATGTCGCAATCGGAGTCGGAATCGGAGTCGGAGTGGTCGACGACCCGCACCCTACAGCGGCTGCGGCCAGCGCCGCCAGAAGAAGTCTCGTGCGCATACGCGCCCCCCTGCCAGAAGTCTGACGAGGCGGGCGTCGGCAGTCCCTGAGGGTTTCCTGCGGTTTTTCTGAATTTTCGACGGGCGGCTATTTCGCGAGGAGCGACGTCCAGTTCAAGACCACGCCAATCGGCGCGTCGAGGGTGGTCCGCTCGCGATTTGGATGAAGGAACAGGAACCGCCGGCCGTCGCGTGTGACGCTGTACTGATCGACGGTCAAGTTTGGCGAGGTGAGTGGCGACTGAAACAGCTCGACCGGCGGGTTGAAGACGAGCGCGTCATTCCTGGCTGCTGACGCGATCGTCACCGACATGACCTTGCCGTCCGGCCGCAGGTAGAAGATCTCCTGGCTGTCGCGCCGCCACCAGGGCTGCCCGCCGCCATGCGCTGACACCTGCCGCCGATGATCGAAGGCGGGAAACGACGCGATCCAGACCTCCGAGGTGCCCGACTCCATCGTCTGATACACGACCCATTTGCCGTCCGGCGAAAAGTGGGCGCCGTCGATCGAAGCCGACGCCGTCGTGAGCAGCACCGGCTGACGATCGCCCGCGAGCGGCACGTAGAACATCTTTGCGGGCGGCGGCAGATGAAACAGCAGGTACTTTCCATCGGCCGACCAATCGTCGAGCCACTTGGGGTCGTCCTGCGATTCGAACGCGGGTGTGGGCTCGGGACTGCCCACGCTCTGCATGTAGAAATCGCGCCGGCCCTTGGGCCTCGTCTCGAAGGCGACGGTCTCGCTGTTCGGCGCCCAGACAGGATCGTTCGCCGTCTGGCCGACCGGCGTCATGCGGCTGGTGACGCGGCTCGTGAGATCGAGCACCGACACCATCATCGTCGAGAGCTTCGTATCGAGGAACGTCAGGACGACGCGAGTTTCGTCGGGCGACAGCCGCAGTTGGTTGTACGGTCCATCGTCGCCGACCGTGCCAAGGACCGTGCCTTTGCGATCGTACCAGGTGAGCGTCGACACCGGATCGAGCGCGACGCCGGAACGATAGAGGAGCAGACCGTTCTCGGACACGGAAAACGCGCCGCGGCCGTTGGTGCGATTGAACGCCACGCTTTTGAGGTTGATCGGATCGCCAGACACCTTCAGGCGAGTCGCGTCGAATGCCTGCGCGACCAGCGTGCCATCGCGGTGGTACAGCACGTAGCCAGGCGATGCGTACACCGCATTCGACCCGGCTTTCACGACAGTTACGGCCGCGGCGTCCTCGATCGACCGGACCTGGATCGCGCGCTTCTCCGGCTCAGAGTGCCACGCCGTCATCAGGAAGTGCCGCCCGTCGGGAAGAAACGACGGCGACGCGTAGGTGAAGCCTTCGGCGCGCGCTTGCTCGGATCGCGCCAGTTCGACGGGCGTGCCTCCAGTGGCGGGAACGCGGAACATCCGGCCATCGAGCACGGCGAAGACGATATCGTCGTTCCGATTCCACGCGCCGCCGGCGAAGACACTGGGGATCTCGCAGATCGTCTGGACCGGTCCGCCTCCGGCCTCCATGCGATGCAGCTTGCCGCCGATGACGAAGGCAATCGAGCGGCTGTCCGCAGACCAGAACGCCGCTGGATTTCCCGCCGCTTCTGTGCCGGCGATTGGGTGGGCTTCGACGTCGTCAAGCGATCGCATCCAGAGGAGGAGCCGGTCGCCTGGCCGGGATCTCCATCCGGGGAAGATCATGGCGTGGCCGTTGGGCGCCACGAGCGGTACCCACGGACCCATGTTGGTCGTATCGGGCGGCACCACCGTGAACTCGACGGGCGCGGCTGGAGCGGCCGGTCGAAGTGCCTTCCACGCCGGTATGAGCGTGGCGAGCCACACGAGCGTCACGACCGCGAACCCCACCCACGCGAAGCGCTCGCGATGGCGGCGGTGCGCGACGATTGGCGCGGGGACGCCCGCGGCCGATCCGCCTTCGGCCACCCACTGCAGCTGCAACAGCAGATCGTGCGCGGACTGGAATCGATCGTCGCGATCCTTCGCGAGGCACGTCCTGACGATGCGATCGAGCATCGGCGGCGTGAGCGGCTGGACGGTCGACACCAGGGGCGGCTGATCTTTCAGAATCGCGCCGAGCAGGCTGGCCTGGCTCTTCCCGGCGAACGCTTTCTGACCGGTGAGCATCTCGTGCAGCATCGCGCCGAACGCGAAGACGTCAGCGCGCGCGTCCACCTCCTCACCCTCGACCTGTTCGGGCGACATGTACTGGAAGGTCCCGAGGAGCGTGCCTTGACTCGTGAGCGGCGCAGTTACGGTCGGCAGTGCCATCGGCTGCACGCCGGAGGGCGAGATCGCCGATCCCACTTTCGCGAGGCCGAAGTCGAGCAGCTTGGCGCCGGACTTCGTGAGCATGACGTTGCCGGGCTTCAGATCGCGATGGACGATGCCTTGCCGGTGGGCCTTGTCGAGCGCGCTCGCGATCTCAGTGGCCGTCTTGATCGCATCGGCGATGGGCAGCGGGCCTGTCGCGAGTCGCGACGCCAGCGTCTCGCCCTCGAGGTACTCCATGACGAGGAAGTCGATGCCATCCTGAGTGCCCTTGTCGTAGAGGGTGCAGATATTCGGGTGATTGAGCGCGGAGATGCTCTTCGCTTCGCGTTCGAAGCGCTCGCGGAAGTGGGCATCCAGCTGCAAAGCGTCTGGCAGGACTTTCACCGCGACGGTCCGTTCGAGGCGCGTGTCGCGGGCTCTGTACACCTCCCCCATTCCGCCAGCGCCGATGGCATTGATAATTTCGTACGGACCCAAGCGCGTACCGGGACTCAACGCCATCGGCACGCTCCGGAATGGGCTCGGATGTCTTCTTCTTTGAGTTGCGTGGGGCCCCACCCCCACGCAGCGCGGCTCGTCTCGCTTCGCTCGCTCGCCGGGCCGCGGGCGCTTCCGCCGGCGCCGATGGGGCTGATGATCTCGTAGGGACCGAGCCGGGTGCCGGTGGGGAGCGGCATGCGCGTCCGGATTATAGCGGGCGTTCAGCTAGACTGGCGCCCATGGCCGAAAGCGCCGGGATTGCGCCGGACGATCCGAATCTCGTTGCCTTGATGAAGGCCGTGAGGGACGGCGATGCCCGGATGGTTGCGACGCTCGTCTCCACGCGTCGCGCGCTCGTGCGCGCGCGCAACCACGAAGGTCAGACGCCGCTGCACGTCGCGGCGGAAAACAACGACCCGACACTCGGCGCGTACCTCGTGGCCGCCGGCGCTGATGTGCACGCGCTCATGGGCGACTCCGCCCACACGCCACTCTCATGGGCGGTCACATGCAATGCAACGGAGTTCGCGCACGCGATGGTCACGCTTGGCAGCCCCGCGGATCTCTTCTGCGCGGCCGGGATGGGCTCAATGGGCGACGTCACGTCGTGGTTTGACGCTTCCGGCACGCTGCGCCCGAACGCGGCGACGACGGGCAGCTCGCGATTCACGAGCGACGGCGCGCGTCTGCGGTGCCCGCCGGTCACGGCGATCGAGCAGATTTCAGATGCGCTCTACATCGCGTGTCGAAACGCGCACGTCGGGGTCGTAAGGTTCCTGATGACGAAGCAGCCCGATCTCTCGTTCAGGGCGTATCAGGGCGGCACGCCGCCTGCACTGGGCCTATTTCGGGGGATCGCGGACAATCGTGGATGAGCTCGAGCGGGCTGGCGCCGACACGACGCTTCGAGACGACATGCTGCGCTGTACGCCGCGCGCGTTCGGCATCTCGACGGCAGCCAACTGGGGTCTTGGATTCGTGGTGCGCGCGCGGTGACGCGACGACCCATCGCTCGCGACGGTCATGGACACGACGGGCCCGCTGCACGAAGCGGCGCGACAAGGTCATGCCCAAATAGTGGAGATGCTCCTCGAAGCCGGCGCGGATCCACGTCACGTGGACGCAAACGGGCGAACGCCGCTCGACCTCGCCGCGGCACAGGGGCACACGGCGATTGTCGAGCGGTTGGAGCGTGCGCTCTACTGAGGCCACGACGTCGTCGCCGCGACGTCAGCGCGCGCCTCAGCGCGCGCACGGCCGGCCTCGACGTCCGCGGCGACCATCGGACGCGACTCCTGAATCGCCTTGGCCAGCGTCATGTGCTCGTTGAGCACGCGATGCTTGAGCAACACGAACGGGATGTCGCAGTTGTTCGCCGCGTGCGCCACGGCCGCGAAGTCTTCCGCCTTGCTGAAGCCTTCCACCGCCATATTCATGTCGGTGCCACGCTTCAGCAGCGGCTTCACGCGGTCCTGCAACGCCGGCGTAACTTCTTTGACGCTCGCCGTGCGCACGACGGCAATCGGCTCGGTCGGTGTCTTCACCAACGGACGTGATGCCACCGCGGGTGCGACCGCAGGCGCCGCCGAGATCGTCTCGGCAGGCCGCTCGTGAATGATGTACGGGCGAGCCACGACGCCGATGGCAGCTGCGCCGAGAAGCGCGACGATCAGCGCGGACGTCTTGAGAACGGTCATCTCACACCTCCGGCGCTATGAGTTGCGACGTTCGTGCCAGGCCGGGCCAGGCATTGTCCTCAAGATCAGAGGACTCGCGTGCTCACATTGGGCAACGCGCGACCGTACGTCTGCCGCGATCGCGGCACGTGGGCGCGGCACTGGGTATGTCTTGCACAGTGCGCGCGATCGGGCGGCCGAAGATCGCGACTCTTTCGCTCGCGATCGCTGGCACGTGGTTTGGGTACTTCTAGGGTCTTGGGGCAGGTCAGAGCTAAAGAGCCAACATCAAGGAGTGCGTCATGAAACGTTTTGCCACCGGATTGCTCGCCAGCCTCGCTGTCGCCACCTCACTCGTCCTCGCTCAGGAACAGGCCAAGCCGACCACCGCCGATCAGCAGAAGAACCCGCCGGACGTCTCGATCACGGGATGTCTCACTCAGGGCTCTGCACCGACGGTGTTCATTCTGGACAACGCGCGGATGAATCCTCGCGACCAGAATGAAAAGGCGAAGTCCTACTTGCTCGTGGCGGCGACTGAGGATCTCGGCTTCGCGTCTCACCTCAATCACCAGGTGAGCGTGACCGGTATCGCGGAAGTCAAAACGCCGCCGATGCCGCCGGCCGGTCAGAAGCCGACGGAGAAGGATCTGCCGAAGCTGACGGCGAAGTCGCTGACGCAGGTTGCCGATACGTGCACGCCCGCGAGCCGGTAGGCACGCGGTTCAGCGAGGAGTCCTGGGCGTTGCGCCGGTCTGCTGCTGCTCGAGCAGCAGCTGGCGCACGCCTTTCAACAAATTCTCATCGCGCAGGTCGACGAAGCGAATCACGCCTTCCGCGTCGATGAGGTAGGCCGCCGGCCAGCCAACGACATTCCAGTCTGACGCGATCGTGCCGTCCGCGCGAGCGTCGCCGTTCCACCATCGCCGGAACTGCAGCCCCTGCTCGCCGTTGGTCTTCTTGGCCAGCGCCGGATCGTCACCGCTCTCGACGCCAAGGATCGCGAACGGCCATCCCTTGTACAGCTCCTGCAGGAACCGCTCGTACGGATACTGCGTGCGGCAGATGCCGCACCACTCGCCGGAAAACACGAGCAGCACGACCCTGCCGCGATAGTCGCTGAGCTTGAACGGCACGCCGTCGAGATCGCCGCCGACGATGTCGGGGGCCGTCTTGCCGATGGTGAGCTTCGTCACCATGTAGCGCGCCTTGTCGACGAGGCCGGGGTTCTCGGGATGCGCTGTCGCCACTTGGTCGAGATGGCGTAGCACGCGCGCCTCCTGGTCGGCGGTCAGCCGCGCGGTCTGCAGATGTCGCGCGAAATCCCACAGCGTGTAGGCCGCGTCAGTGGCCCAGACGGTCGGATCCTTTTTCACGGCCAACATCGTGTCGAGCGTGCCGACGAGCCGGGTGACCTCGGCGTCGGCAAATCGCGGCACGATGATGTCGTAGTCGGGCCGCGGTCCGAAACCGGGTTGTTGTGCAGAAATCGGCGCCGCGGCCGAGAGGCCCAGCGCGATGAGGAGTGCAATTACGCGTGGGGAGCGAACCTGCATGGATCTATCCGGGGCGAGCTGCAACCTTTATTGTCGACGGCGAAGGCGGGCGACTTTAGGGCAGACGACAATCGCGGTGACACCGGGAGTCGGTTGATACGTTCCGACAAACGACTCCCGGCGTCGGCGTTATCCGCGCGCCGTGCGCGATCCTCAAGCAGGCTTGCGCGTGCTGAGGTCGACCACATCCGTCGGGCGGCGCCGGGGCGAGGCGGGATCGAACTGAATCGGCGGCTTCAGAGGAGCCGGGATTCGAGTGCGCCGCACCGCGAGGAACCGCCGCTGACGCTCTTCAAGTGCACTACGCTTGGCGGCACGAACCGCCTTACGCTCATCATACCCGTGAAACTTCTGAACGATCGCAGAAGGTGTCCACGCAGGATCACGTTGCTTGGCGAGCCAGGTCTTGCCGCACTCGTAGCAGCAGTAGTGTGCCGCGTGCACGACGACCTCGTTGCCGGTCGTCTCGTCGCGACGCGTCTCCTGCTTGACGAAGTGCGGGTTGGGATGGCGACAGCCTTTGAACAACCAGATCAGTGCGCCAAAGCTGGCCACCGCGCCGGTCACCCAGTAGATGCTTCCCAGCAACCTCATACGCACCACTCCACGCTGGGGATCATGAGCCCCTGTTTCGCAGGTCTCGTGCCAGGCGATTCTGCGCCAGGAAACTAGGTGCCGCAAGCACGTACGACAAAAAGTCTACTCGACGGAAGACTTACGACCCCCCGTTGGGGAATAGCTGCCCTTGCGCAGGTATTGCCCCTTCGATCACGAGCAGCTGCCTCTTTGTCGCACGCCCGCCGTACGCAGAAAACCCGCCCGGCTTCCCGGCCGCGGCGAGGACACGATGGCACGGCACGACGATCGGAAACGGATTGTCGCCGAGCGCCTGACCAACCGCGCGCGCGGCGCCCGGATCGCCGAGCGCGGCCGCCAGTTCGCCATACGTGCGGGTTTGACCGGGCGCGATCGTTCGCGCGATCTCGTAGACGCGTCGGTGGAACGCGGGCACGTCCTCCATGTCCAGCACGACGCCGGTGAGATCGTTCTGCCGGCCGGCGAGCAGTGCGACGATGCCCGCGATCGCCTCCGCGACCGCGGGCGGCGGGGCCGACTCTTGTGCGCCGGCGCAGCGCTGACGAATTCTGGCGCGCGTCCGCTCTTCGGACGCCTCCGGGAGCTGCACGCTCGTCACACCACGATCGGACCAGGCGAGGCCGCAAATGCCGATCGTGGTTGGGAAAAGCATGTAGTTCATTGACATCAGGCCCCTGGTACCAGGCCCAAGGCCCCACGAGGGACGCGCGCGCCGCCCGGGGCCTGAGGCCTTCGGCGTGGGGCCTACTTCCCGCTCGGAATCGCCGGAACTTTCAGATCCTCGGCCCCCAGCCCCTTCACCTGCCCGGTCTGAAACGCGCGCGGGACTGAAAACAGCAGGCAGAACGACTGCGGCGGCTGGATGATCTTGAGCGTCGCGGTCTTGCCGGGCGTGAACGCAAACGCAATCGAGCCGACCGACCAGGATTCCTCGAGTGGCTTGTCGAGGGCGGCGCCCTTGAGCGGCGCCGGCGCGATCATCGCGAACCGCGTCGGGTCGCCGTCATGGGTGCCGTCCACGCCGAAGAGCGACGAGCTCGTGGCGCCGCTCGTTACCGACACTTTGGTCAGATCGATCGTCTGCACCTGCGAGGCCGTGGCCATGATCCACAGAAAGGCCTGGCCCGTCGGTGGCACCATCACGCGTTTCTGGCTGTTCGTGATTTCCTGCAGCAATCCGGCCTTCTCCAGCTTGACGGCTTTGCCGGCCTGTGGCGCCGGCTCCGCCGCGACGTGGCCCACGAATAACCCAGCGGCGAGTAGTCCGATCGGCAACAGGCGCATGAGCAGTCTCCTGAACATTACTCCCGGCGTGATTCTATACTTCGGGGCGAAAGGCAGGGACAACATGCGACTTCTCACGTGCGCGGCCATGGCCGTTCTCGCCAGCGTGTCGGTGACCAGCGCCCCCGGGGCACAAAGCCAATCCCCGGCGGCTGGCGCGAAGGCGCCCGTTCATGCCAAACAGGTCCGGCGGCTCCTCATCCAGCACGCGATGGTCATCATCGGCAACGGCACGCCCGCCGCGGGGCCGATCGACATCCTGTCCGAGGATGGCGTCATCTCGCGGATCGGCAACGCCGACGCCGGCTGGGGCGACCCCGACATGGTGATCGACGCCACGGGCAAGTACGTCATGCCCGGCATCGTCAACACGCACATGCACTGGCACGAAGAGCGTGTCGGGCCGATTCCGATTCAGTACGAGCGCAATCTGTATCTGGCGAACGGCGTGACCACCGCGCGCGAGGTCGGCGGCAATTTCGAGAAGACGAAGCAGTGGCGCGCCGAGAGCGCCGCGCACCAGATCATCGCGCCGCGCATCCTGCTCTACCCGATGCTGACCGATCTCGTCGCGGCCAATCAGGTGTACCGCAAGACGCCCGACGAGATCCGAAAGCTCGTCAAGTCCGCGAAAGACCGCGGCGCGGACGGACTGAAGCTCATCGGCCCGCTCGATCGCGACCAGGCCGCGGCAGCGATCGAACAGGCGAAATTCGAGCACCTGCCGACCACGGTGCACATCGCCGTGGCGGAGACCACGGCCCGCGATTACGTGGACCTCGGCATCAACTGCATCGAGCACTTCTACGGTGTGGGCGACGCGTCGCTCGACGGCATCCAGGACTTCCCGCCCGAGCAGAACATGGCCAACGAGATCATGCGCTTCGGCCGCGCGGGTGAGCTGTACATCCAGGACAACTTCAATCCGCAGAAGCTCTCGAAGCTGCTCGACGACATGGTCGCGAAAAACGTCGCGTGGAGCCCGACCATGTCGACCTACGAGGCGAATCGCGATCTCATCAAGAATCAGAATCTGCCCTGGTACAAGGACTACCTCCATCCGTCGCTCGAGGACTACTACGCGCCGTCGATGACGCGTCACGGCGCGTACTGGGTGGGCTGGACGAACACGCAGGAAGTGCGCTGGAAGAAGAACTACCAGGTGTGGATGGCGGCCGTGCGCGAGTTTGGTCTCAAGGGCGGCGTCATCGGCACGGGCGACGACGCGGGATATCTGTACGGGTCGCTCTACGGCTTCGGGATCACGCGCGAGCTCGAGCTGCACGAGGAGGCCGGCTTCCATCCGCTCGAGGTGATCCGGCACGCGACGAGCGACGGCGCGAAGATCGTCGGCCTCGCCGACAAGCTCGGCCGCATTCGCGAGGGCTTCGTCGCGGACCTGCTCGTCGTCAACGGCAATCCCATCGAGAACCTGCGCGTGCTGAACCCGTACGGCATCGACGTGATGACGTACGACGGCAAGGTCGTGAACAACTACTCAGGCTTCGTGCAGCCTGGCGATCCGCACGTGAAGCTCGCCCACGGCGGCGGCATCGAGTGGACGATCAAGGACGGGATTCCGTACCACGTGCCGACACTCATGCGCGAGGTGAAGGACATGGTCGCGAAGGCACGAGCACAGCGGAAATAACTGTCGGGCGACGGGTACGACCCGTACGACGCGTGACTGTTGGAACTTTCACTGCGTGGTCCTCGTCTTCTTTTTCTAGAAAGTAGAAAATCAGCCGAGGACCGAACGACATGCCGCGTGGCGATTACCTGGGAGAATTCGAAGAGATCGTGCTGCTCGCCGTGGCGAGGCTGGACGGCGAGGCGTACGGCATGACCATCCGGCGCGAGATCGAGGAGCGCACGGGCCGGAGCGTGTCGATTGGCGCCGTGTACGCCACCGTCGAACGCCTCGAGGACAAAGGCTTCGTCGCCGTCGGCGAGGGCGACGCCGATCCGTCACGGGACGGACGCGCTCGACGGTTTTTCACGGTCACGCCTGCAGGTGCGTCCGCGCTCGACGCCGCCGAAGCGCTGCGCGCCAGCCTTCGCCGCGGCCTCAGGTTGCGCCGCAGTTCGCGAGGCTGACCATGGCGACAAGATCCGACCCCATTCCTCCGCGCATTGCCCGGCGCCTGCTGGCCGCTCTCCTGCCCGAGCGGAATCGCTGGGCCATCGTCGACGAGCTCGACGCCGAGTGGCGCCTCGTGTGCGCTGACGCGGGCGCGTTCAGGGCGCGCTGGTGGTACTGGCGCCAGGCGATCGCCTCCATCCCGGCAGCGTGGCAGATGCGCCGACGCGATCGGACACGCGTCCGCGATCTCGCGAGCGCGCTCCGATTCGGCGCGATTGCCGCCGACGTGCGGCTGGCCGCGAGGAGCGTCGTGGCGCGGCCGGGGTTCGCGGCCGCCGCAATCTTGACGACGGCGGTGGGCATCGGCGCCAATGTCGCGACTTTCAGCATCGTCGACGCGGTCGTCTTCAGGCAGCTGCCGTATCCGCACGCGTCGTCGCTCGTACGCGTGTGGTCGGCGAATCCGCGCGGCATTCTGCGCAACGCCGTTTCACCGCCCGACTACTTCGACATGCGTGACTCGTCGCATGAGATCGACGCGCTGGCCGCGTTCACGCAGGGCGACGCGATGACATTGCGCGCGGCTGAGCCTCGGCGTCTCGCCGGCTCGACCGTCACGCCCGAGCTGTTCGCCGTGCTCGAGATTCCGCCGGCGTTCGGTCGCGCGCTTCTTCCTGAGGACGCCGCGCCAGCCCAGCCCGTGGTGGCCATCGTGAGCGACGCCTTCGCACGGGGCCAGTTCGGCTCGCCCGGTGCGGCGGTGGGTCAGACGATCGTGATCGACGATGCCCCTCGCACGATTGTGGGCGTGATGCCGGCGACGTTCGCGTTTCCGTCGCGGGACACGGACGTCTGGCTGCCGATGCCGGCGGCGCGCCGTCAACTGTCGCGGTCGGCGCACTATCTGGGCGTGATCGGCCGTCTGCCTGCGGGGGTGACGGTCGAGCGCGCGCGCGAGTCGCTTCGCGCGGTGGCGTCGCGGCTCGAGCGCGAGCATTCGGACACGAACAAAGGCTGGAGTGTGACGGTGGTGCCGCTCCAGGAGGCGGTGGTCGGCGACATGAGACGTCCGCTGCTCGTGGCATTCGGCGCGGTCGGCTGCGTGCTGCTGATCGCGTGCGCGAACGTCGCCAATCTTCTGCTCGCGCGCGGGTCTCGCCGACGCGGCGAGTTCGCGGTGCGCGCGGCCCTGGGCGCGACGCGCGCGCACATCTTCAGACAGCAAATCGTCGAGAGCGGCGTCATCGCGATCGCGGGCGGGACGATTGGCGTGCTGGCGGCGAGCTGGGTCGTCAGCGTCGCGGCCGTCGTGCTTCCGGCGAGCCTGCCGCGACTGGATGAGATCCACATCAACGCGCGCGTGCTCGCCGCCGCGCTCGGCCTGTCGTGTCTCACCGCGCTCCTGTCGGGCTGGCTGCCGGCCTGGCGTGCGACGCGATCGGATTCCCGCGAGACGCTCAGAGCCCAGACCGCGCCATATCGCGCGCGGGGCCGTCGGACAGGCGGCGCGCTCGTCGCGGCCGAAATCGCCGTGACACTCGCGCTGCTCGTCACCGCGTGCCTGCTCGTGAAGAGCCTGATCTCACTCAGGGGCGTCGATCCCGGATTCGACGCGGACCGTGTCGTGCTCGCCGAGGTCAATCTCTCTCAGCGACGGTACGCACCCGACAGATGGTCGGCGATCTACGACCAGGTCATCGACGGCCTGTCGGCGCTGCCGGGTGTCCGCGCAGTCGGGGCGGGCGCGCCGCTACCGCTTTCCGGGCAACCCGGCCTCTTGCGGTTTGGCCTGGTGATCGACGGCCGCCCGCCGCTCGCGGCTCAGGTCGATCGCATCTATCTGCGGTGGGCCACGCCCGGATACTTCACGGCGATGGGCATCCCGGTGCACCAGGGACGCGCCTTCTCACGCGACGACCGTGCCGATTCGCTGCCCGTGGCGATCGTCGATGAGGCATTCGCGGCACGGCACTTCCCCGGCGAGAACGCGCTCGGTCATCGCGTGCGCGCGACGAGCGACAGCACGTGGCGGGAGATTGTCGGTGTCGTCGGCACGGTCCGGCAGACGAGCCTCGATGGCGATGCCGAGCCGCATCTTTATGTCGCCGCCGCGCAATTCCCGACGCCGGCGATCACGTTCGTCGTCCGCGGCGACGGCGATCCGGCGTCGCTCGCCGCGGGCCTGCGCGCCGCTGTGCACAGCGTCGACCCGGCCGAGCCGGTGTTCAACGTCCGCACACTCCGCGACGTGGTCTCTGATGCGACGACACCGCAACGATTCAACGCGGCGATCATCGCGCTGTTCGCGGGCTGCGCGGGATTCCTGACCGTGCTCGGCATCTATGGCGTCACGTCGCGCTGGGTGAGCGACTCGACGCGCGAGCTCGGTGTGCGAATCGCGCTCGGCGCCGGTCACGGACAGATTCTCCGCACGATCGTGGGGCGCGGATTACGGGTCATCGCAGTCGGCGTGGTGACTGGCCTCGTGCTGGCCATCGCGGCCGGCCGCCTGATCGCGACCCTCCTCTTCGGCGTCAGCCAGACGGATCCGATGGTCATGGCGGGCGCGACCGCGCTCGTGGTGGTCGTCACGCTCATCGCCACACTGATCCCGGCCCAACGCGCGCTCTCGGTCGATCCGGCGATCTCGTTGCGTGCGTCTTGATTTGTCTATTGTCGCTAGGGCGATCGCGTCGTCATTCCTTCAGGAGTTCAGCGAACGCTTCCATCCCGTCCACGCGTTCGCAAATCGCTTTCAAGGCCGCCGTGATTGGCACCGCCAACAACAGGCCCCAGATGCCCCACAGCCACCCCCAGAAAATCAGGCTGACGAAGACGGCGACGGCGTTCATCTCGCCCACGCGGCTCATCAAGAGCGGCGTTAACACGTAGCCCTCAATGACGGCGATCACCGCCGTGAGGCTCGCCGCGGCGCCCGCCATCGCCAGCGTCCCGAACTGCACAAAACCGGCGACTCCGGCCGCCGCGATCACAAGCAGAGGCCCAACGATCGGCACCGCGAACACCAGGCCCGAGATGACGCCCCAGACACCCGCATTTTCGATGCCGAGCATGAGGAAGCCGATCCACATGGCCACGCCGATGAAGATGCTGATCAAGACCCTGGCCCACAGGAAGCGGACAACTTGCCGATCGATTTCCGCCAGTATTTCCACGGCATTGCGCTTCTCGGACAACGACGGGCCGACAATGTGCGCCAACTTTCGCTTGTAGAGATCGCCGGCGGCGAGCAGGTAGAAGACCAAGCACGTCACCGCCACCAATTGGCCCACCAAGTCGGCGACGCCATGCGAACCTTGCCGCAGCCAATCGCTCCAGCGGAACGTGGGCTCCTCGATGCGAACAGGCGTGACGTTGTCTGCGCCTTTCGGGGGCCGGTTCGTCGCCGCGGCCGCTTCGAGTTCAGTCGCCGCCGCCTGCATTTTTGCGACGGGCCCGGCCTTGTCGGATGGCCGGTTCGCCATCGCTTGGGCGATCTTATGGGCCGCTTCGGGCAATCGATTGGTGAAAGCGACTGCCTGTCCGCGCAGGCCATAGGCCGTGCCGCCGATGCAGGCGATGAGCCCGCCCATCACAAGAGGTACCCCAATCGACCGCGGGCAGTGCCACGTCTTCAACCGGGCGACGGCCGGTTCGAGCGCGTAGCTCACGAGGATGCTGACGACGATGGGAATCAGAACGGTTTGCGCCCACCAGAGCACCCCGATCACCAACAACAGGGAGAGAAAGCGAACTGCGCTCACGCCGCGTTCCACGCGAGTGAGCGCGTCGCGCAATGCCGCGCGCGGGGCCGTCACCGGCCCGGGTTGCGTGGCCGTTTGCTCGGCGGATGGCGTGTCGCTGGTTGCCTTCATGATCCGCGGGGGCACCTAATGGCGCTGAGCTTCTTCGTCGAGCGCCTCGGCGGGCGCCGCCACGTTCGTGACCACTTCCATCGCTTGCGCCTCAAAATCCGAGACGCGTTCACTGATCGGCTCAAGTGGTCCGCGAATGGCCTTCGACTTCTCTTCCAGCTCAGCGATCGCCCGAATATTGCGGCGCACCGGATGGGGGGGTTCGGCTTCCGCCACAATTCACCTCAACTGTCCTCTCACCCTTCTGCAAGAAGGCAGCCACTGCCTGGGACCGTCACGTTCCAGCGCAGGAGGTGGACTTGGGATCTGGACCTGAACAGTGCGTGACGCGGCTAAGTCCCTACGAATCCAGTCCTTCTGTCTTTCGCCGCCAGGTCCACCACGCACCTGGATCGATGCGCGGACAAGAGCACGGGAGATTGGGGTCGAGACGGGCTCCGCGATTCAGAGTCGGCTGTAGGTAGAGCCCGGCTCAATGTTGGCACCGCGAATGGGGTTCACGACGGGCGGCTAGGCCGTCTTCACGGGTGGCGCGCCGCGCCACTTGTTCATCTGCCGCACGACGAGAAAGATTGCAAACGCGACGATGAAGAACTCGACGACGGCGTTGATGAAGTTGCCGTACGCGAGCACCGGCGCTTTCGCGGCCTTGGCGTCCGCGAGTGTCGCGTAGCTCGTGCTGCCAAGCACGATGAACCGATTCGCGAAGTCGACGCCACCCGTCAACAGGCCGATGAGCGGCATGATGAGGTCATTGACGAGCGAGTTGACGATCTTCCCGAACGCCGCGCCGATCACCACGCCCACCGCCAGATCGAGAGCATTGCCCTGATTCACGAAGGCTTTGAATTCCTTCCACATGGATGGAGTCCTTATCTGTAAGTGACGCGATAGATGCGACCGCCGGAGTCATCACTGACGAGCAACGAGCCGTCGCGCAGCACGAGCACATCTGCGGGCCGTCCGAACTGATCGGCGGTCGCGCCGCGCGGCGACGAGCTGCGCGTGCCCTGAAGGAAACCCTCGATGAACGGCTCGTAGCTCGTGACTTTACGTCCGTCCACCTTTGCCACCATCACGCGGTAGCCCGCCGGCACGCTGCGATTCCACGAGCCGTGTTGGGCGATGAAGATGGCCTGTCGATACGCCGCCGGGAACATCGTCCCCGTGTAGAACCGCATGCCAATCGAAGCGACGTGCGCGCCCATCTTCTGCGCCGGCGGCACGAAGTCGCTGCAGGGCCGCTTCCTGCCGAAGTCCGGGTCGGGGCTGTCGCCCTGGTGACAGTACGGGAAGCCGAAATGGAGGCCCGGCGACGGCGCGACGTTGAGCTCATCGCTCGGTAGATCGTCGCCGAGCTCGTCGCGGCCGTTGTCGGTGAACCAGAGATCGTGCGTCACCGGGTGCCAGTCGAAGCCGACGGTGTTGCGCACGCCATGCGCGAAGATCTCGAGGCCCGTGCCGTCCAGCTTCATGCGCGCGATCGTCGAGAACATCGGCTGGTCGAGCCGCTCGCAGACGTTACACGGCGCGCCCATCCCGATGTACATCAACTGATCGGGGCCAATCGCGATGAAGCGCCACGTGTGTCCGCCGGCTTGCGGCAGGGTCTTGATGACGTCGACGGGCGCCGGCGGCGCATCGAGCTTGTCTTCGATGTCGTCGAGCCGGACGATGCGCGTCGTCGACGAGACGTAGAGCGAGCCGTGGTGGAAGGCGACGCCCGCCGGCTGCTGCAGGCCCGTGGCGACGATCTTCACCTCGTCCGCCCTGCCGTCGCCATTGCGATCGACCAGCGCGTAGACGGGGCCGCCCCGCGCGCTCATCGATCCGACGAAGACCGTGCCATTCGCGCCGAGCGCCATCGCGCGCGCGCTGGCGACGCCTTCAGCGAACACACTGATGTGAAACCCCGACGGCAGCTTCAGTTTGTCGAGCGGTACGGGGCTCGACGACTGTCCGCCAAGTGACGCGACGCCAATCGCGATCGCCGCGAGCGTGAGCGGAATCCGCACGGCTGTCATCCTACCAGCTACCAGCCCGCGCCCGCGGTCCCAAGCGGTAGCGCGGAATGGCATAATGTTTGAGCTCCCTGCTATTTTCCCCTTTCAGACGATGAAAATCCTGTACACAGCACTCGTGCTCCTTCTGCTCGCGCGTCCGACACTCGCGGGCGACATTCAAGGAAAGATCACCGACAAGACCGGCGGCGTGCTCAAGACCGCCGCCGTCAAGCTGCTCGACCTCACCACGGGCCAGGACACGACCGTCACAGTGGACGCGAATGGACAGTACCGTTTTCCCGATGTCCGGCCCGGCGTGTACTGGCTCGCGGTGAGTTGTCCGGGCTTTTCCGCCGCCTCGCGCACGATCGTGATCGAAGACGCGAAGGCGACGACGACAGCGGACTTCATCCTCGAGCTCGGCGGTCTCAAGACCGACGTCAACGTCACGGCTGAGCGCGGCCAGCGCGACGCGAACGCCCTCCCCATCCGCACGGACACGCTGACGAGGGACGCGATTGAGGCGATGTCGCCGGTGAGCACGGGCGACGCGATGATCGCGGCGCCAGGCGTGACGCCGGTCGGATCGGGACCGTTTCAAGTGCGCCCGCGTCTCCGCGGGCTCGACTCGACGCGGGTGCTCGTCCTCGTCGACGGCCAGCGGCTGAACAACGCGCGTACGGCGACCGATCGCGCGGGCGTCGAGGTCGGGCTCGTCGACCTCGATTCAGCCGAGTCGATCGAAATCCTCGGCGGCGCGGGCTCGGTGCTCTACGGCACCGACGCGCTCTCGGGCACGATCAACATCCTCACCACCCAGCCCACGCTTTCACCGAAGAAGCAATTCACGGCGGGTTTCGACGGGTTTTTCAGCTCGAACGAAGACGGGCGCCGCGGCACGATCGTGCTCGGTTTCTCGTCGCCGAAGTTCGCGGTCGGTGTCACCGGCGGCGGTGAACACTTCGACGACTACACGGCGGGCAAGAACTACCAGGAGAGCTCGCAGCCGTATTTCGCGAACAGCACGATCACGCAGGCCGACACGATCGACACGAACTTCCACTTCAACCTCCACGCGTTTCCCGATCCGTTCAACGCGCCGTTCACGCGCACGACGGACGTGATTCCTTCGTCGGGCATGGACGGCTCGTCGCTGAACGTGGCCGCCACCGCGCTCGTCGCGACGCGCCAGCAGCTCTCGGTCAAGTACCAGCGCCGCCGCGCCTCGGACGTCGGCTTCCCGGATTTCGATCAGCCGTACTTCTTCCAGCAGATCACGCTGCCGTGGAGCAACCTCGACAAGTTCTCCGCCAGCTACCTCGTTACCAACCCGGCATCGTGGCTCTCGAGGGTGAGCGCGACGTGGTACTACCAGCGCCAGGACCGGCTGCTCCGGAACGTCTTCCCGGTGCAGTTCCCGGTGCCGTCACCGCAGTTCTTTCCAATCAACGTCTACCGGCTCGACATTCAGAGCGATACGCGCCAGCAGGTCTGGACGCCCGGCCTCGACGTGCAGGCCAACTTTCTGACGCGGCCCGACAACCTGCTCACCGCGGGGCTCTCGATGTTCCGCGATCGCAGCGAGGACGAGCGCACGACGATCACCCAGATGAGCCAGCTCGGACAGGTCGTCGCCGGCCAGTTCGGGGTGCAACCCATCGTCTTCGCCTCACCGGTCGCGCTCGGGCCGCCGACCACGGCCCAGCCCGCGCGTGTGCCCAACGCCAGGTTTGCCGACGCCGGTTTCTTCGCGCACGACGAGTGGACGGTCACGCCGATCGTCCGGCTGACCGGCGGCCTGCGCGTCGACCTCTATCGCGTAACGACCGCGGCCACGCCAGGCTACGACATCGCGTCCGTCGTCGCCGGCGCCACGCCGCCCATCGATCCGGCGACGCTGCCCGATGTCAACGGCGATCGCATCAACCGCAGCGCGCTCACCGGCGAAGCCGGGGTCGTCGTCTGGTCGGATCGTCGGGTGAGCGTGTTCGGTCACTACGTGCACAGCTACCGGCACCCGAATCTCGAGGAACTGCTCTTCTCCGGACCCGCGACCGCCGGCAACATCGCGCCCAACATCACGGTGCAGCCCGAGACCGGGCACAACGTCGATGCCGGCGCGCGCTTTCGCACGGGCCGTGTCGCGAGCTCGGTGGCGTACTTCAACAACACGTACCACGACTTCATCTCGACGGAGGTCGTCGCCAATTCTCCCGCGGGCTCGATCTCGCAGGCGATCAACCTCGCGAGCGTGCGGATTCAAGGCGTCGAGGCCGAAGGCAGCGCGCCGGTCGTTGTGAGCCGGTTCGATGTCGCGCCGTCCGCCAACATCGCGTGGAATTACGGCACCGTGCTCTCCGGCGCGACGCCGCTCACGGGCGATTCGCTCGCCGGCCAGCCGCAGGACAACATCACGCCCTGGAAGATCGGGCTCAACGTCCGCGTGGGCGATCGAACACGGCACTGGTGGGCCGCGTACGGGCTGCGTACCGAGACTGAAGTCACGCGCGTCTCGCCGCTGCTTGCCGAATCTCCGTTCCTGATCGCGCAGGATCTGCTCGGCCTCAAGGGCTTCACCGTGCAGCGGCTGGCGTTCGGCTACGACTGGCGCAAGAGCAGCGACCGCATTGGCGTGTCGCTCGCGATCGACAACCTGACGGACACCTTCTATCGCGAGCAATTCCAGTTCGCGCCCGCGCGCGGCCGGTCGGTGACGCTCGCGGTGCACATCCGGGGAATCCAATAAGATGTCCCCGACTTCATGTCCCCCATCGTCTGGGTGGTCATCGCTGCGCTCATCGGGATCAATGCCTTCTACGTGTCGGCCGAATTCGGCGCCGTGGGCGTCCGGCGGAGCCGCATCAGGTGGATGGCCGAGCGCGGCAATGCGCTGGCGCGGGGGCTGCTGCCGTACATCGAGACGCCCGCCGGCCTGAGCCGATACGTCGCCGCATCGCAGATCGGCATCACCGTCTCGAGCCTGATCCTCGGCGCGTATGCCCAGGCCACGCTGGCCGTGGGCGTGACAGGACTGCTCGTTGCGCGTCTGGGCGTGGACGCCGATCGCGCGCGCGATGCCGCCGAGGTCGCCGTGCTCCTCTCGCTCGCGGCCCTTCAAGCCGTCGTTGGCGAGCTGATTCCGAAATCCGTTGCGCTGCAGTTTCCGGCTGAGGTCGCGCTGGCCACGGTGCTGCCGATGCGCTGGTCGCTGCGCGTCTTCCGTCCGTTCATCGCCGCCATCAACGCCACGACGACGCTGATCCTGCGGCTCGTGGGGGCGCGCCTGTCGCTGCAACGGCACGTGCACTCGCCGGATGAAATCGATCTGCTCCTCGCCGAGAGCCGCGACGGCGGCCTGCTCGAGCCGGAAGAACAGCAGCGGCTGCACCGCGCCTTGCGGCTGGGACGGCGCAGAGTGCGCGACCTCATGGTCCCGCTCGAGTCGTTGACGATGGTGCCGGACGACATCGCGTGGAACGATCTCGTCGGCGCCGTCACGTCGAGCCCGTTCAGCCGCCTGCCGGTGTATCGCGGCCGCCGCGATCAGGTGATCGGCGTCCTGCGCGTGAAGGATCTCGTCAATCGCTTCGTGCAGCAGGGGCCGACACCGCTCGCGCAGTTGATGCGCCCGGTCGTGCGTGTGTCGCAGGATCTGGCGGCTGACCGCATTGCGGCGGCGTTGCGCGAGCGCCGGGCGCATCAGGCGATGGTCATTGACGCGTCGGACGCCGTCGTCGGTCTCGTAACGATCCAGGACGTGCTCGTGGCGCTCGTCGGCGGAGGACGCCGCAAGGCGTAACCATGCCGCTCACCACGCTGTTCATCGTCATCGCCGCGTTCGTCATTCTGAACGGCCTCTTCGTAGCGGCGGAGTTTGCGCTGGTCGGCGCGGCCCGGCCGACGATCGCGGATCAGGCGTCGAAAGGCGACTCGTTCGCCCGGCGCCTGCTGGCGATCCTGCGATCGCCGGCGCGGCAGGATCGCTACATCGCGACGTCCCAGATCGGCATCACCATCGCGAGCGTCGGCCTCGGCATGTACGGCGAGCACGGGCTGGCCGTCTGGGTCTCGCCGCACATCGACCTGCCGGGCATGATGCACACGCTCGTGACGCACGGTCTCGCCGGCGTGCTGGCCGTCACGCTCCTCACGTTCGTGCACATCGTGATCGGCGAGATGGTGCCCAAGAGCCTCGCGCTGCAGCACCCGTCGGGGATCGGCCGGATTGTCTACTGGCCGATGCGAGTGACGTTCACGCTCATGTACCCGCTGATCGTGGTGCTCCACGTGACCGCGCGGACGCTGCTGCTGCTCGTCGGCATCCGGCGGGACACCTCCTCGCACGGGCAGTCCTACACGCCGGAGGAGCTCGCGCTCATCGTCGACGAGAGCGCCCGCGGCGGCGCGCTCAGAAAAGAAGCCGGGTCGATGATCAAGGAGCTCTTTGGATTCGGCGACCTCACCGCCGCGCAGGTGATGGTCCCGCGCGTGAGAGTCGTCGGCATTCCTGCCGGAGCGCCAGTCGACAAGATTCGCGCGGTGATCGGCAAGCATCGGCACACGCGTTATCCGGTCTTCGAGGGCGACCTCGATCACATCGTCGGCATGCTGCACGTCAAGGATCTGTTGCGGCGCCTGACGAACAACGAGCAGGTTGCGGCTGGTGACGTGCGGCCGATTCCCGTCGTGCCGGAGACCAGCTCACTCGACAGCGTGCTGACGACGATGGAGCGGTCGCACGCGCATCTGGCGGTGGTGATCGACGAGCACGGCGGCACCGCGGGCATCGTCAGCATCGAAGACCTGCTCGAAGAAGTCGTTGGCGAGATCGACGAAGGCGTGCCGGAGTCGCCGCCGCTGGTGCCCGCGCCAGACGGATCGGTCAGCGCCGCGGGCACGGTCCGGCTCGACGAGCTCGGACAGGTGTTGAAGGTCGAGCTCGAGCACGAAGACGTCGACAGCGTGAGCGGCCTCGTGCTCGCGCGGCTCGGCCGGCCGCCCGTCGTGGGCGACGTCGTCGACTACGGGCGGATCCGGCTCGAGGTCACGGCGATTTCCGGTCACGGAGTGAAGACGGTTCGCGCGGCCTTGCTGCCGCCCGAATAGCGCGGACTGCGCCCAAGCACACGGGTTCTACGCATTCCTCAACAGCCGGCCCTTGTGCGCCGGCGGAGGGGGCGTATGCGGCGCAGAGCTTCGTCGGTGTTGCTGGCGATTCTGGTCTCGGTGCCCGTTGGCGCCGCAGCCCAAAGCACGAGCGCTCAACCGCGAGTCGAGGTCGGCGGCGGGTTCGGTCTCCTGGTCGATCCGAACGGCGTGCTGAAGGGCTTCGGCCCACGCGTCACGGTGAACGTCAACGACCGAATCGCTGTGGAGTCGGGTTTCGAAATCAACCAGAACTGGCATCGCTGGCCTAGCTCCCTCTTGGGAGGCGTCCATGTCACGCAGGTCAAGTACGCCGTGCGCCCTGGCGACGCCACGCACGCGCGCGTGTTCCTGACCGGTGGTTTCCTGGGGTTTTTCGCGCACGAGCACGTTGACGGTTTCGATTACACGAGCTATGACGGGACCGTCGACTCAATCTCAAGTCGGACGGACGGCTACTTGGCACAGCGGCTCACGCCCACCATTGGCGTGGGCGTCGAGCATTCGCTCGGCCGACATGTCGGATGGCGTGCTGACGTTCTCGTAGGGCACCATGCAGACGGCGTCCTGCTGCGAGCCAGCTTCGGCGTCACCATTCCGATCGGCCACTACGACCGGTAGGTCACTCGACGCGATCCCATACCGTGCGTTGCGTGAACTGGCGAAGCTGCGCGTCGTAGCCGAAGTTGGCGGCCGTCAACCACGCGCCGTCAGGCGAGACAATGAACGTGCCGCCGCCGACGACCGAGCCGTCTTCCCGCCGTGCTTCACTGTGAAGCGTGTTGGGATCGGGACGAGTCGTCACGGTCGAAAGGCCGGGAAGATCGGGGATCGGATGCGGTTGGCCATCCGGAATCAGGCGTGTCGGTCGCTCAGCCACGCTCTCGCCTTTCGCATTCAGGCCCTGTGCCGTCATCAGGTATTGGCCCTGCGCGTCGAGCGCCAACACCATGGTCCCTGCGGTAGGCCGATGATTCGCGTCGAACTGCGAACGTTCGACATTCAACTTCCAGGTGCCGACAAAGCGATCAGTCATGGTGGTGTCTCCTCAATCAGCGTGATGCTTCGAACGAGTGAAAGGGGGTCGGGTATCGCCAATCTATTCCTCGATGCTCGCGGGGCCCCACCCCCGCTCGCCGGCTCGTCTCGCTTCGCTCGCTCGCCGAGCGGCAGGCGCTCACCCGACCCCATCTCAGCTCAGCGTGACGCTGGGCGTCCTGAAGGTTTTGTTAAGATTCGCCTAATCCTGCATGGCCAGCGGAACGAGCTACGCATTCGGCGACTTCCGTCTCGATGCAACGGAGCGGCGCCTGATGCGCGGCGGCGCGGCCGTGCATCTCACGCCCAAGGCGCACGATCTGCTCGTCACCCTCGTGCGGCACGCCGGGCGACTCGTCACCAAGGAAGCGCTGCTCGCGGAAGTCTGGCCCGATGCGTTTGTCGAGGAAGGCATCCTGGCCGTGCACGTGTCGACGCTGCGCAAAGCGCTCGGCGACGCCAGCCGGCCGCCGGTGTACATCGAGACCGTGGCGCGGTCGGGTTATCGATTCATTGCGCCGGTGACAACGGCTCAACTGGGCCAGCCGTCATCTGACGCGTCGCGTCCGCTCGAGGCGTACGAGTGGGTCGGCAAGGGCCGTGCGCATCTGCTCGCCGCGTCATATTTCGAGCTGCCGCAGGCGGTCGCGGCGTTTCAGGCGGCGATCGATCTCGATCCGTCGTACTCCGCGGCGCACGCGGGCCTTGCGCTGACGCGTTGCGCGCAGGCGCGGCTGCGCGCGGTGCCGCACCAGCAGGCGTACGCGGACGCGAAGGCGTCGGCGCTGCGCGCGCTCGCGCTGGATTCGAATTCCGCAGATGCGCAAGTCGCGCTCGGCGCGGTGCTGTTTCTGAGCGAATGGGATTGGACCGGCGCCGAGCACAGCCTCCGGCGCGCCCTCGAGATCAGCCCGCATCACACCGAGGCGCTGCTGCACTTCGGCAGCTTGATGGAGGCGATCGGTCAGCTCGACCGCGGCCTCCAGTTCAAGCAGCAGGCCCTTGCCACGCATCCGTCCTCGCCTCTCGTGATCGTGCAGCTCGCTACGGCGTACTGGCATCAACGGCGGTACGACGATGCGATCGAGTGGGCGCAGCGGGCGCTCGCGATCGATCCGCGGCACCTCTCGGCGCGGGAGTTTCTCGCCGGGGCGTACTGGATGAAGGGAGATTTCGATACCTTCTTGATCGAGAACGTCCGGCAGGCCGAAGCGTTCGGCGCGCCCGCTGAGGTGATCGAGAAGGTTCGATCGCTTGGCGCAGGGATGAAGGCCGCATACGCCGAGGGCGGACGGGCTGCGGTCGCCCGGGCCGCGCTCGCCCAGATGCCGATCGAGGCCCCGGCGGCCGCGGCGATCCGTCTGGCCATCCTCCACGCCGAGGCGGGCGACCTGGACGCCGCGTTTCGACATCTCGATGCGGCGATCGCGAGCCGCGATCCGTCCCTCGCCCACCTGGCGGTCGCGCCGCAGTGGGATGCGTTGCGCCCCGACCCGCGGTTTCACACCCGGCTGGTGGGGATGGAGTTGGCTGGTCGGGGCTCGACAAGTTAGAAGTTAGAAGTTCGAAGTCTGAAGTTCGAAGTTTCGACCTTGATCCCGGCGCGCCAAGGTGTTACAACCAGTAACTGCTACAATGCGTAACAGTCAGACGCCCCGCCTTGGTCAGGCCGAACAGGCCGTCATGGACCGCGTCTGGACGCACGGCCCGATCTCCGCTGAGGCGTGTCGCAAGGCGCTCCGCGCGACCTGGCCGATGAAGGACTCGACGATCCGCACGGTGCTGCGGCGACTCGAGGAAAAGGGCTACGTCAGGCACACGGTCGAGGGCCGGGCGTTTCTCTATCGCGCCGCGGAGCGGCGGGCCAGCGTGGCGACTCGAGCCGTCAAGCACATCATCGATCGGTTCTGCGGCGGATCGGCCGAAGAGCTCGTCCTCGGTATGGTCGACCATTCCGTGCTCAGTCCGGAGCAGCTCGATCACCTGGCACGCACGATAGCCGCGCGCAAGCGAGGCCTGCCGTGATGTCCGAGGGCGTCGAGCACACCGCGCTCGTCGTCCTCTCGAATCTGGGCGAGGCGGCTGTTCGTGCGTGTGCTCTCGGCTTCGTCGCCGCGCTCGGACTCTTCCTCTTTCGCGTGCGGTCCGCCGCGATCCGGCTCGCGGTGTGGACGACGGTGCTCTGTGGCGCGTTGGTGATGCCCGCGATCGGCCGCCTGGTGCCGGCGGCAAGATCGACGCTCACGATCGCGCTGCCGCCGGATCAAACGGCCAACTCGACGGTCACTGAGGCCCGGGCGATCCAGTCACTGCGACCTCTTATGGCACCGCCGGTCCCGATTCTGCCCAACACACTCGACGCGAAGGAACCGCCGCGACCGACGCGAACGGCATCAACTCCTCGTTTTTCCTGGACGATCCTCGGCGCGGTTGTCTACGTCACCGGGATGCTCTGGCTGGTTGGCCGGATCGTCGTCGGATGGATCGTCTCAGCGCGACTCTCCCGGCGGGCCACGACAATCGCCGACGCGCCGCTCATGGCGCGCCTTCAGAAGTGTGCGTTGGCGACGGGCCTACGGCGTCGGCCGCACCTCCTCGAGGCGACCGGGCTTCTCGTTCCGGTCACAACTGGCATCGTGAAACCCGTCGTCTTCCTGCCGACGGATTGGCGCGACTGGCCTGCGGTCAAGCTTGACGCGGTGCTCGTGCACGAGCTCTCGCACATCGCACGCCGCGACGCGCTCGTTCAGCGACTGTCGCTGTTCTACCGGGCCCTCTACTGGTTCAGTCCGTTCAGCTGGTGGCTGCGCCGGCATCTGGTCGTGCTCGGCGATCGGTCCAGTGACGAGGCCGTGCTCGCAGCGGGTATTGATCGCGTGACGTACGCGGAGACGCTGCTCGGATTCTTTGCCGCCATTCGCGACGTGCCGCGTCGCGCGGACTGGCATGTCGCGATGGCCAGCGGACCGTCGGCCCAACAACGCGTCGATCACGTCCTGAAATGTGATGGCACGCGAGCTGTGCGACTCACCACATTCACGGTATTTGCCGTCATCGTCGCGGTTGCACCGATACTGGTCGCGGTGACATCGGCGCGGGCCACGCTGGTCTCAACGGAGTTGTCAGCGGCGCCAGCATCACCTGACCTGACGCCAGCGTTTGGAATGCTGTCTCCGCGTGCGGTCGAATGGCCCGAGCCGATTCGCGTCGCCCCCCCACAACAGAGAACGCCAGCCGCGCCTTCTGCCACGCTCGATCGTATCTACATCGGTCCGCCAGGACACGACGATCTCGCGGGACGCCAGTCAATCGTCTTCCTGTTCGACTTGCGGACGCTGCCGAACTTCGATCTCAAGCATGCGGCCGACACGGCGGCAATCTATGTCGACAACTTGTGGCGGCGCGCGGAGAGCCGCACGGACATTTTTCATGTCGGCGCTGTTCAAACGCTGGGTGCGACTCTCGAGACCGTTCAGGACTTCACCTGGGACAAAGCGGCGGTGCAAGCCGCGATCAAGAGGGTCGGGGATGGAGACACAACTGTCGGAGCCCCCGCCGAGGTGCGTCTACAAACACTTGCGGCGATGTGCGACTCGCTCGCGCAGCAGCAACCAGAGCGGAAAGTGTTCTACGGATCGAACCTTCCGCTCGACTTCATGGAATTGATTGACGCCAAGGCGGTGCTGTATTTCGGAAATGGATCTATCCGCGGCTCGGACACCGTAGCCGACCTGGCTCGGCTTACGAGCGCCTGCACGAGGCGCAATTTGGCGTTCTATACCGTCGGCGGGGCCGCATTCTTCGATATCGCATACGCATCACCACCAGGGATAGCGGTTTCACTGGTAGTCGTCCGTCATCAAGTGGGCTCGCCCGTGCGGCTTTCAGGCGGACAATCGGCGACCAACTCCGGTCTAGTGCAGCTCACGCTGCAGAACAACTCGCCCAAGATGGTCACCTCGCTGACGCTGGGGACGCTCGTTCGCCCAAACGATCGAAAACTGCCAACGCCTCAGGTGTTCACGACGCCCGTCCACTACGGATTCAAGATTCCACCCCGTCACGTGGTTAGTCTCGGGATGAGGGTTATCAAGCAAAACGTCCTCCAGGGACTGAGCATCGATGGCGCCAAGGGCGAAGTCGGTATCGTCGGCGTGGAATTCGATGATGGTTCGACTTGGACGTACGATTTGCAATCAACGGGGCGATTTCAGGACGACAGCGACGCGAAGCCACCGAGTCCGAGCACGATTGATCAGGAACGCTCGGACGCTCGGAGGGATCTAATGAACGGCGTAGCCGAACTCCAGCGTGCTCTTGATGGACGCTTGGATCCTCGCGCGCTGGTCCGCGGTCTTCTGACCGCGACCGGAATCGATGCCAGCGACCCGTTCGCCGCCGGTGTCCATCGTTTGGACGAGAGCGGCCTTGTGCCCCCCAAGCTGGACCCAATCCTTTCGCTCGCGTCGTGGCGGTTGCCCGAAATGCGCGTCGTTGGCGTCGACGCCGTCGTGGATGACACCGGGAAGGTGATGCGGGTCCGAATTGCCAGGTCAGTGGATCGTTCCCCCAACGGCATCGACGAGAACGCGCTCGATCTCGTCCGCGCCGCGAGCTTCACGCCCGCTCGTCTCAACGGCGCGGCGGTGTCCGTTCTCGTGCGCGTCCCTGTCCTTGTTCGGTAACCGCGCAACACGAACGCTCCGCACTTCGAACTTTCGACTTCAAACTTCAAACTTGATCTGCGCTAGCCTTTAGGAATGTGCGGCATCGCCGGCATCGCGACGGCTGACGGCTCGACGCCAGATCCGCGGCTGCTCAAGGCGATGACCGACTGCATCGCCCATCGCGGCCCGGACGGCGACGGGTTCCTCACGCTGCCGGGTATCGGCCTCGGTCACCGCCGGCTGGCCATCATTGATCTCTCGGGCGGCGCGCAGCCGATGCCTGACGCCGACGAAGACTGCTGGGTCATCCTGAACGGCGAGATCTACAACTTCCGCGAGCTGCGGCCCGATCTCGAGGCCAGCGGCCATCGCTTCCGCACCCGCAGCGACACGGAAGTGCTCGTCAATCTGATCAAGGACCGCGGCGCGGCCGCGATGCCGCTCCTGCGCGGCATGTTCGCCCTCGCCGCGTGGGACCGGCGATCTCGCCAGCTGCTCCTCGCGCGCGATCGCCCGGGCAAGAAGCCGATCTACTGGTTTCAGGACGCGCGCGGGCTGTACTTCGCCTCCGAGATCAAAGCGCTGCTCGTCTTGCCGAACTGCCCGCGCGACGTCGATCCCGACGCGATCGATCTGTACCTCGCGTACGAAGCGATTCCCGGCACGCGCACGATCTTCAAAGGCATCCATCGCCTGCCGCCGGCCTCGACGCTCTCATGGACGGCCGGGTCCGATCCGCGCATCGAGACCTACTGGCGCGCCGACTGGCGCACGAAGACGACGCTGTCGTATGAAGACGCGCGCCGCCGTCTCCGCGATCTGATCGTGGACGCGACCCGCGCGCGGCTGATCTCGGACGTCCCGCTCGGCGCGTTCCTGTCCGGCGGCGTGGATTCGTCGGCGGTGGTCGCCGCGATGGCCGCGTGCTCGTCCGGCCCGGTCCAGACCTTTTCAATCGGCTTCACGAGCCAGGATTTCAACGAGACGCACTACGCGCGGATGGTCGCGCAGAAGTTCGGCACCGATCACGAAGAGTTCATCGTCGAGCCCAACGCCGTCGACATCCTGCCCACGCTCGCGTGGCACTACGACCAGCCGTTCGCCGATTCGTCGGCGCTGCCCACTTACTACGTGAGCCGCCTGACGCGGCAGCACGTGACCGTTGCGCTCAACGGCGACGGCGGCGACGAGTGGTTTGGCGGGTACGAACGGTACCGCGCGCTGCTCGTGCGCGGTCTCTATCAGGCCGCGACCACCTCCGCCCTTCGGGACATCGCGGACCAGATCGCGCGGTTGATCCCGGGCCAGTCGCCGGGCGGCAGCCTCGACAAGCTCAAGTTCTTCGCCGACGCCGCGCGCGGCACGCTCGACGAGTTCAACCTGCGAATGTTCAACCACCGCCAGTTCGAAGCCGCCGAGCGCGCCGGGCTCTACTCGCCCGACTTCGCGGCGAGGCTTGGCCCGGCCAACGCCGATCGCTACTTCCTCGATCTAATGATCGACAGCGCCAACGAGGCCGGCGACGATCCGGTCGACCGCGCGCTGCGCACCGACACGCTGATGTATCTGCCGGACACGCTGCTCGTCAAAGTCGACGTCGCGTCGATGGCCGTCGCGCTCGAAGGACGCTCGCCGCTCCTCGATACGTCGATCATGGAGTTTGCGGCGTCGCTCCCGCGCGCGTGGAAGGTCACCGCGCGCCAGAGCAAGAAAATCCTCAAGGACGCCCACCGCGGCATCCTGCCCGACGAGATTCTCGATCGGCGCAAGATGGGATTCAGCGTCCCGCTCAAGCACTGGCTGCGAGACGATCTCTACGGCTACACGCGCGACATCCTGCTCGACCGCTCGACCGTGGGCCGCGGCTATTTCACGCGCGAGGCGGTCGAGCGGCTGATCGAGGACCATCGCACCGGCAGGCGCAATAACTCAGCGAGGCTCTGGGCGCTCCTGATGCTGGAACACTGGCACAGAGAGATTCTCGAGCGCGCTACCGTCCGACCCGCTCGAACAGCTCCGCAAACCGTCCCATGATCAGCGGCTCGGCGAACTGGTCGACCATCGTCTGGCGCGCCTTCGCACCAAGACGCGCGGCGAGTTGCGGATTGTCGAGCAAGGTGCGGAGCTTTCGCGCCAGGTCGGCGGCGTCCTGCGGATTCGCGAACAGCCCGTTCTCGCCGTCGACGATGCAGTCGCGCATGCCGCCGACGCGCGAGGCGACGACGGGCAGCCCCGTCGCCATCGCTTCGATGAGCGCGTTGCTGAACGACTCGTAGTGCGACGGCTGCACGTACGCATCGGCCGCGCGCAAGAGCCGCGCGGTCTCCACCGACGCGCCATGAAAGATCACCGAGCTCTGCATGCCCATCGACGAGACGAAGCGCCGCGCGGCCGGGCCGGCGTTGAGCGGGCCGGGCATGTCGGGACCGATGAGCACCAGGATTCTGTTGGCGTGCCCGACGTCGCGCCACGCCGTCAGCAGATCGAGCACGCCCTTTTCCGTGCTCAGCCGGCCGACGAAGAAGCAGAGCTGCGCGTCGGCGCGCCAACCCTGCTCCGCGCGAATGCGAGCCTTTTCGTCGCCCCGCGGCGGCCGGTACCGCTCGGTGTCCACGGAATTCGGCAGGTAGTACACGTCCTCACGAGGCACGTGCGCGGCCAGCGCTTCGTTCTCGTTGTCGCGGCAGTTGCACGCGAACGCGTCCGCGCGCATGTAGAAACTCGTGAAACGCCGCTTCATCCACCGAACGAGCGCGAGATCGGGCGGAATGTGCCAGCGCGCGAGCGGCGCATCCCACTGATCGCCCATGAGCACGCCGAGGTTGCCCGACCGCAGCACGACCGGCCGCCTGAGCCATCGGCCGGCAAGGATCCCCGCGATGCCGATGCCCTGATACCCGGGACAATAGATGAGATCGAACTGGCGCCGCAGGCTCAGGATCTTCTTCAGCGCGAACGGAATCATCGCCCACTTGCGCAGACCGGTCCGTGGCCCGCGCGGCGGCACGCGATGCACCGTGATGCCGTCGATCTCATCGACCGCGAGCGATCGGTCCTCGTGGTGCTTCGTGACGACGACGACGTCGAAACCGTGGCGGGCGAGATAGATCGCGACCGAGCGCGCGTGCGTCTCACTTCCGCCCTGGAACGGAACGTAGTACGCGCTCAGGATCAGAATGCGAGGCTTAGGGCCGTTGACGACGGCCGCTCTAGAGCTCGAACTGGTAGCCGACATCCAATTTCTGGTGGAGCAGCAGGATCTCGTGAATGTCGTACGGATGCGTCGGCCGGCCGGTCAGCGTGTTGCGCAGCACCTGAAACACGTGCTCCAGCCCCTGTGCATCGTCGATGTCGATGTCGGCGCGCCACTCGTCGCCGTTCGCGAAAAACGTGAGCTGCAGATTTCCGTAGTGGTCGGCGGTCTTGAAGCTGCCGGCGTGCTCGAAGCCGACGGGCGGATGGTGCAATCCCTCGGGCACCGGCTCGAACAAGCCAGTCGGCACCGAGTTCTTGACGTCCTCGCGCAGCGCCTGCGGCACGCCGCAGAAGAATCGGTCGCCGCGAAGCTCGAAAAGCTCCGTCAGATACGACGACACCACGCGGCCGTTGGGCAGCGACGTCGCCGCGCACTTCCGCATGATGTTGAGCAGCCCCGCCCGCCTGATCGCATCGATGCCGTCGTAGATCTCCTGCGCCGGCTTCTTCTCGAAGCCGAGCACCTGCTTCGAGCTTTTCAAGAGATCGCGCAGCTCGCCGCCGAGCTTGGCGAAGGCAGGGAACTCGACGTCCTTGACGCGCGCCGCGTCGATCGCGAAGTTCATCGCCAGGTCCGTGTCGTCCGACAGCAGCTTGACGAACGCAGCGGACGGCAGGTACGCCGCCGGATCCACTTCGACGCGATACAGCCCGTTGGCGCCGCTCTCGAGCCCGGTCACCGCGACCGGGTCCTTGCCGCCGCTGCGCACGGACTTCACGACGCCCGTGGCCATCTGGCGGATCATGACGACGGCGTCTTCTTCGATGGGTTGGCCGGCCGAATCCAACAGCCGCAGATTGAGCTTCGGTGCCTTCGGCATCGCGGGTCCTCTCAGTTCCTGGCGCCGGTGAACGGTCCCGCCTCGAATAGCAGCCGTGTCGCCGGATCGAGCATGATCGCCGACGGCGCCGCGCCGGCCGCGAAACGCCACGATTGATGCGCCTGTGTGAACTCGACGTGCTCGGTGCGCACCGCCGCGCCCTCGACCGTGATGCCGATGTCGAGCGGTAAGCGGTACGGCGTGCCGGGCTGCGTCTGATCCAGCGTCACTTCGATCTGTTTCGCCGCCGCGTCATACCGCCACGACCCGGCAATCATCGGTGATCCGGCACGCCGCAGCCATTGATCGAAGAACCAACCGAGCGGCTGGCCCGATGTCTCCTCGAACACGCGCTGCAGGTCGGCGGTGGACGCGCTCGCGTCGCGATACCGCGCGTAGTACGTGCGGATGGCGGTCCAGAACGTGTCGGTGCCGACCAGATTGCGCAGCATGTGCAGCGTCCAGCCGCCCTTCTGATAAATGATGTTGTTCAGCACGCGCCCCATGTCGGCGAGGTTGTCGTGCGTGACCTTCATGCCGGGGTTCTGGTGCTCGAGCGTGAAGATCCGCTGGCGGCTGGACTGCAGGCCCGCGACGAACGCGTCACGTCCCGCCCAGTGCTCCGTGCACAGCAGCGTGAAATACGTCGCAAACCCCTCGCTCAGCCACACGTCGTCCCAGTCTTTTTCCGTGACGGAGTCGCCAAACCACTGGTGCGCGATCTCGTGGTACACGAGGCCGGTGGCGGGGCGTACACCACCCGGAGCGTCCGGCCGGATGCCGCTTTCGCCGTAGAAGATCGCGCTCGCGTGTTCGGTGCCGCCGCCGAGGCCCGCGGCCGCGACGCTGGCGAGCTTCTCGTACGGATACGGCCCAATGTTCTCGCTGTAGAACTCGAGCGCTTCGCGCGCGGGGCCCTCGAAGTAGACGCGCCCGGCCTGATCGTCCTGGTGCGCGACCCACGTCGTGAGCTCGATGCCCTTCACACTGCCCGCGTGATGCACGGCAAACTGCTCGACGCCGACCGCGTTCAGCCACGACGCAATCGGCACGCTCTGCTTCCAGTGCGTGAGTCGCCGCCCGTCGCCGAGATCGATCGTCTCCTGCAGCAGCCCGTTCGCGACGACCTGATACTTCGACGGCGCCGTGATGACGAACTCGCTCGTCGCCTTGTCGTACGGGTGGTCGATCATCGGCAGCCACTGCCGTGCGCGGTTCGGCCAGTTCTCGCTGAACGCGCTCCACTCGCCGTACTTGTTCGGGATGATGCGCAGCCCCGGACCACCATCGCGGCCGTTCGGGCCGAGCGGCGTGCCCGCGGGCGACGCCGGAATGCCGTGGTACTGAATCGTGAAGCTCACGAGCTGGCCGGACCTGGACGAGGCCGCGATCGGCAGCGTCAGGAGGTTGTTCGCGTGCGCGAACGTCACCGCCGCGCCATCGCGGCTGGCGCCCGTCACCGTCATCGCTCGGCCGTCGTGGGCCGACGTCAGATCCAGCGCGACCTCACGGACGTTGTCTGCCGTGAGCCGCACCGTCACCGTCGCCTCGCCGACGATCTCCGGCGACGTATCGCTCAGCGTGAGACGAAAGACGTAGTGCTGCGCGTCAACCGTCGATTGGCGGGGGTAGGTGTCTCCAGCCAACGGGGCGACATACGCCGCGATTCCGGAAGCCAGCGCCAGGACGCCGGCGATGCGAATGTGGCGCATTGAAGGATGAGAATAGTCGATCCCAGCCGCGTTACGACCCTCCGCGCTTCTGCTGGAATCTCGCGATGTAGTTACTGTGACTGGACGACGACGGCGGCAGGACCGGCACGCCGCGCGGCCTCGGCGGCCGTCGCACCCAGCGGCGGGCCGATGATTCCGCGCGGCGGAGGTGCTCACCGCGGCGGATCGCGTCCGCGGACGGAAACGGGTCGCGGCCGCCGAGCGACGCGGTGCGCTCGCACCAGGGACAGCTCAACAGGTGGCCGGCGAAGAAGTGATTCGCGTTCTTCGCGCAGTTCCGGAGCTCGCGATCGATCGTCCAGAGCTCCTCGGTCCAGGCCGCGGCGTTCGGCCGCTGCAGCGGCGCCGGTCCAAACGCCGCGCGGAACAGCGCGCGCGTGCTCCGCGGCAGGATGTACAGGGGCGGCGCCACCGGGGACTGCGACGCCGTCGGCGCGAGATCCGGATAGAGGCCACGCTTGATGCAGTCCTCGATCGAGACGATGTCCTCCGTGGACGCGACCTTCACCTGAAACGGATGGCAGCCCATCAGGAACTGATAGATCAGCACCGCGAGGCCGAACAGGTCGTGCATCTCGGTCCGATCGATCGTCGCGAAGCTGTAGCCGGCGAGCTCGGGCGGGGTGAAGAGGCTCGTGCCGACCGTGCAGCGAAACACGCGGCCGCTCGCCGGATCCTGCACCTGAAAGGAATCGCAGTCGACGAGCGCGACGACCGCGTTGCCCGTCACGAGCACGCCCTGATCGTTCACGTCGCCGACGACGTAGCCGCTCTCGTGGATCTTCTGGAGCGTCAGCGCCAGGTTCATCGCCGCGCGCAGCAGATACCGCCAGTTGAAGTGCGCGTGCGTCTGCAGCCGGCTCTTCGTGTTGTGCAGATGCGCGGCGGGCACGCCGGCGGCGACCCGCGGCATGAGAAATCCCGTGACCAGCCCGGTCGACGGCCGCCCGAAGATGCGCTTGGTCGGCCACGCGATGACCGTCTGCCCATTGACCGCGACCTGCGCTGGCGGATGCTGGATCATGATCGCGAGCTTCTCGGCCTGCACCGGCGTCGGCTGGTGATACATCTTGGCGACCAGGGCCGGATCCGACTTCAACGCGAAGACGCGCGCTTCGCCGCCCTGGCCCAGGCACTCGCCGAGCTCGAGCGGGAGCGGGGCGTCAGGCCGCATCGCCCGTCCACACGGAAATCACGAGCGCGCGGTCGTCGTCGGTGCGCCGGTCGAAGCGCTCGGCTTCGAGCAGCTCGCTCAGGCTGCCTTCGGCGGCCGTCGCGTCCGGGGTCGTACGAACGAAGTCGAACAGCGGATTGAAGAACGGATCGTGCGGCTTCCATTGTGCGAGCTGCATCGCGAGATGTTGGATGCCGTCGGTGAAGACCGCGCAGTCCGAGACGTGATCGGGGCGAAAAAAAACGTCGGGCTCCGAGTACGCGGACGTCAGGAAGCGTGTCTCATTGGCGAAGCCGTTGTCCGGCGCGGGCGCAAGCGGCACGAGCGCGCCGCCCACGCGCCCCACGCCTCCGCCGTCACCCACGCGCCCGTAACAGCACGCCTCGTGGCCCAGGAGCACGACCTGCAGCGTCGTCGCGAACTCGGAGGGTGGGTGGCCTTGCCGTCGGGCGACGTCGACAATCGATCCGCGCGCGGCTTCGAACGCCCCGCGAATCGCCGGCGCCCAGATGGAGGGATCGCTCACGAGCAGATCGCCGACGTTGCGAAGGTAACGAACGGCGCGCTCGACGGAGATGTCCGCACCGGCCTTGGAGAAGATCGCCGATCCGGCGCCGTCGGCGACGGCAATCGCGGTCAACCGAGGCCCGAGCGGCGCGTAGGTGAACGCGTCCTGGCAGGGTGTGCCTTCAACGGCGTGCGCGATGCCTTTGGCTTTCGCGCCGATGCTCCGCCACACGTCTTACACCGACGCCCAGCCTGCCGGCGGCAGGGGCACCTGTTCCCCGGGACGCGATTGCGCCACCGCCTGCTGGCTCTTCGACAGCCACTCGAAGAGCTCGACGAACTGCACGCCCTTGAGCTGCAGCGGGGGGCGGTTCGGCGTCGTGAACGTGCCGAGTCGCGGAAAGTCGGCGCTTTCGGTGCCGACCGCAAAGAACACGAGCTTGCCGTTCTGCTGCTCGGCCACCAGCCGCGCGCGTGCGGACTCGACGAGCTCGTCGGGCTCGCCGACCGGCGCGCCATCGGTAATCAGGAAGACCCAGGGCCGGTAGTAGGCCACGCCGCTGTTCCGATACGCCGCCTTGCGCTGTTCGAGGGCGTTCAGCGCCATCTCGATGCCCGCGCCGAGGAAGGTCTGGCCGCGCGCGGTGAGCTCGGGCGGCACGAACTGATCGACCGTGACGAAGTCCTGGGTGAGCTCGGCGCCCGATCCGAACGAGACGATCGCGATCTCCACCCGCCGCGCCGCAATCGTGTCGCCCGAGACCTCCCGCTGGAACGCCTTCAGCCCCTCGTTGAGCGCGGCGATCGACTCGCCCTGCATCGACGCCGAGACGTCGAGCAGCAACACACAGGGACACCGCGGATCCGGGTTTTCGGCAAACTCGATGTGGTCGAGATGCGTCGGCATGGCTTAAAGTACCGCAGAATTTCCTTTTGTACCAGTTGCGGCATGGTGGAGAATTGAGCCCAGTTCGAATGGAACGGGCCGGCAGCTTCATCGTCGACGACGCCGCCAGCTCGTCCTCCGGCACTCGGCCGGGGCTGGCGAGCTGGTATACCCCGGGGTTGTCGGATGGCTTGGGGGATCGGCTGTTGATGTTCGACAACAGCACCGCCTCCCCGCTGGAGCTCCTCCGTTTCAAGAAAGAATTCAGCGGCGTGCCGGCGTTCGAAGCCGCGCTGCGCGAACGCTTTCAGCAGCTGAACCGGCTGAGCCATCCGTCGATCGGCCGCGTGCGCGCCATCAAATGGCTCGACGCCGGCGAGGGCCTGGCGCTCGTCTCCAACCAGATCGCCGGCCGGCGGCTCTCCGAGATCCTCTACGAGGCGCGCGGCCCGACCTACGCGATCGAGTTGATCCGGCAGCTCACGCCCGCGCTGGCGGCGCTCCACCAGCAGGATGCCGGCGTCTCGCATGGCGCCTTGACCGCTGACCGAATCATCGTCTCGCCGGAAGGCAGACTCGTCATCGTTGAGCACGTGCTCGGTTCGGCCATTGAGTCGCTCCCCCTCACCGCCAATCGTCTGCGCTCCGATCTCGGTTTGGCCGTCGTCTCGCACGACGACGCCGCCGTGTTCGATGGCCGGACGGATCTCGTCCAGCTGGGTTTCATCGCGCTCTCGCTCGTCCTGGGACGCCGGCTCGATCCCGGCGACTATCCGGACCAGTGCGGAGTCCTACTGGACGAGTTCATCCGGCGCGACAGCTACGGTTCGTTGGCCTCACTGCGGCTGCGGTGGTGGCTGGAACACGCACTTCAGTTCGAAGGACGAAGTTTTGAGTCAGCATCGGAAGCGCAGCAGGCGCTTCTCGAGCTGCCGGAGGACGTTGATATGCTACCGGCCACCAAGCCAGTCCACCGCACGCTTCATGCGCTGCCCGATCCGGCAGCCGTGTCGGCGGAGGCTTCGAGCGACACGGTACTTAATCCGCTGGCTGCGCCGGATTTCCCGTCTCAGGAGGCACCCGCGGTCGTCGTCCCGCCCGTCACGTCGTGGCGGACGAACACGCGGCGCTGGATCATCCCGGGCCTCGCGGCGCTCGCGGTCGCCGAGGCGATCGTGATCGGTGTGCTGCTCTATCGCCAGCGAGCGGCCGCGGCACCGCCGAGTCCGCAGCTCGTGCTGCTCGAATCCGACATTCCCGGCGCGCAGGTGATGATCGATGGCAAGAAGTCCTCGACGCCAGTGATGCTCAACGTGCTGCCGGGCATGAAATCAGTGCACCTGCTGGCGCCCGATTCCGCGTCGGCCGCGCCCGCCAGCGTGACGGTCGACCCGGCGACGGTCGGCACTGGCCAAGTCGAGATCGCGTCCGATCCGCCGGGCGCGCGCATCACGATCGACGGAGCGCGGCGCGGCGCCACGCCGCTCACCTTGCCGCTCCCGCCCGGACAGCACACCGTGGTCGTCTCGGACGGCACCACGAACGTCAGCCGCACGGTGAACGTCGCCGCCGGCGCGACGTCGACGGTCATGGCCGCGCTCGCCCCGGCGGGCACGGTCGCCGGGTGGCTGACGATCGCGGCGCCGTTCGAGCTGCAGGTGCTCGAAGGCGGTAATCTCCTGGGCACGACGAGCACGCCGAAGCTCATGCTGACGGCGGGCCATCACGATCTCGTGTTGAGGAACACGACGCTCGGATTCGAGAGCAAGATGCCGGTCGAGATCCAGACCGGCAAGACGTTGATGTCACCGATCACCGTGCCGAACGGTTCGCTGTCAGTGAACGCGCTGCCGTGGGCCACCGTTTCGCTGGACGGCAAGGAGATCGGCACGACGCCCATCGCCAACCTCGACGTGCCGCTCGGCACGCACGATCTGACGTTCCATCACCCGCAGCTCGGCGACCGGAAGCAGTCGATCGTCGTCACCGCCAAGGCGCCGGTGCGGGTCGTCCAGGATCTGAGGAAGTGACGCCATGATCTCGACGTTCATTGCCGTCGTCATCTGGACGCTCGCCGCACAGTCCGGCGCGACGACGCCCGCGAAACCGGCCGGCGATCTCGCCGCCGCCAAGGCGCTCTATGCTTCGGGTGATTACGAAGAAGCGCTGACCAATCTGTCAGCGATCAAAGCGGACGACTCCGTCGACGAGGTCGAAGAGTATCGATCGCTCTGTCTGCTGGCGCTCGGACGCACGGCGGAAGCGCAGCGCTCGCTCGAGCGGCTCGTTACGCGCAATCCGCTCTTCAAGATGTCGGAAGCCGACGTCTCGCCTCGCCTCATCGCGATCTTCCACGACGTGCGCCGGCGAATTCTGCCCGGAATCGTGCGCGATCTCTACGCGAAAGCCAAGGCGAACTTCGAGCAGGGCAAGTACGACGCCGCCAAGCCGCAATTCGAAGACCTGGTGACGCTGCTCGGCGACGATGACCTCGCGGAGGATGCGGCGTCGCTGTCGGATCTGAAGATGCTGTCCGACGGCTTCCTGAAGCTCGCCAACGCGCAGCTTGCCGCGAAAGCCGAAGCGGCCAAAGCCACGCCGCCGCCCGCGCCCAAGCCGGCCGCGACCGAAGACGCGCCGGCGGCGACGATGGCGGACCGCACGTTCGGTGTGGAAGACAAGGAAGTCACGCCGCCCGTCGACGTGAAGTGTCCGATGCCGGAATGGCATCCGGTCACACCGGCGCAGATGCATGATTTCCACGGCGTGCTGCGCGTGGTGATCGCCGCGGACGGCAAGGTGGAGATGGCCTCGGTCGTCACACCCGGGCATCCGGCCTACGATCCGCTGCTGCTCGCCGCCGCGAAGGACTGGCAGTACAAGCCGGCGATGCGCGACGGGAAGCCCGTCAGGTATCAGAAGCTGATTCCGTTCGTGCTCCGGCCGCGGTCGGAGGCGCAGGGCATGATTCAGAACTAGAACTACTTTCCGGCGGTGGCCTTGCGGATCTCAGTAAAGAAATTGAACACGAGCGTGACGTGCTTGCGCTCTGGGGGCGTGGCGGACGTCAGCAGCATGACAAAACGGCTTCCGTCGGCGCTCACGTCGTAGGTCGTCGCATCGTCCAGCGCCGGGATCGCGGCAGCGTCAAACAGCTTGAAGGGTTTGCCGAGTGCCAGCGTGTTGCCCTCGGGTGTCACCTCAACAGCATTCATCCCGGACTTTTCATCCAAATATGTGAGCTCTCGACCGCGCCTGCTCCATCGTGGCATGGTGCCTCCTCCCGAAGACACCTGTCGCAGACCGCCGCCATCCGGATACGAGCGAACGAAGACGTTTGTCGGTCCGGGGAGGTCCGCCGACTGATACGCCATCCACTTTCCATCCGGCGAGAACACGCCCAGCATCTCATTGGCCGCTGAGGTCAGGAACGGTGTGATCGTGCCGTCAGCCAGTGAGACGACCATGATGTCCGTGTTGGTCTTCGCGTTGGCGTCCATGAACGCCAACCGCCGGTCGTCCGGAGAAAATGACGTCGGCAGCCGGAGGGATCCGCCCCACGTCAGGACTTTGATCTCCCCCGTGCCATCGCTTCTGCCCACGTACACCTCGACGCCCTTGCCTCCACGGTCCGACGCAAAAGCCAGCTGCTGCCCGTCCTGCGACCACACGGGGAGCATGGACAGATTGTCGAACGTGATCTTGGTCAGCGTCTCGCGTGCCAGATCGAGCATCTCGATGGTTTGAGTCTTCCCGTCCCTGACGCGGAGGGCAATCCGCGTTCCGTCGGGTGAAAACCTCGGATCACCAAAGAGTTTCTTCTCAGGAAACTCATACGTCACTTTGCCCGAGCGGTCGGCAATGACCAGCCGCCGCGGCGTCCCCTCGAGTTGCGGTAATTCGGGCGGATACGCGGCGGTCCCGTTGGAGGCGATGGTGAATTGCACCGCGCCGGTGCCAGCGGCGCCGCCGACGCCGCTGCCGCTGGCGACAATGCCGCTCAGCACCGGTTGTCCGGGGTCACTCATCACCTTGAGCTGTTTCGGATCGAATCGCGCCGCGTACAACGTGTTCTGGCGCGTGTAGAGGAGATGGCCTGTCGACACAAACCGCGGAAACGTCCCGCCGCGAATCACGACGGTGCGCTCTCCCGTGTCGAGTCTGACTGCCTCAATCGTGCCGTCATCATAGGTGCCGTCGGCGAGCTGGCAGATGAACAGCACGGACTTGCCGTCCGGAAGAAAGGCGGGCCAGCGGTGGGTCCGTTCGTTCCCTGTGAGCGTCGTGACCGGCACGGCCTTGCCGCCGGCGGCGGACACGCGCGAGAGCCCTGCGCTCAATCCCGCGGTGAAGACGATCGTGTTGTCCGGCCCCCAGGCGCCCCCTCGTGACGCGGTCGCCGATGTGATCACCGTCGGTGTGCCGCCAGAGAGTGGCGTGCGCATGAGATTGCCGTTCGCAAAGAACGCGACGAATTGTCCATCTGGCGAGAAGAAGGGCTGGTAGGCGCCGTCCGTCCCCGGAAGCGGCGTCGCCTCGAGGCGGTCGAGCGGACGCACATACAGCCGTCGAGCGCCGCCCGCGGCCGACGTGCCGACGTACACCAGCGTCATGCCGTCCGGCGACAGCACGGCGATCGCGCCGTCATTCTCAGTGATGGAGAGGTCGTCGGTGGTGGTGATTTGTGTGTCCAGATAGAGCGGACGCGCGGTCTCTTCAGAGCGAGGCCACAGCGCGACGAGCAGCGCTACGAGCAGGGCCGCGGCAATCCCCCAGGGAAGCGCGCGGAGCCAGCGACGGGGTTCGGGAGCCGCAGCTCCTCGCAGCCCGAGCCCGGACGCAGATCCCGGGGTCTCTGCCCCGGACATGAGCTCATCGATTTCTATGCGGACGTCGCCCGCGGACTGCATGCGATTCCGCGGGTCTTTCTCGAGACAGCGGCGCAGAAGCCGTCGAACGGAGGCGGGCGTGGATGCCGGCAGCATGTCCCACGCCGGGGGTTGCGTGATGACGTGCGCGATCGTCTCCGTGACCGTCTCGCCGCGATACAGCGCCTTGCCCGTCAGCATCTCGAACAGGACGACGCCGAGCGCCCAGAGGTCCGCGCGTCGATCGGCCGGCTTCCCCTTCGCCTGCTCCGGCGCCATGTACGCGGCCGTGCCGAGAATCACGCCCAACTCGGTCATCGCAGGTGACGTCATGGTGGAGGGCGAGCCATGGGTCGTCCCTGACGGGTCCGGGGTCAGGGCTTTCGCCAAGCCGAAATCCAGCACCTTCACCGTGCCGTCGTCCGTGATCTTGATGTTCGCCGGCTTGAGGTCGCGATGAATGATGCCCTGCTCGTGTGCGGCCTCGAGCGCGGAGGCGATCTGTCTGGTGATCGGCAGCGCCTCAGCGATCGGCATGGGCACGGCGACGAGATCGGCGAGCGTCCGGCCTTCGACGAGCTCCATCACGAGCGCGTGCGTCGCGCCGGTATCTTCGAATCCGTAGATGGCCGCGATGTTCGGATGGTTGAGTGACGCGAGCACGTGCGCTTCGCGCTTGAATCGCGCGAGCCGGTCGGGATCGGTGGCGAACACCCCGGGCAGGGTCTTCAGCGCGATGACGCGATTGAGCTTGGTGTCGCGGGCGCGATAGACCTCGCCCATGCCCCCGGATCCCAGAACACTGAGGATTTCGTAGGATCCCAGGCGGTGGCCCGGCGAGAGCGGCATGGGAGGCGGATTATAGACTGGCCCCTCTGGTTACACTGAGCCACATGTCCAAACCCTCGCCGGGCGACGTCGCCGACGCCATCGCGCATCTGAAGACCGTGCTCGGCGCGCAGGTGAACGACAGCGCGGTCGTCCGCCAGCATCACAGCCAGGGCGAGTCGTACCATCCGCCCGCCGCGCCGGACGTCGTCTGCTTTCCGCGCCGCACCGACGACGTCGTGGAGATTCTGCGCGCGAGTCAGCGGTTTCACGTGCCGGTCGTGCCGTTCGGCGCCGGATCCTCGCTCGAGGGACACGTCCACGCGATCCATGGCGGCATCTCGATCGACATGCGTGAGATGAACCGTATCCTGCGCATCGGCACGGAAGATCTCGACGTCACCGTGGAAGCAGGCGTCACCCGCCTGCAGCTGGCGAAGGCGCTCGCGAACACCGGGCTCATGTTTCCCGTCGACCCTGGCGCCGATGCGACGCTCGGCGGCATGGCGGCCACGCGCGCCTCGGGCACGACAGCCGTGCGCTACGGCACCATGCGCGACAACGTGATGGCGCTCACGGTCGTGCTCGCCGATGGACAGGTCGTGCGCACCGGGACGCGAGCCCGCAAGTCATCGGCCGGCTACGACCTCACGCGCCTCATCGTGGGATCGGAGGGCACGCTCGGCGTCATCACCGAGCTCACGCTTCGATTGCATCCGATTCCAGAGGCCGTCGCGGCGGCCGTGTGTGCGTTCGACACGATGGCCGGTGCGGTCGAGACCGTCATCGCCACGATTCAACTCGGACTGCAGGTCGCGCGCATCGAGTTGCTCGATGGACATCAGATCGACGCGATCAACAAGTACTCGAAGACGACCTTTCCGATCGCGCCGACGCTCTTCTTCGAGTTTCACGGCGACAGCGAGCAGCACGTCGGCGAGCAGACCGGGGCCGCCCAGGCCCTTGCCGCCGAACGAGGCGGCCGGGGCTTCAACTGGGCCACGCGGCTGGAGGACCGGACGCGGCTCTGGCAGGCGCGGCACGACGCGCTGTACGCCGCGCTTGCGCTGCGTCCCGGATCGCGCGCCTGGACGACGGACGTCTGCGTCCCAATCTCCCGCCTCGCCGAGTGCATCGTCGCCACCGAGGCCGATCATGCGAACGCGTCATTCCCGGTCTGTCTCGTCGGGCACGCGGGCGATGGCAACTTTCATCTGCTCTACGTGCTCGATCCGTCGAGCGCCGCCGAGCTCGAAGAGGCGAAACACCTCAACGAGCGGCTCGTCACGCGCGCGCTCGCGATGGACGGCACCTGCACCGGCGAGCACGGCATCGGGTACGGCAAGAGAGCAAGTCTCGTGGCCGAACACGGCGCGGGCGTCGAGGTGATGCGCCTCGTCAAGCACGCGTTGGATCCTGACAATCGGATGAATCCGGGCAAGGTCGTGTAACGGCCGTTTGACGTCCTTCGGCAAGCTGGCGCATACTCCCTCGTCCTCTCGTCGTCCTGTTGCTCCCAAGGAGATTGCATGAGAATTGCCAAATCGTTGTCGGTGTGTGCCCTCGTTCTGCTCTGCTCCGCTGCCGTGCTCGCGCAAGATCCCGTGAAGGTCGATCCAACGCACTACAAGATCGTGTTCGAGAACGCCAGCGTGCGCGTGTTGAAGATCGACTACGCGTCCGGCGCCAAAAGCGTGATGCATCACCATCCGGATTCGATCGTGATTCCGCTTGTGACTTCGAAGGTCCGTTTCGCGACACCCGACGGCAAATCGGAGGACCAGGAACTGTCGAGCGAGTCGGCGATGTACGCGCCCGCGGGCAATCATCTGCCGACCAACATGGGCAGCGGGAAGATTGACGGCCTGCTGGTCGAGTTCAAAGCGGCGGCGCCCGGCAAGGCGACGCTGCCGGCCTCACGCCCGGGCATGGCGCTGAAGGTCCTCGCCGACGGCCCGTACGGGATGGCGTATCGATCGACTGCCGAACCGACCTTCCAGGAACCCGCCGGCACGAAGCACGACTACGATCAGGTCGTGATCGCACTCGGCGCCGCGCAGATGTCGCTGTCGCTCGACGGCAAACCGGCAAAGACCACCTGGGCGCGCGGCGACGCGGTGTTCGTCGGCCGCGGCGTTGCGCACGAGGCCAAGAACACGGGCGGAAAGCCGGTGGACTTCGTCATCGTCGCGATCAAGTAGTGCACGACGCGGGACGCCGGGCCGTTGGGCTCGGCGTCCTCGCCACCCTCGATCGACGCGATCGGTATTCGTCTACTGCACATCCAGTCTCCGCAGCTCCGCGCGCGCCCGCCTCCGTAGAACAATCGTCCAGCTCACGAACGCCGCCATCAAGGCAAGCGGCCCCCAAATCGTGAGAATTTGCGCCAGGTGAAAGCCCGCGCCGTGAACGGCGACGCCGCCGATCCACCAGGGCACGAGAAACGCCAGGTCGAGCGCGATGACGATCCAGCTCAGCCGGGCGAATCGATCCTGACGAACGCACAACGCGCGTCGTGCGGCCCGGTACTCGTCCTCCGGCGCGGCCAGGTGTTCGACCGCATGCCGCCGATTGACGACGTCCGCGAGCCACACCGCCGCGATCCCCAGCGCGACCACGAGACCGAGCGAGGTCTCGAACCCGTTGCCGGCGTGACGGAGCGCGGCACCGACCACGGCGATCGCGCTGATGGCCATCGCGGCCGACAGACCCTGCACGAGCACAACGCTTCGCCGCGCGCGCCGGGTGCGGGCGATCATCGCCTCCAGTTGCTGAACCGACGTGCGCGCCGTCCGCCAGCGCGCCTCCCAGTGTTCCCATTCGCTGGTGGCCGTCATCAGTCCTCTCCTCCAAGCAGCTCGAGCAGCCGATCGCGAGCGCGGGTCAACCGCACCGAGACGTTGGCCTCTGACGTCGCCTGGGCCGCGGCGATCTCGGCGAGCGAGAAGCCTTCGAGACGAAGCAGCACGGCTTGACGCTGCGTGTCGGGCAGCGTTCGCACCGCGGCGACGAGCCGCTCACGCCGTTGTGCATCATCGAGATTCGCGTCGGGGCCGGGCCGAGGATCGGCAATCGGCGCGTCCGGAGCCAGCGGCTCGTGACGCCGCCGGCGCGCGAGAAACGTACAACCGCGGTTGTGCGCGACGCGAAAGACGAACGTGCGCTCCGACGATTCCGCGCGGAACCTGGGCAGCGCCTGCCAGATCGCGACGAGAATGTCCTGCAGCAGATCGTCATGATCGGCCGCGTTGTCGACGTAGCCCCACGCAACGCGCGACAGGCCATCGCCGTGCGTGCGCACGATCCGCTCGAACGCCGGCTCCGCCATCGAGAGGCTGCCTCGCTCTACTCACCCCGCAAAGCGACGGCGGGATCGACCCGGACCGCGCGCCGCGCCGGCACCCACACCGCGATCACCATCGCGACGACGAGGATGAGCGCGGCCCCGGCGCCGATGAGCGGATCGGCAGACCCGACGCCGGACATCCTCGCGCGGAGCAGCGGCCCGCAGACCGACGCCAGCACGCCTCCGCCGAGGGCGCCCAGCCCCACGATGGACGCGGCGTGCCGGGCGACGCTCCACGCAATGGATCGCTCTGCCGCACCGAGCGCCATCCGGATGGCGATCTCACGCGCGCGAAGCGCGACGGAGAACGCGAGGACGCCGTACAACCCGACGACCGACAGCACCAGCGCGATGAGCGCAAATGCACCAATGACGGTCGAGCCGGTTCGCGGCACGAACGTCGACGCCGCGATGTGCTCTTCCAGCGTTCGAGCCTGCACCGCCGGCAGGTCAACGTGCACCAGCGCGAGCTCGCGCCGCACGGGCTCGGCGAGAGCATGCGCATCGATCGTCGTCCGGACGTGAATCGTCATCGCCGGCAGGAACCACTGCGCAGTCGGAACATACACGACTGGATGGAGCGGCTCGTCGAGCCGGTCGTACTTCCCGTCGTGCAGCACACCGACGACCGTCGTCCATCCGTTGCCGGGGTTGATGCGGCGGCCGATCGGGTCGCCGTTCCCGAGAAATCGCTTCACGAACGCCTCGTTCACGAGGGTCACCAACTCCGTTCCCGCACGGTCATCGTCGCGTAGATCGCGTCCGCGGAGGACAGCAATCTTCATCGTGGCGGCGTAGTCTGGACCGACGTGCGCTCGTTCGGCTGACATGTCGTCGTTGGGCGCCGGCGTATACCCCTCGACGCTCATCTCGACGATACGCCGCCCACCAAAGCCGAGCGGAACCATCGAAGCCACCGTCGCCGATTGGATACCGGGCAGCCCGCGCAGGCGCATCAGGAGCTCCTCGAGCGCGGCGACGCCGCGGCTTCCCGTGAATCGCGCCGCACCGAAGTCTGTGTCGACGAGCAGGACGTGCGCCGGATCGGAGAAGCCGACGTCGATCGATGATGCGGCGCGAAGGCCGCGCATGAACATTCCGGCCAGGACCAACGCGAGCACACACAGCGCAAGCTGGCCGCTCACGATAGCGGCGCGGAGGCGACCTCGGCCGCCGGCGACGCTGCGGGCGCCGACGCGAAGCGCCTCGGGCGCGGACACGCGCATGGCCGCGAACGCGGGCCCGAGACCGCAGGCGATCGTCACCACGAGCGCGGCGATGAGCGACACAACAAGCACTCGCCAGTTGATCGGGATCGGCAGGGAGATCGGGAAGACGCCGCGCGGGAGAAGCGAATAGAGAACACCACGCGCCGCGTACGCCGCGCCGAAGCCGAGCGCGCTTCCTGCCGCCGCCAGCAGTCCGGATTCGAGCAAGACCGTCTGAATCACCCGCCAGCGTGAGCCGCCCAGCGCTCGTCGCAGTGCGACTTCGCCTCGTCTCGCGTCAGCTCTTACGAGGAGCAGACCCGCGACGTTGGCGGAGGCGAGCACAACGAGCAGCCCAGACACGGCGAGCATGGCGGCAAAGAGCGGCGACAACGTGCGGCCGAGGAATTGGACCCGAAGGTCCATCACCGTCGAGCCCGTCACGGGTCGATCGCCGTATCCGGAGCTGATCCGCCTCGCCACGGCGTCCGCGTCGCCGCGCGCCGCGTCGATCGATACACCCGGCGCAAGGCGCGCAAACAGCAGCCACGAGCGAAGCTTGCGATCGTCGAGCGTGTTGACGCCGCTCAGCCGTGGTTGGAGCGTGAGCGGCACATACAGATGCGGGACGACGCCGGTGTACACACCTGAAAAACCTGGAGGCGCGATTCCGACGACCGTCACTGCCTGGCTGTTGAGCAGGAGAGTCCGTCCAATTACGCTCGCATCTTCCCTGAAGCGATCCCGCCAGTACTGGTACCCGAGGACGGCGACGGGGGCAATCGCGTCAACGTCGGCATCGACAATGCCGCGCCCGAGGCTGGGCTTGATGCCCAGGACATCGAAGTAGTTGCCGGAGACCGTCGTGGCGAGGACCGGCACGGACGCGGCCTCTCCAGGCTCGCGGGCTGACACGCGAATGATCCGCCAGGCCGCCATGCCGGCGAACGATTGCGTGCCGTCGCGCAGCTCCTTGAACGTCTGATACGACCACGCCCCCATGCCGCCGTTGGGTGGTCCGACCTCCAGCCCGACGAGCCGCGTTTGGTCAGAAACGCCGAGGAACGGGTGCAGGACGAACCCGTCCATCCAGCTGAAGACCGCGGTCGTGGCGCCAACGGCGAGCCCAATGGCCAGGGCGGCGGCAACCGTGACGTACGGGGAACGCCGCAGAGAGCGTATCGCGTGCCGGAGGTCGCCCCACAACGTGTGCATCGGTCGCTTCGTCAGGATGCGCTGTTCAGATAGTCTTCGTCGCTACTCATTTCTTTCAAGCCCGACCTGACAAGGTGTGTGTCGGCTCCGACGCGGTAAGATGCCCGCGCGCTGATGGCACTCACCCCCGGCACGCGACTCGGTCCTTACGAAGTTCTGTCGAGCCTGGGCGCAGGCGGCATGGGCGAGGTCTACCGCGCCCGCGACACCAAGCTCGGCCGCGACGTCGCAATCAAAGTGTTGCCCGACGCGTTCGCGACGGACGCCGAGCGGCTCGCACGATTCCGCCGCGAGGCCCAGGTGCTCGCGTCGCTCAACCATCCGAACATCGGCCACATCTATGGCCTCGAGGGCGATGCCGTTCAGGCGCTCGTCCTCGAACTGATCGACGGACCCACCCTCGCCGATCGAATCGCTCAGGGTCCGTTGCCGCCAGCGGAGGCGGTGCCGATCGCCAGGCAGGTGGCGGAAGCGCTCGAAGCCGCGCATGAAGCCGGCATCATTCACCGCGACTTGAAACCGGCGAACATCAAGGTTCGCGACGACGGCACCGTCAAAGTCCTCGATTTCGGCCTCGCGAAAGCCGTGTCGCCGGATTCGGCGGCCGACCCGATGAACTCGCCGACGCTCACGGCGGCCGCCCTCGCGCAAGGCTACGGCGGGCCAGGCACGCAGCTCGGCACGATCCTGGGCACCGCGGCCTACATGTCGCCGGAGCAGGCGAAGGGACGAGCGACCGACAAGCGCGCCGACATCTGGGCGTTCGGTACCGTTCTGTACGAGATGCTCTCCGGCCGCCGGGCGTTCGAGGGTGAGGACGTGTCGGAGACGCTCGCGTCGGTGCTGCGGCAAGACATCGACCTCGCCGCGCTGCCTTCGTCGACGCCGGATGTGCTGCGTGGATTGATCGCGCGATGTCTCGAGCGCGATCCCAAACGCCGCCTGCGCGACATCGGCGAAGCGCGACTCGCGCTCGAGACGAACGCCGCCGTCGCCGGAGCCCGCGCTTCTGCGCCCGTGGCCGGGCCGCCGACGAACCGCTTCGGCCTGGCCCACGTCGTCGCAGTCATCTTGCTCGTTGCTCTGGCGGTGATGGCGGGGCTGTGGTGGCGCGCCGTCTCTCATGCGCCGCTGCCGGTCACACGCGTCTCGGTCACGCTTCCGCCCGAAGTCTCGCTGCGACTGATCATCCATCCCGTGATCGCGCTGTCGGACGATGGATCGACGATGGCCCTCGTGGGCAACCGCAAGGGCGTCGATCAACTCTACGTGCGGCCCGTCAACGAGTTCGAGCCGAGGCTCATTGCGGGCACCGATGACGCGTCGAGCCCGTTCTTCTCACCCGACGGCACGTGGATCGCGTTCTTCGCTGGCGGACGACTGAAGAAGGTGCCCACCAACGGCGGGCCAGTCATCACGCTCGCGGAAAATTCCACCGACAACCGCGGCGGCATCTGGCTCGACGACGACACGATCATCTACACGCCCGGACCGGCGACGGGGATCTACCGGATCTCGGCGGCCGGCGGTACACCGGTGGCCGCGTCCACCGTTGACGAAGCGAAGCACGAGCGCACGCACCGCTGGCCCGAGATGCTTCCCGATGGCAACACCGTGCTCGTCACGGTCGGTAGCGTCGAACATCCCGACGACTACGACGACGCGACGATTGAGGCCATCCGTCTCGACACCGGCGCGCGCACGACCGTGCTGAAGGCCGGCCGAACCGCGCGCTACGTGTCGCCCCGCACCCTGCTCTTCGTGCGCGGGAAAGTGCTATATGCGGTCCCGTTCGATACCAGGACGCTCAGCGTGAAGGGTACGCCCGTGCCAGTCATCGACGGCATCTCCGGCGACGTCACGACGGGATCGGCACACTATGCGGTCGCGAAGAATGGCACCCTCGCCTTCGTCCCCGGCGATCCCTCGGGCGGCAACCGACAACTGGTCTGGGTGGACAAACAAGGCAAGGCCACGCCGGTTGATGTCGAGACCGCGCACTACGGCGACCCGCACGTGTCACCCGACGGGCGACGCGTAGCGGTCGCGGTCGTGGCCGGCGCGAGCGTGCGGGACATCTACGTCATCGACACGGTCGTCGGTACCTCGAGCCGGCTCACCTTCGGCGCCGTAGAGAACCGCACGCCGATCTGGATGCACGACGGCCGGCGGCTCGTGTACATCGCGTATGACCGCGCCACGAACCTCTCGGCCATCCTGATCAAGAGCGCGGACGGATCCGGTGAAGCGCAGAAGGTCACCGAAGTCAGCGGCCAGGCGTACGCCGAGGACCTCACACGGGATGACGCGACGCTAATCTTCTCGGCGAACTCGTCGACCGCGCGCGGCAAGTTCGAGGTCTTCCGTCTGGCGCTTCAGCCCGGATCCACGCCAACGCAGGAGCTCTCCGCGCCGGGCGACGTGCAGAACGCCGCGCTTTCGCCTGACGGCAAGTGGCTGGCGTACTACTCCGCCGAATCGGGACACCCCGAGGTCTACGTGCAATCGTTTACGTCGAAGGGCAGCCGCGCGCAGGTGTCCGCGGCCGGCGGCCTGGAGCCCCGCTGGGCGCCGGACGGCACCGCGCTCTACTACCAGCAGGCGGACGGAGTCATGCGAGTGCCGATCGAGCCGGGCAGCGCTTTCACGCCGGGCAAGGCCCAGATGCTCTTCACGAGCTCGGCGGTCCAGGCCGTCAGCGACAGCGGGCAGACCTACGACATCGATCCCAAAGGCGCGCGATTCCTGATGCTGCGTCCCGCGACCGAGGGCGCGCCCGCGCCGGATGTGCACGTCATCCTCAATTGGTTCGACGAGCTCAGCAAGATCCGAAAATCAAAATAGCCGGGCCGCTGGCTGAGCGTCTACCCCGCGCGGAGGAGCAGCGACACGCCCAGCGCGCTCAGGACGACGATCAGCACGAGCCCGATCGCGCCGAGCACTTTGTCCACGGCCGAGTGACCCGTCCACTGCAGGTAGTGAATCTTGTAGATGCCGTCGATGCGATCGGTGTCGCGGCCGCGCTGCGAGAGCGCGAGCCGCGTCCAGTTCAACGTCACGCGCGCACCAGTGTCGGTGGTCACCGACGTACCGTCGACGCTCACGATGCGTCCGTATCGCTCCGGGTTGGCGGTGAACGCGTCGGTCATGAGCGCGCGCAGCTCTGGCTCGGCAGGCGCCGGCCGCTCATCGAGCGTCTTCGGATCGAGATGCGTCCAGCCCGACGACGTGCGGACGAGCAGATGCTCGCCGAGCACGGTCTTCAGATAGCGGGCTTCGAGCCACGCCGGATGTGCCGGCAGCGTCACCGCGGATTCGAGCGGATACGTCTTGACCGCAATCGCCTCGTACGCGCCGCCGTAGCCCGGTTTGATGAAGAAGATCGCGCCGGTGATCGCCCAACCGAGGAACGGCAGCAGCATGACGATCCCGACAAGGCGATGCAGCTTGCGAAACGTCACAACCGGCCGGGGTGTCGCTGGCTACTGCTGAAGCCGGACGAGTACGAGGGAGGCGGACGGCGTGTTGGGCGCGGTGCTGCTTGATTCGAGCGTCACGCTGACGCCGTTTACCGCGCGCGGAAGATTGGGCGGATTTTCGATCGAGAGCGAGGCACGGCCGGACGAGTCGGGTGTCACGCTGCCAACGCTCGCCGCGGCGGAGTCGGACAGCAGCCAGACGTGATACACCGCACCGTTTGTCGTCGCGGGCAGCTGTGACGCGCTCAACACCAGGCCGCGCGATCGGCTCCAGAGGACCTGGGCGTAGGCGCGCGGCGCGCGGTCGGTGCCGACGAGATTGAACCTCACGAGGTCCGGCGCGGCGAGCACGCTGCCCACGATGCCGGCGTCGACGGCCGTCTGGCGCGCCTGGGCGATTTGTCGCTCGGCGTCCGCGCGGGTCGCGGCGATCTGCTGATTGGCCGCGGCGGCGGCGGCTTGCGCCTGCCGCTCGGCCGCCGCCACGCGCGCGGCCGCTTCGTCGAGCCGCGCGTTCATGTTGCGCTGCGCGACGATCCCGACGATCGCCGCGACGAGAATCGCAAGCGCGAGCGATCCGATTGCCACGCGCCACGTCCGCCCCAGCTTCTCGGCGCGCGTCGCGGTGTCGTGCACTTCCTGACGCTCGATCGTGACCTCGCGCTCGAGCGACTCCATGCGCGCGGAGAGCCGGGCCGCGTCCGGCAGCTCGCGCGGCCCGATCGCGAGTGCGCCCTGCGTTTCCGGCGCGGCGTCCGGCACACCGCTCCGAAGATCGTCGTGGATGCGCATGACGCCCTCGAGCGGAAACGGCGTCACGTTCGTCTCGGACAGGGCCGGCGCCGAAAGCGCACGCCGGTGGTCCGCGAGCGCGGTCTGCAGGTTCTCCGAGAGCCGGGTCAGCTGCGTCTGCAGGTTGACTTCGAAGGCGTCGAGCCGCGCTTCGGTCCGCTCGAACCCCTGCAGCGCGAGATTCGCCGCCGAGACGGTGACTTCGCTCAGTGCAGCCGCTTCCTGACGCAGCTGCCTGACGGGCTCCTCGTGGATGCGGCGCAGCGCCTGCCACTCGTTGCCGATCGCTTCTTCCAACTGTCGGAGGCGCTTCGCGTAGTCCTGCTCGAGCCGATTCTCGATGGCGCCCCAGTCGGTCAGCCGCATCTCGGCCTCGTTCACGACGTGCGAGTGCAGTGCGTCAGCGTCGGCCCAGCGGCTGAGGATTTCGTTGCAGCGCTCGGCGAGGCGTGCGAGCTGTTGCGTCGCCGGCTCGAGCGAGCCTTTCGACTCGCGTCCCATCTGGACGGTGAGGCTCAGGCGATCAATCTGTGCCTGGAGATCGGAGGTCGTCGGATCCAACCGGCGCATGATACGCCTTCCGCGGGCCGCGTACAATCACGAGTCGCTACGCGAAACCTTGGGCCCCTGCCGCCGATTTTCCGAAACGCTCGGCGGCAACCGGCCGGCGAGGACATCGGAAAACCCTCGGGAAAACCTCGGGATCGGCGGGGCCCGCCGACGTACACTGTCTCCTCCTTCAGCGGCTCTGCCCGGGAGGCGTGTCGATGACCCTCGTGTCCGGAACGTGTCTCGGCCGCTACGAGATTGGCATGTTCCTCGGCGCCGGCGGCATGGGCGAAGTCTATCGCGCGTGGGACAGGCAGTTGGCCCGGGACGTGGCGGTCAAGATCCTGCCAGCGAACGCGAGCGGCAGTGCGTCACGGCGAGCGCGCTTCAAGCGCGAAGCGGAAGCCATCTCCCGGCTTGCGCACGGAAACATCTGCGCTGTCTACGATGCGGGCGAGCAGGACGGCATCGCGTATCTCGTAATGGAGTACATCCCGGGTGAGTCGCTCGAGACGCGACTCCTGGGAGGGGCGCTGCCGTGGACGACCGCCGTGCAGATTGCCATTCAGATTGCCGCGGCCATCGACGCCGCGCATCGCAATGGCATCGTGCACCGCGACCTGAAACCCGCGAACGTCATGCTGACGGGCAACCGGGTCAAGCTGTTGGACTTTGGCGTCGCGAAGATCGTCGAAGACGCCGACGCCGAGCCGGCGAGCGACGTGCTGACGGCCGGCACGCTCACGGCGGAACATCAGGTCGTCGGCACCGTCAACTACATGGCCCCCGAGCAACTGGAACGGCGCGCAGTCGATGGCCGCGCCGACATCTTCGCGCTAGGCGCGGTGCTCTACGAGATGCTCACGGGTCACAAAGCGTTCGGAGGCACGAGCATCGCGAGCATCACTGCTGCGGTGATGATGATCGATCCGCCGCCGGTATCTTCAACCGACACTGAGCGCTCGTCCTTGCCTCCCTCAATCGACCACATCCTGCGGCGAGCGCTCGCCAAGGACCGAGACGCGCGCTGGCAGACCGCGCGCGATCTGATGCACGAGCTGCAGTGGCAGATCGACCGCCCGACGACTGATCAGACCACTACTCTCGCAACCAGCCGCACGTTGCGGCCTTGGCCGTGGATCGCGCTTACGGCCAGCATCGTCGCCGCGGCCATCGCAGGCGACGATTGGCTTCGAGCACACACCCCGCCTGCCGCCCGGTTCGTGGCGCCAATGACGATCATTTTTACGCTGACACCGCCCGAAGGCACGCAGTTCGCGTCTGGCTTTGACATTGCCGCTGTGTCCCCGGACGGGCACAAGATTGCTTTTCTCGCCGGACCAGAAGCAAACCCCTCGATCTGGGTGCGGTACGTGGAGGGACTGGCCTCAACCCTCATGGAAAGTACGGAGGGCGCCCACGCGCCATTCTGGTCGCCAAACAGCCAGTCGATCGGTTACTACGCGAAGGGAGCCATTCAACGTCTCAAAGTCGTGACGGCCGGTGGACACACTTTCAACGCACCAAGAGAGGTCGTCCAGGTCGGTGCGCCAAGCCAGAAGGGCTACACGACGTCGGCTGCCTGGATGTCAGATGACACCATTATCTATGCCGAACCGAATGGCCTCTTCCGAGTAAGTGCGGACAGCGGCACGCCATCCAAGATCACGGTGGTCGACAAGAATCGCGACGAGGTCTCGCACCTGCTGCCAACGGCACTATCGAACGGACGGTTCCTCTATCTCATGAAATCGCTCAGTGAAAAGTTTGAAGCCCGCGTGACCGATTCCGCTCAAGGACCAACCCTGAATGTCCCGACGGTGCAGTCCAACGCCGTCTTCGTCTCCGGCTATCTGCTGTTTCGGCAGGGAGATGCGCTGGTGGCGCAGCCGTTCGATGAGCAGCACGCGCGCTTGACCGGAACGCCTACCATTCTTGCTGAACGTGTGTCGTATGACTTGGGCAATGCGCGCACGGCTTTTTCTGCTTCGTCCGAGGTTTTGGTCTATCGCTCTGAAAAGCCACGAGAATTAACGCGTGTTCATCGCAATGGCACGCGAGCGGGGACGCTTGGCGAACGTGCGAGGAACTCGAATCCAATGGTGGCCCCCGATGGATCCGGCCGAATCGCCGTCGACCGGTTTGATCCGGTGACAGGACGATCCGACGTGTGGGTCATCGACGCCAAGGGTCGCGCGACACCCCTGAGCCAAGGCCTCGCAAGCCGCTTTCCCGTCTGGTCACCCGACGGGCAGTATCTCTTGTACTCAGCGAAGTCTGAAAACGGCGACGAGCTTCATCGGGTTCGGGCCTCGGGAAAGGACGACGAGGTCCTGTATCGGGCCGAACGGATTGTGCCGCTTGATTGGACCAGAGACGGTCGATCCATCTTTGCCAGCGGCTATCCGCTTAACAACGACCTCTGGGCGCTGACAGTGGACGATAAGAAAGCCAAACCGATCCCGATTACGACAGGCGACGCCGACGACAAGACCGCGCGCGTCTCACCGGATGGGCGCTGGATCGCTTACTCCAGCCACGAGGGCACGCCTGTCACACAGCCTGGCAACACGCAGGCACCAGCCGAGATCTGGATCCGGGACTTCGCCGGTGCGAACAAACGCCGGATCACATTCGATGGCGGCTTCGATCCAAGCTGGCGACAGGACGGTCTCGAGTTGTACTACGTCACGATGAATGGACGCGTGATGGCCGTGCCGATCCAGTTGCCGGACTCGACTACCCATGCTCTCAAAACTGGCCCGCCCGTCGCGCTGTTCACAATCAATGCGGACGGGATCCAGCAACTGTTTCATGTGTTTGCGGTCTCGCCAGACGGGCAGGAGTTCGTGGTCAGCGAGCCCAGCGGGGGGCCGGACCAATTGACGGTCATGGTGAACTGGATGGCCCGCCTCAAGGCACCATACCCGCAGTGAATCTCGATCGCCAACGACTCGGTATAATCCCCGCACCATCGCTCGGTTACTGGAGGATCACCATGGCAGGTCACCGATTTTCAGCCGGTTGGATGCTGGCGCTCTCAGCTGCGGCAGCGTTCGTCGTCGGCGCGTCGGCGCAGGAAGGCCTGCGTGCCGTCCGCGGCGTCGTCACGCCCGACAACCCGATCTGGGGGCAGGATCCCCAGACGACTCCCCCGCCGCAGCAGGAAGAAACCACCGGCCGTGCCGGCCGCGGCGGCAACCAGGCGCCTGCCCCACGACCGTACGGCCAGGTCATCACGTCGGCGGCCAAGACCGATGAAGGCATCTTCAAGGTCCACCGCGTCGGCGACACGCTTTACTACGAGATTCCGAAAGCCGAGCTCGGCAAGGACTACCTCTGGGTCACACAGATCAAGAAGACGACGATCGGGGTCGGCTACGGTGGTCAGGCCGCGGGTAGCCGCGTCGTGCGATGGGTGCAGAAGGGCGACCGCGTGCTGCTCGAAAACATCGACTACAGCATCATCGCCGACCCGAGCACGCCGATTGCCGCGGCGGTGGACGACGCGAACTACCCGGCGATCATCCGGTCGTTCAACGTCGCGGCCTACGCCTCGTCGGGCGACCCGGTCGTCGACGTCACGCCGCTCTTCATGACCGACGTGCCGGAGTTTTCCGTGCGGACGCGCGTCGGCGGCCGCGGGTTCGACGCGACGCGGTCGTTCGTCGAGAAGGCGGTGTCGTTCCCGCAGAACATCGACGTCGAGGTCACGCAGACGTTCACCGGCAACACGGACGCCGCGGCCGGCGGGCCTGGGCGCGCGGGCGGACGCGCGACCGGCATGCGCGGCGCCTCGGGCACGGTGCTCACCTACCACAGCATGATCAAGCTCCCGGAGAAGCCGATGGTGCCGCGCCTGTTCGACGAGCGCGTCGGCTACTTCACGCAGGGCACGACCGACTACGGCAGCGAGGAACACAAGTCGGTGGCCAAGCGCTTCATCACGCGGTATCGCCTCGAGAAGAAGGATCCCAACGCGGCCATGTCTGAGCCGGTGAAGCCGATCGTCTACTACATCGATCCGGCGACGCCGACCAAGTGGGTGCCGTATCTGAAGCAGGGCATCGAGGACTGGCAAGTCGCGTTCGAAGCGGCGGGATTCAAGAACGCGATTCAGGCGAAGGAAGCGCCGAAGAACGATCCGGACTGGGCGCCCGAGGACGTACGCTACTCGGTCGTGCGCTGGCTGCCGTCGACGACGGAGAACGCGTCGGGTCCGAACGTGCACGATCCGCGCACCGGCGAGATTCTCGAAGCGGACATCCAGTTCTACCACAACGTCCAGAACCTCACGCGCGACTGGTACTTCCTGCAGGTCGGTCCGCTCGATCCGCGCGCGCAGAAGCTGCCGCTGCCCGACGAGCTGATGGGACAGTTGATGCGCTACGTGCTGGCGCACGAAATCGGCCACACGCTCGGCTTCCAGCACAACATGAAATCGAGCTCGACGTACACGATCGAGCAGATCCGCGATCCGAAGTGGGTGAAGGAAAACGGCCACTCGCCGTCGATCATGGACTACGCGCGCTTCAACTACGTGGCGCAGCCTGAAGACGGCATCGCGATCGCGGATCTCATCCCGAAGATCGGGCCCTACGACAAGTGGGCGACCCACTGGGGCTACGCGCCGATTCCGGGCGCCACGACGTCGGACCAGGAAAAGCCGACGCTCGACAAGTGGGCGCGCGAGCAGGACGAGAAGCCGTATCTGCGCTTCTCGACCGAAGGCAACAACGGCACCGACCCGGGCGACGAGACCGAAGCGGTCGGCGACATCGACGCCACGACCGCGACACGGCTCGGCATCAAGAACCTGTCACGCGTGTCGGAAATGCTGATCGCGGCGACGAGCACGCGCACGGGCGATCCGTGGGACGACCTCGAGGAAGTGTACGGGCGCATGGTCGGCCAGTGGACGACCGAGATGAACCACGTCGTGCGCGTCGTCGGCGGCTTCAACTCGCAGCAGAAGCACATCGGCCAGGAAGGCGTGCGCTTCCAGACGGTCGCGCGCGTGAAGCAGCAGGAGGCGGTCCAATTCCTGATCGCCAACGCCTTCAAGACGCCGCAGTTCATGATCCGGCCCGAGATCCTGCGGCGCATTCAGACGACGGGCGTCGTCGAGCGGATTCGCACGTCGCAGGCGTCGATCCTGGGCGGATTGATGCAGGACGCACGGCTCGATCGCATGGTCGAACAGACGGCACTCGACGGGCCGACCGCCTATCCGCCGGTCGCGTTCCTGGGCGATCTGCGCAAGGGCGTCTGGGTCGAGCTCGACACGCCGGCGCAGCCGATCGACATCTATCGCCGCAACCTGCAGCGCTCGTACCTCGATGTCATCGACCAGCGCCTGAACGAAGGCGCGGCGCCGCCGAGCGACGAAGTGCGCTCGCTGCTCAAGGGCGAGCTGCGCGCGCTCGACAAGCAGCTCGCGACGGCGCTGCCGATGGCCACCGACGAGGTGACAAAGAGACACTTGCAGGACTCCCGCGACGAGATCGCGAAGATTCTCGATCCGCGTGCGATGCGGACGCGGCCGGGCGGCGACGCCGCCGCTGGACGCGGCGGACGCGGCGGCGGCGCAATTCGGTAGGACGATCCGGAAAGAACCTACACGCGGCGGCGAAGGCCGCGGCCAATCGCGAGCAAGCCCGAGCCGAGCAGCATCAATGACGCCGGCTCGGGCACCGGGTTCAGCTGCTGCTGCGGTACCGTGCGCAGCACCAGTTGATCCTGCGCCTTCGCGCCGCTCTGATAGAAGAGATTGATCACGCCCACGTCCGTGTTCGCGTAGCCGCCAAGCACGGCTGCGTGCGCCGCGGCCCGCAGCGCGGCGGAATTCCCGGCGTCGGACGTCCACTCGCCTTCGAGATACCAGATCGCCGCCTGAATGGCGTCCGCGGTGTAGCCGCCGAGCAGCCCTGCGCGGAAATTCGTAGAGATCCACGCCGTCTCGTTGCTGATCGGGTCGTTGCCCGTGTCGTCGTCCGCGTAGTCGGTGATGTTGCCGACGTGGAAGATGCTCGAGTAGTCGATGTGCTGTGTCCGCTGCAGACAAAACGTCAGCAGGTCGATGCCCGCGCCGTTCGCGAGGTCGTCGACGCTGAACGCGCCGCCGCCGAGCGTCCCGCTCGAGGAGATGAACCTCACGTTGTCACCGATGTGAATCGTGTCTGCCGACGCCGGAGCGGCGTGCCCGGCGATCGTCAAAATCGTCAGCGCGGTCAGCAGGTATCGACTCATCGTGCGGGAAGGCATCGCAAGAAGTCTTCCCGGCGCACCGCGGGCGGTAATTCATGAAACCCTGAGGAAACCCGGCCACTCCAGAAGTGTCGGCTGCTGCGAGGCAGACCAAGTTCCGTGGAGCCGGCAAGACCCCCGTGTATCAAATGTGATACCAACGAGACAGCGAGGTGGAGGACCTGATGACGCGACTCACACGACTGGCAATCGGCGCTGGCCTGATCGCACTGCTGGCGGGATCGGCGGCATGCGCCACCACGATCAACAAAGTACTGGCTGATCCGGCCAGGTATCGCGATCGCGAGGTCACGATCTCCGGCACCGTCGCGCAGAGCTTCTCCGCCGCCAATCGCGGTGTCTATCGCGTTCAGGACGACTCAGGTCAGATGTGGGTGATCTCCGAGCACGGCGTGCCGCGCAACGGCGCGCACGTGTCGGTGAAGGGCACGATTCGCGAGGGATTCAACCTGGGCTCGCTCGGCGGCCTCGTCAACCTGCCGCCGGGAATCGCGTCAGGTCTGGTCCTCGTCGAGACCTCGCACAAGGCGAAGTAGCCGCGAAATCCGGCGGCTACCGGCTCGCGATCGGATCGGCGTGAACCGTCAGCATGCCGCGGAGCTCGCGCGCCACGCCCGGGATCTTGACGACAACGAGGTAGCTGCCCGGCGGGACGAGCGGCCCGGCGTTCAGACCGCCGCCGCCTCTGCCTCCGCCGCCGGCCCCCCCGCCGCCGCCGCGCTGGCCCGCCGCTCCGGCCGCAGGTGCGGGCGGTTCCGCGCGCAGGTTCCACGCAACATGGTTGAGGCCGCGCGCCGCCGGACCTTGCAGCGTACGGACGCGAGTGCCGTACACGTCGCTGATCTCGATCTGCGCTTGCCCGGCCGCCTGCGCGCGCACGTAGTAGTTGATGCCGGCATCGAAGTCACGGTTCGGCGCAAAGAGCTCGCCGGCGCCGTACCACGCCTGCACGTTGTGGGTGATGATCTGGTGCGCGGGCGCGATCGGCGCGAGCGCCGCCTCGCTCTGCATGGTTTCCGCCGACAGCAACTGCAGCGGTCCCACGTCGTCGAGAATCCAGATCCCGCGCCCATGCGTGCCGACGACGAGCGAGTTGTCGCGCGGATGAATCACGAGATCGTCGGCCGGAACCGGCGGCAGGTTCGTCACGAGCGAGAGTGCGGTCCACGTCCGGCCGCTGTCCGTCGAGAAGTGGACGCCTTTCTCGTGGGCGAGCATCAGGAAGTGCGGATCGGACGGATGCTCGCGAATCCGATTGATGCCGGTCTCGGGCAGTCCGCTCACAATCGCGCGCCACGACTGACCGAAGTCGTCGCTCACATAGACGTACGGGTGATAGTCGTCGCTGTAGTGGCCATCGAATGTCACGTAGACCCGCCCCGGCGCGTATCGGGACGGCAGCACCGTGCTGACGTAGGTGTACTGCGGCACGCCAGAAATCTTTGAGGTGACGTTCGTCCAGGTCTTGCCGCCGTCTTTTGTCACCTGCACCGTGCCGTCCTGGGCGCCGGTGTAGATCACCTGCGCGTCGAGCGGCGACTCGCCGATCGACGTGAGCGAGGCGAACGGTGACGAGCCGTCGTTGCGCGACAGGGCACCAGGTGGAACCGGCGCGCCCATGATCGGCAGAGTGGCTGGGTCGATTCCGGTCGTGAGATCCGGGCTGACCGCCGTCCAGGTCGCACCGCGATCCGGCGAGCGGAACAGTTGCTGCGCGCCGACGTAGACGACCGCCGGATTGAAGCGTGACACCTCGATCGGCGTGTCCCAGTTGAACCGAAGCGCGGGCGCACCCGCCTCCGCGCCGCCGCCGCCACCACGTCCGCCGCCGGGCCGCGCCGGCGTCCGCTCGAGCGTCGTCAAGTTGACGCGCGAGATGTTGCCGTTCTGCGATTCCGCGTACGCGAAGTTCTCGTCGCCCCGATCGAACTTCACGTAGAAGCCGTCGCCGCCGCCGATGTTCCAGGCGTCGCGATTCGCGATGCCGTTGCGGTCGCGGACGGAGCTCGGCAGGCACCACTCACCGTTGTCCTGGAGCCCACCGCAGACGGTGAACGGGACTTTGTTGTCCACGTCGATCTCGTAGAACTGCGCGAGCGGGATGTTGTTGCGGAAATCCCACGACAGCCCGCGATCCCACGAGATGGACACGCCGCCGTCGCCGCCGATGATGAGGTGCGCCGGATCACCGGGATCGACCCATAGCGCGTGGTCCTCACCGTGAATCAGGCTCTGCCCCGGCGAGTTCGCGAAGATGTCCTTGAACGTCTTGCCGCCGTCGTCAGACACGTAGAAGCCGCGGTTCGAGCCGAGCTCGTACAACCGGTTCTTGTCTTTCGGGTCCACGCGAATCTGCGAGTAGTAGTTCGGCCGCGTGTTGAGCGGCGCCAGGTGTTCCCAGTGTTCGCCGCCGTCGACGCTTCGATAGAGGCCCGCCTCACCAGAACTCGGTGCGGTCGCGACGACTGGAGCGGCGGCCTCCGCTCCGGCGGCGCCGCGGCCCGCTCCTCGTCCCCCGCCGCCGGTCGCCGCTTCGACAATCGCGTAGACGATCGTCCCGTCTCCCCGCCGCTCGCCCTTATAGATGTCCATGCCGATGCGGCCCATCTCGCCCTTCGGCAATCCGTTCGTGAGTTTTCGCCAGGTGTTGCCGGCGTCGGTGGACTTGTAGATCCCGCTGCCGGGCCCGCCGCCGTTGTAGCCCCACGACTTTCGCTCGTGCTGGTACATCGACGCGTACATCACGCGGGGATTGCCCGGCTCCATGACGATGTCGTTGGCGCCGGTGCTGTCGTTGACGAACAGTGTTTTCTTCCACGTCGCGCCGCCGTCGGTGGTCTTGAACACGCCGCGCTCGGCGTTTGGTCCCCACAGATGGCCGGCCGCCGCGACGAACACGATGTCGGGGTTGGCGGGATCGATCACGACACGGTTGATCGAGCGCGAGTCTTTGAGACCCATGTTCGACCACGTCTTGCCCGCGTCGATCGATTTGTAGACGCCGTCGCCCCAGGACGAGCTCTGGCGCGTGTTGGCCTCGCCCGTGCCCACCCACACGACGTTCGGATTCGACCTGGCGACGGCGATGGCGCCGATCGACATCATCGCGTCGACGCGATCGAACACCGGCGTCCATGACACACCGCCGTTGACGCTCTTGAAGACGCCGCCGCTTGCTGCGGCGACGTACACCGCGTCAGGCTGACCGGGGGCGCGACCCACGGCAAAATCGTCCACCCGGCCGCCCGTGGCGGTGGGACCAATCTCGCGGAACTTCACGCCTGCGAGCCATGTCGCGTCGAAGGCCGCCGGCGTTTGTCCGCCGAGCGGCGCCGCCAGAGCCGTGGCCAGGGCGAGCAGACTGATCTGGAGCGGCATCCATGGGCGCATCGGGTCTCCTGTCGTGAATCGTTGGCGCCGCGAGTATAGTCGAAGGAGTCCCGCCATGACGTCCACCGCGCGCGCCTTGCGTCTCCGCATGGCCTCTACCGTCGTCGTGGCGATCGTGATCTCGCCGGGCAGTCGATCGTCTTGCCGGTCGTGGCACCTCGAGCGCGTGAAGTAGCGCGCGGCGGCTACTTCAGCTTGCCGTCGAGCTCGAGGTAGACGCGGCTGATGGCTGTCGCGCCCTGGCTCTGTCTGAGCGACCACGTCTCGAGATCGCCGAACTTCGCTTGAGCGGCAGCGGCATTCGCGTCGAGGCCCGCCGCGCGCAGCCGCTTCGCTTCCGCGATGACCTGCAGGATCGCTTGTCGGAACGTTTCGAGCTCTTCCTTGAGGATCGCCGGCGATTCGACGAAGCCGTGGCCAGGAACGTAGATGTTCACGTCCATCGCCTGCGCTTTCTCGATCGCGCCCACCCACTCCGACGGGTACGCAGACCGCATGGCCGGAAAGATTCGGTTCAGGTAGATCTCGCTCATGAACAGGATCTTTTCCTTCGGCAGATAGACCGCGAGGTCGCCGCCGGTGTGCGCGCGGCCGAGGAACCGGATCTCGATGTCGGTCTGGCCGATGCGAATCGCCGTGCGATCCGGCACGAGCTCGGCGTCGGGAATCTTGAGAATCGCCTGCGACGTCGGATGCACGTAGTACTTCGCGCCCGCCGGAAACGCCTTGTTGCCGGCCGTGTGATCGCCATGGTCCGATCCGATCACGACGTGGGTAATCGGCCGCGGCGTGACCTTCGCAATTTCGTCGACCATCCGCTGCGTTTCGGCCACGCTGCCCTGCCCGTCCGCCACCAGCACGCCAGCGGTGGTCACAACGAAGAGACTGACAGTCGTGAACTTCTCGGTGCCGGCCGACCGCAGCTGCTCGTACGAGTACACGCCGTCGGCCAGCTTCTGCACGCGCGGAAAGTCCGTGTCCTTGTACCCGCGCTTGTAAGGATCGCCCGTGCGCACCACCGTCTGGGCCTGCCCGGTCGCGAACACCAGGGAAACGACCGCGATTGAGACGCGCCACATGAACGTGATTGTATGGCTGGAGGACGGTCGTCATGCGCATCCTTCGACGCTCCGCCAGCGCGGCCCTGCTCGTCGCGGCACTCTCGTCGGGGCCGCTGCCGGCCGCGCAAAACAGTCCGGTTCGCCATAGTCCGGGCACGCTTCACGGATTTCTCGCCCTGCGATCGATGGACGGCGCCGTCATCGGCGACGGCGATCTGGCGCAAACCGTCGCGGGCGACCGCGTCACGGCGCGCACGACGTTCCGGTTTCACGACGGGTCGCTCAACGACGAGACGACGGTCTTTTCGGTCCGCGGCGCGTACCGCCTGATCAGCTACCACCTGGTCCAGCGCGGCGCGATGTTCGAGCATCCGCTCACGCTCGACGTGGACATGGCGACGGGCAAGGTCGCCGTGCACTCGCTCGAAGAGGGCAAGGAGAAGGTCGACGAGAAAACGATGAAGCTGCCGCCCGACCTCGGCAACGGGTTGCTGATCCCGCTGCTGCAGGATCTCGACGCGAAGCAGCTGCCGCTCACCGTCCCGCTGCTCGTCGCGACGCCCGGCCTGCGCGTCGTCAAGCTGGTCGTCACGAGCGCCGGGTCGGCGCAATTCCAGACGGGTCGCATCCAGCGCACGGCGACGGACTATCTCGTGAAGACCGATATCGGCGGGCTCGCGGGGGTCGTGGCGCCAATCGTGGGCAAGCAGCCGCCAGACGCGCACGTGTGGATCCTGGCGGATGCCGTGCCAGTCTTCATCAAATCTGAAGCGCCCTTGTCGGCGGGCGGGCCGCTCGTGCGGGCCGAGCTCACCAGTCCGCAGTGGCCGCGGTAGACGCCCGCTACGCGCGCGCGAAGTCGATGAACCCGCGCTCGACGTCCGTGTGGACGAGCCGCACGCGCAGCCGGTCGCCGACGTCGACGCCCTGTTGGCCTTGCGCGAGCAAGCCTTCGACGTGCGGCTGCAGGACTCGCACGAACGTGCCGCGCGGCGTGACGCCGGTCACGATGGCATCGAACTGATCCCCGATCCGGCGGCTCATCGCGACGGCGGCGATGCGTTTCGACATCGCGCGCTCGACTTTCCGCGCCGCGTCTTCCTTGGCCGTGCACGTCGCGGCGATGCGGGACAGCTCGTCGTCTGAATACGGGGCCGCGTGGCCGGCCAGCACGGCCTTGATCAACCGCTGTGTGACGAGATCGGCGTACCGCCGGTTCGGCGCCGTCGAGTGCGTGTAGTCCTGGACCGCGAGGCCGAAGTGGCCGGTGTCCGGATCGCCGGGCCGCTCGAGCACGTACTCGCCCGGGCCCATCAGCTTGATGACCGAGAGCGACAGGTCGGGAAAATGATCGGGATCCGCCGCGCGCCGGGCCGCCAGAAACTGATTGAGCGCTTTTGAATCCGGCGTCGCGGGCAGGCGCGTGCCGAGCGTCGACGCGAGCTCCACGATGCGATCCCAACGTTTTGGCACGCGCACGATCCGGCGGATCGACGAGACGCGCCTGGCCTCGAGCAGTCGCGCGACGGCGCCGTTCGAGGCGATCATGAAGTCTTCGATGAGCTCGGTCGCGTCGTTCGTGTCCTCGCGCGCGAGATCGATCACCTGCTCGTTCAACACGACCGGCCGCGTCTCGATCGTGTCGATGTCGAGCGCGCCGTGGCGGAAGCGCTCCCGCCGCAGCGCCTGGGCGACCTCGGACTGAAGCTTCAGCTGCCCCTGCAGCTCGGATGATGCCGCGACCTTCGGCGGCGCGGGCCCCCGCGATTCGAGCCACGCGCCCACCGCGCCGTAGGCGAGCTGTGCCTTGTTCCGCGCGATCGCGCGGTACACGCCGCCGTCCTTCACGACGCCGTCGGGGCCGACGTTCGTTTCGATGACGAGGCAGAGCTTGTCCGCTCCCTCGAGCAGCGAGCTGGCGCCCGTCGAGAGCGCCTCCGGCAGCATCGGGAAGTTCCTGACGCCCGTGTAGACGGTCGTCGTCTCGATTGCGGCGTGATCGTCGATGGGCGTGCGCGCGGGCACGAACGCGTCTACGTCCGCGATGCCGACGAGCACGCGCACCGAGCCGTTGGCCAGTCGCTCCGCAACCTCGATCTGATCGAGATCGCGCGAGGTGTCGTTGTCGATGGACGACCACAGCAGGCCGCGCAGATCGCGCACCTCCGATCCGGGCGCGAGCGCGGGCGGATGCGCGTTGATGGATTGCAGCTGGGCCTGGGCGGCGGGGGGAAATTCCGGCTCGAAGCCGTTCGCGATCATCTCCTGGCGCGCCAACTCCTGCAGGTCGGCGTGCCCAATGGCGCTCATGTCTCGATGATATATCCCGTCGATCACGAGCCAGTATCCATAGTACTGGCGCTGGTAGTAAGTCGCTCGCGACCAATAGAGTACCGGGGTTCGAGGATCAACGTGATGACCAGACTGCGATACTCGGTGTTCATCTTGGCTCTCGTGGCGGCCCCGGCGGCCGCGCAGACTCCCAACACAGCGGCGCTGGTCGTCACCGTGGTCGACCAAACCGGCGCGGTGGTACCAGACGCCAAGGTGTCCGTGGTGAACTCCGCCACCGGCGCGACACGGGACCTCACCTCGAGCGTCGATGGCTCGGCCACCGTGGGCGCCCTGCCGTTGACCGGCCACTACAAGGTCAGCGTCACGAAGACTGGGTTCGTGAGCGAGGGCGTTCAGGATCTCACCCTGCGTGCCGGCGAGACGGCGACGGTCAAGATCAAGTTGGTCGCGACCGGCGGGACGAGCGAAGTCACCGTGTACGGCACGAATCAGGGCGTGCGCGCAGACCCGCAGATCGGCCGCCGTATCGACTCCGAGACCGTCGACGCCACGCCCATCCTCGGCCGCAAGATCACGAGCCTGCCGCTCTTCAACTCGGCGTTCCGCCAGGGCAAGGGCACGGGCGACCTCTTCGTCAACGCGACGTACTTCGTCACGGCCTCCGGCAGCCGGCGGACTACGACCTACATGCTCGACGGCGCCAGCAACGACGAGGGCTGGGGCCGACAGACAATGATGGCGACCGTGCCGGTCGGCGCTGTCCAGGAAGTGTCGGTGCAGTCGAACGCCTTCTCGGCTGAGTTCGGCTGGACGTCCGGTCCAGCGTTGAACATCGTGACCAAGTCGGGCACGAACGCCACGCGTGGCGAAATGCTCTACATGAATCGCGCTGGTGGGATGCAATCGTCTACGTTCTCGACCGATGGCTTCTGCGCGCCGTCCGTCCCGACGTGCACCACGCCGACGACGCTCACGAACATCAACCCGGCGGACGTTCCGGACGTGCTCAACCAGTTCTCGGGATCGTTTGGCGCACCGATCGTCAAGGATCGGACCTTCTTCTTCATCGCGGGCGACTACACGCGCCAGGACCGGACGACGGCGCTCTCCCCCACGCTGCCGAGCTACGTGCTCGACAACGGCAGCCTCGAGTACACGGGACACTACCGGCAGGGGCTCGTCGACACACGCGTGGATCACAAGATCTCGCCGACGCAAAACCTGATGATCCGCTACAACTACGATCATTTCTACGACACCAATCCGAACGACGCCGTCGTCGGCACGAGCGCGCCGACCGTGGCGCGGCGATACACGCGCGGATCGTGGACGCTACAGGGCAACCACACGTCGCTCCTGAAACCCACGCTGTTGAACGAGGCCCGGCTCTCGTACCTGCATGGCAATCCGGTCACGCTCTGGGAGCCGCAGGAGCTCTCGACGACGTACACACGCGGCGGATCGGCGCCGTTCACGATCGGCGAGTCGCGCTCGTCGAATCTGCACAGCTACCAGTTCCAATTCGCGGACACGCTGACGTGGTCGCACGGGCCGCACAACGTGCGATTCGGCGGCAGCCTCACGCGTCACACCTCGGGCGGCACGGGCAGCGAGCCAGGACAGGCCGTGCTCGGCACGTTCACGTTCATCACGGCAGGCACCAAGCCGTTCGATCAGCTGACGCTCAACGATGTGCAGTCGTACACGCAGCCGCTGACCTACGGCCAGATCGGCTACGAGCTCAAACAGTGGATGTCGGTCGCATTCGTGCAGGACAGCTACCGCGTCACGCCGGACCTCACGCTGGATCTCGGCCTGCGTTACGACCGCCAGACGCTGACCGACGCGACCAAGAACTTCGCGCCCCGGTTCGGCTTCGGCTGGCATCCCAACGGCGACTCGCGCCTCGCGGTGCGCGGTGGCTACGGGATGTACTACACGCAGATTCGTGCGAACCAGGTCGCCAGCTACATCACGGGCGGCCTCGATGGGAACACCACCTACACGGCGACTCCCGGGCAAACGGGCTTCCCGACGTGTCTCAATTTCCCGTGCGTGCCGATCGTGTTCGACCCGCTCACGCTTCCGGCGAACCAGCGGCCGGCGCGCAACATCACGATTCGCGCGGGCGAGCGGGATTTCTACACGCAGCAGTTCGCGCAGTACGGATTGGATTTCAGCAAGCTGCCGAACTACCCGGACTCGTTCGTGAACCCGCGCAGCCAGGTCGTGTCCATCGGCGCGGAGCGTGAGATCACGAGCGGCGTCTTCGCCGGCGCCGACTACGTGCACCAACACTGGTCGAACCTGGATCGGACCGTCGACTTGAACGCGCCGACGGTCTACAACCGGACGGCCCCAGGCCAGGTGCGCAGCGTGAATGACGCGAACGCCACGCGGCCGATCACGCCGGTCAACGGCGGCGTCCGCTCGGTCAACGTGCTCATGAACCTCGGCGTCGCCGACTACGACGGGCTGCAAACGTCGTTGAGCTACCGCGCCAACCCGAAGTTCTTCGCATCGCTCAGCTACACGCTGTCGAAGGCCACGAACACGACGGAGCCAGACGGCAACGGCATCGGGTCGAACGAGTCGAACATCTCGGCGCTCGGCGAGCAGGAGCGCGGGCCGAGCGTGCTCGATCAGCGTCATCGCGCGGTGATTACGTTCACCTACATGGCGCCGTACAACATCACGGTCGGCACCGTGACGCTCCTCGCGTCGTCGCGTCCGTTCAACTCGACGACCGGCGTCGACAACAACGGCGACGGCGCGAACAACGACCGCCCCGTCATCAACGGCGTCGTCGTCGGCAAGTCCGCATTCCGTGGCACCGGCACGCAGGACGTCTCGTTCTTCGTCGAGGGCCGGCTCAAGAAGAAGGGCCGGACGGTGCTGCTGCGATTCGAAGGGTTCAACCTCTTCAATGACGGCAACATCCTGGGCCGCGCGCAGACGACGTACGGCGACACCACGACGGTCAATCCAACGTTCGGACAGGTCGCGGCCGTGACGAACACGCAGACGAATGCGCTGCCGACACTCGCGAACATCGATCCGCCTCGGATGTTCCAGATTCAGATCCGCTACATCTTCTAAGCGCGCGTCACGCAGGCAGCGTAAGTTTGGCGTAAGTCGCCGGAACCGGCCGGCTCCGGCCAAATCCCTCCTCTCGCGGTCCCAAGAAACAGGGCAGGAACCGTGAGAGGAGGAGACGCATGCGAAGGAGCCTCGTCGTTCTTGCTACGACTGTGTTCGTCATGGCGATCGCACCCCCGGCGTTCGCGCAACCTCGCCAGCAAACGCGTCAGGCACGACGGCCCGTACCGGATGCCGGCATGTTCGCGGTTGGCGTGCAGGTGGGCGCCTCGCTTCCGAACGAGCCGTTCTTCACGAACGGCTTCGATCTCGCTGCAAGTGCCGAAGGCTATTTCACTCCGCGTGTGTCGGTTCGCGGTCAATTGAGCGGGGCCTGGTGGGACATCTTCGGTCACACCTACTCCGGATCGGTCGACCCCGTCGTCCTCGACGGCAACCTCGTTTACAACTTCGAGCGCGGCAAATGGCATCCCTACGTGACCGGCGGCGTCGGCATGTACCACTACCGCTATACGGAAGGATCCACGATGAGCAGCGAGACGAAGGCGGGATTCGATCTCGGCGGCGGCGCCGAGTATTTCTTGTCCCGGCGCGACGCGGTGACCGGTGAAGCGCTCGCGCACATCGTACCAGGAGACGCCCACGGCGCACTGTCGATCTACAGGCCGGGTTTCTGGACGATAGCGTTCGGCTACAAACGGTACTTCTAAGCAAAGAGCATCTGTCGATTCGGCGGGTTCGACAGGTTCGTCGGGTTCGAGCGCACCAGCGCCTCGTGAATCAGGAACCTGTCGAACCCGACGGCCCGCCGAACCTCCCGAACCTGCCGAACCTGCACCCCTGTTCCTTGGAACCTTGACGGCCGTGATGTCGTAGTGATATCACATAGATAGCACGGCCCGGGAGGGCCACGTCATGCTCCAGGAAAAAGTCGCCAAAAGCTGGTCGGGGTGGGTGATGGTCGGCGTGCTTCTGGCAGTGCTGGCCGGATCGATCGTGATGCTGGCGTCGTCGTCCGACGTGCAGGAAACGGCCGGGCTGATCGCGGCCGTTGTGGCGGTCCTCGCGCTCGACGGCCTCGGCTGGTTCGGCTTCACAGTCGTGACGCCGAATACCGCGCGCGTCGTGCTGCTCTTCGGCAAGTACCTGGGCTCGATCAAGACGCCGGGCTTCTGGTGGGTGAATCCGCTGACGACGCGCCGGGTGGTCTCGCTCAAAGTTCGCAACTTCGAAAGCGGCAAGCTGAAGGTCAACGACCACATCGGCAATCCGATCGAGATTGCCGCGATTGTGGTCTGGCGCGTGGTCGAGACCGCGGAAGCCGTGTTCCAGGTCGACGACTACGAGCACTTCGTCCACGTCCAGACGGAGTCAGCCGTCCGGAATCTCGCGACGAGCTTCCCGTACGATGCGCACGAAAAGGGCGAGCTGTCGCTGCGCGGTTCGACCTCGGAGGTCTCGCAGCGGCTCCGGCAGGAGATCCAGGATCGTCTGGCCACGGCGGGCGTGGAGGTGATCGAAGCGCGCATCAGCCACCTCGCCTATGCGCCGGAGATTGCCAACGCGATGCTGCGCCGCCAGCAGGCGACCGCGGTCATCGCCGCGCGACAGAAGATTGTCGAGGGCGCCGTGGGCATGGTGGAAATGGCGCTCGAGCTGCTGAGCAGCAAACACGTCGTCGAGCTCGACGAGGAGCGCAAGGCCTCGATGGTGAGCAACCTGCTCGTCATCCTCTGCAGCGATCGCGATGCGCAACCGGTCGTGAACGCGGGCACCCTGTATCAATAAGCCACAGGGGCGTGCGTCATGGCGGACCGCAAGACGTTTCTCATCCGCATCGACCCGGCGCTGCACGAGGCGTTGCAGCGCTGGGCGGATGCGGAGCTTCGTAGCCTGAACGCGCAGATCGAGTTCCTGCTCCGACAAACGTTGCGAGACGCGGGCCGGCTGCCGGCGCCGCCTGCCGAGCCGGCGACGCCGCGCGTCAGGCGGAAGGACTGACCGATGGGCACGCTCAATAAGTTGGCGGACTTGCAACGCACGTTCGTGGCGCCGCCGCGGCTCGCGATGTCACGGCCGCGACCAGTCCAGCTCACCGCCGGCGGCCGCGCGTTGGTGGCGCTCGCGGTGCTGCTCTTCTTCGGAAGCGTGGGCGGCGGTCTCCTGCTGTTTCGCGAAGCGCGCGAGCAAGCCGGCACCGAGCGCGCGTTGGCCGATCGCGGCGCCCTGACCGCCGGAGAAGTCACTCGGCTCTGGCCCAGCGGTGACAATTTCCGCCGAGTGCGCTACCGCTTCGTCGTCGACGGGCGCGCGTACGAATCGACAGAGCGCGTCTCGACTTCTCGCCGGCGAACGCTTCACGTCGGTTCACCTATCGAGGTGCGGTACGTGCATGGTGACCCGGCGCAGAACGACCTCGGCGGCACGCCGGATCCGAGCCTACCGATCTGGCTGCCCTTCCTCGTGTCGACGGCCGCTGCAGCGATGGGTCTGCTGTGTCTGTTCGCGATCCAGAAGCAACGCCGGCTCCTCACGGACGGCCGCGCGGCGCCGGCGATCGTCTTGTCCCATCATCGCCATCACACAGGGCATGGCGGCACGCACCGCTCGCTGACCTACGAGTTCCCGCTGCTGAACGGCGCGGTCGCGACCGGTCGCAGTCAGACATCGAGCAAACCGCCAGCGGTGGGATCGGTCATCTGCGTGATTTACGACCCGGATCGCCCGACGCGAAGCATGGCGTACCCGCTTTCGCTGGTGCAGCCGGCGCGGTAGGATTCACCGCTACCGATGGACCCGCATCGATTCGCGGAATGCCGACGGCGTGCAGCCGAACGCGCGGCGAAACGCCGCGCTGAAGTGACTGTGGCTCGAGAAGCCCAGATCGAAGGCGAGCGCGGTGAGATCGCTCGCGTGCGGCAACTCGACGAGCGCGCGTGCCAGTCGCAGCTGCACTACGTAGCGATGCAGCGACACGCCCTCGGCTCGGCGAAAGACGTCCGTGAGATACGCGGGCGACGCGTCGACCGCCGCGGCGACGTCCCTCAGCCGAAGCGACGTGCAGGCGTGGGCGTCGACGTATTCCTTCGCCCGCCGAATCAACCGGTGCGTCCGCCAGCCGGGCGCGCCGGTCGTCACCTCGGACTGCAGTGCCGCCCGCAGCAGCGCCAGCGCGTGTTCATCGGTCGACAGGTCGTCGAGATCGCCGCCTGCCGCCCGATGAAGCAATGACGCGCGCAGCCGCTGCACGCAGGGGTCGGCGCGCCGGCTCCGGCGCGCAAACAGCGGATGCCTCGGGAGATCTCGCACGGACACGCCGGTCAGCTCGCTGAGGATCTCTGGCCGTGTCGTGATGATGAGCTCGGCATAGCCGATCGCGCTCGCCGCACGCATCCGGTATGGCTCGCCACCCGTGACGAACAGCACCTGATTCGCATCGCCGACGACGTCGTCCCGGTTGGCCCGCCAGACGAACAGGCCGCGATACGGAAAGCAGACTTGAAAGTCCGGCGAGAAACCTTCGGGCCCAGAGCCGGCGGCCACGACGGCGCGCACGTCTTCGACGACGCCGACGGTCGAGGCCCTGAGGCGTGTGCGCTCGATCATCACCGTGAGTCCCAACGCGCATTGTAGCTGGTGTCGCGCGATCGAAAGATCGTGATAGCGGCGGCGCGCGGCCGTCGTCACGATCGCGGACATGAGCGCCTCTCTCTCGACCGATCTCGAAGTGCTCGAGCGCCTGAACGACGACTACATCTCGTCGGTGCGGTACCCGAACGCCGGTCGCTTCGCCGAGATTCTCGGCGACGACTTCCTCTGCTCCCTGCCCGACGGATCGCTCATCGATCGCGCGGCGTTTCTCGATCGGATCTCGCACGCGCCCGCGATGACGGACCTGCATGTGCATGACGTGAACGTCCGCATCCTGGGCGACGTGGCGATCGTGCACGCGCGCACCACCTTCACCCATCCGGACGGGACACCCGGCTCCGGCCGCTACACTGACGTGTGGGCGCGGCGGAACGGCCACTGGCTGGCCGTGGCCGCGCAGTTCTCACGGCGATGACGCGATGGCTCCGACCCAGCGCCATCGGTCTGCTGTGTACGCTCGCCGCCGGGGTTGAGCGCCCGTCCGCTGCCGTGCAGACGCCGGCCACAGCGCCGGCGTCGTGCACGGCCTCTGAGTACCGCCAGTTCGATTTCTGGATCGGCGACTGGGACGTCGTCGACTCGACGAGCGCCGCGCCCGTCGCGCACGTCGTCGTCGATCGCATCCTCGATGGCTGCGCATTGCGCGAGGACTATCAAGGCGCGAACGGCACGCGGGGCCAGAGCTTCAGCACCTACGACGCCTCGCGACGCGTGTGGCATCAGAGCTGGGTAACGAACCACGGCCAGTTGCTTGTGATCGAAGGCGCCTTTGACGGCCGGGAGATGGTGCTCGCCGGCGACGATTGGGCGAGCGGCCCGCTCGGTCGCGTGCGCGGTGTCTGGACGCCACAAGGCGACACCGTGCGCGAAGTGGCCGTGACGTCGACCGACGGCGGCAAGACCTGGCGCCCGTGGTTCGATCTCCTGTTCAAGCGGCGCAAGTAGGACTATCTGAACTTCGCCGGGAACTGCTTGATGATGCCGTCCGACAAGGCGTCGGACATGTGCAGGATGTGCGCGTACACCTACTTCCCGTACGGATACGGGAGCGGTTTTCGCAGCGGATCGCGCAAGGCGACTCTGATCGTGTCCGTGGCGGTGTCCCAGATCGCGGTGCCTCGCCGTTGTGAGATCGCCACGCTTCGTCCGTCCGGACTCACGGCGTAGGGCGAGTCGGCAGGATTGTGCTTGAGGTTGCAGAAGTACGGGCACACGAAGCCGAGCCGCGCCGCGTTGTTGCCGTCGAGCACTTCGAACGTGTCGCTGACGAACTTGTAGATCACGATGCGGCTGCCGTCGTCGGACACCTTGAACGCGCCTTCCCAGTTTTCGAACGCCGGCACATGGCGGCCGAGGCGCGCGCCCGTCGCAACGTCGTACACCGACACCTGGAGCTGGTCTTCGAGCGTGATGACCCGCCGGCTATCCGCGGTGAAGCGCATCGGCCCGACGAGCGGACTCCGCTTGTGATCGCCCTGGACCGACGCGCCCCACGACCTGGCGATGCGGTCATACAACAGCATCTTGCGATGCAAACCGATCGCGAGCCAGCGGTTGTCTGGCGAGAAGGCGAACGAGGCGAGCTCCTCGCCAGAATCGTCCGGCGGCAGCGCCAGTTCCTGCACGTCCAGCGTCGTGGCGTCGATGAGCTGGAATTGCGTGGGCGACGTAGGAGAAAACACCGGCGTGTCGGCGACTGCGATCGTGCGGCGATCGGGCGACCATTCCCAGCAGCGCTGATCGTTGTAGGTCGCCGGAATGCCGCCCACGCATCCGGGGATGTAGTGATCCACCGCCCACGGACTGGGCCGCCGCCGCACGAGCTTCATCGGATCGAGCTGCCAGACCTCGAGCCATCCGGGCTTGAACAGCAGAACTTCGTTGCCGTCGCCAACAAGCCCCACGGCAAACGTGGGATGTTTCGGATCGGCGGCCGGATCATCCGGGAGCTCAGCCACCGCCTGGCCGGATTTGAGATCGACCAGCCGATAATGATCCCCCATCGACTCCTTGGCGAGGATGCGGCCGCGCGTGCCGTCGAGCATCCAGATCGGTTTCGAGTACATCGGGATCTGGAACCGTATGTGCGACAGCAGCTCGCCGGTCGTGGCGTCCCAAGAGATGAGACCCGCGGGCGGGCCCATGAACGGCACCGTGACGAGGTACTTGCCGGACCGATCGTACGAGGCGAACAGGAACGTGCCGTTGCCGCGCTGCTCGAGCGGCGGCGCGTCGGGCCGATCGCCGGCGAACGGAATGTCCGCGATGGCCGGCTGGCGGGGAATCGCGGAGTCGAGCGCCTGACAACCCGACGCGATCGCAGCCGCGAGCACCAGCGCGTGGGCGCGATGGCTCACGACAGCTTCTTCCAGCCCCAGATCTTCATCGTGTCGATGGTCCCGAACGCGTGTCCCAGATCTCGCGCGCGCAGGATGATTTGCCCACGGTGATGCGCGTCGTGCTGCATCAGATAGTGCATGATGTTGACGGTGCGGCGCGAGATGCCTTTGACGCGCGCCTCGCCCCGGCCGAGCGACTGGCGGAACATCGTCGTCAGCGTGTCGTTGATCTGCTGGAGCGCGCGCCTGGCTTCGACGGGCGTCACGCGTTTCCGGTCCAGCGACGGTCCCACGGTCGCGCCACCCATCTTCGCGATCATCTTTCGCAATCCGTGAACGTGCGTGACGACGGCCGCGATCGTTCGCCCGTGGCCGGTGGGGGACGGCAGATGCCAGATGTCACGAGGCACGACGGTCATCAGGTACTCCGTGACGCGGCCGCACTGCTCGAATACTTCGACAAGCTCGTCTTCCACGTTCAAGGGGCGTCGAACGGGCACAAATACACCTCCTCTGGTATAGTCTGCCCCACTTTCACACCAGCCCCCGTCAACCAGTTCGAAGAAGCACTGAAGGAGAGTCCCGATGTCATTGCCCCAGCGCGTTGCCGTTTCTGCCGGTGTCCTCGCCATTGCGATAGGCGCCGCGATCGGTCTGTCCGCACAGCCGATCCCGCCCGGCGACCATCTCACCGGCACCTGGCTCCTCAACGTCCCGCAGTCCAAGTACGTCCCCGCCGACATGGCGCCGAAGAGCGGCCGGTCGAGAATCACCGTCACGACCGAAGGAATCAAAGTGACCACCGACGGCATGAACGCGAAGGGTGAAGAGACGCACGCGGAGTACACGGCCAAGCTCGACGGCAAGGACTACCCGTGGAAAGGCACGGTCGGCGGCAAGCCGAGCACGGAGCAGGATGCGGTCTCGTGGAAGAAGATCGACGAATGGACCTATGAGAACACCAGCAAGCTCAAGGGCAAGGTCCTCACCGTCAGTCACGTGGTGATCAGCAAGGATGGCAAGAGCCGCACGAACACCGTCACCGGGACCAACGCGCAGGGTCAGACGGTGAACAGCGTCGTGAAATACGACAAGCAGTAAACGGAGTCGACCAGTGAAAGCGTACGTTGCGACCACGGGCGTCTTGTTTGCCGCGATCACCGTGGCGCACGTCTGGAGAGTCTACGAGGAAGGACGGGGCGTGGCGCACGACCCGTTCTTCCTCCTCCTGACCGTCATCTCCGCAGCATTCACCGTCTGGGCGTTGATCCTGCTTCGCCGGCGCTAGCCCCGCGCGGCATCACGGTCCCCCGTCTTCCATCTTGACTACCTAAAGAAGCCGGTTCTATGGGCGTCGCGTGCGGTCGCGTCGATGCTGTTCGGTCTGAAGCCGGCCGATCCGTCGACGGTGGTCGGCGCGATCGTCCTGCTGGCGGGCTGGCCCCAGCGTCACGAGATCGACGCGATCTCTGCCAGCAGCATTGGCCCGTAGTCCTCCGCCTTACGCTCGCCGACGCCGTACACATGCCGTAACGCGTCCATCGTCGCCGGCTTGAGGCGCGCGAGTTCGCGGAGCGTCGTGTCGTGGAAGATGACGTAGGGCGGCACACCGCGGTCGCGCGCGACGCGCAGGCGCAGCGCCCGAAGCCGCTCGAAGAGGTCGCGATCCACGCCCTCCCACGATTCGCCCTCGACCTTCGATTTGCGCAGCGTCTTGCCCTTCTCGGGCTTGCGCTGGCGCGCGAGGATGAGGTCGGGTAGGCGCGAGGGATCTTTCATCAGCGCGAGGCCGTCGGCCGTGAGGCGCAGCACCGGAAATTCGTCGCCGGCTTGCTCGAGGAGATCGCGCGCGATCATCTGCTCGATGCACCCGCGCAGCTCCTCCACGGACATCGTCGCGAGCAGGCCGAACACGGTCAGCTGATCGTGGCCGCGCGACGCCGTCAGCTCGGTCTTCGCGCCGCGCAGGACGTTGACGACGTGGGCGGTCCCGAAGCGCTGGCCGACGCGCGCGACCGCGGACAGAATCTTGCGCGCGACGACGACGGGTTCGGCGACGGGCTCGAGCTCGCCGAGACAGAAATCGCACGCGCCGCAGTCGGGTTTCGCGAGCGTCTCGCCGAAATAGCCGACCAGGTGCCGGTGCCTGCAGCCGACGCTCGCGGCGTAGCGATCCATATCGCGCAAGAGCGTGCGGCGCGCGTCCGACAGCTCGCCGTTGCGATCGAGCAGCATGCGCCACTTGAGGAAATCCGCGCCCGAGTAGATCAGCACGCACTCGGCCTCCAGGCCGTCGCGGCCCGCGCGGCCTGATTCCTGCTGGTAGTGCTCGAGCGACTGCGGCGCGTTCGCGTGGATCACGAACCGGACGTCCGATCGATCGATGCCCATCCCGAACGCAACGGTGGCGACGATGATGTCGATCTCTTCGTTGAGGAAGGCGTCCTGGTGGCGATGGCGGTCCTCGTCGGCGAGGCCGGCGTGGTACGGCGCCGCGCGGACGCCGATCTCGACGAGCCAGGCCGCGAGCGCGTCAACCTCACGGCGCGACAGGCAATAGATGATGCCGGCCTGCCCGCGATGGCGAGCCAGGATGTCCTGGACTTGCCGCTTCAGGTTGGAGCGCGCGAGCACGCGATACACCAGGTTCGGCCGGTCGAATGATCCGACCAGCTCGACAGGCGCGCGCAGGCCGAGCTGCGCCACGATGTCGCGGCGGACGCGGCCGGTGGCGGTGGCCGTAAACGCGTGGAGGCTCGCGTCCGGCCAGCGGTCGCGCAGCGACGCGAGCTGGCGGTACTCGGGCCGGAAGTCATGGCCCCACTGGCTGATGCAATGCGCCTCGTCAATGGCCACGAATCGCGGCGCGCGGCCGCCGAGGAGCGAGAGGAAGCCGTCACGTCCCTCGCCGACGAGCCGTTCTGGCGAGACGTAAACCAGTCGGTATCGTCCGTCCCGGATACCGGAGGCGACCGCCGCGCGTTCCCCGGGGGCGAGCGCGCTGTGGAACCCCGCCGCGTCGACGCCGTTGGCGACAAGCGTATCGACTTGATCCTTCATCAGGGCGATGAGCGGCGACACGACGAGCGCCAGACCGCCGCGGACGAGCGCGGGGGCCTGAAAGCAGAGCGACTTGCCGCTGCCGGTCGGGAGCACGACGAGCGAGTCGCGGCCGGCGAGAATCGCGTCCATCGCCTCGCGCTGCAGCGGACGAAACGACGTGTAGCCCCAAAATTGTTCGAGGACGGCGGCGAGCGCGGACACTGGGGTCTATGGTAGACGACGCGGCCGCGCTATCCTCATTAGACATGGCCGAGGCCTGCCCTCTTCTACTCGTCGATCTGGACGATGCGACGGGCAAGTCCCTGGCCGAGTCATGCCGCGCCGCCGATTGGAACGTCATCGCGGCCGAGTCGATCGATCAGGCGTTTGCTCGAGCCAAGGCCGAGCGGCCGCAGGTGGTCGTCATCCATCGCACGCAGCAACCTGGCGACCCACTCGCTCTTCTGAAGAAGATGCGCGGGTCAGCGCACACCGCGTTGATGCCCGTGGTGGCCGTGGTTGCGGGAGACGCCGCGCGGCACGCGCTCAAGATTTGGGGGGTCGAGACGTTCCTCGATCCGCCCGCAGTGGCCGACCGCGTCGTCGAAGCCGTCCGCCTGCACGCACCGGTGCCCGTCACGCTCACCGCGCCGTCGGATCTCCTCGAAGAGCCGTCTCGCCTCAAGGCGCTCGCGCGAACCGGTCTGCTCGACTCACCGCCCGACGAGCTGTTCGATCACGTGGCGCAGCTCGCCGCGCATCTGCTCGACGTGCCGGTGGTGCTCTTGTCTCTCGTCGACCGCAACCGGCAGTTCTTCAAGACTCAGGTCGGCGTGCCCGAGCCGATCGCGACCGCCCGGGAGACGCCGCTCACGCACTCGTTCTGTCAATGGGTGGTGTCGAGCGATGACGAACTGGTCGTGTCGGACGTGCGCCGCCATGCCTTGCTCGGGCACAACCTCGCCACGCGCGACCTGGGCGTCGGCGCCTACGCGGGCGTGCCGCTTCACGCCGACGGCGTCGAACCGATCGGATCGTTCTGCGCCATCGATATGAAGCCGCATGCCTGGGATGAACGCGAGCTTCGCGCTCTGCGCGACGCCGCGCGCGTCGTCAACGGCCTCATCGCGCTCCGGCAAACCGCGCACCTGCCGCCGCTCACGATAGAAGACTGGCAGGCCCTGGCCGCCGTTGTCGGCCTCGCCATGCAGTCAGTGGCCAGGCTGCACCTTGCGGGACGTCCGAAGATGGCGCCGGACGAAGAGCACCGGTGGCTGTCGCTCACGGCCGATCTCGGTCGTCAACTCTCCGAGTGCGCGCCTGGCGAGCGTGCCGCGTCGCGCGCACGCGCCTCGCGAAACACATGAGGCTGGGCGGCTGATCTCACTCTTTCCGGCGCGCTACTCGGCTCTCAAGGCCGACGCAGGCGTCACCGCTGTCACGCGACGCGCGGGAAGCAAACACGCGATCAGCGCCACGAACAGTACGAAGAGCCCCACGCCAACGTACACGGAAAGTGTACGCGGCGCGATGCCGAAGAGGAATCGCGCGAGCAGCGTTGATCCCCAGAAGGCGGCGACGAGCCCCAACGCGCCACCGATCGCGACCGGCGTCAAGCCCTGTGCAACCACGAGCGCGACGAGACGCCGGGATGATGCGCCGAGCGCCGAACGAATGGCCATCTCGCGGGTCCGCTCGACGACCGCGCGCGCGACGATGACGCCGAGACCGACGAGCGTGAGGAGCAACGCCAGTCCGGCGAACGCCGCCGTCGACGTCGTCAAGAAGCGTTTGTCGGACACCGACTCCGAGATGATCGTCCCGATCGTCGTCATGTCCATCGCCGGCAGGGTGGGATCGACGTCGTGAATGGCCGCGCGCACCGAGGGGCCGAGCTCCCGCGCGTCCAGCGACGATCGCACGATCAGGCACATGAGTTCACTGGGCCTCTGCGAGTACACGGCCGGTGCGGCCTCTCGATCGAGCGCGACATACCGGACGTCGCCCACCACACCAATCGCCCGTTTGGATTCGGGCGCGTCAATCATCCGGCCGACGGCATCCTCGGTGCCGAACGCGTTGCGCGCGAACGAGGCTGACACGACCATCACCTGCTGTGCGGCCGCCGTGTCGGTCCGATCGAAGACTCGCCCGTGGATGACAGGGATACGCATGATCGAGAAATACGCCCCGTCCACGTAGCGCCCGTTGCCATAGACAACCCGTCCGTCGGGCATGTCGAAGCGGAACATGAAGTCCACGCCGCGGAACGGGACCGCCGACGTCAGGCCGACTTCGGCGACGCCCGGGATCGCCGCGACGCGCGCGACGACGGCGTCCTGAAAATTCGCAACGGCGCCAGGCGCGCGGAACTTGCGATCGAGCAGGCGCATCTCCACGGTCAGCACCTTGTCGCCGTCAAATCCAAGCGGAACGTGATTCAACCGCCAGAAGCTCACGAGCAGCAACGCCGCTGAGACGAGGAGCGCAGTGGCAATCCCCGCCTCCAGTGCGAGCATGGACTGGCGCCAGAGCGCGCTCGATCGATCAGCGGACGCGGTCGTCGCCGCGCGCTTCAACGTGGAGGCGACGTCGAATCGACTGCTGCGCCACGCCGGCAGGATCGTGGCGAAGACGATCGCGACGATCGATGCCACGATGCCGAACGCGACGATGGTCGTGTCAGCGCCGATGGCGTCGCCTCGCGGAACGGCGGCCGGAATCAGCGCGCGCAACACGGGCCCCGCCGACACCGCGAGGAGTGTGCCGGCCAGCGCTCCACCGACGCAGACCACCGCACCTTCGGCAAGCAACAACCGCACGAGCCCCGCACGGCTGGCGCCGAGCGCCGTCCGCACGGCGAGCTCGCGCTGGCGTTCGGTGACGCGGACGAAGAACGCGTTCGCGACCGTGGCGCACGTGATGAGAAGGAGCAGGAGCGCGACGCCGCCGAGCCAGCAGCGACGGGCGTACCTCACCCATCACCCACGTGGACACCGGCTCGAGGCGAACGATCTGTCTGTCTGCGGGCGCGGTATCCTGGCTCACCGGTCTCATCCCGACCGCGGCCATCCTGGCTTGCGCCTGTTCAAGCGTGACGCCCGGCTTCAGTCGGGCGACCGCGCCATTGAATTCGATGGCACGCCCGTCGCTCGCCCGGATCTCCGACCACGGCTGCAGCAGCCAGATTTCCGTTTCCCGCGGGTACGTGAAGCGGAAGCCCGCCGGCAGCACGCCGACGACGGTGAACGAACGAGCCGTCGCCCGGCCGGGCGTGAGGGAAAATGTCCGGCCGACGACGGATGGATCGCCGCCAAAGTCGCGCTGCCACAGGGCGTGGCTGAGAACGATCAAATCGCGGGCACCGGCGGACTCGTCGGACGGCGTGAACACGCGGCCGAGCTCTGCTGCGACGCCCAGCAGATCGAAGAAGTTGGGCGAGACGAGCGCGCCTCGAAGCCGCTCGGCGCGATCCGCCAGCACGACGTCGAACTGCGCGTCGAGATTGGTCGGCGCGAGCTTCAGCGACGCGACGTCCTCGAGCACGTCTCCCGACTGATCGTGGCCAGGCCATCACCACTCTCGACGTCGTCCCCATCCGCCAGTTCTCGGACCGGTTGATGGCTTGCCAGAGCATGACGACACGGTCCGGCGAGCGATACGGCAGGGGCTGCAGCAGGACGGCGCGCAGGATGCTGAACACCGCGCCGTTCGCGCCAATGCCGAGGGCCAGCACGGCGACGACGCCGGCGGTGAAGAACGGGGCGCGCCGGCACGCACGAACGGCATCTCGAACTTCGCGAAGCGGCTCCCACATGATGGATTCCCTTTCGGTCTCACTCTTTCCGAAACCAGAGCAGCACGATGCCGTAGCCGACGCCAGCTGGATCGGTCGTCTTCGCCGCTTGAAATGCCATGAAGCGGCCGTCGGTCGAGATGACCGGGTTCGACGCCTTGCCGGCGTCGTAGTCGTTGAAGTGCGTCAGCCGCACGAAGTCCTTGCCGGTGCCGTCGAGCTTCAGCTTCCAGATATCGATGTTGTTGGCGCCATGGCGTCCGCCAAGCGTCTCGACCTGGCGGTCGCCTTCGACGCACGTGTACTGCCCGTCGGGAAAGATGCCTTCGACCTCGTTATACGTGCCCGGCGCCTTCGAGAAGTTCGTGACGGCGCCGGTCGTGAGGTCAATCCCCATCACGGACGCGGCGTTGTTCGGCTCGTAGCACGTGAACGTCATCTTCGTATCGCGATCGTAGAAGTCCTGCGCTTCGATCGTGCAGCTCCGATCTTTGCTCTCGTAGACGACCCTTTTGTTCACGAGCGCCGGCGTGCCGTTCGTCAGGGTCACGTCGGCGACGACGAGTCGTGAGGCGCCGTCCGGGACGTCGGGCACCTGCGCGTGCACCTGCGAGTACGCGACTTTCATCGACGTCTTCGAGATGGCCATGCCTTCGCTCATCTTCTCGTTGAACTTGATGGGCTTGGCGCCGGGCGTCCGGCCGAGCCACCACAGCTCGTTGTCGCGCGTGCGGCTGACGTTGATGTTCTCGAAGTGATCGGGGCCGATGAGGATGTAGTCGCCGGTGCTGAGGTGCATCACGCGAAGGAACGCGGCGCCAGGGATGCTGCAGGTGAGGCACCGAATCTCGCGCGTGCGGAGATCGACGATCATCGCGTCGCCGAAGCTCTTGGCCATGAACGCGACACGCTGATTGTCTGGCGAGATGTCCGCGCGCTCGCCGAAGTGCGTGAGCACTTCCATGTTCGCCGGCAGGTGGTCGAGCTGGCTGCCGGGCTGACGCTGCAGAGGTGCCGTCACTGCGAGGGCGAGGAAGAGCACAGGAAGGGACTTCATGTCGCCGAGTTTACGCGAGCGAGGGCCCGCAAGTCCGCGGTACGATGTCCGGCGAACGGAGCCACGTCAATGAAGCCCTCCCGCATGTCACCGAGCGACTGGACGAAGATCGAGCCGGCGTTGCGTTACGCCATAGCCGCCCAGATTCCGGACTGGACCGACGCCAGCCCACACGATCCGGGGATCACGATGCTCGAGCTGCTGGCATATCTGCTCGAGGCCGCCGTGTCGTACAGCACGATCGATCACGAGCGCGCCGCAAGTGCCGTCGCCCGCATCAGCGACGCCGCGTCGCGGCTCGAAGTTCCTGTGACAGCCGACGTCACCGTCGACGGCGATCGATGGACGCGTGCGGCTCGGTTGGATGACGTCGGACCTGAAGATCGCGTGTTCTCGCTCGATGCGGAAGGCCGCGTGGTCTTTGGTGACGGCGTGCATGGGCGACGCCCGGTTGCAGGGAGCCGCATTGCCTACCGCTCGGGCGCCGGGGCTGACGGAAATGTCGGCGTCACCGTTCGGACGACGTGGCCGCTGCCGCGTCGCCGGTGCGACGTGGAGGTAGACGCCGCGGGCGCGATTTCGATTCGCTGCGGTCGCGATCCTGCATGAGCGCGTGGACCTGACCGGTTGCCACCGTTCACGGAAGCCTCCAACGATACGTCAAGCGGTTTCGGCCGACGCTGCAGGAATCGTCGGGGTGCTCGATGTTGTCGCTTCCGAGCGGATTCATTCCGCGATCGATCGAGTCTGGACGGTCGAGGAGGAACGGCGCTAGCGCCATTGCCTCGGCGCGGACAATCCGCGCGTAAGATACGCCGGTGCCCGAGGTTCCGCCCAACCTCTCCGGGGATCTCTCGTCGCGCTACCGGCTCACGCGGGAAATTGGCGTCGGCGGCATGGCCAGGGTCTATCTGGCGCGCGATCTGAAGCACGACCGTGACGTCGCCGTGAAGGTGATGAGGGAGGACGTGGCCGCCGAGATCGGCGTCGATCGATTCCTCGCTGAAATCCGGACGACCGCCAGGCTGAAACACCCGCACATCCTGCCGCTCTTCGATTCGGGATCGGACGGCCGGCTCCTGTATTACGTCATGCCCTTCATCGAGGGCGAGTCACTAGCGGCCCGGATCCGGCGCGCCGGGCCGTTGCCGATCGTCAATGCAATCGCCATCCTCCGGCAGATTGCGGATGCGCTCGGCTATGCGCACGGTGCCGGCATCGTCCATCGCGATCTCAAGCCTGCCAACGTGATGATCGCCGGCGACGATGCGTTCCTCATGGACTTCGGCGTCGCACGTGGGTTCGCCGTGAACGACCCGAGTGCGACGGTCACGCTCACCGCGCGCGCGATCGGCACGCCTGGCTACATGGCGCCCGAGCAGGTCGTCGGCGGGGCCGTCGGTCCAAGAACAGACATCTACGCGTTTGGCGTGCTGGCCTATGAAGTGCTCACCGGGGCACTGCCGTTCCGTGGATCGGCCCAGGAGATGGCGGAGGGGCACATTGCGCGAGCGGCGGACCCGGTGACCGTCGCTCGGCCGGACACGCCGCTGCAGCTCGCCGCGCTCATCGCGCGTTGTCTCGAGAAGGCGCCGGATCGGCGGCCGCAGCACGCCAGCGAATTGCTCCAGGCGCTCGACATGAGCGTCGTTCCTCGAGAGACGAAGGCCGCCGCTGGCCGCCACACGTCCTGGCGCGTGCGCGCGCTCGCTGTCGCGGCGATCGTCGCCGTCGTGGCATCGACGACGTGGTACGTGCTTCGATCCACCCGATCCACGGGCAACGCGTTCAGCGTCGGACGGCTGTCGCATCTCACGACCGACCCGGGCCTCGAGCTCGATCCGGCGATCTCTCCGGACGGCCGGCTGATCGCGTACGCGGCCGGCGCGCCAGGCGCCACGCGGATCTTCGTGCGGGAACTGGCCGGAGGACGCGCGCTGCCGTTGACGGAGGCCGCGCTCGAGTCGCAGCGCTGGCCGCAATGGTCACCGGATGGCTCGCAGATTCTGTTTCAGGCCGGCGGGAGCTTGTCGCGGACGCACTTGATCACGGCGACGCCAGCAGAACTCTACATTGCCACGCCGCTCTCGGGGGACGCGCGCAAGCTCGCGGTGCCAGCCGACGGCGCGATCAGTCCATCGTGGTCGCCCGACGACACGTCGGTAGTCTTCGCTGCGCCAGGCGGAATTTATTCGATGCCCATCGCCGGCTCAGCGGCGCCGCGGCGCCTGGTCGCCGGAGCCGATCTGCACTCGCCGCGCTGGTCGCCGGACGCGACGATGATCGCGTATGTCGCCGGCGCATCGTTGTTCACGTTCGGCGATGAGAACATCGGCAACGTCAGCGGCGGCACGCTCAAGATCCTCGTCGTGGCGACAGGGCAAATCACGTCGATCACCGACAGCGACACGCTCAACACGAACCCGGTCTGGATGCCTGGCAGCCGTACCCTCGCCTTCGTCTCCAGCCGCGGCGGCGGACACGATGTGTATGCCGTCGCGGTGACGGACGACGGGAAGCCTGTCGGCGCGCCCATGCGCCTGACCTCCGGCGTGAGCGCGCACGGAATTGCCCTGTCCCGCGACGGACGGCAGCTCCTGTATTCTTCGTACGCTCCAAGCGCCAACATCTGGTCCGTGCGCGTACCGCCAGTGGGATCGGTGTCGGTCGCCGAGGCCGAGCAGATCACGTTCGGCAACGAGAAAATCGAGAAGCTGGCCGTGTCACCCGATGGACAGTGGCTCGCGTACGACTCGGACGTGAACGGCCCGGCGGACGTGTGGAAAGTGCCGGCTGCCGGCGGCCGGGCCGAACAGGTCACCCACGGCCCGCTCCACAAGTTCGTCAACGGCTGGTCGCCGGACGGCAAGGAGCTTCTGTACCACCAGATGCAGCAGGACGGCCAGCGCGATCTGTTCATCGTCTCTGCTGACGGCAGCCATACCGAGCAGGTAACGAGCGGTCCGGAGCAGGAGCAGCACGCCGGCTGGGGACCGAACGGCAACGCCATCGTGTTTGATTCTGCGGCGCCAGGCAGCACGGGCAGCCACGCCATGATCGTCACGCGCGAGCGACGCGGCGCGGCGTGGAGCGCGCCGCGGCTGTTGACGAACGACGTGACAAGCGATCCGAAGTGGTCACCGCTCGGCGACTTGATTGCGTTTTGCGCGAGCGGGCAGCTGCGGGTCATCGCGCCGGACGGGACAGGCGAGCGGGTTGTCGTCGAGCCCCGCGGCGCCGACGATCTGCAGCCGGAGTATCCGATCTGGTCGCCTGACGGAAAAACGATCTACTACAAGGCCTACGATCGCGAACGTCGGTCGGCGATCTGGGCGGTGCCAGCGGCTGGCGGCACGCCGCGGCTGCTCGTGCGCTTCGATGTCCCGACACGCCGATCGCTGCGGCGCGAGTTCGCGACCGACGGCCGGCGCTTCTACTTCACCATCGCGCACGACGAGAGCGATCTGTGGGCGATCGAGCTGGAGCGCAAGTGAGGCGCATGCCTGCTGACGTCCATGGTCACTGTCCGATGCCGCAAACCCTGTCGATCGCCGCTCAAAAGCCGCCGAGCAGGTACAAAACAAGTACAGCGAATTGTCGTCGAGAGTACTCAGCTGGCGGCGCGCAGGGACAATTCGAACTGGAGTCCCTCTACTCGCTCCGGAGCGTGATCACAGGATTGATGCGAAGCGCTCGGCGCGCCGGAAGGTAGCTCGCGGCGAGCGAGACGGTCACCAGCACGCACGCCCCGGCGAGGAAGACGACGGGATCGTTCGGTTGCACCTGGAACAGCATTGCGGACGTCAAACGGCCGGCGAGGAGAGCGCCGAACGCACCGATCGCGGTGCCAGTGAGGAACAGCCTTACGTGCTGGCCGACGATGAGCATGAGGATCTGCCGCGGGGCCGCGCCGAGTGCCACGCGCACGCCGATTTCCGCGGTCCGCTCGGCGACCGCATGGCGCGTGACGCCGTAGACGCCAACGGCGGCGAGCAGCAGCGCGATAGCCCCGAAGAGATCGAACAGCAGCATCGTGAATCTCCGGGGCGCCGTGGACACCTCCATCACGTTTTCCATGGTTCGCATGTTCGACACCGGGAGGTTCGGATCGATCGCGCGCACCTGTTCTCGAGCTTCGCGGGCGAGGGCGTTCGGATCGCCAACTGTCCGAATGACGACGGTCATCCCGCTCATCGACACTTGCCGGTGAGGAACGTACATCTCCGGCTCGGCGGGTAGTTCGACGCCAAAATGCCGCACATCGCTGACGACGCCGACGATCGTCGTGGGAGGCGCCGGGCCTCTGATGACGATGCGTTGGCCGAGCGCGCCCGGGGCGGCGGACCAGAACCGCCGCGCCATCGCCTGGTTCACAATCGCCACTTGGGCGAAGTCCGTGGCATCGCGGTCGTCGAAGTCGCGACCAGCGACCACAGCCATGCCCATCGTCCGGAAGTAGTGAGGCGTGACGACGCGATAATTTGCCTCGTTGCCGATCGTCGGAGACGACTCGGCACGAAAACCGTACACGCGGTTGTCCCCGCCGAGTGGCAGCATTGACGTGGCCGCCGCGGACGTCACACCAGGAAGACGCTCGAGGCGATCGAGAAGATCCGAATAGAACGTCCTGATCTGATCCACGCTGTACGTGCTGCCTGGTGGTCGAACCGCCATCGTCAGAAGGTTGCCGGCGCGAACGCCGGGATCGACCGCCAGCACGCGCAGAAAACTCTTCATCGACAAGCCCGCCAGGGCGAGGACCGCGAACGAAATCGCCACCTCGGAGACGACCAGCCACCGGCGAGAACGGCTCCGCGTCATGCTCCTGGCGCCGCTTCGTCCCGCTTCGCGCAGTGGCCGCTCGATGTCGAGCCTCCGGAGCTCGAGAGCTGGAACGAGCCCAAACATGAAGGCCGCCACCACCGAGATGGCAGCTGTGAATAGGAGAACCCGGCCGTCCACGATCGCGCTCGGAGCGCGAGTCAGTCCATCCGGGTTCAGCGCGAGCAACCACGGAGTGGCGACGCTCGCCAGAAGGACGCCCGCGACCCCGCCGAGCAGGCTCAGCATCAGGCTCTCCGTGAGGAGCAAACGGACCAGATGCGCAAAGCTCGCGCCGAGAGCTGCTCGTACGGCCATCTCGCGCCGGCGCCCAGCCGCGCGCGCCGACAGCAGGTTGGCCAGGTTCGCGCACGCGATCAGCAGAATGAAGGCGACGACGGCGGAGAGCACCAGGAGCGCGCGCCGGTCCCGCCCGACTTCCTGCAGGTACATCAGGACGACGTTGATAGTCCAACCGGTGTTTGTCGCGGGGAACTGACCCTTGAGGGTCCCGGCGAGCCGGTCCATCTCGACTCGTACGTCTGAGAGCGTATGTGCCGGTGCGATCCGCGCGACCACGTTCAGAAAACTGCCGCCGCGAGTCGGTGTGAGGCGCAGTAGCCGCCAGACATCGACGCTGGCAGGGAAGTTGAACTCCCGCGGCATCACGCCGATGACGATGGCTGACTGACCGTCGAGGGTCAGCGCCCGGCCGATCGCATTCGGATCCGCATTGAGCCGGCGTCGCCACAGGCTGTCGCTGATGATGACGCTGGATTGATCCGGTGGTTCGTCCTGCGCGAGAAAATCACGGCCCGATGCCGGCCGCACTCCAAGCAAGTTGAAGAAGTTACGCGACACACTGGAAATCGCGACCCGTTCGGGCTCGCCAACGCCGGTCAATGCCATGTCGCCACCGGTCGTGAATCCGGCCATCTGCGAGAGCGTGCGGCTTTGCGCTTGCCAATCCAGAAAATCCCCAGGCGAGACGAGGGATTGATCGCTGCCGGCTTGAGTACTGCGCAGGTTGTGCGACCAGACGCGTACCAGACTATTAGGGCTCGGGTACGGGAGCGGCTTGATCAGCACACCGTTGACGACTGAGAACATCGCCGTATTCGCGCCGATGCCGAGCGCCATGGTCAGTACCGCGGTCAGCGTGAAACTGCGGGACGCGCGAAGGCCGCGCAGCGAGTGCTGAAAATCCTGCATCAATCTGTTCATCAAGACAGCGCTCCAGCTCGCGCGGTACCTCCCAAGCCAGGATGGTGCCAGATCCGTTGAACCTCTAAACCATGGCTGCTTTGATGTTTACAGGGGAAGGCAAGGCCAGACGGATGGACTGCTCCCATTTGCGAACACCACAATCCCACTTACGAGAAGGATCTCGGCGCCAGGCGCCAATGAACGCGCCCAGGAACGAAAACGTGGTCACAGCGAACCGTCAGGAATCGACAACCAGTGAATGCTGGGCGCTGACGCCCAATTTGGCGTGCCGCGCTTGGGCGGTTGGGTTATGCGCTCCGGCGAGCAAACACAAATTCGACCTGGGCATATCAGACCCAGGTGCTATTTTAGCGATTTAGCTCAGCAAATTACTGGCGGAGGAGAGGGATTCGAACCCCCGGTACGGTTTCCCGTACAGTGGTTTTCAAGTTTGGTGACGGTCGTCCCCTCCGATGTTTGCAATTGGTTTGCAGTTTCAGGCCCGACGATTCCAGGCATGCGGCGTCTACGTGACGGGGAAGACTACCAAGCGGGCAGTCCGAGTCAACTAAACGCCCATTTTCAGCCCTTGACGCCCCGATCGCGGACGAACCGGCACGGATGGTCAGTCACCGCGGAAGTCCAATGCGCGCCAGCATCGTGCGCCGCCAGGTTCGGGCGCTGCTGACTGCTCAACCGCTCGAGCCAGCGCTGATACCGATCGTGCTCGGTGTTGATCCAGCCCTGGAACACGCCCAGCGGGTTGCGGCCGGACTCGAACTCGGCGAGATCCGCGAGCACGTTCGTCTTGACTTGCTGGAGCGCCAGCTCGATAGCGCGCATGATCTGCGCGGGCGACAGGCTTCCGGCGATCGCTCGAGCCTCCTCGACCATCGCGTTCGAGGCAGTGACGGCCAGTCCCGACAGGACGTCGCGGAGTCCGGCGGGCGTCGCTGCCTGCCCAGCGACTTGCGCGCGCTCGAGAGCTGCCACGACCGCCGCCAGCTGCGCCTTCGTGCCCTTGTCGAACACGTCGTCGTACGCAGCCGTCGCAGCGTCGCCTTCGTACGTGCCATCGGCCCATCGGACCGTCGTGATGAGCATCTGATCCAATGAGATTGGAGCGACACCGCCGGACGCACTGAGACCAACCGACAGCTGCCAGATGATCTGGTACGTCGCCCCGGGCACGATGAGCGCCTGGCCTTCCCTGCCGGCTCGCCTCGTGGATTGCCCGAGGCGTCCTCCGAGCATCGGCGCGATCTCAATCGATCGAACCGCCTTCGTCGAGCGGTTCCGCAAAGTGATGACGTAGCCGGAAAAGGGCGTCGTGGTCACCCTGATGCCGGCAACTTCGACCTGCGGCGAGGGCACAGTCACCTCGGGCGCACGGAGCTCTGGCACAACGATCGACATCACCGAGAGGGTCACCGGTTGGACACCCACTGCGCGCAGCTCGGCGTCGACGGTGACCGACTGCGCGGGCGTGACGAGCATCGTCTTGATCGGCTCGTCCTGCTGCCGTTGTGATCCGCGAAACACGCTGATCGCGACACGCACGCCCTCGGCCGTGCGCAGGCATTCGAACTTGATCGCGTCGACCGACAGCTGATTGGCCGGGGGCGTCCACGAAGGCTCGCGTGGAAAGGTCGACGTGGTGGCACCGCCGGTCGTCGTCCCAACAATGAGAGGCGCCCGTCGGCCGTCGGCGTAAGTCACGACGAGAGCCACCGCCCGTTGCGGGTCGAGCGTGGGCTGCTGCCCGCGCGCGGCTGCCGGCGCGGAAACGACGACGGACACCGCCACAGCGGTGCCAATCCGCCAAATTGGCAACATGACGGCTAGCTTACTCCCAACTATCTTGAGCTTCTCGCGCGCCTTTGGTGCGTTCCTGCGGACACGAGCCCCACAGGAGGCAGCGATGGCGCGTCTACACCGGCAGGCCGCAGTCATCCCCGAGCCCAGAGTCCACATTCACGAGCGGTCCGAGTCAACAGAACCCATTCTCCTCACGCCTTGATCGCGGGCGTTGGCTGCTGATGGAGGGTCCTCGGACCGAGTTTGGGCACACTTGGCCGGGCACACTGGAGCTGACGCCAATGTGTGCCCATAAAGCACACATCGTGCTACGCTAGATCGCGGTGAAGTTCTTCGAGTGGGATGACGCGAAGAACGCGAAGCTCAGGGCGGAGCGCGGCATTGGTTTTGAGGACATCGTCTTCCACATCGAGCGTGGCGACCTGCTCGACATCTTGGAACACCCGAACCCCGACCGTTACGCCCGCCACCACATCTTCGTCGTCCAGCGTGAGGACTACGTATACCTCGTCCCGTTCGTCGAGGACGAGCACACCGTCTTCTTGAAGACGATCATCCCGAGCCGGAAAGCGACGAAGCAGTACTTGGGCGAGGAGTCCGACGATGAACATGGACGCTGACGAGAAGAAGTTGCTCGAATCCGTCGAGCGCGGTGAATGGAAGTCCGCCAAAGGCGGCAAGCGCGAGCGCGCCCGGTACTCCCGTTACGCGAAGGCCACGTTCCGCAAGGACCGGCGGTTGAACATCCGGCTGTCTAGCAAGGACCTGGAGGCGATCCAGAAGCGCGCGCTCGCCGAGGGGCTGCCGTACCAGACGCTGATCTCGAGCCTGCTGCACAAGTACGCGTCCGGTCGGCTGAAGGAGGTGTGAGCGTCCTCTCCGCGGTGATCCGTGGCGCCGTCCGTTTGGATGGATCGCTGGCGCCACGGCATCCGGCTACCCTGACGAGCGATTCTGGTTCGCCCGCTCAATGAGTCTTGGCGGAGGGAGAGGGATTCGGTCTCGTCAGACGCGCTCCCCTCAACAACTTACGCCGGGTTTCATGCGCTCAATCCGCCACAATCGCTCAATCGCCGCGGAGCAGGTACAAGACAAGTACAGTGAATTGTCGTCCGGAAGACATGGTCGAGCGAGTTGTTCCACACGTTGACCTTTGCAAACTCGTAGAGCCAGTCGTGCCTAATGGTGGATCGCAGGCTGCTCCAGCCACTGCTGGAAGTGAATCTCGCCAAGCCTGGCGTTGTCAGCTGGCATTAGCGAACGCTCGGTGAGCTCCGCTCCGAAGTACCGTGCTCCCCGGTCCGCGACAACCTCGCGCGGGTCGTTGCGTGCGCCGAGACCCCGACGGATGAGTTCATCGAAACGGAACGGTTCGGGGCCGGCCACTTCAATTGTGCCGTTGAGCGGAGGGCCAACAGCGATCCGGCCGAGCGCCCTGGCGACGTCATCAGCCGCCATCGGTTGAATGAGCACAGACGGCAGTCGGACGGTCGTGCCCTCCGTGGCTTCGTCGGCAATGCGATTGATGAACTCGAAGAACTGCGTGGCATGAACGATCGTGTACGGGATCCCGGCGCCCTTGATCAGCGCCTCCTGCGCGTTCTTCGCTCGAAGGTAGGGACTGTCGGGAATGCGCTCCGTTCCAACCACCGAGAGGGCGACGTAGTGCCTCAAACCGGCGGCTGCCGCGTAGCTCAGAAGATTGCGTGTGGACATGGTGAAGAACTCCATGACCGCCGCGGCCTCGAATGACGGAGAGTTCGAGACGTCGACGACGACCGACGCGCCCCGAAGGGCCTCGGCCACGCCTTCGCCGGTAAGCGTATTGACGCCCGTGTCTGGCGATGCCGGCACGACCTCATAGCCGTTCGCCCTCAGTCCGGTCACCAGCCTGGATCCAATGAGCCCGGTGCCCCCGATGATGACGAGTTTCATGATGTCCTCTTCGGCTTCCTGCTACCTGTAGTGGTGGATGAGCTGCTGTTCCGCAGCCAACCAGTCATCGATGTCATGGCCATCCCGCTGGTCGCGCGTTTCGTAGAAGTGGTACGCGAGGCGGGCGATCTCGTCACGCGACGGACGGTCGCGGACACCGGTGTCCTTCGTCATCATTCGTTCGCCCGTGAGAATCGCCGTGATGTCCGAGTAAGTCATGGCTATATGCATTGACCGGATGGCGCGGTGTGTTGTGACAACAGCTGCTCGAGGCTCGTGACATCACCGGTTCTCGCAGCGGCAGCAAGTGTCTGGAGCAGACGCTGCTGCTCGCCCGGATTCACGGTCGCGTGCCGTCCGCTAGAGACATGCTCCCGGGCTCTGACGACAAGCTGACGCGCGTTGGCTTCTGCAATCTGCAGGATGCTGGCAATTTCACGGTAGGAATAGTTGAAGGCCTCGCGAAGCACATAGGCGCCCCGCTCGGCCGGCGAGAGCTTCTCCAACAGAAGCCGCACCGCAAGATTCAGCGCTTCGCCTTGCGCCACGTCCGCGATCGCATCGGTCGTCATGTCGATTGGCTCAGCCGACCGGGAGTCGGGAGAGACCTCTCGACGAGCGCGCGCGGAGTGCAGCACGTTGATCGCGAGTCGCACCGTCGCAGCCACCAGGAACGCCGGCGGACTGCGGACAGGGCTCCGATCGGTGGTCTGCCAGCGGATCCAGACGTCCTGGACGATGTCCTCGGCTTCAGCGGCGCTGCTCAGCATGCGAAAGGCAATGCCAAACAGCCGGGGCCGAACTCGCTGGAATACCGAGAGGCCATCGTCGACGAAAGAAGACGGAACCTCGTGAACAGTCGTCATGCGGTGGAGATATCGCAAGAGCGACGCCACGACACTCCGCAACAAATCCTGACGTTTTGCACAGAGTGCGCCATGAGATCTCATGGAGCAGGAGTTCTCATGGCGGTAGGGCGATCGACCGGAGAATGGCGCTCACGAAGTTACTGGACAACAAGAGGGAGGGAAATGCATTCTCGTGGTTTCTGGACTCAATAAGTGCATCTCGAAGCGCTGCAAGAGCTCGCCGTCGGGATCTCGGGCGAACGCTCGGTTGACGTCGTCCTGCAATCGATCGTCGGCGGACTGGCCGACCAGCCCGGCGTCGCCCTCGCACGCGTGTGGGTCACGGGACCAGGCGACAAATGCGCGTCGTGCCGAATGCGAGCGACCTGCTTCGATCAGACGACTTGCTTGCATCTCTCGGCCAGCGCCGGAACCTCGCTTAGAGGCGAGGAGTGGTCACGGACCGATGGCACCTTCCAGCGAGTCCCATTTGCCCATGCGAGCCTGAGCTCCTGCCCGTCTCCCGTGAGCGCCATTGCGACCGATCGGACCGGCCAGCTGCTTGACGTGTCCGCCTGCAGTCAATGGGCTGAGCCCGAATGGATTGAGCAAGAAGCGATTGAGAGTTTTGCCGGCCATCCGCTCGTATTTCGTGGCGAGACGCTTGGAGTGCTCGGCATATTCCGGCGGGCACCGATCACCGAGCAGGAATTCGGCTGGCTGCGGATGTTTGCCAACCAGGCCGCGGCGTCGGTCGCTAATGCTCGCGCGTTCTCGGAGCTCGACAAACTGCGGCAACAGCTCGAATCGCACAATGCGTACTTGAGAGAAGAGATCGACAGCGCCTTGAGCTTCGGCCGGATCGTGGGCCGGAGCCGCGCGCTTCGCCATGTCCTGGAGCAGGTCGATGACGTGGCCTCAACGGACGCCACGGTGCTCATCACCGGCGAGTCGGGCACGGGCAAAGAGCTGCTCGCACGCGAGATCCACGAACGGAGCCGGCGGTCGCAGCGGCCGTTCGTGCGCGTCAACTGCAGCGCGATCCCGCGTGAGATGTTCGAGAGCGAGTTCTTTGGTCACGTGCGCGGTGCGTTCACCGGCGCGATGCGCGACCGGCCCGGCCGATTCCAGATCGCCAACGGCGGCGCGATCTTTCTCGACGAGATCGGTGATTTGCCCCTCGAGCTCCAGCCCAAGCTTCTGCGGGTGCTTCAGGAAGGCGAGTACGAGCGGGTCGGCGAGGACGTCACGCGCAAGGTCGACGTACGCGTCATTGCCGCGACTAACCAGAACCTCGCCGAAGCCGTCCGGGCGCGCCGGTTTCGCGAAGATCTATTCTACCGGTTGAATGTGTTCCCGCTCGCGCTTCCGCCGCTTCGTGACCGGACCGACGACATTCCGCTGCTTGCCGCGCATGCCATCGCGGCGGTGTCGAAGCGGCTGCGCGTGCCAGCGCCGCCTTTAACGCAGGCGGACGCCGCGCGCCTCCAACAGTACGACTGGCCGGGCAACATCCGCGAGCTCGAGAACGTGGTCCAGCGTGCCGTCATCCTGTCGAAGGGCGTTCGACTCCGCCTCGATATCGCTCTCGCTGACTTGACAGCAACCTCGACCTCGGCCTCAGACCTGCCAGATGTCATCCTGACAGATCGGGAGTGTCGGGCGCGCGAGCGCGCGAATCTGGTGAAAGCGCTCGAGCACGCGGACGGCCGCGTCTACGGCCCCGGCGGCGCGGCTGAATTGCTCGGTCTCAATCCGACCACACTCGCGTCGCGCCTGCGCGCTCTCAAGATCACCGCACCCAAGCCTCGCTGAAGCGACGCGACCGACAGCGAGCGGGCCTGCTTTACCCGCGATGCCCGAGGCCTTCGTCCGCGATGTCGCCGACGTTGTCTGGATCGAGGCACTCCGATCGGCCCCAGTCGTCGTCCTCAGATCCGCGAACGCGCGAGTCGCGGTCGATCGAGTCCAGCAGGTCATTGAGTTCTGAGTACGGCACCAGATTCGCGAGGCCAGCGAAGCTGCCGTGTGATCTTAGGCCTCGTGCGGCCTCCATGAAGCCAGTCCACGCAGCCAGCGCGAGCGCGCCACCGACGCTGATGCGTCGCACGCCGAGCGCCGTGATGGCCCCGACATCGAGACCGATGTCTTTGACGACGAGGAGATTGAACGGTCTTGGGGCGACTGCATCCACGAGTCCTTTGATCTCAGCGGGATTCTGCGGACCGGGTGCGAAAAGTACGTCCGCCCCAGCAGCGGCGTACGCGTGCAGGCGTCGGACGCTTTCACGGAACGCATCGGGATGGCCAACGTGGTAGCACTCTGCCCGCGCGGTCAGCAACACGTCCTCGCCGGATCGATCGATCGCCTGACGCGCGGCGCGGACGCGTTCGACCGCGATAGGCAATTCGTAGAGCGGCGACGCCGGATCGCCAGTGCTGTCTTCGATCGACAGGCCGGCCACGCCGGTGGGAATGCAGCACGCCACGCTGTCGGCGACATCGCGAGCATCGTCTCGGCCGTGGATCTACCGGTAAGTGCGGACTTCATGTCCGGGTATGGAGACGAGCCGGAGGACGTGCGGACCCCGCGTCCCAGGGGTTGGGGACCACGAAACATCCACGCTCATGGAGCGCACGAAAGACGCGGCGACGTTCGGCTAGCGAGCTCATGACCTACAGCCTGACCATTGGCAGCGGTGTCAGCGGATGCGTTCGGAGCCGCTCAAGGGCCAGCTGAACGAGGCGCCAGTGAAATCCCGCGTCGGGCCACGTGGCGAACAGACGCGCAACGAACGGACGCGGGATGCCGAATCTCCTCAAGCCACCCGTCACGTCGATCCAGTCAGCTTGACGGAATGGTTCGACGAGCGAATCTGGGTTCGAGGCTGAGTGCGTGATCTTGTGATGGTCCGCGATCATCGTTGACACGTCGGTGATCCAGTCCTCATGTGCTTGCGCGGCCAGGTACTCACGCGCGAGGGCGATCGACGGCCGAATGTAGTCAAACGTCCTGTCCGTCCAGATCCCCAGGTCGTGGAACACTGCGGCAACCGCGATCTTCTCGAGCTCGCTGTGGCTTCCCGCAATTGCTACGCAGAGATTCACTACCCGATACACGTGGTTTCGGTACGCGACCAGGTCATGACCCAACGCGGACGCGTGCCGATCCAAGACGTTATCGACGGTCGGGATGCGCGTCAGCAGAGCGTCGTGGCCTGCGGCGGTGGATGGCGTCATGCGGCCTCCTTTGATGGCTCGAGCTATTCGTCGAACGGGGCGTTCATCAACAAGTCGACTGTTGATACTGCTTTGTAGCCAGGCACGAGCCGCTGGCCGAAGTCTCGCAGGAAGTTGTCGTGACTCGTCTCCGGTCTCTGCACGACGATTCGACAGCACGCCTCGGCAAACCTGTGCTTCATTTGCAAGCGGGGGAACGCGCTGAGGATGCGCTCGACATCGCCCGCCGGAAGGGCCTCAGCGCCGAAGCCGCCGTAGTCGAGCCCGATGCCCATCGTGCCCACGGCCACCTCCGGTTCCTTGTGAAGTGCGAGCGATGGCGTCGAGTTGAGCGCGATGAGGTCCCAGATGAGTTGGGCGCGCCGATCCGACAGACCTTTGCCCTTGATGAACGACAGTGCGGCATCGGCGCCGTTCACTTCGAAACGATTGGACCCTGGGACGCCGGCGGTCAGACCGATGTCGTGGAGGATCGTGCCAATCGCCACGACCTCGCGGTCGTAGTCGATTCCCTTGACGCGGCCCATCGATTCAGCGAAGAGCCACGACCGCATTGCGTGATTGAACAAATAGGGCTCGGAGAGCCGTTGGGCATAGTCGATCGCCGCGGTGATGAGCGAATTGTCTGGCAAATCGACGCCTGAAATGAGCCGTGATGCCGCTGCCGGAATCTCGACGTCTGTCATGGGTCCTCCTCGTCTACGAGCCATTGACCGGAAAGGACGAGCCGTTGTGACGTGGGCTCTCGCTTCTGTCACAACTCCACGCGGTGTCCGGTCTTCACGAACACACGGAGATTCATTCAAGGAGGGACGCACATGGCCACGATCACGACGAAAGACGGCACGTTGATTTACTACAAAGACTGGGGCAAGGGTCCAGTCGTCACGTTCTCACACGGATGGCCGTTGAACGCCGACATGTGGGACGGACAGATGTTGTTCCTCGCGCACCAAGGCTTCCGAGTTGTGGCTCACGATCGTCGTGGCCATGGCCGGTCCAGCCAGGCGACGTCGGGAAACGACATGGACGGATATGCCGACGATCTGGCCGCCGTGATTGATGCCTTGGATCTCGGGGACATCACGATGGTCGGCCACTCGACCGGCGGCGGAGAAGTCGCGCGTTACATCGGACGGTACGGCACGAAACGTCTGGCAAGAGCCGTGCTCATCGCCGCGGTACCGCCGCTGCTGACGAAGTCCCCGTCCAATCCTGAGGGCCTCCCTATCGAGGTTTTCGACAACCTTCGGGCCGCTCTGGCCAAAGACCGGTCGCAGACCTACAGAGAATTCGCCCCCATGTTCTACGGCGCCAACAGAACGGGCGCGCAGGTGTCCCAGGGCACCCTCGATCAGTTCTGGCTCTGGAGCATGCAGGCGGGACTGAAGAACGCCTACGACAGCATCAAGGCGTTTTCCGAGACCGACTTCAGCGAAGACCTCAAGAAGTTCGACATCCCGACCCTGGTCATGCACGGCGAGGATGATCAGATCGTGCCCGTCAAGGATTCGGCGAGGAAGTCAGCAAAGCTGATCAAGGGGGCCGTTGAAATCTACTACCCCGGCCTGTCGCACGGACTGACGGCCACGCATCCGGACCTGGTGAACCGCGATCTGCTCGCGTTCATCCAGCACGACAAACGCAAGGTTGCGTAGGCGGACATCAGGAGAGGGACGGGAGGATGACTCCCGCCCTCTTCACGATCCCGCCGAAGAGGAAACTCATGACCAAAGCTGCCCAAGCCAACATCGCTCAAACGGGCGAATCGCTTGTCCATCAGCATGCGCGCGAGATCCTGGCGTTCGGGCACATCGTCAGAATGCCACTCGCGTTGTCGGAGAACGCGTGCCGCGAGAGCGTCGAGAATCTCAATCAGCTGTTGGCGGACACGATCACGTTGCGCGATCTATACAAGAAGCATCATTGGCAGACGGCCGGACCGACGTTCTATCAATTGCACCTGCTGTTCGACAAGCACTACGGCGAGCAAGACGAGCTCGTCGACGCGATCGCTGAACGCATTCAGATCCTTGGTGGCGTCAGCATCGCAATGGCGGCGGACGTGGCGGAAATGACGCTGATTCCGCGTCCCCCGAAAGGCCGCGAGGCAGTGCCCGCGCAGATCTCCCGAGTGCTGCACGCGCACGAAATCGTCCTCGAGGAAGCACGTGCGATGGCCCGGCTCGCCGCGACCAGCGGAGACGACGGATCCAATGATCTGATCGTGAGCGACGTCATTCGGCGCAACGAACTACAAGCGTGGTTTGTGGCCGAGCACGCCGTGAACGTCTCGTTGACGGACGTGGACAACAGCGCTGTCACATCAGAGCGTGTTGCCCGGTCTTAGCGAGCACGAACATCCTAGCAACGTTTGTGTCGTCACGAGAGAGAGGAGGAGGACATGACCATCGAGACCACCGCGCCGACCATGACTGACCACGAGGCAGCACAGATCGAACGCGCGAATGCTTCGAACGCCACACCGGTTGTTTTCGTTCACGGGCTCTGGTTGCTGCCCTCGAGCTGGAGCCGCTGGGTTGAGCTCTTCGAGAAAGCCGGCTACGTGGCGGTGACACCAGGGTGGCCCGACGATCCAGAGACGGTTGCCGAAGCCCGAGAGCACCCCGAGGTGCTGGCTGGCAAGGGGATCGGCGAAATCGCCGACTACGAGGAGGCGATCATTCGCCGCCTGGATCGCAAGCCCGTGATCATCGGACACTCTTTCGGTGGTTTGCTGACCATGATTCTGGCCGGGCGCGGCCTGGCGGCCGCGTCGGTTGCGATCAGCCCGGCGCCGTTCCGCGGTGTGCTCCCGCTGCCGCTCCCGGCGCTGCGGACGGCGAGCGTTGCCTTGCGCAATCCCGCAAACTGGAACCGTGCGGTCCCGCTCAGCTACGAGCAGTTCCGCTACAGCTTCGCGAACGTCGTCGGCGAGGACGAGGCGAAGGAGCTGTACCTCGGTTACTCGGTCCCCGGCGCCGGCGAGCCTCTGTTCCAGGCGGCGTCCGCGAACCTCAACCCTTGGTCAGAAGCAACGGTCGACTCCACGAACCCGGAGCGGGGTCCGATGCTGGTCATCTCGGCCGACGCGGACCACACCGTCCCCTGGGCGATCGCGAACGCGGCCTACAAGAAGCAGAAGCGCAATGACGGCGTGACTGAGATCGTCAAGATGGAGGGCCGCGGTCACTCGCTGACGATCGACGCCGGCTGGCGCGAGGTCGCCGAGAAGGCGCTCGAGTTCATCAAGCGGTTCGTCTGAGCCAGATCGAGGGATTGTCACAATGCTGGCGCGTGACGGCCATGACGTCGTGGCCGTCACGTCGCTACACGAGACTCCGGCTTGCATTTGGTAGGATGCGCCAACAGGAGTCAGTTGTTGGCCAGGATCGTCAGTTCCGTTGCTCGGAAGCGACGACGTCCGAGCAGAGTCGGTTTCTGGCTCTGCTCCTGGCTGTTGATCTCGTCCGTTCCCGTCTACGGAATCGATCGCGGTCGCAAGCTCAACGAGCTCCACCACACGAGCTGGACCTATACCGAAGGAGCGCCGGGTGAGGTCCGGGCGTTGGCCCAAACCACGGATGGATACCTGTGGCTAGGGACTGCAACCGGATTGTTTCGTTTCGATGGAATTCGATTTCAACTCTATTCACCGCAATCCGGGCGGGCCTTTCAGCAGCGCAGCGTGATCTCACTATTCGCGGTTCCAGATGGCGGCCTCTGGGTGGGCTATTGGTACGGAGGGGTCAGCTTCATCAAAGATGGCACTGTAATCGACTACGGCACAACAGAAGGGCTGCCTTCTCGTGCGGTGTTGGCTTTCGCACGAGACCGACAGGGTGCAATTTGGATAGCCGCTGGGAAAGATGGGCTGGCTCGACTGGAAGGTTCACGCTGGAAAACGATCGGCGCAGATTGGGGGTTCGCAGGGCAAGCCCATACGGTGTTTGTGGATCGCGCCGGCACAGTTTGGGTGGGGACGCCGACCACTGTCGCATCTCTCGTGGAAGGTGGACACCAGTTTCAGATCACTGCACAGGATCTCCTGCCGATTGTACGCAGCTTTGACGAAGCGTCCGACGGCACACTATGGATGGCAGAGGGGGGCTACGGGGTCCGACCTGTTCCGTTACCCGGGAAGGACAACAGGCGGGCGGAGCCGGCAGTCCTTGTAGGATCTCAGGCAATCACCTTTGACAATCAGGGAAGTCTTTGGATTACCAGCGTCGGCACCGGAATCCGCCGAGTTCCGTACCCAGAGCGTCTCCATCCACCGAAGGTCATAGGACCCTCTGCGTGGCAGTTCCTCAATTCCGAGGTGGAGGCGTTCACCCAACGGGATGGCCTCACAAGTGATGTCGTCTATTGCGTCTTGCAGGACCGCGAGGGCAATGTCTGGATCGGCACAAGTGCCGGACTCGATCGATTCCGACAGAGTCCAATCGTCTCGGTCCCACTTCAGCCAATTTCGTACCGAGGTGAACTGCCAATTCCGTCGTTGCAGTCCTTTACAACAAGCGCGTTGACGGTGGCGGATCACGGAGCTCTTTGGGTTTCGGGTATTGGGCCCCAGGTGCTGCTGAAGATTGAGAATGACACCATCGCGACACAACTGCGCGACCGGCCCGTTGATGCCGCCTATCGTGATCCAGATGGGGTGGTCTGGTTCGCGACGCCGTCGTCTGTCTTCCGCATTGCCGACGAACGCCTGGATGCGATTCGTTCGAAGCCAGGAACGGTCACCTACAAGTACCAAGGCGCTGTGCCTGCAGGGCAGGGACTGACACTGCGCCAACTCGAATTGCCAACAGCAGGTGGAATCGCCATGAGTCCGCAGTCGCGCGCCAAAGCGATCACGCGGGACCGGTTGGGCAGGTTATGGATATCCATGGAGTCCGGAACTTTTCGACTAGAACGGTCCGGTTGGACCAGCCTCGAGAGCCTTGGTGGTCCGCCGGGCACCGCCGCTGCGGAGTTTACTGACTCAGAGGGACACGTCTGGTTCGGATTCGGGAATGCGGTCGCGATGCTGGATGGTGAGAACGTGCAGGTTTTTTCCGACAAGGACGGCGTTCGGGTCGGGGCCGTCACGTCTATCCAGGGCAAGGGGACGACGATCTGGATTGGTGGCGAGCTCGGCCTTCAATGCTTTGATGGCAGCCGTTTTCAACCGGTGAATTCATCGGATGGACGAGCGTTCGGTGGTGTTTCGGGAATCGTTGCTGAAGATGGTCTATGGTTTTCCGGCAATCGCGGAATCATTCACATTCCCGAAGACCAGCTTCAACGCCTGGGGTCCGGCGCCGTGGAATTCGAGAGCTTCGGGTCGCTGGATGGGTTGACCACCGAGCTTCGAGGATCCCTCGCCTCACCGTCGGCTGTGCGAACACCCGACGGTCGCATCTGGTTCGCCACGACGAAAGGACTCGCGTGGATCAATCCCAGGATTTCTCAGCGAAACACGGTGCCACCGCCAGTATCAATTGAATCTGTGCTTGCTGATGGCAGGCAGTACAGCGGCTCGACATCCGTGAGCTTGCCTGCTGGAACAGCAAACTTGCAAATCGTCTATACGGCCACCAGTCTCACCGCTCCGGAACGGGTTCGCTTTCGCTATAGGCTCGAACAGCAAGACAGGGACTGGCAGGATGTCGGAACGCGACGGGAGGCTTTCTACACCAACCTCGAACCCGGCGCCTATCAGTTCCGTGTGATCGCGTGCAATAACGATGGGGTCTGGAACAACACTGGCGCCTCAGTGAGTTTCTCCATCGCCCCGGCCTACTATCAGACCCGCTGGTTCCGCGCCGCAGCTGGCGTCGCGGTACTGGCGCTGTTGTGGGCGCTGTATCAGCTGCGTCTTCGGCAAGTCGCGCACACTTTCAACCTCCGCCTGGATGAACGCGTCAGCGAGCGAACGCGAATTGCACGGGAACTGCACGATACGCTGTTGCAGAGTTTTCAGGGATTGATGCTCCGCTTTCAGAGCGCGCGCGACTTCCTACCCGCGCAGCCAGCGAAGGCCGTCGAGGCGCTCGACGGCGCTCTCGACCGAGCAGATCAAGCCATCGCCGAAGGCCGGGACGCGATTCAGAATCTGCGATTGTCCACAACCGTGAGCCTCGAATTGCCTGAGGCGATCACGGCGCTGGCCGAAGAGCTGAAGAGTGGCGATGGGGAGCGGAGTTCGGCGATGTTCCGGATGTCGGTCGAGGGCTCGCCGCGCGCCCTGCGTCCGATTGTCCGCGACGACATTCACCGCATTGCGCGCGAGGCGCTCCGCAATGCCTTCCGTCACGCGCAGGCGGATCACATCGAGGCGGAAGTCACGTATGGTGCACGCGAGCTTCGCCTGCGCATCCGGGACGACGGCAGGGGCCTCGACCCGCAACACCTGAGCGACGGACGCGTGAGACACTGGGGATTGGCCGGAATGCGTGAGCGCGCCGTTCAAATCGGCGCACAACTCAATCTGTGGAGCGAACCCGGCGCAGGCACCGAAGTGGAATTGCGCGTTCCCGGCACCATCGCCTATGCCGCACCCATCGACGGCGGAGGTGTGTTTCGAATGAGCCGCAAGCAAGGAAGCGGATCATGAACGCCAGGCAGACCCCGATTCGGGTGTTGTCGGTCGATGACCATCCTCTGCTCCGCGAGGGCGTCGCCTCGCTCTTAGCCGGTCAAGAGGACTTGAAGCTCGTGGCCGAGGCGTCAAATGGCCGTGAGGCCGTCGAGCAATTCCGGGCGCATCACCCGGATGTGACGCTGATGGACTTGCAGATGCCGGAGATGAACGGCGTCGAAGCCATGATTGCTATCCGCGCGGAGTTTCCTTCGGCTCGCATCATCGTGCTTACGACGTATGTGGGCGACGTGCAGGTGTCACGTGCGCTCGAGGCTGGCGCTCAGGCGTATTTGCTCAAGAGTGATCTCCGGAAGGAGCTCCCCGACGCTATCCGCCTCGTTCATGCGGGCCGTAAGCGGATCGTGCCGGAAGTGGCGACCACATTGGCCGAGCATGCCGCGGACGACGCCTTGTCGCAGCGGGAAATCGAAGTCCTCAGGCTGATCGCCGGAGGGAACGCCAATAAGATGATCGCCGACAGGCTGTCCATCACTGAGGAGACCGTCAAGGGCCACGTCAAGAACATCCTCTCCAAGCTGGCGGCCAACGATCGAACGCATGCCGTCACGATCGGTCTGAAGCGCGGGATTATCGATCTCTAGTCTGTCGAGCCCCTCGAAAGAGGGGCCTCGCTTAAGGCCTTTTGAGGCGGGCGCACTCGTGCTGCACGCGCTAGCGTTAGCACTGGCGTCTGGTGCAAAGACTCTTCTCGACATTCCCCGGCGGTCTGCCGGGAGCCGGTCTCGTACTCCTACGCGCTGCAGTCACGATTCCTCTGATGTGTGCGGGCCTGCTGTCAGCCGCTTCGTCGCCGCAGGGCATTCTGGCAGTGGTGACCGCGGGCGCCGCAATTCTGTTGCTGATCGGCTTATGGACGCCGATCGCCGGCGCGGTGATTGCGGTCGCGGAGGTGGGCCTTGCAGCCCTCCATCCTGCTGGGCCCTGGATGCACGTTCATTTCGCCACGATGGGCGCCGCACTCGCGATGCTCGGGCCCGGTGGTTGTTCTTTGGACGCGCGTTTGTTCGGCCGTAAGCAGATCCAAATTCCCCCCCAACGTTAGCTCCCACAATCGCTCACCCCCAAAGGGGTGTCGACCGACGTTGCGATCTAGGCACCTCGCAGAACTCCTATCGAGGGTTGTTGGCCATTCGTCTCGCCATCAAACTGCGCGCGAAGGGAGATCAGAAATGACTGCGAACACTTCGCGCCAGGAACAAAGCGACAGCAACGCTTGCGACGACGGCCTCTCGGCATTCTTGAGCATGCGCCCTCGCCTGTTCGGGATCGCCTATCGGCTGCTGAGCAGCGCCGCCGAAGCCGAAGACGTCGTACAAGATGTCTGGTTACGGTGGCAGACGACAGATCGCAGTGTGGTTCGGGACGCCGCGGCATTCCTCACGACCGCAGCGACGCGGTTGGCGATCAACGTTCTGCAATCGGCGCGCGCGCGACGGGAAACGTACGTCGAGCCCTCGCTGCCGGAACCCGTCGCTACGAACAGCGATCCGTGCTTGGCAGCAGAACGAGACCAAGCCATTGCCTATGGCGTGCGGATGCTTCTGGAGACATTGACTCCGACCGAACGCGCCGCCTACATCCTTCGGGAGGCGTTCGACTATGCGTACCGTGACATCGGGAGTGTCCTGCGGCTTGCGGAGGCAAACGCACGGCAAGTCGTCACCCGCGCGCGGCAGCACATCGTGAACGGCCGAACGACGGCCAAGAGATCGACCGGACAACAGCGTCTGCTTGGAACGTTCATCGCAGCGGCTCACGATGGTGACGTCACCGGTCTTGAGGATCTCTTTCGTTCAATGGCCGCTGACCCGTCACAACGCCGCTCCGTATCCGGTCAATCGTTCGCAGAGGCGGGCCACTGATTGAACGTGATCGTGGAAGTCTGAACAACTCCGACTGGAGATGACGATGTCACTTGAAACTGGCCGAGGCGAACTGGCCGCGTCGCCACCCGCGTCGCCGTCCTCGACGATACCAGAGGGTTATGCCCGCGTGACACTCAGTCGAACCGACGGCATGGACGTGCAGCAGCGTGAGATCTACGCTCAGATCGACCAAGGACCGTCACACACGCTGGCGTTCGGCACCGTGGTCGCCGTTGACCTTCCGGCGGGACCGCACCGCCTTCGGGCGAACAACACGTTGTTCTGGAAGGGTGTGGAGTTCTCGCTCGCGGCGGGCGAGCAAATTGAATTTGCCCTGATCAATCGATCGGGACTGCTCGGCTTGGCGCTCCTCGCAATATTGGGCGTCGCGCCTCTGAGGCTCGCCATCGAACGGCGGTGAGGCGGGACGTTTGGATCACATTCTTGATGTGCTCGGTCGCCATCTTAGTGCCATAAACACTTGTTAAGTACGGAGTTAGTTGGCGGAGGGAGAGGGATTCGGTCTCGTTAAACAAACCGTCTGTCAATGACTTAGAGTCAATTCCCACGGCTCAATTCGCCAGAATCGCTCAAAGTCCGCGGGGCAGGTACAAAACAAGTACAGTGAATCGTCGTTTATAAGCCAAGCGGCAACTAGAGTCGGCGGAGTCACGTCGTCGAGGCGTCAACTGGCAGACCCGACGATCCTTCGCACCCCTTCCGAGAACGTCAGGCCGTCTTCAGAATTCGACCATCAATCCTTCTTTGCGAGCGAGACCAAGCGGCCGTCCGAATCGATCAGATAGTCAGGACGATACCTCGCGCATTGCCAAGCAATGGCGGGAAGCCGGCCTCGCTGTCACTTGATCCTGAGGTCCTGCGTCTTGCTTTCTCCCGCCTGAATGGTGAGCGCCGCGGCCGTCGGCACGAGCGCCGACAGAAACGACGGGTCGAACTGCTCGTCGCGGCTAATGTCCCTTACCGCAGCGAGCAGATAACGTCCGGGCGGCACTGCTAGCGGACCTGCGCCAGCGAACGTGAAGCGGCCATCCGTGCCCGGCCGCACGGTCAGGATTCTTCGCGACCCGGGAAGCCAGTACGCCTTGTCCTCGGGAAACAGCACGACGGTGTAGTCTGTCGCAGCGGCTCCGGTCGGTTGTTGAAGCCGGCCCGACAGCTGCTGCACATGATCGCTGTAGGTGACGACTACATTCTTCGGCGGCGCTTCGCTGGTGACCTCGATCGGAAGGTCGGTAAAGTCCCGGCCGTCAACGATCACTGACTCGAGCGACCAGATCATGCTGTCCGCGTTGGCGCCGAAGAAGAGCGGCCCACCCAGCACGTAACGACCGGGCGCGAGCCGCGCGATCACGAACGAACCGTCCGCCTTCGTCTCGGACACCTGCGGTCCCGTCGTGTTGCTCACCCCGGGTGTCAGCACGCGTAACGGAATGCGTCGTCCTGCGAGCGCGGGCGCGACCAACGTGCCGTCGAAGACAAGTTGGCCCGCAAGCGCCATCGGAGGGCGCAGTGTGAGCTGAATGCCGCCCTGGTCTGTGCCTTCCACGTCGAGCGTCGCGGTCGCAGCGTATCCGGCCTGCGCGCCGCCGCCGGCCGCCATCAGCGAATAGCTGCCTGGCAGCACGTTCGATAGCGTAAAGCGGCCGTCGGGCATCACGCCCGCGCTCATCGTCGTCTGGAGCGCGCGACCGGGAGCCGTCGCGATCGTGACTCGCGCGCCGGGCAAGAGTTGGCTGTCCGCAACCGTCACGAGCCCTTCGACGCGAGCCATCCGTACGAGCTCGAGACGAAAATCGACACCCTGTCGATCCTCGCCGGCGCCAAGCGTGATCAGCCCGGCCTCGCTCGCGCGCGTGGTGCCTGGAAAGAACTCCGGCGCGTACCGAACGGCGGGATCGGCGCGCGGCGTTGGAGCCGCCCGCGCGTTCCGCAACGCGCTGTCCACTTCGGCGTCGGTGAGTTCGCGGACGGCTGGCGCTCCGTTGAGACGCAACGCGACCACCGCGTAGTCGCCAGGCAACAGCCCGAAGATCCGGTAGCGGCCACGCTCGTCCGTCGCAACGATGCTCGCGGGGCCGGCGCCGAGCACGCGCTCGCCGTTTTCGAGATGCCACTGCTGGAGCCCGACGGCAACACCCGTGCCAGGCCGGCCCGCTTCGTCGACGATCGTGCCAGAAATGGCCGCGCCGAGCGGCAGTGCGACCGTAATATCGGTGATTGTCTGGCCATCAGCGAGGGCGATGGACGTGCCCGGCCGACCGGGGCGCCGCGCGCCCGCAACGGCACCCAGATACGGCGGCTTGCTCGCCCCAATCACGTACCGATCTGCCGGCAGCCGTTCGAACGCAAAACTCCCATCGGCATCTGTCTCGCTTACGCGCAATGTTCCTGTGGCCGCGCCGATCAGGACGACGTGCGCGAGCCGAAGAGGGCGGCCGCCATCTGCGGTCCTGACGATGCCGCGAATCGTTCCGGCGCCAGTCGGCGTCCCCTGTGGTGCGCTGGCCTCGCGAGCGGGTGTTTGGCCGACAAGCCAGACCGGCAGTACGGCAAGCGCGATCAAGACGACCGAGACTCGTCTCATCGCTTCACGACCACCTTCTTCTCGCCGCTCGTCAGCTGCACACGCTCGGCAGTCCGGGAGAGCGCGTCGAGTCGCGAGGATTCCTGCCAATCGGCCACGGCGTCGTCTGGAACGATCGCAAGAAGGTACTCCCCAGCGGGCAAGCTCGTGACGAACGTGTCATCGCGACCAATTTGGACAGCGCGGAATAGCCTTCTAGCCGCGGCAGGCTCGGTCCAGTACTTACGGTCGGATGGAAACACGAGCACGGTGCGATCATCGGAGGTCCCACCGTCGGCCCGAGCGGCCGTGCCGTTGATCACGGGCTGCCCGCTATTCGACACGCTGATCTCGACGCCAGTGACATCGTCCGCACCAACGTTGAACGCCATGTCGGTAACGTCCGCTCCGCCGACTTTGACTGACGCGGCCGACAGGCCGGCGAGGTTGGCACTGATGGCGTAGCGGCCGGGCATGAGGCCAGCCACTCGAAAGGTCCCGTCCCCGTTGATCCGGCCACGACCGCTCGTCAGGCCCGGGGTCATTGGCTCGACGATGACGATGCCCGAGCTCATGCCGCGCGGCGTGGGCATGTCGGTCGCAACTCGCCCGCTGATCGCGATCAACGGACGCAACGGGATTGACAAGCCGCGCACGTCGTCGTCCCCGACATTCACGGGCTCGGCGGCCCAAAACGCCGGTTCGCCGTCGATGGACTGCGCTGGACCGCTTCCGCCGCCCATGTTCGCGGCGCGCGCACCAAGAAACTGCAGGGCTGCACCTGACGGCGCCCCGGCGACTCCCGTGGTCACCGTGTGGATCACGCGCAGCACGTAGCGTCCAGGCGGAACGCCGGCGAAGTCGAAGCGTCCGTCGGGCTGGACCAGCACCGGCGCAAGCGCAACGGCCGCGTCTGAATCGTCGCCCGCCGGCACGAGTCGAATCGAGCCCGCAGTGACGGGGCTGCCCGCGCCGACGATCGTGCCCGACACGCGAAGTGCACGGACGGGCGTCACGTCGATGTCGAGCCTCGTCTTTTCTTCGCCCGCGGCGAGCGTGACCCGCGTGGCCTGCGCCACGGACGAACTGCTTGGATAAAAGGTCGGCGGAAAGGTCCGCAGCGTTTGATCGAGGGTGGCGGCGTCGGCGCCAACCTGGAGGGCGCGAGCGACGACGCCCATCAGTTGCAGCGGCTCCGCCGCGAGGGTCGAAAGCAGCACGCCGTCGAACGGAATCGGGTCGCGGCGGCACGCGCACACCAAGTACTGACCGGGCTTCACACCCGAGAACCGATAGTCGCCATGGTCATCGGTGCGAACAGTCGTGACGCCGCCGATCGTCACCCGGCCGTTCACGACCGCGCGGCGGAATAAGATGACGTCCGTGCCCACAACCGGATCGCCCGCATCATCTCGGACGGTCCCTGAGAGATTCGACAGCTGGATGAGCCGAATTCTCACGCCGGTCACGCGCTCGGCGTCTGCAAGCACGATCGGCCGAACCGTGCCCGAGTCGTATCCGGGCTTCGACACCTGGGTGAACGAGTATCGTCCCGCTGGCAGATTGGCGAAGAAGAAACGGCCTTGCGAGTCAGTGAGGACCGCTGCAGGCGGATTGCCCGCACGTCCCGTCATGCCGCCAACGGGTCCGATGACGGCGACCATCGCTCCTGCGACCGGCCGGCCTGACGTCGTCTCCACGACCTGGCCAGACAGGAACGCCGTGCCAAAGAGCGGTGACGATGCCGGCACTGCGGTAGGCGGTGGCTGGCCCCGCTGACCCGAAAGGCTCGTCGAGTGTAGGAGCGCAACAATCAGCGCGGCGACCATTACACCGAACGCGCGACTGAGGTGCATGTGAGGGCTATCGTCGCACGACCGCCATCGTTCGCGATGGAGCATTCGCGAACGAGTCTCGCAACGCCTGAAGGCCTCTCCCGCCGCTCAATTCGAGCGAAGCGAGAATTTGGCGGAGGGAGAGGGATTCGAACCCCCGGTACGGTTTCCCGTACAGCGGTTTTCAAGACCGCCTCCTTAAACCACTCGGACATCCCTCCGCGGCTGACGTCTGTGAGTGTACGCGATCGGTCCACTCCCCTCGAAGGGTCCTCGACACGCGCCGCAGAGCGCGAGTGAACTGGGACCGCTGCGATCACGGCTCACCTCGCTTGCGCGAGGAGTCGCTGGCTGGCTTGCTCGAGCAGGGCTTGCACGGCCGGGTCGGTGGCGGCGAACGTAATGTCCGGCGCGTAGATCTGCAGGTAGTTCATCTGCGCTGGCCCCTTCGACGAGCCGAACAGATCTCCTGCGGGCGTGCCTTCGAAGTACACGGCCAGCACGTTGGGGAGCGCCTGTCGAGGTGTGATGCTGCGGCACGCGGGCGCCGCCGCGTCGCAACTGGCCGCACATCCCTCGTTGGCCGGCTTCTGGGAGAACGACGTGTCGAACTGTGCGCCGCCGAGCACCCTCGGCGAGAGCGACGAGTCCGTCGACATCTCCTTCACTCCCTTGATCCCGGCGACCGTATCGCGGCAGGCCTTCAAACCGCTCGTCTGCGTCGCCTTTGCGTTCGGCCCGGCGCCATGGTGCGCGAACGCCGACATGATCTCGGCTTGCGCGGCCTCGTTCTGGCCATGCGTAAAGTTCAACAATCCAGAACCGCGCGTGACGACGAGCGTGACGTTGCGAAAGACCTCGCCGAACATGCTGACCGCCGCGCCCCACTCTTCGACGAACGCTTTGTCGGAGCGATGGTACGAGGCGTCGCGGTAGGAGATTTCTAACAGCGCAGCCCAGCGGTTCAATTGATCTCCGGATCTGGGCAGAATGATCTCGACTGATTCCGCGGTTGGTCCCGCGATCGCGATCGACACGAACGTCTCGTTGGTCCCGAACCGCGCCGCGACTTGAGTGAGGAAGGCTTTCCAGTAATTCTTGTACACCGGGTTCCACGGCAGCGGCAGCGCTTGCTTCTGGCCGCTGCCTCGCCCTTCCGATACCTCGAAGGTCGCCTTCCCGCATGGCGCGTGCGCGGTTTCGGTCCGCGTCGATTGTGCCGGTTGGGCTCGTCCGGATTGGGCGCGGCCTCCTCGCCGGCCTCTCGCGGGCTCTCCGGCCGCCGATGGCACGTCGTCGCAACTCGGCAATTCGTCGAGGACCCACGACGGCGTCCCGAATCCCGGAACCAGAATCAGTTGAACGGTCTTGTGCCTCGCGCCTGCGGCCGCGAAGGCCGCGTCCAGAGAGGAGAAATCGTAGCGGCTCTTCTCTGGCTGCAGGGTCGACCAGAACGTCCGGATCGCCAGGCCAGACACGGCTGGATTGCTCAGAAGCGCATCGAGGTCGGCTGTCTTGTTTGCGCGCGTCTCGGCGACAACGGCGTAGATCCCGCGTGGCCGGCGAATCGTGTCCGCTCCGCCCGCGCGTGCGCCACTGACCAGAACGGCGAGACCGATCGCCGCCAGGAGAACACGCCGCGTCTGGCGGATCGCCATCGCCTCTCTCCGGCTCGCCCATACTACTCCTCGGGCTGGCTGGCGGCTAGGAACGGCGAATGACCTCCGTCCCGACGTACGGCCGCAGCACCTCCGGCACGACGACGGATCCGTCGCGCTGCTGGAAGTTTTCCAGAATCGCGATCAGCGTCCGGCCCACGGCCAGTCCCGATCCATTCAGCGTGTGGGCGAATTGCGTCTTCCCTGTCCCATCCGGGCGGAACTTGATGCCCGCCCGGCGCGCCTGAAACGCCTCGGTGTTGCTGCAGGACGAGATCTCGCGATACGTCTCCTGGCTCGGCAGCCACACCTCGATGTCGTAGGTCTTCGCTGACGCGAAGCCCATGTCGCCGGTGCAGAGCAACATGCGGCGATACGCGAGGCCGAGCCGCTCGAGCACAGTCTCGGCGTCGCGCGTGAGCCCTTCGAGCTCGGCGTGCGAGTGCTCGGGTGTCGTGAACTTCACGAGCTCGACCTTGTCGAACTGGTGCTGGCGGATCAGCCCGCGCACGTCGGCGCCGTACGATCCGGCCTCGCTGCGGAAACACGGCGTGTAGGCCGTGTACTTGAGCGGCAGATCGCGGCCGTCGAGGATCTCCTCGCGGTGCAGGTTCGTGAGCGGCACCTCGGCGGTCGGGATCAGGTACAGATCCCAGTCGCCGGCGATCTTGAACAGATCCTGCTCGAACTTCGGCAGGTTGCCCGTGCCAGTGAGCGCCGCCGCGTTCACCAGGAACGGCGGCTCGACTTCACGGTAGCCGTGATCGCGCGTGTGCAGGTCGAGCATGAAGTTGATGAGCGCGCGCGCGAGCCGCGCGCCGGCGCCGAAGAGCACGGAGAATCGCGCGCCCGACATGCGCGTTGCGCGCTCGAAGTCGAGAATGCCGAGCGCCGAACCGAGCTCCCAATGCGGCTTCGGCGCGAAGTCGAACGTGGGCGGCGTGCCCCATTTCTTGATCTCGGCGTTGTCGGACGACGACTTGCCTGCCGGCACGCTCTCGTGCGGCAGGTTGGGCAGCGTGAGCAGGAGTGCGTCGCGTTGACGCTCGACCTCAGCGAGCTCCGTTTCAAGATCGCGAATGCGTCCCGCACGGGCTTTGTTCTCGGCAAAGATCCCGCTCGGGTCGCGGCCTTCCTTTTTGGCGCGCGCGACTTCTTCGCCCGCGGCATTCTGATCGCGTTTCAGGTTCTCGACCGCAGGAATGAGCCGCCGCCGTTCCGATTCGAGTCGGGAAAGCTCGGCCAGATCCTTGGCGGGATCGAGGCCTCGTTGCCGCAGGCGCGTCTCGACCTCGGCGAGATGGTCGCGGACGTACACAGGATCGAGCATGGCTCATGCTATAAGGCCCTATGACCGTTCGCAAAGCCGTCTTTCCCGCGGCCGGGCTCGGCACACGCTTTCTGCCAGCCACGAAAGCCCAGCCCAAGGAGATGCTGCCGCTGGTCGACAAGCCGATCATTCAGTACGGCGTCGAAGAAGCCGTCGCCTCTGGCGTCGACGACATCATCCTCGTTACCGGCCGGGGCAAGAACGCTATCGAAGATCACTTCGACGTGTCGATCGAGCTCGAGACGTTTCTCGAGTCCCGTGGGAAGACCGACCTCCTCGAAGAGGTCCGCAAGATCTCGAACCTGATCAACGTCGCCTACGTGCGCCAGGGCGAGCCGCTCGGCCTCGGACACGCGGTGTTGGTCACGCAGCATCTCGTTGGCAACGAGCCGTTCGCCGTCATCCTCGCCGACGATGTGATCGATGCGCAGCCGCCGGCGCTCGCGCAGATGATCGAGGTGTTCAACAAGGTGGGCGGACCGGTGATCGCGGTCGAGCGCGTGCCCGAGCGCGACCTGCCGAGCTATGGCGTCATCGCCGCGGAACCGGCCGGCCCGGGCGTCTACAAGATCCTCGACCTCGTCGAAAAGCCGCCGGCCGGCCAGGCGCCGTCAGACCTCGCGATCATCGGCCGCTACGTGCTCACGCCCGACATCTTCCCGATGCTCGAGGAGACCGCGCGCGAACGCGGCACCGGCGAGATCCAGCTGACGAACGGCTTGAAGAAGCTGCTCAAGACCCGCCCGCTCTACGGCTACGAGGTCAAGGGCGTCCGCCACGACACGGGCAACAAGCTGGGATTCCTGAAGGCCGTCGTGTACTTCGCGCTGCGACGGCCAGATCTCGCTGGACCGTTCGGCGACTACTTGAAGACCTTGACCCTTGCGTAGCGTGGTTCCGGGGTTCTAGGTCGCTGATTTCGGCGGTTCCTTGGAATCAGCGGCGGGCTTGGATTCCGCCGAGTCCTTCTTGTCAGGCTTGTCAGGAGAACTCTTGTCCGGCTTGTCCGCGGGCGCGGTGGTCTCGTTCGTGTCCTTGCTCGCGCGGTCCGACGCCGGTTTCTCGCCTTTGCGAGCATAGTCGGTCGCATACCAGCCCGAGCCCTTGAGATGAAACGCCGGGGACGAGATGAGCTTCTCGAGGTGGCCGCCGCAGTGCGGGCAGACCTCGAGCGGCGGATCCGAGAACTTCCGGATTATCTCGAGCCGCCGATGGCAGGACTGGCATTCGTATTCGTAGAGAGGCATGGCGTCGAATCGTCCAACACGCCATTATAGAACTCGCACCTCGTCACCCCTATGGCCGGCACCCTGTTCGTGGTCGCGACCCCGATCGGCAACCTGGAAGATCTCACGTTCCGGGCGCTGCGCACGCTCCGCGAAGTGGACCTCATCGCCGCCGAAGACACGCGACGCACGGCCAAGCTCCTCGCGCACTACGAGATCCGGAAGCCCCTCGTCTCGCTACGGGAGCACAACGAAACGCGCGAGACCCCTCGGCTGGTGGCCAGGCTCCGCGGCGGCGAAAACATCGCGCTGGTCTCCGATGCGGGCACGCCGACCATCGCCGATCCTGGCGCCCGGCTGGTCCGCGCCGTTCGCGACGCACAGTTCTCAGTCGTCCCCATACCCGGGGCTACCGCCATCGCAACGCTGCTGTCCGCCTCAGGCTTCTCTGGCGACCAGTTCGTCTTTCTCGGCTTCCCACCTTCGTCTGGCGCTGCGCGCGAGCGTTGGTTCCACCAACTGGCCACCGAAACACGCGTCGCCCTTTTCTTCGAGGCGCCTCATCGCGCGAAGCGGACGCTCGAGGAGCTGCTTGACTATGTTAAACGACCAATAATTGCCGGCCGAGAACTGACTAAGGTCAATGAACAATTGGTCGAAATACAGAATAACGGTGATATTGCCAACTTTAAGTTTATTGGCGAATTCGTCATTGTCGTCGATGCTCCGAGAGAAGACGACAGCCAAATAATTGATCCTACAGCGATTACCGTCATGTTTGGCCAATTGACTGAATCACCTAATATCAGCGCAGATCTAGCGATCAGGCTAACGTCTCTTCACTTCAACGTGCCAGCCGTCACAGTGAAGAACCTCGCCAAGAAGGCCAGATTTGCAGCCCGTCAGCATGCTGGCCCCCTGCCTTGACCAGAATCTGAGCTTTTGTTAACTTTCGGCCCGGAGTGCCGGCGAAAGCTGGCAGCCTCATTCGTCATGGCAAAGAAGGTGCGGCCGAAGAGCGGGGGAACTGACCGGAGGATCCGGCGTCCAGACCGCCCTGCCGGCCCCGTCCCCGGCGGGCCTGAGCGGGTGGCGATGGCGGTGGCACCTGCGCCCCCGCCGCCTCCAGGACCTTCTGCCGAGGCCGTCGCCGTGTTCGAGCAGGCGATGGAGGCGCTGCAGCGGCACGAGTACGTCGTCGCGGCCGGCCATTTCAGGATTCTCCTCGACCAGCACCCGGAGGAAGGGGTTCTCCTGGACCGCGCGCGCGTCTACCTGGGCTTGGCCGAGCGTGAGATTGCCCGGCGGCCCGTCGAGCCCCGGACGGTCGAAGAGCGGCTGACCGCGGCCACGGCCGCCCTCAACAACGGCGACCATGACGGCGCGGAGACACTGGCCCGCGGGGTTCTGGCAGAAGACCCACATCAGGACCTGGCGCTTTACCTCCTGGCGTCCGTCGAGGCTCGCCGAGGGCTGTTCGACGCTGCGCTGTCGTATCTCGGGCAGGCGATTGCCATCAGTCCGGAGGCGCGCGCACAGGCTCGATTCGATCCGGACTTCGAGTCGCTCTATGACCACGACGCTTTTCGTGAATTGACCGAATCCCCGCTGCCGGGGGCACTGACAGGCTTGCGTCGCGCAAAACGCGGGCGGGGCGATCGATAATGGCTCAGTGACCGGGGACCTGCACGTCGTCATTCTCGCGGCTGGCAAGGGCACCCGGATGAAGTCGGTCCAGCCCAAGGTTTTGCACCCGCTGGCTGGCCGTCCGCTGATCGAGCACGTCCTCGGCACGGTCGATGAGCTTTCGGCAGCCTCCACGATTCTGGTCGTTGGGCACGGCGCCGAGGAAGTCACGGCCGCGCTGTCTTCTCGGCCTACGCTCCAATTCGTCGTTCAGTCACCACAGCTGGGCACGGGCCACGCGCTCCTGCAGACGCGGTCCGCGCTCACCGGCAAGACCGGCACCGTGCTGCTGCTCTACGCGGACGTGCCGCTGCTGCGGTCGGGCACGCTGGCGCGCCTGATCGAGACGCACCAATCGGCGCGTGCGGCCGCCACGGTTCTGACGGCAGAGCTCGAGGACCCGTACGGCTACGGGCGCATTGTGCGCGATCGCTCGGGCAAGATCGTCCGGATCGTCGAGGAACGGGACGCGTCGGGCGAGGAGCGCGCGATTCGCGAAATCAACAGCGGCATCTACGCGTTCGCGCTGGCGCCGCTCTTCGAGGCGCTCGACGGGCTGGCGGCCGACAACGCGCAGGGCGAGTACTACCTGACCGATCTCATCTCGATCTACCGGCGGCGCAATCAGCGGGTCGAGACGCTGCTCATCGAGACGCCGGACGAGCTTCGCGGCGTCAACAGCCGCGTCGACCTCGCCGATCTCGGCCGCGTGCTGCGCGCGAGGAAGAACCGCGCGCTGATGCTCGACGGCGTGACGCTCGACGATCCGTTGACGACCTACGTCGACGAGGACGTGGAAGTCGGTTCGGACACCGTGATCGCGCCAGGCGTCCTGCTCGAGGGCCGCACGCGCATCGGGCAGGGCTGCCGGATTGGCCCGGGCTCGCGACTCACGAATGCGATTGTCGCCGACAATGTCACCGTGCGGGATCGCTCGGTCATCGTCGATTCGACGGTCGAGCGCGGCGCGGTGATCGGGCCGTTCGCGCACATCCGACCGCAGTCGATCGTCGGCGAGAACGCGCACGTCGGCAACTTCGTCGAGCTCAAGAAGACGAGGCTCGGGCGCGGCTCGAAAGCCAACCATCTCGCCTATCTCGGCGACGCGACGATCGGCGACGCCGTCAACATCGGCGCGGGCACGATCACGTGCAACTACGACGGTGTGGGCAAACACCCGACCGTCATCGAGGACGAAGTGTTCATCGGCAGCGACTCGCAGCTCATTGCGCCCGTGCGTGTGGGGCGCGGCGCGTACGTCGCGGCGGGATCGTCGATCACCGACGACGTGCCGCCCGACTCGCTCGCGATCGCCCGCGGGCGGCAGGAGAACAAGCCGGGCTGGGCCGAGAAGCGGCGCGCTCGACGATCCCAGGGCGGCGCCTGACGTGTGCGGCATTGTCGGCTACGTCGGGCCTAAGCCGCTGGTGCCCGTCATCATGGACGGGCTGCGCCGGCTGGAATACCGCGGCTACGATTCGGCGGGCATCGCGGTCGTCCAGAACGGCGAGCTGCAGATCCGCCGCAGCGCCGGCAAGCTCTCGAACCTCCAGGACGCGCTGGCCAAGCACCCACTCGACGGCTCGTTTGGCATCGGCCACACGCGGTGGGCGACGCACGGCCGGCCGACCGAAGAAAACGCGCATCCGCATCGGGATTGCAAGAACCGGATTGTCGTCGTCCACAACGGCATCGTCGAGAATTACCTCGAGCTGAAGCGCGAGCTGACGACCGAGGGCCATACGTTCGTCACCGAGACGGACACGGAGATCGTCGCGCACCTCGTCGAGCGCGAGATGCGTCAGGATGGCCTGGCCGCTGCCGTTCGCCGCGCGCTCACGCAGTTGCGCGGGCTCTTCGCGCTCGTGCTGATCTCGGCGGACGATCCGGACACGATCGTCGCTGTGCGCAACGGCCCGCCCGTCGTCATCGGGCTCGGCAAGAGCGAGTTCTTCGTCGCGTCCGACATCCCCGCGATTCTCGAGCACACGCGCGACGTCGTGTTCCTCGACGACCGCGAGATCGCGATCGTCAAGCGCGCCGGCGTCGCGTTCACGGATTTCGAGGGCAAGACGCTCCAGAAGACGCCGCGACACGTGGAGTGGGACCCGGTCATGGCCGAGAAGGCCGGCTACCCGCACTTCATGCTGAAGGAGATCTACGAGCAGCCGTGGGCCGTGCGTGAGACCGTGCTCGGACGCCTCTCGCTCGAGCACGCGCAGGTCTTTCTCAACGAAATGCAGCTCGACGACGCGGCGCTCAGAAAGATCGAGCGCGTCGTGATCCTCGCGTGCGGCACGTCATGGCACGCGGGCCTCGTCGGCAAGTTTCTGATCGAAGAGCTCGCGCGCGTGCCGACGGAAGTCGACTACAGCTCCGAGTTTCGTTATCGACGGCCGATCGTGGACGATCGCACGCTGGCGATCGCGATCACGCAGTCCGGCGAGACGGCGGACACGCTGGGCGCGATGCGCGAGGCCAAGCAGCGCCACGCACGCAGTCTCGCGATCTGCAACGTCGTCGGCAGCATGGCCACGCGTGAAGCGGACGGCACGGTGTACACGCACGCCGGCCCGGAAATCGGCGTGGCGTCGACCAAGGCGTTCACGTCGCAGCTGGTCGCGCTCCATCTGTTCGCGATCTACCTCGGTCAGGTGCGCCGCACGCTCGGCCCCGACCTCGCGCGCACCCTGCTCACCGAGCTCGATCAGCTTCCGCTGAAGATCGAGGAGACGCTCAAGTGCGACGCGACGATCAAGGAACTCGCGGACCGCTTCCGCGATCGGCGCGATTTCCTGTACCTCGGGCGCGGCATCAACTACCCGATCGCGCTCGAGGGCGCGCTGAAGCTGAAGGAGATCTCCTACGTGCACGCCGAGGGCTACCCCGCCGGCGAGATGAAGCACGGGCCGATCGCGCTCATCGACGAGGACCTGCCGATCGTCGCGCTCGCGGCCGACGACGGGTTGTTCGAGAAGACGATTGGCAACATTCAGGAAGCGAAGGCGCGCGGCGGCAGCGTGATCATCGTCACGACCGAGTCAAAGGTCGCGGCCTTCGACGGACTCGTCGACGCGGGTAAGGACGTCATCCTTGCCGTCCCCGACGCTCATCCGTTGTTGCTGCCGGTGCTGATGGTCGTGCCGCTGCAGCTCCTCGCGTACCACATGGCCGTCGCCCGCGGCTGCGACGTCGATCAGCCCCGCAATCTCGCGAAGAGCGTCACGGTCGAGTAGGGCCTACACACCAAACCCGTACCCGGCTTCGCTGTGCTCGCGGGAGCGCTGTGAGGGCGCGATGCCGCAGACCGACGACGCGATGCCGAGCAGATCGTCGTCCGTGATGTGCTTCTGCGTGTCGGCCATCGCGACCATGCGGCGATAGACCTCGTCGAGGTCCCGGCGCGACAGCGTGATGCCGAATTGCTGCAGGCGGGTCTCGACCGCGTGCCGGCCCGAGTGCTTGCCGAGCACGAGCGTCGTCTTCGGCACGCCGACGTCCTCAGGCCGCATGATCTCGTAGGTCCGGCGATCCTTCAGCATGCCGTCCTGGTGGATGCCAGCCTCGTGCGCAAAGGCGTTGCGGCCGACAATGGCCTTGTTCGCCTGCACGCGCTCACCGGTGAGCTCGCTCAAGAGTTGGCTCGCGGCGAAGAGCTGGGGAGTCTCGATCGAGGTCTCGACCGGCCACCGATCTTCACGCACGCGCGTGATCATCACGATCTCTTCGAGCGCGGCGTTGCCCGCGCGCTCGCCGATCCCGTTGATCGTGCACTCGACCTGGCGCACGCCCGCGCCGACCGCGGCCATCGTGTTGGCGACGGCGAGCCCAAGGTCGTCATGACAATGCGCGCTCCAGATTACGCGATCGGCATTCGGCACGCGCTCGATCACGGCGCGAAAGAACGCCGCGATCTCGTCCGGCGTCGAATACCCAACCGTGTCCGGCAGATTGACCGTCGTCGCGCCCGCGGCGACGACGGCCTCGATGACGCGGCAGAGGAAATCGAAGTCGCTTCTCGTCGCGTCCTCGGCTGAAAACTCCACGTCGTCGGTGTACGTCCGCGCGCGCGTGACGGCCTGCACCGCCGCGTCGAGGCATGCCTCGCGCGTCATCCGCAGCTTGCGCTCGAGGTGCAGGTCGGACGTCGCGATGAACGTGTGGATGCGCCCCCGGCGAGCGGGCGCGATCGCCCAGGCTGCGCGGTCGATGTCCGCCGGCGCGCATCGCGCCAGCGCTGCCACGACCGGCCGCTCCAGCGCGAGGGCGACGCGCCGCACCGCCTCGGCGTCGGCCTCCGACGCGATGGGGAACCCGGCCTCCACGATATCGACGCCCAGGGCCTCGAGGGCGCGCGCCAGCCGGACCTTCTCGTCGACGCGCATCGAGAACCCGGGGGCCTGCTCCCCATCCCGCAGCGTCGTGTCGAACACGATGAGCTTGGAGGACATCCTCGCAGTCTGCGCGGCCCGGGATCCAAAGTCAAAGTTATGATATTTAGCTTTGTAGTAGCATTACTTATGACTTTCGAGGACCTCCGCGTCTTTGTGACGGTCGCCGCCGAGCGCAGTTTCTCGCGGGCGGCGCGCAAGCTTCGGCGGACGCAGCCGGCCGTCAGCCAGGCCATCCGTCGGCTGGAGGACTCGAGCGGCGAACGCCTGGTCGACCGCTCGTCGCGCGACGGCACCCTCACCGACGCGGGTGAGCTCCTCCTTGACTACGCGACCCGGCTGCTCCGGCTGGCCGACGAGGCGGCCGGCGCCGTGGCCGAGCTCCGGGACGTCCGGAAGGGACGCGTGCTCATCGGCGCGAACGAGGGCGGCGTCCACGGCATGCTGCCGCTCATCGCCGCGTTTCAAAAGGAGTACCCGTCCGTGCTCGTCGACGTCCGACGCGTCCACGCCCGGCAGATGGCGCAGGAAGTGCTTCTGCGCACGGTCGACTTCGGCGTGCTGACGTTCAACCCGTCAGAGCGCGAGCTGCTCTCGCTGCTCCTCGGTCCCGACGAGCTCGTGCTGCTCGTGCCGCCGCACCATCCGCTGGCGGGACGCCGGCAGATCACGATGGAGGAGATGGGACGCCAGCCGGTGATCGCGCACAACGATCCGTCGCCGGCGCGGGACCGCGTCCTGCGTCTCTACGAGCAGCGTCACGCGCCGCTCAACATCCGGATCTCGCTGCCGAGCCTCGACGGCATCAAGCGCGCCGTCGAGATGGGACTCGGCGTGGCGCTCCTGCCGCGCCGCTGCGCGCAAGGCGAGATCGCGCGCGGCCAGCTCGTCGAGGTGCGCGTGCCCGAGCTGCGATCGCCGCGTCAGATTCGATTCGTCTATCGTCGCGACGGCGAGCTGTCGCACGCCGCTCAGGCATTTCTGGACGTGGCGAGGCGTGTCGCAGCGGCGGGGGGGAAAAAGAACGTGGAGTGAAGGTGACGCGCGTCGTACGACAGGACGACCTGTCAAAACCCTTGAATGTAAGGAAGCCGCGCAGCGACTCCTTCAACGACCTCGTAGTGTTCGAGCAGGAGACCGGTCGCGTCCCATTGGCCGGAGATCAACGCATCGCGCGCACTCTCGGGCATCCCGGCGGCCACGCTCACGCCCGGTGCTGAGACCGTGCGCGTCTCGAGATCGACGGTGACCACGGCGCCCGCATCGGCTTGAACGGCGCGCGTGAGCGTCTGGGCGTCGGGCGCCGTGACGGTCACGCACGGCAAGCCGATGGCGACCGCGTTGCTGAAGAAGATTTCCGCGAACGACTCGCCGACGATCGCGCGAATCCCCCACCGCAGAATCGCCTGCGGCGCGTGCTCGCGTGACGAGCCGCAGCCGAAATTCGCGCCCACGATGAGCACGCGCGCGGATCGGCGCGCGGGGTCGTCGAACGCGTGCGTTGCGCCCTGCGACGCCTGGCTCCGGCGATCGTCCTCGAACAGGTGCGCTTCGATGCCGTCGAACGTGATCGCGCGCAGGAAGCGCGCGGGCATGATGCGGTCGGTGTCGATGTCGTCGCCCGGCAGGACGATCGCGGGGCCGGCGACGAGCGTGCGTGACGAGCTGGTCATCGCGCCGCTCCCGCGCCAGCGGGCACGGCGCCCGCGAGCCAGGACCGTACGTCGACGACTTCGCCGGCGACCGCGGCGGCGGCGACCATCGCCGGGCTCATGAGCAGCGTGCGGCCGGTCGGACTGCCCTGCCGGCCCTTGAAATTGCGGTTGGACGAGGACGCGCAAATTTCGCGGCCCTCGAGGCGATCGGTATTCATCGCGAGGCACATGGAGCAGCCGGCGCCGCGCCATTCGAATCCGGCCTCGCGAAACACAGCGTCGAGACCCTCCCGCTCGGCCGCCGCCGCCACGGCCTGCGATCCCGGCACGACGAGCGCGCGCACGTGGGGCGCGACCTTGCGGCCCGCCGCGATTTTCGCGGCCTCGCGCAGGTCGGACAGACGCGCATTGGTGCACGAGCCGAGGAACGCGACGTCGATCTTCGTCCCCGCCATCGGCTGGCCGGCGCGGAAGCCCATGAACTCCATGGCTTCCTCGAGGCCCGCGCGATCGTGGCCGCCCGCGGCCGGATCCGGCAACCGGCCGTCCACGGCGACGACCTGGCCGGGATTGATGCCCCACGTCACGGTTGGCGCGATCGCGGCAGCGTCGATAGCCACGCGATCGTCGTACCGCGCGCCAGGATCCGACGCGACGTCGCGCCACCACTCCACGGCGCGATCGAACGCGGCGCCCTTGGGCGCAAACCGGCGCCCGCGCAAATACGCGAACGTCGTTTCGTCGGGATTCACGTAGCCGATGCGCGCGCCGCCTTCGATCGACATGTTGCAGATCGTCATGCGCTCGTCCATTGACATGCGCGTGATCGTGTCGCCCCCGTACTCGTACGCGAATCCCGCGCCGGCCTTGATGCCGAGGCGGCCGATGATCGTGAGGATCACGTCTTTGGCGTAGACGCCCGAGGCGAGCGCCCCCGTGACGTCGATGCGTCGCACGTTCATCGGTGACATCGCGATCGACTGCGACGCCAGCACGTCACGGACCTGCGACGTGCCGATGCCGAACGCGAGCGCGCCGAACGCGCCGTGCGTGGACGTGTGGCTGTCGCCGCAGACGATCGTCATGCCCGGCTGGGTCAGGCCCAGCTCGGGACCAATCACGTGCACGATCCCCTGCGATCCGCTGGGCAAATCGAACAGCGGGATGCCGTGGGTGCGGCAGTTTCGCTCGAGCGCCTCGGCCATTGTCTCGGCCATCGGATCGGGAAACGGCCGGGCCTGCGCCCGCGTCGGCACGATGTGGTCGACGGTGGCGAACGTCCGCTCGGGCGCCCGCATCCGCCACCCGCGGGCGCGGAGCTCGTCGAACGCCTGCGGGCTCGTCACTTCGTGGACCAGATGCAACCCGACGTACATCTGCGTCTGCCCGTTCGGCAGCCGGCGAACGGCGTGAAGATCCCAGATCTTCTGGAAGAGCGTCGCGGGCACTCCGGACATCGTAGCAGGGCACGTGGAGGCGGTGATTGAGGCATGACGATTGCTTATGAGTCAGGCCCCAGGCCCTCGGCCCCAGGCCAAAGGGAGATCACGTTGCAGATTCTGCGAGGTGCGACATGGCGAAGTACGCAACTTTCCGAGAGCTCATCGTCTGGCAGAAGGGGATGGATCTCGCGGAGGCTGTCCATCGCGCGACGGAATCACTGCCAAAGATCGATCTGTGGACCCTCGGCTCCCAGATTCGACGAGCGGCCAGCTCAATTCCGTCGAACGTTGCCGAGGGCTTCAGTCGACGCTCAGCCAGGGCGTACCGTGCACATGTGGCCATCGCGCTCGGATCGCAGGCCGAAGTTCAGACGCTCCTTGAGCTGTCGGCCCGGCTATCGCTCATTGAACGCGACGCCGTTGAGCGGCTTCAGGAGTTAGCCGTCGAAGTCGGCAAGCTCTTGAATGGCCTGTGGCGTGCGTTGGCGGCGGCGGCGGTCTGTTATTCTGTCGCTCTCCTCGTGGCTTTCTTGGGCCTGCTGCCTGGGGCCTGGGGCCTGATCTTCCATGGACTTTCTTTCTTCACTAAATGACTCGCAGCGCGACGCCGTCCTCACGACGGACGGTCCGCTGCTGATCCTTGCCGGCGCCGGCTCGGGGAAGACGCGGGTCATCACGCACCGCATGGCGTACATCATCGCCAACGGCCACGCGACGCCAGATCGCGTGCTCGCCGTGACGTTCACGAACAAGGCCGCGGAGGAAATGCGCGGCCGCGTCGAGCAGCTGCTCGGCGAAGATTGCCGCCAGATCTGGCTCTCCACGTTTCACTCGCTCTGCGCGCGGCTGCTGCGCCGCGAGGCGCCGGCGATTGGGCTCTCCCGCGACTTCGTCATCTACGACTCCTCCGACCAGCTCGCCGTCGTCAAGCAAGGCATGAAGGCCCTCGACGTGGACGACAAGCTGATCCAGCCGCGCGCGGCGCTGTCGCGGATCAGCCAGGCCAAGAACCGCATGGAATCGCCCGACGACCTGCGGTCGGCCGGCTGGAGCCTGCGGGACCAGCAGATCGCGCGGATCTACGAGCACTACCGCCGGGCGCTCAGCGAGGCCGGCGCACTCGATTTCGACGATTTGCTGCTCAAGACCGTCGAGCTCGTCGAGACGAGCGAGCGCGTGCGCGGCTTCTACGCGCAGAAGTTCCGCTACGTCCTCGTCGACGAATACCAGGACACGAACCGGCCGCAGTATCTGCTCATCCGCCGGCTCGCCGAAGTCCACCGCAACCTCTGCGTCGTCGGCGACCCGGATCAGTCGATCTACAAGTGGCGCGGCGCGGACCTGCGCAACATCCTCGATTTCGAGCGCGATTTCCCAGACGCCAAGATCGTCCGGCTCGAGCAGAACTACCGGTCGACGCAGGTGATTCTCGACGCCGCCTCGGCGGTCATCAGCCGCAATCGCAATCGCAAGGACAAGCGCTTGTGGACCGATCGCGCCGGCGGCGATCGGATCTTGTACGTCCGCGCGGGCGACGAGATCGAAGAGGCCGACTACATCACCCGCACGATCCATCAGAGCCGCGTGACGAAGCCGGATTCGACGGTCGCGGTGCTCTATCGCACCAACGCGCAGTCCCGCGCCCTCGAAGACGCCTTGATGCGCGACGGCATCGCGTACCGCATCATCGGCGGCGTCCGCTTCTACGAGCGCAAGGAAATCAAAGACGTCCTGTCCTACCTGCGGCTGCTCATCAACCCGCACGACGACGTGAGCTTCCGGCGGGTCGTGAACGTGCCGGCGCGCGGCATCGGCAAGTCCGTGCTCGACGCGCTGGACACCATCGATCCGGCGGCCGACGACGAGGCGGCCAACACGCCGTTGCTGTCGGCAGGCCTGTCGCCCGCGCCGACGCCTCGATCGCTGTGGGCGCGGCTCCTCCTGGCGATTGACAGACGTGTGGTGCCGGCGCGCGCGCTCGCGGCGGTGTCGTCATTCCGCGATCTCATCGCGTCGATGTCCACCGACGTCGCTCGCGCCACCGTGTCGTCTGCGCTGCAGCTCGTCCTCGACAAGAGCGGCTATCTCCAGGAGCTGCGCGATCAGCGCAGCGAGGATGCCGAGGCGCGCATCGAGAACCTGATGGAATTGGTGTCCGCCGGGCGCGAGTACGAAACGCGCGATACCGAACCGTCGCTCAGCGGTTTCGTCGATCGGCTGTCGCTGCTGTCCGAAGCCGACGAGGCCGAGGGCGCGCAGGAGTCGCGCGTGTGGCTGATGACAATGCACGCGGCCAAGGGCCTCGAGTTCCCGATGGTCGTCGTCGCCGGCATGGAAGAAGGGCTGTTTCCGCATTCCCGCGCCTCGGAGGACATGGACGACGTCGAGGAAGAGCGTCGGCTGTGTTACGTGTGTCTGACCCGCGCGCGCGAGCGGCTCGTGCTGACGAGCGCCGCGCGGCGCCGCATCTTCGGGGAGTATCAGCCGTCCGAGCCGTCTCGATTTCTGGAGGAGATTCCCGCGGAGCTCGTCGATCGCATCGAACCCGCGGCGTCCACGCCGCGATGGAGCGGCGGGTACGAGCTGCGCAACCCGTACGGGCGCCGCTCTGGCCGCGGCACTCGCGTGCGCGAAGGCGACGCGTCCGCGACGTACGCGTACGAAAGCGAAGACCAGTCGGCGTCAGGTGTGCGCGTCGGCATGAAAGTCCGCCATCGACAGTTCGGCGTCGGGACGGTCGTGACCGTCGAGGAGCACGGTGACGACTACAAAGTCACCGTGAGATTCGCGTCGGTCGGCACGAAGAAGCTGCTCGCCAGCTTCGCGGGGCTCGAGCGGGCGTGACACGCGGCGTCCTCGCCACGTGACTGGCGCCGCCGCTACGGCTGCGCGAGCGCCGCAGTCAATCGTCCCTGCGCCATGACGGCCTCTGGCGCTTCCTGCAACACGCGCTGAAACGCGGGTTGAAAGTCGGGCCCGCCGCCGGGACCTTGCAGGAGATCGCGAATCTGCGCGCCGAACGCCGCGACATCCGACGCGCTCACGCCGTGGTCATTGTCGAGCGTCTCGTCCGCCTGGACGACCAGCGCGCTCATCGGCCGCAGCCACGCAAACCACGGGTCGTTCATGACGAGATGGAGTGCCTGCCCCGCGGTGTCGATCCGGCCGTGCGTTCGCTCGTACCGCAGGCGCTCGTAATCGAGGAGCGTCTTGTGGAGCGCGAGCAGGGCCATGCGCATGGCCCGCAGCCTGGCGGCGGCGATCGCGCCGGGCACTGGCGAGTCCGTCATTCTTCCTCGTCCGGCTCCGTCAACGTGGCGACCGACACGAGTCGATCGCCCTCGGCGAGGTCCATCAACCGCACGCCCTGGGTGTCGCGGCCGATCGGCCGCAGGTCGCCCGCTTTCATGCGGATGATCTGGCCCTGCTCGGTCACGAGCAGCAGCTCGTCGCGATCGGTGACGGACGCGATGTCCACGACCATCCCGTTGCGATCGCTCGTCTGAACGTTCTTGAGGCCGATGCCGCCGCGGGTCTGGCTGCGGTACTCGCTGACATCCGTGCGCTTGCCGTAGCCGTTCTCGCACACCGTCAAGAGCGTCGCATCAGGGCTCACGACCTGCATCGCGACGACCTCGTCGCCCTCACGCAGCTGCATGCCGCGCACGCCGTAGGCGCTGCGGCCCATCGGCCGCGCGTCCGACTCGGCGAACCGGATCGCCATGCCGTTCTTCGATCCGATGACCAGGTCCTTGGCGCCGTCCGTTTCCGCGACGGCGATCAGCCGATCGTCATCGTCAATCTGGATCGCAATGATGCCGGCGGAACGCGGGTTCGAGAACGCGGTGAGGTCTGTTTTCTTGATCGTGCCCTTGCGCGTGCCCATCACGACGAAGCGCTTGCCGTCTTCCTCGGGGAAGGTCTGCACGCGCAGCAGCGCCGCGATCTTCTCGCCCTCGTTCATGTGGGCGAGGTTGGCGATGGCCTTGCCCTTGCTGCTGCGCCCGACTTCCGGGATCTCGTAGACGCGCAGCCAGTAGCACTTGCCGCGGTCCGTGAAGATCAGGATGTAGGCGTGCGTGTTGGCGACGAACAGATGCGCGACAAAGTCCTCTTCGCGCGTCTGCATGCCGATGAGGCCCTTGCCGCCGCGGCGCTGCTTCCGGTACGACTCGAGCGTCGTGCGCTTGATGTACCCCGTGTTCGTCGCCGTGATAACGACGTCCTCGTCGGCGATGAGGTCCTCGACGCGGAAGTCGCCTTGCTCCTCGATGATGTCCGTGCGGCGCTCATCGCCGTACTTCTTCTCAATGGCGCGCAACTCCTCAACGACGATGCCGATGAGCAGCTCGTCGCTGGAGAGGATGCCGCGCAGCCGCTCGATCGTCTTGACGAGCTCGGCCAGCTCGTCGAGCACCTTCTGGCGCTCGAGGCCGGTCAACCGCTGCAGCTGCATGTCGAGGATCGCCTGCGCCTGGATCTGCGTCAGGCCGAACGTGGTCATCAAGCCGCCGCGCGCTTCGAGCGGGTTCTTCGACCCGCGAATGAGCTTGATGACCTCGTCGAGGTGATCGAGCGCGATCTTGAGGCCCTCGAGGATGTGGGCGCGGGCCTCGGCCTTGCGCAGCTCGAACTCGGTGCGGCGCCGGACGACCTCGCGCCGGAACTCGATGAAGTGCTCGACGACATCCAGCAGGCTCAGCACGCGCGGCCGGCCCGCGACGATCGCGAGCAGCGTGATGCCGTAGCCCATCTGCAGCTTCGTGTGCTTGTAGAGGTTGTTCAGCACGACGTCGGGCAGCTCGCCGCGCTTGAGCTCGACGACGATCCGCATGCCCTCGCGGCTCGACTCGTCGCGGATGTCGGAGATGCCCTCAATCTTCTTGTCGTTGACGAGCTCGGCGATTTCCTCGATCAGGTTCTTCTTGTTCACCTGATACGGGATCTCGGTGATCACGATCGACACGCGCTCACCGCGCTTGTGCTCCTCGAACGCCGCCTTGCCGCGCACCGTGATGCCGCCGCGGCCTTCCTTGTAGGCCTTCAGGATGCCGCCGCGTCCGACGATCGTCCCGCCGGACGGAAAATCCGGTCCGGGGATCGCCGCGAGCAGCGCGCGGGCGCGTTCCTCTTTCGGCGCCGTGCGGCGCTCGATCACGTGCAGGACGCCCTCGATGACCTCGCGCATGTTGTGCGGCGGAATGCTCGTCGCCATGCCGACGGCGATGCCCGTCGATCCGTTCACCAGCAGATTCGGGAACGGCGCCGGCAGCACGGTCGGCTCGTCGTTCGTCTCGTCGAACGTCGGGCGGAAGTCGACGGTCTCCTTGTCGAGGTCCACCATCATCGCTTCGGCGAGCCCGTCCAGCCGCGCTTCCGTATACCGGTAGGCGGCCGGCGGATCGCCGTCGATCGATCCGAAATTTCCCTGGCCGTCGACCAGGATGTACCGCATGTTGAAGTCCTGCGCGAGACGGACGAGCGTGTCGTACGCCGGCGCGTCGCCATGCGGATGATAGTTGCCGATGACTTCGCCGACGATCTTCGCGCACTTGCGGTACGGACGATTCGACGCGAGGCCCATCTGTCGCATCGCGAACAGCACGCGGCGGTTCGCCGGCTTCAGGCCGTCACGGACGTCGGGAAGCGCGCGCCCGATGATTACGCTCATCGCGTAATCCATGTACGAGCGCTTCATTTCGTCTTCGATGTTGACCGGTATACGTGTCGAGGGCGTCTGATCCATGTTTCGTGTTCGGGGTTCCTTGAGGTTCCAAAGGGTTCCTGGTGGGTTCCAGTGGGTTCGCTGGCTCAGTCGCGGTCATGAACCTCTGAGGAACCATTGGGAACCCCTCCGGAACCCTTGGGAACCCCAATCAAATGTCGAGGTTTTTCACGTCGAGCGCGTTTTCTTCGATGAACTTCCGTCGCGGCTCGACCTGATCGCCCATGAGCGTCGTGAACATCTGGTCGGCTTCGGTGTGATCCTCGGCGCGCACTTCGAGCAGCGTCCGCTTGGCCGGATCCATCGTCGTTTCCCAAAGCGTGTCGGGGTTCATCTCGCCGAGGCCCTTGTAGCGATTGATCGCGAGGCCGCGGCGGCCGGCGGCGACGAAGTACTCCATGAGCTCGTCGAACGACTCGACGCGGCTGTCAGTGTCGCGCTCGGCCGGCTTCGCCGGCGGCGTTTTTGGCGCCTCGATCTCCGCCGCCTCATCTTCCGGTGTGTCGAGGTCCGTCGGAACTGCACCCGTCGTGCGAATCGTGATCGGGCCGATCATCAGCTCGCGAGCGTCCTGATAGGTCGCGGCGACCGTGCGGAATTCGCCGGTCGTCACGAAATCCAGATCGAGCCGGTGCCGGCGTCCGTAGCCGGCGGACCGATCGTCGATGGCGACCGCAAACGCCTCGTGCTCGGGATCCTCGACGACCGTGGCCTGGACGTGCGGGCCGGACAAGTGGTCGGCCAACGCCGTGACGCGCGACTTGTCCGCCCAGAAGCCCTTGTCGCGGGCCTCGCCCTCGAGCAGCGCCAGGATCGCGCGCCGGCCCGTGCCGCGCCGCTCGACGATCTGCAGGAACTTGCGGAAGAGCATCAGCTTCTCGAGCTTGTGCTCGAGATCGGCGCCGGAGATCTCGCGGCCTGTCTGCAGGACGACCGTGCGCGACTCCGCCGCGCGCCGGATCAGAAACGCCTCGAGCTCGCGCTCGTCCTTGATGAACGTCTCGGTGCGGCCGCGCTTCGCCCGGAAGAGCGGCGGTTGCGCGATGAAGATGTGGCCCTGATCGACCAGATCGCGCATCTGCCGGTAGAAGAACGTCAGGAGGAGCGTCCGGATGTGCGATCCGTCGACGTCCGCGTCCGTCATGATGATCACGGTGTGGTAGCGGAGCTTCGCCGCCGAGAACTCGTCTTCGCCGATGCCCGTCCCGAGCGCCGCGATAAGCGTGCGGATTTCCTCGTGACTGAGCATCTTGTCGAAGCGCGCCTTCTCCACGTTCAGGATCTTGCCCTTGATCGGCAGCACCGCCTGGAACCGCCGATCGCGCCCCTGTTTGGCTGAGCCGCCGGCCGATTCACCCTCGACGATGTAGAGCTCGCTTTTCGCCGGGTCGCGCTCCTGGCAGTCCGCCAGCTTGCCCGGGAGCGCCATGTTGTCCAGCGCGCCCTTGCGCCGTACGAGATCGCGCGCTTTCCGCGCGGCCTCGCGCGCGAGCGCGGCTTCGACGACCTTGCTCACGATCCGCCGCGCGACCGTCGGGTTCTCCTCGAGAAACGCGCCGAGCCGGTCGTTGACCACGCCTTCGACGATGCCCTTCACCTCCGTGTTGCCGAGCTTCGTCTTGGTCTGCCCCTCGAACTGCGGCTGCGGGATCTTGACCGAGATCACGGCGGTCATGCCTTCGCGGATATCGTCGCCGCTCACGCTCTCGGTCAGCTTTTCCGCGAGGCTGTTCTTCGAGCTGTAGTGATTGATCGTGCGCGTCAGCGCCGCACGGAACCCCGAGAGGTGTGTGCCGCCTTCGGTCGTGTTGATGTTGTTCGCGAAGGTGTAGGTCGTTTCGGTGTACGCGTCGTTCCACTGCAGGGCGATTTCGACGACGATGTCGTCGCGCTCGCCGATCATGACGACGGGCTTCTCATTGACGGGCGTCTTGTTCTTGTTGAGGAACTCGACGAACTCGCGGATGCCGCCCTCGTACACGAACGCGTGGTGCTTCCCGTCGCGCTCGTCGTCGATCGTGATGGTGACGCCGGCGTTCAGGAACGCGAGCTCGCGCAGGCGCTGCGAGAGCGTCTCGAAGCTGAAATCGGTGGATTCGAAGATCTCGGGATCGGCCTTGAACGTAATCTTCGTTCCGCGCTTTTCGGTCTTGCCGGTCACATAGAGGTCGGCGGTCGGATCGCCCCGCTCGTACCGCTGCTGGTGCACGAGGCCGTTGCGCCAGATCTCGAGCTCGAGCCACTCCGACAGCGCGTTCACGACCGAGACGCCGACGCCGTGCAAGCCGCCGGAAACCTTGTACGCGGAGTTCTCGAATTTGCCGCCCGAGTGCAAAACGGTCAGGACGACTTCCGCCGCCAGCCGGCCGCTCTCGTGCATGTCGACCGGAATGCCGCGGCCGTCATCGACGATCGTGATCGACCCGTCGATGTGGATCGTCAGGTTGATGTTGCGGCAGAATCCGGCCAGCGCTTCGTCGATCGAGTTATCGACGACCTCGTACACCAGGTGGTGCAGGCCCGTCGGACCGGTCGAGCCGATGTACATCGCGGGCCGTTTTCTGACGGCCTCGAGGCCTTCGAGAACCTTGATTTTGTCGGCGCCGTAGTCTTCGGACCCGCCGGGCGCAACAGCGCCCGCCGCGGGAGTGCCCCGGCTCGACGGTCGAACAGTCTTTGACATGGTGGAAGCGCCGCCTCAGATCCTCATCGGCATGATCACGTACGTGTATTCGTAGCCTTCGGCGCCGATGGGCTTCACGACGGCCTGACTGACCTCGTCCTTGAACTCCAACTGCACGTTCTCGGTCTCGACGACGCCGAGGAAGTTGTCCACGTAGTCGGCGTTGAAGCAGATCTGCGTGCCCGCGCCGCTGTAATCGACGGGCAGTACCTCGTGCGCTTCGCCGACTTCGGGCGTGCTCGACGTGATCTCGACCTGATCCTTGCCGATCACGAATTTCACGGCCTTCGACCGCTCATTCGATAGCAACCGCACGCGCCGCACCGCGGCCGCGAGCCGGTCGCGGTCGAATTCAACCTTCTTGTCGTTCGTCTTCGGAATCACCCGCTCGTAGGCCGGGAAGTTCGCGTCAATCTTTCGCGAGATCAGCAGACGGCCGTCGGCCTTGAAAAACAGGTGGTTTTCGCCCTGCGAGAATTCGATCGACGAGCCGCCGTCGATGAGACGCGCGACCTCGTTGAGCGTCTTGCGCGGAAGCAGGACTTCGGTCTTGGCGTTTTTCCCCGGCGATTCGTGCACGCTGATGAACGCCAACCGGTGCCCGTCCGTGGCGATCATGCTCATCGAGTCGGGCCGCAACACGAGCTGGGCACCGTTCAGGAAGTACCGCGTGTCCTCGCTCGTGATCGCGAACCGCGTGTGCGAGATCATCCGCTTCAGCGCCGGACCCGGCAGCACCGCTTCCGGGCTGCCACCATCCTCCGGCGGGGTCGGAAACTCGCTCACCGGCAAGGTCTGAATCCGCGACTCGAAGCGATCGGCCGTGATCGTCACGCTCTTTCCGCCCTTGTCTTCCGTGATCCGAATCTCGGTCTCCGGCAGCGCGTTGACAATTTCGAACAATTTTTTCGCCGGCAGCGTCAGCGATCCAGGCTTCGACACGTTCGCGTCGCACCGGCTTCGCAGCCCGACATCGAGATCGGTCGCCAGCAGTGAGACGTGATCCTTCGTCGCGTTGAACAGCACGTTCGCAAGAATCGGGATCGTGTTTTTCCGCTCGACGATGCCCTGCAGCAGGGAGAGCTCTTTCAGCAGATCGCTCTTGCGGACGGCCAATTCCATGGGTTGGAGGACCTCACACCTAGCCCGCGATGAGCGGGGATCTTTGAAGCTGACAGCAGATCAAGAAGACGTACAAATTATAACAGGAAGAAGAGCCTGTTTGTACGCGAAAGCGTGACTGTAAGTCATGCTCAATCAACCACTTACCCTGTGGACGTTTCTGTGCATGGTTTTGCGGGTACAGGGCCTCAGAAATGCGGAAAACTCGCCTCCTGACCCGCCTCCACAGACCGTCCACAGTCCGGCCTGTGAAGGATGTGGACGAGGCCGGTTTCGTGCCCGGAATTGCTACTGGAACGCCTGCGTGAGCGTGTTGATCAAGCTGTTGAAGGTCGTGTTCGTCTGACGCATGTTCTCGACTTTGCGAATCGAGTGGATCACCGTCGAGTGATGCTTGCCGCCGAAGCTGCGACCGATCTCCGGCAGTGAGGCGCTCGTGAGCGACTTGCAGAGGTACATCGCGACCTGTCGGGGCATCGCGACAGACTTCGAGTTGTTCCGCGACTTCAAGTCGGCGAGCTTGAGCTGGTAGTACTCGGCGACGAACTTCTGGATCATGTCGATCGTCACCGCTTTTTCCTCGTGGCGCAGCACATCGCGCAGGACTTCCTGGGCGAGGGTCATCGACAATTCCTTCCCCGTCAACGACGCGTAGGCGAGCAGACGCACGAGCGATCCTTCGAGCTCGCGGATATTCGACTTGATCCGGCCTGCGATGTAGAGCGCGACGTCGTCGGGCAGCGGCACGCCCTCGGACTCGGATTTCCGCTTCAAAATCGCCATTTTCGTCTCGAGATCGGGAGGCTGGATGTCCGCGATCAGGCCCCATTCGAAGCGGCTGCGCAGCCGTTCCTCGAGCTCGTTGATTTGATGCGGCGGGCAGTCGCTGCTGAGGATGATTTGCTTCTGCGCGTCGTGCAGCGCGTTGAACGTGTGGAAGAACTCGATCTGCGTCCGCTCTTTGCCGACGATGAACTGCACGTCGTCGACGAGCAGGACGTCGACGCCGCGGTATCGCTCCCGGAACTCGAGGATGTGGTCGTAGCGGATGGCGTTGACGACTTCGTTCATGAACCGCTCGCCGGAAACGTACGTCAGCTTCAGCCCCTGGCTATGCCTGAGCACGTAGTGGCCGATCGCGTGCATGAGGTGGGTCTTGCCCAGTCCGACGCCGCCGTAAAGAAACAGCGGGTTATACGAGCGAGACGGCGCTTCCGCGACCGCGCGGCACGCGGCATGCGCGAATTGGTTCGACGATCCGACGATGAACGTGTCGAAGGAATAGCGCGGGCTGAGGCCGACGCCGTCCTCGCTGAGATCCGGGTTTTCGACCGCGGCCTGTTCTTCCGCCGGCGCGGGCGTTGGCGCGACGTCCCCGTCAGTCACGAACTCGAGCTGCGCGTCGGCGCGACCCACTTCGGCGAGCGCTTCGCGAATTACTCCGGCGTAGTGTTTGGTGAGCCAGTCGACGACCATGCGATCGGCGACGCGGATCGTCAGCGTGCCGCCGGTGTCAGCGGCGAGGGTGGTCGCGCGAAACCAGGCGAAGTAGGTGTACCGGTTGACCTTGGTCTCGATGCGGCCAAGAACGTCGTCCCAGATCGTGCCGGTCATGCCAGTTAACTTCAATAGGAACAATGAGTTACGTACTACACCCTTCGGAAACCCTAGGATTTCCACAGTTTTTTCCACAGGTGTGGAAAACTGGTTGCGCGGGCGCCTTCCCCAGGGAAGGCTGGCGAATCTACCACAGCCCCCCAAAAAGCGACAACGCTCATTTGACGCCGTTTCCCCCGTTGACTACGATCCTTATTTCGCAGGGTGTAGAAACATCCAGCCGGGAGCCCCATGAAGCGCACGTTTCAGCCTAATCGCCGCCGCCGCCGCCGGACGCACGGATTTCTCGTGCGCATGCGGACAAAGAACGGCCGGATCGTTCTCAAGCGGCGCCGCGCCAAAGGCCGCAAGCGCCTGACTGTTTCCTAGACTGCGTCGCGTCTCCGAAGGAGCCGCGGATGCGAGTTCCGGCTCTCGACATGTCCAGCAGATTTCGTCCGGCCGTTCGCCTGACGTCGCACGTCGAATTCCGCGCCGTTCAACAGCGCGGGCGACGAGTGGCGGCGCGTTACGTGACGCTCATCGGCCGGCCGAACGATCGCGGGTGCGACCGACTCGGGATCGTCGCGTCCCGCAAAGTCGGCCCGGCCGTCGTACGGAATCGCGCGAAGCGCCGGCTGCGGGAGATCTTCCGGCACGAGGAGCCGGACCGGGCGACGCAATCGGGCCGACGGCCGTTCGACGTCGTGATGATCGTGCGTCGGGAGCTGGCCGATGCGCCGTACGCCGCGGTGAGCGCCGACGTCCAGGGCGCGCTGCGCAAACTCCGCGGTGACAAATAACCCTATGTCGTTGAGTGCGAGATTCGGCGTTCTTCTCGTTCGGGCCTACCAGCTCCTGCTGGGGCCGTTCATGGGCGGCGCCTGCCGATTCGAGCCGAGCTGTTCGGAGTACGCCATCGCGGCGATCGCCGAGCATGGTTTGGTGCGCGGCAGCGTGCTGGCCGCGCGACGTGTGGTGCGCTGTCATCCGTTCGGGCACGCCGCGGGAAGCGATCCGGTGCCGCCTCGTCCGTCCACCGGCGGGCGTGGGTGATCCATGGAAAAACGCGTTTTTCTCGCTATTTTTCTCTGTTTTGCGGTCCTCGCGGTTTACCAGGCGTACTTCGCGCCGAAGCCGCCTGACCAGGCGCCGGTCGCGGCGGGTGTGACACCGTCAGGCACGGCGGCCGCACCGTCACCAACCGCGACGGCGACCCCAACTCCCGGCACGGCAGCCGCGACGCCCACTCAGCCGGCCGCGAAGGCGCTCGTCTCCGATTCGACGGCGCGTGACATCGTCGTCGAGACCGATTCGGTGCGCGCGGTGTTCTCGTCGGCCGGCGCGGTCCTGAAGAACTGGCAGCTCAAACACTTCAAGGGCGACGAAGGCGCGCCGCTCGATCTGGTGCCGCCGGACATGCCGCCGAATCTCGCGCGGCCGTTCACGCTCGGGACAGACGATCCCGCGATCTCCAACACGCTCGCCACGGCGCTGTATCGGCCGAGCGTGGACTCGCTCGCGCTCGGATCGTCGCCTGGCACGTTGAGCTTCGAGTACCGCGACGCGTCGGGCTTGAGCGCGCGCAAGGCGTTTCATTTTCAACCTGAGGGCAAGCCATACAACCTGACCGTCGATGCCGAGATCGACGTCAGCGGCGCGGCGCATCCGGTGACGCTTTCGTGGGGTCCCGCGCTCGGCCTCGGGTTCAAGCCGGATGGATCCCGTGAAGTGCCCGTGCGTGCGTTGCAATACCGCGACGGCAAGGTCGAGCGGCTGACGCCGAGCTCCCTCGAGAAGGAGCCGCACTACGAGGGCGCGCTGCGCTACACGGGCGTCGAAGAGCAGTACTTCCTGAGCGTCGCGCTGCCCGGCACACAGAACGTGCAGGTCAACTTCCAGCCGCTGACGCTCCCCGTTCCCAACGATCCGAAGAGCCGCACGCGCAGCTTCATCCAGTACAACGTGCATCTGCCGGGCGCCGCGAGCGTGCCGTTCTTCATGGGGCCCAAGGACTTCGACGTGCTGCATGCCGTCGACATCGAGCTCGTGCGCGCGATCGACTTCGGCATGTTCGCCTGGCTCGTCGTGCCGCTCCTCCAGGCGCTCAAGTGGATCAACGGCTTCCTCGGCAACTACGGCTGGTCGATCATCGTCCTCACGCTGCTCATCAACATCGCGATCTTCCCGCTACGGCATCGCAGCATGGTGTCGATGAAGAAGATGCAGGCCGTGCAGCCGGAAGTGAAAGCCATCCAGGATCGGTACGCCAAGTACAAGGTGACCGATCCCGAGCGCCAGAAGATGAACCAGGAGATGATGGCGCTCTACAAGCAGAAAGGCATCAACCCGGCCGGCGGGTGTGTGCCGATGCTGCTCACCTTCCCCATTCTTCTGGCGTTCTACAACCTGCTGTACTCGTCGATCGAGCTGCGCGGGGCGCCGTTCATGTGGTGGATCAAGGATCTCTCGCTGCGCGACCCCACGTTCGTCACGCCGGTCCTCATGGGCGCGACGATGTTCTGGCAGCAGAAGATGATGCCGTCGACCGCGGATCCCGTGCAGCAGAAGATGTTTCTCGTGCTCCCCATTTTCTTCACGTTCACGTTCTTGTGGATGCCGAGCGGCCTCGTGTTGTACTGGCTCATGAGCAACCTGCTCGCGATCGGCCAGCAGTACCTGACGACGCGCATGATCGGCGCGCCGGTGCGCGTCGTGCCGGCCAAAACGGCCGCGCGGGGAAACACGACGCCGGGCAAGTCGTAGGACATACCAGCCATGCAGGAGCTCGACGCCAGGGTCACCGAGTTCGTCCAGCAGATCACGACGGCCATGGGCCTCGCCCTCGAGGTGACGACCGAGGAGCTGCCGGACAACATCCGCCTCAACCTCTCGGGCGACGGCGCGGACATCCTGCTCCGCCGCAAGGGCGAGGCGCTCGACGCGCTGCAGGTCATCGTGAACACCGCGTTTCGCCGCGATGCGCGCGGGGATCGGCACTACGTCGTCGACGCGCTCGGCTTCCGCAAGGGCAAGGACGCCGAGCTGCGCCAGATGGCGATCTTCCTCATGGACAAGGCGCGCTCGTCGGGCGTACCGCAGGAGATGGGCCCGCTCAACCCCTACGCGCGGCGCATCGTTCACCTGACGGTGGCGGAAGACACGGCGCTCACGTCCGAAAGCATCGGCGACGCGTTTCTCAAGAGCGTCGTGATCTCGCGGAAGGTCTAGAGCCGTTTTCGACTGTCGCTACACCAATCCGCAAACCGCTCTAAACTTACTGTCCCGTGGCTTTTGCAGTGACGGACACCATCGTCGCGGTGGCGACCCCACCCGGGCGTGGCGGCATTGGCGTCGTCCGGCTGTCGGGACCTGACGCGACGGCGATTGCTTCTGCGCTCGTCGGCCGCGACGAGCCGTTCCTGCCGCGCCATGCGACGTTTGCACGCATCGTCGGCCGCGAGCCGGCGGCGGCGCGGCGGCCCGTCGATCAGGTCGTGATCACGTGGTTTCAAGGTCCGCATTCCTACACGGGCGATGACGTCGTGGAAATCAGCGGGCACGGCAGCCCGGTGCTGCTCCAGCGCGTCGTCGAGCTCGCGATGCACGCCGGCGCGCGGCTCGCCGAGCCCGGCGAGTTCACTCTACGCGCGTACCTCAACGGCCGGATCGATCTCGTGCAGGCGGAGGCGGTCGCGGATCTCGTCGACGCGGTCACGCCGCTTCAGGCCCGCGCGGCGATGGATCAGCTGGAGGGCACGCTCACGACGGCGATAGGCCGCATGGATGCGGCGCTGTTCGATCTGGCCGCGCGGCTCGAGGCGTCGCTGGATTTTCCGGAAGAGGGATTTCACTTCGTCACGCGCGACGACGCGCGCGTGGACATCGCGCGGATTCACCGGGAGCTTGTGACGCTCGCCCGCGAAGGGCGCGTCGGCCGCGTGCTGCGCGAGGGCCGGCTCGTCGTCATCGTTGGGCGGCCGAATGCGGGCAAGTCGAGCTTGTTCAATGCGCTGGCCGGCGCCGCGCGGGCGATCGTGACCGCCGTACCAGGCACGACACGCGACGTGCTGACGGAGCGCGTGGACGTCGGCGGCATTCCCGTGACGCTCGTGGACACTGCCGGCCTGCGCGACACCACGGACGCGATCGAGGTCGAGGGCGTCGAGCGCGCTTATCAGGCACGCCGCGTCGCGGCGCTGACGATCGTCGTCGTCGACGGCAATCAACCGATCGCCGAGGCCGATCGGCGCATCGTCGCGGAATCGCCCGCGCCGAGGATCGTCGTCTCGAGCAAGACCGACCTGCCCCACGTCTGGACGGCCGCGGAGTTGAAGGGCGAGGACGTCATCGAGCTGTCGGTGAAGACGGGTGCGGGGTTGAACGTCCTTCGCGAGCGCATGGTTGGCGGGCTGACGGATCGCGAAACGCTCCGCGACGTGCCGTCGATTTCAAATGTCCGCCACCTCGATCTCGTCAATCGCGCGTCGGATTCGCTCCAGGCCGCGATGTACGGGATCGACGCCGGCGCGACCGAGGAATTGATCCTCACCGATCTCGGCGCGGCGCGACGAGCGCTCGAGGAGCTGACGGGACGACGGACGCCGGAAGATCTCCTGCGGCACATTTTCGAGAGATTCTGTATCGGGAAATAGTCGTTACCTGTCGTACGACTAGAATCTTTCCATTGCCTTCTACCTTTGACGTCATCGTCGTTGGCGCGGGCCATGCCGGGTGTGAAGCGGCGTGGGCGGCGGCCAGGCTGGGGTGCACGGTCGGGCTGTGCACGCTTGCGCCGGAGACGGTCGCGCTGATGCCCTGCAATCCGGCGATTGGCGGCACGGCCAAAGGCCATCTCGTCCGTGAGATCGACGCGCTTGGCGGGCTGATGGGCCTTGCGACGGACGGGACGGGCATCCAGTTCCGGCTGCTCAACCGCAGCCGCGGGCCGGCGGTCTGGTCGCCGCGCGCCCAGGCAGACAAGCGGCGGTACGGCGCGTGGGTGCGCGAAACACTGTCGGCCGAGCCGAACATCACCTGGCTGTTCGATCGCGCGGGCGCGCTCGTGATCTCGGGCGGGCGCGTGACCGGTCTCGCGTTCGAGAGCGGCGAGACGGTGTGGTGCGGCGCGATTGTCGTGACGACGGGGACGTTTCTGAACGGGCTCGTGCACGTGGGCGACGAGCAGATTCCCGCCGGGCGCGCCGGCGAGCCCCCGACGCGTGCCCTCGCGGATTCGCTTCATGGCTGCGGGTTTACGATGGGCCGGCTCAAGACCGGCACGCCGCCGCGGCTCGACCGCCGCAGCATCGACTTCTCGCGCTTCCCTGCCGAACACGGCGACGAGCCGATCGTGCCGTTCTCGTTCCTCTCGCCGCCGATCGAGCGCGAGCAGATCGCCTGTCACCTGCTCTACACGACGGACGCGGTGCACGATCTCGTGCGGCGACACATCGATCGATCGCCGCTCTTCAACGGCCAGATCAAGGGCATCGGTCCGCGGTACTGCCCGTCGCTCGAAGACAAGATCATGCGCTTTCCGGATCGCGAGCGGCATCAGCTGTTTCTCGAGCCCGAAGGCCGAGACGTCGACGAGATCTATGTCAACGGCCTGTCGATGAGCCTGCCGCGCGACGTGCAGGAAACGATCGTCCACGAGCTGCCTGGTCTCGAAGACGCGCGGGTGCTGCGGCACGCGTACGCCGTCGAGTACGATTTCATCCAGCCGACGGAGCTCGACCGGACGCTCGAAACCAAGCGTGTTTCCGGGCTGTTCCTGGCGGGACAAATCAACGGCACGTCCGGGTATGAGGAAGCCGCGGCACAGGGTCTCATGGCGGGACTGAACGCCGCGCGATCGGTGCGGCGCGAATCGCGGATCGTGCTCGGCCGCGACGAGGCGTACATCGGCATTCTGGTCGACGATCTCGTCACGCGCGGGTGCCTCGAGCCGTATCGCATGTTCACGTCGCGGGCGGAGCATCGTCTGATCCTGCGAATCGACAACGCGGATCTTCGGCTCACGCCGATCGGCCGCGAGGCGGGATTGGTCGGCGACGAGCGCTGGGCGGCGTTCGAAGATCGACGGGCACGCCTCGAGCGTAATCGAGGCCGCGCAGCCGCCGCGAAGGTGAAAGTCGGCGGCGACACGATGACGGCGGAACACGCGCTCGCCCGCCCCGATGTCACGCTGCGCGATCTTGCGCCGCAAGGCTTTGAAATCGAGACGTCCGCGGCGATGCCGCACGTCGACGCGGCGACGCTCGAAGCCGAGCTCACCTACCGCGGCTACCTCAAGCGCCACGACATGGTGCTCGCGCGTGTGCGCGCCGACGAGGCCCGCGCAATTCCTGAGACGTTCGACTACCGCAATCTCCCGGGCCTCTCTCGTGAGGTCGTCCAGCGCCTCTCCGAAGTCAGGCCCGCCACTATCGGCCAGGCCGGACGCATTCCCGGCGTCACGCCGGCGGCGGTTGCCATCGTCGCTGCGAGAATTGGTCGCAGATAGATAGATCCGCGTTGTACGACGGGTACGACCGATGCGACCGGTACGACGGTCCAGGGAACGCACTAACGCTGGCCAACCTCATTCCTCGTGAAGGAAGAAAGAAGCCAAGGAAGCTGACGATCGTCAGCTTGTTCCTTGGATCTGTCGAACTCGTCGCACCGGTCGTCCCTGTCGTACGACAATAGACGCCCAGTGTCCCACCACGACGATGCCTCGAGGATTGAGCAGCGTGTGGCGCTCGCGGGAGCGCGGGTGTCGCCGGAGCAGGCGGCGGGGCTGGCCGCGTACCTGGACGTGCTGCGCAAGTGGAACCAGAAGAGCAACCTCACGGCGTTCGAGCTCAATCCCCCATCCGACGCGGCACTCGACCGGCTGATCGTGGAGCCCGTCGTTGCGTCGAATCGGCTGTTGCCGGCCGATCGGCTGCTGATCGACATCGGGTCCGGCGGCGGCTCGCCGGCGATTCCTCTGCGCCTCATGGCGACTCAGCTGCGGGTTGTGCTCGTCGAAGCGAGGACCAGAAAGTCGGCGTTTCTGCGAGAGGTAGTGCGGCAGTTGGGGCTGGAGGGCACCAACGTCGAGAACTGCCGGTTCGAGGAGCTGGCTGGCCGCAGCGAGCTTCAGGGCAAGGCCGACCTCGTCACGATGCGTGCTGTACGGATCGGTTCAGAATTTTGGGTAAATACCAGAAACATGCTGCGTCAAGGGGGTCGGCTGCTGCTGTTTGGAACGGCTGAAGACATGGGAAGGCTGAGCCTGCCTCCGGACATCGAGCGACTGTTCAGCGACCCGCTGCTGACGTCGAATCGCAGTCACCTCGTCGGACTTCACCGGAAGGACTAGATTGCTTGCGTTGGGCGTGCAGAGGTGTTCCACGTGGAACGAACTCCGTCGAGCCGAGAACTTCGTGTAGGAGGGCCAGATGCGCTGGATTCGTGCCGGAGTCGTTGGCCTCGTCTTCGCGACGATTGCTTTGGTTGCAGTCAGCGCCGTCCAAACGGCGCTCGGCCTGGCCAGCGTCTTCACTGAGCAGAGCCGTTCTGGAACCGGCGGTCTAGGAGCCGTGACGGCCACGGTAACCGGCCCGCCCCTGGTTGCAGCGGTGGCTGGATTCCTGATTGGCTTCCTCTACTGGCTGCGAGGGCCAGGGAAATAGCACAAGCACGACTGGTACGGCTGGTCCATGGAACGAGCTGTCGCTTGTCGACTTTCTTTCCTTCTGACGTCAGCTAGATTGATCGAACGTTGACGCTTGGTTGACTCGAGCTCGGGCGGCGAGCCTTTCAACCGTAAGCCTCGCTCAACCACCAGCCAGTCGGCACGCGCCAGGTCGCTCCTTGGACCGGCCATACCCCGCCGCAGTGGTCGGGCCGGGATTCCGCTCCACCTGGAACGCCTCCCCCTCATAACGCACGAATGAGCAGAGGGAAGGCGGCACTCGCCAGGTCGTTCCCTGGACCGGCTCATACGACGTGGTACCGGTCGATCTGTGACTTCCGTTCCACGTGGAACGCTTCCCTCCTAGCGCGCGAATTAGCGGAAAGAACCCAGCTCGTTCCTTGGACGGTCGTACCTGTGTTCTTTTCCTTGACGCCCATCCCTCCACTAGAGACAATTGGTCAGTCCAGTAGACTACGTATTTGGCCGAATGACCAAACAAGCGCGAATCATCGCGGTCGCCAATCAGAAGGGCGGCGTGGCCAAGACCACTACGGCCATCAATTTGGCCGCCTCACTTGCCATGGCCGGGCAGCACGTCCTCGTCGTTGACCTCGATCCGCAGGCGAATCTGACGAGCGGGCTGGGCCTGAAAGGGCAGTCGGCGCCGGGCGGGACGGTGTACGAGGCACTGACAAGCGATGCGGGAGATGTCCAGTCGTTCGTCTTGCCGACAGGCTTCGATCACCTCTCGATCGTCGTGGCGAATCGACAACTGACCGGCGCCGAGATCGAGCTCGTCACGCTCGAGGCGCGCGAGCATCGGTTGCGGCGGCTGCTCCACCGCCTGCGTTCGGAATTTCAGTACATCTTCGTCGACACGCCGCCGTCGCTCGGCCTGCTCACGCTCAACGGGCTCGTCGCGGCCGACAGCGTGCTGATTCCGCTCAACTGCGAGTACTTCGCGCTCGAGGGCATCGCCGAGTTGATGTCGACAATTGATCGCGTACGTGTTTCGCTCAATCCCGCGCTCGGCATCGAAGGCGTGCTGCTCACGATGTACGACGACCGCACGAATCTCGGCCAGCAGGTGAGCAGCAACGTTCGCGAGTTCTTCGGCGACAAGGTCTACACGACAGTGATTCCGCGCAACATCCGGCTGGGTGAGGCGCCTAGTCACGGCGTGCCCGTGATTCTCTACGACGCGCGATCGCGCGGCGCGGAGGCGTACATCGCGCTCGCGCACGAGTTCCTCGCGCGCGAGCGTGCCGCGGCGCTGCAGATCGCCGCGCCCGCTCGGGCGTCCGGCGAGAGGAGTGACCCATGACTGAGAAACGCCCGGCGCTCGGCCGCGGCTTGAGCGCGCTCATTCCCGAATCCCCGCGCCCCCAACCCGTCATCGCCGATCGCGATTCCGAGCGGCCGACGCAGATCGATCTCGACCTGCTCGTGCCCAATCCGCGCCAGCCGCGCACGTACATCGACGAAGCGCGGCTCGAAGAGCTCGCGCAGTCGATCCGTACGAACGGCGTGATTCAGCCGTTGCTCGTCCGCCGCGTCGAAGGCCGCTTCGAGATCGTGGCCGGCGAGCGCCGCTGGCGCGCGGCGCAGCGCGCGGGCCTTCTCAAGGTCCCCATCGTCCTGCGCGAGGTCGACGACGATCATCTGCTGCAGATCGCGCTCATCGAGAACATCCAGCGCGACGACCTGAATCCGATCGAAGAAGCGCAGGCGTACCGACGGCTGATCGACGAACACCAGTTGTCCCAGGAAGCGCTCTCGTCCGCCGTCGGCAAGGACCGCGCGACGATTGCCAACTACCTCCGGCTGCTACGCCTTCCGGCCGAAATCCGCAGTGAAATCACGTCGGGCGCGATCTCGATGGGACACGCGCGCGCCCTCGTCTCGCTGCCCGACGAAGTGGCGCAGCGCCGCGTGGCGCGCGAAGTCGTCGCGCGCGGCCTCTCGGTGCGCGAAACCGAAGCAATCGTGCGGCGCGAAGGACGCCCGCCGGCGGCGCCTCCGCCGCCGCGCAAGATCGACCCCAACACGCGTGCCGCCGAAGAACAACTCAAGCTCGCCCTTGGCACCCCCGTCCGCATCACGCGCAAGGGTGCCGGCGGCCGAATCGAGATCGATTTCGTCAACGAAGACGAGCTCCAGCGCCTCTACGAGACGCTCACGGATTAGTTCAAGCGGCCTCATTTCCTCGCTACACTAAGTCCGTCATGAGAAAGCTGACTGACTACGCCGCCTGCGCCGGTTGAGCGAGCAAACTCGCCGCAGGCGAGCTCGCCCAGGTGCTGGGTGACATTCCGCGCACTGATGACCCTCGCGTGTTGGTCGACTACCGGACGGGGGACGATGCGGGTGTGTACGCGTGGAGCGGGGGACCGGCGCTCGTGCAGACGGTCGACTTCTTCACGCCGGTCGTCGACGATCCGTACAGCTACGGACAAATTGCCGCGGCCAACGCGCTGAGCGACGTCTACGCGATGGGAGGGGAGCCGCGCACAGCGCTCGCGATCGCCGCGCTGCCCAAGGACGGCCCGGGCGCGGACGTCGTGAAGGCGATCTTCCGCGGCGGCCACGACAAGCTGCGCGAAGCGGGCGTCGTGCTGCTGGGCGGTCACACCGTCACGGACACCGAAATCAAGTTCGGCTACGCGATCACCGGCGAGATCGATCCGGCCCGCGTTCTGACCAACGCCACGGCGCGCGAGGGCGATCATCTGATCCTCACGAAGGCGCTCGGCACGGGCATCATCGCGACCGCGCTGAAATTCGGCCGGGCCACGCAGGGGCAGATTGACGCCGCGACCGAGTCCATGACGCGGCTCAATCGAGACGCGGCAAATGTCATCCGTCAGCTTCCCGCCGGGATGGTGAGCAGCGCGACGGACATCACTGGCTTCGGACTCGTCGGGCACGCGGCGGGGATGGCGGCCGCGAGCGGCGTGACAATCGCGATCGACACGACGGCGCTCCCGCTCCTCGAAGGCGCCGTCGCGCTTGCGGAAGCCAACACCCCAGGCGGCAACAAGACGAACGCCGCGCACTTCGGCCCGCAGGTCCGGATTGGCCCCAATGTCACCCCGGCGATGCGTCTGGTCGCGTTCGATCCGCAGACGTCCGGCGGGCTCTTCCTGGCCGTCGATCCGGGGGCCACGGCGCACGTGTTGGGCAAGCTAACCGACGCTGGCGTCATGACTTCGGTCGTCGGGCGCGTCGAGCGATCCGACCCCGGCGGGGCCCTCCTTCGCCTCGACTGAACCGGCCGCGAACCTTGCCCGGTACGCGCGCCGAATGGTATAAATTGACGTTTTACTCGGTACGTCGTCGCCCATCCTGTATAGGAACCCGTGACATTGCTGACCCGTTCGTCGAGTAACTGCCGCCGCACCCAGCCGGGGCTGCGCTCGTGACGTCGCGGTCCGCCGGCAAGCGTTACGCGGCCGCACTCTTCGAGTCCGTCTCGAAGAAGGGCGAGGCCCAGCGCACGGCGCGCGACCTGGCCGCAGTGGACACACTCATGGCCGGCAGCGCCGAGCTGCGCCGGGTGCTCGCCGCCGCGTCCGTGCCGCCCGCAAAGAAGCAGGCGATCGTCTCGGCCGTGCTCGAGGCGGCCGGCGACGTGAACCCCGACGTGGTGCGAGCCATCCAGCTGCTGGCGGAGTACGGCCGGATCGAGCTGCTCGCGGATTTGGCGGAGGCCTTCGGCGAGAAGGTGCGCGCGGCTGAAGGGATTGTTCCGGCGGAGGTCGTGACGGCCGCGCCGCTCGGCGACGGCCAGCGCGCGGCGCTTCAAGGCGCGATCGCCAGAGCGTCGGGCTTGACGGTGACGATGGACGCGCGGGTCGACCCGGCCATTGTCGGCGGCGTGATCGCGCGCGTCGGCAGCGTGGTATTCGACGGCAGCGTGACGAGACAGCTCGAGCGGTTGAAGCAGCGGTTGACTGAGGAACGGTAAGCAGCAGGCAGAGGCACAAGGCACATGCAAATCAGGGCTGACGAAATCTCCAGGATCATTCGCGACCAGATCGGCAACTTCGCCGCCGATGTGGACGTCGCCGAGATCGGCACGGTCATGTCGGTCGGTGACGGCATCGCGCGCGTGAGCGGCGTCGAACGGGCGATGGCGGGCGAGATGCTCGAGTTTCCGCACGGCATTTTCGGCATCGCACTCAACCTCGAAGAGGAAAGCGTCGGCGCGGTGCTCCTCGGCCACTCGACGGAAATCAAGGAAGGCGACACCGTCAAGCGCACGGGCCGCATCATCTCGGTGCCGGTCGGCGATGAGATGATCGGACGCGTCGTGAACGCGCTCGGCCAGGCGATTGACGGCAAAGGGCCGATCGCCTCGAAGCAGTTCATGCCGATCGAGCGGCTCGCGCCGGGCGTTGTCGATCGCAGCCCCGTGAAGGAGCCGCTGCAGACGGGCCTGAAGGCGATCGACGGCATGGTGCCCATCGGCCGCGGCCAGCGCGAGCTCATCATCGGCGACCGCCAGACGGGCAAGACGGCCGTCGCGGTCGACACGATCATCAACCAGCGCGGCCAGAACGTGATCTGCATCTACAACGCGATCGGCCAGAAACAGTCGACGATCGCGCAAGTCGTCAAGACGCTCGACGACGCCGGCGCGATGGAGTACACGATCGTCGTGGCGGCCGGCGCCTCCGATCCGGCGCCGCTGCTCTACATCAGCCCGTACTCGGCGTGCACGATCGGCGAGTTCTTCCGCGATAGCGGTCGCCATGCCCTGTGCATCTACGACGACCTGTCCAAGCACGCGCAGGCCTACCGGGAGATCTCGCTGCTGCTGCGGCGCCCGCCGGGCCGCGAGGCGTACCCGGGCGACGTCTTCTATCTGCACTCGCGTCTGCTCGAGCGCGCCGCGAAGCTCAAGAAGGAGCTGGGCGGCGGGTCGCTCACGGCGCTGCCGATCATCGAAACGCAGGCTGGCGACCTCTCCGCGTACATCCCGACGAACGTCATCTCGATCACCGACGGTCAGATCTTTCTCGAGGCCGACCTGTTCAACCAGGGCATCCGCCCCGCGATCAACGTCGGCAACTCGGTGTCACGCGTCGGCGGATCGGCGCAGATCAAGGCGATGCGCCAGGTCGCCGGGTCGCTCCGGCTCGACCTCGCGCAGTACCGCGAGCTCGCGGCGTTCGCGCAGTTCGGCAGCGACCTCGATCCCGCGACGCAGAAGCAGCTCAACCGCGGCAAACGCCTGGTCGAAATCCTCAAGCAGCCGCAGTACGTGCCGCTCGCGGTCGAGAAGCAGGTCACGATGATCTTTGCCGCGACCAACGGCTATCTCGACCCGATCCCGGTCGAGCGCCTCCGCCAGTACGAGGAGGAGCTCTATCGCTTCCTCGAGACGCGCCAGTCGGGCGTCCTCGCGGCGATGGCCGAGAAGAAGATCCTCGACGACGACCTCAAGAAGAACCTGAACGGCGTCCTCGAGGAATTCGGCAAGCAATTCTCGGCAAAGACGGCAGCGGCCTAAGGGCAGAGGACAAGGCAGATGCCGTCACTCATCGACATGCGCCGGCGCATTCGCGCCGTGAAGTCGACGCAGCAGATCACGAAGGCGATGAAGATGGTCGCCGCGTCGAAGCTTCGTCGGGCGCAGGAACGCGTGATCGCGACGCGGCCGTTCGGCAAGGTTGCGCGCCACGTCCTCGCGAGCATCGCCGCGCGCGTCGATCCCGCGATCCATCCGCTTCTCGCCAACCGGCCCAGCGGCCGCACCGGTCCGACGATGGTGATCGCGATCACGGCGGACCGCGGCCTGTGCGGCAGCTTCAACACCAACGTCATCAAGGCCGTGAGCGCGTTCCTCGCGGACCACCCCGGCCGCCCGGTGTCGCTCGGCCTCGTCGGCCGCAAGGGGCGCGACTTTCTCGGCAAGCGCGGGCTGCCTGTGCGCTTCGAGTACGTGAACCTGCCGAAGATCGTGCACTTCGCCGAAGGCGAGGCGATCGCGAAGCCGGCGCTCGAAGATTTCATCGCGGGGCGCGTCGACAGCGTCTACCTGATCTACAACGAGTTCAAGTCCGTCATACAGCAGAGAGTCGTCGTCGAGCAACTGCTGCCGCTGCGTCCGGCGGACTTCGCCCCCGAAGAGGGCGACGCGCTGGTCGACTACATCTACGAACCGTCGCCGGAGCGCATCCTCGAGCTGCTCCTCAACCAGCTCGTCGTCGCGCAGATCCTGCGCGCGCTCATCGAGTCGAACGCGGCCTTCTTCGCCGCGCAGATGACCGCGATGGATGCCGCGACGCGCAATTCCACGGACATGATCGACAGCCTGACGCTCTATATGAACAAGCTGCGTCAGGCGGCGATCACGAGAGAGATCATCGAAGTCGTGTCTGGAGCACAGGCGTTATGACAGTCGCAGCCGCAGTGAAGGTTGGCAAGGTCGTCCAGGTCATTGGACCGGTCGTGGACATCGAGTTCGAAGGCGGGCAGTTGCCCGACATCTACAACGCGGTCCGCATCTCCGGCGCGGTCGGCGGCGCGGGCAAGCCGGGCAGCGCCGAGGACGCGATCGACATCATCGTCGAAGTCGAGCAGCACCTCGGTGAGAAGCGCGTGCGCACGGTGGCGATGAAGCCGACCGACGGCCTGCAGCGCGGTATGACGGCAACCGATCAGGGCGGTCCCATTTCGATGCCCGTCGGGCCTGAGACGCTCGGCCGTGTGCTGAACGTGCTCGGCGAGCCGGTCGACTTCCCCGATCGTCCGGTGGTCTCGAACGAACGCTGGCCGATTCACCGGACGGCGCCGACGCTCGAAGAGCAGTCGACCGAGCTCAAGATGTTCGAGACGGGCATCAAGGTCATCGACCTGCTCGAGCCGTACCTGCAAGGCGGCAAGATCGGGCTCTTCGGCGGCGCCGGTGTCGGCAAGACCGTCATCATCATGGAGCTCATCAACAACATCGCCATGAAGCACGGCGGTGTGTCGGTGTTCGGCGGCGTCGGCGAACGCACGCGCGAGGGCAACGACCTGTGGATCGAGTTCCAGGAGAGCGGCGTGATCGACGTCAACGACTTTTCGAAGTCGCGCGCTGCGCTCGTCTACGGCCAGATGACCGAGCCGCCAGGGGCTCGACTGCGCGTCGCCCTCTCGGCGCTCACGGTCGCCGAGTACTTCCGCGACGCCGAGAACAAGGACGTGCTGCTCTTCATCGACAACATCTTCCGGTTCACGCAGGCCGGGTCGGAAGTCTCGGCGCTGCTGGGCCGCATGCCGTCGGCGGTCGGCTACCAGCCGACGCTGCTCACCGAGATGGGCGAGCTCCAGGAGCGCATCACGTCGACCCGCAAGGGCTCGATCACGTCGGTGCAGGCGATTTACGTGCCCGCCGACGACTACACGGACCCGGCGCCGGCGACGACCTTCGCGCATCTTGATGCGACGACGAACCTGTCGCGCGCGATCGCGGAGCTCGGGATCTACCCGGCCGTCGATCCGCTGACCTCATCCTCGCGCATTCTCGACCCGCGTATCATCGGCGACGACCACTACCAGGTGGCGCGCTCGGTCAAGCAGATCCTGCAGCGCTACAAGGACCTGCAGGACATCATCGCGATTCTCGGGATCGACGAGCTTTCGGAGGACGACAAGCTCACGGTCTCGCGGGCGCGAAAGATTCAGAAGTTCCTCTCGCAGCCGTTCTTCGTCGCCGAGCAGTTCACCGGCTACAAGGGCAAGTACGTGCCGATTGCCGACACGGTGCGTGGCTTCAAGGAGATTGTCGCCGGCAAGCACGACGACATTCCGGAGCAGGCGTTCTATCTGGCCGGGTCGATCGACGAAGTGGTCGAGCGGAGCAAACAGCAGTAGGCTATGGCGATTCCTGCCCACCTTCGTTTGGAGTTCGTGACGCCCGAGCGCGCGCTCGCCCAGAACGACGTGGACGAGGTCGTGATTCCGGGCGAAACCGGCGATCTCGGCGTCCTGCCGGGCCACGCGCCGCTGCTCACGGCGCTGCGTCCGGGCGAGATGTGGTACCGGAAGGGCAGCGAGAAGTTCTTCGCGTTCGTCGCCGGCGGCTTCGCCGAGGTCGTGGGCGATCGCGTGTCGATCCTCGCGCGGGTCGCCGAGCACGCCGAAGAGATCGACCTCGAGCGCGCCGAGGCCGCCAAGCGGCGCGCCGAAGATCTGCTGGCGAAGCCGAGCTCGGACACCGACCTCGAGCAGGCGCGCGTGGCACTGCGGCGGGCCATCGCCCGCCTCGACATCGCGCGCCGCCAGCGTCCTCGTGGCTGACGGTTGATGATGCGCATCTCCTCCTCGGTGGCGTCCGACCCAGGCTTGCGCCGGGAGAGCAACGAGGATGCCTACTGCGCCCGCACCGATCTCGGACTCTACGTCGTCGCCGACGGCATGGGCGGGCATGCGGCCGGCGAAGTCGCGTCGCGGCTGGCCGTCGAGGTGATCGAAGCCTTCATCAAGGACACGCGCGACGCGGACCTGAACCGCACGTGGCCGTTTCCGTACGACACGTCGCTCAGTCTCGACGGCAACCGGCTGAAGGCGGCGTTCCGCCTGGCCAACCGCCGGCTGGCCACGGCGATGGAAGCCGACGACACGCTGCGCGGCATGGCCACGACGGCGGCGGCCGTCCTCGTCACGAATGGCGCGCCCGTCGTCGCTCACGTCGGCGACAGCCGCGTCTACCGGTTTCGCGGCGGCCAGCTCGTGCAGCTCACCGAAGATCACTCGTGGGTCGGCGAGCAGGTGCGCGCGGGTGTGCTGTCGGACGCCGACGCGCGGCGCCATCCCTGGCGCAACGTCGTCACCCGCGCGCTCTCTGGCGGCGACGACCCGCACGTCGATGTGACCGAGATTCAGGTCTCAATCAATGACCGGCTGTTGATCTGCTCTGATGGACTGTCGGGCGTCGTGCCGATCGAGAAGCTGGAGTCGATCGTCTCGGCGACGACCGGTCTGGACGAGACGTGCAAGGCTCTCATCGCCGCGGCCAACGACGCCGGCGGCCCAGACAACATCACCGTCGCGATGCTGAAGGTCGATGTGGCATAACCTCGCGCAGCTTCCGCGCTACCGCGGCTTGATTCAAAGCCTGGTAGCCCGCGAGCTCAAGGCGCGCTACCGCGGGTCCGTCCTCGGCTTCTTCTGGTCCTTCGTCAACCCGCTGCTGCTCCTCACGATCTACACGTTCGTCTTCACCAAGATTCTGCCCGGCGCCAACAAGGACCTCGAGCCGTTTGCGGTGTTCATGTTCTCTGGTCTGCTGCCGTGGACGTGGTTTGCCTCGTCGCTGCTCGAGGGCGCCGGCTCGCTCATTTCCGGTGGCAACCTGATCAAGAAGGTGCTGTTTCCGGCCGAGGTGCTGCCGATCGTGAGCGTGCTCTCGAACATGGTGCACTTCTTCCTCGGCCTGCTGATCCTGGCCGGGTTCATGATCTACAACCATCACTATCCGGACTGGGGCGACTTGATCTGGTTTCCGGTGGTCGTGCTGGTGCAGCTCGTGTTTACGACGGGACTCACGCTGCTGCTCGCGGCGCTCACGGTGCACTTCCGCGACATCCGCGATTTGTTGGCGAACCTGATCACGCTCTGGTTCTTCGCGACCCCCATCATCTACTACTACAAGATGGACAGCGTGAAGAGCTTCGCGTGGTTCTTCAACCGCAATCCCTTCTTCCATCTCGCGGTGTCGTATCAGGAACTGTTGTTCTTCCCGGGACCGTTCGGCCATCTGAGGTGGCTGCCGGCGCTGGCGCTCGGCTCGGTCCTCGTCTTTCTGGCGGGCTACTGGATCTTCGATCGGCTGCGTGATTCGTTTGCGGAGTCCGTGTGAGCGCCGCGATCGAGCTGACGAACGTCACGAAGATCTACCGGCGCTATGGCGGCCGGCACTTCGCCACGCTCAAGAGCGCGTTGCTGCGCCGCAGCATCCTGCAGGATCTGAAGCCGCGCGAGACCTTCCCGGCGCTGCGGGACGTCTCGTTCACCGTCCCGGCGGGGTCGACGTTCGGCGTCATCGGGCGCAACGGATCGGGCAAGAGCACGGCGCTCAAGGTCGTCGCCGGCATCACGAAGCCCACGAGCGGGACGGTCGCCGTCCGCGGCCGGATCTCCGCGCTCATCGAGCTCGGCGCCGGCTTCCACCCGGAAATCTCGGGCCGCGAGAACGTCTTCATCAACGGCATCATGCTCGGGCTCACGAAGCGCGAGATTCAGCAGCGCTTCGACGAGATCGTCGAGTTCGCCGAGCTCGCCGAGTTCATCGACGCGCCCGTCAAGACCTACTCGTCCGGCATGTACATGCGGCTCGGGTTCTCCGTCGCGATTCACGTCGATCCCGACGTGCTGCTCGTCGACGAAGTGCTCGCGGTCGGCGACGAAGGGTTTACCCACAAGTGCCTCGACAAGTTCGGCGAGTTCAAGCGGCGGGGCAAGACGATCCTGCTCGTGACGCACTCGCTGGGGCTCGTCGAAAGGTTTTGCGACGAGGCCGTGTGGCTCGACGCGGGTCAGAAGCGCGAGCAAGGCGACCCGAAGCGCGTCATCGGCGCGTACGTCACCGACGTCGAGCGGCAGGAAGAGCAGTTTCTGGCCACGTCGGAGGCCAAGGCAACGCATGATGCGCTCGAGCCCGGCGCGCGCCAGCCCTCCGAAGGCCCGGTGCACCCGGGCGAGGTCGCCGGCGACATGAACACGACGGCCGAGGGCCGCTGGGGATCGGGCGGCGTCGAGATCTCGGACGTGAAGTTCCTGGGCGCGAACAACCAGCCGTCGCACGTGTTTCACACGGGCGAGCCGTTCACGGTGCGATTCACGGTGCGCGCGGCGAAGCCGGTGCAGGATTTCGTGTTCGGCCTGGGCATCTTCAACGCCGAAGGCGTGTGCATCTACGGCACCAACACGGACGTTGAGGAGTACGTCGCCGATTCGCTCCAGGGCGAAGCGGAGGTCAGCGTCGTGATCGACGCGCTCGATCTGGTCGAGGGCACGTACAAGCTGGACCTCGCGGTCCATCGCCGTGACGGTGCGCCGTACGACTACCACCGGTTGCTCTACACGTTCCGCGTGAAGTCCCGGTTGAAGGACGTCGGCATCTACCGGCCGCGGCACCGGTGGGAGTTTGCGGGGCCGATCAAGTTCAGGATGAAGACGTGACGATCGACGAGGCCGCGTCGTTTGCCGAGGGCCTCCGCCGGGCCGGCAAGACCGTCGTCTTCACCAACGGCGTCTTCGACCTGCTGCATCCCGGGCACGTTCGCTATCTGCAATACGCGCGATCGCTCGGCGACGCGCTCATCGTCGGCCTCAACTCCGACCGATCGGTGCGCGCGAACAAGGGCCCGACTCGCCCCATCACCCCTGAAGCCGAACGCGCCGAGATCCTCGCGGCGCTCGCCTGCGTCGACGCCGTCGCGATCTTCGACGCCGAGACGCCGGCGGAGATCATCAAGCGGATCCAGCCGGATGTGCTCGTCAAGGGCGCCGATTGGGCCGCCGACGCCATCGTCGGCCGCGACACCGTCGAAGCCCGCGGCGGCAAAGTCGTGCGCGTGAACATCGAGCCAGGCTGGTCGACCACGGGCATCATCCAGAAGATTCGCGCCGGCACTGAGAAGTAGCACTCCATCGCCATTGAGATGGCCCATTCGGGCCATTCACAGGACGCACGGCAATTTGGCCCGATCGGGGGAAGTCGAAGTCGGCGGTATTCCGTAACCTTCGCGGCGGGGTGAACGATGCGCACACTGACGACGGAATCCGGCGAGGCGCAGGGCGATTTGTGGGGAACAGCTGCGGAGGATTGGGCAGCGCTTCAGGAACACACCATGCTGCCGGTGTTCGAGGCCGTGCTGGAGCGAATCGAGCACTGGGACGTGCGCGTGCTCGACGTCGGTTGCGGCAGCGGCATGTTTGCGCAACTGATGATCGGCAGCGGGATGGTCGTCGACGGGCTCGACGCCGCGGAACCGTTGCTGGCGATTGCGCGCCGGGTGGCGCCGCGCGCGCGGTTTCGCCAGGGCGACATGGAGATGCTGCCGTACGATGCGCGGACGTTCGACGTCGTGACCGCGATCGACGCCTTGCAGTACGCCGCGGATCCACAGCAGGCGCTATGGGAAGCGCGACGCGTGGCCAAGCCTGGCGCGCAAATGTTCATCGCGACGTGGGGAGATCCGGAGCGGTGCGAGGCGGTCGCCTACCTGGCGGCACTCAAACCACTGCTGCCCCCGGCGCCGCCGCACGCCTTCGGCCCGTTCGCACTGTCGAAGGAATCGGCGCTGCGAAGGTTCGGCGGGATCGCCGGCCTGCGCGCCGAAGACGTGATCGACGTCGACGTGCCTTTCGAATATCCGAGCCTCGAATCGGCGCTACGTGGGCTGCTCGCCAGCGGTCCGGCCATTCGTGCGATTCGAGCCGCCGGACGCGTCCGCGTCACACAGGAGGTCGCCGAAGCGCTCGTGCCGTTTAAGCTGCCGAACGGCGGCTACCGGATGCGGAATCAGTTCAAGCTGCTGGTGGCCAGGCGGCCGGCATAAGCCGCCCCAATAACCCAATGGCCCAATAACCCAATAGCCCAATGACGAGCGGCCCGTTATCATGATCGTCTGATCGGCTCGTCGTCGTCGCTCGCTTTCCGATCCCTCTTGAAGTCGGCCGCCGCGCGATCCGGGCTCACCCGGTCGCCCGGCCGTCTGACAGGGCTTAGTCCGTCCGCGACCGCCTTTCATCTCGCCGCGCAAGCCGGCCGCGTGGTCGCCATCGCGCCCACCGACGCCGTCGTCGAGCAGCTCACGGCCGACACACGGTTTTTTCTTGGCGTGCTCGAGGGGCTGTCGGCATCCGACCTCGAGAGCGCGGTGGCGCCGTTTCCGTCGCAGGAAGTCGATCCGTACCGCGGCCTGACGCTGCACCTCGAGGTGGCGGCCGCGCGCGCGCGGGCCTTGCACCTGCTTGCCACGGGCCAGGCGCGAATCGTCATCGCGTCCGCGCGAGCGCTGCTTCCGCGCTTGAGCGCGCCGGCGCGCCTCGCGGCGGCCGGCCTCACCGTCAGAACCGGGATGGAGATCGCGCCGCACGACCTCGGCGAGCGCTTGGCGACCGCCGCGTTCTCGCCAGGCGACCCGGTGGACGAGCACGGCGAGTTCTGCGTCCGCGGCGGCGTCGTCGACTTCTTTCCGGCGTTCGAAACGCAGCCGGTCCGGCTCGAGTTCATCGGCGACATCATCGAGTCGATCCGCCGGTACGACGCCGCCACGCAGCGGTCGCAGAAAGCCATCGATCAGGTTGCCGTGACGCCGCTTCGCGAGCTCCTGACGCCGGATGATCAGGCCGACGATCCGGCCGCGTTCGATCGATCCGCGACGATTCGCGACTACGTGCGACACGCCGGCGCGTCGCTCATCGTCATCGAGCCGGACGATGTCGACGAGCGTGGACGGGCGCTGGAAGAGCAGTGGCGTGCGAGCGCGACCGACATGGAAGCGCGCGGCCGCACGGTCCTGCCGTACGAGGACATCGCGCTTGGCTGGGACGACGTCCGACCGTGGATCGCGACGGGCCACGTCGTCACGGAGCTCGCGATTGAGGACGGCACGCCGGATTCGCTGCACATCACGTGCACGCCGTCGGTTGAGTATCACGGACGAATCAGCGACTGGATGGGCGAGATCCGCGCCGCTCGGGCACGCGACGAGACCATCGTGTTCGTCGCGGCGTCGCCCGGCCGCGCCGAACGCACGATTGAGCTGGCCGGCGACTACGAGATCCGTGCGCGCGACATCGCGACGTCAGACGACCTCGAGAACGCGGGACTCCTCGTCGCCACCGGCCAGGTGTCGCGTGGATTCCACCTGCCCGCTGGCAGGCTGACGCTGTTCGCCGAGGCCGATCTGTTCGAGGAAGAACGGCGCGTCCACGAGCGCCGCCGATCGGCAACGAGCCAGTTCCTTTCGGACTTTCGCGATCTGAAGATCGGCGACCTGGTCGTCCACATCGACAATGGCGTCGGCCGCTTCGTCGGCCTCAAGAAGCTCGCCACCGGCGCGCCAGATGCGCAGGGCAAGGCCGGCGAGCAGGAGTTCATGGAGCTCCGCTACGCCGGCGACGACAAGCTCTTCGTTCCGCTCGAGCGCCTCGATCTCGTCCAGAAATACACCGGCGGCGCGAACCCCGCCCTCGATCGGCTCGGCGGCACGACCTGGGAGAAGGCCAAGGGCCGCGTGAAGAAGGCCATGCGCGACATGGCCGAAGAGCTGCTGAAGCTTTACGCCGCGCGCAAGGCCGTCGTCGGGCACGCGTTCAACCCCGCGACGCACTGGCAGCAGGAGTTCGACGATGCGTTCGAGTACGACCTGACGACTGACCAGCAATCCGCGATTCGTGACATCACGCGCGACATGGAGACGCCGACGCCGATGGACCGGCTGCTCTGCGGCGACGTCGGGTACGGCAAGACCGAGGTCGCGATGCGCGCCGCGTTCAAGGCGGTGATCGACGGCAAACAGGTCGCCTTCCTCGCGCCCACGACCGTGCTCGCCTTTCAGCATCTGCGCACGCTCACCGAGCGCTTCGCCGGCTTCCCGGTGAAGATCGAGATGATCAGCCGCTTCAAGTCGAAGCAGGAGCAGAAGACCATCGTCTCGCAGCTCGCCGGCGGCCAGGTGGACATCGTCGTTGGCACGCACCGGCTGCTCTCGAAAGACGTGACGTTCCGCGATCTCGGTCTGCTCGTCGTCGACGAAGAACAGCGATTCGGCGTCGTGCACAAAGAGCGGCTCAAGCAGCTGCGCAAGAAGGTCGACGTCCTGACGATGACGGCGACGCCGATTCCGCGCACGCTCAACATGTCGCTGGTCGGGATCCGCGACATGTCGGTGATCGAGACGCCGCCGCGCGATCGCCTCGCGATCCAGACGCAGGTCGTGCGCTTCGAGACCGACACGATCGCCCGCGCGGTCCGGACCGAGCTCGAGCGGCGCGGTCAGGTGTACTTCGTGCACAACCGCGTCGAGTCCATCCACTCGATGGCCAACCTCGTCGCCCGGCTCGTCCCCGAGGCGAGGCTCGCGGTCGCGCACGGCCAGATGAGCGAGGATGCGCTCGAGCTCGTGATGGTCGACTTCGTCGCCGGCAAGTACGACGTGCTCGTCGCGACGACGATCGTCGAGAACGGGCTCGACATCCCCAACGCGAACACGATCGTCATCAACCGCGCCGACCGGTACGGCCTCGCGCAGCTCTATCAATTGAGAGGACGCGTCGGCCGGGCCGATCGCCGCGCGTACGCCTATCTGCTCATCCCGGCCGAGCAGACGCTGTCGCCGATCGCGCGACGGCGGCTCGCCGCGATTCGTGAGTTCAGCGACCTTGGCAGCGGCTTCCGGATCGCCGCGCTCGACCTCGAGATCCGCGGCGCCGGCAACCTGCTCGGTGGCGAGCAGAGCGGCCAGATCGAGGCCGTCGGCTTCGACATGTACATGAAGTTGCTCGAGCAGACGATCCGCGAACTCAAGGGCGAGGAGATCGAAGACGACCGGCGCGCGACCGTGAACCTGCGGATCGACCTCAAGATTGACGAGACCTACATCCCGGACATGAACCAACGCCTGTCCGTCTACCGCCGGATGGCCAGTGCGCGGAGCCTGGAGGAAGTGGCCGCGTTCCTCGAGGAACTGCGCGACCGCTACGGCGCGCCCCCGCCATCCATCGCCAATCTGGCCCAATATGCCCGGATCCGGCTCGTGTCGGACCAGGTCGGCCTTGAGAGCCTCGACCGGGAAGGGCAAATCGTTGTCTTAAAGTTCAGGCAAGATGCCCGGATCGACCCGGCGCCACTGCTTCGGCTGATCCAGGAGCGGGGCGACCTGACGCTCCTGCCTCCCGCCGTGTTGCGGCTGGACTTGAGCAAGGCGCCCACGGCTCCCGTCGAACGGCCCCAGACGCGCCGCAAGCCGCAGTCCGAAGGCACCTCCTGGTGGACGGCTCGCGCCACGCCTGGTGACGTGGCGCCGGGGTTCACGCGGGAGGCCATCCTGGCGGAGCGGCCGGTCGATCCGGGTGTCTCGGGCGGGCTGTTCGAGCGGGTCGGTCAGGTCCTCGAGCGGTTGAGCGAGTCGTTGGTATCGGGCTAAGATATTGATTCTGTGAATGTTGCGGCTCGCTGAGCCGCGGTCCGCCTTCGCGGAGCGGTCGCTGCGCTCCAAGCTACGGCGGACAGGAGTGGGTACATGAAGAAAGTCGGACTCGTCCTGGCGTTGCTCGTCGCCGTCGCGCCGCTCGCCGCGCAGAAGCGCGACCGCATCATCGAGCGAATCGTCGTCAAGGTGAATGGCGAGATCTTCACCCAGACCGACCTCGAGCAGCTGCAGATCGAAGCGCTCCGGAAGAGCAACCCGGCGCTGGGGAATGGCCATCTCGATCCGCAGAACGACGACAGTCTGAAGTCGGCCCTCGAAACCGTCACGCCGGAAATCCTGGTGAATGCGGTCGACGAGCTCCTGCTCGTTCAGCACGGCCGCGAACAGGGCTACAACCTCGGTGACGAGCAGTTCAAGAACGTCCTCGACCAGGTCAAGAAGGACAACAAGCTGAACGACGAGCAGCTGAAGTCCGCGCTGGCGCAGGAAGGCCTGACGATGGAGTCCTACCGCTCGATGATGGAGCGGCAGATGATCGTCGGCACCGTCCAGCGCCAGGAAATCATGCAGAAGGCGACGCTCACCGACGAGGAGGCGCGCCAGTACTACGACTCCCATCAGAAGGATTTCATGAAACCGGCCACGGCGACACTCAGGGAAATGATGGTGTCCGTGCCCACCGAAACGCGTGACGGCCAGGACGTCTTCAACGTCGCCGCCGACGACGCCGCCAAGAAAAAGATGGACGACGCGATTGAGCGATTGAAGAAGGGCGATGACTTCGCGACCGTGGCCTCAGAAATGTCCGACTCCGGATCCAAGGCGAACGGCGGCTTGATTGGCGTCGTCAACCTCGCTGAGATGAACCCGACGCTTCGGGACATGATCGCCAAGCTGAAGGCCGGGGAAATCACCGAGCCGGCGCGGGTGAAGGGCGGCTATCAGATTTTCAAGGTGGATGCCCGGTCGCCCGAAGAAGTCGAGCCGTTCGACAAGGTCCGCGACAAGATCTCGCAGAAGGTCTACGCCGAGCGACTCGAGGGCGAAACGCAGAAATTCCTCACGAAACTGCGTGAAACCGCGCTGATCGAGTGGAAGGACGAAGGCTACAAGGTGCTCTACGACAAGGGCGTCGCGGCGCGCGTGGGCAAGGAATGAAGATTGGCACCGTCGAGCTCGAGCATCCGGTCGCGCTGGCCCCGATGGCCGGCATGACCGACACGGCATTCCGCCGGCTCGTGAAGCGCATGGGCGGGTGCGGGCTGGTCGTCACCGAGATGGTCAGCTCCGAAGGGCTCGTGCGCGGGATCGATCGCACGCTCGAGTACGCGGAGTACACCGAAGAAGAGCGCCCGGTTTCGATTCAGATCTTCGGCGGCGATCCGCAGGTGATGGCGGAAGCCGCGCGCGTCGTCGAAGGCATGGGCGCGGACATCGTCGACGTGAACATGGGCTGCCCGGTGCCGAAGATTGCCAAGCACAACGCGGGCTGCAGCCTGATGCGCGAACCGGCACACGCGGCGGAAGTCGTCCGCGCGATGGTGCAGGCGGTGCGCATCCCGGTCACCGTGAAGATGCGCGCCGGCTGGAACGAGCACGAGATCAACGCGCCGCAGCTCGCACGGATGGTTGAGGATGCGGGCGCGTCAGCCGTGGCCGTGCATGGCCGGACGGCGGCGCAGTCGTACACGGGCGAGTCGGACTGGTCGCTCATCGGCCGCGTGGCCGAGTCGTTGACGATTCCGGTCTTCGGGTCCGGTGACTGCGTCGAGGCCAGTCACGTCGTCTCGCGCGTTGGGACGTCCGGAGTGACGGGGGTCCTCGTCGGCCGCGGCGCCCTGCGCAACCCGTGGATCTTCCGGCAGGCGGCGGAGGCGGCCGACGGTGGCGCGCCGACGGCCATTTCCCTCGAAGACCGCGGCCGGTTTCTCCTCGCCTACGTCGAGCTGCTTCTGGACGAGCGCGCCGCTGAAGGCGCCGGGTTCCGCCATGCCGCGCCCGGCCAGGACGCGATCGCCGCGCCGGCCCGCGGCCGCGAGCGCTGGGTCATCAACAAGCTTCGGGCGCTCGGCTCCTGGTATACGAAGGGGCTCGAGGACGGATCGCATCTCCGCGTCGCCATCAACTCGGCTGAGTCGATCCCGCAGCTCCGCAGGATCATCGAAGACTTCTTTCTGAAGCGCGACCTACTTTCGGTCTAATACCAGAAAATCGACGAGGCGATCGCCCTTCCCGTCGGCCAGCTCGACCTCAACGACTGTCGTCGACTCGCATATCTCCCAGAACAGGCGCCCCAACTCATGATGCAGTGGGTGGTTGAGGTACTGCTTCAGCGCTGAAGCATCCGTGAACTCGAAGATCGCTGCGAAGTTATAGGTCTTATCGCCAAATGATCGTGCGTAGCCGGCGTCAACGATCACTCTCCGGCCGATCTTGACGCGATGAATGGCCGAGATTTGGCGGCAGGCCTCTGAGATTGCTTTGGCAAATGACCTTAACTGATTGTCCGTTGCCTCGGGCTTTGCATTAAAAAAGACGAGGTGGCCAATCATCGCGGCGGCTTGCGCCCGCGCGGACCCGGTGGCCGAAACTTGCCGGGCGGACGGCGTCCAACCGGCTTGGCGCCGCCAGGCGGGCGTCCTCCGAAGGGCTTGCCCCCAGCGCCTGGCGGCCGGCCGGGACGATCACCCGGTGGTCGGCCGGGGCGATCGCCCGGTGGTCGATCGGGACGATCGCCGTGGGGCCGGAACGGGCGTTTGCCGAACGGCTTCGGTTTCCTCCAGCGATCTCCCGACGGCGGCCCGCTGGGTTTCTGCCAACGATCTCCGGACGGTGGACCGCCGGGCTTCTGCCAGCGGTCACGGGGTGGGCCGCCGGGCTTTTGCCAGCGGTCACGCGGCGGGCCGCCGGGTCGTGGAGGCCGGCTCTCGTGCGGGCGGTCCGGCCGCGAGTCGGCTGGCTTGTCCGATCGAGACTCGAGGGGCGGCCGCCCGAGGCGCTTCTTGAACCGCGCGCGTTTTTCGTCGCGTGAGAGCTGGTACCGCGCCCGAGGATCTTTGTGCGAGCCGCCTGGCCGCCAGTCGGATTTGCGATCCGGGAACTGTGGCTGCTTGGCGAGCAGCGCCGCGCGCGCGGCTTCCGGCGACTCCCACAGCCTCCCGCGATCGAACCACTGCAGCGTGACGTCCGGCTGCTTGCGCTGCAACTGGTGCAGCGTCGGCAACAGGTCCTCCCGCTTCGGCGAGCGGAACGCCGTTGGAACGGCGCCCGCCAGAATCACCCAGAACGCGTGGGAACGAGCCATGGTCAGTGCCGTTCGAGACGTCGAAGCTTCTCGATGAGCGTCGTCCGTTTAAGGTGGAGCAGATCGGCGGCCTGGCGCTTGTTGCCGCCGGACCGTTCGAGCGCGCGTTGAATGAGGCTGTGCTCGAAGTCGGCGACCAGCCGTTCCATCTCGACGCCTTCGTCCGGGAAGGTAACCTCGGTGGACTGTGCCGGCTGCTGGAACTCCCGGACCTCGTCCGGCAGATCGGCGATGGACAACTGCGCGCGGCCGGGGGAAAGCGCGAACGCGCGTTCGATCACGTTCTCGAGCTGGCGCACGTTGCCCGGCCACCCGTACGCCATGAGCGTCTGCTGCGCGTCCTGCGAGAGCGCGACGCGCCCGCGTTGCGGCGTCTCCTTGACCAGCCGATCGAGGAAGTGCATTGCGAGGAGCGGGATGTCCGCGCGCCGCTCACGCAGGGGCGGCACGCGCACCGGGATGACGTTCAGCCGATAGTACAGGTCCTCGCGAAAGAGATTGTCCTGGACCATCTTCTTCAGGTCCGAGTTCGTGGCGGCGATGATGCGGACGTCCACGCGAATCGTCTGCGAATCGCCCACGCGCTCGAATTCACGCGACTGGATCACCCGCAGCAACTTTGACTGCAACGCGGGGCTCATCGTCCCCACTTCATCGAGGAACATCGTCCCGCGATTGGCCTGCTCCAGGCGGCCCTGGCGGTTGGCCACGGCCCCTGTAAACGCTCCGCGAACATGGCCGAACAGCTCGGCCTCGAGCAGGGTCTCGGGGATGGCGCTGCAGTTGAGGGCGACGAACCGCTGGCTGCTCCGCGGGCTGGCGTCGTGAATCGCCCGCGCCGCCAGTTCCTTGCCCGTGCCGGTCTCGCCCGTGATGAGGACCGTGCTGGTCGTGGCCGCAACCGTCCGGAGCAGCTCGAACAGCCGGTCCATGATCGGCGTCCGGCCAATCATGCCGTCGATCTTGAACTTGTCCTGGAGCTGCGCGCGCAGGTAGGCGTTTTCCGCCCGCAGGCGGCGCTTCTCGAGCGCGACGTTGAGCTCGTGCAGCAGCTCCTCGAATGGAAATGGCTTGGTGATGAACCCTTCGGCGCCCAGCCGCGTGACCTCGACGGCCTCTTTCAACGTGCCGTATCCACTGATCACGATCGCCAGGATGTCGGGATACCGGGCAAACGCCTCGTCGAGCACCTGGCGGCCGTCGGCGCCGGGCAGCCGCAGGTCGGTCACGAGGATGTCAAAGGCAAATTCACTCAGCCGTTCCAGCGCGTCTTCGCCCGTGCCCGCCTGCTGTACTTTGAATCCGTGCTCGGTGAGCCGCTCGGCAATTACCTCGCGAAATGCCGCTTCGTCATCGACCAAAAGGAGGTGAAGAGGCGCGTCGGACATTGAAGCGACGGTATTTTGACACGGGACACCCTTAAAGTCTCCCTTTTCGCCCGCCGATAGTGACGGGCGAGTCGTCATATGATGCTGGATCGCAAGACTGTATCCATTCCTCGAGCCTGCGAGCTGGTCGGCGTCAGCCGGCGGACGATTTACAACTGGATCTCCAGCGGCAAGGTTCAATATGTCAGGACAGCCGGCGGTTCAGTACGGATCTTCGCCGATACGCTATGGCGTGAACCCAGCCCGGACGATGGCCAGACCTGGAGCCAACGGCTTCGTCCTGGCGCCTGACGAGCGCGTGGCGCTCGTCGCGCTGGGGGTGTTGTGAATCTGTCCCAGTCGGAGTGGTCGCGTCTCTTTCACCGGCTGAACAATCAGCTCGGGATCATTCTCGCCAACGCTGAGCTGCTCGAAAGCCGTCTCTCCGACGAGACGCAGAAGGCGCGTGCCGGTCAGGTCGTCAAAAGCGTCCTCGAAGCGATCGACACTGTTCAGCACATGCGGCGCGAGGTCAACGAGCCGGCCGAGTCGTCTGCGGCCGCCCATGGAGAAACGTCAGGCCAATGACAAAAAACGTACAAGCGTCAATATTCTGACGATTTGCGCACGCATTCGCACGGCATTGCACGTTACTTCACACCATCCTGGTTATTCCTGAAGTTCCGCTGTTTCAACAACTTACAAGATAACGCCCGTCTGAGCTGACTCGGCTGCCTCCTGGCCAGATCGCTGGCATCGCTGTTGCGCTAGGGAATGGTCCCGGGCATGACCCGGAGGAGGCTCCCAATGCACCGCGCTCCGTTGGCGAATCATCAACAGCAACGCGTCGCCGCGAGTCTGCCGTTCGTCGAATCGCTCGCACGCCGCATGGCATCCACCATGCCGCATTCGATCGATCTCGGCGACCTCGTGCAGGACGGGGTGCTGGGCTTGATCGACGCTGCCCACCGGTTCGACGAGGACCGGGGCATCAAATTCGAGACCTTTGCCGAGCGGCGCGTGCGGGGCGCGATGATCGACGCGCTGCGCCGCGACGCCTGGCCCCGCGGCGTGCGCCGCGTGCGCCGCGAGCTCGAAGCCGCGCGCGAAGAGCTGCGCCGTGAGCTCGGCGCCGAGCCGACGCTCGCCGACCTCGCCAAGCGCGTGGGCTCCGACGAAGCGCGCCTCGAGCGGACGATCGTGCGCATCAGCACGATCGAGTCCACGTCACCTCTGGCGAATTTCGAAGGCGTAGACAGCGCGACGCTGCCGGCCGTGCTCGTGCCGAGCGAGCCGCCGTCGCCCGACCGCGTTTATGAACAAACCGAAGTGCGCGACCGCGTGCGTCAGGCGCTCGCGAAGCTCCCGGCGCGCGAGCGCCGCATCGTGAGCCTCTACTACTTCGGCGAAGCCACGATGAAGCAGATTGGTGAAGAGATTGGGGTCAACGAATCGCGCGTCTCGCAGCTCCACGCGCGCGCGATCGATCGGCTCCGCAAAGTCATGACGGCGGGTCTGCCCGTCGAGCGGCCGAAGCTCGTGCCGAAGCCGACGCGTCCGAAGTTCATCAGAACCGCCGCGAAGAAGACGGGGAAGATTGGGACGCCGAGGCTGGTGGCCTGATACTGGTCAAGTTCAAAGTTTGAAGTTCGAAGTTTCGGAGGGCCCGCGTGATCCTCTGAAACTTCAAACTTTGAATTTCGAACTTCTAACTTGATCTGTCCTTCTCACCCAAGCGTTTCCCTCGCGACCCGCACCAAGTCCCGGAGCCTGAACGGCTTCGGTACCCAGCGACAACCCGATTCTTCTAGAAATCGCTCCGCCTCTGTTCCCGCGACGTCGCCCGTGACGAACACGAGCCGCTTCGCCACCTGCGGCATCGTCTCGGAGATTTCGCGGAAGAACATCATCCCGTCAACTTTCGGCATCTTCAGATCGCAGATGACGACGTCGTAGTGCGCGTTGTGAATGCGCACGAGCGCTTCCTCGCCGTTGGCGGCGCGGTCGACATAGAAGCCCTCATCGGCGAGCGCCGCCGCGACGGCTTCGTTGAGCGCCTGCTCGTCTTCGATCACGAGCGCGCGCGTGCCCGGCGGCACGTCGGGCAGCGGCTCGGCGCGTGTGGCCTCGGGCAGCCGCACGTTCAGGCCGCTCACCGGCAGATCGAGGAAGAACGACGCGCCGCGTCCCTCGCGTGACGCCACTGTGAGCCGGCCGCCGTGCTCCTGTGCGATCGCGTAGGCCACCGTGAGGCCGAGCCCGGTGCCCTTGCCCACCGCTTTCGTCGTGAAAAACGGGTCGAAAATCTTCGGCTGCATGGCCTCCGGCATCCCGGGGCCATCGTCGTTGACCTCGAGGATGACGGCGTCGCGATCGGGCTCGTGCCAGGTCCGCAGAATCAGCATGCCGCGGCCGTGCGCGTCGAGCATCGCCTGCTCGGCGTTGATGATGAGATTCAGCAGAATCTGCTGGATCTGATGCGGATCCGCGAAGATCGGCGGCAGTCCGGCCGCGAGCGCCTCGAGAATCACGACGTTGGCCGCGCGCTGCTCGTAGGCGCGAATCGCGAGGGTCTCGCGCACGACTTCGTTCAGATCGACAGTCGTTCTCGTCGTGTGCCGCTTGCGGACGAACGTCTGCAGGTTGCGGACGATGCGCGCCGCGCGCTCGGCGGCGTTGTGGATGGCTTCGAGATCGCGCTTGGTCTGCTCGTCGAGGCGGCGATTCGAGAGCCGCTCCGCGCACGCGAGGATCGTCGCCAGCGGGTTGTTCAGCTCGTGGGCCACGCCCGACATCGTCTGCCCGAGCGCGGCGAGTTTTTCGGCCTGCGAGAGCTGGTGGTACAGCTCGCGCGTTTGATCCTGTAGTTTCTTTCGCTCGGTGACGTCGCGGATGACCGCTTCGACGCGCAGCGCCCTTTTGGGCTGCGCTTCCGCTCGTGCCGTCACTTCCACCCACATCGCGGAGCCGTCGGCACGCCGAAGACGGAGCAGGTAGTCCTGCGCGAGGCCGTCGCGCGACAGTTGCTGGAGGAAGCTGAGCCGCGCCTGCTCGTCCACGAAGCGATCGGCGTCGAAGGGCCGGACGTCGGTCGCGGGCCGCTCATCCGCCCATCCGAACATCAAGCGCAGGTGCGGATTGGCTGCGAGCGTGTTCGTCGCGCCGTCTTCGGTGACGAGGCCGATGTAGACGCCCTCGTGGAGCGCCTCGAAGAGACGCGCAAACGCGTCGGTGGCGAGTCTGGTGCTGGCGCTCCGTGTCGTCGAGCTCGCCATGAGTCGCTCAGGCGCGCGCGATCGTCAGTGCTGCGAGGTTCCGCTGGCCTTCGCCGGCACCTTCGGCGTCGGCGTGTGCGGCCGGCCGTCGGTGCCGTACCGCTTGTCGATGGCCGCGCGAATCTCCGCGACCGTGGCGCCGGCGTTGTGCATCTGCATGGCCTGCTGGCCGATGTCGATGCAGACCTCGCAACCCATGCCGTGGTATTCCCAGTCTTTGACTTTGCCCTGGGCGTCGCGGCCGGCGACGAAGCAGTCGTCGTTGCCCTTGTGGCCCATCCGCTCGCACCCACAGAAGCAGGGCATGTACTTCAGCACTTCGGGATGCCGAGCCGCGAACTCGTACACGGCTTTGGTCACTTCCGGCGGGCGGGCGGACGCGTTGATGCCGGGCGGCAGCGGCGGCAGATCGGGCGCGATCTGCACCATGGTCTGCGGCGGAGGCGGCGGAACACTCGTGGTCTGCGTAGCCGGCGGCGCGCCGGTGTTCTGGTCGCACGCGACCGCCAGTGCGACCGCGAAGATGGCGGGCACCATGCGCACAATTCGTCGTGACGGCATGACGCGATCTTACCATCTCGCAGTACACTGGGCGGATGTTCGTGGTCCGCTATGGCTCGCCTGCCTCGCGTCGCTGAGCTTGTCGCCTCCTCGTCGGGCACCGGGTTTTTTCTGTGCGCCCGCAAGGAGCGTCGGGTCGGCCGCGGCGGTCCATTTCTCGCCCTGCTGCTCCAGGACGTCTCGGGTGAAGTTCCGGCCAAGGTATTCCAGGACGTCGAGTCGGCCTCCGAGCAGTTCGAGGCCGGCGAGTTCGTCGCCGTGCAGGGCCACGGCAACTCGTTCCACGAGCGCGTCGAGCTCGTGCTCGACAAGATCCGGCGCGTTATTCCAGACGACGCCACGCGCGGGTTTCGCGAGGAAGACTGTATTCCGTCCTCGCCGCGCAACGTCGACGAGATGTGGCAGGAGCTCTGCAACCGGCTCGCGAGCGTCGAACATCCGCAGCTGCGCGCGCTTCTGACGAAGATCGTCGCCGACAACACCGATCGGCTGCGCATGTGGCCGGCGGCGCGCCAGGTGCACCACGCGTATCGCAGCGGCCTGCTCGAGCATCTCCTCAAGATCATGGAGATCTCGATCTACGTCGCCGAGCGGTACGGCGCGCGGCGGGATCTGCTCATCGCGGGCGCGCTGCTGCACGACATCGGCAAGCTGCGCGAGCTCAACTACGAGGTCGCGATCGACTACTCCGTGCAGGGCAACCTCGTCGGGCACATCGTGATCGGCGTCGGCATGTTGCGCGACGCGATCCGCGAGATTCCGGAGTTCCCGCCGGACCTCGCGATCGAGCTCGAGCACCTCATCCTCTCGCACCACGGCTCGCGCGAGCACGGGTCGCCGGTGCTGCCCATGACGATCGAGGCGCTGATTCTCGCCGCCACCGACGATCTCGACGCGACGATCCATCAAGCGCGGCGGCACATTGCGGACGATGACAACGAGGGGGCGTTCACGACGTACCACCGCCACCTGGAGCGCGTGCTGTACAAGCCGCCGCAGTCGTGACCGCCGCCGCGCCAGACGCGGCGGCCACGCGGCGTCGAGCGTGGATCGCGTGGGCGGCCGTCTGCATCATCTGGGGCACGACCTATCTCGCCATCAAAGTCGGGCTCGACACGATTCCGCCGTTCCTCATGGGCGGGCTCCGCTACATCGCGAGCGGGATCATCCTTGGCTTCTGGCTGAAACTGCAGAGACACCCGCTGCCAGGCCGCGAGGACTGGGGCCGGCTCGCGATCCTCGGTTTCTTCATGCTGATGCTCGGCAACGGCGGCGTGGTCTGGGGTGAGCAATACCTGTCGAGCGGTCTCACGGCGGTGCTCATCGGCACGACGCCGTTCTGGATGGTCAGCGTGGACGCGATGTTTCCCGACGGCCAGCCGATGCGCGCGCGGCAGTGGATCGGACTGGCGATTGGGTTTTTCGGCATCGTGCTGCTCGTCTGGCCCGACATCACGGGTGGCGGCGCGAGTGGCCACGGCGGCGTGCTCGGCGTGATCGCGATCCAGATCGCCTGTGCCGGCTGGGCGCTCGGATCGGCCTACACGCGGCGGCACGTGATGCCGCGCGACCTGCTCGGATCGGCGGCCGTGCAGATGCTCTTTGGCGGCGTGATCATGACGATCGCGGGCACGCTCACGGGGGAGTGGAGCCACCTGTCGTTCAATTTCCGGACGACGCTTGCGATGGCGTATCTCACGATCTTCGGCGGCGTCATCGCGTTCTCCGCGTATTCCTACGCGCTCGGTCACCTGGACATCGCGATTGTCTCGCTGTACTCCTACATCAACCCGGTGATTGCCGTGATCCTCGGCATCCTGATTCTCGGCGAGCCGTTCGCGCTGCGCATGCTGCTCGCGGCGGCGATCATCGTCGTCGGCATCCTCGTCGTCAGGAAGGAGCAAGGCGGGTGAGCTGAGAAGTCCGGGTGAGCTGAGAAGTCCGGGTGAGCTGAGAAGTCCAGGGTGAGCTGAGAAGTCCAGGGTGAGCTGAGAAGTCCAGGGTGAGCTGAGAAGTCCGGGTGAGCTGAGAAGTCCAGGGGGAGCTGAGAAGTCCAGGGGGAGCTGAGAAGTCCAGGTGAACTGAGAAGTCCCATTGAGAGCTGCGAAGTCCTTGTGGTTCGGTGCGTGCGTTGTCGCCTGCTGGCTTGGTGTCGGCGGTGGCGTGGCTTGGGCTCAAGCCCCGTCGGATCCGCAGGCGACAGCGCAGAAGGCGCCATCGGTCATCACATCCACGCTGTTGTTTCTCGGCGGGGCCGCGGCCGGGCTCGGCATTCACGAGACGGGACACGTGATCTTCAGCGCGACGTTCGATGCGAACCCGCGGGTCGAGCCGCTCCACTACGGCGTCATCCCGTTCTTCAAGATCGAGCACGACCCGGTCACGCGCAGGCAGGAGTTCGTGATCTCGTCGGCCGGCTTCTGGATGCAGTACGTGGATTCGGAGTGGATTCTCACGGCCAGGCCGGACCTGCGCCATGAGCATCAGCCGTTCCTGAAGGGCATGCTCGCGTTCGATCTCGCGGCATCCACCGTGTACAGCATCGCGGCGCTCGGGCAATTCGGCCCGCTCGAGCGCGACACGCGGGGCATGGCGGTGTCGCTGGGCAAGGACGGCTGGCCGGAGCCCGTGGTCGGCGTGATCGTGCTCGCGCCGGCGGCGCTCGACGGCTATCGCTACCTGCACCCGGAGTCGCGCTGGGCGAAGTGGGCGTCGCGGAGCGCGAAGATCGCGAGCGTCGTCCTGGTGGCGGCGGCGGGACGCTGACTATTGAGACGAACGCAGGGCCGTCAGCGGATCGACGCGCATCGCCCGGATCGCCGGCAGAAGACACGCGACCACCGCGATCGACAGAATCACCACCGCGACGGTCGCGTACGTGACGACGTCATGCGCCGAGACGCCGTAGAGCAGCGTCTGCAGGTACTTCGCGGACAGCCAGGCCGCGCCGACGCCAATCGCGAGCCCGCCCACCGCCATCGCCAGCCCCTGCCCGAAGACGAGCCCGGCGATTTGTCCCGGCTGCGCGCCCAGCGCCGACCGCAGCGCAATCTCCCGCGTGCGCTGCGAGACCACGTACGACAGCACGCCGAACAAGCCTACGGCTGTAATCACCAGCGCCGACAGACCAAAAACGACGAGCACGATCGCGTAGAGGCGGTCGCGCGTGAGGCTGCCGGCCACGCGCTCCTCCATCGTCCGCACCGATTGGATCGTCGCCGCCGGCGAGAGCTGCTTGACGAGCGCTCGGAGCGGTTGTACGAGCGCGGCCGGATCGCCGCTCGTGCGGAGGACCAACTCGTGCGACGCCGCTGGCCCGGGGCTCTGGCTGAGCAGGCTGTAGATCTCGGGCTGTGTCTGGTCGCGTAGGCCATTGCGGATCATGTCGTCGACCACGCCGATGACTTCGAAGGGCACGCCGTCGCCCCGCATGAAGTTGCGAATGATGTCACCGACCGGACGATCCGAGAGATAGCCTCGCGCAAACGTCCGATTCACGACGACGACGTGCGGGGCGGACGCTGAGTCGTCCGAGGCGTGAAACACGCGCCCCTCGGCGAGACGCAATCCGAGCGCCGCGAAGACGTCGGAGGTGACGACCGAGCGCACCGCGTGGGCGTGTACCTCGGTGCCGGGCTGCTGCACGGACGGCATCGTGAATCCGGTGAGATTCTCGGAGCCTGAGAGCGGGAGGCCGGTCGTGAGCGCAACGGTCGGGTGCCCCGGCAGCGCGCTTGCAAGATCCACGAAGCGGTGGAGCGCCTCGAGCCGCGCCTCGCTGGTGAACGCGAAGTCGGGCAGCGTCAGCGTCGCGCTCAACGCGTGGCCGGGCTCATAGCCGCGATCCTGACCGACCATCGCCATGAAACTGCGCGTGAGCAGCGTGGCGCCAACCAGCAGCGCGCACGTGAGCGCGACCTGCACGGCCGCGATGATCGTTCGACCCCTCACACGACTACCGCCGATGGCGCCGTTGGAGTTGTCGGCAAGCGCGCCGGCCAGCCGAAGGCGCCGAAGCTGCCAGGCCGGCAGCACGCCGAGCAGCAGGCCGGTGATCGCCGTGATCGCGACGGTCACGCTCGTGACCGTGCGCCCGAGCGTGATGCCGTCGGCCCGCGGAAAGTTCGGCGGCAGCACGGAGGGCAGCAGGCCGTGCAGCCCGCGGCTCAACAGCAGACCCGCGACGCCGCCCGCGGCCGCGACCAGCAGGCTTTCGATCATCAGTTGCTGGACGAGGCGCGACGTGCCGGCGCCGATCGCCGATCGGATCGCCATCTCGCGAAGCCGCGTGGTCGCGCGCGCGAGCTGCAACCCGGCGATGTTGCCGACGGCCGTGAGGAGCAGCAACGAGACCGCAATCAGCATCACGATCAGGCCGGGCCGGACATCGTGCGTCAGTGCGTCGAGCGCGGGCGTCGCCGTAATTTGCGGCGGCCCGGCGCTGCCGAAGGCCATGAGCGACCAGTTGGCCGAGGGCTCCGGCACGGACCGCGCGCGTGACGTCGCTTCCGCCGAGGCGGTGGCCGGCGTGGCGCCAGGCGCCAGGCGCGCGATCGCGCTGACGCTCGACATCGTGACGTGCCCGTCACTCGTCACGGCCGGCGCCACGATCAACGGGCGCCAGATCTGCGTGTCGCGATCGGGAAAAGCGAAGTCGGCGGGCATCACGGCGACGATCGTGTACGGCCGACCGTTGATCTGAAGCGAGCGGCCCAGGACGCCGCGGTCGGCGCCCAGGCGCTCCCGCCAGAAGCCGAACGACACGGCAATCTCGTTCACGTCGTCACGTGAAAACGGCTGACCCAGTAGCGGCACGGCGCGCAGCAGCGGAAAAACTGTGGGCGTGACGAGAGCCAGCGACGCGCGTTCGGCGTCGCTGCCCGTCGAGACCGTGGCCGACGTCCGCTGCCACGCGCCGATCGCCTCGATCGTCGCCGGCTGTTCCCGCCACGCGTGGTAGGCGAGGTTCGAGATCATCAGCGGCGTTTGCCGCGTCCCGCCGGCGCGGGTTTCCGTGGCGCGCACGAGACGGTCCGGCTCCGCCCACGGCAGCGGCTTGAGCAGGACGCCGTACACCACGCTCACGAGCGTCGTCATCACGCCGATGGCGATCGCCATCGTCCCGATCGCGAGCACGCTGAAGCCGCGCTGTCGCGCCATCAGGCGAAGGGCGTAGCGGAGATCCTGAAACACGCCCGTCACGCGCCGCGAACCCGCCCGCGGCGGATCCACGGCTGGTCGGCGTCGCGGAGGCCTGCGCAGGCCGTCCGCTAGCGCCACCCACACGCCAATCAGTTGAATGACGTGCGCCTCGGCTTCGGCTGTCGTCGAGCCGCGGGCGCAGGAGGCGTCGTAGGCGTTCTGCGCGTGCGACGCGAGCTCTTCAATCACTTCGGGTTCGAGATCGCGGCCGGCCTGTCGAGCGATCTCACGAATGGGCTCTGTCCAGTCCATGGCGTTCGTCCTATGCGTTGCCGATCCCGGCGACGCGATCGAGCGCGACGACGAAGTGCTTCCACACGCTACGCTGGCTCTTGAGGACGCGCCGGCCGGCCGGGGTGAGGCGGTAATAGCGGCGGCGCCGCTGGCCCTGGCGTTCGACCCAGCGCCCGTCGATGAGGCCGTTGGCCTCGAGGCGGTACAGCGTGGGGTAGAGCGAGGCGACGTGGAACGTGATGGCGCCGTCGGACCGCTGGTCGATCAGCCGTCCAATGTCGTAGCCGTGGCGGTCCTGCTCGTCGAGGAGCGCGAGGATCAGCACTTCCGTGCTGCCGCGCTTGAGCTCGCGCTCGAGGCTTGTGCGTGCCATATGTGGGCACATCATATATGGGGCCGGAGGAGTTTTCCACAGAAACGGCGAAAATCCTCCGTCCCTATCGCCGACGCAGCAGATTGAGCGCGGCGACTTGCGTCCACGGCCGCACGACGAGGTAGGTCGTGCCGAGCGCGATGGTGGCGCTCACGAGGGCCACCCCCGCGAGCACCGCAGGCTCGACCCGCCCGATACCGTAGAAGATCGATGAGGCGATCGGCAGCAGCGCGAGGCCTGCGGCCAGGCCGGCGACGACCCCCGCGAGCGACACCCAGCCCGACTGCTTGAGCGTCAACGCGAACAGGTCCCCTCGCGTCGCACCCAGTGCCGTGCGAATGCCGATCTCCATCCGACGCTGACTGACCGCATAAAACACCGTGCTGTACAGACCAATCGCGGCGAGCCCGAACGCCACCAAACCGAACGCGATGGTCGTCCAGACGATCACGCGCGGCAGCAGCAGCGAGACGCCGAGGATGTCCTGCAGCGTCAGGATGCCGAGGCCGCTCAAGACGAGATTGGGCTCGAGATCCTGAAGCGACCGCATCACGACGTCGCTCGGCTGGCCGGTGCGGACGATGACGGTCACGTCCGGCTGATAGTGCTGTGCCAGCGCGAAGTACATGAACGGCTGTTGCGCCTCGTCCACGTCGCCGTACTTGCCGTCGGCCACGACGCCGATGACTTCGACAAGGCGATGGTCAGGTTCGATGCGAAGATGACGTCCGAGGGGATCGAGGCCGTGCCAGTGGCGTCGCGCGAGGGTCTCGTTGATGACGACGACCTCGGCTCGGTCGCGAGCGTCGCGCGAGTCGAACGTCCGTCCGGCGAGAACCTTCATTCCGATCGCGTCGAAATAGCGATCGTCAACGACGTTGTACGGCGTCGGGAGGCCGTGGCCGTCCGGGAGCAGCGCGTCGCCGTCGGCAATGACCTCGCTGGTTTGGTATCCGGTCAGCGGTCCGTCGCTCGCGATCGTTACCGCTTCGATCCCGGACGTAGCCGTCAGCTTTTCGCGCAGCCGGTCGTAGAACGCCGGGCCGGTACGCGCGTCGTAGCCGCGACGTTTGAGATCGAAGCCGAAGAACTCGAGGTTTCTCGCCGAGAATCCCAGCGGCGCGCGCTGCATGTTGACGAGGCTGTGAATCGACACGCCGACGCCGACCAGCACGACGGTCGCGACCGCCATTTGGATCACGACGAGCACGTGGCGCACGCGAGCCTTGCGCGGCTCCTCGATCGCGAGCTCACGATTGATGGCGCCAGAGAGTCCATCCGAGGCGCCGCGCAGCGCGGGCACGAGCCCGACGGCGACGCCCGCGACGAGTGAAATCGCCAGAGTGCTGACCAGCACAACCCAGTCCGGCCGAAGGTCGATCGAGGGCCACGGAAACAGATTGCCGATGGCCGGGCGCAACAGCGAAAGTTTTCCGAGAATCAGCCACGCACCCGCGTATCCGATGAGCCCCGACACGACGCCGAGCGTGGCAGCCTCGCGCACCAGCGGGATGACGAGCTGGATGCGCGATGCACCCAACGCGGCCCGAACGAGCATCTCGTGCCGGCGCGACGCCGCGAGACCGAGCAGCAGGTTCGTGACGTTAGCGCACGCCACGACCAGCGTCAGCGTCACGACCAACATCAACGCACTGAGAATCGTTGTCGCCCACGCGCGATCGCCCGGCGGGGTGACGCTGACGGGCGTGAGGGCGGCAGAGCGATCCTTTTCGGTGTCCGCATGATCGCTCGCGAGCGCGCCAGCCACGATCTGGACGTCGCTCTCCGCCTGCGCTGCGCTCACGCCGGGCGCAAGGCGGCCGACCACGTGCAGCCAGCGCGTGTTCGGATCCGTCAGCAGCGTCGGACTGCTGCCGAAAATCCGCTCCTCGGCCTTGAGCGACATCCACACATCGGGCTCGAAGCCCCACGTCATGCCCCGAAAGGTGACCGGCACGACGCCGGCAATCCTTGCCGGCTGACCGTTGAGTTGGACCGTCGCGCCCACCAAACGCCCGTCTGCGCCCAGCCGGTGCCAGAGTCCCTCGTTGATCACCACGTCGTCAACATCTCCGGCCACTGACGTTCCGAATGACAGCCGGCCCTTGCTCGCGGTGATGCCGAGGACAGAAAAGAAGTTCGGCGACACGGCGGTTGCGACCGCTTGTTCTTTGCGGCCGACGACCTCCACCGAGACGCTCGTGAGTGAGTACGGAAACGCCGCGACGTCGGTGAACGCTCGTGCGCGATCACGATAGGCGGTGTACTCGAAGAACGATGCGGAGCCGAACGGCTCGGCGGTCGTGCGCACGTGGATCAGGCGCAGCGACGCGGGATCGGTAACGCCCGGCGGCCGGAACAGCAGCGCGTTGACCGCCGACAGCCCGATGACGACGGCGGTGATCGCGATGCCGAGCGAGACGAGGGCGGTGAGCGCGAGTCGCCAGTGCCGGCCGAACAACCGCAGCGAGTGCCAGCGCGCCGATTGAATCCAGAGCGCATCGGCCAGCGCGCCCGAGATTTCCCGGAGGAACGTGATGTTCGCGCGCCGCGACTGCTGCCACTGGGCGGCCACCATCTCGCGATGACGGAACTCGGCCTCCCATTCGGCTCGCCACTCCGCGCGCGCGTCCTTTGGCACCAGCCAACTGACGAGCGCGAGGATCCAGCGGTGCAGACGCATGGTCTCGCCTATCTCTTGGCGGGGGACGGCCGGCCGACGCGCACGGGATCGCGCGCGGTCAGCCGGTAGCGGCTCGTGGCGTCGGCGAGCGCGCGCTGTCCGGACTTGGACAGCTCGTAGTACTTGCGCGGGGGCCGCTGTTCCTTTTGCGCGACCGCCGCGTTCTCCCAGCGGGAGACGACGAATCCGGCGTCTTCCATGCGACGGAGGGCCGGGTAAACGGTGCCGCTCGGCAGGCCCGTGGCGTCCATGATGTCGAAGCCGTAGCCGTAACCGTGGCCGACAGCCTGGAGGATCACGGTGGCGGAGAACGAGAGGTAGCCGTCGGGCATGGCGACGCGCAGTTTACTACATGAGCCGTTTACTACATAGAGTCGGCCGCGAGGCCCGGGACACAGTCTCTACGATCCCGACGGCGTCTGACCGCTGCTCTTGGGCACCAGCGCAAACGTCATCGTCCCCTCGCAGACGACCTGGCCGTTGACCCGCGCGGCGCCGCTCAGCGACCCCATCCGGCTCCGCAGGCGCTTGACCACCGCCTCGATCTCGACGACGTCGCCGGGATAAACCGGCCGGCGATACCGGACGCGCTCGATGCCCATGAAGACGATCAGCTTCTCGCGATTCTCCGGCTTCGAGAGAATCAGAATCGCGCCGACCTGGGCGACGGCCTCCGTGAGAATCGTCGCCGGCAGCACCGGCCGCTCCTCGGGTCCCTTCCAGAGATAACGCTCGCCCTGTGAGACGTTCTTGATACCAACGATGCGCCGGTCGGGCTCGAGCTCGGTCACTCGATCCACCAGGAGAAACGGATACCGGTGGGGCAGAATGCGCTCGATGGCGGTGTAGTCGAGAGGCAGTTCGGGTGACATGAAAACGAAGCCGGACGCCAAGTATAATTCGAACGTTCTACCCGCCTCGCGTTTTCATGAGTCATCACCCGACGCCTCCCCCGTTGCCTGCCGGCTCGACAAGTGCGAGCGAGCAGGACGTCGTCCGTACCCTGTTCGACCTCGGCCGCCAGGTCGCGTCGGTCGTCGACTTCGACGAGCTGCTGCAGCGCATCCCCGAGCTGATCCGCCGGCTGATTCAGTTCGACGCGTTCGCTGTGTATCTGCTCGACGAGAAGCGCGGCGAGCTCCGCATCGGCTACGCGGTGGGCTACCCGGACGTGCCGGATTTCCGCGTCAAGCTCTCGGAGGGGATCGTCGGCCAGGTCGTCGCCACGAAGCAGGCGCTCGTCCTCGACGACGTCACGGCCGACCCGCACTACATCGAGGTCGTGCCTGGCATGGCCTCGTCGATCGCGGTGCCGCTCATCTACAAGAACAAGCCGATCGGCGCGCTGAACATCCTGAGCCGCCAGCCGCACTCGTACGACGAGCGTGACGCCGCGCTCCTGCGCCAGTTCGCGGCGACGGTCTCGACCGCCCTCGTCAACGCGCAGCTCTTCGAGCGCCAGCGTCTGGACGCCGAGGCCTTCGAAACGCTGGCGGAAATCGGCCGCGAAGTGGCGGCCGTGCTCGATCTCGACGAGCTCCTGTCGCGCATCGCGCAGCTCGCGCGGCGGGTCGTCGACTATCGGACCTTCGGCATCCTGCTCCTCGACGAGGAGACCAGGATGCTGGAGATGAAGGTCGCGGTGAAGTACGCCGAGAAAGTCGAGCTTCCGAAGGTGGCGCTCGGGGAAGGGCTCGTCGGCTACGCGGCGTTCCATCGCGAGGCCGTGCTCGTGCCCGACGTGTCGAAGGACCCGCGCTACATCAAGGTCGTCGAGGACGTGCGGTCGGAGCTGGCGGTGCCGATGCTATTGAAGGACCGCTGCATCGGCGTGTTCGATCTCGAGAGCCCGGAGCTCGACGCGTTCAGCAAGCGCGACGTCGAAATCCTGACGCTGCTCGCGAGCCAGGCCGCGGTCGCGATCGAAAACGCGCGGCTGTATCAGGCGCTGTCCGCGAACGAAGCGCGGCTCGAGCGGGAGCTCAAGTTCGCCAAGCGCGTTCAGACGGCGCTCCTGCCGTCGCAGTTGCCCAAGAAGGTCAAGGGCGTCGAGCTCGGCGTGTCGTTCGCGCCCGCGCGCGAGCTGGGCGGCGACTTCCACGACTTTCTGCTGCCAGACTCGACGACGCTCGTGATCGCGCTCGGCGACGTGTCCGGCAAGGGCGTGCCGGCAGCGCTCTACAGCGTGTTTGCCGCGGAGCTGGTGCGCGGCCGCACGTTCCGGCGGCGTTATGTGCCCGAGCAGTCGTCGCCGGGCAATGTGCTGATGTCGATCAACACGATCCTGCACGAGCGCCAGCTCGAGGAGTACTACTGCACGCTCTGCTACGCGATCTTCGACCTCAAGCGGCGCACGATGACGATGGCGAACTCCGGCGTGCCGTATCCGATTCGCGCCACTGGAGACTCGGTCGGGCCGATCGAGCTGCCGGGCGTGCCGCTCGGCACGTTCTTCGGCGTCTCCTACGACGAGGTCTCGCTGCCGCTCGCGGCCGATGACGTCTTCGTGTTCTCGTCGGACGGCGTGACGGAGGCGATGAACCCGAACGGCGACGAGTTCGGCAGCGAGCGGCTCATCGAGCTCGTCCGCGCCACGCGCCATTTGCCGGCGAAGGAGATCGTCAACCGGATCGTGAGCACCGTTGACGACCATCGCGCGGGTGCGGCGCCCAATGACGACACCACGGTCGTCGTGCTGAAGCTGACCCAGCCCTGACGTGCGCGACCGCGGCCGGATCGCGGTGTTCGCAGCACTGGCGATCGTCGCCATCGTCCTCGTGCGCACGGCCTGGGTGTGCGACGACGCGTACATCACATTTCGGACGGTCGACAACCTGATCCACGGCTTCGGCGCCCGGTGGAACGTCGCCGAGCGGGTGCAAAGCTACACCCATCCGCTGTGGATGCTCGTGCTCGCGGCGATCGAGCTGGTCACGCGCGAGCCGTACTTCACGTCGATCGTCTTGAGCCTCGCCTGCTCCCTGGTAGCGGTGACACTGCTCGCGTTCCGTCTGGCGCGGTCTGGATGGCAGGCGGCGATCGCGTTGCTCGTGCTCGCCAGCGCGAAGTCGTTCGTGGATTTCTCGTCGTCCGGCCTCGACAACGCGCTGTCGCATGCATTGATCGCGTGGTATCTCGTGGTGCTGGCGCGGCCGCGATCCGCCGGAACGACCTGGCAGCCGATCGCGATCGCTTCGCTGCTGATCGTCAACCGGCAGGATCTCGCGCTGCTCATCGGTCCGAGCGCGATCGCATACCTCGTCGCGCATCGATCGGAACGATTCTGGCGGACGCTCGCACTCGGCGCCGCACCCATTGTTGCGTGGGAGCTGTTTTCGCTCGTGTACTACGGCTTCCTCGTGCCCAACACCGCGTTCGCGAAGATGCACACGGGCATTCCGGAGGGGGAGTTGTTCGCGCAAGGTGTGCGGTATCTGCAGGAGTCGCTCATCCACGATCCGCTCACGCTCACAGCGATCGCGGTGTCGATTGTCGCCGGCGTGATGGGATCGACGCCCGCGCGCATGGTCGCACTCGGGCAGTGTCTGTATCTCGGTTACACGGTCTGGGTCGGCGGCGATTTCATGAGCGGACGGTTTCTGACGGCGCCGCTCTTCGTCGGCGTCGCGCAACTCGCGTCGATGGCAGTCGCGTTGCCTCGCCCGGCGCGCGTGGGGCTGATCGCGGCGACGCTCGTGCTCGGCCTGCTCGCGACCTCGCCGACGCTCCTGAGCGACGGGACGTTCGGACGAGGCAAGGCCTACGAGGAATTCCACGGCGTCACCGACGAGCGGCTCTACTACTACCCGCGCACCGGGCTGTTGCGATCGGGCCGCGCGTTCTCGCCGCCCGACCTGATCGATGCGGATCTCGTGCAACAGATGCTGGCGGCCGGCCAGCGCATCGCCACGCGCGAGATGGTCGGCATGTTCGGGTTCGCCGCCGGTCCTGACCTGTACGTCGTCGATCGGTTCAGTCTCGGCGAGCCGCTCACGGCACGGCTGCCGGTCACCGATCCGTGGCGCATCGGCCACTTCCAGCGGGCCTTGCCGGACGGATTGATTCAGACGCTCAGAACCGGCACGAACCAGTTCACGGATCCTGGCCTCGCGGCGTACTACGACGCGCTCTCGCTCATTACGCGCGGGCCGCTGCTCTCCGGGCGCCGGTTACGAGCGATTCTCGCGATGAACCTCGGCCGCGACGATCATCTGCTGGACGCCTATCGCGCGGGCGTGCGCGAGCCTCGACCCCCGGGCGCCGGGCGCTGAATGTCATCTGATGCCGTGGTATGATGACGCAATGCGGACCATCATCGAGCTGCCGGCCGCCCAACTCGAGGCGCTCGAGGTCATCTGCGCGCGGGAAGGCATCTCGCGCGCCGAAGCGATTCGCCGGGCCGTGGCGGAGCACTTGACCCGCCAGCGCGGCGCGGAAGCCGGCGAGGCGTTCGGCCTCTGGCGACGCCGAGCGGTCGACGGAATGCGCTACCAGCAGCGCCTTCGCCGCGAATGGGACGCGCCCAAGCCGCGACGATGAACGCGCTCTTCGACACGAACATCCTCATCGACTACCTGAACGGCGTCGAGGCGTCGCGCAAGGAACTGGATCACTACGACGCCCGTTTCGTCAGCATCGTCACGTGGATGGAGGTTCTGGCGGGTGCGCACGACGCGGGAGAGGCCGATGTGATCGAGATGTTCCTCCGGGATTTTCAGCTCGTCGAGATTACCCGGCCGATTGCGCGCGAGGCGGTCGAGATTCGTCGTCGCCGGCGCATCCGGCTCCCGGACGCCCTGATTTGGGCGTCGGCGCGCGCGCAGTCCGCCTTGCTCGTGACGCGCAACACGAAGGACTTTCCGCCCGACGACCCGGGAATCCGGCGCCCGTACTAGCGACGAGATCAGGCCACGCCTCGCCCGGCCGCGCGCTTTTTGTTATCCTTCGCCAGCTTCCCAGGCTGAACCGAGGCCGTCCATGTTCAAGACTCTGGACATCCTGATCGGCGCGACGACCGTCATTCTGGTGTTCAGTTTGGCCGTGACGGTCGTCACGCAGGCCATCTCGTCGTTTTTCGGGCGACGAGGCAAGCACCTCATGGCGGGCCTCGCCGACTTGCTGATGCAGCTCGGCATTGACACCCGCAAGTCCGCGGAGGACATCTCCACCTGCGTCTTGTCCCACCCGCTCATCGCCGGCGCCAATCAGCGGCTCGGATCCGTCATCCAGCGTGAAGAGTTCACCAAGCTACTGCTCGATTTTGCCAGCGACAACGGCGCGTCGCGTCTGCAGGGCGACGCCAGAGCCGCGCTGAACAAAATGCTGCAGGACAACGGCGTGCCCGATCCGGGCGCGACGCTGAAACAAATCCGCCGGATGGCCATCCAGATCGAGGCCGCGCACCCCTCGCTCGCCAACGATGTGCGGCAGACGATGGCGATATTGCACAGCACGACGAGCGACTACGTTGCGCGCGTCAACGCCTGGTTCGATCAGACGATCGATCGCGTCAGCGAGCGCTTCACGCGCTACACGCACCTCATCACGATCGGCATCGCGACCGTCGTCGTGCTCACGGTGCAGCTGGACACGATTGCCGTGATCGATCGACTGTCGATCGACGATCAGTTCAGAGACGCGTTCGTCGACGCGGCCGTGAAGGACTACTCGACGGACACCACCGCTGAAGAGACCCAGTCCCCGGACAAGAAAGTCTCACCCAAGCCCTACTACGACCTGCTGGGCAAGGCCGGCCTGATTTCGATGCCTGGCGGCAACTGGTTCCACCAGATGAGCGACATCCGCAAGTATCCGGGGCTGCTGCTGTCGATCCTGCTCATCAGCCTCGGCGCGCCGTTTTGGTACAACGTGTTGAAGGATTTGATCGGGCTGCGTTCGTCGCTGGCCAAGAAAGACGACGCACAACGCGTCATCCGGCAGACGAATCAGGACGTCGTCATCCCGCCGCCGGGGGTGCCGGCCAGCGGGTAAAAGACGAAGCCGCCCATAACGTCGACCTGGAGCGGACGGGGTGCGGCGATGCCAGCGCCTGCCTGTCGATTGTTGCGCACCCCGTTGACGTTCGGGCGGCTCCAGCGCTCCTAGTATCAAGAGTCGTACCGTACGAAATCCTCAGGAAAGACTGAAGCGTACGCGTGCGCTGTCTCTGTCAGAGGCCGGTGTGCTCATCCGAGGTGTCCGTTGGAAATGACGCCGGGAGTAGTTTTACGCAAAAGGTAAAACTACTCCCGGCGTTATCTCACTCATCACTCACCCTTGCGCTGCGCGTGAGGCTTCGCCCGAGGGGACGACGAGCGTGGCGAACTGGGCGGCGATGATGCGGGCCATGTCGACCGTGTCAGCAGTCGGGCGCTGGCGGTTGACCTCGGCGGCGAGCACGCCGATGCAGCCAGACGAGGTGACGAGCGGCACCGCGATCGCGCCGGTGGACGAGGATGTCGCACCGTTGACGGTCTGCTCCCGGACGGACCGGAAGGCGAGCGACGTGACGTTGTCGCCGTCCATCTGGAGCGTGCCCATCTTCGCGAGAACTCGGTCGGAGTACCCGTGCGCGAGCTGTGGGCGGAGCTGCGCGCCCGCCGAGTCCGTCATCCACAGGATGACGCCCTTGGCGTCGAGCACGTCGGCCGTGCGCTGAAGCAGCGCCTGCATGTCCCGGCCGTCGATGACGCGCGCGAGATCGACGCAGAGCTCCGCCGCGTCGCGCAGGCTGATGTCGCGCCGTGCGGCGGCGCTCGCGGCAGGCGCCGCCTTGGTGACGGCGGCCTGAGCCGGTGGCGGCGGCGCCGATGGCGCAGCGGGTGTCGCAGGCACGCTCAGGCGGAGCGGAAGATCCGGGCGTATCGACGTGATGCCGGCGTCCGCCGGTGCGGACTCGACTGGCCTGGCGCGCCAGAAGAAGGCGGCAACGGCCAGCAGAAACACCATCGCGACGCCGTTCATGATGAGCCGAAGCTTGCTGATACGGGTCAGATTGGCGGCCGCGGCGGCCTGTTCGCTGGTGCGAGCGGCGCCGAGCTCGGCGGCCAGACGCTCGTTGGCCTCGCGCGAGTCCGTGAACACCCGGTCGGCCGCCTCGAAGCGGCGATCGCCCATGGCGTCGCTGCGCGCCCGCGCGTCGATCCCTTTGAGGTCGCGCAAGGCGACCAGCGCGGCGTCGTAGTGCGTCGCGGCGTCCGTGCTGGCCGTGGCCGATCGCTGGCTCGTGAGGTCGGTGTCGATCCGCGTGAAGAGGTCGGTCGCGCGCGCGATCCAGAACGCCGGGCCCTGTCCCGCCGCGACGTAGCCCGCCTGGGCGCCGTGCAGGTCCGCAATCGCGACGTCAGTCGATCCCAGCTGGCGGTCGACGCTCGCGGCGGTATCGCGCTCGTGTTCGAGCAGCGCGTCGAAGCGGAAATCCTGGAAGAGCGTGCCGGCGCCGATGACGAGGGTGAGGACGAACAGCACACCAAAGCCGCGTTTCCTCATCGCCGCTTACTATAGCACCGCAAAATTGGGCTATTGGGCAATTGGGCTATCGGGCTATTGGGGGGCGGTTAAAACGTCGGCAGGAACTTCGAGAAGTAGTTCGAAAGAATCGTGAACCGATTCGTGAAGATCAAGACGCCGAGCACGACGAGCAGCGCGCCCGAGGCGATCTCGATCGGCTTGTAGTACTTGCGGATGCGCTTGGACGCGACGAAGAAGCGATCGATCGCGAGCGACGTCACGAGAAACGGGATGCCGAGGCCGGCGGAGTAGACCGCGAGCAGGCCGACGCCTTCACCGACGGAATTCTTCGATCCGGCGATCGCGAGGATGCCGCCGAGGATCGGGCCAATGCACGGCGTCCAGCCGAACGCGAAGGCGAGACCCACGAGAAACGCGCCGATCGGGCTGGCGGGCCGGCCAGACGTTTGCACCCGCGTGTCCTTGTCGAGCCACTTGATGCGGAAGACGCCAGCCAGGTGCAGGCCGAAGATGATGATCACCGCCCCCGCGATGCGCTCGAGGATCGTCTTCTGGTGCCGGAGCAGATGGCCGATGGCCGTGGCGCTCGCGCCCAGGCAGATGAAGACAACCGAGAAGCCGAGCACGAACGCGAGCGAGGTGATGAGCATTTGCCGGCGGGTCGCCGCACGGCTTGCCGCATCCGCCGCCTGCATCTGATCGAACGACACGCCCGACACGAACGAGATGTAGCCAGGGACGAGCGGAAGCACGCAGGGGGAAATGAACGAGAGGATCCCCGCGCCAAAGGCGGCCAAGAGAGAGACGTCAGTCATGACGTCCCTGGAACAAACCGGCGCGTGTCATCTGTACGTTAGGTCCCTGGACGGTCGTTTTATTTCACTTCCTTGAGCGGAATCACTTCCGCCCGCGGCAGGGGTCCGAAGTCTTCGCCGAACTTCACCGGCGGCAGGTCCTGGAACATGAAGTCCCACTTCCAACGCTCCGAGGGATTCGACGCCTGCAGCCAGTGTCGCGCGGAGACGGGGCGCGAGAAGCCGACCGCGGCGAGCGCCGCGTAGCCGGGGACGCTCGCGAGCGACTGCGCGATCGCGTCACGCACAGCCGCGGCGGATGCGTAGCTCACGCTCGTGCCGAACACGATGCCGAGCTTCATCAGAATCTGCCAGTCCTCGCCGGCTTCGCCAGGCGGTGGAATCACGCGCGATCCGGCCTGCACGTGGCCCGTCATGTTCGTGTAGGTTGCGTCCTTCTCGACGAACGCCGATCCCGGCAGCACGATGTCGGCGGCGTCGGCGAGCGGCGTGTGGAGCACGCCCTGGACGACGAGCGTCTTGATCTTGCCGGCGAGGCGGGCGGTGAGGATCCAGTCGGTGTCGCCGATCGATCCGTCCGGGCCCGAGTCGAGCACGTAGAGCACCTTGACCTGACCGGCGTCGACAGCCGCGCGCAGCGCCGAGACATTCGCCGGACCGCTGCCCGATCCCACGTCGAAGCCGAGATCGCGCGCGCCACGCACGTTCGGCGCGTCGATGGCCGGAATCTTGAACTTGACCGCCTTCGGCTGCGGCTTCTCGCGATGCCGCCAGCCGAGCGTGACGCCGCCGGTGCCGGAGGAAACCTGCTTCAGCACGAAGAGCTCTTCGAGCGACGCGTGCGCGGAGACGAAGAAGCGCACGGCCGACGGTCCGCCCGCCGCGTCCACCGCCATCTTCACCGCCACGAGCGCGTCCGTCCACGGCGCTGCGTCGAGGGATGGCCCTTGCCGCAGGTGCGGCTGACGCAGCCGCCGATCGCTCTCGACCCAGTGGTAGTCGAAGCGCCCGATGTCGCACATCCAGTAGCTGTTGACCTCGGGATTGAGCCGAGGCGTCATGCGAATGAGCTGCGCGCCCTTCGCCCACTCGGGCTTCGCTTTGATCCACGCGGTCGTGTTGCAGCCCTTCTCGCAGAGCGTGCAGATCGTGTCGACGGCCTGCGGGTTGTCCCACGGCCGCGCCTTGAACCGGTAGTCGCGCGTCGTGATCGCGCCGACCGGACAGACGTCCATCAGATTTCCAGACAACAGCGAGACGACGCCCTGCTCTTCGAACGTGGCAATTTCGCTGCCGTAGCCGCGCGAGACGATGCCAATTTGAGCGTCGCCATCGACTTCGCGCATGAACCGCACGCAACGGGTGCACAGGATGCAGCGGTTGCGGTTGAGCAGCAGCGTGGGACCGAAGTCGACGTCGGCCTTCACGCCTTCGCCGTCGAACACGCGCCGAGGAAACTCCATCCGGCTCCGCTCGGGCCCGAACGAGTACGAGAAATCCTGCAGCGGGCACTCGCCGCCCTTGTCGCACACCGGGCAATCGAGCGGATGGTTGACGAGCAGGAACTCGAACACGCTCGCGCGCGCCTGAATCACCTCGGGCGAATTGGTGACCACGACCATGCCGTCCGTGCACGTCGTCGAGCACGCCGTCTGCAGCTTCGCCATCTTCTCGATCTTGACGATGCACACGCGGCACGATCCGTCGACGCCCAGACCCGGGTGGTAGCAGTAATACGGGACCTGGTTGCCATGCTGGATCGCGGCCTCCAGCACGGTCTTGCCCTTTTCGACGGTGACTTGGCGCCCATCTATGGTCAGCGTGACCGTGTCCATAACCTTGAAATCATACCCCACGGAGCTATTTCCCGAAGTTCGCGAGCATGAGCTCGTCCTTGGTATTGATTCGACGCAGGGTGCCCTTGAGCTCGATCGTGTGGTCGGTAACCGCCTCGGAAACGGGAATCGTGATGTCTTCCGTGCGACCGTCGGTGTATTGCACCGACACCGTGTACGGAAAGTCGAACGGCTCGCCGAGTTGTTCGATGCGGACAATGGCGGTCTTGCCGGACGGCTCGATGCGCGAGGTGACGTTCAGCCGCGGGATCGCGGCCTCGGTGATCCACCGATCGAAGAAGCGGGCGAGCGTCATCGACGTCTCCGCTTCCATCGCAGCGCGGAAATCATCGGTGCCCGCCTTCTGAAACCGGTTCGCGGCGTAGAAGCGGCGGATGCCCGCGAAGAACGCCTGGTCGCCCATCAGCCGGCGGAGCATGTGGAGCACGACAGCGGACTTGTTGTACTCGATGGCCCGAAACACGCGGCCTTCGTTTTGTATGTGGCCGAGGCGGTAGCCGAGCGAGATCGGGCCTTGCGACGAGTACTGCGCCGCCGACTGGCGCATCTGGCCGATGAGATTGCGCACGACGTCCTGGCCGCGGTCCGTGCCGGCGTAGAGCACGGCAAAATACTGCGCGAGGCCCTCGCTCAGCCACTGCTCGTGGTAATTCTTCCACCCGACCGCGTGCCCCCACCACTGGTGCGCGACCTCGTGCGCCAGAAACAGATGCGGGTAGATCGTCTCGAACGCGACCGGATCCTGCGACCACGAAAAGGGCGACGTCGGCAGCGGCTGCAGGAGCATCGCGAAATACGGCGGGCTGTGTCCGCCGGGCAGGTTGTCTTCGATCGCCGCAATCGTGAAGTCGGGATAGGGCGCCTCGCCCACGATCTTCGCGAACGCGCGAATCATCTCGCTCGCGCGGTTGACGATCGGCCGGCTCTTCGCTGCGCTGAGCGGCGTCGCGACGACCTCGATGCTGACGCCCGTCAGATCTCCGGCCGCCCCGTCAAGCTGGGCTCCGGCGATCGCCGCGGCCGGCGCGACGGCCGGCACCTCCGCCCGCTGCCGCGCGACCGGCACGAACCGGCTGATGACGCACGCGAGATACCGCACCGGCCGATCGGCCGCGTACTCGACCGTGCGCACCATCCGGGTGTCGCCGCGCCCCGTCTCGTCTTTCACCTCGGCGACCTTGACGCCGACGAGGCTGCCGCTCGCGACGAGCTGATACTGCGACGGCACGGAGAGCCGCAGCGACGCGGTCGCGTAATCGGTGCCCTGCCCCTGCGGATACCAGAGCGATCGCGTGCTGTAGAGATACCGTTTCTCCGGCTCGAGGACCGGCGTGAGCGCGTTCGGATCCTGCGACACCGGCACCTGGCCGTCCACCGCGATGGCCTCGCGATCCAGTTGCTGCGGGTCGAGCCGCCCGCTGTAGCTCACGTCGATCACGAGATCCGTGTCCTCCATGACGAATGACGGCAGCGGAACGAGGATGTTGTTCTGGCCGGCAATTCTGAGCGCGAGCAGCCGGCCGAAGTTTGGCGACGACACCGACGCGACCACGAGCGACGGCGCGAGCTTCAACGTGATCGACGACGCCCCGCCCTTCTTCATGCGGATGCGCAGCGATCCGCGCCCGCTGATCCACGAGCGCGATGGATCGAGGGTCAGATCGAGCGTGTAGCGCTCCACGTCATACGTCCGCCCGTCGTCTTCGCTGTAGAAGCGGCCGCGCGTCGCCAGCCGCTCGGGCGACGCGTAGAGCGACACGCTATGGCCGTGCGCGCGATCGAACAGCGAGATGTCCTCGGGCTCGCCTGGTGATCGCGTGTAGGTCAGCCACGAGAAACGCCTCGTCCGGAATTCGACGACGAGGCTGCCGAAGGTGGGCTCGATCGACCAGTGCTCGTCGGTGAAGTCGCCGAGATCGAGATTGAAGCTGCGCGGCGCGAGGTCCGCGAAGATGCTTTGCGCGCGGCCGAAATCCGCGGCGGCATCCTTCGAGAGGACCAGGCTGTGCTCGGAGACGCGCTCGGCGAAATCCGCCGGATTGAGGCGAATGAACGCGGCGTCGATTGGCGATTCGAGCGCCGAGCTCCCGGAAAAGATCCGGAGCTGCGCTTGCTCGCCGCCGTCCGGCGGTGCAAATCTCACGTCGCCCTTGCCGAGCAGCACGAGCGCGGTCACGCCGCCCGACTCTTCGGCGACGAACGCCGTGCCCGATGCCATCTTGAGCGTCAAGTCCGGCGCCTGCAGCGTGAGGTTGTGCACGCTGTAGGTCTTCTGCGGGTCGAGCGCGATCTGCAGCAGCCCGTCGAGCGCGGCGATCTCCGAAAACGCGATGATCTCGTAGCGATCGGGCGCGTCGGCTTTCGACGTCACGGTGAGCTGCCACGTCGCGATGCGTCCCGTCTGACCGCGGCTGACGAGCACGTCAGCCAGCACTTCGAAGCCGGCGACGACCGGACGCCGGCCGCGTTCACGCACGGTTGCGCCCTTGATCGGCCCGCGCGCGAACGTTTTCTCGATGGGCTGAAGATCGGCCGCCGGCAGCGACGCGGCCGCGAGTGTGCGGATCCGGTCAGGGCGGTTGCTGGTCAGCGCGGACTCGAGATCGGCGAGCAGCCGCACGACCGCGTCGGACTGGACCGGACGCGGCTGGCCTGAGCGAGCCGCCGGCGTGGCCCCGAGCGCCAGGGAGAGGGCGAGGAGTCCGGCCGCCAGGCGGCGCATGACCCGATCTTATGCGCTTCGCTTGAGTACGAGCGCAGTCAGATCGTCGGCCAGGCGCGCATCGCCGGCGTGGGCTTCGACGGCGGCCAGCACGGCGCGGCCGATGGCCTCCGGATCGCGCGCGGCTTCGGTGTTGATGATGGTCTCGAGACCGGACTCATCGAACGGCCGCCCCGAGCGGTTCTCCGCTTCGGTGATCCCGTCGCTGTACAGGACGAACACATCGCCGCGCTCGATGCGAGCGACGTGCGTGGAATACGTCGACTTGTCGAACATCCCGAGCGCGACGCCACCCGCGCCGGGCGACTCCACGCGCTCGAAGCGGCCGTCGGCGCGGCGGATGATCGGCGGCAGGTGTCCCGCGTTGACGAACTCGAGCGAGCCGTCGCGCGGATCGTAGAGCCCGTAGAACAGCGTAATGAAGCGCGACGCGGGACTGTGCCGCGCGACTTGCACGTTGAGCCGCTCGAGCAGGCGCGCCGGATCGAGCCCTTCGTCGACGAGCGTGCGCAACATCGCGAGGAGCAGCGCCATGAGGAGCGCGGCCGGACTCCCTTTGCCGGCGACGTCGCCGAGCGCGAGGACGAGCCGCCCGTCGGCCCTCGGCAGGATGTCGTAGAAGTCGCCGCCGACCGTGTTCGCCGGCCGTGTCACGCCGCACACGACGGCGTCGCCCGCCTGGTGCAGGCCGCCGGGCAGCATCGCGAGCTGGATGTCACGCGCGATCTCGAGATCGCCCTTGAGCGACAGGCGATCGGCGACCTCCATCAGGATCAGCAGGTTGATCGCCGCGAACGCCAGGAACATCCACATCGTCCCTGGTGCCCATACGAGCGCGGGCAGGTACACCGAGAACGGAAAGAGCAGGACTTTGACTTGTCCGACGCCGCGGAAGAGCTGCAGTAGGCCGACGAGCAGCGCCGCGACGCCAAACGCATACAGCATGCGACGCGCCGGCGAGAGGCGCATCGCGAACGCGGTGAAGATCAGCCGGGCGTGGATCGGCCACCGGCGGTACCACGGCTCGGCGGCCAGCTTCTCGACGTCGATGTGGCGCGCGAAGTAGCGATACGCCTCCGGCGTATCGCGGGTGAACAGCCGCTGAAAGTCGTGCGGCGTCAGGCCCTGGGTGTATTGATCGAACAACGTTCGCGCGCGGCCAGGGTCCATACAACTACAAGATACGGGAATTGGAGATTTTGAGATCGCGCCATTGATGATTCGTTGAAGATTTAGCCATCGGCGATCTGCAACTCGCTGGGGAGTGAGACATCGACCTCGTCAAACTATCGGGCGGCCGGCCGGGCACGCTCTCACCGGGAAATTATCTCCAAGTTTGCTATTGCCGTTGAAGAAGCCGACGAGTCGGTCGGATGGTTCCGGCCAATCATCAGGGCAGGTTTGGCGTCTGGCGACGGCGTTGAGGCTCTCAAGCGAGAGGCGTCAGAGATAGTCGCTATCCTGGCGGCCTCCCGGAGAACGGCCGAAGCAAATCGTGGCGACAAACGATGAAAAGACATTGAGGATTTAGCGATCGCGCAATCGAGGATCAATCATCGATGGCGCGATCGCCAGATCATCAATGTATGAGCCCCAGCGACTTGCCGACCTTCGCGAACTTGTCGAGCGCGAACTGCAGCTCATCGCGTGTGTGCGCGGCCGTGACGATCGTCCGCACGCGCGCCTTGTCGCGCGCGACCGTCGGGAACGCGATGCCCTGGGCGAACACCCCTTCGGCGAAGAGCTGATCGGAGAGCTTCATCGCGAGGCTGCCTTCGCCCGCGATGACCGGCGTGATCGGGCTCTCGCTCAGCCCGGTGTTGAAGCCGAGCGTGGCGAGGCCCGCCTTGAAGAACTTCGTGTTGTCCCAGAGCCGGTCAATGATCGCCGGCTCCTGCTCGAGGATGTCGAGCGCGGCGATGCACGTCGCGGTGACCGACGGCGGGTGCGAGGTCGAAAACAGGAACGGCCGCGCGCGGTGATAGAGGAAGTCGATCAGCGTCTTCGATCCGGCGACGTAGCCGCCGAGCGCGCCGACCGCCTTCGACAGCGTGCCGACCTGGATGTCCACGCGGCCGTGCATGCCGAAATGATCGATCGTCCCGCGGCCATTCTTGCCGAACACGCCGCTCGCGTGCGCGTCGTCGACCATCATGATGCAGCCAAATTCCTCGGCGAGCGCGCAGAGATCGGGCACGGCGCCGAGGTCGCCATCCATGCTGAACACGCCGTCCGTGATGATCAGCTTGCGTTGCTCTCGCGGCAGTGACTCGAGAATCGTGCGCGCGGCGGCGACGTTCTTGTGCGGAAACACCTTGATCGCCGCCCGGCTCAAGCGCGCGCCGTCAATGATGCTCGCGTGGTTCAGCTCGTCCGAGATGATCACGTCCTCTTTCGTCAGGATCGCGGAGACCGTCCCCGCGTTCGCCGCGAAGCCGCTCTGAAACACGACGACGGCCTCGACGTGCTTGAACGCGGCGAGCCGGCGCTCGAGCTCCATGTGGATCGCCATCGTGCCGGCAATCGTGCGGACCGAGCCGGACCCGACGCCAAATTCCTTGAGCGCCGCGAGCGCCCGCTCGACGAGCTTCGGATGCGTCGTGAGCCCGAGGTAGTTGTTCGATGACAGGTTGACGACGGACTTGCCGTCGAACGACGACGTCGCCTGCTGGCGGCCGTCGAGGATCCTCAGATGCCGGTAGATGCCTTGCGCGCGAAGCGAATCGAGGTCGGTCGCGAGAAACGAGAGCGGGTCAGGACGCATAGCAGACAAACTTACTTCAAGTTCAACTGCAAGAGCACGTCGTCGTCGCTCGTCGCGAGGAGCTGCGCGCCGAGCGAGGTCAGCCAGCGGACGAGGTCGTGGCCCCGGCTGTCGGGGAACGCGCGCTGGTGCACGAGCGCGTGCGTGGCGCCGGACTCGACGAGCGCCTGACGCGCGGCCTCCGGATTGGCCGGCGCGGGCGCGAGCGCGGCCACGCGGTCGCCATAACTTTCAGGGAAGAAGCCGGAGTAACCGTTGACGAGCGGACGCCGGTGGAATCCGGCAAAAAACACCGCCTGGATGTCGTACGCCTGTTCGCCAAATGGAAACTCGATCAGCACGACCGGTCCCGGCAGGCGCTTCACCATCGGATAGAGCGGGTTGATGTTGCGGCCGATGACCGGCACCCCAGGCGGGACCAGCGTGTCGGGAATCAGCCGTTGATTGAGGCCCATCGGCGCGAACCAGCTCTCGAGCAGCACGAGACCGATGCCGGCGATGACGACGACAGTGCCGACAGGGCGCCGAAGACGGTTGAGCACGGCGGCCGCGCCCATGCCGGCGAGAACGGCCAATGCGAGGGTCACGATCGTGAGAAAACGCGCGGGCACGCGCAAGGCGTCGAATCCCGGCACGTGCGCGAGCACCCAGCCGTACGGTCCATGCGCGACGAGATGACCGCTGGCGTAGATGCTCGGTCCGAACGCGAGCAGCGCCCCGATGACGCCACTGACCACCCAGAACGTCGGTGCGAGGTCGTCGGCCCGATCGGCGGGACGACTGCGCGCGCGTGTCAACACGATCAGCGGAATCGACGACAGCGCGGCGATCCAGATCATCGCGGTCGCGTCCTGAATGACGATGAGTCCCGACGAGGAGCGCAGCGTCAGCCGGCCGTCGGCGAACATGATCACCACCGCGGACACCGAGATCACGAACGTCGTGAGCAGCGCAGACCAAAGCGCGAGCATCCAACGCGGAACGGACGCCCACGGGACGCGCCGAAGCGTTCGCCATCCCGCCGCGCCGACGCCGATCGCCGTAAACGCGAGGATCGTGCAGCCAGGGAAGCCTTCGCCTTCGGGCTTCGGATAGCCCTGGAGGAGGGTGCCGAGCAGTCGGGCGCTCGGGGCGATCGTCACGAACGCGTGCGTGTCCGCCGCGAACACCGCGGCGTCTTCGATCGAGCGCGCGCCGGTCGCGCCGCTCGCGCGAGCTTCGAGATACGGACGCAGAAAGGGAAACAGCACGAGCGCGGCGACGAGAGCGGCCACCGCGAGACGCAGCCACACGCGCCACTGACCGACCATCCGGTGCCGGATCATCTCGTAGAGTCCGAACGCGGCCAGGAGCGGCGAGAAAAACAAGAGGTAGTACCCGCACGACAGCCCCTGGACGACGAACGCCGCGGCGGCACCGGCGAGCGCGCTGGTCCGGCCGGTCGAGAGGAATCTGCGGAGGCCCAGCAGCGCCAGCGGCATCCAGCCGATCGACATGACCTGCAGGTGCGGGAACTGACCGAGGCGATACGGCGCGTACGCGAAGGCGAGTCCCGCGAGAAACGCCGCGAGCGGCCGTCCGGTGATGTCGCGGACGAACAGATACATGCCTACGGCCGCGACGATGAAGGTCGAGAGAAAGAGAAGGTTGTAGCAGAGAAAGATGTTGCCGCCGGCCGCGTAGACCGGCAGCATCTGCAGCATCTGCGGCGTGAAATGCTCTGAGTAGGCGATCGTGTGCGGCGCAGGATAGAAAATGTTGCCGTTCCAGTAGTCGGCGAGCGCGGCGATGTTGCCGCGGAGCGCGGCCAGCACTTGGCCGCTCGTCCACATCAGCACCCAGCAGACGAAGAGCGAATCGCCCAGATCCGACGCGATGGTGGTCGACGGGTGCCGCATCAGCGGCCACGTCATCATCACGGCGATCGCGGTATAGATGACAGCGATCGGGATGAAATGACGCCGGGAGTAGTTTCGCGCAAGAACAGTACCAGGCCTGTCGGCATCGTTCTTGCGCGAAACTACTCCCGGCGTCATTTCAGTTGTAGAAGCTTGTCAGACCCATACGTCCCCATCACGCGGGCGCCGTTGGCGAGCAGCCAGTCCGTCATCTCGTGGCCACGGCCGTTTTCAAACGCGGCCTCGTGCACGATCGCGTGGGTGGCGCCTGCGGACTGCACGGCCTTGTACGCGGTCTCGAGATCGAACGGGATGTGGTCAAGGAAGGTCGCGCGCCGGAGATAGGACTCGGGAAAAAACCCGGAGTAGCCGTTCACGAGCGGCCGTCGATGGTAGCCGGCGTAGTAGGTCGCCAGAATCTCATACGCCGTGTCGCCGAACGGAAACTCGATCAACGTGACGTCGCCTGGCGCGTCGCGCACGTACTGGTAGAGCGGGCCCATGTCCTGGCCGGTGTAGAGCTCGCGCGGTGAGAGCTCGAATCCGCGCGAGACGAGCCGCACGTTGGTCGGCATCGGCACCACCCAGCTCTCTGCCAGAATGAAAACCGACGCGGCCGCCACGAGCGCGATCCCCGCGCGCCGTGACAGCCGCACGAGCAACGCGGCCACGCCGAGGCCGACGAGCACGGCGAGAAAGCACGCGACCAGCATCAGGTAGCGCGACGGCACGCGAATCCCGTCGAAGCCGGGCACGTACCGAAAGAGCCAGTAGTACGGACCCGCGCCAACCGCGCGGCCGAACGACATGATGCGCGGTCCGAGCGCGAGCATCGCCGACGCCAGCGTCGCGCTGGCGTAAAACCCGAGCGTCGATCCCGCCACTCCACGCACGAACCGCCGGGCTCGCGGCGAAATGACCAGGAGCAGGACGCCCAGCAGCACTGCCCCAACGAGGAGCGGGGTCGCGTTGTGATACGGCTTGCCGTTTACGACGATCGGCAAGCTGCCCGCGAGCATCAACACGAGCGCGACCGCGAGATCGAGTGCGAGCACGATGCCAATGACCGTGCCCGCGATCCTGCGCCACGGCACCGGCGCGCTCGCCGCCCGCGCTGCTGCTCGCGCCCGCCCCACCCCCCAGATCACGGCCACGCTCGCGAGCGTGAGAATCGCAAATCCGGCGAAGCCTTCGCCCTCGCCTTTCGGAAACGCCGCGACGACGTCGCCCTCGATGCTCTTGGTCGAGGCCGTGGCGAACGCGTAGACGTCAGCCGAGAACTCCACGCTCTCCTGCACGGACCGCACGCCCTCGCCGTGCCGCCGCACTTGCAGGTACGGCGACACGAACGGCCAGGTGATCGCCGCCACCGCAATCGCGGCGATCGTGAGCGACGTCCAGACGCGCGCGTTGCGGAACAGCCGGCGATCCGCCATCTCGTAGAGGCAGTACGCGCCAGCGAACGGCGCAAAGAACACCAGGTAGTACCCGCACGACAGGTTCTGAATTGTGAGCGCCGTGCTCGCGCCGACGAGCGGCCGCGTCCGCCCCGTCATGAAGTACCGCCGGAAGCCGTAGAGCACCAGCGGCATCCACTGGCTCGACAGCACCTGCAGATGGGATCCCTCCGAGATGCGGTACGGCGCGAACGCGAACGCGAGGCCCGCGACGAACGCCGCGAGCGGGTGCCCGGTCAGCTCGCGCACCAGCAGATACATGCCCCATCCCGCGAGCACGATCGTCGACAGGAACAGCAGGTTGTAGCAGAGCACCATGTTGCCCGTCGCCGCAAAGATCGGCAGCGCCTGCAGCATCTGGGGCGTGAAGTGCTCCGAGTAGGCGATCGTCAGACGTTCCGGGGAAAAGATGTTGCCATTCCAGTAATCGTGCAGCGCATTGACGTCGCCGTGCAGCAGCTTCAGCACCTGCCCGCCGGTCCACATCATCACCCAGCAGATGAACACCGGGTCGCCCAGGTCCCACGCGATGAAGCGATTGAGGTGCGCCGCGAGCGGCCATGTCATGATCACCGCGAGGGCGACGTACGCGCCGACGACGACCGGTGCGCGATCGAGCCGGAAGGGCCCGCTACTCACGCTCGAGGTATTCCTTCACGAGGACTTGCACGATCGCGGCCGAGGGCACGGCGAGCAACGCGCCGGCAAACCCGAGCAGCTCCGTGCCGACGAGCAGCGCGACGATGACCGTCACCGCGCTCACGCCCACCTGCTGCTGCATCACGCGCGGCACGATGAAATGGTTCTCGAGGAACTGCTGGACGAAGAAATAGATCGCGACGAAGACGCCGGTGTGAATCGACACCGAGAAGCCCACCAGCACCGCCGGGATCGACGACACGATCGGCCCAATCACCGGTACCATCTCGCCCACCGCCGAGAGCACCGCGAACACGTAGAAGTACGGCACGCCGAGCGCCCACAAGCCGATGCCGGCCGATGTGCCGATGATGGCCGAGAGCAGCAGCTGGCCGCTGAGCCACGCGCCGACCTTCTCGGTCACGTTGCCCATGAGCCGCGAGACTTGCGCTCGCCGGTCGCGCGGGAAGAGCTTGAGGAAGTTCGACGCGAGCGAATCGGCTTCGAGCAGCAGATACGCCGGAAGGATCAGCACCGTCACGATCATCCCCACGACGCCGAACACGCCCTTGAGGGCGCCGGCCACCTGCGCGACCGCGGCGCCCGGGTTCGGCAACTGGGCGATGACGTCGGCCGATGTCCACCGCTCGTTCAGCACGCCCGCGCGCTGGAGCGCGTTCTGGAGCAGATCGAGGTACCGCGGCAGCTCCTCCCACAGCGCGCGCACCTGCCGCACGAACGGCGGCATCACGATCGCGAAGACCAGCACGACCGCCAGGCCGAGGAGCAGATAAAGCAGGAGGATCGCGGCCCAGCGCGGGAGCGTCCGGCGCGTCAGCTGGCGGAAGTCCCGCTCGAAGCGGCGGACGGCCGGGCTGAATCCGATCGCGAACAGGCCGCTGACGTAGAGCACCAGCAGCACGCCCTTGATCTCGACGACCGTCCAGAGGAGCAGTCCACCGCCAAGCAGAGCAGCGACGGCAAACAGAATGAGATGCCGCTCGCGCGCCTGAGGCATTACGGTCGCGGCTGAGCGTGGCCGGCCAGATAGTCGGCCGTGAACGTGGCGAGGTCGTCGTAGATCGCGCTGAGATCGTCGGGCGGGGCGAGAAACACGACGCGGAAGAACCCCTGATCGGCGGGCAGGCCAAAGCCCGATCCGTACACGCACAGGATGCCGGTCGCGCGCAGCAAGCCGAGCACGAAGTCCTCGTCGGTGTCGCCGGGATGCAGCTGGACGCTCGGCATCGCGTAGAACGCGGCGCGCGGCGTGACGCACGACATCCCCGGGATGCCGCCCATCCGGCTCATCGTCAGATCCGCGCGCAGCTTCAGCTCGCGCACGAACTCGCGCTGATGCGTGCGGTCGCCGTTGAGCGCCGGTCCGATCGCGAACTGCATCGGGCCCGGGCTGCACAACCGGCCGTCGGCGAGCTTCTTGATTGCCGCCAGGACCTCGTCCAGCCGATCCGAGCGACCCACGGCGAGCCAGCCGGCGCGCCAGCCCGGCGCGACGAAACCTTTCGACAGCGACGAGAACGAGATGATCGGCGCGTCGGGCGCAAGGCTGCCGAGCAGCGGTGTCGGCCCGTCGAAGCCGAGGTCGCTGTAGACCTCGTCCGCGAGAATGGGCACGCCCGTGCGCTCGGCGAGCTCGATGAACGCGCGCCGCGTCGCCTCCGGATAGACCGCGCCCGTCGGATTGTTGGGATCGATCAGCACGATCGCTCGCGTCGCCGGCGTCACCAGCCGCCGCACATCGTCGAGGTCCGGCAGCCAGTGACGCGCGGGATCCGTGCGGTAGTACACCGCGCGGGCGCCGAGCTTGCCGAGCACGGCAGTGTAGAGCGGATAGGTCGGCGTCGGCACGAGCACTTCGTCGCCGGCGTCGGCCAGCGCGCCCAGTGTGAGCTCGATGCCTTCAGACGTGCCCGAGGTGATGACGACGCGGTCCGGCGACACGGGCACGCCGCGCCGCGCGTACTCCGCGGCCACAGCCTCGCGTGCCGGCAGCACGCCGACCGACGCCGTGTAGCCATTCTGGCCGTCGCGCATCGCGCGGGACACGGCGTCGACGAGATGGGGCGGCGTCCTGAATCCGAACGGAATGGGATCGCCGATATTCAGGTACCGCACGGTCCGGCCGGCGGCCTCGAGCTTCTTCGCCTCGGCGACGATATTGCGAATGGCGTAGGTGAAGCTGCCGACACGGGCGGCAACACGGACCGAAGCCCCTACAGGCATGCGCGTATGGTAGCCCAAGGGGACAGGTAAGATGTCCGTCTATGCTGTTGACCGACCGCGTCGTCCTCTTGACTGGCGCGAAGCGCGTCGGCGCCACGATTGCGACGGCCGTCGCCGAGCGTGGCGCGGACGTCGCGCTCTCCTACAACCGATCCAGCGCGGAAGCCGACGAGACGGCGGCGGCGATTCGCAAGCTCGGCCGCCGAGCGCTGACGATCAAGGCTGACCTGGGTGATCCGGCCGCGTGCGCGGCGATGGTCGAGTCCGTGGGCAAGGAATTTGGCCGGCTCGACGTGCTCATCAACATGGCGTCGCTCTACAGCGCGGTGCCGTTCGACGAGCTCGACGTCACCGCGTGGGACAGGCAGCTCGGCGTCGATCTGCGTGCGTCGTTTCTCTGCAGCCGCGCGGCGGTGCCGCTGATGCGCCAACACGGCGGCGGGCGCATCGTCAATTTCTCCGACTGGCTGCCGGCGAGCGGCCGGCCGCGGTACAAAGGCTTCCTGACGTACTACGTTGCGAAAGCTGGCGTGAAGGCGCTGACCGAGGCGTTGGCGCTCGAGGTCGCGGGCGATCAAATTCTGGTCAACGCCATCGCGCCGGGGCCGATCCTCGCGCCACCGGATACGACAGCGGACGAGCACGCGGCGGTCGAAAAGTCGACGCCGCTCGGCCGCTGGGGCGGCACGGATGAGATCGCCAAGGCCGTGCTCGCGCTCATCGACTCGGATTTCATCACCGGCGAGACGATCCGGGTCGACGGCGGCAGACACCTACACTGACACGCCCGCCATCGCGGCCTGCATCGATGCGAGGGCTCCCGTGAGCTCCTGTCGATCGCGCGCGAAGCAGAAGCGCACGTGGCCTTCGCCGGTCTTGCCGAAATCCACGCCCGGGACGCAGCCGATGCGGCAGCGCTTGATGAGAAACTCGGTCATGGCCCAGGACGGCGAGCTGGGCGCATTCGGCAGCGGCGACGTCCACGCCGGATCGATCTTCATGAACGCGTAGAACGCGCCGCCCGGCTTGGCGCCGGTGAAAATGCCGTGGCCGGCCGTCGCGATGCCCTCGTAGAACAGATCGCGCCGCGCGGCCAGCTCGCGCCGGAACTCGGCGACGACCTCCTGCGAGCCCGACAGCGCGCCGACGCCGCCGTATTGAATGAGCGACGACGTGTTCGACACCGTGTAGAAGAGGATCTTGCGCACGCGCTCGCGGATCGTCTCGTCCTTGATGGCGAGGTAGCCGAGGCGGAGCCCCGTGATCGCGTAGGTCTTGCTCATCGTGTAGATCGGGATCGTGCGCGCATACATGCCGGGCAGCGACGCGATGCTGATCTGCTCGTGGCCGTCGAAGAGCACGTCCTCGTACGCTTCGTCCGAGAGCACCCACAGATCGCGCTCGATCGCGAGCGAGGCGATCGCCTCGAGGTCGGCGCGCGTGAGCACGCCGCCGGTCGGGTTATTGGGCGAGTTGACGTAGATCGCGCGCGTCTTCGGCGTGATCAGCCGCCGCATCTCGTCGAGATCCGGACGCCACCCGAGATGCTCGTGGAGCGGATACGGCACCGGCACCGCGTGCGCGCACGAGATGTTGCCCGCAGACGGCGGCCACTCGGGATCCGGGATGAGCACCTCGTCACCCGGATCGAGCAGGCCCTGACACGCGGCGTAGACGCCGTGAATGCCGCCGGAGGTGACCATGACCTCGTCCTGGCTGCCGACGGGAATGCCGTTGCGCTGCCGCAGCTTCTCGGCGAGCCGCTCGACCAGCGGCGGAATGCCAGTCGTCTGGACGTAGTGCGTGCGGTTGTCCTCGACGCCGCGCACGAGCGCCGCCTTGACGGAGTCCGGCGCGTCGAAGCTGACGTCGCCCTGATCGAGCCGGAACGGCCGCTCGACCGAATACATCATGTCGCGGATGCGGATGATCCCGGAAAACGGCACCTGGTCCAGATAGCGAGCCATGCGGAACAATGATAAATCATTGGTGATCGTTGATGGTCTGGCATCCAAAGACGGCGCGTACGGATCACGAAGTCCTCGACCTCATCGAGCGCCGCTGGAGCCCGCGCGCGTTCGATCCGGCGAAGGACGTCTCGCAGGCGGAGCTGTTCCGTCTCTTCGAGGCGGCGCGCTGGGCGCCGTCCGCGAGCAACGAGCAGCCGTGGCGGTTCATCGCGGCCTCGCGGCATCGATCGCCGGAGGCGTTTGCTGCGCTGCTGTTGTCGCTGAAGGCGAAAAATCGCTTATGGGCCGAAGCGGCGCCGGTGCTCGTGCTAGTGGCCGTGCAGAATTCGCCAGGTGGGGAGAGTACGGCGAGCGCCCGCGCGGGCGCGTGGTACGACGCCGGACTGGCCGTCGGGTTCCTGACGCTGCAGGCCACCGAAATGGGGCTGTCGATCCGGCAGATGGAAGGCTTCGACGCCTCCCAGGCGGGCGAGGCGTGCGCCGTGCCCGCCGCGTTCGCGCCCGCCGTCGTCATGGCGATCGGCTACGCAGGCGATCCGGACACGCTGTCGATCGAGTCGCATCGCTCGTCCGAGCGTCAACCGCGTTCGCGCCGGCCGGTCGCCGACATCGTGTTCGACGGCGTCTGGGACAAGCGTTTCAGCTGAACCTGCGGAACCGTCGAACCTGTTATTCCGCCAACTGGACGATCTTCTCGAGCGTCAGCCGCGCGCGCCCCACCGGCAGATTCGACACGTAGAAGTGCCGCACGCCTTGCGCGCGCAGCTCGCGAATCGTCCGCGCGCAGATGCCTTCGGCGGACGCGCCCCCGGCGAACTCAGCGCGCAGTTCATCGACCGGGACCGGCAGGAATTGCTTCAGCGCCGCGAGCGTCCTGGGATTCGCGCTCCGGTAGTAAAACACCCCGAAGATGCCGGGCATCGTCAACCGCTGCCGGTGCGCTTCGCCGAGGAAGCGATCGATCGCCGCCCGGTCGTGGTGCGACACGACCTGCGTCAGGAAGAACTCGCCGTTGAAGTGACCGTCGCCGAGAAACCGCACCTGCGTCGCCGCGTCCGCGTGCGGATTCGCCCAGCCGCCGAGCGTGAGGTCGGGCACGTGCTCGCGAATCGCCTCGCGCAGCTGCCAGGCGTGCTCCACGCATCGCGGCGGTCCCACCGCGCGATCGCCGCCGAGGACGACGAGCGAGCGGAAGCCTTCGTGCCAGGCGCGCTCGGCGTACGCGAGACAGAACTCGAGCGGATGCTTCGTGGTGAGGAACGGCACCACGCGATCGCGCGGCACATCGGTCCCGAGATTGATGACGAGGTGGCGGAGATTCTGTTCTTCGTGCGCCCCCACGGCGCTGTCGGTCAGGAACACGAACGTCCCGCCGCGCACGAGGCCGCGCACCGCATGGTAGGTGTCGATCCACGCGTCCATGCCGGCGGCGGCGTCGAGCTCCGCGCGAGGCGGGCGCAGCTCGACCGAGCAGGCCAGCGAGCCGTTCCCTAGCGCGTTTACGAGCGCACTCGGCATCCTATTGAGTATAGATTGGCGGGTGCGTGGCCACCGCGCTCACGACCCTGCTCTCGCTCCCTTCCGTCTCGCTCGCGCCGCACGCGACGCCGATCGATCGGTTGACACGCCTGGAAGCGGCGTTGGGCGACGCCACCCCGCAACTCTTCATGAAGCGCGACGACCTGCTGTCGTTTGGTCTGGGCGGCAACAAAGTGCGGAAGATGCAGACGGTGGCGGCCGAAGCGCTCGCCGCCGGCGCCGACACGCTCATCACGTGCGGCGGGGTGCAGTCCAATCACGCACGCGTCACCGCCGCCGCGGGCGCCGCACTGGGACTCACGGTGGAGCTTGTCCTCAGCGGGACCGCGCCGCCGGCGCCCACCGGCAACGCGCGTCTCGATCAACTGTTTGGCGCGTCCGTGCACTACGTGTCGAGCCGCGATGCGCGCGCTCCGAAAATGCAGGAGATCGCCGATCGCCTCACGCGCGATGGGCGCCATCCGTTCGTTGTTCCGCTGGGGGCGTCCACGGCCACGGGCGCACTCGGATTTGCCCGCGGCGTCGCGGAGATCGCGACCGCCGGTCTCCGGCCTGACGTCATCGTCGTCGCGTCATCGTCAGGCGGCACGCAGGCGGGCTTGATGGCGGGTTGCGCGCTCTTTGGACTGACGCCGCGGATTGTTGGCGTGAGCGCGGACGAGTCGTCGTCGACTCTTGCGGGCGTCGTGAGCAATCTGCTCTCGGAGCTGGCGCCGCGACTCGGCGCCAAACCAGAAACCGTTGGCGCGACCCGCGGCGTCGAGGTCGACGACACGTTCGTCGGCGAGGGCTATGGCGTGCCGACGCCCGCGTCGACCGAGGCGACCGAGATCCTGGCGCGCCGCGAAGGCATCCTGCTCGATCCGGTGTACACGGCGAAGGCGATGGCCGGGCTGATTGCCCGGGTCCGCCGCGGCGAGTTCACCAGGACGCACACTGTCCTGTTTTGGCACACCGGCGGATTGCCGGGCTACTTCACTTAGACTCATTCAGCCAGGCCCAATAGCGCAATAGCCCAATAACCCAATTGATATGACCCTGACGTGCATGGGTGCCGCGCGCACCGTTACCGGATCGAAGCATCTGCTCGACGCCAACGGCCATCGCCTTCTCGTCGACTCCGGGTTGTTTCAGGGTTTGAAGGAGCTTCGCGAGCGCAACTGGCAGGCGCTGCCGATCGTGCCGAGCTCGATCGAAACCGTCGTGCTCACGCACGCGCACCTCGATCACTGCGGCTATCTGCCGCGATTGGTGAGCCAGGGCTTCAAGGGCCGGGTCTTCTGCACGCCCGCGACGGCCGAGCTCGCGAAGATCGTCCTCGCGGACGCCGCGAAGCTGCAGGAAGAAGACGCCGAGCGCGCCAACCGGAAGGGCTACACGAAGCACTCGCCGGCGCTGCCGCTCTTCACCATGCAGGAAGCCGCGCGCGCGATGTCGATGCTGCAGCCGCTCGGCTACAACCGGCCGGTGCCGGTCGTACCGGGCATCACGGTCGAGTTCATCAACGCCGGACACCTGCTGGGATCGGCCTACGCGCGGCTGACGGTTGAAGCGACCGGACAGGTGCTGCTCTTCAGCGGCGACCTCGGCCGGTTTGGCCGGCCGGTGCTGCCGGACCCGACGCCGATCGACCGCGCGGACCTGTTGCTCGTCGAATCGACGTACGGGGATCGCGCGCACGAGACCGACGACAAAGGCGCACGGCTGGCCGACATCATCACCCGCACCGCCAACCGCGGCGGCAAGGTGATCATGCCGGCGTTCGCGCTTGGGCGCGTCGAGGAGCTGCTGTACTGGATCCACGATCTCGAGACACGCCGCATGATTCCCGAGTTGCCGGTCTACGTGGACAGCCCGATGGCGGCCGCGGTGCTCGAGACGTACCGCTCGCGGCTCGAAGAGCTGGACACGGACATCGCCGGAGACACCCCGGCCGGGTGGCACGCGGCACATCGAGCGACGTGCGCGTTCTGCACGGCGCGCCTGAAGGTCATCTCCTCGATTCCCGAATCGCGCGCGGTGCAGGAGTCGTCGCAGCCGGCGCTCGTGATTTCGTCGAGCGGCATGGCCACGGGCGGCCGCGTGCTGCATCATCTCGAGCACGCGCTGCCGGACAAGCGCAACACCGTGCTCTTCTGCGGATTTCAGGCCGAGGGCACGCGCGGGCGGCAGCTCAAGGACGGCGCGAAGTTTACGCGCCTGCACGGCCGTGACATCCCGGTCGCCGCCGAGATCCAGTCGATCGACGCGATGTCGGCGCATGCCGACGCCAACGAGATCATGCGATGGCTCGGCGGGTTCAAGGAGCCGCCGAAGCTGACGTGCCTCGTGCACGGCGAGCCGGGCCCGATGGACGTGCTCAAAGCGCGTATCGAGCGCGACCTTCACTGGAACGTGAAGACGCCCCATCATCTCGAGAAAGTCGAGTTGCCTCAGTGACACGCACGTATCTCGTCGAACAAGTGGACGACGCGGCCGTCGTCCAGTACTACGCGGATGGCTTCGAGGCCCTGCCGCTCGGGCAGAAGGTGTTGATCTGGCATCTCTCGCGCGCGGCGCTGGCGGGCCGCGACATCTACTACGACCAGCGCTACCGACACTCGCTCGAGATGCGCGAGGTGATCGAGGAGATCCTCGTGCACGGCGATGCGGTGGCGGCGGACGTGCTCGCGAAGATTCGCCGGTACGCGAAGCTGTTCTGGATCAACTCCGGTCCGCACAATAACCTGACCGCGCGGAAGTTCGTGCTGATGTGCAGGCCGGCGGAGCTTCTCGAGGCCGCGCGCGCCGCGGCCAACGCCGGTGCGCGCTTTCCGCTCAAGGCCGGCGAGCCGCTGGACGCCCTGCTCGCGCGCCTCCACGGCCCGTTCTTCGATTCGTCCTTCGATCAGCTCGTCACCAGCAAGACGCCGGGCCAGGGCCGCGACATCCTCAGCGCGAGCGCGAACAACCTGTACGAATCGGTGACGATGCGCGACCTCGAGGGCTTCGAGGAGCGATACGGGCTGAACTCGCGTCTGGTGAAGCGTGACGGCGGGCTCGAGGAAGAGGTCTACCGGAGCAGCGGGCGCTACGGCGCACAGATCCGCGAGGTCGTCCGCCATCTGCGCGCGGCGCTGCCGCACGCGACCGCGCCGATGCGACGGGCGCTCGAGGCGTTGATCACGTTCTACGAGAGCGGCGAGGAAGCCGACCGCATCGCGTACGACGAAGCGTGGGTCGACGATAAGGACTCGCCGGTGGATACGATCAACGGCTTCATCGAGAACTATCTCGACGCGCGCGGCGTGAAAGGTGCCTGGGAAGGGATCGTCTGCTACGTGAACCATGCGAAGAGCGAGGGCCTGCGCCGGCTCGCCGAGGCCGCACCGTGGTTCGAGGCCCGGATGCCGTGGGATCCGAAGTACCGGCGCGCGGACGTCACAGGCGTCACCGCCCGCGCCATCGACGTCGTCGTCGAGACCGGCGAAGCGGGGCCGGTGACGGCCATCGGGATCAATCTGCCGAACGACCAGCGGATTCGCGAAGTGCGCGGCAGCAAGTCGGTGTCGCTCGCGAACATCAACGAGGCGTACGACAAGTCGCAGCCGCCATCGTTCCGGCGCGAGTTCTCCTGGACCGAGGAGGAGGTCGCGCGCGCGGAGAAGTGGGGCGCGCTCGCGAGCGAAGTCGTGACGGCGATCCACGAGGTGCTCGGTCACGGGTCGGGCAAAGTCGCGCCGCATCTCGATGGCCAGCCGCAGCTCGCGCTGAAGGAGCAGTACTCGGCGCTCGAGGAAACGCGCGCGGATCTGGTCGCGCTGTACTTCATCCCCGAGCCGAAGGCGGCGGAGGTCGGGCTGCTGCCCGCGGAGCATCAGGCTGAGATCGTCCTGGCGGAATACGAGGCGTACGCGCGCAACGCGCTCACGCAGCTCCGGCGCGTGCGTGAAGGTGACTCGATCGAAGAGGACCACATGCGCAACCGCCAGGCGATCGTGCACTGGCTGATCGCGCACACGAAGGCGATCGAGACGCGCCGGCGTGGCAGGAAGACGTACTACGTCGTGGTGGACGCGGCCGAGTTTCGCGCCGGCGTCGGCCGGCTGCTCGGCGAAATTCAGCGGATCAAGTCGGAGGGAGACTACGAGGCCGCCAAGAGCTTTTTCGAGGCGTACGGCGTGCACTTCAATCCGGCGCTGCGCGACGAGATCGTCTCGCGCGTCGACAGGCTCAACCTGCCGTCGTATACGGGATTCATTCAACCGCGGCTCGAAGCCGTTGTTGGACCGGGTGGCGAGATCACTGACGTGCGCATCTCGTATCCGCTCGACCTGGAGGCGCAGATGTTGGAGTATTCCGGCAAACGAGGGTGACATGGCTCGCCGTCTCGCACTGACGATCGTCGTCTGCCTCGCAGTCGTGAGCCTGAGCGCGGACACCAGGTCTGTCCCCGCGCCCGCGCTGCCGCCTGTGCTCGCGAAAGCGCTCGATCCCGTCATCGACGCGCTGTTCGCGCGATTCGATCTCAAGGCCGCGCAGGACCACATGAAATTCGTGACGCAGTACTGGCGGTTGCCTGGCAACGCCGGCTACGAAGCGACGATCGATCGCGTGCACGTCGTGACGAGTCCAGCGGCTGTCGCGGGTTATCGGATCGTACCCGCCTCCTACACCTTCACGCGCGAGACCCAGGGCACGCTCACGGTTCAATCCGTCCAGCTCGCGCTCGATCGCCTGCTCGCGGATCGCTGGTATCCGGCCGCCGCGCAGAAGTCGATGGGCATCGCCACTGACGAAGCGACGATGAAGTCCGCGTTCATCTCGGAGAATCCCGAGATCCGCCGCGTCGTCGTGCGCGGGCTCGGCCAATTCGAGAACCCGCTCGACGTGCCGGTGCTCGAGGGCGTGATGCTCGACAAGGACGCGTCGGTTCGAGCCGAGGCGGCCAACGCGATCGCGCAGGCGCTCTCTCGCAGCAGAGGCCCCGACGTCATTCCGGCGTCGGAGTTCCTGCTGAGCCGTCTGGCCACGGAATTCAGTCCGGCGATCCGCGGGGCGCTCGCGCGCCTGCACTACAGCAACAATCAGGCGGCTGAAGCGAGGGTGTTGAGCGTTCTCGCGCCGTACGCGGACGACGCCGTCGTTCTGCTGAGGAACGATCGCACCTTGAAGGTCACCGAGGTGCAGCGGAAGCTCCTGCATCGGCAGGCGTGGCCAGACGATCCGCGGATTGGCCCCAGTGCCGCCGCCATCGAGGCGTTGGGCATCGTGGGGGACACCGACACCGCGTTGGTCAATTGGGCCGCATTGTGGCACTGTCCCTCGTCGATCTTGCGGACCTGTGGTTGGGAAGTCCGATACGCGGCGGTTCAGCGCATGGACGCCGTCAGCCCGTTGTTCGAGACCAACCTAGCCCTCGCGCGAAATGACGCGGCGTTTCAGGTGCGCATGGCCGCGATCCGGAAGTACGCCCTCGCCATTCCGCGAACGAAGGATTGCACGCACATCGTTGACGCGATCGGCGATTCGGACGAGCTCACGGTCGTCAAGCTGGACGCCATCTCGCTCCTGACCGTCAATTGCGAGCAACCGCAGAACGCGCGCGACATCGTCGCGAATCTGGCCGCAGGGCTGTCGAGCTCGCGGGCCGAGGGGCAGTGGCACCTCGGGATGCCGGCGTTCGAGGTGCTGGCGAAGCTCGATCTCGACAAGGCGAAGCAGATCATGACGGACGCCGCGGTCACGTCAGACGTCTGGCAGGTCCGCGCGGCTGCTGCGCGTGTGGCGACGACGCTGAAGGACGAGGCCATGCTGATTCGGCTGGCCGACGACCGCGATCCGAACGTGCAGACGGCGGCGTTGGCCGGCCTGTTCAGCCTGAAGAGCGCGATCGTAGGGGAGTTGGCGCTCAAGGCGCTCGACGCCAAAGATTACCAGCTGGTTCGCCAGGCCGGTCTCGCGCTGCAGGGGAGCAAGGAGATCGACGCGGTCGCTTTCGCGATCTTCGGGACGCTCGAGCGTCTCACGAAGGAAGGCAAAGACACGTCGCGCGATCCGCGGATGGTGCTCATGGCGCGTCTGAAGGAGTTCGCGCCGCTGGATAGCACCGGTACATCGCCGCTCCTTCAATCACGCGACGAGCTGAAAAAGTATCTCTCCGACTTCGATCCGAACGTTGCATCAGCCGCGGCGGACATCCTGGGCATCATCAACGGTATTCGCCCCGATCCCACGCCGACGCGCCGGCCGCCCCAACAGCCGACCGAGCTCGAGCTGCGGACGCTGCCGTCGGGCGCGAAGATGTTCTTCGAGGACGGCAGCCTGATCTGCATGAATCTTCGGAAAAGCGACGCGCCGCTGACGGTGGCGCGGTTCGTGAAGTTGGCCAACGCGCACTACTACGACAACTTGACGTTCCACCGGCTCGTCCCCTTGTTCGTGGCCCAGGGTCTCAGTCCCGGCGCCAACGAGTACATGGGCGACGCTCGGTACTTGCGCGACGAGCTCGGCCTCGCGCACCACACGCGCGGGGCCGTGGGCATCTCGACGCGCGGGCGCGACACCGGCGACGGGCAAGTCTTCTTCGACCTCATCGCGCAGCCGCGGCTCGATCACGACTACACGGTATTCGCGAACGTGTACGCGCCTTCCAGCGGCGAATGTAGCGCCAGCCTGGACAACATGGACAAGATTCTCGACGCCGCCAAGGTCATCCGCGTGACGTTCCAGCAGTAGTGGCGTGCACACGGCATAGAATCTCCCGATGCGCGCTCGCGTCGCGATCGCTCTCGTCCTCTGTCTGGCCTTCGTGCGCCTGGTGCCAGCCCAAAGCGCCTGGCTCAGCGCGCCCGAGACGATCACCCCGGGCATCGAATACTTCACGTCCACCGATCGCTCGCTCGTCGATAACAACGGGCCGATCGCGATGTACTTTCTGAAGCTCGACGCGCGCCGCGTGAGGCTGACCGACACGATGGCGAAAGGCGGCGTGCTCGGCATGGACACCGTGGACGCGATCGCCAACCGGAACAACGCGATCGCCGCCATCAACGGCAGCTTTTTCAATCGTACGAACGGCGAGCCGGCCGGGACGCTCAAAGTCAACGGCGAGCTCATCAGCGACTACCCGCTGATCCGCGGCACCATGATCATCGTCTCGCCGCCGACGGGCAAGACGACGCTCGAGTTCGAGCAGCTCTCGGTGAGCATGGCGCTGTCGTTCACGATCGGCGCGCGCACGTACCGGCTGCCCATCGATGGCGTCGACACCACGCGCGAGCGCGGCAAGCTGATGCTCTTCACGCCGATGTACGGCGCGAGCACCGACACGGCCCCGACCGGCACGGAATGGGTCCTCGACGGCCAGCCGCTGCACGTCGTGAGCGTCGCGCGGCAGCGCGGGCACTCGCCGATCCCGCGCCATGGCGCTGTGCTGTCCTACGGCGGGATGGACCTGCCGCCGGCCATGGCCGCGCTCGGCGCCGACATCCCCGTGAAGCTCGAGACCGTGTGGACGACGCTGAACGGCATGACGAAGGCGCATCTCGATCAGGCGTCGTCGGTTCTGAACGGCGCCGGTCTCATTCGGCTGCGCGGCAAGACGATGACGAACTGGGAGAGCGGTGAGGGCCTGAACCCCGACACGTTCGTCAACATGCGCCACCCGCGCACGCTCATTGGCGTCGAAAGCGACGGCACGATCTGGATGGCGGCCATCGACGGCCGGCAGCCGCAGTACAGCATTGGCATGACGCTCGCCGATCTCGCACGCCTCGCCGAGCGCCTCAAGCTCCGCGACGCACTCAACCTCGACGGTGGCGGGTCCACGACGATGGTCGTGAAGGGGAAGATCGTGAACAAGCCATCCGACCCGACGGGCCCGCGGCTCGTGAGCGACGCCGTGCTCGTGACGGTGCGCTAGGTCGTCGCGCAAGCTGAACATCCTGGTCCCACATGAAGCCATGAAGCTCACGAAGGACGCATGAAGGAGCGGTGTCGGTCGACGCCCGGCTTCGCCGGGCTCGGTTGATCGGAAGGATTGAAAACAAGAACGCCAGTGGATTCAAAGGCGTTCTTGTTTTCGATCCTTCCGATCAACCGACAGGGCCGCCAACGGCGGCCGTCGACCGACACCGCTCTCACGGCACGCTTCATCCGAGCTTCGTGGCCTTCATGGCTTCATGTGGGACAAGGGTGTTCTCAGACGACGAGGCCCACCCAACCGACTGCCCGCTCGCGTCGTCATATGTGCCGACGGCAAATGCATAGAATATCTACGCATTTGACCGGAGGCCCTATGCCCGTCCCCGACCCCCGATCGTTTCTGCCGCTGACCCCGCTGGCGTTCGAAGTCCTGCTCGCCCTCGCGGACCGGCCGCGGCACGGCTACGGCATCATCCTCGAGGTCGGCGAGCGCACGGACGGCCTGATTCGCCTGCGGACCGGCACGCTCTACGTGCTGCTGCAGCGACTGGCCGACCAGCAGTTGATCGACGAATCCGGCCAGCGGCCCGACGCCGATGACGACAGCCGGCGGAAGTACTACAACGTGACGCCGCTCGGCCGCGCGGTGCTTCAGGCGGAGGCCCGGCGGCTCGAAGAGGTGGTGGGTGAAGCGCGACGGAAGCGCGTGCTGGGCAAGGCGGGGAAGGCGTGATCACGATGACCGGCGGAAGCGCGGCACGGCTGGTTAGAGCCTTCGAGCCCGTATACCGGACCGTCGTGCGCTGTGCGCCGCCGGGATTCAGGCGCGCGTGGGGTGACGAGACCGTCGCGACCTTTCGTGCCGCGTGTCTCGCGTCCGAGCGCCAGGGCGTGCCAGGCGTCATGTGGACCGCGATCGTCGAGATCGCGAGCCTCGCCTGGATCGTCCTGAGCCTGCAGCTCCACATGAACGTCGCACCCATCTCTCCGCGGCCTCCGCGCCCGACCGAACCGCGGCGCTCGACGATGATGCTGCAGAGGCTCGGCCGCGATCTCCGCACGGCGATCCGCAACCTGGCCGCGAACCGCCTCAACACCGGAATCGCGCTCGCGACGCTCGCGCTCGGCATCGCCGTGAACACATCGATCTTCAGCATCCTCGATTCGGTGCTGTGGCGCCCCGTGCCGTTCCGTGACCCGGATCGGCTGGCCGCGCTCGTCAACTTCAACGTCGCGCGCAAGTTCACCTATGAGGGCATGTCGCGGATGCTCTCGGTGGCCTGGCGGCAGCAGACGGACCTCTTCGATCGCGTCGAGGTGTACGAGCGCGGGTCGTTTGTCTACCGCAACGTCAACGGCGCGGCGATGGTATCGGGCGCGATCGTCTCGCCCGGCGTGTTCGCGATGCTCGACGTTCCGGCGCGCGCGGGGCGATGGTTCGCGGACGGTGAAGGCCGCGCCGGCGCGGATCGGCTCGCGATTGTGAGCGACACGTTCTGGCGGTCGATGCTGCACGGCGACGCCGGCGTCGTCGGGCGGCGCATCACGCTCGATGACGCCGACTACCAGATCGTCGGCGTCATGCCGGCGACGTTCCGCTTTCCTGACGAGCGCACCGCAGTCTGGCTGCCGTACGATCTCGACGCGCCGCCGCCAGACGGCAGCGGACCGATGCGACAGTCGGTGGGGCCGGCGTTCGTGCCCGTGGTCCGGGTCCGCGCGGGATTGATCCCGGCGCAGCTGCGCGAGCAGATCGTGGCGCGCGGTGGCGGGCTGAGTGCGTCCGCTGGCAGCCCGCCGACCGTCTCCGCGGTGCCGATGTCCCTGGAGCTCTCGGTTGACGATCGCACCGAGCGATCACTGGTCGTGCTCGGCGCCGCCGTCGCGTTTCTGCTGCTCATCGTCTGCGCCAACCTCGCGAGTCTGGCGCTCTCGCGGTCGCTTGCGCGCGCGCGGGATTTTGCCGTTCGCGCCGCGCTGGGCGCATCGCGCGCGGACCTCGTGAGACAGACGTTCGTCGAGAGCCTGTTGCTTGGTGCGAGCGGCGCGGTTGCCGGCGCGATTCTCGCGGGGTTGCTGCTCAGCGTGGCCCGGGCGGTCATGCCGGACGCCGTCACCCTGAGCACGCTCAACCCGATCGATCTTGATGGTCGGACGCTCGCGTGTGCCGCGGTGCTCGGCATGGTCACGGCCGTGTTGTTCGGGCTGCCGCCCGCGTACTTCGCGTCACGTACTGCAATCTCGGACGTGCTTCGCCGGGGCGGTCGCGCCATCGCTGGCGTAGGCGCGTCCGAGCGTTTGCGCGCGGCGCTCGTCGTCGCCGAAGTCGCGGTGTCGATGGTGCTGCTCGTCGGCGCGGCGCTGATGACGCACAGCCTGATCAAGCTCACGCGCGCCGATCGCGGCCTCGATGCCACCGGCCTCATCGCGCTTCGCCTGGGTTTGCCGACCGCCGGCTACGCGGACCCGTCGGTGCGCGATCAGTTCACGCGGCTCGTCTCCGAGCGGCTGCGACACGTGCCCGGTGTCCAGGCAGTGAGCATCGGCTCCGTGCCCCCGGAGACGAGCAAAGTGGTGTTTGGACAAGTGCACGTCGACGGTTTGCCCGCGGAAGCCGGCGAGCCGGCAATCGTTCCGGTCTACGAGGTCACGCCCGATTTCTTTGCCACGCTGCGCATTCCGATCGAGCAAGGCCACACTTTCACGGACCACGATCCTGATCAGCCCGCAATCGTGAGCGAGAGCTTTGCGCATCAGCACTGGCCCAACGGCGCCGCGATCGGCGGCCGATTCGAGATCGGGCAGACGGGCATGATCACGGTCATCGGCATCGTCGGCGACGTGAGGCGCGTTGCGCCAGGTGAGCCGACGAGGTCGTCGCAGATTTACTATCCAGTCGGCCAAACCAATGGGTTGGGGGTGCCGGCGGGCCGCATGTCGACGATTGCCGATTACCGCACGCTCGTGATCCGCGCCGACGATCCGGCCCGCGTCGTCCCGTCGCTGCCCGCAGCCGTGCACGAGATCGATCCGCTCGTCGTGATCTGGAAAACCGATCTCGTCGAGCATCTCTTTACCGATGCCATCGCGCGGCCGCGCATCGTCTTCGTGCTGATGACCGTGTTCGCTACTTTCGGTCTCGTGCTGTCGGCAGCCGGCATCTACGGCGTGCTGTCGTACCTGGTCGCCGCCCGGCAACAGGAAATCGGCATTCGCCTGGCGCTCGGTGCGCGGCCACAGCGAGTGGGAATGGCGATCATGCGCAACGGTCTGACGTTGACGGCCGTGGGACTCGTCGTTGGTCTCGCGGCGGCGTTGATGCTGGTCCAGACGATGAGGACGCTGCTGTATGAAGTCGAGCCGTCCGACCCGGCGTCGATCGCTGCCGTCGCCGCCGTGCTGCTCGCAACGGCGCTCGTGGCGTGCTGGCGTCCGACGCGACAAGCGATGCGGGTCGATCCTGTAAACCTGCTGCGTGAAGGGTAGACGCGTGCATCCGATCCAGCCGTGGCTCGACGCCGGGTTTCGCGGCCTCCGCCGTCTTGCGCCGGCGGACGCGCGGATGTTGCGCGACGATGACGCGCTCCAGACCTACAGGAGCATCTGCGCGGCGGCGTACGAGCGAGCCGGAATTCCAGCGCTGGTGTGGGAAGGCATGGCCGGCTGGGCCAACGCCATCGTATGCGCGATGAGAGCGCGTGCCGGCCGAGGCCCCGCCGACGTTCGCCGCACGGCCGTCGAGTCGGCGGGCAATCGAAGAGGAGGAGCGATGTTCGATGATCTTCGGCACGCCTTGCGCCGCGTGCGCTCGCGCGCCAGCGTCTCCGCGCTCGCGATCGGCATGCTTGCGCTGGCTGTGGGTCTGACGACAGCGATGTTCACGCTGCTGGACGCGCTGCTCATCCGACCGGTCCCGTTTCGCGCGCCCGCCAAGCTGGCGCAGCTGGCCGTCGGCAACGAGCACGGGAGCACGCTCACGGTGTCCCGGACGGTCTTGCGCGCGTGGCAGACGAGCTCGATTTTTGCGTCGGTGCAGGCCGTGACGGGGCAGACGTGTCTTCTCGAGGGCAGTCAGGGTCTGGTCGCACGTCAAGGCGCACTGGTGACGCCGGGCGTGTTCGACATGCTCGGGGCCCGGCCGATTCGTGGCCGCGTGTTCAGCGCAGACGAGGGACGCGCGGGTCTGGACGATCGCGTCGTGATCTCAGAGGACGTCTGGCGGTCGGCTTACGGGCGCGATGCGGAGATCATCGGCAAGCGCATCACGATCGACGGCCAACTCGTCACCGTTGTCGGCGTCATGCCTTCCGACTTCCGTTTTCCTTCGTGGGACACCGCGGTGTGGAAGCCGATCGACTACCAGACGCCTGGAGCGCAGAACGTCAACAGCGAACCGTGGCCGTACGCCCGGTTCAGAGACGACCTGCCGACCGAAGACACGCTCAGGATGGCGACCGACATCGTCCGCGCCGAAGACCCCAAGCTCGGCGATCGGCATGTTCAGTCCTGGCCGCTGGCGCGCTGGAGCCTCAGCGACTACTACAAGCGGGCGCTGCCATGGCTGGCGGGCGGCGTAGTGCTGGTGTTCCTCGTGCTCTGCGCCAATGTCAGCAGCCTGCTGCTGGCGCAGTACTCGACGCGCCGGCGCGAATTCGGCGTCTGCAGCGCACTTGGGGCGTCGCGCGGTCGCCTGCTCCGTCAAGCGATCTTCGAGAACATGTTCCTGGGCGTCATCGGCGCGATCGCCGGCGTCGTGTTTGCGTGGCTGCTGGTCGCGCTCTCCCGCGGTGTGCTGCCGGAGGCGTTTCTTCTTCGCACGCTCAACCCGATCAGCCTCAACGTGCGCGCGCTCCTCGCCGCGGCGGCGTTCGGTGTGGCGGCGACGCTCGCCGCTGGCGTCCTGCCCGCCTGGATAGGCACGAAGGCTGAATCCGCGGAAGCCCTGCGTTCGGTCGAGCGAGCCGAGACGCAATCGCCGGCGGCCAAGGCGACGACGCGCGTGATGCTCGTGTGCGAGATTGCGCTCGCGTGCACGCTGCTCGTCGGCGCGACGCTGCTCGCGCGCTCGTTCGTAAACCTCACGCGCGCCGATCGCGGGTTGAACACCGAGGGTGTCATCACAACATGGATCGCGCTGCCGCGCGGCGCGTATCCCGACAGACCTGCGCGGACGACGGCGACGCTGGCGATCGAGGAGACGGTGCGCGCAATTCCGGGCATCGCCGCAGTGGCGCTGTCGTACGGCCTGCCACCTGACGGTGGGAGCTTCAGCTGGGGCGACTGGCAATCGGACGTGCCCGGGATGACGCCGGTGTCGGCGACGATCGAAAGCTATCGCATCGGGCCGGAGTTCTTCACGCTTTATGGCGTGCCGATTCTGCGCGGCCGGACGTTCGGGCCAGGCGAGGCCGATGACTCGGTGATCGTGAGCGAACGGCTCGCGGCGCTCCTCTGGCCCGGCCTCGATCCGATCGGGCGCATTTTTCAGCACGACAAGAACACCTACCGCGTCGTCGGACTCGCCCGGGAGATCAATCATCCGTCGGTTGACGCGCGTCTGGACCGGCCCGAATACTACGAGCCCTTCACCGTCGGCGGTGTCTACGTGATGATGAGCATCCGCTGCGGAGGCACCTGTCCTGACGGCGCGGCCATCCGGCAGAAGATCCTTGCCGTGGTGCCTCGGTCCGAGATCGTGAAACTCGGGCCACTTCAGGATGTCTACGACGAACAGCTCGCGCCGCCGCGGGCTGCGGCCGCGCTCTCGACCGTGTTTGCCGGCGTCGCGGTGCTGGCTGCCGCCGGAGGGCTGTTCAGCGTGCTGAGCTTCGCCGTCGGTCTGCGATCCCGCGAATTCGGTGTTCGTGTCGCTCTGGGCGCGTCGCCGGGGAACATTCGATCGCTCGTCATTCGCGACGGATTCACGGTGGCGATCGCGGGTTTCGTCATTGGCGCCGCCGCGGCCTGGGCGCTCGGCCGCGCGCTCGCGTCATTTGAGTACGGCATCACGTCTCACGATCCGTTGAGCTGGATGCTCGTGACGGGACTGGTCGCGGTGACGGTCTTCGCCGCCGCGTGGTTTCCGGCGAGACGCGCGATGCGTGCCGATCCCGTCGCGTTGCTTCGTGAAGGGTAGGAACCTGAACAATCTTCACTGCACGGAATACACGATCCGGCTGATTTCCGCGATCAATCGTCCGCTCGCCGCCTGATCGTCGATGCCGCGCACGAGCACGACGAGCACGTACGGCCGCTTCGCGTACACGACGCCCGCATCATGGTGGATGCGCGTGATCTCGCCGGTCTTGTGCGCGACGTCGATCCCCGCAGGAAGCCCGGACGGAATCCCCTCGTTGTGTTTCTGGCGTTTCAGGATCGCGATCATCTCGGCGCTCGCCGCACGGCTCACGGCCTGCCCGCGCGCAAGCTTCTCGAAGAGCGTCGCGAGCGCGGCGGCGTCGGTCGTGTTGTTCAAGCCTTTGTCGAACGCCTTCTGATCCTCAACGCCGCGCAGCACCTGCATGCCGCTCGCGCCGAGACGATCCGTTGTCGCCTGGATGTTCTTCGCACCCAGCCGCTCGACCAGCACGTTCGCCGCCAGATTCCCTGACGCCGTGATCATCGTCTCGCACAACGCGCGCAAGCTCAGCTTCTGGCCGATCGCCTTGTAGGTTTCGCCGTCCGAGTCCTCGCTGGCCGACAGCTCGTACGGGCTGCCGTCGACGATGCTGTGGAAGCTGTTGGTGACGAGGACTTCATCATCGAGCTTCAAGCGGCCCGCCTGGGCTTGCGCGAAGAGCTCGATCATCACAGGCACTTTCATCGTCGATGCCGCGTGGTACCGGACTGTCGGCCCGATGAGCAGCTCCTCGCCCGGTCGCGCGTCGAGCGGGCGCCAGACGACGGACACCTCGGCGTTGGCGGCGGCCGCCAGCCGCTCGATGTCGGCGCGGGCGCCGGCGATTGCGGCAGGGGACACCGGCTGCTGTGCGGCGGCAGCCGCCAGGGCGGCCAACACAAACGTCAGTGATGCCAGTCGGTGTCGCATGAAGATCTTGAGCCTGCCGAACCCGCCTTTGCCTCCGGCTTCGGCGTGGCAGGCCCGCCGAACCCGTCGAGCCCTTACAATACCGGCGAATGCCTTCGCTCTATTCCGATCTTTGCAGATTCGCCGCGGCCGACTGGATCCGTGCGGTCGATACCCTGTCGGCCGGCATCCATGAGATCGACCGGGACGCGACCCGGATCTGGTTCGCGTTCTTTCCGCTCGATCTGCACCTGACGCTCGAGGCCGCGAGGGCGGAGGGCGGCGATGAGGCCGAGCGTGAGCTCGCGCAGAAGCTCGGGTTGATGGGGCAGTGGCGGCTCGCGGACCAGATCGATCGCTCGCATCGCTTTCTCTTCGCCCATCGCTACTGGCCGCAGGTCAAGTCGGCGGTGAGCGCGATGACCGAATGGCCGGAGGCGCTGCCGGCGATCATCACCGCGGCCGCGACGGCGGCGACGCGGACGGCACGCGTCGATCGCGACTTGCTGCTCGGCATGAGCGCGGTGGGCCTGATGACGCTTCGCCAGACCGGGCCGGACGCATTTGCCGCGGCGCCGGGCACGATTCATCTGACCGAGCGCGTGCGCGCGCGATCGCCGCATCAGGTGCTGAAGCTGAGGGCGCGTGACGACCGGCAGGGTCTCGTCGGGGCGCTGCGCGGCATCGGCAAGCGATGGACGGTGACGTTCGACGAGAACGATCCGGCGGCAACATTTCCGCTCATCCACAACCAGGAGATCGCGTCGGCCGCGCAGGCCGACAAGCGCGACTATCGCTCGCGCGATCCGCGCTGCACCCCTGGCGAAGGACCGATTCCCGTCGAGTGCCGCGCGGCGTCGTGCGGCACGTGCTGGGTGGGCGTGCTCGGCGGCGCCGGGAAGCTGTCGCCGGTCAACGAGCGCGATGAGGGACGACGGATGAAAGTGTTCGGATACAGCGACACGGACGGCGCGCAGCCGCTGATTCGCCTGTCGTGTCAGGCCCGCGCGCGCGGCGCGGTGTCGATCGTGATCCCGCCGTGGAACGGCGTGTTCGGCAAGTTCATCCTCCGCCGCCCTTGAGCGCCTGCAGCTCGCGGTCGATGCGCGCCCGGATCTCGCGGACTTCGGCGTCGGTCTTCGCGTTGCGGATGTCGCGGATCGCGTTGCGGATGAGCGCCTGCGCCGCGATGTTCGTCAGCGCGAACTGCAAGAGCTCGGGCGCCGTGATCCCGGCCGAGCTGTAGAGCTCCTTCGGCCGCATCATGTTGAGGAACTCCTGTCCGGTCATGCTGCCGTACTTGACTGGCCCGTTCTTCAAATCGTACGACCCGACGAACGACCAGAACTGCGGCTGCTTGCCGTAGATCTGGAGGTAGAAGCGCATCTGGTCGCCGGCGAGGTTGAGGGCCGGCGGGTGGCTGAGCGCGGCCTTGATGTTGTCGAGGTTGTTCGTCGGCTGAGCCGGCGCCGGCGGTGGCTGCGACTGAGTTTGAGCCGGCGGCGTGGGCGGCTGGCTCTGCGCGAGCGCGGCCGGCGCGCCCGACAGCAGGCCGGCCAGCGCGACCACAACGGCGAGTGTGGGTCTCCGATCGCGCATACCCATAGGACGTCTGGACTCCCCGCCGGGACGGTACGGCCGTGCGGCTGTTCACCGCTATGGCTTCGCCAGCGGGAGCAGCGTGTCCAACTCCTTCCACGTCTCGCCGTCCAGGATCAGCAGCGTCCTGAGATAGATCTCGAGGTCGTCAGCGGGGAACGCCGCTTGGACTTTCTCCGCGGCGGCCGCGAGCGTCGCGCGATTGGGCGCGTCAACCTGCTCGGCGCTGATCAGGCCGTCCTCGTGCGCGATGCCGACGGCGTCGAGGAACGCGCCCATGAGCGGCCGTTGCGCGGCGAAGTGATACGCGATGAGCGCGTGCGTGGCGATCGATTCGGAGATGTCGGTCATCTGGGCCAGGTACTTCGCGCGCTTTTCGACCGGCAGGGCCTGAACCGACTTGCCGCGGAAGTTCAGCCGCTTGGCGATGATGACGATGGCTTCGACGCGCGGCGCGTGAATCTCCTGCGAACGCTCGTCGCGCCAGAACGCGTCGGCGGCGGCGAGGCGCTTCTCGGGCGCAAGATCCTTCCACAGACGGGCGGGTGTGGACATGTCCTGATCATAGCAGCAGCGCACCGCACAGTATGATTACGCGCACATGCGGGAGCGTTTGCTGACGCCACGGTTCGCCACGATGTGGTCGTACAGCTTCACGGTCTTCGTCTCGCTCTTCCAGCTGCTGCCGGCGGCGCCGTACCGGGTGATTGAGCTTGGCGGATCGACCGCGGCCGCCGGATTGTTCCTCGGCCTGCTGACGTACGCGTCGGCGTTCTCCGCGCCGATCTCCGGCGCGATTGCCGATCGCGTCGGCCAGCGGCGCGTGCTCATCACGGTGAGCCTGATCCTCGCCGCGATTTCGGCGAGCTACGCGTTCATGACGAGCTACAAGGTCATGCTCGCGGTCGTCGTCGTGCACGGGCTGTTCTGGTCGGGCCTGCTCAGCGCGTCGAGCGCGTACATGTCGGCGACGATTCCGCCGAGCCGCCGCGCGGAGGGCCTCGGGTTGTGGGGCCTCGCGTCGGTCAGCGCGATCGCCGCCGCGCCGGCGCTCGGTTTCTGGGTCTATCGCCACGGCTGGATCACCCTGTGCGTCGAGATCGTCACGCTGAATTTGATCATGACGGTCATCGCGTGGCGGCTGCCGCACGAGAGCCAGGGCGCCCATGAGAGCCATGAAAGTCAGAAGGTCGGAACGTCGGCAGGTCGCGAAGTTCTGCCGTCTGGCCTTGCGTCGCTCGTCGAGTGGCGCGTGATTGTCCTGGCCGTGACGCTTGGATTGATCGCATTCGGCTACGGCGGGCTCACCAGCTTCTCGGCCATGTTTGCCGACGACCTGCACATCTCGCCGCGCAGCGCGTTTCTGTCGTCGATGGCGGCGGCGATGCTCGTCGGCCGCCTCACGATCGGCCGGGCGCTCGACCGCATCGGCCACCGCAAGGTGCTGCTGCCCGTGCTCGTGATGCCGGCGATTGGCCTCCTGCTGCTCGGCATCACGTACGGGCCCGTGATGTTCGTGACGTCCGGCGTCGTCTTTGGCGCCGGGTTCGGCCTGATGTATCCGGCGTTTGCGGCCTACGTGATCACGCACGTCCCGGTCGCGCGCCGCGGCGCGGCGTTTGGCGCGATCATCGCGGCATTCGACACGGGTCTCGGCACGGGCTCCACGGTCATGGGGACGTTCATTCAGGAGTACGGTTTTCGCCCGGCATATCTCAGCGCGGGCGCGCTGGCCGTCCTCGCCGTGCCGTACTTTCTCATCGCCGAGCGCTTCGTGTGGGGACGCCAGAAGGAATAGCTGTCGTTAGATCAATCACCACGAAGCGCACGAAGGCACGAAGGCACGAAGGCAGAGGATAACCGCGTAGGTCAGGTAGGCGGTCAACGAAGCCGCCGGCGCGATTGTCAGGCTTCCGCTCGTCGAGCGACAGATTCTGTGGGCGCGTAACGCAGCCAGCCTACGTCGCCTACGTGGTTGATCGCTCTTGGCGAGATCGCGGCCATCGGCCATACCTCTTGACACCACCTCGCCAGGGCACACACTCTTTGATCGCCATGACACGTTCCATCACCGTCGCTCTCGCCACCGCGCTCGTCATCGTCGTCGCCGCGGGTGTGCGCATCACCAGTCAGACGGCCGCGCAGACGCCCGCCGACCTCGTGCTGCGCAACGGGCGCATCGTCACGGTGGACGATCGCGTGCCCGAGGCGCAGGCGATCGCCGCGTCAGGCGGCAAGATCGTGTTCGTCGGCACGAACGCCGACGTTGCGCGCTTCGTCGGCCCATCGACGAAGGTGATCGATCTCGGCGGGCAGCTCGCGATCCCGGGTTTCATCGAGGGGCACGGACACTTCACTGGCATCGGCGAGAATCGCATCAATCTCGATCTGATGTCGACGAAGAGCTGGGACGAGATCGTCCAGATGGTCGCGCAGGCGGTGGAGAAGGCGAAGCCCGGCGAGTGGATCATCGGACGCGGCTGGCACCAGGAGAAGTGGACGGGTGCGCCGCAGCCCAACGTTGAAGGATTTCCGCTCCACGCGTCACTCGACAAGGTGTCGCCGAACAATCCCGTCGTGCTGACTCATGCGAGCGGACACGCGTCGTTCGTGAATCAGAAGGCGATGGAGTCCGCGGGCATCACGAAGACGACGCCGAATCCGGATGGCGGCGAGATCTTGAAGGACACCAGCGGCAATCCCACCGGGCTGCTGCGCGAGAAGGCGTCGGGCCTCATCCGCTTGCCGGCGGAAAGTGAAGACCGCGGCCGCCGGGTGTTGCAGTTGGCCGACGAGGAAGTGACGTCGAAGGGCATCACCTCGTTCGTGGACGCGGGCTCGGCGTTCGACACGATCGAGCGCATGAAGCGGATGGTCGATGAAAGCAAGCTCAACGTGCGCCTGTGGGTGATGGTGAGCAACAGCACGGCGCCGACGTTTGGCGCCGGCCTCGACAGTCACCGGATGATCGGCTACAGCGACAACCATCTCACCGTGCGCGCAATCAAGATGTACATGGACGGCGCGTTGGGGTCGCGCGGCGCGTGGCTGCTCGAACCGTACACCGATAAGCCCGACAGCACCGGCCTCAACACGACGCCGCTCGAGACGATTCGCGCGGGCGCCCAGACGGCGATCGAGCACAACTATCAGGTCTGCGTGCACGCAATCGGCGATCGCGGCAACCGCGAAGTGCTGAATATCTACGAAGATACGTTCAAGAAGAACAACAAAAATGGCAAGGACCTGCGGTGGCGGATCGAGCACGCCCAGCACATTTCGGCCGCCGACATCCCGAGGTTTGGCCAGTTGGGCGTCATCGCCGCTATGCAGACGAACCACTGCACGTCGGACGCAGGGTTCGTGCCTGCGCGCCTCGGCGACAAGCGTTCGGAAGAAGGCGCGTACGTCTGGCAGAAGCTGATGAAATCAGGCGCGGTCGTCGCCGACGGTACCGACGCGCCCGTCGAGAACGTCGATCCCATTCCGAACTACTACGCGGCGGTCACGCGCAAGCTCGCGGACGGACGCGTGTTCTACGGCGATCAGAAGATGAGCCGGATGGAAGCGCTTCACTCCTACACGATGTCGAACGCCTTCGCGACCTTCGAAGAGAACATCAAGGGATCGCTGACCGTCGGCAAGCTCGCGGACATCACGGTGCTCACGAAGGACATCACGAAGGTGCCCGACGAGGAGATCCGCACCGCGAAGGTCGCATACACGATCGTCGGCGGGAAAGTCGTGTACCAAGTGAAGTAGCTACAGCCCGAAGAACGCAAACACCGCCCACTCGTGCATCTTCGGCACGTACGGCGCGATGAGCTCCCGATTCTTGTCCGGCACGGGCTCGCTCGTCGCGACCTCGTTGGTGAGGCGACCGCTCATATCGCCCATCGCCGCGCCGCCCTCTTTGAGCTGCTCCGAGAACTTGCGAAGCCCCAGCTCCTCGACCTGCATGCCCGCGGCCGCGTAAACGCGGCCCCGCACCCAGTAGTACTCGTCGATCGAAAACCGCTGCTGATTGAGCGCGTCCGCCCACGCGTTCTTGGCCTGCAGGACGAACTGCATCATGTCGGTGATGACCTTGAAGTCTTCACCGGCCGTGGACTTCCGGTGCTCCGCCTGCTGCCGCGCCATGAACGCGTCCTCCGTCGCCTTCATCTCGTTGACCGTCGGACCGAGCTTCGTGATCATGCTCTGCTGCACCGCCATGAACCGCTTGACCATGTCTTGGGTGAGCTCGCCGTTCGAGGGCGGCGTGTACGACGACGTGTTCGAGACGTTCTTGTCGAGCGCCGCGTACTGCTGGATCGGCGCGAGGAACGCGCGCGCCTTGTTGAAGACGTAGTAGCCGATGCCGCCGATGGCGACGACGATGATGCCGAAGATCACGAGAAGAGCAATGACGATCTTCTTCATGAGTGCCGCTCCCTGAGCCTGCTGAGAGGCCTTGATGTTGGCTTGCACGCCACGAGCCCGACCGACCTGGAGCACCACCGGACCAAGTCCCACGCCGACGGTCCGCTCGCCGGGCCCGGCACCAGCGAAAACAGGCCGGAAATCGTGGTCGGACCTTCCATGGGCGGTCCTTTCAAAAGGGCTCGAAGCTCCCAGAGGATACCCCCAGTTAACCTTTCCGGCGGGGTTTCCGTAATAGGAGGCAGGAGGCACACGTGCGAGGTGGCGAAGCGATTGCGGTGACGCTGATTTTCGTGGGGATCCCGTGGGTGCTCGGCTGGATCTTCCGGACCTACCTGAACCACGTTCAGTTCATGAAGGTCCTGCAGCTCCGGGCGGAAAACAACGCGCGGCTGTTGGATCGCTTCGGCTCGGACGCCGCCTTTCTCGACTATCTCAAGAGCGACGCGCAACAGAAGATGTTCGAGGTGAGGACGCCAGAGCCGCGGATGCCGGCGCCCTACATGCGCATGCTGACGACGATTCAGATCGCATTCCTGCTGCTCTCCGCCGGCGGTGCCTGCCTCTTCATCCGGGGTTACATGTTCGAAGGCGACAAGGACGCGTTCCTCTTCCTCGGGACGATTGCCGTCGCGCTGGGACTCGGGTCGTTGCTCTCGGCCGCGGCGGCGTTCGTCGTCGCGCGGATGTGGGGCCCGCTCAACCGGGTGGACAACGGAGCGCGTCCGTAAGTGCCTCGCTTCTCACCCGCCTCGGCGCTCACGAGCGCCTTTGCCGGCGAAGCCGCCCGGCGTCTGCCGTTGACTGAATCGGAGTTCCTCGCGATGTACGCGCGGACCGCCGGCCCGCTGTGCGGCTACCTGCGGCGGCTGACCGGCAACGCCTCGCTCGCCGAGGATCTGCTGCAGGACGCGTACATTCGATTTCTCTCCGTGGGCCGTCCGCCCGCGGGCGACGAGCATCAGAAGAATTATCTCTACCGCATCGCGACGAATCTCGCGCGCGATCACTTCCGCGCGGCGAAGCGGCACACGCCCGTGGAGATCGGCGACATGTCGACAGGCGAGCCGCCGGCGGATCGCCGCGACGTCTGGGTGCTGCTCGATCGATTGTCGGCGCGCGACCGCGAGCTGTTGCTCCTCGCCTACGTCGAGGGCATGACGCATCAGGAGATCGCCGCGGTGACCGGGCTCATGCGCGCAAGCGTGCGGCCGTTGCTCTTCCGCGCGCGCAAGCGGTTCGGGCGATTGTTGTCGGCCGCTGGGCTCGCGCCGGTGTCGTTCGGAGGCCAGGCATGATCCTCTCGAGCTGCCGTCACGAAGACGACGTCCGCCAGGCGATCGTGACTGGCCGATGGCCCGCGGGCCTCGAGGCGCACGTCGAAGGCTGCGAAGTGTGCCGGGACGTGCGGCTCGTCGCCTCGGCGCTCGAGGCCACGCCCGTGCCGCCGCCGCGCGACGTCGAGCCGCGCGCGCTGTTCGCCTGCGCGCGACACGTGCGGCGCATCAACGTCGAATCAAGAGTCTCATTCATCCTGACGGCCGCACAGGCCGTCGTCTTCGTCGCCCTCACGGCCGTGCTGCTGTCGTTCGTGAAATGGAGCGCGGTGACCGAGCTGTGGTCGATGCGCGCGGACACGAGCACGTGGATCTATGCGATGGCCGGCCTCGCGATCGCGGCGGCGTTCGGCATGTCGCGCTGGCTGGTACAAGAAAACTAGATCGGCCCAAGGCCCCGGGCTTTAGGCCCCAGGCCCCAGGCTTCAGGCCCCAGGCTCAGGCTCAAGCTCCCGCGTACGCCCCGGATCTTAGGCCTGGGGCCTAGGGCCTAATGCCTGATGCCTAGTGCCTCTCTTGATCCCACCACTTCGACAGATGTGACTTCGCCAGCCGCGGCATGCTCTGGTAGTGCGAGATGTCGTTGAAGAGCATCAGCCTCGCCCGAATCGGCGTCTTGAACTCGATGATGTTGAGGCAGGCCGGCGACTGATCGAGCCGGTCGCGATAGCCGCGCGCGTCGAAGCCGAGCACGCTCGAGATCAGGATGCGCAGCGTCGCCTTGTGCGAGACGACGAGCACCTGCTGGCCTTCGTGCTTGACCACAATCTCGCGGATGACGGGCAGCGAGCGCGCGAGCACCGCGACGCCGGACTCACCGCCTTGCGGCGCCACCGTGAACGGGTCGGACTCCCAGGCCTCGTATTCCACCGGAAAGCGCTCCTCGACTTCGCGCCGTGTCAATCCTTCCCAGTGGCCGTGGCTCACTTCCTCGAGCCCCGGCGTCGGAGCCGGCGTCAATTGATGCGGCGCGCACAGAATCTTCGCGGATTCGACGGTGCGACCGAGCGGACTGCAGAACGCGGCGGCGATCTTCTCGCCCTTGAGACGCTCGGCGAGGCAGGTCATCTGCGTGCGGCCCTCGTCGGAAAGATCGACACCAGTCGCGCCCGCGAAGCGATCCTCGGCGCTGAGTTGGGTCGCGCCGTGCCGGACCAGAAGCAGCCGGGTCATTGCGGGGTGTTCCAGCCGCCGACGTCGGCGACGAGGCGATCGGCCTGTGGCGGGCCCCACGATCCGGGCTCGTAGTCGACGAGCGTGCTCACTCGTTGCGTCAACGGATCGACGATCGCCCATGCGGCTTCGACGACGTCCTGGCGCGCGAAGAGCGTGGAGTCGCCGGACATCGCGTCGCCGAGCAGGCGCTCGTAGTCGCCGAGCCGGCCCGCCTCCGGCAGCGACGCGACGACGAGCTCGATCGGCTCGCCGGTCATGACCTCGCCGGCGCGCTTGGCGCGCGCGCCGATGGCGATCGCGACCTGCGGGCTGACGCGGAAGCGCACGTAGTTGCCCATAGACGGCGGGGCTTCGGGAAAGACCACCTGCGGCGGCACCTTCAGCTCGACGACGACTTCCGTGGCAGTCATCTTCAGTTGCTTGCCCGCGCGCACGAAAAACGGCACGCCGCTCCACCGCCACGACTCCACGTGCAGTTTGAGCGCGGTGTAGGTCGCAACCGGCGAGTCCTTTGCGACGTCCGGCTCGTCGCGGTAGCCGCGGTACTGGCCGCGCACGACCTCGTTGACCTCGACGGGTTTGATCGTCCGTAGCACCTTCGCCTGTTCGTCGCGGAGGGCCTCCGGGTACATCGACGAGGGCGCCTCCATCGCGAGGTAGCTCACGATCTGGAGCAGGTGGTTCTGAATCACGTCGCGCACGACCCCGGTTTCCTCGTAGAACTTGCCGCGGCCCTTGACGCCGAAGTCCTCGGCCATCGTGATCTGCACGTTCTCGACGTACTGGCGGTTCCAGATCGGCTCGAGGAATGCGTTGGCGAACCGAAAGTACAAGATGTTCTGGACGGGCTCCTTGCCCAGGTAGTGGTCGATCCTGAAGATCGCGTCTTCGGGAAAGACCTGGTGCAGGCACTCGTTGAGTCTTTGCGCGGACGCGAGGTCGCGTCCGAACGGCTTCTCGAGCACGACGCGCGCGCCCTCGGCGCAGTTCGATTCGGCGAGCTGCTTGATCACGACCGGGAAGGCGCTAGGCGGAATGGCCAGGTAGTGCAGCGGGTGCTGGCGTCCCTGAATCGCGGTTTTGAGCCGCGAAAACGTGCCCGAGTCCGCGTAGTCGCCCTGGACGTAACGAAGCGCGGCAGCCAGCTTCGGAAAGGCGTCCTTGTCCTCGCCGCCGCCGAACTCCTTCACGCTGGCGCGAGCGCGCTCGACGAGCTGCGGCGTGCTCCAATCCGATTTGGCGACGCCGACGACGGGGAAGTCGAGCCGGCCATGGCGCGCCATGGCTTGGAGCGCGGGAAAGATCTTCTTGTACGCCAGGTCGCCGGTGGCGCCGAAGAACACGAGGGCGTCGGATTTAGTCCGGTCCATGGCGCTACTTCTTCTTCTCGAGGTGGCCGCCGAAGCCGAAGCGCATCGCGGACAGCACTTTGTTCTGGAAGAGATCGAGATCGCGCGAGGCGAACCGCTCGAAGAGCGACGCGGTGAGCACGTGCGCCGGCACGCCGAGGTCGTTAGCGGCCGCCACGGTCCAGCGCCCTTCGCCGGAATCGGAGACCTGCCCGCCGAACTGATCGAGTCCGGGATCGGTCGCGAGCGCCTGCGCCGTGAGGTCGAGCAGCCACGAGCTCACGACGCTTCCGCGCCGCCAGAGCTCGGTGATGTCCGCGAGGTTGAAGTCGTACTGATAGTGCTCCGGGTGCCGCAGCGGCGTCGTCTCCGCGTCTGTGTCGTGTTCGTGGGCGCGCGTGCCGATGTCTGCGTGCTTGAGGATGTTCAAGCCCTCGGCGATCGCCGCCATCATCCCGTACTCGATCCCGTTGTGGATCATCTTCACGAAATGGCCGCCGCCATTCGGGCCGCAGTGCAGGTAGCCGTGCTCGGCGGTCCCGCCGATCTTCTCGCGGCCGGGCGTCCGGGCGATCTGCCCTTGGCCCGGCGACAGCGATTTGAAGATCGGATCCAGGCGCGAGACGACGTCCTTCTCGCCGCCGATCATGAGGCAGTAGCCGCGGTCGAGCCCCCAGACGCCGCCGCTCGTGCCCATGTCGACGTAGTGAATGCCCATGGGCTGGAGCCGCTTCGCCCGCGCGATGTCGTCCTGGTAGTACGAATTGCCGCCGTCAATCACGACGTCGTCTTTGCCGAGAAGCGGCACGAGCTTGTCGAGGATGCTGTCGACGATCGCGGCGGGCACCATCAGGCAGATCGCGCGCGGCGTCTTGAGTCTGGCGACGAAATCCTGAAGCGATGACGATCCGGTCGCGCCGTCCTTGGCGAGCTGCGCGACCGCATCCGCCGAGACGTCGGACACGACGCACTCGTGTCCGTTGCGGATGAGGCGCCGCACCATGTTGGCGCCCATCCGTCCCAGTCCGATCATTCCGAGCTGCATGAAGGAGTCCTCACGATATCCGTTTATGAAAGCGCGTGGTCGAGCGCCGAGCCGAGCGTCCGAAGACCGGCCGCGACGTCCGCGCCGAGATGCACGCGCACCGCGCGACGATGACGGTCGGCCAGCACCTGAAAGTCACCGCGGGCCTGCGCGGCCTTGACGACGCCGAATGTATACGTCTGCCCAGGCACCGCCAAATCACGGGCATCGTCGCTCGTGACCTGCAGAAAGACGCCCGTGTTCGGGCCGCCTTTGTAGGCCTGGCCGGTCGAGTGGAGAAAGCGCGGTCCGAAGCCGAGGCAGGTGGCCACGCGGCGCCGATCGCGCACGCGGTGGCGGATGCGCTGCAACGCGGCCTCGTGCTCGTCGTTCATGTCGAGATATGCGAGCAGCGCGAAGTAGTCGCCCGGACGGAGGCGATCGAGATGCGCCTTGAGATACGACGAGAGTGTGCGAGTCGTGCCGGCCGCGTGCTGGAGTGAATCGACGTTGGCGGGATCAGCGAAAAGCTTCACGCGATCCGCTTCGAAGAACGGCGCCTCCGCAGGCAGGGTGCCCGTCTTCTCGTATTCGCTCGTGAGCGACCGTGTCGCGAGCTTGCTCGCCTCGACATCAGGCTGGTTGAACGGGTTGATGCCCATCACGGCGCCGGCGATCGCCGTCGCGATCTCCCAGCGCACGAACTCCTCCGACAATGCGTACTTCGTTGCCACGCGAATCGTGACGACGGGCTTGCCCGCCTGCTTGAGCGCGGTGATTGCCGTGTCTTGCGCGGCATCAGGCGCGTCCTCGAGCCGAAGGTACGCAAACAGCCGATCGTCGCCGTACACCTCGGGCGGTCCAATGGCCTCGCGGTCCACCGGGATGACGCCTTTGCCTTCCTTGCCCGTGGACTCGGCGATGAGCTGCTCGAGCCACGCGCCGAGATCGTAGATGTCCGGCGACGTGACGATCGTCAGCTTGTCCACGCCGCGATTGGCCGCGACACCGAGAATCGTGCCCAGCACGAGCCCCGGGTTGGCGGCTGCCGGCACCGAGGGCGCGCACGCGCTCAGCATCTCGGCGCCGTGGTTGAGCAACCGCTCGACGTCGAGACCCATGACCGCCGCCGGCACCAGGCCGAAGTTCGAGAGCGCGGAGTACCGGCCGCCGATGCTCTTCGCGCCGGGGTAGATATGCCGGAATCCCTCGGCCCTCGCGTCCTTTTCGAGGCTCGATCCGGGATCGGTGATCGCGACGAACCGGCTCGCGGCCTTATCAGCGCCGACCGTCTGCTTCAGGCGATCGAAGAAGTACGCCTTGAAGATGTTGGGCTCGAGCGTCGATCCTGATTTGCTCGAGACGATGAACAGCGTTCGCGCGAGGTCGAGCTCCGCCTCGATCGCGCCAACTTGCGCCGGATCGGTCGAGTCGAGGACGTGGAGCTCGGGCGCGCCGGGAATCGAGCCGAACGTCTTCGCCCACACTTCGGGGCACAGGCTCGAGCCGCCCATGCCGAGCAACAGCGCGTGCGCGAAGCCATCGCGGCGCACTTCCGCCTGCAGACCCCGCAAGGGCGCCAGGTCGCCGAGCTGCTCGTGAACGATGCCGATCCAGCCAATCCAGCTCGCTTCGTCGCTGCCCGTCCACAGCGACGCGTCGCCCGCGAACAAACGCCGCGTGCCGCCTGTGGCGTCCCATGCCGCGACCCGCTCGTCGACGTCACGTTGAAACGCCGGGGGCAGCGAAGCAGTGTGTCCGTTGACGAGCCTGGGCATCCGGTAATGCTGCTCCAGGGCTTTGACTTTTCCGAGACGCCGCACGTGTCGCGCTTCGCCGCTGAACCGCGCCCCAAGGAACGCGCGCACGAGCTCGTGCGCGAGCTCGGCGCCAATGACGCGCGCGCCCAGCACGATGACGTTCATGTCGTCGTGTTCGACGCCCTGATGCGCGGAATACGTGTCGTGGCACACGGCCGCGCGCACGCCGGGGATCTTGCTGGCGGCGATCGACGCGCCGACGCCGCTGCCGCAGATCAGCACGCCGCGCTCGCCCAGCCCGTTGGTGATCGCCAGACCGAGCGCGAGCGCGTAGTCCGGATAGTCGACGGGATCCGTCGAGTGCGTGCCGACGTCGAGCACGTCGTGTCCGTCACGACGGAGGCCCTCGGCGATGTCTTCCTTCAGGGAGTAGCCCGCGTGGTCCGCGCCGACGACGATCCGCATCCAGTTCGCATCTTATAGCGTCGGTCGAGGCGGCGTCGCGGCAGTAGCCAGGGTGGCAGTCGCGGAGGCCAACCCGGGGGCAGACGCCTCGACGCGGATCTCCCCGGGAGTCTTCTGCGACTGCACGAGCGCCATGCACAGGCCGTTGAAGGCCTTGCGCCTGGACGCGCGGTCTGGTTCGTGGCTGCTCGGATCGCCGTTGCCGACGCCGATGATGCGGCCGGCTCCGCTGATCGTGAACGTCACGTCATCGGCCGCCGTCGGCACCACGCGGCCCTGGCTGTCGACGATTTGGGCGACGACGACCGAGAGATCTTCGCCGTCGGCGGAGATCCGCGCGCGATCGGGGACGAGCACGATCTTGGCCGGCGCGCCGGTCGTCTCGCGCCGATCGACGAGCTCCGGCTGACCGGCCTTGCGGCCGCGGGCTTCGATCGCGCCGGCCACGTACGGCACCTTCCACGCGACGTGCGAGTTCGCCTTCACCTCTTGCTCGCCGGCGCTCGTGCCGTTGACGATGAGCTCGACGCGGTCGGCGTTCGTAAAGCACCACACCTCGACGTCCTGTCCCTCTTTGCCGTTCCAATTCCAGTGCGGGAAGAGATGCAGCACGGGTGTGCCGCTCCACCACGCCTGGTAGTAGTAGAAGAGGTCCTTCGGGAAGCCGCACATGTCGATGATGCCGAAGTGCGAGCTGATGCACGGCCAGTTGTACGGCGTCGGCTCGCCGCGGTAGTCGAAGCCGGTCCACACGAACCCGCCGGCGACCCACGGCCGCGCGGCGTAGATCGACCACCACTCCTCGGCGGTCGACGCCCATGGCGGGAAGTTGCGGTCGTACGCGCTGACGTACCCGCGTGCTTCGTCGTTCGCGTAGATGCCGCGCGTGGAGACCGTGCTCGCGACCTCCGTACCCATCGTCGGCTGTGTCGGATGCTGTCGGTGGTAGTCGTCGAGCGCCTTGCCGAAGTCGGCGGCCGCGGCGCCACCGCGGTAGTTGAAGCCCTGGACGTCCACGACGGCGGAAAGCCCGCGGCCCCACGCGTTGTTCATCGCTTCGGTCACGAGCCTCGTCGGATCCAGCTCGCGCGCGAGCCGCTTCATCGTCGCCGCCACGCGCGCGCCGCGCTCGGTGCCTTGCTCGGGCTCTTCGTTACCGATCGACCAGCAGAACACCGACGGGTGATTGCGATCGCGCCGGATCAGCCGCTCGAACTGGCTGAGTCCTTCTTCGTTCGCGTCCATCATGCGGGTTTCGTCGAGCACGAGCATGCCGAGCCGATCGCACGCGTCGAGGAGCTCGGGCGTCGGCGGGTTGTGCGACGAGCGGTACGCGTTCGATCCCATCTCCTTCAGCTTCTCGATGCGGAAGTACTGGAGACGGTCGGGCAGCCCCGCGCCGACGCCCGCGTGGTCCTGGTGGTTGCAGGTGCCCTTGAGCTTGACCGGCTTGCCGTTGAGCGAGAAGCCAGTCTCCGCGTCGAAGCGGACGTTGCGGATGCCGAACGGCGTTTCGTAGGTATCCAGGGTTGCCGGGCCGACGACGACCGCGGTCACGACTTTGTACAGGTGAGGATCTTCAAGCGACCACAGCCGCGGTCGTGCCATCGCTGTCGTCTGCGTCACCGTCTGCCGGCCCCACTCGGGTACCGACACCGGCGCGGACGTGAGCGTCGCGACCGTGGCGCCGGCGGCGTCGACGATCGTCGACACGATGCGGCACATGGCCGCGGCGTCCGCGTCGTTTTGTACTTCTGTCGCGATCGAGACCGTTCCCGTGCCCGCGGCGGAGGCGCTCCGCACGAACGTGCCCCAGTGCGCCACGTGAAGCGGCGCGGTCTTCTCGAGCCAGACGTGGCGATAGATCCCCGCGCCTTCGTAAAACCAGCCTTCGTACTCCGTCGCGTCCACGCGCACGACGAGCGCGTTCTTGCCGCCGTAGGTCAGCAGATCCGTCACGTCGAACCGGAACGGCACGTAGCCGCTCAAGTTGCGGCCCACGAAGTGGCCGTTGAGAATGACGATGCAGTCGCGGAAGACGCCGTCGAACTCGATCGCGATGCGCCGGCCGACGTCGGACGCAGGGATGTCGAACGTCCGGCGGTACCAGCCGATGCTCGTGTCGGGGAACGCGCGGCCGAGCGGCTTCGCGCCATGGCCGTTGAGACCGCGATCCTCGTTGAAGGGGAGATCGATCGCCCAGTCGTGCGGCAGATCGACGGCGGTCCAGGCAGTTTCGTCGAATGTCGCCTGTGTGACGCTGCCGCGACCGCCGATCAGGCTGCCGGATTTCGCGAACGCGCCGCCGCGCCCGTAGCCGAAATCCTTCGCGATGTCGTCGGCGTGGCCGAGATGGAAGCGCCAACCGAAGTCGGCGAGCAGGCGCTCGCGCCCGGCGGCGGCATTCTGCGACGCGGCCGAGGCGCCGCCGAGGATCCCGGTCACGTTCGGCAGCAGCGCCGCACCGCCCGCGGCCGTTGTCAGCTTCAACCAATCGCGTCGGGTCATTGGCGGCGATCCTAGCAGCAATTAGCCACGTAGCTCACGTGGGACACGTAGACAGAATGCGAACTGAGACGCCGTCGATGTGGCCGCCTCCGGCGGCCCGTCAGATCGACGGCATTCGTTGCTATCGCGCGGAGCCGGATTCCTACGTGCCCTGCGTGGTGAGTCTTGTCCTTACGCCGCCTGCGCCTTGCTGAACTGCCAGGCGCCAGCCCAGGCGAACACGATCGCGACGAGCACCATCAGCGCGACGTCGAAGCCGAGCTCGAACCGGACGAGCCCGCCCGCGCGCGCGACGTCGATGAGCGGCTGCGTCAAGGTGCCGTCGGCGACTTGGGTGTTCGAGAACACGACGTTGCGGAAGGCGTCGACCCCGTAGGTGAGCGGGTCGATCGCCATCAGAGATTTCAGCCACGTCGGCGCGGACGTCATGGGAAACATCGCGCCGCTCAGGAAGTACAGGGGCATCACCAGGAAGTTCATCACCATCTGAAAGCTCTGCATCGACGCCATGCGCGACGCGATGATGATGCCGAGACTCGTCACCGCGATGCTCATCAGAAACGCGAGCCCCAGCAACTGGATCACGATCGGCACCGACAGCGTGATGCCGACGAGCGGCGCCATCAGCACCATGATGATCGCCTGCACCATCGCGACCGTCGCCCCGCCAAACGCCTTGCCCATCGCCACCGCCCACCGCGGCACCGGCGCCACGAGCACCTCTTTCAGGAACCCGAACTCACGGTCCCAGATGATCGACAGCGCGGAGAAGATCGACGTGAACAGAATGCTCATCGAGATCACGCCGGGGTACAGGAACTGGATGTAGCCGACGCTGCCGGCGCGATTGAGCCGCATTCCCGCCGTGATGCCGTTGCCGAGGATCAGCAGATACAGGAGCGGCTGGCCGATCATCGCGATGATGCGCGCCTTCTCGCGCCAGAAGGTCTTCGCCTCGCGCAGCCAGATCGTGTAGATGGTTTTGAGAGCGAGTCTCATCGTCATTATCTGCCACCCGTCCCGCCCCGTCGCCACAACGCCATGCCCTGACGCATGAGGTCCATCGCGGATCCCTCTTCGGGCCGGATGCCGTGGCCGGTGAGCTTGAGGAACACGTCTTCGAGGCTCGGCTGCTTGACCTGCACGGACGTGACGCGGCCGCCGAAGTCCGCGATGAGCCTGGGGATGAACTCCGCGCCCGACGCCTGCTGGAAGTGAATCGCCGGGCCGGATCGCTGTACGGTGACGCCATACTTCGCCTCGATGTCCGCGCCCAGCGCGTCATCGCCAGCCACGATGATCGTGTCGCCGCCGATCGATCGCTTGAGCGCCGCGGGCGTGTCGATCGCCTGGATCTTGCCGTGATCGATGATGGCGATCCGGTCGCAGTTCTCCGCCTCGTCCATGTAGTGCGTCGTCATGAATACCGTCGTGCCGACTTCGTCGCGCAGCGCGCGCACGTGCCGCCAGATCGCGTTGCGCGTCTGGACGTCGAGCCCGAGCGTCGGCTCGTCGAGGAAGAGCACCTTCGGGTGGTGGAGCAGACCGCGGGCAATCTCGAGCCGCCGCTTCATGCCGCCGGAGAACGTCATGACGATCGACCCGCGCCGATCCGTCAGATCGACCATCTTGAGCACCTGGTCGGCGCGCTGGCGGTACACGTCGTTCGGCACGTCGTACAGCATCGCGTGAAACTTCAGGTTCTCGTCCGCGGTGAGCCGGTTGTCGAGCGACTGGTCCTGGAAGACGAGGCCGATCGACTGGCGCACCTGCGTCGGCTGGGTCGCGACGTCGTAGCCGGCGAGCGTCGCGCGCCCGCCCGTGGGTTTGAGGAGCGTCGCGAGCATCTTGATCGTCGTCGACTTGCCCGCGCCGTTGGGTCCGAGGAAACCGAAGATCTCGCGCGCGCCGACGCTGAAGCTCACGCCGTCGACCGCTTTGATCTCGCCGAAGGTTTTCGAGAGCTGATCGACCTGGATGATGTCGGGCATCAAAAGATGGCTCCGAGAAAAAGACAACGCCGGGAGTAGTTTTTGCATTTTCTGCCAAAACTACTCCCGGCGTTGTCTTTTCGTCTCGGGGATCCGTGAGGAGCGAGCCGATCAAAGCCGACCCCTGCGGCTTCGTCCGGTTCCGTTAGTCCATTAGGACTTCAGCCAGTCCGCCCGTCGAGCACTCGCTCGCCAAGCCTTAGCCCTGACGGCCCGCTCCTCCCGAACCCCCGAATACTACACTGCCGCCGCGGCCGGCTTCGAGGGCCGCCGTGCGGGATTTCCCAAGCGCCGCGCCTGGTCGTTCACCCGGCGGCACGCTTCGCGGAAGCGCGCGTCGAGCGACCGTGCGTCGGCGCCGGCCAGCGGCACCAGCCGCTGCCACGCTGTCTGTGCATCTTTCACGGTATCGGCCGCGGCGCGCCACTTGGCTTCTTCGCTCTGGCGCCCGCCCATCGCGTTGCTCGCGAGCGCGGACCGCAGCCGCGCGGCCAGCACCTCGGCCTGCGACTTGCCGGCCGGGGTCTCGGACACGCCGTTGAGCAGCCCCTCGACGCGCGTCACGAGCTTCTCGAGCCGCTGTCGGACCGCCGCCGGATCGAGATCCGTCCCGGCAAACGCGTCGGGCCAATGCGTCAGGATCTGCGAGAACGCGCTCTGCCACCGATCGGTGATGGGCTTCATCTCCGCGGCGGGAATTGGCACGCTCCGGTTCCACTGGGTGCGCAGCTGCTGGACGCGCTCGACGAGATCCTGCGGCGGCTGACCGCCGTTGGCGGCCGCCACGCCCTCGAGCTCGACGACGAGCGCCTCGCGCTCGGCGAGCTTGCCGACCATCGCGATCTGATGGCGGTTGTGGTACCGCTCAAAGAAGCGGTCCGCGGCGGCGCGGAAGCGGTTCCACACCACGTCGGACTTGTTGCGCCGCACGGCGCCGACCGTCTTCCACTCGGCCTGGAGCCGCTTGAGCTCCGACGAGGCCGCGTCCCAGTCGGTTGATTGCGCCAGCGCCTCAGCGCGCTCGCAGAGCGCTTCTTTCCTGGCCAGGTTCTCCGACCACGCCTTCTTGCGGCCGGCGAGGTCCTCACGGCGGCGCGAGAAGAAGGCGTTGCACGCGACGCGGAACCGGTGCGCGAGCTCGCGGCCGTCATCGCGCGGGACCGGCCCGAGCGCTTGCCAGTCCGCTTGAAGCGCCTGGAATCGTCCAGCGGCCTTGCCCCACTCGTTCGACTGGGCGAGCGCTTCGGCCTCCTCGACGATCGAAACTTTCTTCTGCAGGTTGCCGGCGCGCTCTTCGCGAAGCTTGTTGAAATAGGTCTCGCACCGGCTGCGAATGAAATCGGTGGCCGTGCGGAAGCGATCCCACAGCCGCTGCGCGGAATGGCGCGGCGCTTCGGCGGCTTCCTGCCACTTGGTGTGGAGCTCGCGCAGCGCGCGAGCCGTCGCGGCGAGGTCCGACGCTTTGCCGGCCTCTTCTTCGCTCTTCAGCGAGGCGACGATGGCTTCGGCCATCGCGATGAGCTGTTCCTGGCGTTGCGCGTTGGCGAAGCGGCGCCAGTCATCCATCTCGCGCAGCTCGCGCACGCGCGGTGCGACCTTCTCCTGCAACGCGCGCAGTTTGTTGGCGGCCTCGTCGATGTCGCGGGTCGTGTCGACGCGGCTGATCTCGTCGAGGCCCGCGTTGATGTCGCGCATCAGGCGATCGCCTTCGCGAAGCGTGACGCTCTCGGCTTCCGACGCGCGTCGCGCGCGCTCGGCCAGCCGCTGCAGGTGACCGACGACGTCCTGCTGGGCCTTGGCGACGGCGTCGCGTCGCGCGGCGTCGCGCGCGGCGAGCGCGGTCTCGACGCCGGCGAGCCTCGCGGTGAGGTCGTCCACCGGACGAAGACCTTCGGTCAACGAGGCGGTCAGGCCGCGTGCCTCCCGGCTAAGCGACTGCCAGCGAGCGGCGGCCGAGGCGCCGTCCGCATGGGTCGGCAAGCTCTCAGCCTCAGCGACGAGCGTTTCCAGCTTCGTGCGCATTTCCGCCAGCACGGCGCGCATTTCGTGCCGTTTGCGGCACGCGGCCACCGCCAGAGCGAACCGCTCAGCCAGTCGGTCGGCCTCCGGGCCATTACCAACGAGAGGCAGAAGGGATCGCCACTCTTCTTCGATCGGAACCAGCTGCTCGAGCGCATCGTCGCCCTCGAGCGTCTCGACGCGCGCGCAGAGGGCCACGCGCGTTGCGATGGCCTCGGCGCGCTGACGCGCGCGATCGGCCGCTTCGTCGGCTTCACGCTCGCGGCGCGCGATGGCATCTCGCACGAGCGCCGTGCCACGGCTGAAGCGCTCGGCCTCCGCCGCATCGTCGCTCGCGAGCGTCTGCCATTCGTCCGACAGACGCGCGAGCTCGGCGTTCGCCGTCGCGACATCCGTAACGTCGGCGAGGCGGTCAATCGCGTCGAGCACGGCGGCCCGCTGAAGGCGACGTTCCTCGTCGGCGGCGCGGCGCGCGGCTTCGGCTTCTTCGATTTCCTGAATGAGCGCGCGGGCGCGCTTGCTCACGGCTTTCTGCTGCGCGTGCGACTCCACGGACTTGAGCAACGCGAGATCTTTGTTATCCGCCGTCGCGCGCTCGAACGCCGCCAGCGCGACCTCGCGGTGCTCGGCGTGCTCGGCGACCTCGACGATCGCCTCGTGGCTGTTCAGGCGATCAAGGGCCGCGCGGGCCGCCGCCTCGTTCTTGGCATGGCGGGCGACGCTGCCGAGCGAGCGTTCGTCGGTCAGCCGCGAGAGCGCGTCCGCCCGGACCGAGTCGCGGGCCTCGCTCTTGGCGATGGCCGCGAGCCGGCGTTGGTCGGTCAGCGCACGCGCTGCGAGGAGCGCCGTCGCCTCGTCGGTGTCGGGCGAGGTCGCAAACCCGGCGAGCCGGTCCGCCGCGCGGTCGCGCGTTTCGGCGTCGGACTCGGCGGCGACGACACGCCCGAGCGCCGCCGGGTCGGTGACCTTGGCCACCGCTGCGCGACGAACTTTGACGTCCGGATCGGCTTCCGCGAGCTGTGCCAGTTCGACCTGGTCCTCGAGGTCACGTACGGCCTCGATCCGCATGAGCGGGTCGGGACTCTTCCAACGGGGTTGCGGCTTGAGCTTGTCTAGAAGACCCATATGCACAGGGGCTCCTAAACCATAAGGAAAGAACGTGCCGTACCAGCGCACGGGGCCGCATGATCACTATTGGCATATTGCCCCTTCTGGCTCAACCAATTAGAGAAAGTCTGCCTCAGGCATGTTTCCGGCGGATCTCCCCCGGATCCAGTGGCCCGAATCAGAAATCCAAGGAGCGGTTTTGGGGTCAGACCGGGGTGAGACCCGTTAGACCAGTTCCTCCAGCCGGCTGACCAGCCCGTTGAGCTGATCGACGACGGCGAGGACGGTGGACGGCTCGCTCAAATCGACGCCGGCGCGCTTGAGCAGCGCCATCGGATGGTCGCTGCCGCCGGCCGAGAGCAATTCGACGTACCGCTCGCGCGCTTTCGCCTGGCTGGCCTCCGAACCCTCGGAGATCTCGCGGGCGAGGCGGGCCGCCGACGCGAAGCACGTCGCGTACTGGTAGACGTAGTACGGCGTGTTGAAAAAGTGCGGGATGCGCGCCCAGGTGATCGCCGTCAGGTCTTCCATGTCCACGGCGTCGCCGTAGTACGCGTCGAAGCGCTCTTTGTAGAGCGCGTTGAGCACCTCGGACGTGACGGGCTCGTCCTGCTCGACGAGCTGGTGGGCGGCCAGCTCGAAGTCGGCGAACAGCACCTGCGTGTAGAACGTGCTCGTGATGTTGTCGATGGCGTGCTGCAGCAGCACCATGCGTTCGTCGCGCTCGGTCACCGACGACAGCCAGTGCTCGAGGAGCAGCGCTTCGCTCAAGGTCGACGGCACCTCGGCGATGAAAATCGTGTAGTCCGAATACACGAACGGCTGCTGCTCGTGCGACAGCATCGTGTGCATCGAGTGGCCCATCTCGTGCGCCAGCGTGAACACGTCGTCGAGCGTGTCGGCCCAGTTGAGCAGCATGTACGGGTGAACGCCGTACACGGGCGCCGAGTACGCGCCGCTGCGCTTGCCGTCGTTTTCGTAGACGTCGATCCAGCGCTCCCGGAAGCCACGCCACATGCGCGCCTGGTATTCCTTGCCGAGCGGCGCGACGGACTCGACGATCCGCGCGAGCACCTCGTCGTAGCTGTAGCGGCGATCCCAGTCGATGATCGGGATCGAGAAATCGTACGGGTGGTATTTGTCGAGCTTGAGCGCGCGGCGGCGGAGGCGATGGTAGCGGCGCAGCGGCTCGACGCCGGCGCGCGTGGTCGCGATCAGGTTGTCGACGACCGAGCGCGGGATGTTGTTGCCGTGCAGCGCGCCGTCGAGCGTCGTCTTGTAGCCGCGCGCGCGGGCGTGAAACCAGTCGCGCTGGCAGATGCCGTGGTAGAGGGTCGCGTAGGTGTTGAGCGACTTCTCGTACGTGCCATAGTGCGACAGAAACGCCTGGCGGCGATCGGCCTGGGTCCGGTTGGTCGCGAGGACCGCGCGGTACTGGCCGTAGGACATCGTGATCGTCTCGCCGGTGCTGAGCGTGACCTCAGGGAATTTCGCGTCCGCGGTCGAGAGCGCGAGGTACGCCTCGCCCGGCGCGCCCGACAGGCGCGACGACAGCGACATCAGCCGCTCGCCCTGCTCATTGAGCACGTGCTCCTGCTGCCGGAAGATCTCTTCGATCGCGAAGCGGTAGACGCCGAGGTCGGTGTTGGTATCGAGCCACTGCTTCACCGTGGCGTGCGGGATCGTCAGCAGCTCGGGGCTGAACCACGACGTCGCTTCCTGCCACCGCGCCATCAGCGCCTGGACCTGCTGGCGCCGCGCGTTCACGCGGTTGTCGCGCTGGTCCTCGTCGTACTTCAGCGACGGATAGAAATAGACCTTGTAGGCGAGCTGCCCGAGCGCGTCATTGAGCTTGTAGGCGGCGAGCAGCCGATCGGGCCCCTGTCCGAGCGTGCCTTTCAGCGCGGCGTACTCGCCGATGCGCTGTTCGAGCTCGACGCGCGCGCGCTCCCACGTCTCCCAGTCGGTGTAGATGTCGTCCAGGTTCCACTTGTGGCCGTCGTCGATCTCGACGCGGTTGCGCGGGCGTGCAGTGGCTGTGGGAGTCACCTAATGATCATATCAATCGCGCGCAAGGCGCAGCATGCTGCCTGATGGTAAGGCAACTTTATTGCCGCCCCAAAACATTGGCCTTTAGGCCAGCATCCGTACAGATTTGCGTGACCCTGGTATCTGGGGGTCAGTATTGAAATGGCCGCGCGCACGCGTTTGTGATCGCCGATCGGATCCGGCAGCGCGGCGAGCGCCGATCGTAAAGAACAATCCGCCCTCGCGACCGAGGGTCCGCATCCAGCCTAGCTGCGCGAACCAGCCTTCGAACCTCCAGTTGTCCTCGGCGGGGGCGAAGAGGTCGCTCGACTCGTCGCCCCACACCGCGCTTGGATAAGTTCGCAGGTACTCGACGTCGTTTTCCGCAAACCAGTGCTGTACGTCCGCAATGGTGTGCGTGTGTTCCTCCGGATGGCGGTACTGGTCGCGGAGCCATGCTTCCCGCCGCCCCGCATCCTGTCCTCGATCGCGCAGCACCGGATCGAAGGGCACCACACGGTAGCCAGACAGCCGCGCCACGATCTTGCGGGCGCGCGACGGCACGCGCGCGAACCTGTTGTAGAGCCCGACGACGATGATGCCGCCGGGCCGCGCGAGCGTCGCCACGGCCGCGAACGACCGCCGCGGATCGGGTGTGTGGTGCAACACGCCCGACGAGTAGACGACGTCGAACGCGCCACGCGCCAGGCCAGGCCGCCGCAGATCTGTCTCGACAAACCGGACTCGGTCGATCCCGAACCGCGCCGCGGCCGCCGCACCCATCACGAGCGATGCGCGCGTCAGGTCGGCGCCCACGACCATGCGGCCGGCGTGCGCGAGGTACAGACAGAGCTGTCCTGTGCCGCACCCGATATCGACGACGCGCGCGTCTGGAGGTATCGCCCGATCGAGCAACCGCGTGAACGCGTGTCGCTCGGCCTTCGCGCGCAGCGAGTCGAGGCTCTCCCTGGCCGGATACCCGGGGAATGGCGCGGCGTCATAGAACGCTCGAACGGCGTCCGTGCGCGCGTCGGCCGGAAGCCGGAGATTCAGGACGCCGTCGACTTCATCGAAGCGCGCGCCGCAACGGCCACACACCCACGTCGCCTGGAGCGCGCCGCCGCACGCCGGGCATGCGAGGAGCTCCGAAAAGGCGGACATGCCACCAGGCTCAGAAGATCGCGTAGATGAACGGCGCGAGCGCTTCGACCGTCGCCGCGACGATCAGCACGAGCCCGAACAGACACAGGAACACCGCCAGCGGCACGAGCCAGCGCGAGCCGGAGTCACGCCGCCAGAGGCCCCGGGCCAGATCGGCAATCGATCCGCCCACGGTCGAGAGCAGGATCGCGCGCCGCCTGATCCCTCCACGTTTCTTGATCATGCGACCTCCATCTTCGCGGACCGCTCGGCCGTCGCGCGCTTGGTCACGCGGACGCGGTCGGCCACGAGCACATCGATGGCCGCGCGCCTGAACGTCGAGTAGCCCTCGAGCGCGCCGTTGACGATCGGCTCGCCCGCGATGTTGAACGACGTGTTGAGGAGCACCGGGACGCCGCGTCGGCGCCCGTACGCCTCGAGCAGCGCGTGCAGGCGCGGCGCCATGTCGCGCTCGAGCACCTGCACCCGCGCCGATCCGTCCACGTGCGTGACGGCCGCCAGCTGCGATCGCCACTCGGCGCGAACCGGAAACACGCCAGACATGAAGCGGGCGAGGCGCGCTCCGCCGACGGGCAACTCGAAGAAGCGATCGGCGGCCTCGGCCGGGACGACCGGTGCGAACGGACGGAAGCCTTCGCGGTGCTTGATGTCGCGGTTGAGCCGGTCGCGCATGTCGCGCGAGTGAGGTGCGGCAAGCAGGCTGCGGTGGCCGAGCGCGCGCGGGCCAAACTCGCACGCGCCGTCCATCCACGCGACCAGGCGGCCAGCGGCGAGATCGTCGGCCGTCCGTTCGATGAGCGCGACGTCGTCGAGCTCGTCGACCGTCTGATCGTCCTCGCGCGCGGCGCGCGCCAGGTGCCCGGCATCCACGGCCGGACCCCAGAAGGGGTGATCGGGCAGGTCGCGGTCCGGGCGCTTGAAGTAGATGCGGTCCGCATAGAGCGCGGCGCCGAGCGCGCAGCCCGCGTCGCCAGGCGCAGGCGGAACGAAGACGCGATCGAACCCGGACTCGGCGAGGATCCGCGCGTTGGCCACGCCGTTGAGCGCGACGCCTCCGCCGAAGCACAGATCCGACAGGCCGGTCTCGCGGTGGAGCGCCGCCGCGAGGTCGACGAGCGTGTCTTCGAGCACGCGCTGGACGCTTGCGGCGCAGTCGGCGAAACGCCGGCCTTCCGGCGTCTCGACGTCAATCGGCTCGTACGGCGCACGAGGTGGCCCGAAGAGGTCGAGGAAACGCGACGAGTACGACCGGCGGCCCGTCGTGTGGAACTCGAAGTACTCGGGGACGAGCGCGAACGCACCGTCGGGCGTCCGGCGAATCACTCGCTGAACGCGATCGACCATCGTCGGCTGCCCGTAGGCGGCCAGGCCCATCACCTTGTACTCGTCTTCGTTCACGGCGAAGCCGAGGTGCGCCGTGAATGTCGAGTACAGCATGCCGAGCGAATGCGGGAAGCGGATCTCGCGGCGGAGTGTCAGATCCGCCGCGTCGGCGCGCCGCTCGCCGGTGCCGGTCGTGACCGTTGCCCACTCGCCCACGCCGTCCGCCGTGAGCAGGGCCGCTCGCCGCACGGGCGCGGTAAAGAAGGCCGCGGCCGCGTGCGCGTCGTGGTGCCTGGTGAACAGAATCTTCGTCCGAGGGACGCCCAGGTGCGACGCGATGATGCCGCGCGCCCAGATCTTTTCCCCGAGCGAGTTCTTCATGGCCATCGGAAAGCTTCGCCACGAGCGCGGGAACGCGCGCAGGGTGCTCGTGAGGATCCGCGCGAACTTCAGCATGCTGCGCTCGTAGAACACGACCGCGTCGAGGTCCTCGGGCTCGAGCCCGCCTCGCTCCAGGCACCACTCGATAGCGCCCAGGGGAAAGCTCGCGTCGTGCTTGCGTCGCGACAGTCGCTCCTCCTGCACCGCTGCGACCGGCACGCCGTCGACGACAAGCGCGGCAGCGGCGTCGTGGTAGTGCGCGGAGATGCCGAGAATTTTCACGTCAGTACTGGCTCGTCGGCGAGTTGTCGCGGCCGCCGGAAATCGCCTGCCAGCCGGCAGACGCCCGGCGCTCGGCGCGTTTGGCGGCCCACGCGAACGGCCCCAGCACGACGAAGTAGATGCCCGTGAGCAGGGCGTCGCCGATGACCGACGCGACGACGGCCATGGCGCGCAGGTAGCGCTTCCAGAGCCGGCTTGCGCGCGCCGCCCACACGCGGCGCCGGCACGTCTCCGGCGACACGCGGTTGAGCTGCGCGTAGCTGTAGTTCATGTGGAACACCTCGTCGCGCAGGATCTCCTCGAAGATCGCGCGCGTCTCCGCGTCGTCCGCCACACAATCGCGATAGATCTCGAAGCGGCCGGCAGCGGCCTTCTCCGCGACGTGCAGAAACGCGAGGAGGCGCGGATCGGACTCATCCTCGACGCGCAGATCGTCGAGCCCGTGGCCGCCCGGCAGCGGTGTGCCGTTGAAGAACGTCGTTGCCGGCCCCGCGCGCGTTCGAAGCAGCGCCTGCCCGCGTTGCCGGAACAGATCGCCGTGATGCAGCTCGTCGATCGCGTGCTCGAGATACAGGCGGCGCAACAGAGGATCGGGCGTGATCTCGGCCGCGCGCAGGATGTCCCGGCCGCCGTCGGTTTCGACTTCGCCGAACAGCAGCAGCTTGCGAATGCGACGATCGGGATCGCTCCACACCCAGCGGTGGACCGGTCCAAGGATCCGATCCCACCTCGTCGAGCGATGGAGGCCGGACATATGTGGCTCTTGGCCCTAGCATATCCTCGGAGCTATGGCCGTGTCCGAGCGATTGACCCAGTTGTTGGGCGTGGGTCTCATCGCGCTCGCGATCGTCACGAATGAGTCGTGGCTCGATCGTCACATCCTGCCGTCGTTCTATCTGATGCGGACGTGGTACGTCGCGCTCGAGTCAGCCGTCCGCCTCTCGATGTTCCTCGCCGGCGCAACGCTGATCGTGTTCGCGCGGCCGCGCCTCGGCCGTGCGTCCCAGCGTCATCCAGGCAGCGTCGTTCGTGTTGTGGGTGCGGCGGTGCTGGCGATCGTCGCCGGCGCGCTCGTCCTCCGCTGGGCGCATCCATCAAGCGAGTGGCTGCTCTCCGGCGTCGAACCGCGGCGTCAGCCGGACGCGCGGCTCGGATGGACCTTCGTGCCCAATCGCGCGAGTCAGCGGACGGTCGCCGGCAGGACGATCACCTACGCGTTCGATTCACTCGGCGCGCGCGTGCGAAGCATCGACGAACCAGTCGATCCGGATCGGCCGACGATGATCTTCATCGGCGAATCAGTGATGTTCGGCGAGGGGCTCCTGTGGGAGGAGACCATCCCGGCGCGCGTCGGGGCCGCGGCCGGCGCGCAGACGGCCAACCTCGCCGTCCACGGCTACGCGAGCGATCAGGCGTACCTCCGCCTCGAACAGGAATGGCCGCGATTCCGCCAGCCGATTGCGGTGGTGTCGCTGTTCATGACGGCCCTGCTCGGCCGCAACCTGGACGAGAACCGCCCGCACCTCGGGCCCGGTCTCGTCTGGATGGCGCCGATCGATCGCGGCCGGCTCGTGTCACTCGCCGAGTTGATTGTCCCGTTCCGCCGCACGTCGACCGTCGAGCGCGGCATTGCCGTCACGCAGGAGGTTCTCCGAGCCACGGTGGCGCTCGCGCGTGCCCGGGGCGCGACGCCCGTCATCGTCGTGCCGCAGTTGAACCGGGAAGACGATGGCGAGCGGACGCTGCGGCGGCGGATTCTCGACGAGGGTGGCGTGCCGTACGTGTTCGTCGAATTGGACGAGGGCTGGCGGCTGCCGGGAGAGCTGCATCCCAACGCGCGCGCCGCGGACGCGATCGCGTCGGCGGTAACATCACGATTGCGCGGACAGTGAGAGCGCGGCGGCGATGGTCACCGGTCCAGACGGACGACGAGTCCTTCGTGTGGAGCCAAGCGGATTGATCGCCCGGCACGCTGGCCGTCCCGCGCGCGATTCGTGCCGACGGCGATCGTCCCGGCGATCTCGACTTCGTCCGGAGAGAAGTCCGTTGGCGTATCGCTGAGATTCAACGCGACGAGAAATGTGGGCTGGCCGGCCAGCCGCCGCGTGTAGCCCAACACCGCGCCGGTCGACGGCAGTGCCGCGTACGATCCCACCGCGAGCGTCGGCGCCGCGCGACGCAGCGCGAGCAACCGGCGATGGAGCGCGAGCACGGAATCCGGGTCGTTCAACGCGGTGTCGACGTTGAGCGTCTGCCAATCCGACACGAGCGGCAGCCACGGGCGGCCCGAGGTGAAGCCGGCGTTCGTGCGAGCGTCCCACGGCATGGGACTGCGCTCGGGATCGCGCCCGAGGCCGTGGCCGGGCTCCTGTTTCTCGAGCGGATCCTGCGCGAGCGCGAGCGGTACGACCGCATCCGGAAGGCCGAGCTCGTCGCCATAGTAGATCGTCGGCGTCCCGCGGAGCGTCAACAGCAGCATCGTCGCGACGCGCGCGAGATCTGGCCCGAGGCGCGTGACCACGCGGTGCTGATCGTGATTGCCGAGCACCCAGTCCGGCCACGCGCACGCCGGGAGCGCCGCTTCGTACTTCGCGATCAGATCCGCGAGCTTCGGCGCCTCCCACGTCGCGTCGAAGAGCTGAAAGTTGAACGGCAGCTGCGTCTCGTCGCAGGTCGCGCCATAGTACGAGACGAGGCGGCCGAGCGATCCGAGGAGCTCGGCGACGAGCACCCGATTCGGAAACTCATCGAACACCTGTCTCATGCGCCGCACGAGCGCGTGCGTGTCCGGCTGATCGGCGGTGCGCGTCCACGTCAGCGCGAATGCCGGCAGCATGCCCGGACGAAAGTTCGGGTTGGCGGGGTTGTCCCGCAGCTGATCGTCCTCGAGCAGCAGCCAGATCGTGTCCACGCGGAAGCCGTCGACGCCGCGGCCGAGCCAGAAGCGGATCACGTCGAACATCGTCTGCTGCACGTCCGCATTGCGCCAGTTGAGGTCCGGCTGTTCTTTCAAAAACGCGTGGTAGTAGTACTGACCCGTCGCCTTGTCGAGCGTCCAGGCAGGGCCGCCGAAGACGGCGACCCAGTTGTTGGGCGGCCCGCCCCGCGGCCCGGGATCGCGCCACACGTACCAGTCGCGCTTCGGGTTGTCACGCGATTTGCGCGACTCGACGAACCACGGATGCTGGTTCGATGTGTGATTCGGCACGTAGTCGAGCAGCACGCGAAGGCCGCGCGCGTGCGCGGCGGCCACGAGCGCGTCGAAATCCGCCATCGTGCCGAAGCGCGGATCGATGTTCGTGTAGTCCGAAACGTCGTAGCCGAAGTCGGCCATCGGCGACGGAAAGATCGGCGAGAGCCACAAAGCGTCCACGCCGAGGTCTTTGAGATAGTCGAGCCGGCTCGTGATGCCCTTGAGATCGCCGACGCCGTCGCCGTTGCTGTCCTGAAACGAGCGCGGATAGATCTGATAGATGACGCCGCGCTGCCACCAGGGATTGGGCGGCGATGTGAGCGCGGCGCCTTGCTGCGGCGGCGCGGAACAGGCGGCCGACGCTACGACCAACGCGGCGCCGAGAAGCGACCGGGCGTGACGTGGCATGGCCCGGGCGGATTATAGGCATGAAGGTCGTGAAGGAAATGAAGCGCATGAAGAAAGGCGACGGCTGCGCGGCGTCGATCTGACGGCCGCGGAGGCGGCCCCGGCGATTGGGTGGCGAAGGCCGGAAACAGGAGCGACATCGATCGTTGGCGCTCTTGTTGTCCGGCCTTCGTCACCCAATCGCGCCCGGCTTAGCCGGGCAGTCAGATCGACGCCGCACCGCCGTCGCCCCTTCACGTCCTTCATTGCCTTCATGATCTTCATGCCAAAATGTCGTCCGTGCCAGGCCTGTGCCGTCCGCGCGTGTGCCTTGCGGTGGCGCTCCTCGCGCTCGCGTCCTGCGCGCGCGAGTCGCTGCCGAAGTACAAGGATCCGAACCGGCCGATCAAGGCACGCATCGCCAACTTGCTCTCGCGCATGACGCTCGAGGAAAAGCTCGCGCAGATGCAGGCGATCTGGCGGCCGAAGATCAAGATTCAGGACGAGGCCGGACGATTCGATCCGGCGCATGCGCCAGAGGTGCTCGGGCACGGCCTCGGCGAGTTCGCGCGGCCGAGCGAAATCGCGAGCACGCCGAACGGCCCGCGGCTGCGCACGGCGCGCGAGGAAGCCGAGTTCGTCAACGCCGTGCAGCACTGGGTGTTGGAGCACACGCGACTGGGCATTCCCGTGATGTTTCACGACGAGGCGCTGCACGGTTTTGTTGCGCTGCACGCGACGTCGTTTCCCGTGCCGATTGCGCTCGCGAGCAGCTGGGACCCGTCGCTTGTCGAGCGAGTGATGGGCGCCGCCGCGTTCGAAGCGCGCGCCCGCGGCTCGCAACACGTGCTCGCGCCCGTCATCGATCTCGGGCGCGACCCGCGCTGGGGACGATTCGAGGAAACGTACGGCGAAGATCCGTATCTCGTCGGCCGTCTCGGCGTCGCGGCCATCCGCGGCTATCAAGGCGACAAGATCCCGATCGGTCCGCACAACGTCCTCGCCACGCTCAAACACTTCGCCGGCCACGGATCGAACGAAGCCGGCGTCAACGCCGCCCCGAGCCTCGTTCCGGAGCGCCTGCTGCGCTCGGAGCTGCTCGCGCCATTCGAAGTGGCGGTCAAGGAAACCGACGTGCTCGCGGTCATGCCGAGCTACAACGAAGTCGACGGCGTGCCGTCGCACGCGAACCGCTGGCTGCTCGAAGACGTCCTCAGGCGCGAGTGGGGATTCCAGGGCGCGGTGGTCTCCGACTACTTCGGTATCCAGCAGCTCGTGAGCCGCCAGAAAGTCGCGGCCGATCTCGCTGACGCCGCGGTTCAGTCGCTCAACGCCGGCGTGGACATCGAGCTGCCCGACGGCAATGCGTTCCTGCAGCTCGAAAAGGAGATCAAGGACGGCCGCGTGACGATGGCGCGCATCGATCAAGCTGTGTCGCGCATCCTTGAAATGAAGATGGCGGCGGGCCTCTTCGAGCATCCGTACGTCGACGTCGATGAGGCTGAGCACGCCGTGAACATGCCGGATCATCGCGGCCTCGCGCTCGAGGCGGCGCGGCGTTCGATCGTGCTCCTCGAAAACCGCAATCACGCGCTCCCGCTCGATCGGGCGAAGCTCAAGACGCTGGCCGTGATTGGTCCGAATGCCAAGGGCGTGCGGCGCGGCGGCTATTCTGCCGACCCCGGCCGTGGCGTGGATGTCTTCTCCGGCATCACCGACGCGGCGGGACCCGGCGTGAAGATCGTCTACTCCGAGGGCGTGCGGATCACGGAAGCCGATCCGAACTGGGACAAAGACGAAGTCGTGATGGGCGATCCGGTGAAGAATCGCCAGCGCATTCGGGACGCCGTCGCCGTCGCGCGCGCCGCGGACGCGATCGTCCTGGCCATCGGCACGAATGAGTCGACCGCGCGTGAAGCATGGACCGACGACCACCGGGGCGACGTTGCGGATCTCTCGCTCACGAGTCAGCAGGACGAGCTCGCCGACGCGTTGATCGAGACGGGCAAACCTGTGATCGTCGTGCTGGTCAACGGCCGGCCGCTCGCGATTCCACGCATCGCCGACCACGCGTCCGCGATTGTCGAAGCGTGGTACGTCGGCCAGGAAGGCGGCACGGCGATCGGTGAGGTCCTGTTCGGCGACGTGAATCCCGGCGGCAAGCTGCCGGTCACGATTCCGCGATCCGTCGGCCAGTTGCCCGTGTACTACAATCGTCGCCCGACCTCCTACCGTCCGTACCTCGACATGACCCGCGAGCCGCTCTGGCCGTTCGGGTACGGCTTGAGCTATACGACGTTCTCGATTTCAGATCCCACGGTCACGCCCGCGTCGATCACGCCGGATGGCCACGTGACCGTCAGCGTTGACGTGGCCAATACGGGCACACGCGACGGCGACGAAGTGGTGCAGCTCTACCTTCACGATGTCGTCAGCTCAGTCACCCGGCCGGTGCTCGAGCTTCGCGGCTTCAAGCGTGTGACGCTCGCGCCGGGCACGCGCCGTACCGTGTCATTCACGATCGGTCCGGACGCACTCTCGCTCATCAACCGGGAGATGCGGCGGGTCGTCGAGCCCGGCCGGTTCGAAATCCTTGTCGGCGCCAGTTCCGCTTCGCTCAAGAAAGCCACGCTCGACGTCGTCGCGCGCTGACTACGGAGATGGCGACTTCGGCTGACATTTGGAGGTCAGGAGGCGGCCTTCGGAGTTGTACGTGCCTGTCCACCGGACGCAGTACTGGTCCTGCACTGGCCCGAGGGCGGGTGCGCCGCTCGGATCGAAGTGCGCGACCTCCGTCAGATTGCCTTGATCGTCGTAGGCGTACCGCGTCGCATGCTGATACTGGCCCCGGAACCTGGCCAGTGCGTTGCCCACACCGAAATAACGTCGTTCGATCCACCGGCCGCGGTCGTCGTAGCGATCGACGACACGGTGGGCTCCGGTGCCCGTTGAGACCGTCGGCGAGCCGTCGACGGCGAAGAAGGCTCTCTCAGTCGCGTGTCCGTAAGCATCGTACTTCGTGGCGAGCTTCGCAAACCCTCCGTCCACCCGAACCGGATGCTCGTGCTCATCGAGGTAGATGAGCTCGACGACTCGGCCGTACACGTCGGTCCGCTCCGCAATTGCGTAGTAGCCGCCAGGCATACGAAGGCTGTGATCCGACGTGTCGAAGTACGCGGTCGTCTCTTCCCGGCCGCGGGCATCGTAGCGTTTGACTTCGTGCGCCCAACCGGCCGGGCACAGGACCAGGCCGCCGCTCGAGCCGAAGTAGCTCGCTTCCAGCAGTCTGCCCTGAGCGTCGAGCGTGAGTGTCTGGCGCGCGTACCCGCCGCGCGTCGGGTCGGATGAATACCAGAGGTTGAGCGCGGGCTTGCCGTCGGGACCCAGATACTCGTACTCAATCACCTCGCCGCGGCGATCGTACCGCATGCGCGCGGTGGCGTAGCCGCTCTGGTGGGCGACCGGTTGGCCGTCAACACCGAAGAACTGTCGCTCGATCTCGTGTCCCGCCGCATCGTAGCTGGAGGTCCAGCCGGCTACGCCGCTCTTGGCCTGGGCGGGTGCGCCCGTCACGTCGAAATACGCGACGCGCGTACGCCGGCCAAACGCGTCGTACTGCGGCCGCCAACCGGCGTATTCATCCAGGCTCCTGACGTGCTCGCCGCGGAGCCCGAAATACGCGACCTCGATGCGATTGCCGGAAAGATCGTAGGTCGCCGTCCACGCGGCGTAGCCGTCCGGCCCCTTCATCGGTCGGCCGTTCACGTCGAAGTAGGCCTCTCGAACGAGGTTGCCGTTCACGTCGTACTCGCGCTTGACCCCGGCGTAGGCGAGGGCCCGCGCGCCCTTGTTGAGGCCCTCGCGATCGTCATCGCCAGCGATGACGATGCGCTGGCCGTCCGTGCCGAAATACGTCCGGGCGGTCTGGTTGTTGTGCGCGTCGTATTCGAGGACTGTTCGGCTATGGCCGTCGTTGGTCGCCACCGGCTGACCGTCGACACCGAAGTACGCGTCCTCAATATCGTTGCCGCGATCGTCGTACCGATGAACGATGCGACTGAAGCCGTTGGCGCCGATCACCGCATGGCCGTCGGCGTCGAGGAACGACTCCTCGAGCAGGTTGTCACGGGCGTCGTACTTGTACCGGGTCACGGCCGTACCGGCGTTATTCGGTCCGACCTTGCCGTCCAAGTCCAGGCACGTTTCCTCAATCAGGTTGGCGCGATCGTCGAACGCCTCGCGCCGGCCGTGACAACCCCTGACGAGCGCCGGCCTGTCCTCCGCATCCCAGTATCGCTCCTCGGCGATGTTGCCCCGGTCGTCGTATTTACGGGCGATGCGAGAGTAACCGTCCTTGTGCAACGTCGGCCGATCGTGCTCGTCGAAGAACGCCAGCTCGAGCTGGTTCCCGTATTGATCATATTTGGCACGCGCCTTCGACCACCCGTCCTTCATGGTGGTCAGGGCGCCCGTCGCGTCGGTGGCGATGTACTGGACCGGGTTACCGAGGTCATCGAGCGTCATGCCCAATCCGGCGTTGCCAGCCTCGTCGATCATCGGCTTGCCGTCCGGGCCGATGGAGATCATCTCGAGGATGCGTCCTTGTCGGTCGAGGGTGTAGCGGCGGCCAAACGCCTGGTCGAGGCCCGCCCTCGGCTCGCCTAACGCGTTGCGGTAAGTGACCAGCGCCTCGTAACCCTCCGGCGAGTGCTCTATCCGGACATAGCCGCCTGCGCCGTAGCCTTTCGTCTGACGGGGATAGCCGTCTGCCCCCACAAAGTGCGCCAGCCGCACATGAACTTCCCCCGCGTCGGGCGCGTAGATGAACCCCCAGACACGCTGGCCGCTGGCGTCGTACGCTTCTTCGTGGGCGACGTGGCCATGGTCGTCGTACAGAAACGTCCATTTGACCTCGCGGCGCTGCGCGATCGACTCCGATTCGCCCAGGTACGTGCCGATGGAGTGCTTCGTCGTCAGTCGAATCTGGTTGTCGACGGCCTCCGCGCGCCGCACGTGTCCAAACCACCCGGCCCTGACAATGCGAATCGACCAGGGCCGGTGTCGGACTTGTTGGATGGACAGGGCGCCGATCCCCTTCGGCACGCCCTCGACCTTGACGTACGAGTTGAAGTACGTCGAGGACTCGCGCACCCACCCGAGCCAGTAGCCAAGGAATCCCGCCAGAATGGCGACGATGATCGCGCCGAGGGTCATCGACACCCGGCGGGCGCGGCGCAGCTCGCGACGGCGGGCGTTCTCGGCCTCCCGGTCGCGCGCTTGTTGCGCCACGTCGCTCTCGGTCAGGAACGTCATCGCGCGGGCGAAGTCGCCGGGCTGTCCGTATCGCGAGGCCCACGCCTCGGTGGGAGCGACGCGCTCTCTCCAGCGCACAGCGCGCGCGAGGTCCGGATTGCCCCAGAGGCCCGCCTGCCCTGCCTCCCACAACGCGGCGGTGTCGCGTAGGCGGGCGTACATCCTCGACGAGTCCGTTTCGTCCTCGACCCAGGCGGAGAGTTTTTTCCATTGGCGAATCAAGCTCTCGTGTCCGATGTCGATGAGCGAATCGGCGGTGAGGGGCCCCTGGAGCGGCGTGAGGAAGCAGCGCCCCTCGCGGCGAAACGCAGCGATGACCGCCGCGACTTCGGTCTCGGTGGCGCCTGCCACGCGGGCGATGTCGCCGAGCCGCGCCGGCGCGCGGGTGTCCCGCTTGCCGGAGGCCCGCTCGGTGAGGCGCTGGAAAATAACTTTGGCGAGCCGCTGTTGGTCCGCCGAGAGCTCGTCCATCACCTCGTCGGCGTGATCTGAGAGCGCGCGCGGGAGCCCACCGAGCCGATCGTAGTCGGTGCCGGTGAGCATGATCCTCGCCGAGGAATCGGGCGGCGGCGGATGCGTCCGCTGAAACCACATCCGCATCAGAGCATGCTGCAGCAACGGCAACTGGTCGGGATCGGGGCCGAAGTCGTTCAGCAGGCGGTTGACGAGCGCGCCGTCGATCTCGCCTCCGAATACGCGCGCGGGCCCTTTGATGGCCAGCGCGCATTCCTCACGCGTCAGGCGCGGGATGAGGTACGCGCTGCGGTTGATCGCCTCCGGCAAATCGCGAAAGAGCGAGCAGTCGCCGAGGTAATCCGATCGCATCGTGAGGATGACGTAGACGGGCACCGCGCTCGACACGGCCGTGGCCAGGAGCAGCGCCACGAAGGCGTCCGCCTCTTCCGGATCGCCCTGAGACCGGAACCGAAACACCTCTTCGAACTGATCTACGAGCAGGAGCAGATTCGCGTCGCGGCACAGGTTGCCCTCGGTCACGATTTCGATGAGGCCCAATGGGCCGCGGCGCAGCGCGGCCTCGACGTACAGCGGCGCATCGGGCTGGTTGGCGCGCTCACGGCCGAGCAGCGCCGGAGCGAGCAGACTGTCCGCGAGGCGGCGCATCGGCCGATCGCCGGGCCGCATGAGCGCGACGCGCCAGCGCGAGCCCGCCTCGGACATGAAACCCGTCTCGAGCGCGGCGATGAGGCCGGCACGGACCAGCGACGACTTGCCGCATCCGGACGGACCGATCACGGCGAGAAAGCGGTTCTGCTGGAGCTTCGCGAGCAACTCGTCCGTCTGCCGCTCGCGACCGAAAAAGATGTCGGACTCCTCGACCTCGAAGGGGCGCAAACCAGGGTACGGCGCCGTGCTGAACGTCGGGCCGGATGGCGTGCTGGAGGAGGACGGGGAGGGCATGGACATGGGATCCGTCTCTACTTCTGCAGCGTGGCGAGGAATCGGCTGAGCGCCGTCGGATCCGTGCCGGTCCGGCAGTTGACCGTAAAGAGGTTCGGAATGGCCACGGCCAGATCCTCCTTCGTGGCCGGCGGTCCCTCGTAGACGGCGAGGGCGGCGAGAGGTCGGTCGCGCTGACTGATGATCTTGCGACCCTGCCGCAGCTGCGTCCGTACCCACTGCGCGCTGCTGGCCCCATAGATGAGCAGCACGCCATCGCAGTTGCTGAGGTTTTCCTCAAGGTCGCGTCGGACGTCCTCGGGCGTGCCGTTGGCGAGCGGCCAGTAACACTCGATCTGCTGCTCGCTGAGCGCGCTCGCGACGCTCTGCGCGAGCGGCAGGTCCTGCGAGTCGGCGTTGACGAACACCATCACGCTCGACCGCTTGGGCCGCGCGACCTCCGGGACGCGCCTGGCTTCTTCGAGCACGGCTCGCTTGAACTCCTCCATGCCGCAGGCGCGCGCCGTTTCGAGCACCGCACGATGATCGGGATCGCGAACCGTGTCGAGATCGAGCGCGCGGTCGCGCCAGATGAGGCGCGGCGTCCCAGCCGCGACGGCGACGTCGTACTGCAGTTTCGGATGTCTTGCCGCCGGCACGAAGTCGAGCTCTCTGCCTCGCGACGCGCTGAGCAGCTGCACGTACGCCCGCGAGCGCGCGAGGTCCTGCCGCATCGCGGCTTCGAACGCGGCTCGATCGTTCTGCGCGTAGCGCGTCTGCGGCAGCACGGCAATCTCCGCCTGGCTGAGATACGTCCTGAGCTCGTCTTCCCGGTCCTCGAGGTCCTCCGTGCTTCTGGCGACGAACACCGCGGGCTGGTCGGGCGCGGGTCCACCGCGAATGGACGGTTGGCCGCGGGAGGACTTCATGCGCTCGAGCTGCTGTTTCAGATCGTGGCTGAGCTGCAGCAGGCGTGAGATGTAGATGCGCTCGGTCAGGTCCGGGATCCCCAACGGCCGGTCCGCGCCCGCCTCGTCGTCTTGGATCCAAAAGCGAAAACCGATCAGGTCGCCGAACTCCGACGGAACGCCGACCCGAGGGACGTCGCGGGCGAACACGACGAACACGCTGCCCGTGGCGACGCGGTCGCGAATGAGCCCGAGGAACGCCGCGCGCTCCCGCCGGCACCACTCGGAATTGAGATAGCTCGGCGACATCACGACGAGCAGCGTCGCCGACTGTTGAATGGCCTGAAGAATCTCTGGGGTGAGCGGATGGTTGCCGTCGAGCTGATGGTCCATCCACAGGGAGAAGTCGCGCGTGCCGAGTCGCTGGCTGACCTCGACGTGCAGCTTCTCGGCAAGCGCGTCCACCCACCCGGACCGGCCGCCCGTGATCGGCTCGTTGTCCAGGTGCGCGTAGCTCACGAAAACGTCGTGCTGATATCCCGGTACGAACGCCATGTGGAGAGCCTCCCGGCGTCGTGCCAACCTTCCGTGACGAGCGTGCTGGGGTGCCCGATCATCGCGGACGGCTGGCGCGTTGTCAATATCGGGTGTCCGGCACGATCGCGGACGATCGAGACAGCGGCCGAACCACGCTCAAGGTCACGGCGCGCTGACCGTCGGATACTCCCTCCGACAGTCGGGAGTAGCTATAATCCGGCCGACTAGTCATGCCTGGAGGATTCATGGTGAGGCACCTTCGTCTGGTTCTAGCTGGCGTCGGGGTGGTGGCGGCCGCGGTGTTTGCGCCGATTGTGCGTGGTCAACAGGGGAGCGGACTCCCTGTCGCGCAGCAGTTCGACTCGCTGCACTATCGCTCGATCGGTCCCGCGAGCATGTCGGGCCGCATCAGCGATTTCGCGGTGTACGAGGCGAATCCCGCGGTCTTCTGGGTGGGTTCCGCGCACGGCGGCCTCTGGAAGACGACGAACGGCGGCACGACGTTCATCCCGCAGTTCCAGCAGAACGGCCTGATGTCGATTGGCGCCGTGGCTGTGTCGCAGAGGAACCCGGACCTCGTCTACCTCGGCACGGGCGAAGGCACCAACCGCCAGAGCATCTCGTGGGGCAGCGGGATGTACAAGTCGACCGACGGCGGCACGCACTGGACGTCCATCGGCCTCGGCAAGTCGTACCACATCCAGCGCGTCGTCGTGGATCCCGAGAATGACCAGGTCGTGTTCGCAGCGGCGCAGGGCGCGCTGTTCGGTTCCGGCGGCGACCGCGGACTCTACAAGACCACCGACGGCGGCGCCACGTGGAAGCAAGTGATCAAGGTGGACGACGACACGGGCGCGAACGACGTGGCGATCTCGGCGAGCGACCACAAGATCATGTACGCGTCGACGTATCAGCGGCGTCGCGTGCAGTGCTGCATGAACGGCGGCGGCCCCGGCAGCGGGATCTGGAAGTCGATGGACGGTGGCGATACGTGGACGAAGCTCTCGGGCGGCGGCCTGCCGGGCGGATCGCTCGGCCGCATCGGCCTCGACGTGTATCGCCGCAGCGCGAACATCATCTACGCCACGATCGAAGGTGAAGGCGGCGGCGGCCGCGGCGGCGGTGGCGGCGGCGGCGCGGCGGGCGGCGGCGGTGGTGGTGGCGCGGCCGGTGGCGGCGCCGGCGGCGGCACGTCGGGCGTTTATCGCAGCGACGATGGCGGGACGACGTGGCGGATGGTGAACGGGAACAATCCGCGCCCGATGTACTTCTCGCAGATCCGCGTCGATCCGAACAATCCGGACCACACGATCCTCGGCGGCGTGCGGATGACGATCTCGCTCGACGGCGGCAAGACGCAGCTCGCAGCCGACCCCTCGGCGCACGACGACAAGCACGCGCTCTGGTGGGATCCGAACAATTCGAATCACATTCTGATCGGGACCGACGGCGGCGCGTACGTGAGCTGGGACATGACGCGCACGTGGATCTGGTATCCGAATCTGCCGGTCGGGCTCTTCTATCACGTCGGCTACGACAACGAGACGCCGTTCAACGTCTGCGGCGGCATGCAGGACAACTACGACTGGTGCGGTCCGAGCGCGGTGCGTACGCGCGTGGGCATCGCGAACGATCGCTGGCAGACGGTGCAGGGCGGCGATGGCTTCGTCGCGATTCCCGATCTGCGCGACGGCCGCATCGTCTACAGCGAGTCGCAGGACGGCAACACGACGCGTCACAACCGCGTGACCGGTGAGTCGAAGAGCATCCGTCCGTCGGCGCAGAACGTCGTGAACGCGCAGGTCGGCGCGATGGGCTGCGATCCACCCGCGCCGGGCGGCGGGGGCGGCGGTCGAGGCGGTGGTGGCGGACCGTGCGCACCGTACCGCTTCAACTGGGACACGCCGATGCTCTTCTCGCCGACCGATCCGGGCGTGCTCTACATCGCGGGCAATCATGTGTTCCGCTCGACGGATCGCGGCGACTCGTGGACGGCAGTGAGTCCCGATCTCACGAGCAACGCCAACCGCGAGGACGTCGTCACGATGGGTCTCAAGGGCAGCGATGTGCGCATCTCCAAGAACGACGGCATCGTCGCGTGGCCGACGATCGTGTCGTTCTCCGAATCCGCGAAGCAGCCGGGCCTCTACTACGCCGGCACGGATGACGGCACGGTGAGCGTGTCGAAGGATGCGGGCAAGACGTGGGACAAGACGCTGGCGGATCGCATGCCTGGATTCGTCAAGGGCGCGTGGGTGTCGAAAGTGATGCCGTCACGGTATGACGCCGCGACGGTCTACGTCGCGTCCGACGCGCATCGACTCAACGACTACGAGACGCACATCTGGGTGAGCCACGACTTCGGCGCGACGTTCCAGGCGTTCAACGGGAACCTGAAGGGCGAGGCGGTCAAGACGCTCACGGAAGATCAGCGGAACCAGGATGTGATCTACGCGGGCACGGAGACCGGGCTCTTCGTCTCGCTCGATCGCGGCAAGAACTGGTCGCGGCTGCGGGGCAACTTCCCGGACGTGCGCGTGGACGAGATCACGCTGCATCCACGCGAGAACGCGATGCTGCTCGCCACGCACGGCCGGTCACTCTGGATCCTCGATCACATCTCGCCGATTCAGGAGTACACGGCGGCGCAGGGCGCGGACGCGCATCTGTTCTCGATCGATCCGGCGCTGCAGTGGCGGTCGTACGACGACAAGAATGACGAGTTCTGGGGTCATCAGTACTTCGTCGGCGAGAATCCGCCGACCGACGCGGTGATTCAGTACTTCCTGAAGAGCGCGGCGAAAGAGGTGAAGCTGAAGATCACCGATTCGCTCGGCAAGGACGTGCGCACGCTGACGGTGGCGCCGGCGCGGCTCGCGGCCGGGATTCAAACCACGTGCTGGGACATGCGCGTTGAGCCGATCGCGACGCCGGGCGGCGCGGGCGCTGGCGCCGGTGGTGGACGCGGCGGTGGTGGTGGAGGCGGCGGAGGACGAGGCGGTGGCGGCGGGATGGCCGCGCCGCAGCCCGAGGCCGGCTACTCCGCGGAGAATCTGTGCGGTGGCGGCGGATTTGGCGGCGGCGGCGGACGCGGTGGTGGCGGCGCGAGCCCACAGGGGCCGTACGTCCTGCCAGGTACCTACAACGTCACGCTGATGGTCGACGGGAAGGCGTACGAAACCAAGCCGATGAAGGTCGTCCTCGATCCCGAGCTGCAGATGAACGACGTGCAGCGGAAGAAGTACTACGACACGGTGATGGACCTGCACGACATGCAGCGTCGCGGCGAAGAGATGACGGCCGCGCTCGGCCCGATGTACACGCAGATGAATGACGTCGAAGAGAAGTTGAAGACGGCGAACAACGTGCCGGCGCCGGTCAAGACGCAGTTCGACGCGCTGAAGAAGGAGTTCGATGCCGTGCGCGTGAAGTTTGGCGTGCCGGGTGGCGCCGCGCCGGCGGGCGGTGGCCGTGGCGGTGGCGGCGCGGCGGGCGGCGGGCGCGGCGGCGGCGGACGCGGCGGTGGTGGTGCCGCCGCAGCCGGCGCTGGTGCTGCCGGCGGAGGCGCAGGCGCAGCTGGTGCAGCGGGCGCAGGCGCGGCGGGCGCAGCGGCGGCCGGCGGCGAAGCACCTCCTGGCGCGGCCGGGGGCGGCGCCGGAGGATTTGGCGGAGGCGCACCTGCGGCGAACCCGGACGACCTCGTCGCGAAGGCCGGTTCCGTGAAGAGTCAGATGCTGGCGTTCACCGAAGTACCGAGCGACACGCTGATGAAGCAGTACACCGACGTGAAGGTTGCGCTGCCGAAAGCGATCAGCGATGCGAACGCCGTGCTTGTGAAAGCCATGACCGTGAGTCAGGCGCTGAAGAAGTACGACGTGGCGCTGACGGTGCCGGCGCCTGTGAAGTAGGTTCCGGGGTTCCGGGGCTCTCCCGAGTCTGAGGGCGGAGGTGCGGCGATGCGCCTCCGCCCTTTGTCATTTCCTGTTGGCGAGGTGCCTATGCAAAGGATGTTGATCGTCGCTCTGCTGGCAACGACGCCGATCGCTTTCAGTAGCGGAGCCGCACGCGCTCAAGAGTCGCTTTCTCGCGAACAAGGATTGACGATAGTCAGAGTCGTCGTAAGCGCCGAGGTCGAGCTCCGCGCGTCGGGAAACGGCTGGGGCGATCTGTCCGACGTCGTGCGCGTGGGAAACTTGCAGCGAGGAGAGGCCTTTCCTCCGGCGAAGATCGTCGATTCGAGCACGGCTACCGTGTTGGACTACACACTGCGGCTCACGCGCTCAGACGACAAGAAGCATCTGCAGGTGAGTCTCACGCCCACGGTCGCCAAACTGGGTGACAATCGCATTTCATGGTTCAGTCTTGACCAGACCGAATGGATCATTTACACGGGCCAGCCGATCCACTGATGCGCACGCTTTCGATTGAGACGACGACCCACGGACGTGTGTTGATCGACGACCCGTCCACCCCGCCCTCGGTCGCGCTCGTCGTCGTCTTTCACGGCTACGCGCAGTCCGCAGAGGATGCGCTGGCGGAAGTCCGAAAGATTCCCGGCGCGAGCGCCTGGACGATCGCGTCCGTGCAGGGCCTGCATCGCTTCTACAACCGGAACAGCGAGAAGGTCATCGCCAGCTGGATGACGCGCCAGGATCGCGATGACGCGATTGCCGACAACGTCGCGTACATCGATCGCGCGATCGACGCGGTGGGCGTGCCGGGACCGATTGTGCTCGTCGGATTCTCGCAGGGCGCGTCGATGGCGTTTCGCGCGGCCGTGCTCGGGTCGCATCGGGCGGTTGGCGTCATCGCCCTCGGCGGCGACATTCCGCCGGAGGTCAAGACCGGCGAGCTCCTTCGTCCGTGGCCCGCGGTCCTGATTGGCGGCGGCGAGGGTGACACGTGGTTCACGCCGGCGAAGGCGCACGCCGACGCGGCGTTTCTGGCGGCGCAGCAGGTGCCGCACGACGTCGTACGGTTTGCCGGCGGGCACGAGTGGACCGATGAGTTTCGCGCGGCTGCCGCGCGCTGGCTTCAGCGCGTCATCCAGGCCGCGGCGACGTCGAGGGCGTGATCGATGGATCGTCCCTGCGGATCCGCCCGCTTCGGCCGCACGAGCGAATGGTCGCCGTCCTCGATGAGCTCGAGTTCGGCGCCGCGGAGTCCCGCGACCAGCTCACGCATCTCCTCTGGTGATCCGAACGCGTCGCGTGCGCCGTGCAGGAAGATCATCGGCACCGTGATCTTCGGCAGGTGCTTGTCGCGTCGCTGCGCCGGCTTGCCGGGCGGGTGCAGCGGGTAGCCGAAAAACACGAGGCCCGCGGGCAACGGATCGAGCAGGCCGAGCGCGCAGGCTTGTGACGCGATGCGTCCACCCATCGACTTGCCGCCGGCGAACACGCGTCCGCGCGCGCCGGGCGCCACGCTCGTCCAGATCTCCTGCCACGTCCGCTCGAGCACCGCGGGCGGGTCCGGTGCGTGCCGGCGCGCATCCATGTAGGGAAAGTTGAACGTGACGACGCTCACGCCGCGGGCCGCGAGGCCTTTCGCGACCCGCGTCATCCACGGGTGCGCCTGGCCGGCCCCGGCGCCGTGAGCGAGGACCAGGATCGGGCCGTCCGGACCGGCGGCGGCATATCGCTCAGACACGTTTGCAACTATACATCAACATATATACATTAATAGATATGGACGACGCGTCGAGCCTGCTGCGCCTGCTGGGTGACGAGACCCGGCTGCGGCTCCTCCGCGTGTTGTCGCGCGAGGCGCTCAATGTCTCGGAGTTGACGGCGATTCTGGGCGTGGCGCAATCAGGCGTCTCCCGCCACCTGGGCCTCCTGCGCGAGGCCGGGCTGGTGTCCGAACAGCGCGGCGGCACCTTCACCTGGTACCGCCTCGCGTCCGAGTTCGAGGCCGAATCGAGCGAGCGGGCACCGCTGTGGGCGTGGCTCCGCGCCGAGTTCGCGCGCGCCACGACCGACACGCGCGCCGACGATGCGAGGCTGGAGGAGATACGGCGCGTCCGGCAGGAGAGTTTTGCGCAGCACGGCGCCGGCGGCGAGCAGCGTCAGCTCGTGCCGGGCCGCAGCTGGGCCGCGTGGGCGCGTGCGCTCGGTCTGCTGCTTCCGGCGGTGGACGTCGCCGACCTCGGGTGTGGCGAAGGCTATCTGGCGATTGAGGCGGGGCGTTGGGCGCGCCGCGTGACGGCGGTCGATCGATCGGCGGACGTGCTCGCGCGCGGCAAGCAGCTCGCCGCCCGTCGTCGCGTCCGTAACATCGTCTGGAAGCGCGGCGAGCTCGAGCAGCTGCCGCTCGCGGACGCGACCGTCGACATCGCGCTGTTGTCGCAGGCGCTGCATCACGCCGCGGAGCCGGACCGCGCGTTGTCCGAGGCGCATCGCATCCTGCGGCCGGGCGGCCGCGTGCTCGTGCTCGACCTGAGGCAGCACGGCGAGAGCTGGGTGCGGCCGCAGCTGGGCGACGCGTGGCTGGGCTTCAGCGACGAGGAGCTGCGGCGGCTGCTCGGTACCGCCGGATTTCATGATGTGACCGTGCGCGTGGGGACGAGGCGCACGGGCGATCCATTCACGGTGCTGATTGCCGTGGGCACCAAAACGGCTGCCGGCGATCGGCGGACGATGAATCGATCCGGCGCGGACCGCGTCCGGCTGCCGGTTCACAAAGGACACGCAACACGATGACGACCAGAGAGAAGCTCGACGCCATTCTCGCCGAGCGGGTGCTCATCCTTGACGGCGCGATGGGCACGATGATCCAGCGCCACACGCTGGGAGAGGCGGAGTTTCGCGGCGAGCGGTTCAAGAACCACCACAAGGACCTCAAGGGCGACAACGATCTGCTCGTCCTCACGCAGCCGGCGATCATCGGCGGGATCCATCGCGAGTACCTGGCGGCCGGGGCGGACATCATCGAGACGAACACGTTCAACGGGCAGGCGGTGTCGCAGGCGGACTACGACCTCGAGCCCATCACCTACGAGCTGAACCTGGCCGCGGCGCGGCTGGCCCGTGAGGCGGCCGACGAGTACACGAAGAAGGATCCGTCGCGTCCGCGGTTTGTCGCCGGGTCGATGGGGCCGGCGAACCGGACGCTGTCGATTTCACCTGACGTCGGCAATCCGGCGTTTCGCTCGATCACGTTCGACACGCTGAAGGACGCCTACGCGGACCAGGTGCGCGGGCTCATCGACGGCGGCGTCGACCTGCTGCTCGTCGAGACGATCTTCGACACGCTCAACGCGAAGGCCGCGATCGTCGCGATCGACGAGGTGCAGGCCGAACGCGGCGTCGAGCTGCCGCTCATGATCTCGGTGACGATCACCGATCGCAGCGGCCGGACATTGTCGGGCCAGACGCTCGATGCGTTCTATTTGTCGATCCATCATGCACGGCCGTGGAGCCTCGGCCTCAACTGCGCGCTCGGCGCGCGCGAGATGCGGCCGTACCTCGCCGAGCTCGCGCGCCTTGCCAGTTGTTGGGTCAGCGTCTACCCGAACGCGGGACTCCCAAACGCGTTCGGCCAATACGACGAGCTGCCCGAGGAGACGGCCACGCTCCTCCGCGAATTCGTCACCAGCGGCTTCGCCGACATCATCGGCGGCTGCTGCGGCACGACGCCGGATCACATTCGCGCAGTGGTTGAGGGGGTCAGATCTGTTTTCCACAGAAACGGCCCCCGGGGGGACAGGTCTAGACCTGTCCCCGGATCGGCCGTTTCTGTGGAAAACAGATCTGACCCCCTCCAGCTCTCCGGACTCGAGCCGCTGATCGTTCGCGAAGACAGCAATTTTCAGATGATTGGCGAGCGGACCAACGTCACGGGGTCCAAGCGGTTTGCGCGGTTGATCAAAGCCGATCAATTCGGCGAGGCCGCCGCGGTCGCCGCGGAGCAGGTGCGCGGCGGCGCGAACCTGATCGACGTCAACATGGACGAAGCGCTGCTCGACTCCGAGCAGGCGATGACGACGTTCCTCAATTACATCGCGACGGAGCCCGAAATCGCGCGCGTGCCGATCATGATCGACAGCTCGAAATGGTCGGTCATCCAGGCCGGCCTCAAGTGCGTGCAGGGCAAGGGCGTCGTCAACTCGATCTCGCTCAAGGAAGGCGAGGCCGACTTTCTCGAGAAGGCGCGCATCGTCCGCCGGTACGGCGCGGCCGTGGTCGTGATGGCCTTCGACGAGCTCGGCCAGGCCGACACCGCGGCGCGCAAGGTCGAGATCTGCCAACGCGCCTACCGGCTGCTCATCGACCAGGCCGGCTACGACCCGTCGGACATCATCTTCGATCCCAATATCCTCGCCATCGCGACTGGCCTCGAGGAGCACAACGAGTACGCGATCAACTTCATCGAGGCGGCGAAGCTCATCAAGGCGACCTGCCCGGGCGTGAAGATCAGCGGCGGCATCAGCAACCTGTCCTTCGCGTTCCGCGGCAACGACGTCGTCCGCGAGGCGATCCACGCCGCGTTCCTCTTCCACGCGATCAAGGCCGGGCTCGACATGGGCATCGTGAACGCCGGCCAGCTCGTGGTCTACGAGGACATCCCGGCGGTGCTGCTCGAGCATGTCGAGGACGTGATCTTCAACCGCCGGCCCGACGCGACAGAGCGGATGGTCGCCTACGCCGACCAGGTGAGGGGCGCCGGCAAGAAGCGCGAGATCGATCTCGCGTGGCGCGAGAAGCCGGTCGAGCAGCGCTTGGCGCACGCGCTCGTCCACGGCGTCGTCGACTTCATCGAAGCGGACGTCGAGGAAGCGCGCCAGAAACTCGCGCGCCCCATCGACGTCATCGAAGGGCCCCTGATGGACGGCATGAAAATCGTCGGCGACCTGTTCGGCGCCGGCAAGATGTTCCTGCCGCAGGTCGTGAAGAGCGCGCGCGCGATGAAGCGCGCCGTGGCGTACCTCGAGCCCTTCATGGAAGACGAGAAGCGCGCCGCCGGCACGCTCGGCCAGCCGCAGGGCCGCGTGCTGCTCGCGACCGTCAAAGGCGACGTCCACGACATCGGCAAGAACATCGTCGGCGTCGTGCTCGGCTGCAACAACTACGAGGTGATCGATCTCGGCGTGATGGTGTCCTGCGACAAGATCCTCGAGCGGGCCGCCTCGTCGCACGCGGACATCATTGGTCTCAGCGGCCTCATTACGCCGTCGCTCGACGAGATGGTCTACGTCGCGAAAGAGATGACGCGGCGCGAGCTCAAGACCCCGCTCCTCATCGGCGGCGCGACGACGAGCAAGCAGCACACGGCGGTGAAGATCGCGCCCGAGTACAGCGGCACGACGGTGCACGTGCTGGATGCATCGCGCGCGGTCGACGTCGTGTCGAAGCTCCTGAACGACCGGCAGCGCGAGGCGTACGTCGCGACGATCAATCGGGACCACCAGTCGCTGCGCGAGAAATACGGCTCGCGGAAAGAGCGCGCCCTGCTCACGCTGGCCGACGCTCGCGCGAATCACCTCAAGACCGATTGGGACGCCCTCGAAATCGCGGTGCCCTGGTTCGTCGGCCGCCGCGTCGTCGAGCCGGCGCTCGAAGAGCTGCTGCCGTTCATCGACTGGACGTTCTTCTTCGCCGCCTGGGACTTGAAGGGCCGTTTCCCGGCGATTCTCGATCACCCCGACTACGGCGGCCCGGCGCGCGAGCTCTACGAAAACGCCCAGGCGATTCTCAAGCGCATCGTCGCCGAGAAGCGGCTGACCGCGCGCGGCGTCTACGGCTTCTGGCCCGCCAACACCCTTAGCGACGACATCGTCGTCTACAAAGACGATGCACGCCGCGTCGAGCTGGCGCGTTTCCACATGCTACGGCAGCAGGAGCCGATCGCCGACGGCCGGCCGAACCGATCGCTCGCGGACTTCGTCGCGCCGAAGGACTCGCTGGCGCCGGACTATCTCGGAATGTTCGCGCTCACGGCGGGCATCGGCGCCGATGCGCTCGCGGCCGAGTACGAAGCGCAGCACGACGACTACAGCGCGATCATCGTCAAGGCGCTCGCCGATCGACTGGCCGAGGCGTTCGCCGAGTACCTGCACGCGCAGGCCCGGCGCGACTGGGGCTACGGCGCGAACGAACGCCTCTCGTCCGACGATTTGATCGCGGAGAAGTACCGCGGCATCCGGCCGGCCTTCGGCTATCCCGCCTGCCCCGACCACAGCGAGAAGACGACGCTGTTCACGCTGCTCGATGCGCCGGCGGTCGGCATCACGCTGACCGAGTCGTTCGCGATGATGCCCGCTGCCGCCGTGAGCGGGCTCTACTTCGCTCATCCGCAGGCGAAGTACTTCAACGTCGGACGCATCGGCCGCGATCAGCTCGAGGACTACGCCAAGCGCAAGGGCGTCGGCCTGGAGCTGGCGGAAAAGTGGCTCGGGCCCAGTCTCGGATAGATGCCGTTCACTCCCGCACACGCCGCCGCGGCGTGGCCCATTTGGAAGGCGTGGCCGAGCCTGCCGCTTTCGGCGCTCATCATCGGCACGCTTTCGCCAGACTTCGAGTACTTCCTGAGGCTCGCGCCAATCTCCCGCTGGGCGCACACGCCCGCTGGTCTGGTGCTCTTCTGTCTTCCAGTCTCGATCGTCGTCTGGTTCGTATTCAGGCGACTCATTCGTCCGGCGCTACTCGATCTTCTGCCACGCGGATTGGCGAGCGCGCTGGGATCGCCGGCGACGTCATGGACGCGGGCGATCGTCGCCGTGATGTTGGGCGCGCTGACACACGTCGCGTGGGACGGCTTCACGCATCAGAACGACTGGGCGGTGAGGGCGTGGCCGTTCCTGCAGACCATGGTCTCTCCACAATTTCTGCCGGGCCTGCGTTGGTACAAGCTGCTGCAGCACGTCAGCACCGCGGCGGGCCTGCTCACGATCGCGGCATGGATCGTCGCGTGGGGGCGATCGCAGCCGGCCAGCGCCCGACATTGGGCGCCGGGGCAGTTGGCGCGCGTCTCCCGCGCCGCATCGCTGCTCGTGATCCTGACCGCCACTGCGGCGTTCCTGAACGCCACGCAGGCGACCACTTGGACGATGCAGCTGTCGCGGTTCGCCGTGGGCGGGATGATCGGCTGCGCTGTGGCGCTCTTGCTGCTGGGTCTGGGATATATCGCGACGAGACGAGTGCGCGAGTCTGACTGAATCAGGAACGCTGCCGCCTGGCCTTGAAACAGTTCGCCGCGTGGTCGTCGACAAGACCGACGGCCTGCATGAACGCGTAACAGATCGTCGAGCCGACGAACGTGAAGCCGCGCTTCTTCAAGTCGCGGCTCATGGCGTCAGACTCCGGCGTCGTCGCGGCCACGTCCTTCATCGACCGCGGCCGGTTGACCTTCGTCTTGCCGCCCACGAACTGCCAGATGTATTGGTCGAAGGACCCGAACTCGCGCTGGACGTCAAGAAACGCGCGCGCATTCTTCACCGCGCCGTCAATCTTCAAGCGATTACGGACGATCCCTGGATCTCCGAGCAGCGCGCGGCGCTTCGCCGCGTCGTACCGGGCGACCTTTTTCGGATCGAACTGATTGAAGGCCCGCCGATACGCGGGACGCTTGCGCAGGATCGTGATCCAGCTGAGGCCCGCCTGCGCGCCTTCGAGAATCAGCATCTCGAAGAGATGGCGGTCGTCGTGCGACGGGACGCCCCACTCGCGGTCGTGGTACTCGCGGTAGAGAGGATCGCTCCCGGCCCAGCTGCAGCGCGTCTTCGTCGTCACCCTACCTCAGCGACTTGTCGCGAATCGCTTTGAACTCGTTGCCCGGTTTCCATTCCGGGAACTTGTCCGCGTTGGCGACGCGGTAACCCATCGCGAAAAACAGCTGGCCGTCCTCCGCCGCGCCCGAGAGATCCCACCAGGACTGCACCTCGTCGGTGGCCTGGTGGTAGAACTTCGTCGTCCACTCGTCGCGCTTTTCCTGGCCGTAGGATGCCGGCTTGCCGATGAAGTCGGTGCCCGAATCCGGGTCGAACGCCGGCACGCCGACCTTCGCGAAGTTGAAGTGGTCGGAGCGGTAGTAGAAGCCCTTTTCCGGCTCGGAATCGGGATGCAGCGTGCGTCCCTGCTCGGCGGCCGCGTCGCGCGCGTAGTCGTCGAGGTCGGACGCCCCGAGCCCGATCACGGTGAGGTCCTTCGTGCGGCCCCACACGTTCAGCTCGTCGACGTTGATGTTCGCGAGCGTCTTGTTGAGTGGGTACAGCGGGAACTTTGCGTAGTACTCGGATCCGAGCAGGCCCTGCTCCTCGGACGTCACGCAGAGAAACAGGATCGATCGCTTCGGTTGCGGCTGTACTTTCTTGAACTCGCGCGCCAGCTCGATGAGCATGGCGGTGCCGCTCGCGTTGTCGCGCGCACCGTTGCAGATCGTGTCGCCGTTGACTGCGTCGCACGTGCCGAAGTGATCCCAATGCGCGGAGTAGACGACGTACTCGTTCTTGAGATTCGGATCGCTGCCGCTGATCTTCGCGATCACGTTCTGCGAGTTGGTCGGGTGCTGCGTCTGCGTGAACGACATCGACCCGCTCAGCTTGAGCGGGACGGGCTTGAAGTCGCGCGTGGCCGCTTCGGCCTTGAGCTTCTGATAGTCGAGGCCCGCGAGCTTGAAGAGCTTCGTCGCGGCGTCGAGCGAGATCCAGCCCTGAATCGCCGCGCGGCCCATGTTCTTGTCCGGCGTCACGAGATCCAGCCGCTCGCCGCCGAAGCCCTGCACGACGTTCCACGGGTAGCCCGCAGGCGCGGTCTCGTGCACGATGAATACGGCGGCGGCGCCGACCTCCGCGGCCTTCTCGTACTTGTACGTCCAGCGGCCGTAGTAGGTCATCGCCTTGCCGCCGAACGTCCGCGGGTCGAGCGCGCTCTTCTCGTTCGGATCGGGCACCGGCGGATCGTTCACGAGCACGATGAGCGTCTTGCCCTTGACGTCCAGGCCCTTGAAGTCGTCCCAGTTGAACTCGGGCGCCTGCACGCCGTAACCGACGAAGACGACGTCGGAATCCTTCACCGCGATCGTGTCCGTCACGCGTTGGCTGAACGCGACCACGTCGTCGTGCGGCTTGAGCGTGAGCGACTGGCCGCCTTTCTTGAACACCAGCGGCGACTGACCGGTCGCTTCGAGGCTGACCATCGGCACTTTCTGCGTCCACGTGCCGTCTGGATTGCCGGGCTCGGCGCCCGCCGCCTTGAACTGCTGCGTGAGGTACTGGACGGTCAGCTCTTCGCCCTTCGTGCCGGGTTTTCGGCCGCCGAACTCATCGGACGAGAGCTTCTTGATGTCCGCGAGCACCGCGTTCGTGTCAATCGCCGGCATCTCCTTGAGCGTCAACGGACGAGGCGGCGCGGACGAGCACGCGGCGACAAGGAACGCGGCGGCAACGGCAACGAAGTGACGGCTCGGCATGCGCGTAAATCTACCTCACGAGGCGTCCGGCCAGGATCCTCACGGCTTGCACCATCGACATGAGCCCGAGCCCTTTGCCCATCGAGATGTTCTGGCGAAAAATCTGCTCGACGATATCCGGGTTGACGCTCGCGACCTCCGCGGGTGGCAGACCCGACAGCGATTTGTCGAGGACCGTCGCCAGCGCCTTGGCCGAGACGCCGGCGGGATTCTCGACCGCGAAGTAGAGCTTCACCGTGCCGTCACCTTGCAGCTCGGCCCACGCGTAGGCCTCCGACTCGCAGTGCGGCACGCGATGCTCCGCCGGAAACGGCCGCGCGGCGATCGACGCGGGGACGTCCTTGAACTGCTCCGCGTAGTCGAGCAGCAGGTTCGTGCGATCGGCCGGGTCGGAAAAGAACGCGAACGTGTCGAGCACGTCTTGCAGCTTGCTCATTTCTCGATCGGGAGCCCCACCGAATTGCCCCATTCCGTCCAGGACCCGTCGTAGTTCTTGACGTTCTTGAAGCCGAGCAGGTACTTGAGCACGAACCACGTGTGGCTACTGCGCTCGCCGATGCGGCAGTAGGCGATGGTCGGCTTGCCCTTGTTGAGCTTGTTCGTCTTGACGTAGAGCTCGGTCAGCTCCGCCGCGTCCTTGAACGATCCGTCGTCCGGATTGATGGCGCGCGCCCACGGAATGCTCTTCGCGCCGGGAATGTGGCCGCCGCGCACCGCGCCCTCGTTCGGGTAGTCGGCCATGTGCAGGCGCGTGCCCGCGAATTCTTCCGGACTCCGCACATCGACGAGCTGGCCTTTCGCCTTCGCGTGGAGCAGCACCTGCGGGCGGAACGCGCGGATCGGTCCGTCTTTGCGTTCCTTCGCTTTGTATTTCGTCGGCGTGATGACCGGCACCTCGCGCGTCATCGGCCGGCCTTCCTTCGACCACTTGAGGCGGCCGCCGTCCATGATCTTCGCGTTCGTGTGGCCGAAGAGCTGGAACACCCAGTAGGCGTAGCACGCCCACCAGTTGTTCTTGTCGCCGTAGAAGATGACCGTGGTCTTCGGCGTCGCGCCGATGCGCGACATCAGCGCCTCGAAACCCTTGCGCGTGATGTAGTCACGCTTGAGCGGGTCGTTCAGGTCGGCCGTCCAATCGACCTGCACCGCACCGGGAATGTGCCCGGAGGAATAGAGCAGCGCGTCCTCGTTCGATTCGATGACGCGAAGGTCGGGATCCGTGAGATGAGTCGCCACCCAGTCGGTCGAGACCAGAACGCTGGAGTTGGCGTAACCGCGTGCCGAAATGTCTGCCATGACCTCATTATCAATCAAGGAGCCTCGACTCGGCACATCGGGGCGGCACGGTTAGAGTTAACGGATGCTTCGAGGGTTCGTCGCGCTGCTGTTGGTCGCCGCCGGTCAAGCCGCGCCGGCGTTCTTCCAGAACTCGCTGCCGCTCGATCAGATGACGGGCAAGCAGGCCGTCGTCCGGACGAGCGCCGGGACGTTCGTCATCCAGCTGCTGCCGGAGGCCGCACCCAACCACGTCGGTTACTTCATCACGCAGGCGCGCGGCCACGCGTACGACGGGACGATCTTCCATCGGGTCATTCGCTACGGGATCATCCAGGGCGGCGATCCGCTGTCGAAGGATCCGGCGAAAGTGTCGCAGTACGGCACGGGCGGCCTCGGCGTGTTGCGCGCGGAAATCAACAGCGAGAAGCACACGGCCGGCACCGTGTCCGCGGTGCTCGCGCCGAACAAGCCCGACAGCGCGGGCGCGCAGTTCTTCGTGTGCGTCACCGATCAGCCCGCGCTCGACGGTAAGTACACCGTGTTCGGCCGGGTCGTTGACGGGATCGAGGTCGTGCAGCAGATCTCGGCGGCCGACGCGGACGCCGACGGGCATCCGAACACGCGCATCGTGATCGAAGACGTCATGATTCGCGACACGCCGCCGGTGCTCTTCGTCCACGACACACCGGCCGAGCTCGCGAAGTACCACGTCGTGCTCGAGACGTCAAAGGGCCGGATCGAGCTCGAGCTCCTGCCGGACCAGGCGCCGGAGACCGTGCGCAGCTTTCTGCTCATGACCGACGCCGGCGTCTACGACGGCATCGGCGTCCATCGCGTCGTGCCGAACTTCGTGATCCAGACCGGTGCGCTGGCGTTTCGCGACAAGCCGCTGACGGAGAAGCAGCAGAAGCTCGTGCACAACCTCCCGCCCGAATTCACCGCGACGCCCAACGCGCCGGGCCTCGTCTCGATGGCGCGCGGCGACGATCCTGGCAGCGGATCGACGTCCTTCTTCATCTGCACAGGCGACTGCCATTCGCTTGACGGTCAGTACACGGCGTTCGCGAAGGTCGTGTCCGGAATGGAGACAGTCTCTGCCATTGCGGCGGTGCCGGTCGACGGCGAGACGCCGAAGGAAACGATCGTCGTCGCGCGCGCGCGTGTCATCGGACCGCGATCGCAATGAGGCGCGGTCATCGAGTCGATGAGTGATCTTCGGCGGCATCGGCTCGTCATCGCGCTTGTCGGCGTCTACGGTGTCGCGGCCCGCAGCGTCGCGGATCGCACGCGCGAAGTCGGTGTCCGGCTCGCCTTGGGCGGCCGGCCGCGCACGGTGTGGATGGCGGTATCCGCTGACGGTCCTCCGCGGCTGACGCGGACGGAAGGAATCACCGTGAAGAATTGACGTGGTGCTGGCGGCGGGCCGGAAATGGCCGGGTTTCAAGGCTCGAATCGCGGCTGTCCGCACGGTACACGCGTTGCAGTAGCGGATGGTGGATCCCGAAGAGGGGGGTCAGCCATGACCGCCGCGCGCCACCGCCTTCCACGCCTGTTCGTTGGTTTGGCCATCGCTGCCGCGACGACGACGGTCGCGGCCGGCGCGCACGATTTCGTCCGCATGACCGCCGCGACGAATCTTACCCTCCGCCAAACCCCGAACGCTGACGCGCCGATCCTGGCGTTCCTTCCGATTGGAACTGAAGTCACGGAAGCAGGCCCGGCCGGCATGGACAAGACGTGGGTGCACGTGCGCCTGCAGGACAATCGCGAGGGCTGGCTGCTCGCGAATCTCACGCGCGTGGTCGAATCGGGGCGCCGGACCGCGACGATCGAAGGCATCGTCGTCGATCGGCTGGGGCGGCGCGGCGATAGCCCGTCGACGACGATCGAGCTGGCCGACTTCATCGAGCGCGAGGCGTCGGCGATCGCGGACGCGCAGACCGCGGCACGCTTCGATCTCTACCGGCTGCGCGCGGTCTCGTCCGTGCTGACGACGATTCGTCTCAACCTCGGCAAGCGCGATCCCTACCTGTCATGGCTCGATCGCCACAAGACGCTCATCGCGTACGACGAGCCAGGCGGCCGCTGGATTCTCTCGAACTCGACGATCTGGCAGATCCACGACCAGCACCCGGACGCGGCGGCGGCCGACGAGATCGCCTGGCTTGCGGCGACCAACGGCTTCGCCGGCGAATGCGGCGGCAAGCTCGTCTGCTACGTGGACGCCATCAACAAGCTGCACGGCGAGTACTTGCGCCGCCATCCCGCGGGCCGTCACGCTGACGAGGCGGTCGCGAAAATCAGAGAGGCGTCGGTGCAGCTCAGCGCTCCGGCCAGCGCGCATCCCTTTTATATGTTCGACAAAGCGCGCGACTGCGCGTCGCTCCTGAAAGCTGTCGACGGGCTGACTGCGGCGATCGCCGGGGCGAGCGCGGCGGGCAAAGCAGAAGCGGGGCAGAGCGTCGGAGCGCTGCGCGCAACGTGTAAAGCATCGGCAATCGGCAATCGGTGATCGGGTAATCGAAGGGCATCGGGCCATCGATTCAACGATATCGATACATCGGAAATCGAAGAGCATCGAGCCATCGAACCATCGAACCATCGAACCATCGAGCCATCGAGCCATCGAGCCATCGAGCCATCGGTACGCTGTCGCTATCACCGGCGAGATTTCGTCTGCGCGCGGTCGAGTCTGCGTCTCGCCTCCTCGTTTCTCTGCGCCGTTCGGCAGGAGCTCGTCAGAATCTTGACGAGCTCAACAGCCTTTGCGATGAGGGGGTCCGCGTCACCCGGCGGTACTCGGCCGCAGGCGACGAGATGTTTGATCCATGCCAGGGCCTCGTCGGCTTCCTCCAATGCCGTGCCGAGCTTGGCCGTGAACTCCGCGTGAGATCGAGCGCGACCGGCTGCTCGATGATGCGACGCCGCAGACGATGAGGATCGAATGAGCTGGTCGGCGCTGTTGCGCGTGACCGGCGATGCCAGGAGGGGTGAGGCGAGGGCGTCGGCCTGAACAGCGAAGGCGTCGAGACGGTCTCGGAGTTCCTGTGGAGTCATGAGACTCCCGATCGCAAACGGTGCGCCACCTCGGCACAACGCGCATTCCTCCAGGCGCGATCCGTTCCGCGCCGGACGGTTGCAGTTTCTTCAATCGCGGTTTACCGAGCGGATCGCAGTTTCCGCGATGTCCGATAGGCGATGCTCCCAGATTATCGACAGATCGATATCGTTGTACCGATGGATCGATGCTCTTCGATTGCCCGATCCCCGATTATCGATTGCCGATTAGAAGAGCCTAAGCTCTCCCTCGTCCGCTTCGTCTTCCCGCCCCGCGATGTTGTGCACGCCGGCCCCTAGCAGTCTGACCGCCCTGGCTCCCGCCTCGGTCTTGCCGAGCAGCGCGACGGCGCGCTTCGCGATCTCCTCCGGATCGTTCGTTGCGGTCCGCGTGTCCGATCGCGTGATCGTCGTGAAGTCGCTGTAGCGGACTTTGATCGTCACCGTGCGCGCGACCAGGCCGTGACGCTGCAGCCATGTCGCGTTGTCGCGGGCCATGCCGTCGATCTCCTCGCGCATCCGATCGAGATCCGTGAGGTCGTGCGCGTACGTGCACTCGGAGGACGACGACTTCGATGGCCGGTTCGGCTCGACCGGGCGATCGTCGTCGCCGTGCGCGAGCTTGACGAGCCAGTCCGCCCAGCTGCCGACGGCGGCCCGCAGCGCTGCCGGATCGGCCGTACGGACCTGCACGAGCGTGTCGATTCCACGCTCGCGCAGCCTCTTCGCGGTGACGGGTCCGACGCCCCAAAGCGCGTCGACCGGCAACTGCTGCAGAAATGACTCCACGCGCTCGGGCGCGATCACCGTAAGGCCATCCGGCTTGCGCCACGCCGAGGCGATCTTGGCGAGGAACTTGTTCGGCGCGACGCCGGCCGACGCCGTGAGGTTCGTCGACTCGCGAATCAACGCTTTGATCTTCTTCGCGACGTTCACGCCGAGCGGCTCGCCCCAGGCATTGTCCGTGACGTCGAGGTACGCTTCGTCGAGCGAAAGTGGCTCGACGAGCGGCGTGACCGATCGGTAGATCGCAAATACCTGCTGAGACACCGCGCGGTATTTCGCGAAGTCCGGCGGCACGATGACGAGTGCGGGACAGAGCCTGACGGCGCGCGACATGGGAATGGCGGAGTGCACGCCGAATTTGCGGGCCTCGTAGCTGGCCGCGGCGACGACCCCGCGCGACTCCGGCCGCCCGCCTACCGCGACGGGCCGTCCGGCCAGCTCCGGCCGGTCGCGTTGTTCGACCGACGCGTAGAAGGCGTCCATGTCCACGTGAAGGATGCGGCGAACCATGGGGGAGGTATGATCCCACGCATGAGTCGAGCCGTTCGATTTCTTCCGGTGCTGTTGGCCCCCGTCGCGTTGTTGGCCGCCCAGCAGCGCGCCGGCCAGACGTCGGCGCCGCCGTCGCCCGTCACGATTGCGCAAGAGACGCACCTCAAGAACCTGAAGCAGCTGACCAACGGCGGCGAGAACGCGGAGGCGTACTTCTCGTTCGACGGCCAGCGGCTCAGCTTTCAGAGCACGCGCGGCAGCCACGGGTGCGATCAGATTTACACGATGAAGATCGACGGGTCCGATCTGCACTTGATCAGCGGCGACAAGGGCCGGACGACGTGCAGCTTCTACTATCCGGACGGTAAGCATCTGCTCTACGCGTCGACGCACCTGGGCGGCGCGCCGTGTCCGCCGGCGCCGAGCATGGCGCAAGGCTATGTCTGGGCCGTGTACGACACGTACGACATCTTCCGCACGGATCCCGACGGCTCGAATCCCGTGCGCCTCACGAGCACGCCGGGCTACGACGCCGAAGCCACCATCGCGAAGGACGGACGCGTCGTCTTCACGAGCGTGCGTGACGGCGACATGGAGATCTACTCGATGAACGGCGACGGCACCGACGTGCGCCGGCTCACGAACCTGCCCGGCCCGGACGGCGGCGCGTTCTTCTCACCCGACGGGTCGCAGATCGTCTTTCGCGGCTATCATCCGCCCGCCGGCGCCGAGCTCGACGACTTCAACAAGCTGCTCAAGCTCGCGTTGTGGCGGCCGACGTCGCTCGAGATCTTCGTGATGAACCGCGATGGCAGCAATCTTCGCCAGGTCACGCATTTCGGCAAGGCAAACTGGGCGCCGTACTGGACGCCGGATGGCAAGCGGATCATCTTCGCGTCGAACATGAAGGATCCGGCGCAGCGGAATTTCGATTTGTTCCTCGTCAACCTCGACGGAACCGGTCTCGAACAGGTGACGTATAACGAGACATTCGACGGTTTTCCGATGTTCTCGCCGGACGGCAAGAAGCTGGTCTTCGCGTCGAACCGGCACGATCAAACGGGCACGGAAACGAATATCTTCATCGCCGACTGGCAGAACTGAGGGGGCGTATGGAAGCGACGTCCGTGAGCATTGGACCGGAAGAGCGCGGCCTGGCCGCGATCACGCACTTGTCGGGCCTCGCCGGCTACATCATCCCGTTCGGCGGCGTGCTCGTGCCGATCATCATCTGGCTCGTGAAGAAGGAGTCGCCGATCATCTCGACGATCGCCAAGCAGGCCGTGCTGCTCAACTGCGTCGTGTTCCTGATGTTCTGCGTGTCGGCCGTGCTGTGGATCACCGTGATCCTGATTCCCGCCGTGATCCTGTTCTGGATCGTGCTCGGCATCGGCGCCATCGTCCTGCCGATCGTCGGCGCGATCAAGGCGAGCGAAGGCACGTACTACCGGTATCCCGTCGTCGGGCTGATTCCGCAGCCGACGCTCGCGCCTACTCCGCCCGCAGCGCTCTGACCGGATCGATCTTCATCGCTCGGCGGGCGGGCCACCAGCTTGCGCCCACCGTCACGAGCAAGAGCGTCACGACGACGCCGGTGAACGTCGCCGGATCGTTTGGGGACACGCCGAAGAGCTGGGCCGCGAGCCCGCGAGCTCCGAGAAACGCCAGCCCACCGCCAACGATGCAGCCAACGACTGCCGGCACCAGCGAATCGCGCAGCACCAGCCGCCGCACGCGAGCCGGCGCGGCGCCGAGCGCCATGCGGATTCCGATCTCGCGCGTCCGCTGCGCGACGAGCACGGAGAGCACCGCGAACGTTCCGAATGCCGCGAGCGCCAGGCCGAGCGCGCCGAACACCGTCGCGCAAACGACGCCGAACCGCGGGCGCGCGAGCTGGTGATCGATGAATCCCTGGGCCGGGCCGAGGCCCACCAGCGCGAGACGCGGGTCGAGATCACGCACCGTTTCGCGCGCGGCGGACACGAGCGCCGCCGGATCCCCGTCGGTCCGCGTGACCACGGTCATCGTGCTCCACGTGTTCGCCTGGTATGGCTGAAAGACTTCAGGATTCGGCGGGCGGGTCAGCGTCTCGTGACCCAAGTCGCCGACGACCCCAACGACCGTCAGCCAGGTGATCTTGTCCGGCGAATCCCCCAGCTGGCCGAACCTTACGCGCCGGCCGATCGGATCGGCACTGCCCCACATCGCCCGCGCCGCGCGCTCGTTGACGACGACGCTCGACTTGTCTGCATCGGAGTCGGTGAACAGCCTGCCGCTGCGCATTGGCACACCAAGTGCCGCGAAGTAGCCCGAGGTGGCCGCGCGAAAGCCCATGCCGAGCGCGGCCGGCGTGCCGTCCTCGCGATCGAAGACGAACGTCGCGCCCGTGTTGTTGAGGCCGCCGAGCGGCAGACTCGTGACGATGCCCGCGCTCTTCGCGCCCGGCAGCGCGGCCAGCCTCGATGTGAGCAGCGCGAAGAACGCGGTCTTCGCCGAGGACTCCTCATAGCGAGTGCCGGCGAGCGTCACGCGGAACTGCAGCGCGTGGGCCGCATCGAACCCGGGATCGACGTGCTGCTCGCGAATGAGCGTCTGCGTCAGGAGCGCCGCGCCAACCAGCAGCGGCAGCGCCAGCGCCATTTCGCCGGCCACGAGCCACGTGCGCGCGCGCGACACTTCCAGTCCGGCGGAGCCGCGCATGTCCCCGAGGCTGCTCGAAAACCGCACGCGTCCCACGCGCCACGCCGGCACCAGCCCGCAGATCGCGCCCGTGACCGCCGAGAGGAGAATCGCGAAGACGATCACGGCCGCGTCGATGCGCGTGTTCTCGACGCCGGGCGCGCTGATCGTGCCGTACGCAACGAGCAGGCGGATGCCGATCTCGGCGAACGCGAGGCCCATCACGCCGCCGAGGAGGCCCATCATCACGCTCTCGACGATGAGCTGGGTCATCAGCCGGCCGCGGCTCGCCCCGAGCGCCGATCGAATCAGGAGCTCGGCGCGCCGCCGGCTCGTCCGCGCGAGCAACAGGTTCACGATGTTCGCGACTGCGAGCGACAGCACGAGCACCAACGCGCCGAAGAACATCCACAAGAGCGGGCGCGTGTCGCCGATGAGCTCGTCGTGCAGCGACGCCACCACGACCGACGCGGTGTTCGTCGTCGGATACGACTTCATCAGCTCGCGGCCGATGTGATCCATTTCCGCGCCCGCGCCGGCCGGCGTCGCACCGTCGGCGAGGCGGCCGATGACGCGCAGGTAGTGATTGCCGTGCTCGGTCCGCATGCTGTCGGTGACGGTGAGCGGCGACCAATACTCGGCGAGCTCGCCCCAGAACGGTTCGGGATGGATGAACTCATGCGCGACGATGCCCACGATGCGGCGCTGTCGTCCGGCGAGCGTCAGCGTCTTCCCGACAATCGCCGGATCGCCGTGGAAGCGACGCTGCCAAAGGCTGTGCGCGATGATAATCGGCCGGCCCGCCTCGGGAGGCACCACTTCGTCGCCGGGCTCGATGCCGCGCCCGAGCGCCATCGGCACGCGCAGCACGTGGAAAAACTCCGGCGACACCACGCTGCCGCCGATCTCCTCCGGATCGCCCGCGTCGGTGAGCGTCGCGAACGAGATGTTGTAGGCCGCGAGCGACTCGAAGCTGTGCGATTGCTCCTTCCAGGTGAGGTAATCCGCGTACGAGTTCACGCTGCCTGTGCCGTCAGGATTGCGGCCCGTCCACAGCATCATGATCCGGTCGGGCTTGACGTAGGGCAGCGGGCGGAGCAGCACGCTCTGCACGACCGCGAAGAGCGCGGTGTTGAAGCCCAGCCCCACGGCCAGCATCAGTCCGATCGCGAAGGTGAAGCCCGGCCGCCGAATGAGGCCTCGGAGGGCAGTGACGACATCGGAACCAATACCGGACATGTGTCCTCCCGAACGTGTGGACGTCGCGTGTACGATCCGCCGCTCCGCGGTCGCGTGCGCGGCGACGTCGGCGACGGATCGAAGCCAGAGCACCGCAACGGCGAACCGGCCCTTGCGGCGCGCGTCGCGCAGCCGATCGGCGAAGACGTCCGTCAGGTCGTCGCCGAAGCGGTCGCGGAACGCACGCGGAAACGCGCGAATCAGCAGGCGGTAGACGATCACCGCGCGCGCAGCCATTTCCTGGCCTTGGCGTCGGCGATGACGGCCTCGAGACGAGCGATCTCAGCCGCCGCGACACGGCGGCCGAGCGGGGTGATCCGGTAGTACCGCCGCCGCTCGTCGTCGAGGTCGGGAGCCGGCCGACGCTCGGATTCTTCGATCAGGTTGTCGTCGAGCATCGTGCGGAGAGAGCGATAGAGGTTGCCGGGCTCGAGGCGCATCTTCGCGGAGGTGCGCCCCGCGATGTCCAGGGTGATCCCGTAGCCGTGCCGCTCGCCGCCGGCGAGGGTCAGCAGGATCTGGAATGTCACGGGCCGGAGGGGGAGCAGGCGGTCGACGTCGGGGCGGTCGCGGGGTGGCATGACGGGCTCCGGGAGAATTGGACGGCAATCAGGGTGCTCTGGTTGGCGTGATTGTAATCAAATCAATCAGAGTGCGTCGAGAAACGCAGCCGGGGGATTCGTCGCGGAGCACGCTGCGCTCGAGAGAAGTCGCGGCGGCCCTCAGCGGAGATGCCGCGAGAAACCGTTCGCTCCGTCCGCTCAGATGTCGTGCATTCGATTCGGGCCGCTCCTATCCGGCCGCGGGCTGGACCGGCCTACGGAGCCGGCCCTCGAATCTTCGCTCCCTCCGCTCCGGTTTCGTGACTGGTGTTCGCGGCACTCCGATTCGGCCGTTGCGACTCCTCTCGAGCGCAGCGTGCTAGCTCCGAGTGCCGGTTGCGTGGCTCAGTCCGCACCGACTCGGAGCGGCGCGATGAGCGACAGCGCGAAGCCGGGCCGGAAGGAGCGCCGATTTCGAGCGCGACGTTCGTAGGCCAGCGGAGGCTGGCCGGATAGAACTCGCGCGATGATCGAAGTACGAAATCGGCGCGCATGGAGGCCGCGGCTTCGAGCGCCGACCTCCGCGGAGGTGCGGACTGAGCCACGCAGCCGGCACTCAACTCGATCGGAAAGACGTGTTCTCCGTGTTGATTGCTCTTGCTCGTACTACAATCCCACCGTGGCCAAGCGGAAGTCGAAGTCGCCGTCGTTGTTCGATCGCATGGAGTCGGACGCCAACGTCATCGCGCGCCCGGCCTCGGGTTGGGGCGTGACCGCCGGGCCCAACGAAGAGCGCGTGTCCTTGCACGAGGCCGCGCAGACGCGGTACCTGAACTACGCCCTCTCGGTCATCACCTCGCGCGCCCTGCCTGACGTGCGCGACGGGCTCAAGCCGGTGCAGCGCCGGATTCTCTACACGATGTGGCAGCAGAACCTCACGGCCGACGCCAAGCACCGCAAGTGCGCGAAGGTCGTCGGCGACGTGATGGGCAACTACCATCCGCACGGTGACGCCGCGCTCTACGAGACGCTCGTGCGCATGGCACAGCCGTTCTCGCTGCGCTATCCGCTCGTCGACGGATCAGGCAACTTCGGGTCGCTCGACGGGGACAACGCCGCGGCGATGCGCTACACCGAGTGCCGCCTCGCGCGCATCAGCGATGAGATGCTCTCCGAGATCGATCAGGACACGGTCGCGTTCCGCCCCAACTACGACGGCACCCGCGAGGAGCCGGTCGTGCTGCCGGCGCGCATCCCGAACATGCTGATCAACGGCGCCACCGGCATCGCCGTCGGCATGGCGACGAACATTCCGCCCCACAACCTCGGCGAGATCTGCAAGGCGCTCATCGAGATGATCGACGCGGACCTCGAGCCCCTGACGATCGCGCAGCTCACCAAGCACGTGAAAGGCCCGGATTTTCCGACGGGTGGGCAGATCATGAACACCCAGCAGGAGATCCGCGAGATCTACAAGACCGGCGCCGGATCGATCCGTATCCGCGCCACGTGGATCGAAGGCCCCGCCTCGCGCGGCGGCAAGACGATCTTCATCACGAGCGTGCCGTACACCGTGAACAAGTCGACGCTGGTCGAGCGCATCGCCGACATCGCGCTCTCACGCAAGCTGCCGCACCTGGTCGACGTCAAGGATCTGTCGACCGACGATGTGCGGATCGCGCTGGAGTTGAAGGGCGACGCGGACAAGCGGATGGTGATGGCGTATCTCTACAAGCACACGCCGCTGCAGTCCACGTTCCCGGTCAACCTCACGTGCCTGATCCCGACCGAGAACCCGCTCGTCGGCAAGCCCGAGCGGCTGAGCCTGCACGACATCCTGTGGCACTTCCTGCACTTCAGGCTCGAGGTCGTCCGCGCGCGGCTCAAATACGAGCTCGAGGCGCTCAAGTCGCGCATTCACATTCTCGAGGGCTTCGAGCTCGTCTTCGACGCGCTCGACGAGATCCTGAAGATCGTCCGCAAGTCGGACGGCAAAGCCGACGCCGCCGAGAAGATCATGGCGCGCTTCAAGCTCGACGCCGCGCAGACCGACGCGATCCTCGAGCTCAAGATCTACCGCCTCGCGCGCCTCGAAATCCTCGTGATCCAGAACGAGCTCGCCGAAAAGCGCAAGCGCGCGAAGGAAATCGGCGGCCTGCTCAAGCGCGACGCCGATCTCTGGAAGATCGTCCGCACCGAGATCGATCAGATCCAGAAGACGTACGGCGACGCGCGCCGCTCCGAGGTCACCGGCGAGGTCCCCGACGAGGAGTACACCGCCGACGACTTCATCATCGAAGAGGACAACGTCGTGATCGTCACGCGCGACGGGTGGGTGAAGCGGCAGAAGGAAGTGAAGGACGTGGGATCGACGCGCCTGCGCGAGGGCGACGCGGTGCTCGCAATCGTGCCGGGCAGCACGCGTGCGACGGCCGTGTTCTTCACGAACTTCGGCGTCGCGTACACCGCGCGCATCGCCGACGTGCCGGCGTCGACCGGCTACGGCGAGCCGATTCAGAGCTTGTTCAAGTTCAAGGACGGCGAGAAGGTCGTGGCGGCGTTGAGCCTGGACGCCCGGACGATCGGCGACATCAAGGGCAAGCCGCCGGCGAAGGCCGACGCGGAGCCCGAGCCGCCGCCGGTCCATGCGCTTGGCGTCACAAGCGACGGGTACAGCCTGCGCTTCTCGCTCGCGCCGTTCATCGACCCGAGCACGCGCGCGGGACGCAAGTTCGCGCGCGTCGCCGACGCCGCGGAGATCGTCGGCGTGGCGAGGGTGACCGGCAGCGATATCGTCATCGCCGCCACGCGCCAGGCGCGCGCGGTGCTGTGCAAGGTCGAGGAGGTCAACTTCCTGGGCGGACCCGGCCGCGGCGTGATCCTCATCAAGCTGCAGAAGCAGAATGACCGCCTGCTCGGGTTCATCGCCTCGACCGGCGACCGCGATCTGCTCACCGTCGAGACGACCCGCGGGGCGGAACAGACCATCAGTACAGCTAAATACGGCGTCACGAGCCGCGGCGGCAAGGGCCGGGAGCTCCTTCAGCGCGGGGAATTCGTCCGCGTGATGCCGATCACCGTTTTCGAATAAGATTTTTCTCTCGTCCCCTCGAAGGAGGACCGGAATGCGTCAATCGATTGGTCTCAGCGTGCTCGTATGTGCCGTTCTCGTCGCCGTGGCCGTGCGGGCCTCGGTGTCGGCCCAGACTCCGCCCCCGCAGCAGGGACGCGGCGGCGCCGCGCCGACGAATCTCCAGGTCCTGCCGAAGGACATGACTCAGCAGCAGGTCGTCACCGTGATGCGGACGTTCACGCAAGGACTCGGCGTGATGTGCGACCACTGCCACGTCGGCACCCAGGCCGATCGCGCGAAGGACGACAAGCCGGAAAAGGCCACCGCCCGGAAGATGATCAAGATGATGATGGCGATCAACGACGACTTCCTGAAGGACGTCGGTACCGCCCCCGAGCCGGGCAAGACCAAGGTCACCTGCTACACCTGCCACCGCGGCGCGGTGAAGCCGCTGACCGTGCCACCAGCTGGCGGGTTCTAAGAGAAGAAGTTTGAAGTTCGAAGTTTGAAGTTCGAAGTTCGAAGTCGCCAACTGAAACGCCGAGCTGAGTTGGGGTCGGGTCTTGATGGCGTAAGCCAGACCCGACCCCCTGCCTTCGATCGACGCAGTCCATTCACTGAGAGTCACACGATAAATGTCCGTGATGCGAAAGTCGTTGTTGTGGGCGTCAACCAACCCGTGGTTGCGCGAGCGGGCCATGCGCACGAAGTTCGTCCGGCGCTCGGTCGTGAAGTTCATGCCCGGCGAGACGATCGAAGACGCGATCGAGGCCGCCAAAGCGCTGAAGCCGTCCGGGCTGAGCACGATCCTCACGCGGCTCGGCGAGAACATCACGAAGATCGAGGAAGCGAAGGACGTGTCCGATCACTACATGCGCGTCGCCGATCTCATCCAGGCGGCGGGCATCGACGCGCACGTGTCCGTGAAGCCAACCCAGCTCGGCTTCGATCAGAATCCCGACGTCTGCTTCAAGTACTGCCTGGGCCTGCTCCGCAAGTGCGAAGCCACGAAGAGCTTCTTCTGGCTCGACATGGAGAGCTCACCGTACGTGGAGGGCACGCTCACGCTCTTCAAGCGGCTGCGCGCGGAGTCCGACAAAGTCGGCATCGCGATTCAGGCGTATCTCTTCCGCACCGAGAAGGACATCGAGAGCCTCGTGCCGCTCGGCAGCGCGATTCGCCTGGTGAAAGGCGCGTATCTCGAGCCGCCCGACGTCGCGTATCCCAGCAAGGCCGACGTCGACGCCAACTACTTCAAGCTCGCCTCACGCCTGCTCCAGGACGATGCGGCGCGGCCGGGCGCGCTGTTGCACATCGCGACGCACGACATCCCGCTTCAGGAGCGCCTCCAGGCCGTCATCGCCGAACGAAAAATTCCCACGAGCCGCTACGAGTTCGCGATGCTCTACGGCATCCAGACCGCGCGCCAGGTGCAGCTCGGCAAGCAGGGACTTCGGACCCGCTGCCTCATCAGCTATGGGGAGTACTGGTTTCCCTGGTATATGCGCCGGTTAGCCGAGCGGCCGGCGAATGTGTGGTTCGTGGCGAAGAATATGTTTCGATAATCGTCGTACGACGGATTATTTTTTCCTGAGTATTCTCGTCCACCAACTCTCCTTCGGGTCTGGCGGCGGTGGCGGCGTCTTCGCGGGCGGCGGCAGGATGACCGGCTCGCCGAGCGCCGCGGCGGCTTGCTCGTCGAGCTGGACGATCACCCGCGCCGCGTCTTCCATCAACTGCGCGCCGATTCCTTCCGCGGCTTTGCCCCACCGATCGATCAAGTGGTCGTACGCGCGATCGCGATCGAGCTTGTCGTAGAACGCCGCGGCGTCGAGCCAGCCCGCGAGGATCTGGCGGCGCGGCACGCGCGATCCGCCGAGGCCCACCTGGCTGTCCAGCTCCTGCTGCAGCTGCGTCCATGCGCGACTGACCGACGCGAGCGTCGAGGGACGCGGACCGGGCTCGGCCTCGAGCGCCGCGAGCGCCTGCGCGAACGACGCGCGATCCGTCGGATTGAGCGCGCGGCGGACGGGGATCGATAACCGCTTGTACCGATCGAGCAACCCTTCGTCCGTCAGGTAGCCGGAGTCGACCTGCCGCTGGCCGGCATCGCTTTGAAGCAGCTCGAGCGCCTGCCGGACGTGCACGGCGTTGCGACGGAACGACCGAAGGGTTTCCGACACCGGCATTCTTCTTACCTTGGACGGTGACGGCAGGTCCAGCGTGCGGTGACCCAACCGGTTGGCGCGTGCCGGTGTCAAAATGTCCACGGACCTCCACCCAAGGACGCGGTCATGCCACGCACCTCCCAGCTCGCCCTCGTCTTGACGGCCTCGGTTTGGCTCGTGGCGCCCCTGGTGGGACAGGTCCCTCCGGTGCCGCCGCCCCCGCCCCCGGTGACGTTCCAGATGCCCGTCGGCGCGTCGCGCGATCCCAACCAGGGCCGCGTGCGGCAGGTGCCGCTCGGGACCGGCAAGATTTCGGGCACGGTGGTGGCCGCCGATTCGGGCCGGCCGCTCAGCCGCGCGCGCGTGAACTTGTCGGGCAGTGCCACGGTGTCCGATGCCGGACGAGGCGCCGGCGCGAACGCCAGCGGCGGCGCGAGCGTCGGTCGCGGCGGTTCGATCATGGTCGTCAACGGCGTGCCGCAGCCCTCGAGCGGCATGTCCGTCGGGCGCGTCGTCGTCACCGATGCGCAGGGCCAGTTTTCGTTTGCGAAGCTGCCGGCCGGCCAGTACTCGATCAACGTCTCGCGCGACCAGTACCTCCAGACGAGCTACGGCCAGAAGAAGCCGAACCGGCCCGGCACGATGATCGGATTGGGAGACGGACAGCAGCTGACCGTGAGAGTGCCCATGCTGCGCGGCGGCGTGATCACGGGCGTCGTGATCGGGCAGGACGGCGAGCCGCTGATGAACGCGCAAGTGCGCGCGATGCGCTACACGATGGTGTCCGGCTTCAAGCGCCTCGAGGCGAACGGCTACGCGAACACGGACGATCGCGGCGTCTATCGCATGTTCGGCCTGCAGCCCGGTGACTACCTCGTCGCCGCGACGCAGAGTCCGAGCGAGCTCTCGATGGATCGATCGCTCGCGGACGCGGCGGCGGTCGAGAGCGCGATCGCGGCGGCCCTGGTGCAGGCCGCGAGCTCGGGCCAGCCGCCGACGATCAGCGTGCCCGTCACGGTCCCCACGCCCGGCGACGCGGGCCCGGCGGGATACGCGCCGACGTACTACCCGAGCGCGTCGACAGCCATCGCCGCGTCGGCCGTGACCGTCAACGCGGGCGAGGAGCGAGGCGGCGTGGATATCCCCGTGCTGTACAACCGCTCCGGCAACATTCAAGGCACCGTGCTGAGCGCGGCGCCGCTCGGCGCCGTCATGATTTCGCTCACGGCGGCGGACCCGACGGTCCTCGCCGGGCAAGGTCTGCCGACATCGCGCACTAATAACGATGGCAAGTTCACGCTGCGCAACGTCCCGCCGGGGCAATACACGCTCAACGCGTACACCGTGCCCGCGCCGCCGCAGCCGGTGATGATCAACGGCACGATGCAGATGCCGCCGATGCCGGCGCCGAAACCCGACGACGTCCCGCGGCTGTGGGGGCGCGTGCAGGTTACGGTCGACGGCGGTCAGTCGACGCAGGACGTGTCGGTCGCTATGCAAGCCGGCAAGTCGATTGCCGGGCGCCTGATGTTCGAGACGCAGGTGCAGATGGATCTCGCGCGCACGCGTTACATGGTCTCACTGCAGAACGCGCCGTCGCCGCAGCCAATCCAGATGGGCCAGATGCCGCAGGCGCAAGTCCAGCCCGACGGCCGCTTCACGCTCGAGGGTGTGCCCCCTGGCCGATACATCCTCCGCGCCTCGGGTGGCGGAGGTGCGACGCCGGGCTCGCTGCCGATCGTGCAGAAGTCCGCGATTGTGGGCGCCGACGACACGATGGACGTTCCACTCGAGTTCGCGGGCGACCAGGATCTCTCGGGCGTCGTGATCACGATGACCGATCGCCTGACGGAGCTCGACGGCACGCTCACCGAGTCCACCGGCAAGCCCGGCAACGACTACACGATCATCGTCGCGTCCGCCGACACGCGCTTCTGGACGCCGGGGTCGCGCCGCATCCTCACGACGCGCCCGGGCGCGGACGGCAAGTACTCGTTCCGAAACATCCCGCCGGGCGAGTACACGATCGCCGCCGTCACGGACCTCGAGCCGGGCGGGCAATACGATCCGGAGTTCCTCAAGGCGCTCTCGGGCGCGTCGATCCGCGTCACGCTCAGCGAAGGGACGAAGAAGACGCAGGACCTGCGAGTCGCGAGATAGACCATCGCGCATCATCGACGTGGCCAATCGGCGTGACCGCTGACCATGCAGCTGTATCGATGTCCGATGGCGCGATGAATCTCGATCATCGATTGATCGTTAAGGATTGAGCGATCGTCGATGCTCTTCGATTTGCGATCCCAGATTGCCGATCTGCGATGACCCGCGTTTTCTGATACCTTTTTCGTGTCATGTCCGACAGTCCACGCCAGGGGAAGACGCGCACGGAATCCGACAGCATGGGCGAGCTCGCGGTACCGAGCGATCGGTACTGGGGGGCGCAGACCGAGCGGTCGCTCCACCACTTCAGCATCGGCGCCGAGCACTTTCCGCGGCCGATGATTCGCGCGCTCGGGATCCTCAAGAAAGCGGCGGCGCTCGCCAACGGCGATTTGGGAATGCTGTCGCGGTCTTCCGTCGATCTGATCGTCAAGGCCGCCGATGAGGTGATCGACGGCAAGCTCGACGACCACTTTCCGCTCTTCGTCTGGCAGACCGGCAGCGGGACGCAGACGAACATGAACACGAACGAGGTCATCTCGAACCGCGCGATCGAGCTGGCCGGCGGCGTCATCGGCAGCAAGAAGCCGATCCATCCGAACGACGACGTCAATCGCGGGCAGTCGTCGAACGACACGTTCCCGACGGCGATGCACATCGCCGCGGCCGAAGAAGCGGTGAACGCGTTGCGGCCGGCAGTGCAGCGGCTGCGCACGACTCTCGACAAGAAAGCCAACGAGTTCGCGGACATCGTCAAAATCGGGCGGACGCACCTGCAGGACGCGACGCCTCTCACGCTCGGCCAGGAAATCTCCGGTTGGGTCGCCGAGTTGGACCTGTCGTGGAGCGCAATCGAGGCGACGTTGCCGGCGGTGTACGAGCTCGCGCTCGGTGGCACGGCGGTCGGCACGGGTCTCAACACGCATCCGGAATTCGCTCAGCGAAGCGCGCATCAAATCGCCGCGATCACCGGGCTCCCGTTCAAGAGCGCGCCGAACAAGTTCGCGGCGCTCGCCGGCCACGAGCCGCTGGTCGCGCTGCACGGCGGGCTCAAGACGCTCGCGACGTCGCTCAACAAGATCGCGAACGACGTCCGCTGGCTCGCGTCCGGCCCGCGCGCGGGACTCTGCGAGATCCTGATCCCGGAGAACGAGCCGGGCAGCTCGATCATGCCGGGCAAGGTGAACCCCACGCAGTCCGAGGCCGTGACGATGGTCGCGGCGCAGGTGCTCGGGAACGACGTCACTGTCGGCATCGGCGCCGCGTCGGGCAACTTCGAGCTCAACGTGTTCAAGCCCGTCATCATCTACAACGTGCTGCAGAGCGTCCGCCTGCTCACCGACGTCTGCACGAACTTCGAGCGGTTCTGCGCGTCCGGCATCGAGCCGAACCTCCCGCGCATCACGGACAACCTGCAGCGCAGCCTGATGCTCGTGACCGCCCTGAACCCCCACATCGGCTACGACAACGCCGCCAAGATCGCGAAGAAGGCCCACAAGGAGGGCACAACCCTCAAACAGGCCGCCATCGCGCTCGGGTTGCTCACGCCGGAGCAGTTCGACGAGTGGGTGGATCCGGTCAAGATGACAGAGCCTGGGCTCTAGGGACTTCAGGAAGTCCTCCTGGACTTCACGAAGTCCTTGGACCTCAAGAGTCCGGTGGACCTCAGAAGTCCTGGTGGACCTCGGGAAGTCCGGTTGAACTTCGATTTTCTCGCCTTCGTCTAACAAATGCGTGCCTGAGGTCCTCGGCGAATTCGAGCAACTGGTCCTGCTGGCCCTGATGCGCCTCGGCGCCGACGCCTACGGCGTGTCGATTGCCGACGACATCGCGGAGCGGACGAGGCGGGACGTATCGCTGGGCACCGTGTACAAGACCCTCGAGCGCCTCGAAGACAAGGGCCTGGTCGCGAGCCGTATCGGCGATCCCACGCCGGCGCGCGGCGGCCGGCGAAAGAAGCACTACCGCGTGCTGGCCGCGGGGCAGCGCGCGCTCTCGCAGTCGCTCGGCGCGCTTCGCGCGATGACCGCCGGGCTCGAATCCGATTTGAGGCTGTGATGCATCCGCCACGCGTCGCGGGACTCGTGGTTCGCGCGGCCGTGCCCGAGCCGCATCGGGAGTTCGTGCTGGGCGATCTCGACGAGCGGTTCGAGATCGACGTTCGGCGCCGCGGGCGGCTCGCGGCCTCGCGTCAGTACTGGATGCAGGCATTTGGCATGATCTGGCACGGCAGGTCGCTCAATCGCCGCCGTGTCGTGTCCGGATCGACGGGGTCCGGCGGGAGATTCGACATGGGCAGCTTCTGGCGCGACGTGCGGCTCGGACTCAGAACGGCGTGGCACTCGCCCGGCTACAGCGCGATTGCGATTTTCACGCTCGCGCTCGCGATAGGCGCGAACACGCTGCTCTTCAGCATCGCCAACCCGCTCATCATCCGCGGCCTGCCGGTGAAAGATCCCGCCACGCTCGGCTGGATCTGGGAAGACAATCCCGCGTCCGGCGACATCCGCGGTCCCGTGTCCATTCCGGATTTCCTCGAGTGGCGCGCGGGCACGAAGACGTTTTCCGCGCTCGCGGCGCGCGACAGCCGTGACGCGACGCTGACGGGACTGGGCGACGCGCAGCACGTCCAGATCGCGCGGGCGACCGCGGACCTGAGCGACATCTGGGGCCTCCAGCCGGCCGCCGGTCGCCTCTTCCATCCGGGCGAGGACACGCCAGGTGCGCCGCTCGTGGGCGTCCTCGCGTACTCGTTCTGGCAGAAGACCTTTCAAGGCCGTGACGACGCAATCGGCCGGACGCTCTCTCTCGACGGCACGCCGATGACCATCGTCGGGGTCATGACGCCGGAGTTCGAAGTCTACTCGCACGACATCAACCTCTGGGTGCCTCTGCCGCTCGACGCCACGTTGCCGCGCAACCAGCGGACGCTGCGCGTCGTCGGTCGGCTCGCGCCGGGTGTGACGCTGGCCGCGGCGGATGCTGAAATCAAGGCGCTGGCCGCGGCGCAGGCCAAGCAGCATCCCGACACGAATCTCAATCTCACACCGCGCGTGGTCTCTACACACACCGCGATCACCGGACCGGACACGTGGGTGCTGCTCGGGTTGCTGGCGGTGGTCGTCGTCTTCGTGCTGCTGATCGCGTGCGCGAACCTCGCGAATCTCGTGCTCGCCCGCGTCGTCCGTCATCGCCATGACTTCGCGGTGCGCCAGGCGCTCGGCGCGTCGCGGCTGCAGCTCATCCGCCCGCTCGTGACCGAGAGCCTGCTGCTCGGCGTCATCGGCGGCCTCGCGGGATTGGGCCTGGCGCACGCGGGGCTGCGGCTCATCAACGCGACCGCGCACGACTCGCTGCTCCAGACCATCGCGATCGACGGCAACGTGCTCATCTTTACGGCGCTTCTTTCCGTGCTCACGCCGCTGCTGTTCAGTCTCGGGCCAGCGCTCGGCGCCGGGCGCGGCGCCACGGCGGAGACGCTGCGCGATGCACGCTCGACCGGCGGGCGCAGGACCAGCCGCCGCCGCAACATTCTCGTCGCCGCGCAGGTCGCGCTCGCGCTGTCGCTGCTCGTTCTTTCCGGCCTCGTGCTGCGCACGGTCATGAACTTCCAGCACGCGGACATCGGCTACGACACGCATCACGAGCTGACGTTCCGGCTGCACCCGCCGGTCAACCGCTATCCGGACGACCCCGCGCGCGCACGGTTCGTGCAGGAGCTGACGCGCGAGGTCGGCGCGATTCCCGGCGCCAGCGCGGTCGGCGTCGTGAGCCATCTCCCGGTCTTCGACGGCGACGTCGTCCACACGATGTCCGGCACCGTCCACGACGCGCCAGGCACCGACAAGCAGCCGTGGACGACGTGGTTTGCGGCGACGCCGGAGTTCTTCAAGGCGGTCAACATCATGCTGCTCGCGGGCCGCGGCCTCGAGGTGTCGGATGTCGCGGCGGGCGAGCCCGTCGCGGTCGTCAATCAGATGGCGGCGGAGGAACATCTCGGCGGCGTGACGGCTGCGCTGGGCAAGACGATTCGGCTCAAGGGCCGCGGCGCGGTCGATCGGCCCGTGAAGATCGTCGGCGTCGTCTCCAACACCCGCGACGCGCAGGTGACCCGTACGAGCCCAGCCGTGTTCGTGCCGTTCGATCAGTGGCCGACGGAAGCGATGGTCGTGCTGGTCCGGTCAGATGCGCCGGCCGAGCGCGCGGCTGACGTGCGCGCCGCGATGCGACGCGTTGACGCCAACGTCGCGATCTCGACGCCGAAGACCGTCAGGGATCTCGTCGAGGAGAATACCGGCGACAACTGGATCATCAACGGCATGTTCCTGGGCTTCGCACTGCTGGCCCTCGCGCTGGCGGCGGCGGGGCTCTACGGCGTGATTTCGTACTCGATCGGCCAGCGGCAGCGCGAATTCGGCGTGCGGCTCGCGCTCGGCGCCGCGCCCTCGACCATTGCCCGCATGGTGGTCATCGAAGGCTTCAAGGTCACGGGCATCGGCGTACTGCTCGGGCTCGTGCTCGCGATCGTCCTCGCGCAAGGATCCGCGTCGGTCCTCTACGGCGTCTCCCCGCGCGACCCCGCGACATTCGGCGGCGTCACGCTCCTCATCATCGTCGTCTCCCTGTTTGCGGTGTGGAGTCCGGCGATGCGGGCGATGAGGGTCGATCCGGTCAAGACACTGCGGGCAGAGTAACGGATCGTACCTGTCGCACCTGATATGATCTCGAGTTCCGGGCACACTACGGATACTCGATATGTCGTCAGAGCAACACGACTTCCAGGGCGTCAACGCCGCCTACATCGAAGAGCTCTACGAGCGCTTCCTTCGCGATCCCCACGCGGTGGACGCTTCGGCGCGCGCGCTCTTTCAGACCTGGACACCCCAAGGGGACGCTGAGCCAGCGAGCCTCGGCACCACGGAACCGCGGAGCCTCGGAACCACGCGCACGCATCGCCTGGTTGTCGGCGCGGTCAACCTGGCCCAGTCCATCCGTCGTTACGGCCACCTCGCCGCCGAGATCGATCCGCTCGGCGCGCGGCGGCTGGGCGATCCCGCGCTCGAGCTGGAGACCCACGGCGTCACCGAAGGTGATCTCCGCGCGCTGCCGGCGAGCCTCATCACCGGTCCGGTCGCGGCTGGTGCGACGACGATGTGGGACGTCGTGTCGCGGCTGCGTGAGATCTACTGCGGCACGACGGGGTACGATATCGCCCACATCTTCATCCCGGAAGAGCGGCGCTGGCTGCGAGAGGCAGTCGAGACCGGCAGGCACCTTTCGCCCGCGGATCCAATCGATCCGGTGGCGCTGCTCGATCGACTGACCGACGTCGAAGCATTCGAGCGTTTCATCCACCGCACGTTTCCCGGCAAGACGCGGTTTTCGATCGAGGGTCTCGACACGCTCGTTCCGATCCTCGACGAGGTGATCAGCGAAGCCGCCGAGGCTGGTCTGCGTCAAGCGTTCATCGGCATGGCGCATCGCGGCCGGCTGAATGTGATGGCGCACGTGCTCGGCAAGCCATACGTGCAGATTCTGGCGGAGTTCAAGGATCCGATTCGTCACGCGCTCGCGGCCGCGGGGCTGCAGTGGGCGGGCGACGTCAAGTACCACCTGGGCGCGTCGCGCGCGATCACGGGCGGACAGGAAGTCGCGCTCGTCGTGTCGATGCCGCCGAATCCGAGCCATCTCGAAGCGATCGATCCGGTGCTCGAGGGCATGGCGCGCGCCGCTGGTACCGACGCGAGCCGGCCCGGGGCGCCGGTGTTCGATCCGGGCAAGGTGCTGCCGATCCTTATTCACGGCGACGCCGCGTTTCCCGGTCAGGGCGTCGTCGCCGAGACGCTCAATCTGCATCGTCTCGACGGGTACTCGACCGGCGGCACCATCCACATCATCTCGAACAACCAGATCGGATTCACGACGACATCCGAGGACTCGTACAGCACGCTCTACGCGAGCGGCCTGGCGCGCGGGTTCAAGATCCCGATCGTCCACGTCAACGCGGATGACCCGGAGGCCTGCATCGCCGCCGCGCGGCTCGCGCTCGCGTACCGCGAGACGTTCAAGCGCGATTTTCTAATCGATCTGGTCGGTTACCGGCGTTACGGCCACAACGAGGGTGACGAGCCCGCGTTCACGCAGCCCGAGATGTACCGTGTGATTGCCGATCATCCGACCGTTCGCCGGATCTGGGCGACGACGCTCGAAACGCGTGGCGTGATCGAGGAAGGACGCGCCGGGTCGATGCTCGACGCGAAGCTGAACGCGCTGCAACGCAGCTTCGAGACGCTCGAGCCGGAGAAGCTCGTCGTCGAGCCCACGCCGGTGATGGCCGCGCCGGGCACGGCCGCGCGCGCGAGCACGGCGGTGCCGATCGAGCGCCTCCGCGCGTTGAACGAGGGCCTGCTCGCCGTGCCCGCGGATTTTCAGGTCAACCGCAAGCTCGAGCGTCCGCGAGAGCGCCGGCGCCACGCGTTCGACAAGATCGACGAGCGTACGATCGACTGGGCTGCCGCCGAAGAGCTGGCGCTCGCGTCGATTCTCGAGGACGGCGTGCCGATCCGTCTGACCGGCGAAGACACTGAGCGCGGAACGTTCAGCCATCGCCACGCGATGCTGCACGACCCGAATACCGGCCGTCGGTTCTCGCCGCTCGAGGCGCTGCCGCAGGCGCGCGCCTCGTGCGAGATCCGCAACAGCCCGCTCAGCGAGAACGCCGCGGTCGGCTTCGAATACGGCTACAACGTGCAGGCGCCCGAGCGGCTCGTCATCTGGGAAGCGCAGTATGGCGACTTCGTCAACGGCGCGCAGGTCATGCTCGACGAGTTCGTGCTGTCGGCCCGCGCGAAGTGGGGCCAGACGCCGTCGCTCGTCATGCTCCTGCCGCACGGCGATGAGGGGCAGGGGCCGGACCACGCGAGCGCGCGCCCCGAGCGCTTCCTGCAGCTCGCCGCGGACATCAACATGCGCCTGGCCAACTGCACGACGGCCGCGCAGTACTTTCATCTGCTGCGCCGGCAGGCGGCGCTGCTCGAGAAAGATCCGCTGCCGCTCGTCGTCCTGACGCCGAAGAGCCTGCTCCGCAACGCGTTCGTCTCGTCCGCACCGCGCGAGCTCGCGGAAGGACAATGGCGCCAGGTGATCGACGACGCCGACGCGCGACCGCGGGCGCGCGAGGTGCGGCGTGTCATCTTCTGCAGCGGCAAGATCGCGGTCGATCTGCTGACGAACGCGGCGCGGCCGTCCGCGCCGCACGTCGCGATCTGCCGTGTGGAACAGCTGTACCCGCTGCCCGTCCGCGACATGCTCGGTCTGATCGAAGGTTATCCAGGGCTCGAGGAAGTACTCTGGGTCCAGGAGGAGCCGGAGAACATGGGCGCGTGGGATGTCGTGCGCCCGTCGCTCGAAGGGCTCGTCGGATCGCGGCGGCTCGCGGTGCTCGCCCGGCCGCGCAGCTCGAGCCCGGCGGATGGATCCGCCGCGCGCTACGCGCAGACGCAGGCGCAGCTCCTCAAGAAGGCGCTGGACGTGAAAGTCGACAAGTCGCAAAGTCGGGAAGTCGAGAAGTAACGAACAGTGAAGGTCGAGAAGTCGCCGAGTCGGCGAAGTCGGTAAGTGAAGATTTCGAGGCTGTCTATGCCTGTGAACATCGTCGTGCCCGAGGTTGGAGAGTCGATCGTCGACGCGCGCGTCGCCAAGTGGCTGAAGAAGGCCGGCGACGCGGTCGCGGCGGGCGAGGCCGTCGTCGAGCTCGAGACGGACAAGGTGGACGTCGAGGTGGCGGCGCCGCGAGCGGGCGTCATCGCGACGATCGCGCATGGCGACGGGGCGGACGTCAAAATCGGAGACGTCCTCGGTACGATTGGCGAGAGCGCGGAGCAGGGAAGTGCGGGAGAGAAGAGCGCGGGAAGTCCCGGTGAACAGAGAAGTCCGGCTGCCGCAGGTGCCGGAAGTCCGGCTGTGGCTGCCACTCCTTCCGCGCGCAAGACCGCGCGCGAAAAGGACGTCGAGCTGGCAGCCGTCAAGGTCAACGGCCCGCGCGTCACGAAGGCAGACGTCGAGCGATCGGTCGCGGCGCCCGCGCCCGTGCAGGCTCCGGTCTCGACTCCCGCGGGACAGCGCGCACCGAAGCCGACGACCCTGCCGAACCCGGCGAACCGATCTGAAGAGCGCGTTCGAATGTCCAAACGACGCGCGACGATCGCCCGTCGTCTCGTCGAAGCGCAGCAGACTGCGGCGATGCTCACGACCTTCAACGAGGTCGACATGTCCGCGGTCATGGCCTTGCGCGAGCGGCGGAAGGAGTCGTTCAAGACCAAGCACGGCGTGCCGCTGGGCATCGCGTCGTTCTTCGTCAAGGCGGCGATCGCCGCGCTGCGCGAGTTCCCGCGCCTCAACGCCGAGATCCAGGGCGACGAGATGGTGCTCAAGCACTACTACGACGTCGGCGTCGCCGTCGGCGCGGCGGAAGGCCTCGTCGTGCCGGTGCTGCGCGATGCGGACCGGCTGTCCTTCGCCGAGATCGAGCTCGGCATCCGCGCGTTCGCCAAGAAAGCCGAGGGAGGCACGCTCACGATCGAGGACCTGCGCGGCGGCACGTTCAGCATCACCAACGGCGGCGTGTTCGGCTCGCTGATGAGCACGCCGATTCTCAATCCGCCGCAAGTCGGCATCCTCGGCCTGCACACGATCAAGGAACGTCCTGTCGGCGTGGGCGGCCAGGTCGTGCTGCGCCCGATGATGTACACCGCGCTCACGTACGATCACCGGATCGTCGACGGCAGCGAAGCCGTCCGGTTCCTGGTCCGCGTCAAGGAACTGGTCGAGGATCCGGGCGTGCTGCTGGTCGAGTCCTAACTGCGGTAGACTGCCGCGCGTGATCGCCGTCCGGCGGCTCTTCGTCGTGGCCCTGCTCGGCGCACTCGCCGGCTGCTCGCGCACGTTGCCCGATCAGGACCGGCGCATCACGGTCACGCCCGCCATCGCCAAGATTCCGGCCGAAGATCTGTGGAAGGAATACAAAGCCGATGCGAAGGCCGCCGACAAGAAGTACTGGGGTCACGCGATCGAAGTGAGCGGCAAGGTCAGCACAGTACTCGGCGAGGCCACCGCGCCCAAAGCGGTACGATTCGTCGTCGAAGGCGATCTCGGCGTGAGAGCGTTCGTGCTCGACGATCAGGCCGCCGACATCATCAAGCGCGCGTCGGTCGGCCAGCACCTGCGCCTGAAGTGTTTTTGCGCGGGTCTCGACGGCGACATCGTCCTGCGAAGCTGTATCGAGCCTCAATAACATCGAAAACGTCGGCGCGCTTACCTCGGTCCCATCCGTGCAAGGACGATGCATGTTCATGCTGAACATCCTCGCCTCACCATGAAGCCATGAAGGCTCATGAAGGCCGGATGAAGCGTGACTGAGCCAGCGTCGATCTGACTGCCCGGCTCCGCCGGGCTCGTGGGGACCCACGATAGGCCGCCGGAGGCGGCCGTCAGATCGACGCTGGCCTTCATGGAACCTTCGTGAGCTTCATGGGTGCATTCAATGGGTCGATGCAACGCCGCTTCAGGGAGGGTGGCGTATGCAACCATGGCGGATGAGTGGAAAGGCACGACGGGAGCTCTGGCGTCGGTATCGGCGGGGCGAAACGCATCGGA